>Ga0209515_10000010_pt1 | contig 502266 bp, 605 predicted proteins | sample Subgroupgradi54m_FD_187454 | JGI IMG/M metagenome (GOLD analysis project Ga0209515, IMG submission 187454) | Subsurface groundwater microbial communities from S. Glens Falls, New York, USA - GMW60B uncontaminated upgradient, 5.4 m (SPAdes)... ... | reverse complement strand
ATTCCTATATTCTAGACTATACATATCTCCTATAAAGCTTGAATTTGAGGGTTATAAGGGGTATAAACGAGAAGGTCATTCCTTAAGAAGAATTTTTACGTTATTACTCAAAAGTAAACTTCTTTATAAGGAATTGACCTATTTATCACAGAGTTCTAAGGCTAATCGATAGGAAGAATCTTCATATTGGGGGGTAATACTTACTTTTGTCCCACCAAGAGAACATTTTTTGCCAAGAGTAAAGAATGCAGGCTGTTGTAAATTCTCTTGAGCAGTAAACGTATAGTTCGTATGAAACACCGTCGTAAAAACAGGAGTAAAGAGATGGGGAAGTTCCTGTTGAAGCGTTTGACAGGCATTCCCACAAGCAGTTTCTCCCTGTGTAGAACATAAATGAATCACTTCTAACGTCGTTTGATTCTGACAAAGCGGAACATGAATCATCCCATAGAGAAAATTTCTCGCTTGAGATTCTGATTCAACAACAACTCCAGGAGCAGGAGGTTGCAAAACAACGAACTTCAAATAGAATAATCCCCCAAGAACAAGAAGAACGACTAAGAAAACAAGACCAACCATCTCAATTTGACCGTTTCTCATTGAGCAGTATACCTCTCAAGTGTTAAAAGACCCAAGGCATAAGAATGTGTTTCCGGAGTATACAACCCAATCGGCGTCACAACTTTCTCTTTAGCTAATAATTGTCCAGAAACAACAAGGGGTTTATTCAAATAAAGTTGCCAAGCGGTACACGACGCACAAACAGGGTAGACTTGGACAACACTAATGTTCTCATACCCCAAAAGAGTAGTATAGATAGGCCGATTCTTATCAACAACAGAAGAAAACACACGAAGCTTCGAAGTATCAAGACAAGGTTCTGGCTTTCCGGCAGAAGAACACGCAACTTCTGGCAAGACAGGAAACGTACGAACGCTTAAATGAAATCGTTCTTGAGCAAATGTTTCTTGTTCTAACCGTAATTGTTGTATTTGATAATTAGAAAATAAGAATAATCCAATAATTAATAGAACTGTCACAATAAAAATCGTCAAAATTGTTTCCTGAAGTGCAAGTTGTCCTTTCTGCATTAGAAAACCCCCGGACAACCATTCCCTAAAAGATTTGAGTTCATCGTTGTTAATTGTTGTTCAAGAGCAGGTTGTCGTGATAATTGAGCAGGATACGATTGGAGTGCAGTAGACAACGCAGTATAGGAACATCCTTGCACTTTTTGCTGCAATAAATTTGCTTTTGCAGTATAAAATTGATTCACGGTGGCAAAGCGTGAAGATGCACGTTGTGCTTGACAAGAAAATTGATGTCCCGACCCACTGACAATAGCACCAATTAAAAGAGAAGGATGTGAATAAACAAATGCAGAATTATTTTCTAAAGGAAAAGAAACTTTATGTTGATCAGGTGAAACAACAAGTAACGTAACATTCTGAAATTGGTTCAAAAAAGAAACAGATGGAGAAGATTGCATAAATAAAACGACTGTTGACCCTGAAGAAAGCGTTGGGATCGTAGGTAATGCATGACGTTCAATCTTTGATGAAGAAGAAAAACGCAACGATTCAACAAGAGATTGGTATTGGGATTCATAGAGTAAACTAAAATGCGTTTCAGGATTACTCAAAAAAAGAAAATTTCCTAAATAATAGGGTTGATACCATTGATTCGTCCATGCAGACAAACGTAAATTCGAAGTGACAGGTGGAGCAAAAAGTAATACGGAAGAATCTAAAACTCTCGGCGTATCTTGTGTATTAATACTCAAACTGGTTTTATTAGCAAAGCAAGTAGTGGTCAATGTTGCAGGTTGAGGAAACTGCAAAACTGTATCCAAATCATTACCTGCAGAAGCTAACGCAATGGCATCTGATTCTAAAATTTTCGAAAGCGCTAAATTTTGTTTCTCATCTTGCAAATGAATATATCGAAAGGTAAACAAAACAAAAAAGGAAAAGAAAATTCCTCCCGCAACTAAAACAAAAATCCAATTGAATTGTTCTGTTTCTCCTTTAGAGGTGAACATCGACAGCATCACCTTGATTTTCAAAAACAATTTTTAATTGACCATTTAATGTCGAAGCACAAACAGGATGAAGTGGTTTCAAATATTGCAACGCTAACGCTTGAGGTTGTTCACCTTGAGAAACAACAAAGAAAACATTTTTCGTTGATGACGTTCTCTGTAAGAGAGTAATCTGACTTTGCAAAGAAACAGGTAAATTATTTTTATCAATATTTTTATTTAAATCTAAAAAACAAATCTGCGTAACAGCAGAAGGAACAGCAAGTGCAACAACTTTTGAACTGCCTGTTGAACGTTGATAAACAGAAGTGATTTCCTGTTGTAAATTTTTCTCAAAAACTTTGGTGTCAAGAATACTGGCAGTAGAAAAAACATGATTCACTAAGTAAAAACCAAAATACAAAATAAAAGCGAGAGTGACTAAGGCGAGAATCGCCATCAATGGCTGTGCGAGTAATTGTCCCCTCTTCTGCATAAATAGTTTAGAAAGGTGATTCTTTTAAAGGTTTCTTAAATGAAAGATTTGCAGAAAAGGAAGAGAACAACCTAACTCAGAGAGTTTACAATCGAAACTTTTCTACGATCTCTTGCGTGTTTAGTACGATTATTTTGTTCTGACGTTTTAGTTTTTTATCGTCAGACCAGAGAATACTCTTTTCAAAAGCTAAGGCACATGCAATAAACAACACATCTTCCGGTGAATGTTCTTTCACCAATTCCCACGCTTCTTGCTGAAATGCAACCAATTGGTCGTCAGCAATGACACTCACTCTCCTCAAAATTAAATGAAGTGCTGTTTGAAGTTCTTCCCAACTAAGTCCTGATTTTTCAATCAGTTCCTCTTTGTATTTTTCTATTTCCACAAAAACAATATCAGGGGTCAACAAATCTTCCTCAATCTCGAAGAGCAATTTCCTCATTCCCCCATTTTTGATCAATGCTGAGAAAAGGATATTACTATCAACGACGATCCGCATGCATAAACCTCTGCATTGCCGAACGTTTTATCTTCTTGCCAAACTCTTCTATATCCTGCTGCGTCAATTTACTCTTAGCAGTGATTTTTTCTAACGTTTCTAAATCTTGTACTCGGTGTTCAATCGCTTTCCGAGCGACTTCTGTCCATTTAATGTCTGAGAAACGTTTCATCTTTTTATGAAGTTCTTCAGGTACTGCAAATGTTACATTGACCATACCACTATCCTCCTTACTTACCTTAAATAAGGTAAAGAGATATATAAAGTTTTCTACAGGAAATGCCCTCACAGAATCAAGAAAAAAAGTCTAAATAAAATTCAACGTCGTCACATCACCAACATTCCCATAATTATCTTTGCAACGAACATAATAGACATCAGAGACCGTTAAACTGGTATGAACGTTCCCATCTTTTGCTAGAGGATTACCTTCACCAAACGCAAAAGCAGGATTCGTAATACTCTCTTGACATTGTGCATCAGAGCTGATCACAACAACAAGCTGTGGAGGTTTATCTTGTTTATAGGCTTTCAAAACAATCGGTCCACTGGTAACAGGAAGAAGACTAAACGTCGTATTTGCGAACGCAGTATTTCCAGCATCATCATAACAACCCACCCAGAACGTATGATCGCCCGTAGAAAGTTTCAATGTTTGGGTATGGGTACTTCCATTCGTCACTTGGAAAAAATCATCCATTGCAGGAACATTCGTTGCAGCACTTTGTCGTCTAGTATATTTACACAATGCTTTCCCATTCAAATGTGCGCCATCAACAGTCTGAACAGTGAGAGTAAGATTAGGTAAAGTTGTTGCAGTAAAGATCTGACCGCTTGGACTGATCGAAGTGAGATTCAATGGCTTTGTTCCATAGAATGTCATTTCATACGGATCTTTATTGAAATTCTGTGCAGGTGATTTATCTTGACATTTAATGTACGCAAAAATCTTATCACCAGCTTGAACGTGTTTTTCAAAGGTTAAGGCACTCTGTTGAGCAAAGGAACAGGTGTATCCTAAGACATCAGGCAATCCCGTCGTAGAACATTGTTGAGCAGTCGGCATTTCAGTATACCGAACTGGACTAAAACTCCAACGACAATCTGCAGGTTCATTGACAGACACACTAAACGCAGTAGAGTTTCCAGCGTGTGCATTGAGATACACTTCTTTACCTAATGATGTCCCTTGAATAATCGGAGCAGTGGCATCAGGCTGGGGACTGACATTGATCTTAACAACATAATCCCGCTCATTGGCATTCCCATTCGCATCTTGACAACGGACATAGATTTTTTGCTCTCCGCCACCATTCAGCTCAACACCTTTATCGCTAACGCTTTTCGTTGAAGCGAAGAAGACAGGTTGTTTATGGAAATACTGATAGATTGATCCGCCAAAGTAAAGTTCATCCATAGCTTTGTACGCTTTCGCAGGATTCAGGCTCATTTTACATTGCGCAGGCTCGTCAGTTTGTAACGCTAAGACAACAGGAGTATACACTGTAAAGTTCTTCGTAACTTGTAATCCTTGTTGCACAGATTGTAATGAACCTTGGAAGTCAGCGTCAAATCCTTCTTTCCAGGGAGTAATAATCGGGGATTGCACATCAGATTTACTCGTACTGACACACGTTTCATTTCCTGTTCCTTGATTAATGAATTGACAATTGGCTCCTAAACTTTTACAACGATATTCAGAACATGCTTTGAAGGCGTTGACATTGTTAGGGGTTCCACTCTTCGTTTTCCAATAATCAGGATTACAGTGCTCACAAGTATCGCTTGCAGTGGGAGCAACCCAGGGTTTACAAAGTGTTTTCACAGAGATAGGTTGAGTGTCTGCAAAGACAGTATCTACAACTGTATAGACAGTATAAGCCCACATAACCCAATTAAGAACAGTAACAGTCGTAGCAAGAGGCGAGGAAGCAAGAGTTGATTCGAATGCTTTAGTCCCAGCTTTTTCAGCAGCACCTTTAATTGCTTGTTGAGTAGTTGTATCTGAAACTGCTTGCTGAAGAATTTCATTTGTCCCTTCTTTGGCCATTCTCTGAACAAGGTCATTTGTCAGTGCATTTTTTCCTTCAATAGTCAAAGTAGTAACTCCCTGCTCTTTAATTTGAGTTTCAACAATTTTTTCTGCAATAGACTGTTGGTAAGATTGAAGAGAAGCATCAAGAGCAGCTTTCTTAAGTTCTTCAGAAACAGGAGTAAAATAACTTCTTCCAATCCATGAACTAAGATAACTTAGTCCTGTCTGTGCAACAACTTTTGTACTAAAAGCATAATCGACAATTCCAATAATCACAGCAGGTGCAATATTCACAGTCTGAATCCAATTTGGAATAAACCACCCATTATTACCGGTAAAGAAATCAGACCATTTATTATATTCATCAGGCGGCACAGTAAACTTATAATTATCTAATCCTTTACTCCAATCAGGAGCATTCGTCGAACTAAGTGTAATAGATTTCATATAATTACTGGTTGATTCTTTCTTTTGATCTTGAGTAAGGCTATCAAAAGCAGCCCCCAAAGATGGCGGAGAACTAAATCCATCAGTCGTTAATTGTCCAGCAATATTATAATCCGCACCACAGTCCCCATAGCTTCGACAAACATTATTCGCAGATTGTAAATACTCAGGTTTCAAACAAGGAACATCCTTAATATCAACTTTATTACCGCTTGCATCAATAGGATACCATCCACCATCACATTGTTTAAAAATAGAGCGCCATCCATTACATTTCACCGTAAAACTACATGCTAAGCTTGCTTTTGCGCACGTATCAGCGCCTTCATTCTCCCATGTTTTAAATCCAGGTCCAACACGCGGCACGCATTTACCCACCCAAGCACAATCACGTTTCGAAACATCAGTACAACATTTAATATCATCCTGAACAGCTTGTGCATAGTCCGCACTTCCAGGTTTTTGTTTCGTAGGATCAGCAGTATTACAAGAATTGACACAATCTTGCCAACGATTCGTTAAACATTTTGCTTCAGTAAACTTATCACCACTACTTCCTAAATTCAAATCAGCACCACCACTCGTCGTACTTTGCAGACACCATTCCTTACGATAATCTTGACAAGGTTCAACCAATTCTTGTCCATTAATACAGACCCCTCGATATTGCCGAGAGCCAACAGGCTCATGAGACGCATATTCTAAGTTACGTAAATTTTTCCCATTCACCGAAGATAATTGTTGATCTTGAGTAAGTTTTGCACCAGCAGGTTGAATTTCAGCATCATACAAACACCAACTTTCCCCATTCCGAGCAACGCCATTCTGCACAACAGAAGCGGCAGCTTGCGAATCAAAATCTAAACTTAACTTATCTTTTCCTGTTGCACAGTTCACACTCTCACACGTATAAATCCCATCTTTATTAGAATCACCACAGAGTGTTCCAGAAGCATAATCACAAAGTGGACCTTTAATCCCTTCAGGATTCCCACACGAATCTTTCCAATAGACAGAATCATCATTCGTAACGCACATCGTATTATCTTTACCCGAAGACGTTTTATCAGCAGGAGCACATTTACAGGTTCCTAATCCAAGATCACTGCAAAATTTCCCAGCAAAGAAACCGGTGCTATTCCCACCAGTCGCAGCACTACATGCAGATCGAGTCACATATTTACAATCATCAGGACTATTTACACAACAGCCTTTCTCAGCGCTTTTCGCAAGAGCAACACACCCAACTTCATCTTTGACATCAGGTCTAAAATCTAAATTGATGGAAGGATATTTTGAAGCTTCTTTCTGACAACGTAAGGACGTACTCAAAAATGCCTGACTTCCTAAAAGACAACACCCTTCAGTACAACTGGAAACACTGCTGCAATCAGCTTGATCAGAAAATTTTCCATTATAGGATGATTGACAATTTGCTTTTGGTGTATTCGAATAACAGAATCCATCACCAGACTCATCACTACAACACCCAGGCTTACAAAAACTCGTAGCATCACACGACGTAGGCGCTAATTGATAACTTCCTTTTCCAGGATGAGATAAATCACGTAAACCCGTTTGACAATCTGCTTCATCAGTATACTGACAGAAATTACCACTTTTCGTTTTCTCACAACACACAGGAGCAGCGGCTGCACTCAAACTCATAGTAGAAAAACTTAAACTCAAAATCAACAAACACTGCACAAGAGAAAAAAGTTTCTTCCAGTTCATGCAGCACCTTGGACAGCAAACCAGAATGCATAGTCACTACCCGTTTTCGAAACACGATACACAGTATCAGGATAAGGCTTATCGACTTGAATCAAATATTTCCCTTTATACTGCAACATATAATAGAGTTGGTCAAAGCCCCCATGCGTTTGACCTTCAATGATATCATGAATAACAGGATAGATTTCTCCAAGAGGAACATTCGCAGCAACATACCGCACAGGAGTAATATGCACAAGAGTAGTATCTCGTTGTAATTGTACATCATAGGACGTTAATGCAGTCAGCGCATCGCCAGAAAGTTCCAAGGTGGTTTTCACCGTCTTCGTTCCAGAAACTTGAATACCTTTTTCAGCAAGCAAATCTTTATTGACACAGTTTTGAACTTGCGTCGTTAATTCCCCTTCAACAGAATGCAACATCACAGAAAGTGGTGGTAAATAATTCACACAAGCTGTTCCCTTCCCAGCTTGACATAAATACGCAACGTTCTTCCCATGATAATACAACGAAGGAGATGGATTCAACGAACCCCCTTGCTGGCTAAAATCCGTTAACAAGGGCGGAACAATTCTCTCAACGCAAGATGCTAAATCAGTCTGAATGTCTTGTGCTCTGCCTTCGAGAAATTGCTGTGAAGGAACTAAGAAACCATATTGCGATCGCGCATAAAAGAAGACACTAATCAAAATAAGCAAAACCAAACCTAAAATTACAAATAACGTCACCTGCCCCTTTTTCTGCATAGACAAATTGATCAACCTGAATTTATAAAGGTTTTGTGAAAGATTATTGAACAAAAGTAACGCCAGGAAGAGATTTGAATTCTTTGTCTCCAGTTACAAAAGAAAAGTGATTCTCAAGAGAATAAATATAACCGACACAATCAAAATAAGAAAGATTTTGGCGTTTATGGCGGGATCGAAAATGAACAGACTGTAAAAGCAAGGACAACGGAACAGCTTGAGAATAGGCTTGAAGTTTTTGAATCCAGGACTGGGCAGTTTCGACAGAAGTATCACGAAGAAGAACCCAATAAAATTCAGCAAGAGTTTCATGAGTAATAACAAAATCTTGTTGAAGGAATGGAGTGAAAATAGAATTTCCAGAAGCAATCTCAATAAGCGCATAAGTATCAAGACAGTTCATTATCGTTTACTCTCCAGAGAAGCACGGGCTTCTCGTAAAAGTTGTCGAGTGGATTTCTTAAAATGAAGAGTCCCGAATAATTCTTGTAAGATTGTGTGAGACTTTCCTTTAATCTCAACCAACAGTCCCTCATTTGGACGAAGATGAAACTGATGAACGACCTCTTTAGGAATGATGATCCCAAGCGAGTTTCCCCATTGTTTTGTGCGGCATTTGATCATGTATAACCTATAAGTATAACTTTTATTTAAAGGTTATGGGTAAGAAGACTTATTAAGTATTACTCAGAAAATCTCGGAAAATATTCAGTTACACCAAATAAATTTTAACGAAAGAGAAAATGGATAGGCATGCATAACGTTTATAAAATTTCTATAATCTCCTTTGTAGATAAGACAGGTATTTGTTTTTGTTTTTTTAATAATTTATCATTGGTCCAGAGGGGACAGTTATTTTTTAATGCAAGGGACAAAAAGTCAATATCTGATAAAAATTCTTCTTGTTCTTCTTTAGGAAAGGATTGAATGATCTGTTGTACTTCTTTAAAACGCTCTTGGTATTCCTGTAATTTGATAAAACCAACGTTCATGACAAGTTCTGTTTTTCTTGTCTCAAATTGATTTTTTGATAACTTTGCTTTTTTTTGTATCTCTTCTTCGTATTTTTTTATTTCTTCAAGTGCATATTCTGGTGATAGAAAATCTAACCCTTTTTTATTTATTACCAGAGAGAATATTGATTCTTTCCAGAAAAAAGTAAACAAAATATTTGAATCTACCACAATTCGCATTACAATAAACCTTTTTTCTTCAGTTCTTGTACTCTATTCTTTCGTGCGGTATGCTGAAGTTCAAGAGACCAATGATCTAATTCTGTTTCTTTTTCAAGTTCTTTCTTCATTTTTTCTTTCCATTGAAGTTCTTCTGTCTTTTCTTGAATAATTTTTCTGATAAATCCAGACCAATTTATTTCAGAGAAATGCTCCATCTTTTCTTTCGTTTCTTCAGGTATTGAAAGTGTTACGCTTACCATTGTCGCTCCTTATGTTTAAAAACGTAAATACGTTTAAATATATAAATCTTACTATTCAATAGATTACTGTATTCCTCAACAACAATCAAAAAGTATAAGGGCGCTACAAAAAATGGAACTAGAAAGTGATATAAATCTCGTAGGTATAAGAACAATCTGTCAACGGAAATGGTAACAATCCCAATGGAAGAATACACACGTTTAAAGAAATTGGAAAAACTCGACTTTGATCTGATTCGACAATTTGCATCAAGTTTAGAAGATTTAAAATCTGGACGTTTCAAGAGACTTGCTTAATTATCTTTCTGTAGTTCTATTTTAGAAGTTTTATAATCAAACTAAATAAATCCGCACAGGAGTAAATGAATTCGCATACGCATCGTGACAGCTCACCGTAAAAAATGAATGTTCATTGATTGGAACACTATGAGTCATCCCACCAGTCTCAGTAAACGCAGTAGCATTATCTGAAGAAAAGATACGATCAACACTATACGTACAAGTTGCAGCCTCATCAGTTTTTAATGAAAGAATACCACCACTCACTTGTGTTTGGAGAAGTTTAGGCGGTGTCGTATCACGTTCTCCCATAAACGAAACAGGAACAGAAGCAAGATTATGTGCTTTATCCTGACACGTCAACGTATAATTAAACAAGGCTTGTGAAGTAACAGTCAAAGAATGTCCTGCACTTTCTTCAGGAAACGTAAACAACGCATCATCAACATTGAACACAGGAGTACGTGCAAACCCACAACGTGAAATGCCTTGACTTGCACCACCATTCGTACTCACCTGCAACGTAATATTGGGACTATAAAATGTTCCCTGACAATCCTTCCCATTACACGTAACCGTAGAGATATTCAATGCTTGCGTCTTTACTAACGTATATCCGCCCGGAATCAAACTAGGACGATTGATATTGCCATGAAGATCTTGACAGGTAATAAAGAGTTTATTTTCTCCCAAGGTTAAATTTGAAAGTTGTGTATGACACACTTGATCTTGTCCTTCTAATTTCACTGGACAGCTAAATAAACCAGTCATTTGTTTGTAATCCTTTTCAGTCGAATCATAGCGACAGGTTTGATTTGCTGCAGAACCAACAGCTTCATTCAACGTTAACATAACTTGAGTTTGATTCCCCAAAGCAGGTAACAACGCACCAGACACAGGATCAATACTTAAGAGTCGTGGAGATTCCACATCCACACCTTTTGCAACGTTCACATTGACTTCCATTAACTGTTCTTTCCCATCACCACACACATTCTGACAACGGACATACAACCGAGTTAAATTTCCTTCAATCAAATCTCCAGGTTTATACGTAATATTAAACGACGTATAAATTCCAGACTGAATAAATTGTCCCATTTCTTCAAAGGGTTTCTGTTGTTTATCAATCACACATTGACTTGGCAATAATTCTGTACAATCAGGATCTTTACACGTTTGAACCGTTAAGGTGAAAGCAGTTTTCGGATGCACATAGGCTAAATCATACCCATACTCTTTCTTCTGAACTTTATCTTGACACGAAACAGGTTGTTGTCCACGTGTAACTTCCTCAGAACCAGCTAAGCATGCAAATTGCTGTGCTGTTTTTGGATCTAGACGAATAAACGGTGCTCCAGGTCGATTCGCTCCATCACACGTATTCGTACATAATCCTCCTTCAGCACCTTGATCTCCAGCATTATACTGACAGCCACTTCCTAAACTTTGACAGAGATAAGGCGTACAAGGATGTGTGCCCCCTGCAGTAAAATCAACATCTTGTCCTAACGCATTTTTTCCTGGTCCATTACATAAGCCACAATACGTTCCACTTGCAGGAGGTTGCCATGCATTACAAGTTGTAGCAACAGGAAAAGTATATGATGAAGAAGAAAAAGAAAGGATAACCAAAGCAATGGCGACAATTGCCAAGACTACAAAAATAGCCCAGCCCACGGGATTCCAGATATTTGCACTACCAATACCTGCAGAAACAACAATGAATCCTTCTGTTGTTGCACCAAGGGCAGTAAAGAAAGAGATTGCAGAAGCAGTAACTAATCCTGCTCCGACTAAACTCGCTGCACGCCCTTTCCAACCAAAGTTTTGAGTGAGTATTCCTAAATCAAAATTTTTGAGAGTTAAAATATTTGAAGATATTCCCCAACGATTTGAAAAATGATCAGTATCAGAAGATCTAGGAGTAGGAAGATAAGTAGTACAATCATTCACCAGTTTTTTTGAATCTCCATTGAAGTGAAATTCAGATGGAATAACATCCGAACCAAGATCGCCATTGTCTAAATCACTATATGCATCTCCAGGTAACCCATTTTCACCTTCAGTCCCTTTACAAGTTCGCTTAAATCCATTCTGACTCCATTCTGCAGCAAGACTGTAACCAGCGCCACAATCTCCATAAGATTTACAAAGATTATTTTGTTGTTTCCCATATTCTAAGGTATAAGCAACACAGCCACCTTTACATTCCCAATCATATCCATTGCCAAAATCACTTTGAAAAGAAGTTTCAGGTGCTTTCACCGGAGTACTGACAGTCCGAGAAGCTTGTCCACAAAAATCACTCTTTCCCGGAGGAACAAGTGGAATACAATAGCCATACGTATCAGGATTCCCGGTCTGCTCAACTTTATCGCCTGCAGTCACATTGATTTTTTTTCGATCAGTATCTTTGATTTTATCAACAGCAGCTTGATCGGTCCCAACCCATAAACAATTGTTCGTCTCACGATTCTGACAACAATATTTATCAGTACATTTTGCACAGTCAGCAGCTTTATTATTCACCCAGACAGCAGAACGCAATCCACCATCTTCAGGTTTTAATTGAACTTCAACACAGACCTGTCCACGATAATCAACTCCAGGCTCAGCAATTTCTTCACCTTCTTGACATGATTGTTTCCAGTGGCGACTGCCCGGTAAATCTGTTCCAGGACCAACATTGAAATCATATTGACACCAACTTTCTCCATTAGAAATCGTTTGTGGAATTTCATCTTTCCGAACTAAGTTAGTATATTTATTATAATGCTCAGGTTGCCCAGCCCAGGGATGACAACTCAAATCTTTACACCCAACACCAGTAGAATTCACAACACATTTTGACGCAGGATAATTACAAGAAGCAGCAACTTCTTCAGTATTCCCACAATTATCAGCATAATACACATTCGGATCTCCATCAACACAAGTTTTCTTCCGTTCTTCACCAAAAGCAACCTTACACGAATCACATTGTCCAGAAGGTTGTTTACTACAAAGAGATTCAGAAAACGTCCCACCAGCTCCAGCACATTCTTCACCTGTAATCCCAGAACAGCTTCCATCAGTTTTAATACAACATCCTTTTTTCTTTTGCAAACAGACTTGACTACACGCTAATTCACTCGGAACATCAGGTCTAAAATCATAAGTAAGCGTCGCTTTATACGGATCAAAGAGCGATTGACATTCTCCGGGAGTAGAATATGCACATTGACCTCCAAGAACACAACATCCTAATTGACATTCAGGATAGCCACACGAAGCATCTTGTTTAAATTTTCCACCTTGAGCATCACAACTTGATTTTCCAACGTTCTTAAAACACCCTTGATGGTTTTGATTCAAATCACAACATCCAGGTTGACAAAATGCAGCTTCATCACATGACGTTGGAGAAAGTTTGTAATTTCCAATAGCGGGGTGTAACGGATCTTTAACACTCGTATCACAATTACTCTGATCAGTGTATTGACAATAATCTCCACCTTTCGTTTTCTCACAACACACAGGATTAGATGCAACATCATCAGCAGTAACAAGAGAAGAAGAGAGAGTAACACTAAGAACAAACGATAAACTCACCATTAAGAAAATTTCAAACCAAGCTTTCGTTCGTAAAAAAGAAACGTTCATGTGGCTACCCCTGTAACAGCAAATAAGAAGTGATCTTCGGGATAAGCGCGCAAACTTAGATCATACACACGATCAGGATATGGTTTACTCACCACAATACGATAAATCCCAAGATGTAATAAACTATAAGAGCTCGGATCAAATGTTCCCGTAGAAGATTCAGAATCAAGAATATCATTCGCACCCTTCACCAAATCACCAAATGGAACATTCACGACTTTCCCAAATTGCGATTTACTCACCGTAATATTTCCTCGTTGCAATTGCACAGGAAATGCTAAATCAACAATAACACGAGAAGGATGAATGCTCACATTAACCACAGGATCACCAGCAGTAAACGTAAAATCATTTCTTCCTTCATACGAACTTAAATCAAAACAAGAAGATATTTTTTTAGAAAGCTCAGTATTCATCAATTGTTCAAATGAATATAAAACTAAAGGTGTTCGTAAACAATGCGAAGAACCAGAAATCGATTGACAAAGCACAGTAAACTTTTTCCCTTGAGTTTGTATAACAGAAGTCGGAAGTAATGAACCACCTTGCACAAGTAATTTCTGTGTTAATGTAGTAGTTTCTTTCGACAAACACGGCTCAATAATAGTAGATTGCAACGTTGCCATCTGTCCGGTTAAATCAGCTTCAATAGCTTCAGGACTTGCGTTCAGAACAATCTTTCCACGAAAATAAAAGAGCATTGCTAAAGCAAAAAGCAAAGCTAATCCTAAGAGAACAAAAACGGTCACCTGTCCCTTTTTCTGCATAAAAAAACTTGTGTTAGGAAGTTTATAAAGATAATGTTGAAGATTACATTGAAAGAGGATGGATCTCTGCAGCAAGTTGTTGCGCAGTTAACACACTGTTAATAATTTTTCCGCCCATGATTGACCAACACCCAAAACCATGGGGAATAATATCAGAAGGTCGAGCATCTGTATTTTCCATATATGCATTCACACTACGAAAGACATAACGTGATTCAATAACTTCAGCTTGAGAAAGAATCGGGAGCCATTTCTGACTTTCATTCAAGATAACAGGAGTATTTGATTTCTTTCGCTCAAATGCACGTTGCCATGCTTTTGGAATTAATCCATCTTTAGGAACACCGCGATAAAGCATAGAGTCCTTAATATGAACTAAGGTAAATAAATGATCATCTGCAGTAGGAACCATATTCGTAAACGGTCCATCCATAATCGCAAAAGATATTTTCGGAATAGGAACCTTCACAATCAGTGCTTGGACTAAATCAATACGAATAAGTTTAATAGGAAACTGAAGCCAATAAGCAAATTTATTAATATCTGCATAAGTGACATTGATCACAAAATCATAATCTTCAGTATATTCTCTATCCTGATGTTTAATCGTTAATCGTTTTCTTCCATCAGCTTCAAGTGTGCAATTGATAACTTCGCTATTTAATTTCACAAGAATATTTTTATTTGTAGCTAAATAAGATGTAACAAGTTCATGTAACTTAGGATAATTATAAATAAATTCAAACGTTTTTATTGACGTACTAATCAAATCACGGTTTACATAACTTACATCTGGATATTCTAAAGTAAATGGCAATTGATTATCTTGACAAAATTGAATATATTCATCTCCACTCACACGCGATCCTTCTTTTGCAACACAGTAATAGGTTGGAAAATCTTTGATTAACGCTTTTTCATAAAGTGCTTCAAAAGGTCCACGTGCTTGAATAATATCTTTGACAGTCTGAACACTTCTCGGATAATGATGTCCCATATGGTGTCGATATTGATTGACAAATGAAGCTTCTTTCAAAAGACTATCATGACGTTCGAAAAGGGTAACATCAAAATGTTTTCCAAACTCAATTGCGCAATTGGTTCCAAAAATACCACTACCGATAATTGCAATTTTTGGTTTTCGATCTTTCCCAAGAGGAACAATAGATTGAACAATCTTCACAATGCGTGCGCCAACATCGCCACTGGGATAAGTTCCAGTACCTGTTTTTAAAAGATTCAAGAACGTAAGAACTTCCTCATCAAGGGGCATTAATTTCTGAGTACAAAAAATTTCTTTAATAATTGTTTCTTGATTACTGACACGTTTAAAAATTTTAATGAGATTATTTTGAAAATCACAGAAGATTCTTTTTTTATCAGTGTAAAAATCAAGTGAACGTTGTTTATCTTGTCCAGCCCATCCAAGATCAAGATGAGCATCAAGATGACCAGGATAGCGTAAACTGACATGTTCAATACGATGTTGAGTATATCCTACGGCACGTTCAGGAAATTGGTCAAAAAGAAAATCAAGTATATCGTAAAGATGGAGTAATTCAAACGAAATATGACGCTGTGGATCCATAGCAATCGGATTAATGAATTTACCCTGAACAAGATAGGGTTTAGTTTTAGCTAACAATCGCTTTGCTTTTTTTGCGACAGGATGGAAACGAAAGACATGTCCGACCATTAAAAAACGAGACTGTTCTTTTGCATACTGTGTTAATTCCTCAGCGAGTTTAAAATCATCAGTAAATGGTTTCTCAACAAGGACATGAGTATATTGCAAACATCTCTTGACGAGATCATAATGCGTTTCAGGAGGAGTAACGATCATAACAGCATCAACAGATTGTAATAAAGATTCAGAAAGATTGGTAGAAACAGGAACAGAACAGCGCGCAGAAAGCTTCTCAACAGAAGCATCAGTTTTAACAATAACTCCTTTAAAATCAACTTTTTTTTCGTGATGAAGACGTTGAAGAAGTTCAAGATAATGAATACCAAATCTCCCTGCACCGATGAGCAAAATCTTTGGTAAGGTATGCCCTTGTTCCATCGTCGGCAAACATAGGGTTGCTTATTTAAAGATATCTTTTGAAATGAACAATGGAGAAGAGGAAGATTTATCTAGTTTCAACAGAAACACGTAAAATATGAAAATTGTTATTATTGATTTGATGCCGTATCCCTATGTAACAGGCGGAGGAAACGCGCATAAAAATCTTCTTGCAAAAACACTCATGAAAAAAGGCCATGAAGTACACATCATTTCAGGGAAAGCAAGAGCAGGCACACCAATGCTTGAATATCCAAAGGGAGTAAAATTACATAATGTTGGTCTCCCCCATAAAAAGTTTGAACGAAAGAATGGATCATTTATTGTACAAGCCATATACAGAGTTTTATTCGAAGGAAGTTTTATTCTTGGGGCGATGATTGAGTTAATAAAAATTAAACCAGATGTTGCAAATGCACAAAGTTTAATCACAACAGCATTACCCTGTTCATTGACAAATATCCCATTTGTCGCAACGCTCCATGGAATTCACAGTGATGGATTTAAAAAAATTCATACGATGAATAAAAATTGGATCGGGGCAGGATTAGGAAGTCAAATCTATTTTATGATTGAACGATTCAATATGCTGTTCTGCAAAAAGTTGATCTGTCATGGAAAATGGACAGTAGAATTCTATCAACAATTTGTCAACAAAGAAAAAATAATGGAAGGAAAAAATGCAATTGATACAGATGCAATCAAGCCCGTCTACAAAAGAAAAGCAAATGAGTTAATGTATCTCGCACGATTCACGAGACAAAAAGGTGTAGAACATTTAGTTGAAGCAATGAAATTCCTACCAAACTTTAAATTATGGTTAATCGGGTACGGTGAATTGAAAGAACGTTTAGAAAAGATGAAGGGAAAAAACGTGGTTATGGTCGATGGATTAAAGGATGAACCAAAACAAACGCTAGTACGTCAAGCAAGATTTACTGTCTTACCTTCAGAGTTCGAAGCGTTCTCAATTGCTCTCTTAGAAGGTATGGCACGAGGAACAATTCCCGTAACAACACAAGTCGGTGGTCCTGCAGAAATTATTCAAGATGAAAAGAACGGATTCTTTCTCAAATCAAATGATCCAAAAGTGATTGCAGAAAAGATAAAACAAATTAGTAAAAGAAAAGATTTAGATACAATCGCACATAATGCAAGAAAAACAATTGAAGATGAATGGAGTATTGAAGTCGTTACAGCACAATATTTAAAAGCGTATAAAGAAGCTATTCGTCACTAACGCGCGGAGCTAAAATAAATTGTAAACTTAATTTATCCACTAATTTATATTCAGCCCGTAAAGGATAATTATGTCCAAATTCTAAAACCACAGTATTCGTTAATTTTGACCCTTTGATAATCTTCTTCAAATACTCAATAGAATATTTCGATTGAATTTCATCTTCTTGATTGGAAACAATAACAGTCTCTTCATCACTGGTCATTTCCACTCTTCCACTACTTGTTGTTCCTTCACTTTTAATAATAAATTTATTAGGCAGAGCATGGAAACTTAAACTATCAGCAATAACATCCATATCTTCAATCGCATCACCAAATAAGAGAGTATTTGTTTCAATACGAACACCAAACTTTAAACTCGGTAATTTTTGTTCACGATCTTCGATATCTAATAATGCGATACTAAAATGACGCACAGTAGCACTCTTAAAATAAATATTCAATCGATTCTTATCTTCATCTAATTCTAAAGTAATTGAATCAGTAGGTTTAGCACGTTTCAAAATCTGCGTAAACTGATCTAAGTTAATACCAATGACTTTTTCTTCAGGAACCTTATACTCTGTAAATGCACTTCCCAATAATTTAAAATTGACCATCGCAACGTTTGCAGGATCAATAGCAAGTAATTCCATTCGATCTTTGTAAAAATGCATATTCACTTCATTGACTAATTCAGAAATAACAAGAACACTATCCTTCAAATATCGTGGTTCTGCCAGAGTCAAACGCATAAGAGAATTGTCAAAACTGCCTATTTAAGCATTTAGTTGATCAAATAATAGCGTTTGAAAAGAACTTAAGGAGAAACAGGTTGAGATCCACCAGCCCACCACGGTAAGAAGGGTTGTAATATGGGCCAATACAACGGAGCAAGAACAACAAGAGCAGAGACAATAAGAGTATGCGACCAATGTTCTGCCAAACCGCCAGAGACCCCACCTGCAAATGCTCTCCCTTTAATGACAGCAGAGGTCGCGTGCATTTTAATGTTTAAGATAATTCCAACAAGGATACGAATTGTCCAAGGACTAATAATCCATGCAGGCCAATCTAATCCAGAAATGCCAGTAATCTGTAAAAAATATTCAGTATTAAAAACCGCAAACAACGCAACCATCATAAATCCAACAGAATGCAATCCATGACCTAACCAATGACTACCCTGAAAGTTTTCATCGCGATGGATTAAGATGAGCTCATATAATCCTAAAATAATTCCTAAACCAATCACAGGAAAGAAAATCAATCCTTGTTGAACCACCTCTTCACCTACCATTTTTCTAAATCTCTTGAAGAAAACCAGTATTTAAAGATTGCTTAATATTCTCTCCACGTATGTTCACATTTAGTACACTTAAAAAATCTCGTTTCCGGCTCATCAGAACCTCGAGTTTGTAACGTCCAGAAATAAGCTTTAGAATTCCCACATTTTGTGCAATCTGCTTTAATGATCGGTAAGTTTTCTCCATCCGCTTTATTAACAACAGCGACTTCTTTCTGTTTTTTCTTCTTCTCGGCGATCTTTCCTTCACCTTGAACCGTCTTACAGGTTGGACACTGCATTTTACCATCAACAGGCATAAGTAAACTAGAACATTTTGGACAAAAAAGCATAACAGAAAAAGCACACGAAAGAATTTATAAAGCTTATGCAAACCAACTGAAAATTTTCTGTAAGCTTTCAACAAAGAAAATCTTAAACCAACCTAAATATGGAACTCTCAAAACTGCTTTGCCATAAATAAGATCAGGTGAAATATGCGTTTCATCATCACGTGAAGCAGGATTATGATCCCCCTTGGTTTGATAAAAGCCAGGAGAAAGTTTCACAATTCTGTGAATAATGGGTTCTGAAGCACTTCCCTTGAACACAATCACATCACCACGTTGCAAATGTGAAGCTCCAAACAAAACCATCAAATCTCCCTTATTAAATCCATTCGTAAAGCGATAAGATTGAAATTCAAGTTTAGTAATGTTCATACTGGTATAAAAATCAGATTGGCTATTCCACCAACCATCAAAGGCGGTGTCATGTTCCATACTTCCCGAAACAACAGCGACAACAGGGAATTGTGTTCCAAAAACCAATCCTAAACCAGGATAGAGAATAAACTTAACAAGAATAAAGGCTAATAAAACATTCACCAACCAACTTGCTAAAGAATCATCTTCCCAAATAAAATAGAGAATTTTCTTCCAAGGAGAAGCAGTAGGACCAGGTTTCTTCATAAAAAAGAAAGTTCATTGCAACTACTTAAAGATTCCTGAAACCACTAGCTTTTTATAAAACTAAAATAAAAAAAGAAGATGAACCAAACAATTTCTTTAGGATTCTTTGGATTAATTGGTGGGTTCGCTCGTGGTTGTGTCGGGGTGTTAAAACATTATCGTCGAGAGAAAAAACCAACATTTAAACCATTCTATTTCTTAATAACGATTGTAACTGCGAGTATTGTTGGTGTTATTGCAGGAATGGTCGTGACAGATCCACGGTTAGCAGTCCTTGCAGGCTATGCAGGAACAGATTTCTTGGAAGGATTGTATAAGGCAAAGAAAGGAAAGAAATAGTTAAAAAAATTAATTCTAAAAAAGAAAAAATTAAGTGTAATATTCTGCATGATAAACTGCAGTATCGACATAACTTCCACGAGCAGAGTCTACCGCATCACATTGGATGTATGCGCTGATAGGAGCAGTTCCACAATTATTAGTACTAACACCGTATCTTCCACACATATAGTTATCACCTGGAGAAGTACTTGCATAAGCATAGCGATTACCAGGATCAGCAATCGGAACATCATCCCCAAAGGAGGTATAATAATCAGAGTTACAAACATTACTAGTACATGTCCATTTACCAAAATCAGGCATTGAGCCCCGATCTTTAACTGCCTGATCAGAAAATGCTGAAAGACCTGAAATACTACCATCTCCAACCACAGCCCCACCCTGAGCATTTGCGACATATTTACAACTTTTAATAGCTGCATTTGCAAATCGAATATGAAGATCTCCATCACCGCCATAATAAACTGCATCAAACTTTAGAGGAGTAACGGGAGTTTTACTACAACAATAGTAAGAATAGTAAGGAGACCAGGCACTACCACCAGAATAGGGAACTCCAGGATAATAAATTGTTGATGAACCAGACCAAACTGAGACAGCATCCTGATCAGAGGGACAAGCTTGTGTTCCATGGAACGTATCAATCCCAGGCCCAGTATTAGAAGCATGAATTTGAAATCCAACAAATGTGCAAAAACCAGCAGTATCTGCATGAGTAGCAGTATCTGCAGCACCTGCATGAGTAGCACTCGCAACATTAGCATTGGCAAAAGTTCCTTGAATATTATTTAATTGTACATATAGATCACGTAAGATTCCCATCAATCCAGAAACTTCACTTAAGGAATGACTCACACCCTTACGTGCAGATTGACCTAATTCAGTTTCAAAAGATTTTCCTTTCGTTTTAGTATTCGTTAAATCAGTAGCATCAAACGGTTTATTATTATCAGGAGCATTAGAAGATCCACCTGAAGAACCAGCAGTAAGACAATGACCTCGCGTACCTTGACCAGGGAGTATACCTAGACGTGCGCCAATACAAGGTGCATCCTGAGGACAATCAGTATTAGTCCAACAACCAGCAATATTACCCGTCACAACATTCATCCCATTATCAACAGTATCACCAGTAATTTGATTCGTTCCACCATCAGCAACAGCATAACCAGATGGAGTTAACACAGCTGCAGTGGAAACATCACTTAAAGAATCAGTTTGAAAATAAACAACAGAAGCAAATAACACCAGAACAATACTCGCCAATGCAAATAAGGCAACTTTTGTTCCTTCGTTCATACTCATCACACCTTTTTGAATAATTTGAAATTAGACATAAAGGACTATTTAAACCTTTCCAAAAAAAAGAGGGTTATAAATAATGAAAGAATGGGACGAAAAAGTTTATATACCATAGCAGGTTATATAGTCACTATGGCAACAACAATACAGATCAGTGAGAAACTCTTAGATACTTTAAAGAAAAAAAAATTATATGATAAAGAAAGTTATGAGGAAGTAATCTGGGATCTTATGGAAGATGCACAAGAAGTGAATGCAGAGACAAAACAAGAAATCGAACAAGCGCGTGCAGAGATCAAAACGGGAAAATCATACACCCATGAACAAGTCAAAAAGAGGCTTGGATTGTAAATGTATGAACTTATTTATTCACCCCATGCAATAAAAGCATTAGAAAAGTTAGATAAGAATATTCAAGAGAGAATTCTTGCAGGGTTAGAAAGACTGCGAATACGACCAGAGTCCTGTGATATCAAACGCCTCGTTGGAATGCAAGGGTATCGTTTCCGTGTTGGGGATTATCGCATTATTTTTGATATAGAAAAGAATCAATTGCAAATCTTGGTTTTAAAAATAGGGCATAGAAAGAATATTTATGACTAAATCTTCCCTAATTCTTTCAAACATTGCTCAACAAGTTCAGGTTTCCATCCTTTTGTCAAGACAGCTTTCTTCACATCATCAACACTGAATCCAGAATCTAATTTTTTCTTTATAAATGATTTTAACGTGACAAACTTACAAACCTTTTTTACATCATCTGCATTCCAACCAGCTTGTAATAAACTTGGTTCAATCTCAGCTTGATTTTTTCCATATTCAATCATTAATTTTTCAACATAGGCTTGTAAGTCTTGCGTATTCTGTTGAACAGGTTGTGCAGGAGTTACAGCTTCTCCAACCTTTTCTTCAGCAGGTTTTTCTTCAGGTTTAGATAAAACACTTGCAGCTTTTTCTTTCTTATGTTGAATATAAAATAAAACACCACCACAAATCATCGCAAGAACGCCTAAACTTAATAAGAGAATTTGCCACCAAGCGAAGGGAGCTTGATCAGAAACAACTTTATTTTCTTCAGGAGTATTGATCAATTGTAAATCATCAGCTGCCGCAGGCGGAGTAACCTCTGCAGTACAATTTTGTGTTTGGCCACCAGGATTAACACCAGTCGCACATTGTGCAGTATCAGTACACGTCTTTGTTTGCATTCCATTTTGACAAGAACCCCACTGACAAACCCATTGTGACGTACACGTCTGATTCACAGTATTCGTCATATTTTGAACAGCACCAGAAACAGAAATCGTCACATTCGGACTATAAGTATAATTGTATCCATCAAACGCGAAAAAAGAAATAGTTTCATTGCCAACCCCATGAGAAGGATTACTCAAAGATAATTTGCTCCCGTCTTTAGTCAGTTGTAAAAATTGCAAACCAACAGCATCGTATTGTAACGACTGATGATCAGGATCAGAGAATGCTAAAGATAAATCCAAACTTTGTTTTCCCGTTGCATCAGGAGTAAAAGAGAAATCACTAATCGTATCTAATAAAATCGGGGGAGTATTTAACATCATCAACGGAGTAGAAATTTTCGGAGTACTCTTTCCATTAGGATTAGAAGCTTCAGCATAGCAACCCCACTGTCCTAAAAAGGTTTGATTAACAACGATCCCCCCAACACACATTCCAGAATCACAAGTAAGTTCATCAGGAGAAAAAAGTTTATACGGATTTCCAGGTACAGTATCTCCAGGTTTGTAAATACTCAAATTTAAAACACCATCACTAAATGCAACACGACATCCCAAATACGATCCAACAAAGAATCCAGAATAATTTGCATTCAAGAATTGGTCTTTTGAAGAAGCAGCAAGCAAGGTCACACTTGAAATGGTTGGCTTAGAAGAACTTGCAGCACTTAAGGTAAATTGAGTAGAGGCAACGACAAACGTCATACTTGCATTCGCAACAGAAACATTTAACGTATACGTCCCAGCAGAATTAATAGACAACGAAAACAAACCCAAGTTAACATCATGTGTTCCACTGCCAAACCCATTAACATTATTTTGTTGTGTAAGAGGAACATGCATACTTTGATTCAGTAAAAAATTCAAATCTTTGGTTGCAGAAGTAACAATCCCAGAATTGCCAAGCACAGTAACCGTAACGATTGTATTATTCGGCAAAAAGTCTTGCGCTTCGAAAACAAGATGTAAATTTCCAGCAACACTTCCGACAGAACCAGAAGTAGCAGAAGGAGTTAACGTAACAAATCCTGTAAGGGAAGGAGAAATAAAAAGAAAAAACACTAAAAACAACACAAAGAAAAATCCAGCAGTAAATAGTGAATAGTCACGACGAGACATAGATCAACCCTTTAAAGATAGATGAGAAAAAAGGAATTTATATAGCTAACGAAAAAAATTATGCTTTCTGAAAAGCAGCTTTTAAGGTTTGTTGCTCTTTTTTCAACGTCTGTAATGTAGAAAGTAAGACCTTACGAGGCTGTGCTCCTTTAGTACGAAAAGCTAAAACAGGATTACTTACTAAAGGATGTTTAATCGCATAACTTGCATGTTCAACAGTGCTTTCATTATTAAGTGCATCACGAAGAAGATTACAAAATGTATGGCCTTCACCAACGATTTCAATCTCTAAAAAATCAGGAGATTCTGTAAGAATTTTAATTTCCATACGATGCGAAAAAGATGAAAGGTTTTAAAGCTTTCTCTTTCGACTGTAATAAAAGACGACTAAAAGACTCACATTCAAGAACAAAGTAAAAGGCGTAAAGAAAGGTAAACTACGTTGTTTTTTGGGCATTTTTGTACAGGGTTCTTTCCCCGTTTCTGGTAATCCTAAGCTTTGATATTGCTCGGGAGTACCAGCACTACCATCAATTAAAATGGTTCGTATGCCCTCACCATTCCCAGCAGGATCATCACACGCACCATAGCTAATGGTTAGCATTCCTCCTTGGAGAGGGTTTGAAACTTGTTTACTACAAGTTGGTTGAGTTACACCATCAGGAGCACAACATCCTTCTTGACCAACAGCATAAACTTTTTGTCCAGCACTACATGATTCATCAGGATTACAAATAATTCCTTGAACACCACTACAAGAATCTAAGAGATCACCAGAACTCGTTTGTAAAACAAGGGGAGTTTGTCCAAATGCACAACCATACTGGTCAACCTGAGCACCACTTTCAGTGCCAGGACAGAAATCACAACTAGTTCCACCACCAACGCCATCGCTATCAAGATCAGTTTGAGAAGGCTCAATTCCATCAGGACAAGAAACAGGAGTACCAGAAGATTGCGTTCCAGCAGGTTGATCAGCAGAGGTTACTGAACCATCACCATTAGTGTCGCCAGCTACTTCAGAATTATCAATTTTTTTATCACCATTAATATCTCCTGCTACTTCACCTGAGTCAATCTTTTTATCTCCATTGACATCGCCCGCAACTTCATTATCATCAATCTTACCATCCCCGTTTACATCACCTGCAACTTCACCGTTGTCAATCTTCCCATCGCCATTTAGATCCCCAGCAATTTCAGTACCATCAATTTTTCCATCATTGTTAATATCACCAGCTACTTCACCATTATCGATCTTCCCATCTTTATTCGTATCACCAGCAAGGGGAGAACCAGCACAAGATTTTGCATCGACACAAACACCAGAAGCGCAACCTGCAGCTTTGTTAAGACTTCCCCTAGGAATAATTTCATTACAAGTTGCATCAGCTCCACCACAAATATGATCAGAACCACAATAAGCAAGGATAGTAACACCCGCAGAATTACGAGCAAAACCACATTGCAATCCAGGAGTAGCACAAGATTTTCCTACAGTTGTTGGACATAAACCCTGTTTGCCAGAAGTGACAAGACAAGATTGCCCATCACTACAAGATTGTTTAATAGTACAAACTTCTCCAGGACCAGGCACAGCAGCAGCTTGTCCAGCAGTGCAACAAACTTTCACGGGGTAATTCACAGAACTAGAACAAAGAGCAGTATGCGCATTTGTCAGCGCAGATAATTTCACAACACACGTACTGCCACTAGCACAATCTTGTCCACCAGTTACCGCAGCACATTGAAGATTTCCATAACAAACAGAAACAGCAGTACTACTAAACGCGACATTTGGCGCAGCACTATGTGCACTTGAGACAGCAGAAAGTTGTAACACTTGATTAGAACTGCCACACGCATGAGGACCTTGAGGTGCAGCTTGATTAAATAAATCAGAATAACAAACTTGCGTCAGATACGAAGATCCATCCCAGGTTCCCGCATTCGAACCATCAGGAGTACCTAATCGTAAAATCGTTAAGGAAGGATCACAACTATTCACAGCAAAAACAGAAGCAGAAGCAGAAGCAAGAACAAAAAAGAGAATGAAGAGGGCAAGTTGACGATTCATGATCACAGCTTTGAGATTCTCAGAGCAGAAAGGATATTTAAAGATTTGGAAAAATTAACGGCGTCGTCTCCAAACATAATACCCAATTAAGAGAGCGACACTCATCTCAGCACTGAGTAACGTAAAGAACGGAACCAAACGACGACTTTGTTTTGGTAATACCGTACAATCAGATTTACCATCTGCAGGTAACCCTAATTGTGCGTACACATTTGCACGATCATTCTCAGCAGGTACAGGACTCAACGTGAATTGACGTGTTCCTTGTCCATTCCCATCAGGATCTTGACAACCTGTTTCAGTAATAGTATATGTTTGTCCACTGAGAGGATTCGTTGTACTATATTTACAGGAAGCAGGTAAATCACTATTCCTGCTATTGACACAACACCCAATTTCTTGAACATACGAATCAATATTAGTGCTATCATCCCCACACGTTTTTCCTTCTTCTAAACTACACACAGTTCCACCATTACCACGGCAACTTTCTAAACCATAATAATTTCTACCAGAAATAGGCGTTTGAGGATTACTTGGATTAGTCGAACAACCTTTCACATCAGTCTTGTCTCCAGCAGTAGTGCCAGGACAGAAATCACAATAAACACCATCATTATCAGCATCATTTGTATCAATTTGATTTGCATCAATCGGACAATTAGGACCAGCATGACATTGACTATCTGATCCAAAAACATCATACACTGTATTAAAGCACGTACCACTTGGAGTTCCGCCATTCCCTAAACCAGGACCGGTACCAGTTGGACAAGTTCCTGAAGTAGGACAAGCACTCCCATCACTACAAACAGAACCAGAGGTACATGAAGCGCCAGAAGCAGGAGGCGTCGTACATTTTCCACTCACACAACTTCCACTCATACAAGGATTAACAGTTGAATAAGTAGTACAAGCAGCATCAGCTCCACCACAGCGATGATCAGTACCACAGGTTAATTGGGAAGCATTAACCATTTTGATAACATCAGCAGGACTAGATGCAGTTGAAGTATCAATCGCTAAAGTACCACAACGTAATCCAGAAGTAGCACAAGTTCCACCTAAAGTAGTAGGACATAATCCCTGCGTTCCAGAAACAACCACACATGTTTTTCCATCGCTACAGGTTTGTCCAGAAGTACAAGCTTGTCCAGGACCTGGAGTTGTTGGAGCAGCAGCACCGCCATGGCCAGTCAAACGACAACACACAGAATAAGAATAATTTACAGAACTAGAGTACGCAGCAACATGCGCATTGCTTCGATCAGATAATTTTGCAACACCAGCATATTCAGCAGAACAAGAACCTTGAACAGAAACACAATTAACTCCGTTATAACAAACATTCGTTGAATATCCATCAGCAGTCACATCAGGAAGAGCAGCATGTGCATCAGTACCCCCAGAGAGATGAAGAATGAAATCAGTTCCAGAACAAGTTCGATTCCCATCACCTTTAATACCAAATATTTTATCATAACAAACACTATCCGTATACGAAGGTCCGCTATAAAATTCAGCTTCTCCACCTTGAACAGAATCAGCTAACTTAAACATAATTTGATTCGCATCGCTACACACAGGACTTGTTTTTCCAGCGCTACAACCATAGCCAGGAATACAATAGGGTTTCGCAGGATCAATAGCGATACATTGCACATCATTTATACAAGGAGGTGTGAGAGATTGAATCGGAGCAGAAATACTACATTGATTATTCACACAAGAAAAACCTGCACGACAATCACTTGCACGAGTGCAAGGAATTCCTTGATTTGTACTGCTTCCACCAAAAAAATTAGCGACTGCAGTAGAAACACTTGAAACAATACCTGAGATTCCCGCTGCAACTGAACCGAAAAAACCACCTGAAACGGGCTGAACAGTACTATCATCCGTATTCGGCGGAACATAACTTCCACCTGTACAGGCAGCAGATGAAGGATCACAAGTTGAGGTTGCAAAAACAAACGGCACAGCAGATAGTAGAAGAACGAAAATGAACACGGAAAAAAGTGTCTTCTGCATAGCGGTCACATCTTTTGAAAGATAAATCAAAAATGCGGCAACTCGTATTTAAACCTTTCTTAACCGCCAGACACCAATACGAACAGGATGAACCTTCTTGGTATGAAATACATAACTTTGTTTCACCGGAAAATCTGCTTCAAAAAGTAAATCTACATTCCAATGATGATCGCGAGCAAGCGCTTCTAAAAATTGTCCACTCTCAATTTTATGGATACTATAAATAGTATGACTCAACCCCATAGCGTGTTCTAAAAAAACCTTATCAGCTTTTCGAGTCTGCACACCAAAAGGTGGATTCATCACAACAGTATCAATTTGTTCAGAAAAATCAACAACATCACCACAAAAAAAAGTCCCTTGATTTTCAGAGTTCTTCTGAGCAAGCGCAATGGCAACAGAATCAAGATCAACAAAAAAAACTTCTTTCGCACCCAACAATTGAGCACCAATTCCTAAAATTCCATTCCCACAGCCAAAATCTGCAACAGTCTTCCCAACAATGTTCCCATCGAGAAAGGAAGCCCATAATAATCGTGCAGCTAAATCTCCAGATAACTGATATTGTTCTAAGTGTGCAGCATGAACCTGAAACACAGGAAGTTTACTCAACGTAACACTTAATTGTTTTTGGGTGAACATAAAAAAATCAAGAAACAAAAACTTATGAATCTTTCTTCTTGAATAAATCACCAAGGGTTAACGTTTTAGTAGGCGTTAGAGGACCTGCAGCTTCTTCAAGAGATTCTTTAACAACGAGATTCAAATGAAAAAACTTCTCAAGTTTCTTCGCCAACGCAAGATCTGGCTTCAACGAACCTTGCTCAATTTTATGCAATAACGATTCTTTCTCACGGAGTTGATTCGCAACAGCTTCAACAGTTAATTGAAGATGCTCACGCGCTTGCTTTACTAAATCAGCACAATCCTCAACAATAACCTGAACAAGCTCTGATCGTCGTTCTACAGGAGCAGAAACAACAGAAGAAGGTACAGAAAGTGTTTTTCCAAATCGTGCACAAGAAGAGCAAACAGAAAGAGAAACACCTTCAATAATGGCAGACACTAATGGTTTTTCCTGTCCACAAATAGAACAATCCATTATGTTGCCTCTAATCGTTTTTGAACAAGTAAATCAAGTTCATCACGATTCAGATATCGAGTATAGGGAGTATCATCAAAAACAATTGTTGGTACCTCCTTAACAGAATAGATACTCTTCAAAGCATACAAAGAAGGATCTTCAATTCGCACATCAAACGAATAAACACGGACTTGAGGATACTTATTGCGTAAATAGGAAAGCAAATATCCTTGAGACTCGCAAGACGTACATGCCTGAGTATCTCCAGAATAAAAATACAAAACCAAAATTTGCTTCTTAGCACACTTCTCGTTTAACTTCTTCAAAAATAACCAATGCCGAACTTCTAATAAAGAGTAATACCGTTTTAATTGAATAACCTGGGCATTATCTTTTCCTAATTGATCTTCCATTGACGTTAATCGATTTGCTAAAGAACCTAATTCTGTAACTAATTGATCAACATCCGTAAACTGACAAGGATTTTCAGAAACAAGTAAAGATTGAATATCATAACTTGCTAATTGTGTTCGTAAGTCTTGTTCTAAGGATTGTAATGAAGAAAGTTTTGCTGAGGTAATATATGAACCCAATAACAGACCAATGACAAAAATACAGGTCGTGATGAGGAACGCGAGAAAATATCTCCCCTTACTAAACGAACGTTCAGTTACCATTGTTGTCGTTTGCCCCGAACAAGGTCAAGAAAAACAGTGAGCCAGACAAATGAAGCGAGTAATCCGTACGCGAAAATATACGCAGGAACAGATAAAAAACCATAGCGAAAAACTTTTTCTTTCGTATAACGATAGGCGTAACGAATGATAAAAAGAGAAAGAGAGATACTCACAAGAGCAAAAAATAAATTGGTGTAATTCAAATCAATCCAACTCCAATCAAAGGTAAAATGGCGTAAAAAAACAGTAAAATCAAAATGAATACTTGACCAATCACCAATGCGTTTAAACAAAGGTTGTAATACATAACGATAACTCGTAAATCCAATAAATCCCACAGCGAGAAATCCAGAAAGTAAAACACGAGGTAACTGAACCAAACCAAAATCACCATAGCGTTTATTCAGAATCATACTTCGATACGTAAACAAATTCAAAAGCGTCCCTTTATACCAACGATTCCTTTGTTTACAAAATGCCTTGAACGTATAGGGTGCATGAGTATACACAACCGCATCAAAAAGCTGAATCAATTGATAATGCTTCTTCTGTAATTTTAAAGTAACTTCAAAATCCTCAGTAAGATTTTTCTCAGCAAAACCACCAACAGATTCCAACGCTTTCTTACGATACACACTAAATGGACCAGGAGCGACATGCACACAATTTAAAGAAGCCATTAAACTCTTGTAAAAAAAGTTCAGTAAATATTCACACCACTGTAATTTTTGTAATAAAGTTTTAGGTTCATAAATTTTCATTAAAGGTAACACAACAGCAACGTTATCAGAAGTAAAATAGGGTAACATCAATTTCAAAGCAGAAGGAGCAGGCATGGAGTCTGCATCCAAACAAACAAAGAACTCACCTTTCGCATGGCGCAATGCAACATTCATCGCAGAACCTTTTCCACCATTCGGTTGTTGAAATAAACGAAGAGACAAAGAAGGATGTTCAGTAATAAATTGATTAACTAAAAAACGAGTCTTATCCTTACTTCCATCATCAACGACAATAATGTCTAATTTCTCAGGAGGATATTCTAAATCTAAAACAGACTGTAACGTTTTCATAATCGTCTTTTCTTCATTCCATGCAGGAATCGCAATAGTGACGAAAGGAAGTTTCCGTGATGGTTTTGATGGTGAGAGAATCCCATATTCTAAAAACGTTAAAAGCCAGAACACAATAAAATAGAGACTAACATAAAATGCGCTCCAAACAAGAATCTGTCCAACATCCATAAAAGAAGGAGAAAAAGCGAATTATTTAAGGTTTCTGTTCAAAATCAGGAGGAAAAACAAGATAGATCTCAACCCCCTCACGGTCATAAATCTTTCCAAACAGTTTGGGGGCATAATGAACAAAGAAAAGGACCCCATCATCCTTACTTGTCCACGTCTTTTCTTTAAATGAAGAATCAATAAGCAAGTACTCAATATGACTCGATCCAATAAACGATTGAACAATCGCAGGATCTGAAGTATGATAAAATGTATTTGCGGCATCCCATCGTTGTGCAAAACCCGGAGCAGAAACAATATCATCATAATAAACAGATTTTCCATGAAGTTCTAAAAATCGCCCATAAGAGAGAGGTGCAAGAATCGTTCCGTTACTCGACTGTTTATCTAAGAAAAGAAATGCCTGTTGCAACCCCAGAGAAGGATCAGCTGAAGGAACGCTTTCAAAATAAAAGATCGTACTTGAACCAAGAGCAACAATGAAAACAAGAAGGACGGCATATTTCAATAAACCAGATTTCCAAATCGAGGAAAGTAAATGCGTAAATCCAAATGCGGCAAAAAACAAAATAGGCAAAATAAAAAATGCAATAAATGATGAAAATAAAAAGAAAAATCCTAAAGAAAGAAGAAAACAAAGAAATCCAAAAAGAATCTGTCGATACTGAGAGAGATAAACAAAACCGCCATAAAGCGCAAGACAGAATAAGAAGAAACTAACCCCATTAAATCCACCAAACTCAACAAAGAGAAGCGTGATGTGATCAACAATAGTAAAGAATGGAACAGAAAGATAAGAAAAGGAAACCAATCCTAAATGGAAAATCCAAGGCGCGGTAAAGAAGCAAACGATCACACCAATAAAGAATAGAGCCAGAACAAACTTCCACTGAATCTTTCGAAAGAGAGCGAAGAGGATCAAACTTGCAAGACTAAAGAAAAAGAGAACGATACTAAACAACGGAAGCAAACTCAAACAGAGTATTCCGAAAAAGAATCGTGAAGAGCGAAAAAACAACCCACTAAGAAGAAGAAGTGTTAATGCAACAGAGAGTGGATGCAACGTACTATGAAAGAACAAAAAAGCAGGAGTCAATAAGAAAAAAAGACAACTAATGAAACGATGACTTGGGGAAAAGTCCTTCAATAAGAAAAAGAATAATACAAAATTTAATAACCCAAAAAAGAACGGAACAAAAATAAACCATGACTGAGGAATCCACGAGAGTAAAAAGGAGTATCCTCGTTCTTGAGTAACCTTCCTCCCTTGAAAACTGAGCGCATCAAAAATAGGGAAGGCATGTGTTTGGTGCAGAATTCCAACAGTGCGTAGTTGTGCAGCAGCTTCACTTCCTAAAAAAGAAGAACCACGTAAAAATGGAGTAACCCCTAATAGCAAAGCACCTAAAACAAACAAAAACACAAAGCTTCTCCACTCAGCACGAGACCACATAGAAATGTCCCTCCTGTATAAAACAATGGGATGTACGTGCAAAAACAAGATCAGAAAGATGTAATCGATCCTGTGTTAACGGCGAAAAATAGATATGAGTAATCCTATATTTATGAACGATCTCTAATGCTTTTGCCTCACTCCAGGTATGATAGAGTGTATCAATATCTCGTAATCGTTCTTCAGGATGTGGTGCTAATAAAAAGTTTGAATCAACAACATTTTGCTGATGCGCGACAGAAGTAATTAAATGACCTTCAAAAAGAGGGGCAGCATAGACAAGATCTTTTCCAGAACCTTGAGAAATCATACTTAACTCAGTAATCATCTCCTGAGGAAGAGGGTTAAGTAATCGTAATTGTTCAACTGCGGGTAAAAACGAAACAAGAAAAAATAACAGTAACAAAAACCAAGGAAAGAAACGTAAGAAAGAATGAACTCTTGTTTTAGAAAGAAGATCAAAAAGAAAAACGATTGCGGGCCCAGAGAGGATAGAACCTGCTAAACCTAAGAGTAATAACCCTTGGGCAAGTTGAATCAAGTGAAGAATCAACAGCGTCAAAACAGCTAATCCAAATGCGCTGACAAAATAAACAGGTTCATTTTTCTCACGATGAATCCCAACATAGAGTCCAAAGACACCAAATAACAAAGGCAAAATTCCCACCCCTAAGATTAATTCAAGCGGCGTCAATGCACGAAATTGATCAAGAACAACGTTTAATGGTGCGTTCTGTTGAAAGAGAGATAAGCCATACAAATGAAACGCAGAAGCATAAAGCAAGTAGACAAAAAGCGGAATGACTAAACAAGAAAAAAGCAAGGCTTCACGTTTCAATCGAGATAATGTTAAAGCCCCCCCTAAGAGTAAAAATAAAAAGAATAACACAGTCAACGGAAATAACAAAGCTGCAGGGCCAATAAATGGAAGTAAAATCGTAACAAGTAAAAAGAAGAATTTTGTTTTATGTTCTTCAAGTCTAAAAAAAAGAACAAAGAGTAAAAAAAGCAGAGGTAAAAATAAAGAAAAGGAACTAATCACATTCACCGTTTCCCACAAATACAAAGGAACAAACACAGATAAAGCAGCTGCAAAAAGACTTGCATCTTCTCGTTGCGTCATCGAAAAAGAAAGTTGATAGATAATAAAAACAAGTCCAGACAATAACAATTCAGGAACGATTTTCAAAAGCACAACATTTCCAAATGTAGTGAATGCAAAAAAAAGCACATAGAGCGGAGAAAATAAAACTTGTCTGCCGCCATAGCTTAAGGGATCATACGATAAAAAATGTTTCTCAGTAAGAAGAGTTTGAATACTTCTCAATTGAAAATAGGCTTCATCAGTGTTAAATGTCGAAGAGTGAAAAGCAAAAAAAAGTCGAAAAGAAAAAACAACGAGAAAAAGCAGAAATAAAAGAAAATGGGTGCGTTTCATGCAGCTGGTGTTGAGGAAGAAACAGGTTCCTCCTTCTTTTCCTGAGTTGCTGCCATTTTTGCGTGAAGTTGATCAGCAACAACATCAAAGTAATCATAGAATTTAGGAGCGATTTTCAAAATCTTTGTTCGTCCACTTTTCTCAGCAGTCACAAACCCCAATTCTTGTAATATTTTCAAATGATCATAAGCAGTGTTCCCACGAATCTTAATAATATCACTTTGAAAAGCAGGACTTTTATACGCGACAACCGCTAACGTCTCTTGCGTTGGTCGATCAAGTTCAGCATCAGAAAGTAAACTTTCCGTTAATGGTAAATAATCACGTTTCAAGGTTAATTTCCATTGCTCTCCTTGTTGGACAATTTCCATGGCGCAAATACGTTGAGAATAATCCTTTTGTAACTCTAAAAGTAAATCTTTAATGATTCCAACAGACCCAATACCAGCTAATTTCGCAAGATTGTCAATATTCAGAAAACGTCCCGTCGTAAAGAGGACTGCCTCAACCTTATTTTTCTCTTCAGACATAAATCAACCCAAGAACCCAGGATTTTTAAAGGTTTGTACAGTGAAGAAACAAACGAAACTACATCCCTTCTAAACTATATCGTAAAAGAGCGGCAACCCCGCCAAGATCACGTAATTGCGCACCTTCCTGTGTTTCAACAGAGATATAATGTATTTCAGCCCCACTCTTCTGTCCCAATTCAGCAAAGACTTCAGCTTCAGCATCAGGGATACTTTCAGAGATCAATAATTTTTGAACAGCCCCTAACTCCAATGCTTTTTTAACATCAATAGTCCCATATGCAACTTTCTCAGAATGCGTAGCTAATTGTTGTAAAACTTCTTGAACAATCTTTTTCTCTTTCGTAATTTCTTCTTCAGCTAAGGTATCTTGACTTTTCTCAATAAGTTCATTAATGCCATATTCACCCGTATAACTTAAATCACGAACAGCAATAACTTTTTTCTTCAATTCAGTATGGAGATAATTACCACTCAAGAACGTCTCTTTTGTTGGACCAGGCCCACCAAGTAAAACACCCTTCAGTTCTTTACCAAGAGGAAACAATTCTTTATTTGCAACTTCAGCAATCCTCTTATAAAATTCATTTGCAGCATCTTCTCGTAAACGTGCGAAACGTTGTTGAGACTGTCCACCTGCTTTAAACTTTCCAGGAACAGAAGAATGCATTTCTTTAATAATCTGAACACTTTTTCCCTTCATAATTCCAATCGTCCCTTCACGATTATCCATCACAATCAACCCATACATCGTTTTCGACTTCAACATTTCTTCCAAGGGTTCAAGAATAAACACCTTATCACAACGGTACATACGAATATTCAACGGTAAAGGAGGTTCAATACCCCATACATGAATATCTTGTTTCCCTTCCATCGAAGCAATATTCCCAGAAAAAACAGCTAAACCATTCGGTGGTGTTGCCTTAAACAAGCGTAAATGTCGAATCATTCTTTCTAAAGAATCAACAACGTTCTGTCGATTGGTTTTATCTTTAATATTAGAAGCAGTCCCTTGCTCTTGCGCTAAATGCTGAATAATCTTAATCAATTCATAACCTTCAGGCACGTACACCGTCACTAATTCAGTATGCAATCCCCGAATTCCTTTTAACTCACGAACAAATGCCTTGAGTTTGTGTTGTACTGCTGAGTCCATAAAAACCTTATCAAAAGAAGGTATAAAAAGCTACTGGCTAGAGAACGATCTTTAAAGATTCCCCAAAAATAATCTTCTCAGCTTGCGTCACAGCTTTCAAATCATCCTGAACAGTTACTAAGATCTTTGCACAGTGTAATTCTTTCACAGGCGCTTTCATAGATAATTGTGCTTTTGATTTTTCTTGACGAACAGCCGTTAAGACCTCAACAAACGCATCTCCTAATGCTAACATCTTCTCATTATGATGTTTAAACTGATCAGGCCAACGAGTGAGATGGATTGATTTTTCTTTTTCAGATTTCTTAAAATATTCCTGATACAATTCTTCTGTAATAAACGGCATAAACGGAGCAAATAATTGGAGCGTCGTATAAAACATTGTATACAACGTAAATTGTGCGCTCTGATAGCCTTTCGCACCACGTTTCTCTTTATTGTACAACCGATCTTTAATAATTTCTAAATAATTATCACAAAAATCATGCCAAAAGAAAGCATCAACAGCAGCTTTCGCTTTCGAATATTCATATTGGTCAAATGCTTCACGACATAATCCAAGAGTATGATCTAATTTGGTAAAAATCCAAGTATCAATCGGTTCTAAGCTTCCTTTAAATTTTTTAGGATCAAATCCTTCTAAATGTAATAAGGAAAATTTCGCAGCATTCCATAATTTCGTAACAGTTTTCTGTCCGGTAACTAAATCTTTTTCTAAATACCGTAAATCATCCCCTAATTTTGATCCAGCAGCCCAATACCGCAAAGCATCTGCAGAATATTTCTCTAATACAGTTTGTGGTTCAACAGTATTTCCCTTAGATTTATGCATGGATTCACCTTTCGGATCTAACACATGGCCAGAAATAACAATGTCTTTCCAAGGAAATTCTTGAAAATGGAAATAGCTTTTCACAATCGTATAAAATGCCCACGTTCGAATAATATCATGTGCTTGTGGCCGTAATGACATCGGATGCATCTTAAACGAAGTCTTATATCCAAACTTTGTATCACCAATCCAATTCAACGCAATCAACGGAGTAACAGAAGAGGTTGCCCATGTATCCATTACATCTTTCTCACCAATAAACGAAGTAGAACCACACGAACATTTTTTTACAAATTTATCAATTAAGGGATCAACTGATTTTTTCTGAACATGCTTCTCATCAGCAACATGAATATCCCCACATTTTGAACAATACCACACAGGAAAGGGAACACCAAAATGGCGCTGTCGAGAAATACACCAATCCCATTGTAATCCTTCAACCCAATGTTTATAGCGTAAGAACATCGAAACAGGATACCATGTAATCTTTTCTCCAAGAGATAATAATTCTTGTTTAAAATCTAAGACTTTGATAAACCATTGAAACGTGGATAAAAATTCAATTTCAGTTCCACAGCGTTCATGCACATTAACCATATGTTTAATCGGTTTTTTAGCAAGCAATAATCCTTCCTTCTCAAGATCTTCTAAAATTAATTTACGTGCTTCTTTAATCGTTAATCCCTTATATTTTCCACCAAGCTCATTTAATTTTCCATCAAGAGTTAAAACAGTTCGAGGTGTCAATCCACGTTTTTTCACAGATTCAACATCAAATTTATCACCATAACTACAAATCATTAAAATGCCAGAACCTTTCTCAGGATCAACCCAATTATCAGCGAAAATAGGAACTTTTTGTTGAAACAAAGGAACAACTGCATTTTTTCCAATAATTGTTTTATAGCGTTTATCAGTTGGATGCACATGAATACAAACACAAGCACCTAAGAGTTCTGGTCGCGTGGTAGCAATGGTAATCTTTTTCCCATCTTCTAAAGCAAATGCGATATCATTAAAACTAGAATCTTGTTGTTTATCTTCTAATTCTGCTTGCGCAATCGCCGTCTGACACGAAACACACCACATCGTTGCATCTGCATGACGATACACTTTTTTCTTTCGATACAAATCTAAAAAAGATAACTGTGATGTTTGAATACAATGCGGATCAATGGTTGAATACGTCGAAGAAAAATCACAACTCATACCAATTCTCTTCCAATCACCAACAAACGCAGGTTTAATTTCCGTTAAGGTTTTATTACATAACTCCACAAATGCAGAACGATCCATCTTCGTTGATTTCACATTCTTCAATTTCTCAATGAGACGTTCAGTGGGTAACCCATTATCATCAGTACCAAAGGGATAGAACACACTTTTTCCTTGCATGCGGTGATAACGCGCGACAAAATCTTGCTGTGCATACGAAAACGCATGACCAATATGCATCTTACCAGAAACAGTTGGTGGAGGAGTGTCAATTGAATAGATAGTCTCTCCTTTTTTTTCTTGAAAGAAAAATATTTTTTCAGTTTCCCAGAACTTCTGAAGTCGTGGTTCTGCTTCTTTGTAATCATACTGATCGACAGGCATAACAAGCACCACAAAACAGGGTATTTAAACATTTGTGTAAATGTGAAAAAGGTTTAAAAAGAGAAGAAGAAACCCAAGCTCAGATGAGGCCCTAGCTCAGATCGGGAGAGCACCTCGCTGAAGCCGAGGATGTCGTGGGTTCAAATGAGAATTACTCTGAAAGTCCCACGGGCCTCATCCCTTCTTTTCAAAAGCATTAAATAAATCTAATCGAATAATATCTAATGCACCTATTACAAATTATCGCTCTTCTTATTTTTTCGAGCAAATTTATTTATGGAGCGATACGAAAGCAAACAAAAAAGTTAGTTCCGATTTACAGTTTAATAATTCAAATTATAGTATTCTTGATAGTATATAGAATAGATAACTTATTTTGGTTCTCAGACAATTTAGTTTTACTGAGTTTAGGATTAGGAATATTTCTTACAGGATATATGCTAAGTATAATCGCAGTGAGAGAAAAGAAGAAAAGTTTGACAACAACAGGTCCCTACAAGTATATTCGCCATCCAATGCATGTGGGAACAGTATTGGAATATCTTGGATTACTTATATTATTCTTCAATTGGACCACCTTAATAATTTATACTGTAATGACGATCTTTACAAGTTACGGAATAAAAAAAGAAGAACAAGAAATAGAAAAGAAATTTTCAAAGTATAAAACATATAAAAAGCAAACAGGAATGTTCTTTCCAAAGTTTTAAAGAAATTTCAAAACATCTTTCAACGTATCACTTTCAACAACATGTGTAGCTGCTTTTTTTAACACTTCAGAAGTTGCATTAAACGCAATCGACAAACCAACTTCTTTAAACGCTTCAAGATCAGGTTCACTATCACCAATGTAAATAACGTCTTTTTTATTAATACCTAAATCTCGACAAAGATCACGAACAATCTGTGCCTTCTTTTCTTTGCCAGCTCCAATTGGCCAAACGAATTCACCAGAAATTTTTCCATTCTTAAGAACAAGTTCATTCGCAAACAGATGATCAACACCATAATCCTCCTGAATGCGACGAGCGACATCAATGCTAGAAGCACTAATCAGTGCAGTAATCCATCCCTGTTTTTTGACATAAGCAAAAACATCTGAAACACCAGAAAAATACTCTAAAGAATTCACCAAATCAAAATAGGGCTGAGCACTTCTCCCCTTCCAAAGTCGCCCAACAACTTCTTCAATCAGTTTAGGATAATTTGTATGTAAATAGTTCTCTGTTAAGATCTTTCCTTCTTCAAATGTTCCAAATCTCTTATGGAGTTCCATCCAGAAATTAATATCTTTAAAAAGAACACCGTCAATATCAAAACAAATAAGCTTGTAGGGCATGGCTCATTTCGCTACGTCTTCTTGTATGCCTCCAAGAGCAGCCATCGTTTCTTTAACAAATGAATAATCAAGATCTGCTTGAGCAAGCGTTTCATCAACATGGCGTAAACAAATGGTAGCATAATCAACATCGTTCTTTTTCAAAGCTTCTTCAGCACGAGTAATCCAAATCTGTGCACGTGTTAAAAGAACAGCTTGTGATTCAGACAAAGGTTTCTTTGTTATTTCCTGAATCGTCTTTTTGCCAACAATGTTTTCTTCATCTTTAGTAAAAGAAAGATCAGTTGCGCAGTTCGCAAGCGTTGCTAAGAGTAAAGAAAGACCAGCTAAACGTTTAAAGACAGAACTAAGACCCATAAAGTACTGTTCTTCTTATGATTTATATAGATATCGTCAAGAGAAAAACTATTTCAAATGAATATCCGTCGTATCGCCCAACGTCAAACTAAATCCACCATAAAAGAAATGTTCACATTGAACTCCTAAGTGTGCATAAACCTTAAAGCCTAATTTCTGTGCATCAATACAGTAGGTAAAATCATGCCAAAGTAAATTCCGTGGATTCGTTTTTGTTGCTTCAGTAAATTCATAGCGAAATAGAATCTTCTCTAAGATCTTACGAGAGAATAACAAACACGTCATCGCACAATAATCAACTTCAATAACACCTTGGGTATGTTGCAAAACACTTTCCCAATTCACATAAACATATTTTCCTGGATGTTCTTTATCATGAAATGCAATCAATGCAATAGGAGTAGATTTTCCCTCACGTACAAGAAGATGCTGCGCAATGCCCGTTACTAAATCGTGCTCAACACTCAAGAGCAGTTCAATAATATTAGGTGGAGGCACAACATCTTGTTCTAAACAAAGAAAGTAATCATATCCTTCATCTAACGCTTTCTGTCGTAACACATTCAATCCATGAATGACACTTTCCGCAACATGATCAAAATGACCAGTTCGAATAATCGGAATTCCATACTTTTCTTGAATGAGTTGAGCATACTGCTCATCTTTCGAATTATCAGCTAATAAGATATCAAAATTTGTATAAGTTAATCTCCGTAAACCAGCGACATACTTCTCTAAACAATATGCTTTGACATCGGCAACAGTACATCCAACAAGGACTTTCTTCATGAGAAAAAAGAGAAACAAACGTATTTATATTATATTCGCAGGAATAAAAGAATGTTAAAAGAGGAAATGCCGGTTGTATTCATCGGTCACGGTTCTCCATTAAATGCAATAGAAGAAAATGAGTTTAATTTGAAATGGAAAGAGGTAGCAAAAATAATACCAAAACCAAAAGCGATTCTGTGTATTTCTGCCCACTGGTTAAAAGAAGGAACTGCAGTTACAGCCATGGAACATCCGCGAACGATCCATGATTTTTATGGATTCCCACAAGAACTCTACAAAGTCCAATACAAGGCAAAAGGATCTCCAAACTTAGCGAAACAAATCAAAGAAACAATACAAACAATCAATATTGAATTCGATCATGAATGGGGACTAGATCATGGAACTTGGTCAGTCTTACACCAAATGTATCCAGAAGCAGATATTCCAACACTACAACTCAGCTTAGATTATCAATTACCGATAGAAAAACTCTACAAAATCGGACAAGAACTCAAATCATTAAGAAAAGAAGGAGTACTAATTATTGGAAGCGGAAATCTTGTCCACAATTTAATGATCATGAACCCAAATCATACACCTTACTCATGGGCAGTAGAGTTTGATCAATTCATCAAGGAAGCAGTGCAAAAAAATGATCTCAAAAGTTTAATGCAGTACACAAAACAAAAAAGTGCACAACAAGCACACCCTACAAATGATCATTTACTCCCGTTATTTTATGTTCTTGGCGCAGCACAAGGAGAAACTCTCCAATTTTTCAATGAAGGAATCATCTTTGGTTCAATTGCGATGCGCTGTATCATCTTTGGTCTAAGCAAAACCTTTTTATAGCAACAACGAAAAAGAAAGAACAATGAAATCAAAAAAGGGTGCGATTGAATTATCAATGACAACGATTATTGTTGTTGTCTTAGGCATTGCATTATTAATTACTGGCTTTGCGTTCTTAGGAAAGGTTCGTGGCTTCTTAACAACGGGGACACAACAAATCTTCGAAAAAGCACAATCAGAGATTAAAGGAATTGGTGATTTAAAGCAACCATTAACAATTTCTCCATCAAGTGTAACAGTACCGAAAGATGGTGGTGAAGTCGTCAGCGTTTACGTTTATAATCTAGGAAAAAAAGATCCTGCAAGTGTCAAATTAACCATTAAAAAAGACGCAACCGGAACACTAGATGTGAACCAAATTGATTGTAAGATATTGGGAGAGAGTATCAGTGTAAAATCAGGTGAATTCAAAGAAGTCCAAATGAATATCGCAGATAGAGGAAGTCCATTAACAGGCGCAGATGTGTATGGATGTATTGTTGCAGCAACAGGCGATGACTTAGGCGGTTCTGCAGAAGATACAATTAGCATTAAAGTTGGCCAGAAAGAAACAACGAGTTTAACAGGATGAAACTAGGTGTCGTAGAGATACAAGTTAAAGATTTTCATAAAAGCATATAATTCTATAAAGAAAAATTAGGATTTAGAGTTCTTGCAATTGAAGAAGATAACAAATTTGCAATGTTTGATAGTGGGGAAACAAAACTTGCGATATTTGAAGTTAGGGATATAAAGAAATAAAGGGGAACATCAAACTCTATTTTCCAACAAAGAACATTCAACAAGTTGTAAATCAACTCAAGGAGAACGGTGTTAAGTTCACTTCAGAAATTAAAAAGCAACATTGGGGATATAGAGCAAGTTTTATAGATAATGAAGAGAATGAACATTTTCTATATAAAGAAACAAATTAGTACATACTGTTTGCTTAAACGGGAGGATTTACCAAAGAGCTATCGACGGTTTTAAACTTAGTATATAACAAAGAGAGTTTCTTTCTTGTCTCTTTATCAAGTTCATCGGGTTTCACATCCAATTTTTTAATCTCTGTGTCAATTTTTCTGAGATCTCCTACTAACTGGATTTTCAGTTTCTCTATTTGTTGTTCTGGAAGTTTTCTTGGAAGCTTATTTTTTTCAAGGAAATCTAAGCCATCAAAGAATTTTACAAGTAATGTAGAGATCTTTCTTATTATCTCTTTTATTTTTTGTTCTCGTGATTGCCAGAACCAAGCCATCCATCTTTTCCAGGGTTTGAATTTATAATTCTTTCTAAAAAAAGAAAAAATTAAGCAGCCACATCAGTCTGCACTTGTCCAAGATCTTTATCTAAAGAATCAAATTGGGTCGTGTTTGTTCCACTATCTAAGCTTGCAAAATCCTTATCTAAGGGAGTTGCAACATCAGGAGCTCCACTTGTACTCAAAGAAGCAGGAGTTGTTTGAGGAACTGATGCTCGAGCACATCCAGCAAGGACAAGCAAAGCTAGAACAAAAACAATAAAAGCTAAAGTTGAATAGGGTCGCATTGAAATACCTCCAAGGTAGTTTAGATAATATTCTCTATTTAAAGTTTATGAAAAAAAAGAAAAAATTAAGCACTTGCTGATGCGCTTACATTAGTACTTGAAGATTCATGATGATCTTCCTTTTCAGCTTCTTCATTCATGGTCTTTTCCCCATCTTTCACAGACTTGAAAGCCTTAACAACTTCTTTCAAAGCATCGTGTGCTTGATTCAAATGCATACGTGCTTCAACAAGAGCTGCATGCGCATCTTTCACATCTTGTTCAAGGTTTGCACCATCTTTGCGTGCATCGTCAAGTTTTGCTTGTGCGATATCAGCTTGTGCGCGTGCAAGTTGGATGTGATTTTTAAATGCAGCAATTTGTGCATCCACAGAAGAGGTATCAGTTCCATTGGTTTTCAATCGCGCAGTAGCTTTATCTAATCTCATTTCAAGTTTTTCAGCTCGAACAAGAACACCATGAACACCTGCATTCGCATGAAGTTCGGCTTGAATTTTCAATGTTTTACGTGCATCATTCCAACCTTTCTTAACAGATTCTGTTGCTTCTTTAACTTGTGCAGCAGTGACATTGTCAGGCAATCCATCTACATGCGATTGACTTTCAGACATTTTTGCTGTTGCATTATCAAGAGCTTTCAGCAATTCATCTTTATTTTCAAGGGAACTTGCAGCGATTTTCTCACGTAACGTCTTCAAAGCATCTTGCACTTCTTGAACAGTATCTTTCAAGTAAAGTTTTGCTTCATTACGAACATTTTGACGTACACCTTCACATTGTTCAGTCTTTTGTCCAGCACAGGATTTTAATTGATCTCTAAAATCAGCAAACGCCTTTTTATGATCCTCAATTTTAGCACGAACACCTTGCCGAAGTTCCTGTCCTTCTTTACGAACATTTTGACGTTCAGTACGCTGTTCTTGTTGTTTTTGACGTTGATCTTGTCGTTCTTGACGGGTCTTGTTAGCTCCATCAGAAGAAGTCGCTTGTGCGCCAGCATCGGCAGAAACTTGCGTCCCATCAGTACTTACAGTTGCACTTGCTCCAAGAGTAGCAGTATCCTCTGCAAAAGCAAGAGGGATCATACTAACAAGGAACAATGCTAAGACAATAAAACTTAATAATTTTTTTTGCATCGTTTGACCTCCAACGAATATGTTTAACCCCCTTAGATCAATGAACCTTATAAACATACTTTCAAAACACTTTTAGAAAAAGAAGAATCAAACGATTAAAGCTTTAGAAAAGTTCATTTTGATCGATTTAGGGCAAAAGGAAAATATTTATACTATAAACGAGGGAACAAGGAAGAAATGAAAAAAATTCTTATAATATACCTAATTCTCCTACTAAGTTTACCATTAGTCCAAGCAGCAACGATCCAAGGAACGATCTATGACATCGATCTTCATAAGGTACAGAATGTTCTTGTGGAAGTGAATTCACAACCCCTGCAAAAAACACTGGCAAAAGATGGAACGTACCACTTTGACGTGCCAATTGGAACATATGAGATTACAGTCAAAAGCGGAAAAAACTTCAATGAAACCGTAACAACAGAACAAGCAGAAGTAAAACAAGAAGGAATATTTACAGTAGACTTATTTATTTTCCCAAAGGATGAAGAACTAGACATTAACCTCACAAGTAATCCAGAAACAGATCTAAGTGTCTTTAGTATGCAAACAAAGGGGAGTTGGATCGTTCTTATTATCATTATCTTAGTTGGAATGGGCATAATCGTATGGGCAATCCAGAGAAGGAAAAAGAAACCAATTCAAACAACCGAAACCTCAGAAGAACCAGGTCTCGAACGCGTTTTAGAAATTATCAAACAAGAAAAGAGGATATCACAACGGGATCTACGGAAACAATTGCCTTTCTCTGAAGCAAAAGTAAGTTTAATTATCACAGAATTAGAAGCAAAAGGAAAAATTCAACGAATTAAGAAAGGTCGAGGAAATATAATCCTCTTACGGTAAAGAGAATAATTCAACTTCTCGTGCAGGAATCCCTAACAATTCTAATTGTGCTGCAGCGTCTTCTAAACGAGTAAATGAAGGATGATGAAACAATAATGAATACGCATTATGATACCGCTGCCAACCTGCTTTCTCTAATTTAGAAACAAAAAACGATAAGCGTAAAAGACGAATAAACAATTCTTCTCCCTTTTGTTGAAGTTGAAAGCAGAGCGATGGATCTCCTAAATCCAATTCCCATTCAGGTTTCCCAAAGACCCATAAACATAGTTCGATCATAAGAAGAAAAGTGAATCAGGCTTTTTAACGCTTGACCAGAAAAATCTGAAAAAGTTTCAAGAGAATAAGACCAGCAACCTTTTTAAACCCCATCCGTATCCCACCTTCTGAGAGAAATCTCATAGGGAATAAAAATCCCACTTTCTCCGAGAGGAGAGCAACAAAAACAATGGTTAGCATTTTTGACGCAAACACAGAAAAATCATTAGCAAAGTATGCAGAAGAATTAAAGAAATTAATTAAATCTCCAGACTGGGCAATGTTTGTCAAAACAGGTGCAGGAAAAGAACGCCCACCCGTCAGCGAAGATTGGTATTACATGCGTGCTGCTTCAATTTTAAGAGCAGTCTATATTCACGGTCCAATTGGTGTCCAAAAATTACGAATGAAATATGGCAATAAGAAAAACAGAGGTCATAAACCAGAAGAATTCGTTCGTGGCGCGGGAAAGATCATTAGAACATGCCTTCAGCAATTAGAAGCTATAGGATTAATTGTATACAAAAAAGACGACGTCCATAAAGGCAGAATCATTACGGCGAAAGGAAAATCCTTTGTCGATAAAAACGCAGTCAAACAGTAATGGAAGAAAAAGGAGTGAGTCAAGAAGAGAAAATCCAACAGCAAGTTGCTGCAATGGAAACCATCGCAAAACAACACCTCTCGAGTGAGGCGATAACGCGGTACGGCGCACTCAAAAGCGCACATCCGCAAAAAGCGATCCAAGTGATTGCTGTTATTGCTCAACTGGTGCAACAAAACCAGATTCAAGAGAAGTTGACCGATGCCCAATTCAAGCAATTGTTGCAACATCTTGAACCACAAAAACGAGAGACCAAAATCACACGATGAGCAGATTCAAACCAAAAGCAAAGAAATTGCGTTTAGCAAAACAGGCCCGCAGAACAAAATGGGCGCCTATCTGGATCATCCCAAAAAAGAACAGAGGGTTAAAGAGAGTCCATCCAAGTAAATACACAGCCATCAAAAGAAATTGGAGACGGACAAAAGCGAAACGATAACCATGGCAGAAGAACGTACCTATACAATTCCACTTCGGAAAGAATTCTTAAAAGCTCCACCGCATAAACGAGCAAAGAAAGCAGTCAAAGCAGTACGTGAATTCATTCAACGCCATATGAAGGTAGAAGAAGTCAAATTAGGAATGCATCTTAACGAATTACTCTGGGCAAGAGGAATTAAAAATCCACCAACCAGAATCAAGATCAAAACCAAGAAAGAAGAAGAATACGCATTAGTTGAATTAGTCGAATTCCCATTCCAAGTCAAAAAAGTTCCACAAGAAACAAAAGTGGGTTTAAAAGAAAAAATCTTGGGCAAGAAAAAAGATGAGAAAGCTGAAGAAAAGAAAGAACAGCAAAAAGAATTAAACAAAGAGCTTGCCAAAGAAGAAGTTGCGGAACAGAAAAAAGAACATGAAGGCCACCACAAAGTTCCTGGTGAACCATCTCCACAACAATCAAAACAAGAAGGCGCTAAGTCGAAACAATCGAAAATCGTTCCACAATCTGGCAAAAAAGATGGCCATGATGGAAAAAAGTAATTCTAAAACACTAATTTTATAAGGTTTTAAGAAAGAGCAGAGGAATGAACCTTCTCCCTTTCGAAACAATCCAAAGAGAAATTCTCGTAAGAAAACAAAGTTCCACAGATCCAAAATATGGGAAACGACCAGAAGAGAGATCAATGCAAGAATTATTAGAAACAGGAGTCATTTGTTTAAACAAACAAGAAGGCCCAACATCCCATCAAGTAGCAGACTACGTCAAACAAGTAGTAGGAATTGAAAAAGCAGGCCATGGAGGAACATTAGATCCCCATGTCACAGGCGTTTTACCCATTGCATTTGAACGAGCAACACGGTCAGCAGAATATTTATTGTTGGCAGGAAAAGAGTATGTCTGTTTAATGCATATCCATAAACCAGTTCCAGAAGCACAGATCTACAAAACATTACAAGATTTTGTGGGAAAGATTACCCAAATGCCTCCATTACGTTCAGCAGTAAAGAGAGAAGAACGAGAACGAACAGTCTATTACATTGAAGTGTTAGAAATCGAAGGTCAAGAAGTATTATTCAAAGTCGGTTGTCAAGCAGGAACATATATCAGAACACTCTGTCATGAAGTCGGGAGAACATTAGGGACGGGAGCACATATGAAACAGTTAGTCAGAACAAAAGCTGGTCCATTTAATGAAAAAGAATGGTATTCAATTCATGAAGTGAAAGATGCATATGAACAATGGAAAAAAGAAAATAATGAAGTCCCATTAAGAAAGATCATCAAACCAGTAGAGTTTGCAGTACAACACTTAGGAAAGATTTGGATTAATGATATTACCGTCGATCCAATCTGTCACGGTGCAAACTTAAGCATGCCTGGCGTTATCAAACTCCACTCAAAAATTAAGAAAGGAGATGTCGTCGCAATCTACTCATTGAAAGATGAATTAATTGGCGCAGGAACAGCAATGGAACCATCTGAAGACATGCTCAAAAAAGAAAAGGGGACTGCAGTCAAGATTGAAAAAGTCTTCATGCTCCCAGAAACCTATCCGCATTACAAGAAAGAAATCGAAAAGTAAGCCTTTTAAGCTTTTTTCTAGAGAAGATTACTATGAGCTTAGTCAGGAGAGTTTTGGCTGCATTAGGACCAACAAGCATACCCCTGCCAATTATAGAAGAACCGACAGGGATTAATACATTAACGGGAACAGGGATATGTAAGTATGCAAAAGGCTACGGAGTAGCACAAAGTACAGTTTACAAATGCAATAAACCAGGAATAAAAGATTGTCGAGAATATGCTGAATTTGTTCTTGAAATTGACGACGTCTGTATGAATCCAGAACATGGATATACTCCAAAATAACTATTTTGTATACTCCACATCATATTTTACTAAGTAACATTCTTTCTGACCTTCAAGAGAAACAAACTTCGTTAAAACAGCAGCAAAATCAGATAACGAATATTTCGCAGATAATTTCTTATCATAGGGCAAAGAAACAAAATCATTCTTCTCATAACACGCATAATCCTGCAATTTGGGAAAGATCTGTAATAATTGAGATAATCCAAACTTCCCACCTTGTGAAGCTAAATATTGTTTCTTTAATAAAAATTGAATCGTTTCATACACTTCAGAGAATTGCATCCCTGATTTCGCAAACAAATCTGCAGCAGTGAAATCCTTTCCTTGTTGAAAAGCTAAATTAAATAATTTCTGTTCTTTATCAGAAAGTTTATCAAGTTGCAAAGGAAACGCAATCCCAGTTCCTCGTTCTAAATCAGTCACAATTTGTCCATTCGTTAAATTACATAAAATTTGATACGTTAAATGCTTCTGTTTACAGGTAATCATACCACACGGCACAAGATGCGTTTCTAATCGCTTTAATTTATTTCCACAAAGGACTTTGACATCTTCTACACTTAATTTCGGTTTTAAAATATTCAAGACTTCAGTTTTAGCAGTTTGGACAACAGGAACTACAACCTCTTTCTTATCCCCAACTTGAATCATCTGCGGAGCCTCAACAGACGGAGCGTGAGGAACACCCGTAAACACTTCCAAAATATTGACTGCTTCACCACCATGTTTACTGCGTCGTGGTCGAACTTCAACAAGTAAAGGTAAATCAACAACTCCAACAACCAACGCAGTACCAATGTGTAAATTTCTTAATTCATCTTCAACTTCAGATGTCATGCCTTCAACAGAATTACCAATAGCTTTAACATCATGCGGATTCGTCACTTTCAAAATAATCTGAGTATGACATTGTGATAAAACATTTTTCTCTAATCGTGCTGGTCGTTGCGAAACAACTGCTAAACCAACACCAAACTTTCGTCCTTCACTCGCGATTTGTCGTAAAACCAAAGAACTTTTCGCTTCCCCATAAGTACGTTCAGGAACAAAATTATGTGCTTCTTCAACAACTAAAAAGAAAGGAGGTAATTCAGTATTCTTTCGAGCAGTAAACAAATCCTGAACCAATTTATAGACGATAATTTCTTGTAACTCTTGTGGTACACCTCTCAAATTCAATAAACTACATTTACCAGGTTGAATGAGTTCAGCTAAAGGTGTGGGCGTATCAGAGAATAAATTTAATTTCTTCAAATATTCGATAACGGTAATCAAAGTCCACTTCGCAGGATGATCTTCCAATTGTAAATTAATTAATAATTGATCAAAACTAGCACCATCACCAGAATCCATCAAAGCAGAATACAATAATCCAACTTGGGTACTTGATAATTTCCCAGGTAATAAATGCATTAACTCTGCCCCGCTTAAATTCTTCAAACCCAACTTCAAGGGTCGTGCTTCAGGATTCCGTTGTACATCAGGACTATATTCCTGCATCTGATACAAATACCCTTTCGGAGTAATACCAAACCGAGCAAATGCTTCAGGCCGATCATTTGGAAATTTAAGAGTAGAATACTCTCCATGGGGATCAATGACTAAGATAGGAACATTCTTCTCCATAATCTCTTCTAATAAAACACCAACAGCATAACTTTTTCCAGAACCCGTCTTCGCAAGAATCGCAGCATGACGCGTTAATAATTTATTCAGATCCAAATATACCGGCAATTTATCTCGTCCTTCAAGAACACCAAAATACGCACCTTTCGTTTCACCTAAACCAAGCGTTTCTCGAATAAAAGCATCATCTGCTTCAAGAACAGCACTGCCCGGTTCTAAAGGAATCCGAATCGTACGTAAAACCTGCTGAGGATCACGATACCCTAACACTAAACAAGAAGCAGTGGTTTCTTCTCCTTGGCGTTCTAGATCAGTCACATATCCCAAAACACCATAGCCTTCACGATGTACAACTTTCACATAATGAAATTTCTTAACTTGTTGTAAATCTTGCACGAGAAATTGAAACCGATTCGTCGAAGTTTTCCCCGTAATAAGGCCCAAACCCATAACGCAACCGACGCAAACCTCTTTATAAAGTTTCAGGCACAAAAAGAGTGATGTGATCAACCTAAAGATACCTTTATTAATCTTTTTTCAAGAAAACTAAAAATGAAAGCGACCCAAGTATTAGCCCAAGTAGCAAATGGGAATGCAGAATCAAACGTTTTCTATATCAATCAAGAAAGTGGTATCCCTTTAATTGGATTAATTCAAATCGGAGTCATCGACAGAGGTTCAAATCTTTTACAAGTCAGAACAAGCACAGCATGTAATATGAATTGCACCTTCTGTTCAACAGATGCAGGCGTTTACTCAAAACAACATAAAAAGAATTTAATTGTAGATCCCGAATACATGTTCCAATACATCCAAGAGATGGTAAAACTAAAAGGCTGTGATAATATTGAAATTAATTTAGATAGTGTTGGTGAACCTTCTGCATACCCGTACTTATTACAATTATTAGAAAAAATAAAGATAATACCTGAAGTCAAATATATCTCCATGCAAACCAATGGAAGTTTAGTCACACCAGAGAAAATAGAAGTGTGGGAAAAAGCAGGTATTAGAAGAGTCAACTGGTCCTTACATTCCTTAGATCCTGAAAAAGCAAAATATCTGTTTGGAAATCATGAATACAACCTAGAAAGAGTCAAGGCAATGTTAAAAGTGATGGCAAAATCAAAAATAGAATTAAATCTCACACCAGTATACCTACCAGGTGTCAACGATGCAGACATGCCAAAGATTATTCAGTTAGCAAAAGAACTCAACTGTAAAATTGGAATCCAGAAATATGAAACGTACAAATATTCTCGAAAAGAAAATGATGCAGAACGCATTTCCTGGTACAAATTTTACAGACAATTAGAAGTATGGGAAAAAGAATTCAGTATTAAACTAAAATGTGGCCCAAGAGATTTCAATATTGTCAGAACAAAAAAGATCCCATTAGTCTGGAGAAAGGGTGATGTCGTTCAAGTAGAAGTCAAGGCTGCAGGGTGGTTCCCCAATGAATTGATTGCAGCAGCACAAAACAGAGCAGTAACAGTTGTTGATTGTAATGCAAAAGTCGGTGACAGAATAAAGGTAAAAATGCTCAGCGCAGACAACAGTATTTACTTAGCAAAGAAAATCTAACGACAAAAGACATTTAAGTAACGAATTCTAAAAAAGGGTATGCGCAGAGTCAAAGTGAATATCACTGGACAAGTCCAAGGAGTATTCTACAGATCATTTATTAAAAACGAAGCAGATAAACTTGCATTAACAGGCTATGTCAAAAACAAAGAGAATGGAGATGTTGAAGCAGTCATTGAAGGACATGAATTCAAAGTCAAAATGCTCATAGAAAAATGTAAATCAGGACCAGTTGGAGCGATAGTAAATGCAATTAAAATCATCGATGAACCGTATAAGAACGAATTTAAAGATTTCCGTGTGAAGTATTGAGATGAAAACAGTCATTTGGTGTCTTTCTGGTGCAGAACAACACGGAATAAATGAAGTTGAAGAATTAATTGGAAAGAAAGCAACTATCCTCAGACCAGGGAGACTAGTAATTGAAAATACCACAGAACAAGAAACTGCAGACTTAACAGTTTACGGAAGAACCTTCTTAAGAACAGGTGAATTCTTAGGCCAAGGCAATGCAAAAACCATTGACGAAATTAAAGTAGAGATTCAAAAATTAAAACTCAACATTACAGGAACATTCGCAGTCAGATCTGAACGCAAAGGGGAACAAGAGTTTACCTCACAAGAACTAGAAAGAGAAATTGGTGATAAAATAGGAAACATCATCCAACAAAAAGTAGACTTAGAAAACCCCGATAAAGCAATTCTTATAGATATGGACAATGATTCCTGGATCTTAATACTTGATTGGTGTGGAAAACCACTAAGCAAACGAGATTATAGAATCCAAATTAATAACAGTGCAATCAATCCTTGTTTCGCAGCAGTCTTACTCAGAGAAGCAGGATGGACAACCAAAGAATCACTATTAGATTTTTTCACCAGAACAGGGGAAGTACCCATCGAAGCAGCATTAAAAGCAATTAATAAATCTCCATTCTATGAAAGTATTGAAAATTTTGCATTTCAAAAGTTCTTCAGCTACAAAACCAAACAGAAAGAAAAAGAAACAACAGCAGAGATCTTTGCAGTAGACAGCTTACAAAATAATTTAAGAAATGCAGAGATCAATGCAAAGCTTGCAGGTGTCCAAAAAGTGGTAACCTTCAGAAGAATTGAGATGGATTGGATGGATATTAAGTTTGGAGAAGCAAGTGTTGATGTTATTATCACCGTTCCCCCAGCTCCCAGCAATCAGTTCCCAGAAAATAAAGCAAAAAAACTCTACAAGGACGTCTTTTACCAAGTAAAGTACATTCTCAAAAACAAGGGCAGGGTCATTGTCGCGATTCCTAAAAAAGAAGCATTTGTAGAAGAAGCAATCAAAGAAGGATTCAAGGTAGAAAAAGAAATCAAAGTAACCAGTGGAAATAGAGAATACAGTGTTCTCACCTTGAAGAAAGCTATTTAAAGTGTCTTAAAACTCGAAGCATATGGTTAGTATCGAAATCCATTGGGCAGATCTTGCTGCAGAAAATCTCATTAAACGCGAGAATAAAAAGAAATATGTCTGTGCAGCAGGAATTACACCATCAGGAACAGTTCACATTGGAAATTTTCGTGAAGCAATAACAGTAGATCTAGTCACAAGAGCGTTACGATCAAAGGGAAAAGAAGTTAGATTTATTTATTCATGGGATGAATATGATGTCTTTAGAAAAGTCCCAAAAAACATTCCAGAACAAGAGAAATTACAAAAATATTTGGGAAAACCAATTGTAGACACGCCAGACACCTTCGGCTGTCATAAATCCTATGCAGAGCATTTTGAAAAAGAGTTTGAAGCAGTATTACCTACTGCGGGTATTGTACCAGAATTTCTCTATCAAAGTAAAAAGTATCGAGCATGCGAATACGCAAAAGAGATGCGAACAGCAATGCGAGAACGAAAAAAGATTGTGACTATTCTAAATAAATTCAGAGAAGAACCATTAGCAGAACCCTGGTATCCATTAGCAATCTTCTGTGGGAAATGTGGCGATGATGATACTGAAGTCACCAAATATGATGAAGAATACACCGTTGAATATTCTTGTAAAAAATGCAATCATAAAGCGTCATTAGATTTCAGAAAAGAAGGCATTGCAAAACTCCCCTGGCGCGTAGATTGGCCAATGAGATGGAGTTATGAACAAGTCGACTTCGAACCAGGTGGTAAAGACCATTCAACAGCAGGCGGTTCCTATGACACCGGCAAACAAATTGTCAAAGAAGTCTGGAACAGAGAAGCACCATACTACGTCATGTACGATTTTATTAGTATCAAAGGGAGAGGCGGAAAAATCTCGAGCTCATCTGGCGATGTTATTACCTTAAAAGATGCCTTAGAAGTCTACGAACCAGAAATTGCACGCTGGTTATTCGCAAGTACCCGACCAAATACTGAATTCGCAATCTCATTCGATGTGGATGTCATTAACATCTACGAAGAATTCGATAAATGTGAACGGATTTACTTTAGCAAACAACAAATAGAGAATCCAGCGTTATTAGAAAAAGAAAAAAGAATGTATGAATTATCTTGTGTCCATGAAATTCCAAAACAATGCCCAATCCAACCATCGTTTAGACATCTAACAAATTTTCTATTAGTCCATGAATTTGATGAACAAAAAGTATACCAAGATTTTGAAGCTGAAGTCAAAACTCCAGAAGATAAAAGAAGATTAAAAAACAGAATTAGCTGTGTCAAAAACTGGTTACAAAAATATGCGCCAGAAGAAATGAAATTCACCATTCAAGATCATCCAGAAAAAAGAACATTAACACCAGAACAACACACTGCAATCAAACAGATTATCCAAATCCTACAAAAGAAAAGATACACTGATGAAGAACTGCACTTAGAATTCTATAATATTATAAAAGGAAATAATTTACCAACAATGGAATTCTTCAAATTAATGTATCAAATCTTAATTAAAAAAGAACGCGGTCCAAAGTTAGCCGGATTCATTTTAACGATTGGCCAAAACAGAGCAATCAAAATATTAGAACAAGTTCTCTAATTCTTAAAACGTTTAAGCAACCAAAGATTTATATAGCTCTAATTGTTCAAAAGCCATAGAAATGGTCTAAAACACCATTTAAAGCCTAAAGGGGGAAAACAAATGTCAGAACTATTAGTAGTAAGAAGTAAAATTAAAGACGTAGCCAAAGGAATGAATGTTTCCGGAGATTTTGCAGAAGCGTTAAGTGAACGAGTAGAAATGCTCATCAAAGAAGCGTGCAGAAGATCCAAAGAAAATAAAAGAAGCACCATTCAACCTCGAGACTTATAAGTCTCAGGTTCTTTTTCTTTTTTATTCAAGAGAAACATTCTTATAGCATTAAAATAAAATTCAAACTAATATGAAAACCAAGGCCAAAGGTTCCAGAACAGAACGAGAACTCATCCATATGCTCCACGATGCAGGCTGGGGAATCATTAGAAGCGCAGGTTCAGGTTCAACCCCCTTACCATCGACAGATATTATTGCAGGCAACGGAAAACGATATCTCTCTATAGAATGTAAAGCATTAAAGGCTGCAATCAAATATTTCGATGATGAAGAGATAAACCAGGTCAAAGACTTCGCACAAAGATTCGGCGCAGAAGCTTGGCTAGGATTACGATTTAATAACCAACCATGGTATTTTGTCACGCCAGAACAACTAAGTTTAAGTAGGGGTGGCAACCCAAGTATAGCATTAGAAAAGATTAAGATCATCGGCAAAACATTCGAACAGTTGATTCAAAAGGAGGAACAACAATGAGCCAAATAAACTATTCTGGATTAAAAAATCTTTCAACAGATGAACAAGTGGTATTACAAAGAATCGTCGAAGAAGAAGCAAATAAAATCGAAAAAACAATCACAACATTAGAAGATCTCCAAGTCAATATTAAAACACATAACACCAAAGGCGAAAGAAAACGCTACTTACTCTTCCTCAAAACAAAAACAGGCAAAGAACGATTTGCGGTAAAAACAAAAGAAAATGATCCAAAAAAATCAACATCCTGGGATATTACAAGCGCAACTAGAAAAGCGATGTTAGAACTCCAAAATGAAGTCAAACATAAACTCAGAGCAGATGGCGATGAGTGGAAACAATCGCGCTGGAAGAAATTGATGAATAAATTACGGGGCGAATAAACCCTTTTTTTAAAAGAAAACATTATAAACCTTCTCAAGACCATTAAAAAGTATGTCATACACAATCAGAGCAATCATCGAAGTCATGGGAAAACCCCAAGAACATGTCGAACAAGTCATGAAGCAAGTGGTTGAAAACTTAAAGAAAGAACCAGAAACAGAAGTCATCCAATCTCATATTGCACCAACAGAGAAAGCCAAAGCAGAAATCTTTTCCACATTTGCAGAAGTTGAAGTAAAACTAACAACATTAAACAGATTAAATCATTTCTGCTTCCATTATCTTCCATCCTCAATCGAAATTTTAGATACCGATAAGATAACATTAACAGCAAGAGAATTAAGTGGAACACTCAATGATATTCTCACAAGATTACACAAATACAACATCTTAGTTACCAATCTCCATGCAGAAAATGCAAAGTTAAAAGAAGATCAATAATAATTTCTATGTTGTTTCCAATAAAGATAAAAGAAGCCACCTAACCCAAGAACAATGATACTAATTGCAATCACCCAAATCCAAGGAAAGGAAGAAGCAGGTGGCTGAACAACATGCACAACAGTAACATTCTCAGTTTTATTCTGTAGAACAGGGATTTGAAGAGGAGGTTTAACAAACGTTAACTGGATAGGGTAATGTAAAGACATAGTATCACGAGCGACGACAACAAACTCACCAGCAGTAGAAGTAGTAAAATTCTTTTGCGTATTCAAGAAAGCAGTCACATCATATTCTTCTCCTGGCTCTAAAGAAGGCAATGAAGCAACTTGTAAAGAGAATAACGAAGCAACTTCAGGACTGACAGAAAATTGTAACCCATGAACAGTCTTTGTCCCCATATTCTGAACAGGAAAATGGACTAAAAAACTCTGCGTCTGATTCAACGAAACAGCTAAGGTAAACTCACTTAAGTTCACGCGTAAAGACTCTAAAAAAACAGTTTTTTCTTTAACAGGAATATCAACAGAATTATTCGTACCATTCAAAAAATAAGAAGGTACTCCAGAAAAGGAATCACGCGTTAATAACACCGGAAGATGATACGAACGTTCAGGCAATCCAACAATAAATACATCTCCCAAATAATATGGAAATGAAGGCTGATCAACAAGATGCGTATTGATTTGCACAGAAACAGATTTCATGGGGGCAACACCAGCAGAAGAAGGATGCACACTCAAAAAAGAACTTCCATTAAAACTTAAATTCAGAGAAGCATTAGTGGGATTAAAAACAGAAAAATAAAACGTAGGCTGATCCAAATTCCCCAATCCTTCACGATAAAAAAATCCCGGTGCAAAAGATAAAAATGAACTAACATTAACCACTTTAAACGTTGTATTAAATGCCCCTTTATACGCAGTTGTACCTTCCATATAATAAAGTGGTCCTAAACTTAAGGTATATTCTCCTGCAGCTAACGAAGCAGGTAAATCAAAAGATAAAGTATACTCCTGTGGATTAATACGGGTAACAGTCCGAGAAACAGGAATCCGTTCTCCAGAAAGACTATACAAAGAAACATCTTCAGCAGTAATCCCCTGAGAAAGATTCACAAAAAGAGGTAACTGCACCTGAACAGACTCACCAGGAGCATAATCAGGATAAAAAAACACAAAAGATAAATCATCAGCAACAACAAAAGGAATCAACAACAGAAACAGCAAGAGCAAAAAGGCGCGTTTCATTTTTCTTTTAACAAACGTTCAGCTTCTTTTAAGGATTTATCCAATTCTTCATCTTCATGAGGTTTCACAGGTTGACGAACAACAGGGCGTGATATAGGACGAGCAGGAGGTTTCGCAGTAGGATTCACAGGTTTAAATTCTGCAGTTCTACGATAGTCTTCAAACGATGGTGTTTTCTTTTTCTTACCAAGAAGTTGATTCAACTTTCCCGTCTTAATCAAGAAGAAATAAATTGCGAAAATACCCGCAGCAAGAACAATGAAAATAATGATATAAAACCAAAGTGAAGAACTTTGTGGAGGTGTAGTAGTATCTGGTGTCTTCGTCGTTTGTGCAACAATACATTTCCCATCCTGACAAACAGCATCCCCACTACAATCAGAGGAAGTAACACACTCAGGTTTTGTTGCACCAGTACAAGCAGGACAACTTCCACCACAATCAATATCGGTTTCACCAACATCTTTCTTACCATTCTTACAAAGACAAGCAGTAGCAGTTAAACAAGAAGAATCATTACAATCAATAAGCCCATTTTTATCATCATCAATGCCATTTTCACAATTCTCAATCGCAGTTGAAGAAGTTTGACTCGAGACAGTTGCAGGGAACGGTAAATCTCCACGTAATGCTAAAAGTGCAAGAGAAGTATCATGAACAGTATCAGTCCAAGAACCATCTTTTGCTTGTTTTCTTCCTAAGTATGCCTTACCATTAGAGAGAGCATCGCCAAAATCTCCAGAAGAAAGAGATAAAGCTAAGACAGCATAACTCGTTGCAGAAATGTCGCCAGACTTCCAACTTCCATCAGAACGTTGACTTTTAGATAAACTATCTAATAAAGAACCAGAACGTGTATCTTCTCCTTGTTTTGCATTCAAACTTAATGTGCGAGCAAGAACAGCTTTGAGCAAATCATCTTGAGATAAACCAGTTTGTAAATACAAATGCGTATTCCATGCAGAAAGTTTCTCTCCAGATTCAACTAAAGCCCAAGTTGAAAACAACGTTGATTTATAATCACAATTTCCCGTAGCGCGAATACTGAAACATCCATTCGGCAACGTAAAATCTCCACTCCCAGTTTGCGGAGCGCCAACAATATAAAGTTCATTCGTACTTTTTGCATAGACTAAAGAAAGCAGAACATCCCCACCCAAAACCTTACTACAATCTAAATGAACAACAGGCTGAGGTTGTTGTAATAAATTACTATCCAAATCTGAAGCGATATTCAAATAATATTTTCTACCAGTACTAAGTTCACCATTCTTAAAAGAAAGATCTTTTGTTTTGGTAGCCCAAGAAGCAGTACACGTTCCAGTCGCATTACCTAAAGCTTGGAGTTGTAAACGCCATTCGCCACTTTTCAACGCAGGCTGTAATGCTTTCTGTAACCACGTTTTAGAACCAGAAACATCTTTGCCTGTTTTTGTTAAAACTAAATACGCAAAAGCAGTATCTTGAACAGTACAAGCACCAGAAGGCCAACAATGTTGTGTCGCATCTTCAGTTTGAGTAATTCGAGCAAGTAAAGGAGAAACATCTCTGCCACCTTCATTCAATAAAGAAAGGACAGCTAAAGATTGATCTTGGAAAGAAAGAGAAGACGTTCTTCCAAAAGTGGTATTTGCTAACCATTGATAACCTAAGGTAGAAGGATCTACAAAAGAACCATTGGTTACTTGTGCAAAAACAGTAGGAAGACACAAGAGACACAGAAAAAATACGGCGAAAACACCACCTTTTTGCCACATGAAAGTCATGAATCAATTGCAGGCCACGTGCTTTAAAAAGGTTTCTATCAATTGAGACGAGTATGAAGATTCCCTGGAAAAAATTAAAGTTTTTTGATGAAGGAAAACGCGGTCAAATCTACCAATGGAAAAAAGGAAAAACAATCCTGATGGTGAAGGTAAAAAAACCAGAAAGCAAAGCTTATGGAAGAATTGAAAACGAATATAATGTTCTTAAGGTGTTAAATAAAAAGGGAATTGGTCCAAGGGTCAAAGCAGGGTCAGCAGAATATTTAGTGTATGAGTATGTTCCAGGAAAAAGGATTGGAGACGTCTTAGCAACAACAAAAAATCCAAAGCTCATTTTAAAAAAAGTTCTCGAGCAGTGTTTCACATTAGATCAAATGAAGTTCAGCAAGGAAGAGATGCATAACCCTTACAAACATATTCTTGTCAATAAAAATAAAGTGGTCATGATTGATTTTGAACGCTGCCATAAAACAGACAAACCAAAAAATGTCTCACAGTTCTGTCAGTACATCTTAAACAGAGCAGAAAAATTAGAAGAAAAAGGAATAAAAATCTCCAGAGAAAAGGTCATGCAAGCAATTAAACGATATAAAAAAGCACAGAGTAAAGAGAATTTTCAAAAACTTATGCAGATGCTGTTTTAGGTTTCTTTTTTTGAACTTTCTCTTGCTTCGCATTCCGCACCATACGTAACGTATAATTGACAGGATTCTTCACCTTCAGACAATGTTCCCCACAATACACCCCCATCGCTTTATAATACGAAGGATGCTCACAATTAGGTGGTAAAGGTAATTTCGATTGTCGCTTAAACCAACTAATCTGACTCCGAATATATCCATCAGGTAATTGTTCATAATTTTTCTTATTCCACTCTTGCATCGCTTGCTCAATATGCTCAAAGCTCCAACCCACATTGTGTAAAAAATTAATCAAAATAAACACTGCTCGTTTACGTCCATCAGTCTGCACACCAGAAATAAGTTTCTGAATACACGGAGGGAAAAATTCTGCAGTAATCGCTTGTTGTGGCAAACTTCGTAAAAAAGGTTTATCTTCAACAGCATTTTTCTTTTGCATGTGTTTCTGTGCCCAATCAAACGCTTGAACAAGTAATTGTGTTGCTTCTCCTTTCACAACCTCTTCACGATCTAAAAACGGCAAATCAACCTTCACATTCTCCATCTTCGCATTATCCAAATGAAAATCGTCAAGTTTTCTCAAAGGAATACTAACTAATCCAGATTTTTCATTAATACTATACGGCGCACGAAACAAATGACGACTAGAAATAAACACACTATCAATCCCAACAGCCGCATACGGATCAAATTGACCAGCAACAGAAAGATCTGCAGGAGTTTTCCCCACATTTTTAGCAATAACGCTTAACGTTTCTTTATCTAAGAGAGCTTTATGCAAATGTTCACGCATGAGCTCTTTCAAATACTCAGCAATAACACGCATCCCATCAGGAAAATAATCTTTCAGGGGAATCCCATTCACTTCAGAAGGAAATGCTTCATAAGGAACAGCTAAATGAAATCCATGATTACCAGAAAATTTCAAACTAACATGGTTCACATCATGAAAGCGTAACGCTTCTAACAATAATTGTGCAGTCACATAACTATACGGCAAATGTTTCGAATCTAAATCAATAATACAATCCCATCCTAAGCGAACACGATCTAAATCCTTACGGAGCATTCCAGGTTTTAATAAAAGTGGATCATACCATCGTTCTTCAGAAACATGAAACGAGGTCATACCTTGCTTTACCAAATCATGCACATCGCCTAAATAATGAACAGAGTCCGGTCGTTTCCCACGAATTTCACCAAACCATGCTTGTGCTTCACGCTCTTTCGCAATTTTCAATAACTGCGCTTGCACATCTTTGCGTTGATAGTACTCAAGAATCTCCATATAGAGAAAATACATTTAACAGTATATTAACATTTAGAAACTAGAAAACAGCGTTTATTCTCATTCTCTTTTACAACACCAAACGCCACCTTCCATTTGAGTAGTCTGGGAAGAAAGATTACCACCAGTAGAACAACTAGGAAATGAGGTTCCACCAAGGGGTTGACCCAATAAAGTTTGTCCCATTGGGATAGAGATAAGTTTGCCTTGAGCATCACGCACAAAATCACCAGTATTGTTAGACCATTGAGCATCATTTCCATAAATCTGAGTCGTCTGATATTCATGAGTAACAGAAATAAGATCCCCACTACATTGAGGTTTGCTATAAAGAGCATTACCACGTTCAACAATCATTGCAACAGGAGTATAAGATGCGCCGATTTTAGTGCATGCAGCTTGAAGAGTAATACCAAACCCATCCATGGGAGATCTCCCAAATCTTGGTGAACGAGGATCAACAAATTGACACACAGGAGAACCAAGAGGATTATTCGCATTCGAAGCTTGGGTAGTTGGAATACCGAAAAGTTTTCCAGTAAAGATATCAGTCCAACTTGCAGCAACGAATACAGAAACAAGAACAAAGAATAAAACTGAAAACACAATCACCTTTTTCATAAAAAAGAATGAACAATTCTGATATATATATATATATATATATATTCTAGAGAATATAATTATGCTTCTTGAAGATTCTGTAATTTCAATTGCCCTTCTTCAAATTGCTGCTCAAACTGGTGAATAAGCGAATCAATTTCTTTCTGCTGCTTCTCTAATGTAACCAAAGCATCGGGAATAGTTTTCTCCAGACACACACCAGCACCGACATTCATTAACACAGTCCCATTCCCATTAAAAATGCCAGGAAAAAACAATCCAGAACCTAAAGGAAAGTACATCGGTTTCCCAGCAGAAACAGAAGAAAACTGGTGCAAATAAGAAGCTAACTTCTGTAACTCATTTTGATGTTGTTCTAAGACTTGCAAATGTTGTTGTAATTGTTGAAGATGTTGATAGACAAGCTGTGCTTCAAGAGAAGGTTCAGATTCCATTAAGCAGAAGCAGGTTGTGTTTGTTTTTTAATGCGCTGTGCAAGAGGGCGTGCAATCTTTGTATGGACACGAGTCCCTTTCTTTTTTTCTTGAACAGAAAAACCTGCATGAGCGAGAACTTTTGCGACATCAGCGCTAGAAGCATTTTCTTTTAAAGAAACTTGCTGTGGTAAAAAATAAAGATGGGCAACATTACATTTACGTCGTCGAGTCTGTCCATCAACCAGCACAAAAGGTGGATCTAAATATTGGAGAATGACACAGGTCTTTCCAGCATCTCTGCCAGCAACTTTCAAACAAACTTGACCGACACTCATTGTTTTTTCTCCTGAACAGAATTAATGAAAAAGATACGCATACAAGGCGAACATAAAACGCCACCATAAGGACGTTCAGGACGTCGTTGTGTTTTTGGAATACCTTTCATCTGTGTTGCACGAACATGAGGAACGCCCGCTAAAACCTTACCACAAGCACTACATTGAGCGCGAGCAGCATTGCGTTTACGAAAATGAATAACATTATCGCCACCAGGAGTCGTAACAGCGACACGGCGTAAGGTTCGAGAACGTTGATGTGGTGTGACCATAGGGAGGGCAAATTAGTAGACTTTTAAAAGCTTTCGCAAGAGCAGATTAAACAAAATAGTGGAGATCAAATACGTTCCAAACCAACCAAAGAGGCCAAAGAAGATTTTTCCAGTATCAACCAGATGTGTATTCAGCCAAACAAAGATCAAGGCAGTAGGAATAAATGTAATTAACATGGGCTTAAAATTCTGTTTCAGAGAATCAAAACTATGCTGTTGGAGTTGTTCATGCAAAACACGTAACTTTTCCATATCTTTGGTTTCTTTAATTTGTTTCTGAAGCTCTTTCGTACTTTCACGAGATTTTTTCAACAACTCTTGATTCGTTGTATATTTGTAAATTAAAGTAGTAAAGACAGTCACAGAAAGACCAATGAAGCAAATCCCAAATAAAAGATTAATGTTCAGTGCCCAACCAAAAAGAAATTGAAAAATAGGATCAAAAAGACGAACAAAGAAATTGTCCGTGCTCATTGCCCACCCATAAATTTACGCAGAGCAGGATGCATATCCATCATGTGTTGACGCGCAATATCCTCATACAAGCGATAAATAATCATAACCGTTAACAAAATACCTGTACCACGAGACAACGCACCAAGAACATCGGCAGTTGCTGCTAAAAATCCAATGGTCATACCACCCATCACAGTCAAAGGAAAAATATACCGTTTCAAGACATGTTCAAGCACACGAGGATCTCTTCTGAAACCAGGAATTTGTAATCCTGCAGCCATAATCTGACGTGCTTGTCCTTCAGCATCCATACCAGAAGTTTGCACCCAAAAGATCGAAAATAATAACGATCCAGCAACGAGAATCAACATGTAAACAAACGAATGAGCAAGATCAAACCATTGGAAAACCCCACTTAAAATATTCGTCAATAAACGAGGAACAGCCAACCACACAACTAATCCCGTAGCAGGACTTTGTCCAGCAAACGTCCCTAAAAATGGATGACCCCAATTCTGTAAAAGTTGTGCCCACAATTGAATATTCGCTAACAATGCAGCGACTAAGATAACAGGAATATTACTTGTATACAAAAACGGTAAGGGCCAACGATAGCCAAATCCCCGCATACGCTCAAAACTCAAAGGAATTTCAATCTTCATTGCTTGTGCATACACAGCCATAACAAAAACTAAGAGCGTTGCTAAGATTGCAGCTAAAGCTAAGAATGCTTCACCAGGAGCGCCAGAAGCAAGAGCCATAAAGAAAACTAAGAGTGAACCGACAGGAGCTTGTCCAGATCCAAATGCCCATTGTCCTAATGCATTTAATGGACTAAAAATACGAACAACAAGTTCAGAGGAAACACCAGCAGCGATGAATAAACTAATACCAGAGCCAAAACCCCATTTACTAACAACTTCATCCATGAATAAAACAAGGGTTCCACCAATAACGAGTTGAACAACTAAAAATAATTGCATCGTGAAATAACCACTCGTTCCTTGAAGAGCAGCAGCAGGAGCTAATCCACCTAAAAACACATAGACACATGCTTCAAAGATGATAAAAAAGAACGCAGCAAGTTTCTGTAATCCCTGATAGAAGACTCTTCCTTCATGGGTCGTATTATCTAATTTTAAAATACCTGCACCAGTTAATAATTGTAAAACAATCGAAGCAGTCACAATAGGACCAATCCCTAAAGAAAGAATAGAACCAAAGCTTGCTCCTAAAATAATAGAAAGTTGTTCAAATTGAGATAATGCATTCTCCCCTAATCCAAATAAAGGAATAACAGACAATAAGAAAAATGCAACGAGCATTAACGACGTCCAGATTAATTTCTGTTTGAAGTCTAACTTCTGTTCAGGAGATTTAATTTCAGGAAGATTTGCGAGAATCGGATCGAAGAAACTCATGCGGTAAGAGCTTCTCCCCCCGCAGCAGTAATTTTTTCAACAGCAGATGCAGAAAATGCGCGAGCTTTGATTTTTACTTTATGCGTAAGGGAACCTGTACCAAGAACTTTCTGATAGCCTAATGCTGCAACATCCAACATATAGGTATTCCCCTCTTTTATAACAAAATTCTGAGCAAGATAATTATCGAAGTGAAGATCAATCTGTCCAAGATTAATTCCTTTTAATTTGTCAATAACTTTTGAAGGTCGGTGGAAACCATGTTTACCGTAGTAAGCATTTCCAAATTCTTTTAAGATAGATGGTTTTTTCTGATCTGCACGCTTACCAGTTCCAGCCATACCAACACCACCACGATGACCAGCACCACGATGTTTTTTCTTTGAACCGTAGCCATGCGTTGTTTTCGCACCACGCATACGCGTGTTCCGTTTACGTTTGTGAACGACCATTAGATCATCCTCCGCAATAAGTCATTAATCTTACTGCCTCGGTAACCAAGAACACCGCCCATACTATAAGGATTCTTGACACCGCCACGTTCAAATCCATGAACAGGAGGTTTTAATCGGAAATAGGGTTTCATCCCAGGAACATCTTTCAAACGACGTTTCCCTGCGAAGAATTCTTTTGCAAAACTTGCGAAAGTTAATTTTAATTTATCTTGTAAATAGGATTCAGTTAATGTTTTTCCACCAGGGAGTTTTCCACGTTTAACAAGGAGTTCATTAAAAGTAGCCTCATCAAGCTCTCCCCACGTAACATAATCTTTCAATTGATTTAACATACCAGCAATCACAGGGGTGCTTTCAAGAACAACACAGCTATGACTTTTTGGTAATTTCAAAAAGGTAAATGTAGATTTAATAGTTTCAGGAGCACTTAACAATCCACGAATCTGAACAACAGCCAGTTTCATTTGGCGACACTCCCTTCAACAATTCCAGATGATTCAGCATAAGATGGATGAACTTTTACTTTTGTTAATTCTTGTAAAGCAGCAAAACATGCCCGAAATAAATTTAATTTCGTAGCAGTTGTCCCAGCAGTATGAGAATAAGCATCTTTAATTCCTGCTAACGCAACCATACGGGCGCATTTCTTTTCAACAGTTAATCCCGTACCACGAGGAGCAGGCATTAATGTGACATGAACGCTTCCAGCTTTCCCATGAACTTTGAACGGAATAGAATGGGGATTTTTACAACCACATGCCCAAGATCCACATGCACGTCGGATTTTAATCAAATTTAATTTTGCACGACGAACAGCTTTTTCACGAGCAGGAACAGTTTCTTTTGCGCTCCCATAACCAGCACCGATGTATCCATCTTTATTTCCAACAATAACAAAAGCAGAGAACGTAATACGATTACCTTCAGAAGTTTTCTTTTGCGTTTGACGCCAAATACTTCCCTTACCACCACCAAATTTACCTTTAGACTGACCAACTTCAAGTAAGTCAACAGCCAAATTAGGAATGAGAGAATCAACAATCTCAGGTTCAAGAATATTATAACCACGATCAAGAATATGATCAATAGAAGTAATCTCTCCTGCTTTCACTTTACGACCAAGTTCAGTTTTTGGAACCCAGAGATCGAGTGAAGGGGCGTTTACTTGTTGCTTTTGGTAGGGTTTTGCCATTGTTGTTCTATTGTTTTTTTGACCTCGCGGACATGATGCGTGAGATCACTAACACCACTTTTTACCACACGTTTAAATTGATGTGAGGAAGCATGGTTTTTAATATCTTTTGCATAAGTAGTAATGGTTACTCCAGTCACTTGTTCTTCTGAAGGTAAGACATCTGCGCTACAAGGAACATCTAATCCTGCATCGCGTGCGCCTTTCACAGCAGCAAAAGCGCTGGATTTGGGAACAGCACGTTGTAATCCTAAGTCTAAAACTGCTTTGGTAATACCTGCTTTCTTTGCAGTTAATCCACAGAGATATCCAGTCAAGTATGCAGATGGCAAATTGCCACGATGACCCTTCCACCCAAACGCAGCAAGATGTCGTGAACTCACGGCACAGAGTGTTTTATCACCAGGAGGAGTAAAGGAAACAACTTGTAAATAAATATGATTCAAACTTTTTCTAAACACCAATCGAGGCGAAGTTCCACCTAATAACTTCAAACGAGTAACGTAATCTGTTCTACCTTCACGTTTTCTGCGAAGGGCTAATGTTTGAGTACTACTTCTTGCCATGGTTCACCCAGAGATGATGCTCTGTAAGGAATAACTTAATATGACGTTCACTTCTGAAAAATCCACCCTTCGCTTTTGTGCGTAAGAGTAAATAAGTCTCTTTGGAAATATGCTCTTTTTTATAAATCTGTGTAAAGAATGCACGTTGTAAACGGATCTTTGCCGTCCAAATACGACGAAGATGCATACGTGCGTTCATTTTACCCTTACGAGATCCTGAACTTGATCCTCTGCCTTTCCGTTTTTGTGCAAGAGCAACACGATGGCGTCCACGAGAGATACCCTGTTCTTGTTTCAAACGAATAAGACCTTGTCCAATAAGACGTTTAATATCTTCACGAGTAATTGCTTCTTTGATTTCTGCTAAGTGTTCAGCGTCAAACCAAACACGTGCTTCACCCGATCCAAAAAGTGAAGATGCTAAGCGTCGTTGATAAGCGAGAGAGGTCATGGTTAGTGTTTATGCGCGTGAGTTTCTGTTTTTTCAGATGTAGGAGCTACGTTTTCAGGAGCTTTTTTCTCAGGTTGCTTTTTGACCTCCGTCGTTGGTTTTTTGTGTGATGCAGTTCTTTTTGCAAAGTCTGCTTGTAAGGATTGTAATTCTTTTTCTAAATCTACATTCATAAATGTTAATTGCATTTCTTTCGCTTTTTGGAAAATCAAAATTCGTTTTCGTCCACCAATCGCACTCGCAATCGTTAACACATGCTCTTTTGCATTTAATGGAGTAAGAGCTGCAAGATTGGAAACCAAAACAGGCATTCTTCCATCAGCAGATAAACCACGAACAGAACGTGGGCTTTGCCAACCAACAGAAGGTCGAGACCCTTTACCACGAAATCCATGACGCATTTTACTATGAACACCACGAGGTCTTCTCCATTGACCTTCAAACTGCGGCATCACATTCGTATACTGCCGTTTGAACGAAGGTTTCGTTGCTTTTTTCTTACTGCGAACAGCAAGATGGTGTTTGTTGACTGTCATGGTTAAGGTTTCTTAGTAATATAACAACCGTCTTGGAAAATACGACGATCACGATTCGTAATACGAGTTGCTTGCTCAATACGTGCTGCAGTTTGTCCAACAGCTTCACGATCTAAGCCATCAACCATAATTTGATCTCCTTGAAGTGCGATTTTACATCCAGGCATAGCAGATGTTCTCCGAGGATATTTTTCCCCAAGGAAATTTTTAATGATAACATTGGAACCTTCAATAGTAACCGTAATAGGGAAATGACCAGAACAGACTTTTAATTCTGCATGATACCCTTCTTGAACACCATGAACCATATTACGTAAATGAGCGCGAGTAGTATTGATCAACATTTTATCATTACGACCAGGTTTTTTCATGGTACTCTTAATCAAAAGTTCTGACCCTGCAGATGAAATAATGAAACGAGGATGTAAAAATGTGCGGGAATTTTTTCCTTTTGGACCTTCAATGGTCACCGTAGCTCCAGAGATATGCACTTTAACAGCTGCTGGAACAGGTAAAGAAGTATCAAAAAGAGTTTGTTGCGCGGTGACCATAGACTTAGTAGCAGTATGCGAGTAACTTTCCCCCTAATCCTTTCTTCAACGCATCAGTATGAGTCATAATTCCTTTGGACGTTGTAACAACTAAAATGCCAAATCCTTTTGCAGGTAAAAATCGTTTTTCATACCGTTCATAATTGTGTTTGGTAATAGAAAAGCGAGGTTTGACAACGCCACATTTATTGATCGCACCAAGTAAATTAATGCGTAACGTAATACCACGTTCTGGATCTAAAGTTTCATACGCACCAACATAATGGTGATCTTTAAACAAATCTAAGATTAGACGAATAACTTTCGAACCAGGATGGATTGTACATTCTGATTTCCCCTTCTGCTCACTATTTAAGATATGAGACAGGACATTGGCGAGTGGATCGTTTGAGCTCATAGTGAATTAGGCATTAGCTAAATTTTTTAAAGCCGATGGATTTCGCTTCCTCCCGAAAGCATTGTCGACAAAGGTGAATACCGTAACTTCTGACATGGGCACCGTGTCTTCCGCATCGACCACAAGGACGAGTACCGATACCAGTTTTACGAACTTTTGGACTATTATGTTTGATATATTTCTTCTTTTTTGCAGGCTTCGCATCAAGTTGTGTGAATGCTTTGCGATAATCACTGGTTGTCATTAGTTTCACCTTCAACATTGAGTTTGAAATGTTCTTTCATGAATGCGATAGCTTCTTGTTTGGTAATGCGATGTTTCTTTGGCATTTTTGCTGGTTTGGATAAACGACGTTTGACACGATAACCAGGTCGCTCAAGGGTAACAGCGGTCTCAAGACCAATAATACCAATACTCACATCGTAAGCAACTTCAGGAATGTCAATATACTCTTTAATACCAAAGGAAAAATTACCACTCATATCGAATTTTGTTGCAGGTAGTTTATTATCCACAGCTTGGAGTAATCGTTTCAAAACTGCTTCTGCTGCTTTACCACGAACAGTAACTTTAGAAGCGATTGCTAATTTAGGACGAACACCCCACGTAGGAATACGTTTCATCGTAACCATCTGAACAGGTTTCGCATGCGTAATTGCTTTTAACAATTTCATAGCCTTCTCTAATTTATCACCAGGGCCACCAGCGCCGATATTCAGTGTGATCTTCTCTACTCTGATGGTTTGCATTGCGTTCATGGTGTGAGTGTTAACAGAGGTTTCTGTTTCCCGACAATTAAGACATACCGTAATGAAGTAATAAACGTAACACCATTTTGTTCAGCGGAAATTTTTGGTTCTTGAAGATCTTTTCCACGAAGAATCGCTTTCACAACGCCTAATGTTCCTTGGTGCGTTCCATCAATAAAGTAAGCAAGCATACCAGGTTCAACAGGAAGCACTTCTTGCACTGCTTTCTTTCCAAGATGGAAATGAACAGTATCACCAACATTCATTTTTTGTTTGGGATCGAGAAGATTACGACCATCACTTAACGTAAATTGTAATTGTTTCTTGCGCAACATCGTTTTTCCAATGACTTTCAAAAGTTTGGATTCCATTTCAGCAGCAGGAACAGGCAATAAAACAAATTGTCCATGATAATCAAGAACAACACGATAGGTTTGTTGCAATTGTGGAAATTCTAAAACATCCATAAATCCAATGGCAAAATGCGGATCTTTACGAACAACTTTATCAACCAAAACAGAACCTTGATTTAAAATCCATTTTAATTCTTTCGCAGTATGAGCAAGACCAAGCATATCCCGAATGACAACACCTAAAGGTAAAGATGCCTCTAATGCATGTGTCCCAGATCGTGGACGCAAAGTCCATTTATGTTCTTTTCGAGCAAGCTGCCAAAATGCAGGAGCAGCTAAGCGAGCGAGATGTTGTTGTCCCATAATTATTTACGTCCTAACGCAGCAAGGCGTTGTTTATCGTCGACATTTAAGTCAGTAATTAAAACAGACGAAGCAGGAACGAGAACAGGAATTTTTGATCCGTCCTTTTTCGACCGAGTAACATTTTCAACAGTGATTCTTCCTTTACGAATAAAGACACGATCAATTTTACCGCGAAGATTCTTGAATGAACCACGACAGATTTGAACAGTATCCCCTCGACGAACAGGAGTATTTCGTTTTGCATATTTTTTACGTAACTCTTCTGATAAAGGAGCAGAGAGGAATTTATGTAAAATATGAAGAGGAGCGTTCAATCTATACTTACGTTGCTTACGAGGTTGTTTACTCGTTTTCCAGTGATTACTCCATTCTGCTTTCATGATTATACCACGATCTTGGCGAGTTTTGCAACTGCAGGCCAACGACCAATAACTTCTTTTGCGACAGGACCTTTGATCAACGTTCCTTTAGGATTACCCTTATCATCTTTCAAAACAACAGCGGCATTGTCTTCAAAACAGACACGCGTACCATCGCTTCGGCGGAATTCTTTACGTTGACGAATGATAACAGCATTCACAACTTTTTTACGCATTTCAGGACTGCCAATCCAAACAGACGCAGTGATAAAGTCACCAATACCACCACTCATATTTCTTCCTTTAACACCCTTACCACCGCGAAAGGAAATAACACGTAAGATTTTTGCTCCAGAGTTATCTGCAGCGGGAATCATACCACCTTTTTGGAAGGCGTGTGTAATGCGGGATTTTAATGCTTTCATTGGACAACTTTCTCCACGATAATGAATGTTTTCGTTTTACTGATCGGTCGACATTCAACAATACGAACTTTTTCTCCAACTTTGCAATTTAAACAAGCAGGATTGTGCACTTGTAATCGACTGAAACGTCGTTCATAACGTTCATATTTTGGAATGAAACAGAGACGATCCCATTGAACAACAGCAGTCTTTTGTGCATTCGTACGAACAACCGTCGCCGTGAATTGACGTCCACGTACAGACAATGTTCCATGAAATGCGCAATGACGATCAACACAAGTTTGTGTTGGTGCGGTGATTCCTAAGCCAAGATCTTTCGTTGCCATGATGATTAGTAACTCCCTTCTGAGAAGAGCGTAACAAGACGCAATTCCCTTCCCTTAATAAACGATGCGATGATCATAGTAAATTTTTGATAACAATGGATCCGTCAGTAAAACCTAACTTCACCAATTCCTCCTTAGTTTTGTTAGCATGATTACCTTGAAGTTCGATGATTCCATTTTTTGCAGTTCCACCACAAGCAAGTTTTGATTTGAGTTTTTTTGCCAGTTCCTTAAGGTCGATGGTTTTTTCATCAAGCCCTTCAACCGTAGTCGAAACCTTTCCAAAGCGTCGCTTCACAACTTTAATCGTAAGTTGTTGCTCTTCTTTGGCTAAAGCCTCACACATACAGAGGTCTTTAGGAAGGCCACAGGTTGGGCAAACTTCACTCATTGCTTCAGTGCGACCTCCTGAGGTGATTGATGAAGCTTCGTTAACACACGAGCAACACCGCGTTTCAATGCACGGATCTTGCCAGGATTTTCTGGACGAGATCCACTTGCGACTTGAGATTGTAATTTCATAAGATCCTTACGTAATTCAGTAAGACGCTTATGTAAATCAGGAGGACTAAGATTTTTGAGATCGGTAAATTTGAGGATGGTCATTGTGCAGATTCCTCTTTCTTCTCTTTACGTTTACGTTCATGCTTCTCATGCTTCTCTACTTTTTCAGCAGGGGGAGCAGCAGTTTCAACGACAACAGGTTTCTCATCCTTGAAAATAATGTCATCAGGTAAGACAACTTCAGAATGGAGAATGCTGACTTTGACACCAACAGTACCAGATCGTAAATTACATGCTTCATAAGAACGATCCATGAAATTTTCAGAAATATCTCCAGACTTTTTCAAATATCCAGCAGAGAAGCGCCAGGATTTTGCACGTTCACCAGGAACACCTCTTCCAGAGATAACGATTTCAATTCCTGCAGCACCAGCTTTCATCGTATCTTCGAAAGCGCGGTAAGCCATAGCTTTGAAACGTTTTGGACCGAAGCGTTCAAATCCACTCATAAGATTACGAGCGACAGACGCTGCATCCAAGTAAGGATTTTTAATTTCTTCAACTTCGATTTGAGGATTTTCCATATGGAATTTCGTTTTCAACGTATTAGTTAAGGAACGAATATTTGCACCTTTCTTACCAACAATCAAACCAGGTTTTGAAGTTAAGACAATAACTTTTTCTCCAAGAGGAGTACGTTGAATCTTGATATGACTACAACTTTGTTTGCCAAGAGAGTTGAAAATAAATTCTTGAATCTCTAATTCTTTTAATTTCTGTCCAATAATTTGTCGTTCAATCATTTTGCTGACTCCTGAACATGGAGCTCGACATGAGTACTTTTCATTTTAGTGCGAAGTTGTCGTCCAGAATGATAACGACGAGGACCTTGATCTGCTTTTGCGACACTAATAATTAATTTTTCAGGATGTAATCCTTTCTGTTCTGCATTTGCTTTGACAGAGTGTAATAAATGAATGAATGTACTTGCTGCGGAAATAGGGAAACGTGCAGGGCCAAGTCCAGCCTTATGACTTAAATCAAAATCGAATCGACGAACACGTAATGCGCGTTTCATCGTCACAACATCATTCAATAACCGTTCTGCTTTTGCAAGAGGTAACAAACGAATTTCTCTACAGATCTCGATTGCCATCTTTCGAGAGATAGGTAAATCTCGAGCACAGAGGGTTGCAGTTGTTGGCGTTGTTGTTTCCATGATTATTTCACCGAGAGTGCTGAACTCGATTTGGTTGCACCAATACCAGGAGCGGAGTGCTGAACTTTTCGACGAGTATGAGCAAACTCTCCAAGATAATGGCCGATCATATCTGAAGTAACTTGAACAGGAATGAATTCTTTTCCATTATAAACTTGCAATAAAATACCAACCATTGTAGGTAAAACAACCATATCGCGACAATGGGTTTTGACAGGCTTTTTCATTTTTCCAGAGCGAGCAAGTTCGAGTACTGCCAAGAATCGTTTTTGAGCAGGACTAAATCCATGTTTCAATGTACGACGTTGACGTGAAGGAACGAGTCGCAAGAGATCTTGCATACTGAGTGTTTTCAATTCCTCTGCGGATTTTCCTTTGAATGAGCCTTGTAGTTTTGCCATGATTATCGTTTATGTCCTGTTCGACGTGCGCGAACTTGTCCAACTTTTCGTCCAGGAGGAGCATGTCGTGGAGCAATAGATGGTTTTCCCATGTGACGACCTCTACCAGAACCAAATGGATGTTCCATTGCGTTCATAGCGACAGCAGACACAACAGGGTAAAGTTTTCCTTTTGCACGTTTTGCATGGAATTTATTTCCAGCTTTCATGAAAGGTTTCTCTTTACGGCCAGCGCCAGAGATAGTGCCAATAGTAGCACGACATTGATTAGAAAAGATATGTTCTTTTTTAGAAGGTAATTGCACGGTAACTTTATCACCAGTTTTTGTTAAGAGACGAGCAAAATTTCCTGCGCTACGAACAAATTTACCACCATCACCAGGAGTACTCTCAATATTGTAAATTAAAGTCCCTTCGGGAATTGCAGTAAGAGGTAAGGTTGTTCCATCTTTGATTTCAGCACCAGGACCAATAGAAATGAGATCGCCAATCGCGACACGATCAAATGCAGGTAATAAAACAGTTTCACCATCATCGTATTGAACACGCATTAACGGAGCACTATGTCCAGTACTATGCACAAGTTCAACAACTTTCCCAACATGGAATTTATTATCCATAACACGTTTTGAAGAAATAGTACCCGCATAACGATGTGAGGGCGCTGTAAAGCGAGGTGTTCCTGCACCACGTCGTTGAGAAATAATTCGCTTACCCATATTACATTAACCCCAACTTCGTAATGATATCCATTGCGGGATTTTGCTTATCGAGTTTAACATACGCACGTTTTTGACCAGAAACCGTGACAAGAGTGTTCACACTTAAAACTTTCACACCGAAGGTTTCTTGAACAGCAGCTTTAATCTGTGATTTCGTTGCGTTCAATCCAACACGGAATAATAATTTATTTTCTTTTTCCATAACACGCACTGCTTTTTCTGTGGTGAATGGATGATGAAGAACTGGATGAGCCATGATTATTGTTTGCCTCCATGTCCAGCATATAAGTGTTTTTGTTGTAATAATTGTAAAGCGTCAGCAGTCCAAATCGTTTGTCGTAATGTCCCCGTAGGATGTTTGACAAAAGCAGCGACATTCAAATGCGTCACCAAATGAATATCGACACCAGGTAAACTACGAACAGCAGTGGTTAAAGGACAATTTTTAGAAACAACGAAAACAGGACCTAAAGGAACAGAAGATGCACGACCACGTAATCGTGCCTTACCAGTATTATTTCTTCGTGCACGAGGTAAAACAATAGATAATTTTTCAAGCAAACCAACAACATCTTTAGATTTCTTCAGAGCTTCAAGACCATTTTCAACAGCGACAATATGTTTTTGTTCAGCTAATCCGGAAAGGACACTACGAATTGCTTTTTGATTTTCTTTTTTATTGATTTTAATTTTCCAATCAGTTTCTGGTTTTCCAGGATGAGCACGTCGTCCACCAACAGTGTTTGGAGCTAATGCGCCAACCCAACCAAATTGTGTACCTCGATGCCATAATGTTTTACGAGGAGAACGAGCAATACCAATACCATACGAACCTTTGTAATTTCGTCTTCTTCTGGAAAGTTTTGAAGAAACACCTTGACCAGCATGAACATACGCACCATAGGGTTGACGTTGACGTAATTGAAATGCACGATAGGCACGAACAATTAAATCAGCTTCAAAGCTTTCAGTAAATTGAGCAGGTAAATCAATAGATGTTGTTTTTGTTCCTTCGAGATTATAGAGATCAATTGCCATAGTTAGTGTGCGATATGTTGAATATCGATTGCTCCAATACCTTTTATTTGTCGAATAGGTTCAGTAATTCTCACAAGACGTTTTGCTGCGCCAGGAATAGAACCACGAACCAAAACGAAATCGTGTTTGACTAAGCCATAATGAACAAAACCACCTTTCGGATTAATTTTGTCAATTTGACTATCAACAAGAACAAGATCTTTATTATATTCAGTACGCGTATGATACCCAACTTGACCAGGCAATAACATACCCCAAGCAATACGTGCAGGACAGAGAGGACCTAAAACAGCTGCACGTCTTTTTTTCTCAGATTTATGACCACGTAAAGAAATACCAAAACGTTGAACAGCACCCTTGAATCCTTTTCCTTTCGAAACAGAATGAACATCAACTTTCACACCCGCTTTGAACACATCTTTCACATGAATATCTTTCTCTAAACAAGACTTTGCAAACGTAACTTTCTGAGCAAAATCCTTACCACCAACAGCAACTTCGAATAATTCAGGAGTTTTCTTTCCAACACCAGCTAAAGAAGGTTGGGTATAAACGAGTAATCGTAAATCAGAAGATTTTGGTAAGAACGTATCAAATTGACCCATAGAAGCAGCAAGTTTCTCTGCAGCAGGGACAGAAACCAACCGTTGTAAGTGTTTATCGAGTTTAGGAGCATAGAAATCACGTAAAACCTTAGGACCATAATGAGTATGTTGATATAACCGAATGCCATAAACCTTCAACGGTGGACATTCTAAGATCGTAACAGGGAAACTAACAAGATCTCCTTTCGTAGGAGAAACAGGTCGTGTATCTTTGAATAAAAGATGCGTCATACCGACTTTATAGCCGGCAAAACCTTGGAGTGTTAATTGTGAAGAAGATGCCCAGGACTTAACGACAGGAGTTTCCTTTTTTGCACGAACATGTGGCCAGTATTGTAAACTGCCTCTGCGGGGTCTGCGAATGTTTGCCATTGGTGTTTAATCTATGTTTTGTTTCCGATGAGAGTGCTCACTAGAATCAGCGGCGTGTGAATACAGTAGGGTAAGGATGCGAAATTATAGGTTCTTTATAAAGATTGCGGTAGATTTACTCCAAAGTGAGAACATTCTTATAGAAAACAAGTTTTCCGATCTTATGGAAGTAGCAAAAGCAGAACTCGTAGAAACCGAACACCCATTAACCAAAGAGAAATATCAAGCACCTCGTACCTTCTTCTCATTAGATGCAAATGAGCAAATGCAATATAATTCATTTAGAGTAGAACGCGATAAACGAAATGGCCTAGCAAGAGAAATAAGAGAGATGGATCGGAAGCAAGGCGGAGAAATAGAAGAAACAGTCAATAACAGATTCGTTGAACTCATCAACCCCTATTTAGAACAAAGAGGAACAGAAGTCGCAAGATGTTTTGCAGCATATGGCGATAGTAAAGAAGTGATGGTCGACAGCCCAGTATATAAATTATTTAAAGGAAACAATCCATTTGATGTCGGAGTAGAAATATCCTACACTTTTTTTACACAAAATGAAACACTCTCTTGTTCTACCCGTGGATCGTATGTAGGAAACGGAAACCGAACAAAAACCCCTGCAAGAGCAGTCGTGCACGATTTAATAGAAAGAATAATAGAAGGAACAGAACAAGACGGCATAAAAAAGCCAATAGTAAAGTTTAGGGGAGACTTCCTCTATTTTTCCTCAACAGATTTTGCATTACCTCTAATGGGATTCATAAAAGATATTCTTGGAGATATTGGGCCAGGAGCAATGGAAGAGTTAACAGTCCTCCATGCGGAATATATGCGAGAATATAATGATCGATTGGATAGAGAAAGAACTGAACCATCAATCAAAGAAAAAGTATTCAGAGAAGCCTACGAAAGAAAAGTAGAAATAGAGTTAGTCAAAGCCGGATTTCTCGAACAAAAATTAATAAGTATAAAATCAAACAGCTAACGGATATTCCTTCGTACTTTCTTTTCCATCCACAGTCAAGACACGAACAGTTTTTCCTTTATGAATAACATGTAATCGAGCTAAGGCAAGATCATTTTTATATTTCTCAGGGACTTCTAAGGAATCAATCATAAATGCATGCATAACTTGTGCTTGTGTATAATCTCCTTTCACATCAAAGAAAAAATCTTCCGCAATCGCTAAATTACTAAAGGAACATTTACAAAAATCAATTTTCGGAACTTCTTCTTTACCATCTTCAGTAAGTTTTGGAGATTTCTTAGGATTGGGTAATTTCTGTTTACATACAACACTGCCTAAATCACTCGATAAGTTCAAGATCAAGAAATTGGTTTGTACTTTTTCAAAAAAAGAATGTAAATCTTTTGCACTTAAAGCAGTTTCGGGAATTTCAAATTTACCAACACCCATACGTTTAGTAAACGTTCCAGCAACACCAAGAGTATTCAAATCATGAGTCGTCACAATCGTTCCAGAAATAGTCACAGGCGTTTTTGATTCTTCAGCAAATAACTGAACAAAATCATTACTATATTCAAACGTCGTATTTAGTTTCACACCAGACTTACTTTTCTTCACTAAAGCCATAGCGCGATATTTATACAACCCTTTTCCAAAACGAAGAAAATTTCTCCGAACACCGTCATCCATCTTTCCCATTAATAATTTATGAATAAAATTCATGTCCAACTCCGTTGATGTTTTCGAGCACCAAAGAGAACCCAATAAATAACGCCAAGAACAATCACCGTTAAAAGAATAGGTAACAAGGGACTCATAAAATTCTTAAAAGATCGATCCTTATAAAGATTATGGCAAATGCGCCAGCGGGGATTTGAACCCCGGTCTCAACCTTGGGAAGGTCGAATACTAACCACTATACTACTAGCGCAGATAAAAAAAGACCGCAAGAACAAGTTTATATAGATTTACAAGCGAGAAAAGATATGCCAAAAACGTTCTATATTACCACTGCAATAGACTATGTGAATAGTGCGCCTCACGTCGGGCATGCATACGAAAAAGTGATCACAGATATCCTTGCACGCTGGCATAGATTACAAGGAGAACAAGTTTTTTTCTTAACAGGCACAGATGATAACGCCTCAAAAAATGAAGAAGCTGCAAAAAAAGAAAGAACTCCCGTCAAAATCTACGTCGATAAAAATGCAAAGAAGTTTGAAGAGCTCTGTAAAAAATTAAACTTAAGCAATGACATCTTCTTCAGAACAACAGATCCACAACATGTCAAGGTCGCTCAAGAATTATTCAAAAAAGCATATGACAACGGTGATATTTACAAAGGAACCTACGAAGGATTATACTGCAAAGGCTGTGAAGAATTTAAAACTGAAAAAGAGTTAGTAAATGGAAAATGCCCAGAACACAATGTGCAATTAGAACAAATCAAAGAAGAAAGTTACTTCTTCAAATTATCCAAATACAAAAAACAAATTGTAGAATTAATAGAAAAGAAACAACTCATCGCCCCCGATTCAAGAGCTAATGAAATCCTCTCACGATTACAAACAGACGATCTTAAAGATTTGAGTGTCACCAGAGTCAACAAAGACTGGGGAATTCCTTGTCCAATCGATAAGAAACACACAATTTATGTCTGGTTTGACGCTTTGATTAATTACTACAGCGCAACACAAAAGAAAGGCTATGAAAAATTCTGGCCAGCAGATGTCCATATCATTGGGAAAGGAATTAATTGGTTCCATTCAGTCATTTGGCCAGCAATGTTATTATCACTAAAACTAGAACTCCCAAAAAAAATAGCAGTTCATGGATACTTAACAGTCAATGGACAAAAGATTGGAAAAAGCTTAGGGAATGTTATTGATCCAAATAAATTAGTAGAAACCTATGGTGTTGACCAACTCCGTTATTTCTTAGTCAGAGAAATCCCATTCGAAACAGATGGAGACTTCTCAGAGCTCAATCTCAAAAAAAGAATCAATAGTGATCTTGCAAATGATTTAGGGAATTTAGTCAGCAGAACATTAACACTAGCAGAAAAAAAACAAAAACCAATAAAAAAATCATCTATTGATAAAAAATTAGAAGCAAAATTAAACCTCAAACCAATAGAAGCAGCAATTGAAAAATTCGAACTGCATCATGCACTAGAAGAAATCTGGAAATTCATCAACGAAGTCAACAAACACATCAATGATGAGAAACCATGGGAAATGCAAGGAGAAGAAGCGCAGAAACATCTCTATACGGTCTTAGAAGCGATTAGAATCATTAGTATTTTAGTAAGCCCATTCATGCCTGCAACAACAAAAGAAATTAATAAACAATTAAATGTGAAAGCAGGCAATTTAGAAGAATGTATATTCGGCAAGATAAAAGAATATAAAGTGAAGAAAGGAGCGATTTTATTTAAAAAATTCCAATGACCGAACAAGTAGAATACAAAGATTTTGAAAAGTTAGATATCAGAATCGGTACAGTCAAAGAAGTAAATCCCCATCCAAATGCAGACAAGTTATATGTTCTTAAAATTCAATTTGATAAAGAACCAGATCGACAAATCATCGCAGGCATTAAAAACTATTACAAACCTGAAGAGATTTTAGGAAAACAAGTTGCAGTCATTGTTAATCTTAAACCAGCAACATTAAGAGGCGTAGAAAGTAACGGGATGCTTCTCGCGGCAGATAATGATGAAGGAAAAGTTGTTGTCTTAACTCCAGAAAAAAAGATTGATAATTTCTCGAAGATCTACTAATGGAAACAAAACATAAACACACCTCAGGATTGTTAACAGAGAGAACTCATCCAATTCTTGAGATATTTTATGAAATTGCACAATTAAAAAATCTCTATCGTCAAGGATGGTTAAACAGAGGAATTCCAAAAGAACAATGTGAATCAGTTGCAGAACATTCTTTTGGCGTAGGAATGATAAGCTATTTCATCGCTGCAGAGTATCTTCCAGATCTCGACCCATTGCGTGCAATGCGAGTTGGCCTCTTTCATGAACTAGGAGAAATCGATCGGGGGGATATAACCCCTAGAGATGGAATCTCTCCAGAAGAAAAGTTTAGAAGAGAATATGAGGGAGTCCAAAAAGTATTTAGAGATTTTCCTAATGCACAGAGGTATATTGATTTATGGTTAGAATATGAAAAACAAGAAACCCCCGAATCGAGATTAGTAAGAGATGTAGACCGATTAGAAATGGCGATGCAAGCAGGATTATATGAGAGATTAGGGTATAGCGGACTCGATGAATTTTTCCCATATGTCGAGGAAAGAATACAGTCATCAGAAGCAAAATCAATTCTTGAAGCAATACTCAAATTAAGATAAAAAAAGAAAAAAGATTAATGGCAGCAATTGCCCCATAATCCCATAAAGAATTTCTTTAGTCCGAGTAATACTAAGACGACAGCAGCAGTTAATTCTAAACTTAACTTCCCTCGCCATAATAAAACACCTAAAACTACTAAAACTAAACCAAATAAGGCAACGCCCTTACCACAGTGACAGCTTCCACAAGGAGCACCACACATAGCACAAGACATACCCTTCATACCAGAATCCATTTTCATATCCATCTTTTTTGCCATTAACTAGCACCTCCAAAGATAACAGAATTAAGAAATGGTCTTTTATATATGTTTCTAAGAAAGTGAGCCCGACCAGATTTGAACTGGCGACCCCCGCCTTATCAGAGCGGTGCGCTACCAGACTGCGCCACGGGCTCGCTAAAAAACAGGCCTTTTAGAAGGTTTATAAATATTGTGTCAGGAAGAAAACAATAACAATTTAAAGGTCCAAAAGCGAAAAGCAAAGAATGTCAATAGAGGAGATACAGAAAAAGGTGCAAGAGTATGAATACCAGATCCAGGTTCTCCAAATTTTCCAAGAATTCTTAATCAATGTCAACAAAAAACTCGACCTTGATGAGCTCGGCAACTATATCACAGATTACATCAAAAAAACATTCCAGAGTAAAGAGTGTTCCTTAATGGTTAATAATCAAAGATTCTCAAGTGAACAAAATATAGATATGAAAAAGGTAGAAACAGAGAGAATTGCAGTCAAAGAAGCAGCAAAAAAACAATCTCCATTATTGCTCCAAAACATCAAGACAGATAGTTTAGTCTTTGATATTAAAAATGAAGTAGAAGAAGCCTTACTCTCAATTCCGATCTTCGATGAAGAAACCATTGTCGCATGTATTAACATTTATGACGATATAAATCACATCCATAAAAAAGAAGTAGAACTGGTAACAGAATTTGTCACGAAGGCATCTGCAAGTATCTCCAACGCGATTAAGTATAATCTTTTAAAGAAAAAATCCCATACAGATTACTTAACAGGGGTTTATAACAGACATTACTTCATTGACAGATTAGCATACGAAATCAACAGAATGAAAAATGGATTATCAATTTTATTATTCGATATTGATTTTTTTAAAGTTTATAACGATACCAACGGCCATCTTGCTGGTGACACACTCTTAAAAGAATTAGCAGAATTAATACAAATTAAATTACGCCCATCAGATATCATTGGACGATACGGTGGAGAAGAATTTATTGTGATCTTACCAGAAATTGAAGGCAACGAAGCAGAAGAAGTTGCAGAACGCTTACGAAAAGCAGTTGAAGACCAACCATTCAAAGCACGAGAAACCCAACCAACAAAAAAAGTAACAATCTCAATAGGAATTACAACTACCCATATGAAAATGCAAAAAGAAGAACTAGTGAAAGAAGCAGATAAAAATCTTTATCATGCGAAAAAGTCAGGGAGAAATAGATGGGTCAGTTCAGTCATTCTCAAAAACGGGTATGTAACCACAGTAAATCCTTAAACAAATTTTATGGAAGGTATGAAGCGCCTCAGGCTGGACTCGAACCAGCGACCCTGTGATTAACAGTCACATGCTCTACCCTTCAGATAGCATAACCGCGGTCATGCAATATGCTGAGCTACTGAGGCAGCAATGGTCTAAAGCCTCTCACCTCTTTTAAAAAGGTTTCTAAAAGAATTTATCCAATAGTATAATGAAAGGTAACTTCAAACGCAGGAGTATCAGGATCATCTGATCCCATATTCCCAATGCCAAAAACAGCACCTTGTTCAATAGGAGTACCCTTCCCCCGTTGAAGAAGGTTCCATTGACGAGAACCAGATTGTTTAACCCAAGTTCCAAACGTGCTCGCATCGTGATACGTAAATGTAAATTTATGAGATGTCCGATCAAATTGAATAAAAAATGTCCCATGGAGACGAGAAACACTCATTTCTTCAAGTCGAACCTGACAATCATGCCCACGTCCAAAGTTAAGAATAGCACTAAACTGATGAGGATATGAAAAGTTTTCAAAAACAAATCTCTTCTCTTCAGAACCACGAGCAAGGATAATGGTTCCATCTTCAGCAAGACCTAACGGTTTTTTTCGAACAATAGTAAAAGTGATTACAATGCGGTCATGAGTTTTTGCTTCAGCAAGAAGACCTTCATCAACCATAATAGAAGGCAAATCTTCAGGTTTCTTCTGCCCAAGACGATCAAAAATTCCCATAATAACCCCTATATTGCCTCATTTAAAAAGATATCGATAACATTGAAAGATTTTCGAAAAAATATCAGAAACGATTTTTAAGCGAAAAAAGAAAATCAAAAAAGAGGTTAAAAATGAAAAGCATCTATGCATTAATCGCAGCAGCAAGCATTGGAAGCTGTGAATTTGTAAATAAACAGATAAGACACTCAATAGACAATATTGTAGAGGAAATAGAAACGTTAAAGGTAGAATACAAAACAAGAGATGATATAGGAATAAGAGATACGAGAACGAATAAAGTCTATAAACTATCCAGAGCAAATGAAAAGTTAAGATTGGAAGATACAGGATATTATCAGTATCCCTACGCAGTAGAATTCTTTCCAACAAAAGAGGTGAAAAGATGATTAATCCAAAAATTCTTTATTTTTAATTTTATTGGGTAAATACGTTTCACTCACGAAACTAATATCTTTTGCGCTTAAGGACTGAATTTCCACTTTTGCCTTAAATTCTTTCATCATCTTAAACTGACGTTGCCATTCTTTATTATCCTTAAACCAATCATACTCGGAAACTTGTTTAATACGTGCATAATCTTTCTCATCCAATTTAATGAAATGTTTCTTCAGATCATATTTCTCAACATCATCCATAGTAATGCCAACATACTTGACACCAGGAATCGTTAACCGTTCAGACGCATGAGCTAAAGCAATCGAACCATACTTAATGACTGAGTAAATATACGCGCCATAAATATCTCCATCGCATAAAACATAGATTGGTAATTTATACTCATCATATAATCTCTGCAACAATCGACGAATACCACGAGTGGTCTGTCCTTGAGAGGATACAATAATCGCATCATTCTTTTGCCAGTATTTATCTTCATTCAAACGTTCCCAAACAGCAGCTTTTTCCATGTAGATAATATATTTCGCTTCAACTTTTTTGAATTTAATTTCTTCAACGTTCGAAGGAATAGCCCAACCACCACTTCCTAAGCGACTCCAATCAATCGTATCGCCACGATCTTCAATAACAACCTTACCTGCGACACTCCCATTTTTATTCGCATTGACATGCATTTGTTCACGAGATAATTCAGTAATGACTTCAAGATCTTCAATGGCCTTATCAGATTCAGTTTGTTCATCAACAAGATTAGTAGAAGTTCCAGGAATAGTTCTCTTCACCATGTAGAACACATCTCGTAAGCTCGAGTGTTTGCCAGAATCTAATAATTTCTCTTTAATAACAGAAGCGACTTCAACAGTCTGTAAGAATTTTTTAGCATGAGCGACATTGAAGAACGTACGAGTTCCTTCTTTCTTCCCTAATTTTAAGGTACGTGACTTAGGATCGTAAATAATATTACTTAAGTTACGTAAGGGAAATGTAATTTCAGGATTCTTATCTTTCTTAACTTGCTCAGTAATTTTGAATCCGAATTCTTTTAACGTTCGTTTTGTCTCATCTTTACTCATCAGATGCACCCTCTAATGTTTCTTGCTTTTCCCCATATGCAACATGTTTCCCTTTAATCTCAACTTGTTCAGACTCTTTAACTTCTGCGAGTAAATCTTTCAAACCTTTTTTCAATGCTTTCTGTAAATGTTCTTCTAATTCTGTTTTTTTCTCACCAGTTAAAACACTAAGTGAATTTGCCAACTCAGGAATATATTTTTCAAATAAGCTCACACGTTCTTGTTGTTCACGTGCTCGAACAGTTTTTCGAATATAAGAATACACTTGACGTCCCGCTTCTTGTAATGCCAATTTCATTTGCTGAACAATCTCATCGTAATGAGCAATCGCTTCTTTTGCTTCAGAGGTGAATGGAACCCAAACACTTGCCATATGGAGAACAACAAGAACAGGACCAACAGGTAAACTTGCCTTACTCTGACTTAATCCATAACTTCTCCAAGTCGTATCAGTAATTGCTTCAGTAGAAGCACATGCGCCTTGTTGATATAAAAGTGGAACACGATTTGCGAAACGCATGACGCGAATAGGTTCTTCTTTCTCCAAACTACCGCCATACGCAATCCCAACTTCAATCAAGAACGGCATACCACGATAAACAGAAGGTTTTCGAGTAACAGCAGCATAAAATTCAGCATTAATTTCTTTTTTCAACCCCTGAATCAACGCAGCTTCACCTAAGGGACTTAAACAATCAGTCGGCGGAGCAATAATTTTATCATTCGCTTGCAACGCAGCATATAACGCTTCAGCTTCATCCCGTGCAATCGTTCCAGGTCGAGCGCGTGGACTAATTTTTGCTTTGTCACAAATCTCTTGAGCAATATGTGGGCTAATACGTGAAAAATCAGTTTGTAAAAAACTCGCAACAGTACCAGTAGCAGTAGAGTTCAACATACGAATTAACACGCCCAATTCAACACCATGCGGATGTGGTTTAATTTCTTTAGCTTCTTTGGGTAATTCTTCAATACCACGAGCGAACGTAATCGTATCTTCACCAGGAGCTTTATACATAATCTTGGCATGTGGATTAATCAATGCAACTTCTTTAATGAATTCATCAACGCTTTGTTTTCCTTTTTGATAAATACCTTGTAACTCTACTTCAAGACGCGTACCATGTTCTTTCTTCCATTCCACAGTTTTATCTTGCCGAATAACAGGTTCGTTCTTTTGTGTATCAATATGAATTTCGTAATAATTCGCATTCGCTTTTGGTCCAGTCTTTGAAGTAACATGCATTCCTTTGCCAGTTGTTAATTGTCCATATAACAACACTGCAGAAATACCGATACCTTGCTGTCCTCGAGATTGACGCAAACGATGGAATTTACTTCCATACAACAGCTTCCCAAAAACTTTCGGCAATTGTTCTTTCACAATGCCAGGACCATTATCTTCAACAACAACACGATAACGATCTTCTTTTAATTGGTGTAATTCAACAAGAATTTCAGGTAAAATGCCCGCTTCTTGTGTCGCATCAAGAGAATTATCAACAGCTTCTTTGACAGCCACCATCAATGCTTTCTTTGGATTATCGAATCCAAGGAGATGACGATTCTTTGCAAAAAATTCAGAAACAGAAATCTCACGTTGTTTCTTTGCTAAGTCTTCAGCGGTTAAACGCTGTTGTTGATCTACACCCATTTTTCCAGAAAACGTAAGGAGTATTATTTAAAGCTTGCGTGGAACTAATAAAAACTTTTTTGCAAATCTTGCGCATGTTTCTCAAGCCAAGCATAGACTGTAGCGTGTCGTTGTCCTGCTAAAAGTGATTCTATTGCCTTTCGTGCTAATGCGACCCATTCATATTGACCAACAATTGCAACCGTTTTTCCATAAATAGAAATATGCGTATCAGTTAATTCTTCAATATATTCGCGCGTTCTTCCTTCACTGCCAATAATACGAGAACGTACACGGAAAATACTATTTTTAGCATTCCCTACAAAATCAGTAATGTCCATCGTTTCTAAAACATAGTCTTCATTTGCTAACGTAAATGCGACATCAGGATTCAGTCCCCGCCCAATTGCCTTGACAACAGTCTGTGCAGTATGGAGTAATAAACTATCTTCACCATCTAAAAAAACATCTCCTTCTTCAGAATCAATCGTTGCAGTTAATTGAAAAAGTTTTTCCAATTTCTTTTTCGTACTACCTTTCTCGCCAATAAGAACAGCGACCCGATCTTTCGGAATTTTTAATTCATAGTGTAAGTTCATTGTGTAATCCGTTCTTTGATACTGGCTTCAGAGAGCTGAACGCCCTGCGATTTAAAGTAGCGACAAACATTGCGAATATCGCGTTCTAATAACATTTCCGCCCCAGGGTAATTCAACCGAACGCCATGACTGAAATCAATAATCACCGGTTTTTCATCAAAATTTAAAATATTATACTCACTCAAGTCCCCATGGACAAGGTTATGTTTATAGAGGATTTTAATAAAGGAGATAAGCTTTTCGCTAAACGTTTGAGGATCTTCTGGCGGCGAATCCTTCAATTTAGGAGCAGCAACACCCTTCTTTCCAATAAACTCCAAGAGTAAAACATTCTGTTTCACAGCATAGGGCGTTGGAACTTTCACACCTGCTTCACGAGCCAAATGCAAATTACGATATTCACGTTGTGCCCAAGCCCAAACAACTTTACGTCGCTGATTTTGCAAACCCATAAAGCGTAAGTCTCCTTTAATATACAAATACATACGTTTAAAGTCACAATTATTTACGCGATAAATCTTTGCAGCGATAGAAATCTCCTTCCCTTTCACGACGGAAAAAATATTACTCTCTTTCCCCATAGAGATAGGACTTAAGATAGAATCAAAATAATGCCGATCACGTAACTGATGTAAAACTAATAAAGTAGATTCATCAAACACCGATTCTGCGGTCTTAAATTTTTCTTTTGATTGCATTAGATTCTTTAAGAAAAAACATTAATAAAGGTTTAGAATTCTTCCTTCTCTTCCATCTCTTTCAAATAACCTTTCTTTTTCAACCAGTCAACTTGATTTCCTTTATATTTATAGATGACATCACCTTTCTCATCGCCACCAAGTTGCCAAGGTTCAATTAAAAGTAAATCACCTTCACGAACCCATAATTTTTTCTTCAAACGACCAGGAACACGACAAATACGTGTTTTCCCATCGAAGCAACGTACTCTCATTCTACTTCCACCTAAACGTTGTTCAAGAATACCAAAAGTTTGATTTCCACGAGGTAATTTAACACGAACAAACCCCTCTTGACCCTCTTGTGGAACACCAGTTTGACCTTCACCCTCTGCACCTTCTTCAAGAACTTCAGGTTGATCGATCTTAGGTGGAGGCATAAAAAATCAAAAGATAAAAGACTTATAAAGGTATTGCTTAAGGGGCACGATAAAGCACAGTAGAACGATGCACTTCCGTACTCCGCATACGATCTTGGGTATGTAATGTTCTACTCATGGTCAATGTTCCCTTAAATCGTCGTTTTAATTTCTGTCCTAAACTCCAGGTAAATTGTCGTGAACTCAAATACAAATCAACACCTGTTTTCAAAGGAACTTCTTTCGAAACTTTCACATCAGGTCTCCGCGCTAACTCTTCTTCAATAAATTTTAAAAATTCAACGTTTGCAGGGCGCACTTGTAAAATAGCTTCAAAATATTCTGCATGTTTTTCTGCTTTCATAATTGAAACACCAATGCGTGTGGCACATCACCAAAAAAGAGAATATTTGTTTTATCTAACAATTTTAAAGATAAAGCCAATGCAACAACTTCCTTCCCAACAAGATTCAAACTCGGTGCTTTCAAAAATTGTTCCTGAAGTTGAGCAGCATCGCCATGTTCACCTTCATAAAAAACCTTACTCACAATAAGTTGTAATCCATCTTCACCAGGTAATGTTTTTCCAAGAACAATATCATCACATGCAGCAAGAACAACACTTGTTCCGTGAGAATGAAATTTCCAGTACATGGGATTTACTTGACAGGGCTCTGAGCTCCGCAAGCAGCGCATTTTAATAACATCGTATCGCCTTTTTGAATAATTTGAGTATCAGGTTTTCCACACGTACCACAAAGAACAAATTTTTGTGCATAATATAAAATCTTTGCGTTAATCAACGAAGAATTCACTTTTCTTCCTAAAACTAAACGTCCACCTTCTAAATTCCCAGGCGTTGCAAGTTCTTTTAATAAATATTTTAAGAAATGTTGAGCATCTCTTCTGAACAAATCAACAATCTCTTTAAAATTAGTAACAACAGTTTTATTTCCTTGCAAGAATCCTTTTGCTTTTGGAATTTCAAAACGTTGCTTTGTAGTAAGATGTTCAGGTAACTGTTTCATTGCAGCATTAAGGAGATCTTGATAACTTTGCATAGAAAACCGAGAGAAAGAATGTTTTTAAAGGTTGTGCAAAGATTTAGTTCTCTAAATTGATCTAATGAAAGAGGATCAATAAAATAATTGCTATTAACAAAAGTGCAAAAAACCAAGCCAACTTTTTTTCCATAACTAAATCATATGGGGGGAGCTTTTTATAGTTTTAGGGGGTAAGATCATAACAACGCCAATCGCCCAGGTTTCATCTGAAAGACTTCTCCATCCTTTAACATATCTTGAATGAACTGTTCTGCTTGCGCTTCAGAAACACCAGATTGTTGCACAACTTGGGTATAATCTGCACCATCACCCGTGTTCAAAGATTCAATCAACTGTAAAATCTTCCCACGCGCATTAGTAGAAGGAGTATCATCAATCTTTTCTTCAACGACAGCAGTCATCATCTCTTCATCATCAGAAGAAGAACTCTGACGAGGAGTAAATTTCACAACAGGTGCAGCAGGTGCTTGCCCATAGAGTTTCAATAATTCTGCTTTTCGAAATTGCAACCAAGTTTCAGAAAGGGGACGAGCAACTTCAGATTGGATATAATAGGGACTTCCTTCTTTCACTCTTCCTAAAACCAAAGCAACTTCACCAGTATGAAATCGTTGTAAATTAGGAACATCTTCTTTCCACGCCTTCACAACAATTCGACCAGAACCATCATCCAAAGTTAATGTAGCATAACTATTTTCTTTATTCACATACGTTTCAACAACAACCCCTAGAATATTCACACGAGAAAGTTTATACTGTTGAAAGAAAAAAACATTCGGATCTTGGGGAGACTTCTGCAAATTAAAGAGATGAGAAATCCATACTTTCAATCCTGGTGCGCGTTGTAAGCTTTCCATTAGATACGTTGAATATACCCCTTCTTTGGTTCAAAGACATCACCAGATTTGCGTAATTGCTCAATAGCTTCATCAACTTTGGCTTCTTCAATACCATGAGCATGTGCTTCTGCCATCAAATCTTGGATAGGGATAGTTTTTACACCTTTCGCTTCTAATTGCATAATTAAATCTTTAACAAGAAGAATCTTACTTCGAGCAGATGCAGTAATCCCAGAAGAGATACGATCAATATCGATCTGTCCCGTCTCAGGGTCAATCCCTACTTGATTCAAACAATATTTTAATAATTCAATAGCACGACGAGCATCTTCACGAGTAACTTTATCGTCTAAGCGTAATCGAGCAGAAGCTTCACTTAAACGAATCAACGATTCTAATTGACGTGCGGAAATGGGGATTGGTTTGACACCAGCTTCATCAGTCTTCGCAGAATTTCTCAAGCTCACATAAAAATCTTTAATTTCATGAACAGCAGCTTTTGTCATCTTTGGAAAAATCTTTTGTTTGACATACGCAATATACTTTCGTAAAAAGTCTACAGTAATTTCAGTGGCATACGTCTCTGCCTGATGTGCCGCCTCGAGCACGTGCAAAGCAATTTTTTCATCCTTCTCAATATTGGGAATATCTCGAATAGGAAAAATGAGATCAAAACGATTAATCAACGTTGGAGGTAAATCAATTTGATTGGCAATCGGAGAATATGGATCAAATCGTCCTAATTTAGGATTTGCTGCAGCAAGAAGAGAAGTTTGTGCACTTAAGGTCGCTTGAATATTTGCTTTACTAATCGTGACAATCTGCTGTTCCATGGCACTGTGTAATGCTGCTCGATCATCCTCGCCCATTTTATCAATTTCATCTGCACAGAGAATTCCTTTATTGGCAAGAACCATTGCTCCAGCTTCTAAGGCCCATCCACGAAGGAACTCATCTTTCACAACAGCCGCAGTAAGACCTGCGCCAGTCGCAGAAGTACCAGCAATGAAACGTGCTTTTGGAGCAGCTTTTGTGATAAACGTTAACAAGGTAGATTTTGCAGCTCCAGGATCTCCAATAAACAACATATGAATGTCACCACGCATAACAGTCCCATCTGCTTTAACTTTACGCGCAGCACCTAAGAGTTGTAAGACTAATGCTTCCTTAATTTTTTCATAACCATAAACGCTCGGAGCAATCGCTTGAATAAACTTTTCAAACAACCGAGGATCTTGTGCAAAGGCGATAATATGTTGCTCATCTTCCTTAGACAAAGTAATATCAGAATAATCTTCTTGCACAGGTTCAATATTATTCGCTTCTAAAACAAGATCATAACGCGTAGATTGTGCTCCTGTCTTCAATGGCACAGCAACTTCTTTCACAACCCCATAAATATTGATCTTACTTCCAGGCGCTGTTCGTTTTTCCATTTTGGGATCGACAAGATCTTCTTCAACAAAGACACTCAAGCGTTTTGGCTGCTCACCACCTTCTAAACTTTCAGGAGCTTCTTCAATCTTCAAATGTTGAACATCGATCAATTCTTTCGTCAACAACGGAAATTTCCCACGATAGCCACAAGTACAACGCGTAGGTTCACGGAATTTCTGATCAAACTGCGGTAAAGAAATACGTTGACCACAACCGCCGCATTCAAACGTAGCTTTAGTAACTTGAGGCCGAACATCAGACGCCTGACGAACAACGCCTTCAATCCAAATAAACTTATTCAAATGCTCACTACGAATATCAGCAATCCGAACACGTTGACTTTTTGGTAAATTAACGAAACGAACATGTTTCAGAACAGTATCTTCAGGTAAATCCATTTGTTCTAAGGCCAATTCAGCGCCACGAACAACTTCCTCAGGTTCTTCAAGCAAAGCATCACCAATAAGATGCCCAGCATTCTCAGTCAGTTTCTGAAAATCAAGAACCAGAGAATGTTTCTCCTGCTGAACAAGTTCATAGATGTGATTACGATAGGTTGACTCAAAGAATTCCTTAAATTGATCAATAATGTCTTGTGATTCCATGCTCCTCTTTTAGGGTGTAAAGACCAAACAGGAAATCTCGCTTAAAAAGGTTTTGTACTTAAAACCTATATATTCAAACAAGAAGAATGAAACTTATGCAGTTGAAGGAGTAGGTGTAGCGCCTTTTTTCAATTCAAGTAAGTTCTTCACAAGTAAATCCAACGCTTCTCGCAACTTCGCTTCACTACGTGTTCCCGTACAGACAATCTTTCCATTGCTGAACAATAAGAACGTAGCACGAGTCCCAGCAAGTTTATAGACGAGACCAGGAAACTGTTCAGGTTCATATTCAGTATTTTCTAATTCCATTGCTAATGAATTCAAATTCAAATCCATCCCAATACTACCAGCAGCGACCATATTCTGGACATTAACGCGAGGTTTAACCGTAATTTTGATACCAATCTTCTCAACGTTTTTAATAATTTGTTTAATGCTCTCACGCAATTTTTGCATCGAACGAGCACCAGTACAAACAACATTACCAGAGCCAAAGATCAACGCAGATGTTTTTGGTTCACGAATTCGCATAACAAGACCAGGAAACTGTTCAGGATTATACTCAGTATTAGGTAATTTTTCTGCTAACTTAATCAAAGGAATGTCATGTTCTAAACTAGTAGAAGCAACGATGTTAACAATTTTGAGTTCCTTTTTGGCCAATGCAAATGCCTCTAAAGAAATGTGGAGCAAGAAAGGTTTATAAAGGTTATTTAAAAAGGAAATGAAAGAATCACAACTGAAGAGAGATAACTATTTCTGAATGAGGCCAATCCAAAACTGTTTTCCTTTCAATTCTCCTCCAGTAAAGAGGGTGCAAGAACTATTCCGTTGATGAATAATTTCAACAGCCCCGGTCTTTTGTTGCACCAAAGAAGCAAAAGAACCTAACTGAACAGGGAAGTCTAAATACAACACAATCCGATCCTCACGTTGTAATCCGCCTTTCTTACGAAGATCTTGAATTCTTCTGATGAGTTCACGTGCTAATCCTTCTTGCTCAAGTGCAGGCGTTAATTTCGTATCTAAAACGACAGAAAGATTATCTCCTGTACGCAAAACAACTTTTTTCACATTGACTTCATCTTGAATTACAACACAAAGATCTTTTTTCAATTTGACACCATGAACCGTTAATGATTTTAACACTTGTCGAATAGGGACTTGCACTTTATTGCGCTCTTCTAAAGCTAAACGCACAACATTACGAGCATTAGTCATAGAAGTTGTTAATTCTTCATTAATAAATTTCTTCTGAACCTTCGGCCACACTTCTAAATGCACAGACAGTTTCAACGAAGGATCTTGTTTTCGTAGCGTTTGATATAAATCTTCAGCTAAGAATGGCATCACAGGTGCAATGATTTTTGAAAGTTCTAACAAAACATATTTCAACGTAGACAAAGCAGCTTTCTTATCATCACTATCCTCACTTAACCGATCTCTACTACGTCGAACATACCACGAAGACAGATCATCAACAAAAGAAGTAATAGCTGCACACGCAGGAACAGTATCATAATTATCAAAGCTTTCCGTCACAGTAGTAAGTAAAGAATGGAAGCGATTCAAGATCCAACGATCAAGCACATGTTTCGTTTTCACAGCTGCAACAGGACCAACAGCATAGAGTGAATAGAAATTCTTCACATTAGATAATAACAAAACAACTTTTCGATAAATTTCTTGGACACCTTGCTCACTAAAATTCAAATCTTGCGCACGCATTAATGGAGTAGACATTAAATAAAAGCGTAAAGCATCCGCACCATACTTATCAAAGATGACTTTCGGATCAGGAAAGTTCCCTTTTGATTTTGACATTTTACTGCCATCTTCAGCTAAAACATTTCCAGAAACAACAACGTGTTTGAACGGAGCTTTCTCAAATAATAAAACAGACAGCACATGCATGTAATAAAACCATGCGCGTACTTGAGGAGCATATTCAGAAACAAAATCACAAGGGAAATTCTTCTTAAACCAAAGTTTATTTTCAAATGGATAATGTTTTGCAGCATAAGGCATACTTCCTGATTCAAACCAACAATCAATCACTTCAGGAATACGGTGCATCGTGCCCTTACATTTTTTACATTTGAAATGAATCGCATCGACAACGTGCTTATGCAAATCAACATCAGCAGGAACATCTTCAATAGCAAGTTTCTGTAATTCTTTAATGCTCCCAACAACAGTAACAGAAGAACACGATTGACATTTCCAAACAGGAATGGAAGTCGCCCAATAGCGATTACGAGAGATACACCAATCAGGAGCAGTTTCTAAAATGTACTTAAATCGTCCATCTTTGATATGGTCAGGATGCCAAGCAATGTCATTATTATGCTCCAATAATTTCTGTTTAATCGATTGCACATTCACAAACCAAGAATCTAAAGCATTGTAGAATAATGGCGTCTCACAGCGATAACAGAAAGGATATGAATGCGTAAAGTTCTGCGAAGAGAATAATAATCCTCGAGTAGAAAGCTCTTCTAAAACTTTTTGATCTGCTTTCTTAAACCACAAACCAGCAAACTGAGCAGGAAAAAGAATCTTTCCATGCTTATCTACATGTTGCACAACAGGTAAGTCATATTTCTTAATCATCTCATAATCAAACTCACCGTAGATTGCCAGATGGACAATACCAGTACCATCAGTTGCAGTAACTTGATCACCACCATCAAGAATGTAATGTCCTTTTTTCTCAGACTGAACAGCATACAACGGAACATACAACTTCCCCACTAATTTTTTTCCAGCAAATGTTTCCAAAACCTGATACGGTTCTTTAACAACTTCTTGAACACGATCTTCTGCGAAGATGTACTTTTTACTCCCAAGTTGAATTTTGACATAAGTTAAAGCAGGATTCACAGCTAAAGCAACATTCCCCAATAACGTCCAAGGTGTTGTTGTCCAAGCAAGAATAAAGGTAGATGGATCTTCTTTTAATGCAAACGAAACAGTAGCAGATGTTTCCGTCACATCCTTATAACTATTATCCATCGCAATCTCAGCATTTGCTAATGGTGTTTCACATCTCGGACAATACAATAAAATTTTCTTTCCTTCGTAAATCGAACCTTGACCATAGAGCGTTTTAAAAATATGCCAAACAGATTCCATGTAGGGAACATCCATTGTTTTGTAAGAATGATCAAACTCAATCCACTTCCCCATACGGTTAACGGTCTTTTTCCACTCAGTAGCGAACGACAATACTTGTGATCGACAAAATTCATTAAATTTCGCAACACCAAATTCTTCAATCTGTTTCTTCTCTTTAATCCCAAGAGCTTTCTCAGCAATATTCTCAATAGGTAACCCATGACAATCCCATCCCCATCGTCGTTCAACTCTGAACCCCTTCATCGTCCAATAACGGGGAAACAAATCTTTCGAAGTCAAGCCAAGAATATGCCCATAATGTGGCAATCCAGTAGCAAACGGAGGCCCATCATAGAAAACATACTGCTTCTTCAAAGAACGCTGTTCGACAGACTGCTCAAACACCTTCTCACGTTCCCAAAAAGCAAGAAGTTCAAGCTCACGTTCCTGCGGAGTCATACAAAATGAAGCAAAGAACGACTATAAAAAGGTTTCAAACCCCAAAACAAAGATTTATAAAGATTAATTAGTGATCATCAAAGTTCAAGAAATTGGACAATATAACAAACAACGGAGTGTTGAAAGATATGTATAGTAGAGAAAATAACGGAATGAGTATGAATAGACGGACTTTTGCTCCTGTAAAAGTCGGAGACGAAGTAGACGTAAAAATTGAAGCTGTCGGCGAAAAAGGCGACGGAATTGCAAAGGTAAAAGGATTTGTCATCTTTGTCCCAAATACGAAACAAGGCGACGAAGTTAAAGTTCGAATTACCCGAGTACTCAAAAAAGTTGGTTTTGGCGAAGTTGCTGGTCAAGCTACGGGAACCCCAGAAAGTTCTGAGAGTCCTGCTGCTAGTTCTAGCGATGACGAAATGGGAGATGGGGAGTAATCCTCTTCCCTTTTTTTCTTTTTTCTAAATCGACATTCAACCCAATAAATCTTTATATAGTTCTAAAATCAAACTGCTTAAATGACAGATTCTGCGATTTGGATTGAAAAGTATCGACCAAAAAGTTTTGATGAAGTAAAGGGTCAAGAAGAGATTGTGAAGCGAATGAGAGCATTCGTTGCACAGAAGAATATTCCCCATTTAATGTTCATCGGCCCACCAGGCGTAGGTAAAACAACATTATCATTAGTCATCGCCAGAGAACTCTTCAAAGATCAGCGATCAGAGAATTTTCTTGAATTAAATGCTTCAGATGAACGAGGAATTGACGTCATCAGAGTAAAAGTCAAAGATTTCGCAAGAACAAAGGCACTACAAGAAGTGCCATTCAAAATCATTTACTTAGATGAATGTGACTCTCTAACAAGAGAAGCACAACAAGCATTGAGAAGAACTATGGAAACCAATGCAGGTAGCTGTAGGTTTATTCTCTCTTGTAATTATTCTTCAAAGATCATTGATCCCATTAAAAGTAGATGTACGGTCATCAAATTCAAACCATTAGGACAAGCAACCTTAAAAGGGATTATTGAAATCATTGCGCAAAAAGAGAACTTACAAATAACAGACGGCGCAAAAGACATGCTCTTAAAAGCGACAGAAGGAGACGTTCGCCAATTGGAAAATCTCTTACAAAGCTGTGCTGCGATGAGTAAAAACATTGACGAAACAATCTGCAAAACAATGCTTGCGCAAGCAGAAGATGCCAGCATGAAAGACGCATTAGATTTAATCTTAGCAAACCAATTCATCAAAGCGAGAAATAAACTCTTAGAAACAATGTACACGAATGGCCTTTCAGGGATTGACACGATTAAGTTAATCCAAAAAGAAGTCTGGAGCTTGAACGTCAAAGATGAAGTGAAGATAAAATTAGTGGAACAATGTGGAGAAACAGAATTTCGAATGGTCGAAGGCGCAAATGAATTAATTCAACTCGAAGCATTCTTAGCCAAGATGCTTGCGGCAACACAACCATGAAATTATGGACAGAGAAATACGCACCAACATCAGGATTTGAGATTCCACAAGAGGAAATAGACCGATTAAAAGAAGCAATTCTCAATAAACAAGCGATTTTTCTCTCAGGCCCAACAGGCTCCTGTAAAACGTCCGCAGTCTATGCGATTGCCAAAGAACTTAATTATGAAGTCTTAGAATTAAATGCATCTGATAACCGAGATAAAAACAGCATTGAAAACGTGATTGGCAATGCAGGCCAACAACAAAGTTTATTCTCAGCAGGCAAAATTATTTTAATTGATGAGCTTGAAGGATTGAGCGGAAATGAAGATCGCGGTGGATTAGCAACGGTTGAAAAAATATTAGAAACCTGTAAATGGCCAATCGTAATTACGTCAAGTGAAGAAGAGAATTATGATTGGAAAACATTAAAGAAGAACACAACACAAGTCGTTTTCAAACAAGTAGAACATGAGCCCCTAGTAAACATTCTCAAAAGAATCTGTATCAAAGAAAAAATTCAATTTGAAGACGTACATATCAAAACACTGGCAAGAAGAGTCAATGGAGATCTACGTGCAGGTATCAACGATTTATACACCTCCTCAATCTTTGACAATAAAGTAGATTTGAACAATGTTGAAGAACGCACATTTGAAGAGACAATCACAAATATCTTAAGAGTCATTCTCAAAGGAAAAGAAGCAAAACTCTCCTTAAGGATGTTTGATAGTAGCCCCTTAACATTAGATGAATGCTTCCATTGGATCGAAGAAAATTTACCATTAGAATACAAAAACCCGAAAGACTTAGCGGCAGCATTCGACATGCTTTCAAAGGCAGATGTCTTCAAAGGCAGGATCAGAAAGCAACAACATTGGCATTATTTAGTCTACCAAAACGCATTAATGAGTGCAGGGGTCTCATTAGCAAAAGAAAAAAAATACCCCACAGTAAGTGTCTATCAAAAACCAATGTTTGGTCTCTTAATCTGGAAGGCAAATATGAAAGCAGGAAAAAAGAAGTCAATCAGTGAGAAATTTGCGAAACAATGTCACCTCTCAAAAAGAAGGGCGATGCAGTTCTTCCCACAGTACAAAGCAATTTTACAGAGCACAAATGCGCAAAAAGAGCTCAAATTAAACGAAGAAGAAAGAAGTTGGCTCAAGAGTTAACTTTTTAAAGAGGGGAAGAACCAAAAAAGTCAATGGACAAAATCAAAGATCTCAAACCAAATCAAGGGAAAGTCAATATTGAAGCTGAAGTCGTCGAAGTTGGACAAGTACGGGAATTCTCGAAATTCGGAAAACCTGGTAGAGTGGCCAACGCAAAGATCAAAGATGATTCAGGAACAATAACCTTAACCTTATGGAATGACGAAATAGAAAAGGTCAAGAAAGGTTCTAAAGTTAGAATTACAAATGGTTATGTTGGCGAATGGCAAGGCGAGAAACAAATAAGCGCAGGCAAATTCGGTCAATTAGAGATTCTTTAAATTTTTTATTTCTCTTTGTTTTAATTATTTTTTAACAAGAGTAGTTGGGGGGTTCTTCTGAATATTCACAATCTGAATTTCAAAGACTAATGTTTTTCCAGCTAAAGGTCGATTCATATCAACACGATAGGAATCATCAGTAAGATCAGCAACTTCACCACTTTGATAGTTTCCATCAGAAGTAGGAACGACAAAGATATCACCTAAATGTGGATTCTGACGTAAAAACAAAGTCCTATTATCAATTTTCAAAACTTCAGAAAGCCAAGAATACCCAGCCAACGTAAAATTCTGTCCAAGATCTGCATGATGAAACAACTTAATAGATCCATTTTCGACAGAGAGAACTTCTAATGGCCAAGGAGGATTATTTGTTAAATAGGTTTTCCCAACAACAGGAATTTGTTTAGGAAAGAGTTGTTGGAAGAGTTGGAAATCAATCGTAGAGAGTTGTTGTAAAGAAACATTACGAGGGAACGTAAAGATTAATCCTTGGTCTTTTTCACCGTAACCATCTGCAGGTAAAACCGTAAACGTTTTTTTCTGACCAGCGCGCATACCTAACACAGCCGCATCAAAACCAGGAATGACATCCCCTTTACCCACAGTAAAGCTAAATGGTTCAAACGTTTTTCCTTCAAGGGAAACGCCTAATTTTTGTGCTTCAGTTTTGATATTCGTATCAAAAACAGTTCCATTGGAATACATTCCTTTATACCAAACAGTAATCGTATCCCCATTTGCAACAGTAGGAGCAGAAACACGTAAAGCGACAAGAATAATGACTAAAAGAATAAATGCACCAACAGCATACGGAAACGCGCGGTGTTTGTGGATATTTTTAAACGACATAATGCTAGCGATAAATACCCCCTTATAAATCTTTAGGAACACAAATAAGAACCTTTATTATCAAGCGAAAAAGAAGAGAAGAAAAGACAATGTACGAAGTTATTTTAGGAAGAAGTGAAGCAGATAAACGAGATCTTGGATTAAACGGAACAGTATTCTTAGGGAAGTTATATGTCAAGATGGGTTCAACAACGTCAATGTCCAATAAAGTCTATATGGATGTTGCACGAGCGCATATTGTCTTAGTCTGTGGCAAACGAGGAACGGGAAAGTCCTACACGCTTGGAGCAATAGCAGAAGAAATGGCAAATCTTCCTGAAGAAATCGCGCATAGGTTATCAGTTCTAATCATTGATACCTTAGGAATTTTCTGGACAATGCGTTACCCAAACGAAAAAGATGAAGAACTCTTAGAAAAATGGGATCTCCCAAAAAAAGGATTGAACATTAATATTTACACACCTGCAGGAAAATTCGAAGAATACAAAGAAAAAGGAATTCCAACAGACTATCCATTTACCATTGATCCTTCAGAATTAGGCGCAGAAGATTGGTGTGGAATGTTTAGCATTTCATTATTAGATATTAATGGTGTTGCATTAGAACGTGCCTTAGATAGAGTCAAAGAAAAACAAGAAAAATATGACATCGAAGACATTATCAAAGAACTCCAAGCAGATCAAAAAGTTGAAACGAATATTAAATTAGCATTAGAAAATAGATTTGCTGCAGCAAAAGCATGGGGCATTTTCAGTAAAGATTCTACACCACTCAAAAAAATCATTAAGGGTGGACAAGTTACCGTCTTAGATATTAGTGTCTATAAAGAGTGGAGTATCAAAACCTTAGTCGTTGGATTACTCTCCAGAAAATTAATGCAAGAGAGAATGGATGAACGGAAAAAAGAAGAATTAGAAGATGTCCAAAGAGGTCATTCTTATTTTAGCGAAACACTAGAGAAAAAAGAAGATGCAACACCGATTGTCTGGATTATGATTGATGAAGCGCATGAATTTCTACCACGAGAAGGGAAAACCTTAGCGACAGATGCGTTAGTCCAAATCTTACGAGAAGGCCGTCAACCAGGTGTCTGTTTAGTCATGGCAACGCAACAACCCGGAGAAATTCACAAAGATGTCACAACCCAAACAGATATTGTTATCAGCCATAGAATTACTGCAAGAAGAGATGTGGAAGCATTAAACGCGATGATGCAATCCTATGTTTCTGGGGACATTCAAAAATATTTAAATTTACTTCCATCGATGCGCGGAGCAGCAGTGATCTTAGATGATAATTCAGAAAAAATGTACCCAGTCCAAGTACGTCCACGATTTACATGGCATGGTGGAGAAGCGCCAACAGCATTGAAAGCAAAAGGAAGAGCAGCAGCAGAATTAGGAATATGAACCATCAAGAGATCATTGAAAAGACGGAAACATTTGTCAAAGATACCTTAGAAGGCGAAGGTTCTGGTCATGATTGGTGGCACATTTACGCAGTCAGAAAAAATGCAATGATGTTAGGCAAACAAGAGAACGTAGATTTATTTATTGTTGAACTCGCAGCATTACTCCACGACATTGCAGATTGGAAATTTAACAAAGGTGACACTGAAGCAGGGTCACGAAAGGCAAAAGAGTGGCTAACTTCATTGAATCTAGAATCAGAAAAGATTGAACATATTTGTCAGATCATCAGAGATTTATCCTTCAAGGGTGCAGGTGTGAAAACCCCGATGAAAACAAAAGAAGGAGAAGTTGTTCAAGATGCAGATAGATTAGAAGCATTAGGTGCAATGGGCATCGCACGAACATTCGCATATGGTGGACATAAAGGTAGAGAAATTTACAATCCAAATATCAAACCCACAATGCATGAAACATTTGAGCAATACAGAAACGACAACGGCCATACAATTAATCATTTCTATGAAAAATTGTTATTACTCAAAGAATTAATGAATACCAAAACAGGAAAAGAGTTTGCTGAAAGCAGACATCAATTTATGGAACAATTCTTAGAACAGTTTTTTGCGGAATGGAACGGAAAAAAATAGGTGCTCAGAAGCTACTTCCATCCATCATTTCCCGAAGGATCTGCGGGTGTTCACTTCATCACAGCAAAGAAAGGAAAACAGAGAGACTTCTTTAACTTATTTATTTGAGAAGGTGTTCAAGACCAGTAAATGCAAAGTAAACAACACCACTACCAACAGCAAAGGCTAAGTTACGTCGATTGTCTGCACGAATGCGATCTAAAGACATATCAATGCCACGGGGAGCAGGTGGAGGTGGAACAATAGCAGCGGCAGGAGGATGAGGTGCAAATAATCCAGCAAGACCAGATTGTCCTGTAGCAGCAGCATAAGAAACAGCGCCATAAAGGGCGGTTTTACCAAAATGTTCTAAAAGGGTTGGGTCGTACCAGCTCATAGTAACTACTGAGTAAGAGTAACTATTTAAAGCTTACGTTTGAACTGCCAAATCGAAACAAACTCGGAATTCATGGGGTTTTACTTGCCCACATTTCACAACTTCTAAAACTTTTAATTGAGGATAGTTCTCCAACAACGTTTTCTGAAATGCCTCAATCCCATCTTCTTTCAAAAATGTATACAAATGAATGACACACCCAGGATGACTCAATTTCAACGCAAGAGGTAAATAGTGTTCTGCAGTTTTTGGCAAGGGCATGATAATGCGATCAAACAAACCAAGATGCCCAGAAACATCACGCACATCGCCACACAACACACGAACATTTTTCACCTTATTCAACAAGATATTTTCTTCAGCATACGCAGAAGCGTCAGGATTAATCTCAACACCCACAATTTCTTGTGCTTGAGAATGTTTCGAAATCACCAAAGGATAAACACCAATCCCAGAAAACATCGTAAGAACACGTTCATTTGCTTTCACCAAAGAAGCAACACGTAACCGTTCATGACTTAAGCGCGGACTAAAATAAACTTTAGTAACATCAAGTTTTAATTGCACACCACTTTCACGATGGAGCGTTTCAGTTTTTTTCTTTCCTGCTAAATACCGATAGCCACGAACACGAAAGACTCCAGAATGTTCAGCTTCTTTTCGTAAAACTGTTTGAATACCTGCTTGATGTCGTAACAACATTTCAGCAATGGATTGTGCTTTTGGTAATAATTTATCTCCAATCTCCAAAATAGCAATATCTCCAATAAGATCAAACGAACGGCTAAACAATTCTAATTCAGAAGTACTTAACACACCACGTAACGCTTCTTTCAAAGACAAATGTTTCTCAACAGGAACTAAATCTTTTTGCATCGCCCGATATCCTTTCACAGTTCCAGAAACAGGCAAATACGCAAATCCATTTTCTTTCAAAAGTTGATAGCCAGAAACCAAAAGTTCTTTCAAAACTAACTGTTTTTTCACAGATTCCAGCTCTCGTAAGGGGACTTTAATGCAGCGCATCGTTAAACACTAAAGAAAAAGGTTTATATAAGTATTTTCAAGCTTTAAACGGAATGGAAAAAAGGAAGGTGGTAGTACTGAGTTTACTCTCTCTTTTATTATTGCCTGCGGTCTATGCACAAAGCAGCAATCTCCTCACAGGTTTTTATAATAGTTATTATGGTTGGATCGATTTCTGTGTTTTATTATTAATCTTTATTTCAGGAGCAAATCTCTACCTAGGAAAATTACATGGAGAGGGGGCAGAAGGAGGGAATGGTAAAACAGGCTTAGCATTAGGTCTTGGACTATTAATGGCCTTATCTCTAACCTTATGGGAAGTCTCCAGCGGATTTACCTTAGCAAGTTTTGGTCCAATCGCATTTGGAATATTAGTGATTGGTGGATTCGTCGCCGCATTCAGTTGGATCATCAGCAAATTCTCGGGTGGAGAAAAAAAAGGATGGTTAACGAAACTCAGCGGAGGTATTTTAATCATCTTAGTGTTAGTGATTCTTGCAGCACTTTGGGCATTCTATCCAGGATTCTTCATCCAACCTTGGAACATTCTCAACGGTGATTTAACAACGGTCTTATTCATCGTTATTTTAGTCGCATTAATTGGAACGATTTTATTTTACCTCTCAAAAAAGTATAGTGGTGGATCAACAACACCAGGAACCACACCTGCAGGTGGAACAACAACGCCAGGCACAACAGGAAGTAAACTTTGGGGAGCAACAAAAGCAGTTGGAAGAGGATTATGGACTGCAGCGAAATTCCCATTTGGCGCAGCAAGAAGTGGATGGAGATGGTGGAAAGGAAGATTTACCGTCGATATTATTTTCGATAAAAAAACATTAGTAAAAAGTCCAACATACATTCAAGGTACAGATAGAGAAATTCGAGCAACAGTGAGAATTACAAACAATCAAGATCAAAATCCAACAATCAGATGGGTAGTGCAAGGAATTCCACTAACAAATCCAAACACCAATCAAATTGTCGTTCCATTGAATGCATTGCAATTAGTAAGAGAAAAAGAAGATCATATCTTCATGGTTGAAGTAACGGATAAAGTACTCAACAGAACAGAAGTCACCAAAGCAACAGTAACAATTGCACGCGGCGCTACTCCAATCTCTTACATACGAATGATTCTCAATGGACAAAGAAATAATCAACCAGACATTCCGGGAAGGGCGGTTACAGTAAATGAAGGCGCAACAATAACCGTCGGAGCAGAAGTCGTTGATAATTTAAATGCAGGAGATATCCATGAATTCAAATTATTTTATGGAATGGGACAACTGCAAACATCATCGCACCCAACATTACAACCAGTGCCATTAACAGGCCAATTCTTAGCAGAACATGCAAAACGAGGAAACACAGTCACCTTACCAAGAATGCAAGAGGGAGAATACACCTTAGTATTACGCGTCTATGATCAAGCAGGAAATATCGTTCCGGAATTACGAGACAGAATGTTCATTCAAGTAGTCAAACCAGGGACAGGCACATCCTCACCAAAAACAGCAACAATTGAAATCCTTGCTCCAGACAAAGACGCACCAGATAAAGACGCAGTCCGTGAACAAGGAGAATCAAAACCATTCAAATTTGAGATTGTAGTCCATGGATTCCCATTAAAGATTTTTGATATTGGTTGGTCCCTCTTAGATGAACGAGGGAATAAACTGACAAACATTGAAGTCCCAGCAAGTGCAAAAACACAAGTACAGGCAAACCATCGAGTAAAGGTAGATATTGATCATAATAATATCCCAACCTTCGGCCCAATAACAGTAGGAGAGTATTATGTAAAAACAGATCTCTTAGAAGCAGGAACGATCATCGGTTCAGCACAAAGAAAGATTAAAATTGAATTTAGTACAACTGCAGTCCAACCAAGATTTGTCTGGATAAAACCAAGTGCAGATGCCCCACATAAAGACGCGGTGCGTATAGAAAAAACAAAACCCGAATTTGATATTGAATTCATGGTTGAATCTCCAGTAGAAAATGAAGTCGAGATCTTAATGATGTTAATGGATAACGTTCGAAGACCATTAGGAAAAGCAGCAACCGGAACAATTGAAACAAATAAACCACATCCATTCCCAATTGATCATATCACAGAAAAATATGATTTTGGTGCACCAAAGAAGATGGCATTGATTCCAGGAGAGTACATTATTCTAATTCAAATAAGCTCAAAGGGAAAACCAGTCATTGTAACAGAACGCAAATTGCGTATTCTTGCCAAAAATCCACCGCCAGGACCAACAACGCCACCAGTACAACCAGGCACACCTCCTCCAAGAATACCACCACAACTTCCAGGGAAAGTTCCACCAACCCATCCCCCCACACAGCCTACACCTCCAGTACAAGCAACTCCACGACAAATCAAAGAGCTGACAATGCAATTAGGAGTGATTATTGACAATTGTCCTGTAATCAATATAGGTATTGGACAAGCAGTAAATGAAATCAGAACAAAGAAAGCAAAAGATCTTTTACAAAAACATGGAATAGACCCAACAACTGCAGAAGCGTTTATCAATGTAATCCATAAAGATTCATTAGATCGTAAAGAGTACGATGAATTAAAGAAAGATTTCGAACGATTAAAGAAAACCTCAGATAAACAAGATAAAAAACAGATCATAGGAAAAATGCAAGTCGTCTTACAAAAATTAGATCATCAGTTTGATCGATTAACCAAAGATCGCGAAGCAATTGAATGGCTTGATAAATCAATGAAAATAATGAGAAAGGTGAATCATTTCGATCTCAAAAAGAGAATCATTGGAACCGCATTTACAGTGAAGAAGATTGTAAAAGATAAAGATTTATTAGAAAACTTAGTTTAAAAAAATTCCTTCAAACCTTTTTGTGCAGGAGCAGCTTCAGATTCATATTTATCTAACAAGTTAGAAACACGTTCACGAGAAAATTGATGTTTATCAACAAGTAATTCAAACACTTTCTCACGTTGCACAGGTTTCCATTGCAGTGTATAATCAGAGGTAGTTCCAATGTTCTTGAACAAATCAAAGATCTCTTTCCAATCAAAATTAATTTCAAACTTCTTAAAAATCATTTCAAAAGAATCTCCAGAATGTAATAACTTCAACGCTTTTTTCGGACCAATGCCCTTAATACCCCCACGATTAAAATCAGTACCTACTAAAATCCCAAGAACAATCAATTGATCATGCGTTAGATCTAATGTTTTCAAAACCTCTTTTAATTCAATGCATTCTAAAAAAGTATACACTTCTTTTCCAGAAGAGGTTTTCCGTTTTTGAGATAAGGTTACATTCCGTAACAAACGAGGTGTTCCAAATAATAACGCATCTGCATCTTGCGAAGCAACACCCCAAACATCTCCTTTCCGACACATAAACGCAGCTTGTGCTTCAGCCTCACTCGGTGCTTCAACAACAGGAATACCTAAAGCGCGTAACAATTGTTTACATTCTTCAACCATCGTAGAATTCAAACGAGAAAATTGTTTGGCATACTTATACATCGATTGTAAATCTTCTTCATCAACAGCGTCATTATACTTTTCTTCAGCAGCGACCTTCCGAGAATTACGCGCTTCTTGCTCTTGTAATTTTAAAACAGGAGGAACACCATCAAACACATACACAAGTTTAATCCCGCGACCAGCTAAATTCAACGTTCGACTTAATAACCCCTGTAAATGCGAAGTCACATTGCCAGCACGATCTAATAAAGGTGTTCCATCAGGTTGCCGAATCGAAGACAAAAATTGATACAATGCATTGTATGCATCAACAGCAATAATTTTATGTTGTAAATCCTCAAATTTAATCTCTTGTTTTGGTAACAATTCAGCAATATTAACGCCCATGTTGTTTTTCCTTTTCTGTATTCCAACGAATAACAAAAGACGTTGGGCTATCACGAACAATGATATAATTTTTTCGAAAAACAAGAAGAGCTTCAAGTTGTTGAATAATTGTAGAAACATATCCATCTAAAACTTCCTCAGCATCACTAGTAACAGTACTTTTGATCACAGCTTTAGGAATACGATCTTTATCAAGAAATGTCATTTGAAGAAGATGATCATAATCACCAGAAGCAGTGGAGCGAATAGATTCAGAGAAAAAACAACGTGCAGGCAAAAAAGAAGTAACCTTAACTCCAGTAAATGGACGTGATACTGCCTGGACAACTTTTTCAACAAAGCCCATAAATCTCAAGGGAAGGAAGGTTTATATAAACTTGTTCATGGCAGAAAAAAATGGATGAGACATTAACCTACTGGAAGCAAGCAGGCAAGATTGCAGGCGAAGCACGAGAGTATGGGAAAACATTATTAAAAGAAAACGCGAATGTCTTCGAAATCGCAATCAAGATTGAAGAATTTATTGCAAAAAAAGGAGCAAAACCCGGCTTCCCCGTTCAAATTTCTATTAACGATCTTGCAGCGCATTACACCCCATTCATTAACGATACATTATGTTTGAAAGCAGGTGATCTCGTTAAATTAGATTTAGGAGCACATGTTGAAGGATATATTGGCGATACTGCCGTAACAGTAGAGATAGGAACAAAAAATCACACAGATCTTTTAAAATCAAGCAAAGAAGCATTAGATGCAGCGATAAAATTAGCGAAACCAGGAACGCAACTCTGGCAAATTGGGGAAGCAGTCGAGCAAGCAATCACAAAATATGGATTCAAACCCATTAAAAATCTCTCAGGACACAAGGTAGATCGTTGGGTCTTACATAGTCATCTCTCAATTCCTAATTTTAACAATCAAGATAAAACAGAATTAACAGAAGGGATTGTTGTCGCGATTGAACCATTTTCCTCAACAGGAGATGGGATGATCAGAGAAGGCAAACCATCAAGTAATTATAGATGGCCTGGCACAACCAAAATGCCACGAGATTCTTCGGCAAGAAAAATCCTAGACTTTGTCAAAAAAGAAATTGGCACAATTCCATTTGCAGAACGCCATCTCGTCAAACTTGATCAAGCAGCAAAAATTAAATGGGGACTAAACCAATTAGAAAAAGAGGGAATTATTTACCAATACCCGCAACTACCAGAAATCTCAAAAGGATTAGTTTCTCAACACGAACACACAATTTATATCAGTGAAAAACCAATTGTCTTAACAGATGTCGAATAATGGGAATCCAAGTTGAATTCAATCCAGATTTAGCGTTACGAAATTATACTGAATATCAATTAGGAAAAAGAAAACAAGAAGAGTGCATTCCAGAAAGATTAGAAGTAAATAAGAAATATTCATTTCTCAAGAAAGGGCAAAGAAATTATTGGTTACAAGGAGAAATTCCATTATTAGAAACAAAAGGGAACCAACAACTCTCAAGACCGATTGCAAGCATTCAAATCCTGGAAGCAACCCATATTCTCATTGAAAATGAACCGTACACAAAAGGAACCTATCTTGTAAAAGAAGTGTATCACCCTGCAGACTCAACAATTTATTTTGAAGGATTTGAAAAAAGAAATGGGAAAGTTTAATCCTCTAACAAAAATAAGTGAATGTAGAGTAAAACTCTATCCAGAAAAGTATGATGCAAGTTATAATTTCTACAAGAACACTTTATCCTTCCCAATAGTTAAAGAATGGAATCAAGATCCAGAAGATAAAGGAGCAATGTTTGATACAGGCACAGCAATTATTGAATTACTCTATGAAGGAAGTCCAGAAAAAATAAGGGGATGTGATCTTTCATTAGAAGTGAAAGATGTAAGGAAATTATTTGAAAAAATAAAAAATGAAGTGAAGATCGTGTTCTCATTACGACATAATGATTGGGGAGATACATCGTTTTGTGTTACAGATCCAAATGGATTTGAATTAACGTTTTTTACAAAAGATTAACCCATATAACTCAACGCATCTTTATCACGAATCGCAGCGCCACGAGCAGTTCTCAAATAAGTATCTGCAATTTCTTCATAATGTTTGATATCGTCAGGGCTAATCGAAGCTTTTCTTTTTTTCAGTGCTTCATTAAACCCTTTCATCGGAACGATTTTAGCATCCATATTTTCTCGTAACGTCAAGATTGCAGCTTCACGACATAACGCTTCTAAATCTGCACCAACATAATTAGGAGTTTTCTCCGCTAAGATATCAAGATTAACATCCTTACCTAAAGGCATTGTTTTTGTATGAATCTGCAAAATACGTAACCGCGCTTTCTGATCGGGAATAGGAGTCAAACTCATGCGATCGAATCTTCCAGGGCGTAATAAAGCAGGATCAATCCTATCCGGTCGATTCGTCGCAGCAATAACAATGACATCATTTAATTCTTGTAACCCATCAAGTTCAGTTAAGAGTTGATTGACCATACGTTCAGTAACATTCGTATCTCCATCTCTTCCACGACGTGGGGCAATAGCATCCATCTCATCAAAGAATACAATTGCAGGAGAAGCTTGTCGTGCTTTCTCAAAGATTTTTCGAATAGCGCGTTCACTTTCTCCAACCCATTTACTGAGTAATTCAGGACCATTGACAAGAATAAAATTCGCTTCGCTTTCATGAGCAACAGCTTTCGCTAACATTGTTTTCCCAGTACCAGGTGGACCATACAATAAAATGCCACGAGGAGGTCGAATACCCAGATTTTTGAAAACCTGTGGATTTTTCAATGGCCATTCAACAGCTTCTTTCAATTCTTGTTTTAACGTATCCAAACCACCAATATCTTCCCACGAAGTAGAAGGGGTTTCAATTAAGACCTCACGCAATGCAGAAGGACGTACAAGTTTCAATGCATCTTTAAAATCAGTAGTAGCAATAATGAGTTTATCTAAAAATTCTTGAGGAATAGGCTCATCTTTTTTATATTGCATTTCAGGTAAGAGTCTTCGTAAAACGACCATCGCAGCTTCCTTACAAAGTGCCTCTAAATCTGCACCAACAAAACCATGGGTAATATGTGCAAACTTCTCTAGATCTTTGGGTATTCCTTCTCGATGGATAGAATCATAAAGAGAACTAGCTAAGATTCCGGTTTGAGTTAGATCATATAAAATTTCTTTAACTTCAATTTCGCAGGAGGATTTTATCTTCTCTAATTGCTCAAACAACCAAGTATCACGAGGGTCAACTGAATCAGATTTTGCAGTAAATGATTGGGCAGTTATAAAATCAACTTTTTTCAATTCAGCAATAACTCTTAGTAAAGTATCTTTAGAGTATTTTAATTTTTTAAGTTCTTCTAATTTTTTGATATTCTGATCGACGCGTTTTATCTTATTAAGAGCCGTAACGATAAGGGATTTATCCCCTTCTTCTTTAGACTTTTTATAAGATAATAATTTTTGATCAAGTTTTTCTAAGTCCTCACGATTTTCGATTAATGTTTCATCAATTTTTTTTATTATAATCCTAGAAGCAATATCAGAATCAAATGTACCCAACATAGGCATAGTCCTAGTATGAATTTTCAAAATTTGTAATCGTCCTTCGTATTTAGGAACACCAATTTCAACTTCGCGATCAAAGCGTCCAGGCCTTCGCAATGCGGGATCAATAGAATTGGGTCGATTCGTAGCAGCGATAACAACAACTCTACCACGAGATTTCAATCCATCCATAGTAGCTAATAACTGTGCAACAACACGACGTTCAACTTCCCCATAACTTTCTTCACGTTTCGTAGCAATAGCATCAATTTCATCAATAAAAATAATACTCGGTGCATTCTTCTCAGCTTCTTCAAAAATTTCACGAATACGTTTCTCAGCTTCACCAACGAATTTACTCATGACAGCCGGTCCATCTAAATGAATAAAATGCGCATTCGTTTCATTCGCAACAGCTTTAGCCAAAAGAGTTTTACCAGTCCCAGGTGGACCATGTAACAACACCCCTTTTGGTGGCTGAATTCCCAAACGTTCAAATAATTCAGGATGTTTCAACGGCAACTCAACCATTTCACGAATCTTTTTAACTTCATCAGTCAAGCCACCAATATCTTCATAGGTAACATCGACAATTTTTTCTTCAATATTATCAACAGCTTTCGGATTCAGAGTAACTTCCGTATTCTCAGTAACCAAAACAGGTTGTTTTGGATCTGTAGCAATAACAATAAATTTCAAACTGCCAAAAGCAAAACTTCCAAACCCTTCTTCAAATAAATCAAAGATATCTTCAATGGCAGCTAAATTTTCAGGATTACGTCGTTTCTTACGAATACCACCAAGAGCAACTTGATCACCTTTCACAACAGCTCTCCCTAACAATCCACGTTTAAAGATCAAGGGATCTGCTTGAATGGTAAAGCCAGGTTGTGCAGGAGCAAGAGTAATGGTACGCGCTTCACGTACTTCAGCTCGTCGAACACGAATATATTCTCCTAAACTCGTTTTTGAATTACGACGTAAAACACCATCCATACGAATAACAGCTTGACCAACATCAGTAGGATAGGCACGATCAACAATACCAACAGTTTTACGAACACCTTCAATCTCAACAACATCGCCAGGACGAACACCAATATCACGCATCGTTTGCGAATCAATACGAACAATGCCACGATAGGCTTCTTCTTGTAATGCTTCACGCACTTGCAGTTTTACTTCTGGTCGTGTTTCCATAGTCAGGCATCCTCCGGCGTTGGAGTTTTATAAAGATTTGTGTGAAAGGCTAGTACAAGCTTATGGGGCTCTTGTAAAAATAAGTCAACAAGCTGATCTAATTCAGATTCGAAGTGATGAAACTCGACAATCTCTTTCGGAATGGAAATACAAAAACTATTCCCGACCATACGCAATTTAACTTGAAACTGTCGCTGACGTAAAGCACTAAACCGTTCAAAGTCTTTCACATCACCAGGATGATACGAAACAATATGGCAGGTTGAACACTCTAAACCTCGTAACACAAATCCTTCTTTCAAAAAGGAACGATGAACCATTGCCTGATGACAAGCATTACACAAAATCACATGGTCAAAAAGGTCTGAGCTCATAGTATACACAAAGCGTATATACAACCGATATATAAAGATTATGGATAAATCGTCTATATCAATATAAACAATAAGACGATCTACAACTGATGCAAGAAAGAGGGCATCTTGAAAAATTAAGTTCTGGTGAACCCTTACCGAACACAACGATTATTTACGGTGAAGGTGGCACAGGCAAAACAACGATTTGTTTACTTGCGGCATTAAAACAAGCAGAACAAAATAAAAAAGTAATCTTTCTCAATACCGAAAGCAATTTCTCAACAGAGCGGTGTGAACAATTACTTAATGGAAGAGATAAAACATTAATAGAAAATATGCTCATTCTCCAAATTAAAAATTTCAACGCACAACATCAACACATTATGAAATTAGAACAATTGAAAAATGTCGGTTTAGTTATTGTCGATTCCTTAACACATTATTACAGAAGACTAGCAAGTAAAGAACCAGAACTAGCGAGAAGTATGCTCAACAAACAACTCAAAATTCTAGAGGAAGTTGCGAAAAGGAATATTCCAATTATTCTAAGCAGCCAAGTCTTCAGCAGAGATAATGCAATTTTCCCATTAGCGAAAGAAACATTATTCAAACATGCAACCCACGTCATCAAATTAGAAAAAAATCCAAGATCAATCTCTCTAGAGAAACCAGAAAAGCAACACGTCTTTTTCAAAATTAAAAATGAAGGAATAGAGTTAATCGAAACAAACAATATATAAAGCCAGTAATAAGAAATAAATAAGAGTAAAGTGAAAAGGCTGGGTCTAAAAATAGGGATAGTAATTGGGATAGCAATAATAATTATTCTTGGTGCAATGAATATAGTCCAATTTCAAAATAAAATGAAGATCATTCAGATAATGAATAACACCTGTCAACAAGTAATTGTTATCCAAAATAATTCTCAAACAATAGATAGTACTTCCTGTTCTTCATTGATTCCTTCTGAAGGTCTCCTTGCAAAAAGAGTGTATGCAAAAATACTCCAACCAAAAAGTTACTTAATCACGAATTTTTATCCATTGCAAAAGGCATTAAAAAGTTATATTCATGAACGAGATTTAAGCGTTTCGCTATATGTTGAAAATCTAAATGGGGGTGCAAACATGGGAATTGATGAAAATGAAGGTGCATTCCCTGCCAGTTTAAACAAAATTCCTGTGGCAGTCTTGGTCTTACAACAAATAGGAAGAGGAAGATTAGAGTTAAATCAAACAATAGAGTTAAATGGAACAAACGAGAATATAACAGTACAAGCTGCACTTGAAAAAATGTTAAAAGAATCAGATAATAATGCATTTTACAGCTTGCTTGGATTAATCAATAATGATATTGGAGGGAGTACTGATTTGAAAAGACTTCTCGATTATTACAGTATTGATATAAATGGAGTCTATGAAACACCTGATAGTACAAAAGCAAATGACATATTATTAGGGCCAAAAGTGATGGCGAATATGTTTGGAACACTCTATTATTCAACCGTGCTCAGCGATAAAGATTCAGAATATCTCTTAAGATTATTAGCAAACACGACCTATGGAATGAAAGAGCAAGCGAAACTTCCCGAGAATGTGACCCTATCAAATAAATATGGGGTCTATCAAACAGGGAATATTCAGGTGTTTAATAATTGTGGAATAATTTATGAGTTTGACCCAAACATTCGAGTTTTATATTGTATTATGACAAGAGATCTCAATGAAAAAGAAGCGAGAGCAGTAACTGCAGAGATGATCAATTCGATTTATAGTTACGTAATACAAACAAGATCAGAATTAGATGTGTATAAAAAGCAAGGATATATCTAAGCTTTCACCGGTTCTTCAGGAATCTTTTCAATGTGTTTACATTTTGGATAACCAGGACAAGCGAAGAACGCACCATAAAAACTCTTTTTCACAACTAAAGTTGTCCCACAGTTAGGGCATTTCTTCGAAGCGGCCATCTTATCCAATGCTTCATCTTCTACTTTTTTCGTAGGACATTCAGGATTCAAACAAATTTCTTGCGGTTTACGGCGTGCGCGTAACACCTTCAATAAAGGATAGGTACATTGTGTACAACTTTTTTCCGCGCTTAAAACTTTAGCATTTTTTGGCAAACCAAATGTAGTCTTACATTCAGGATATTTACTACACGCAGCAAAAAAACCAAACTTACCTCGACGAATATGCAACTCTCCTTCTTTACATTTCGGACAAGCACCTAAAAAACTTTCCTTCTGTCGCGTCTCAATATTCGCTGCACCTAAAGCAGCACCAATATCTTTCTCATGCAATTTAAATCGTGTTAAAACCTTCGTTAAAAAAACTTCAGCATCATCTAGAATAGCTTTACTCTTCTTCTTATGTTCAAAAATCAATTCCATATCTTCTTCAAAGGCACGAGTCAGCGCTTCATCGAGAATCTCAGGGCAGTATTTATGTAATGTATCGACGATCTTCATTCCTAAATCTGTCACAACTAAAGATTTATCCTTGATATAATTTCGATCATACAGATTTTGAATAATTTGTGCGCGTGTCGCTTTCGTGCCTAAATTGCGTTTCTCAAGTTCTTTGATAATGCTCGCTTCAGTATACCTACGAGGAGGTTGTGTCTGTTTCTCATCTAATAAAATATCGCGAATAGGAACTTTTTCACCAACAATAACAGCAGGCAGCTCTTCTTCATCGAGTTTAACAAACGGCCCATACAAAGTAAACCAACCCTGCTCAATAGTTCGAGTCCCCTTAGTAAGAAATAATTCTTGAGCAATATCTAAATGAATGGTAACCGTCTCACGCTTTGCCTCTTCACCAAAAACAGAAAAGAATCGACGAACAATCAGTTCATACAACCGAGAAATAGGACCTTCTAAAGATTTCGGTAAAATACCAGTGGGATAAATAGCAGGATGTGCAGGATCAGTTTTCAACCCTTCATTAGGTTTTAACGTGCCTTTCGCAAGTAAAAATTCAACTTCCTTCGTAAAACGAGATTGTAACCCTTTTAAGATCTTTTTATACTGAATACTCTCAGGCAATTTTTGCGAACTCGTACGAGGATAACTGATCCACCCATTAGAATACAAATCTTGTGCTAATTCCAATGTACGATGCGGACTAACCCCTAAAACAGAATAGGCTTCAATCTGCAAACTCGTTAAATCAAAGGGAACAGGCGGTTTCTGTTTCACCTCACGTTTTTCAACACTACTCACAACAGCAGGTTTTCCTTGAATTTTTTTATGAATCGCATCTGCTTTTTTCTTTTCAGTAAATCGATCATCCTTATGCTGAAATAATAATTCTTTCCCTTTAATCTCACCTTTCAAAGAAATTTCCCAATATGGTTCAGGTTGAAATGCTTGAATTTCTTTCTCACGATCATACAATAATTTCAATGAGGGACCTTGAACACGCCCAGCACTTAACAACTTAAATCCACCAGAAGCAGACTTCACACTTAACGTTAAAGCACGAGTTAAATTCAATCCCCATAACCAGTCTAATCCATGTCTTGTTAATCCTGATTCAATCTGATCAAAATCCAAATGAGGGCTTGCTTGTTCATACGCTTCACGTAACTCATCAGGCGTTAACGTTGAGAATTTCATCCGTTTACCATCTTCTTGATGACATAAGAACCGAACAATATTATACCCAATAACACTCCCTTCAACATCATAATCTGTAGCAACAATACAAAGAGAAGCATGCTCAGCTAATTTCTCCAAGGTATCCAAATACGGTTTAACGAATTGAGCGTCTTTATTGACTTCAAATGTTGGCTTCCATTCATACTCAAAAATAGGATAATGCCATGCTTTTTTCTTTTTCTCAGCGAGAGTAAACAAATGACCAACAGCACAAGCAACAACAATCTTCTTGCCAGAATGCTCTAATTCATAATAAGAAACGCGTTGATTGGTTTTTTTAACGATTTTTCCATCTGCGAGTGCATCAGCGATCTTCTGAGCAGCATTCGGTTTTTCAGCAACAATCAGTTCATAACTTGCTTTTGGCATAAATCTTCACAGAAAAAAAGGTATTTAAACTTATGGAAGCAAATGAAAAGAATGTTTGAATGGTTCTTTCTCAGAAGAAAAAAGAAAAAATGGATTGAAGCAATTAGTGGAATTATTGGATATACTGCAAATATCTTAAAACAAAAACACGAGTATGATTATGCAAATAAATACGCAGATGAAACATTACAACAACGTCATCCAGAAGCATCTGCAGAAAAAAAAGAACGATGGAAACTTGGATCCATGATTCGGGGATTCAGGATTCAAGAACGAATAGAAGAACAAAGAGAATTACTCGTCACTGCAGAAAAGATGAGTGAAGAGATTGGAAGGGAAATGAAGAATAAGATTATAACAGAAAAGAAGAATGAAATCCATGCCCTCGGAAAAGAAATAAAAAGAATACTCCTTGCACAAAATCTACAACTTAGAAATCAAGACTGGAAAAAACAAGCAGAATACCGTTCAGAAGAGATAAGTAAATATAAAAAATGGTTTGAAGCCTTAGAAAAGATTAGTGAAGAATTAAAGCTCTAATAAGGTACCCTCTCGACCAACGTGCACAACGCGTGTTTTTCCAATGTGATCTTCAACGCCTGCAGCTTCATGCACATGCCCACAAAGAAGTAAATCGGGTTGAAAGCGTTCAAGTGCTTTGCGAACGCCTAAACTTCCAGCATTGGGTAAAATACGATCGACAATCGTGCCAGAAGGATGAACATGAGTCACCATAATCTTCTTTTCAGTTAAGGGCAATTGATAAAAAGAATATTGAAGATGCTCAAACGCTTCCTGATCAGTTAATGCTTCCCAACCAATATTCGCACCACCACAACCAAAAAAGCCAAGTGTTTCATATACTGCAGTATTACGATGCAGATTCGTAATTTTATAGTATTGAGCTAAAAAATCTCCTAACGCAAACCCATCATGATTCCCTGGAACAAATAAGACTTTCTTCCCTCGTTGTAAAAAGGGTTTGATAATATTAGAATTCTGCATCGGACTGGTTAAATCCCCACAAAGAACGACAAAATCAACACCTTCACGAACTGCTCGATCAGCAAGTTTGACACATTGTAAAGAATCTCCATGCACATCACTTGCAGCAAGTATTTTCAATTTTTTATTCATACAAGAAAAGAAAGCTGAAAAACTTATAAATCCTCTGATTCAACGAAAAAACAGTTCTAAGAATATCCGTTTCTTCTTGCCAGCAGAATGACGCACATAATGGACAAAAGATTGCATCGAAGCATCAGTCAGAATCACCGAAACAGAATTATAGATAGGCCTAACGCGAAAGACTTCTTCTTGATCTTTTAAAAAGACAGTATATCCTCCAAATTGTTTATCCCAATCAGAAGGAAGTTCAACCAAAACAAGCACCCCTTGAGAAAGAGGAATCTTGTCCTGTAAAACAGTATAATCTCCAGAACCAAAAGAAAAAACACGAGAAGAAACAAGCACAACATTTTTTTCAAGTAAGGTAGAAACAAATGCTCGAATCTCCTGAACAAACAAAGAAGAAAACTCCCCAACAAGGTAAGAATGGGTTAATGGATCAAAAGAACGCTCTAATGGAACAGAATCAACAGCCCGAGAAAGTTTCATAAAAGAAGATGAATCAAAAAAGAGATGCAATTGAACTGCTTTTTTCTGAACGAGTTTTTTTCGTAAAAGGATAAGTGTCTGAGAAACAGTATACGCTGGATTAAGCATGAAACCATCCTGCAAAGGAATACCTTTTTTTCTTCGCAACAACTTCAGCAACCCGATGAATACTTTTCCCAGGTAAAACAGGAAATAGAATCAAAGAATTAAATTGGGGAACTAAAGAAGTAACAACGTTATTCCCAGAGAATAAATCTAAACTTCCACCATCTGTTGAAGAAAAATTAGGACTAAGATAGTAGATATAAGCAATCTTTCGAGTTTCTAAAGAATCATCATGAGGTAAAAGATAATCTCCTTGTTGATACAGAAATCCCGCACAATCAATCACACCAAATGCCTTAATCTTCATCTTCTGAAAAATGAACTGTTTCAATTCCAAAGAATTTAACACAGAATAGAATTCACGTAAGACAACATCTTGAGTTTTCTTCAAATCTTCAGTTTGCGCAAACGAAAACAAATCAGAATCACGACGAAAGAAATCTTGTTTTTTTAAAGTAGATTGAATTTTACGAGCAAAAGAAGTAACAAAGACATCGCGTAAAACAAAATAAGAAAAAGGTTTCTGATGAGACTCAACCTTTAACCGGGGAGATAAATACTGAGACAAGTTCATTGTTTCTGTAAAACTTTCTTAGCAAACATATATTTCTGTAAGACTTTTGGAACCTTAACAGCCCCATCCTTCTGTTGACAATTCTCTAAAATAGCAACAAGTGCACGAGACGTTGCAACGAGAGTACTATTCAACGTATGAATATACTGATTCCCTTCAGATGTTGAATACTTAATCCCTAACCGAACTGCTTGATAGGAAGTACAATTACTACAGCTCACAATTTCACGATACGCATTCTGAACAGGACACCATACCTCTAGATCATATTTCTTAGCAGCGACAATTCCAATATCTCCCGTACACACATTGACTTGACGAAAATGCAAACCTAAACTTTTAAAAAATAAAATAGCATTCTTCACAAGTTCTTCATGTAATTTCCATGATTGTTCAGGCGTGCAAAAGATGAGTTGCTCAACTTTATTGAATTGATGCACACGAAAAATACCTTTCATATCTTTGCCATGAGCACCAGCTTCCTTACGGAAATTGGTACTATATCCATAATACTTCAACGGAAAAGTCGTAGGATCTAAAACTTCATTCATAAACATTGCAGTAATCGGATGTTCAGAAGTCGCGATAGCATACAAATCTTCACCTTCAATCTTATACAAAACTTCTTCAAATGCACCTAAATCAGTAACACCCTCATATGCTTTTCGATTCATCATGAACGGAGGAACAACAAAGATATACTTCTTCTTATGCATAAACTCAAATGCATAGCGAACAAGAGCTTGTTCTAATAAAGCTAAATCTCCCTTCAAAAAATACCAACGAGAACCAGAAATTTTAGCAGCACGTTCTAAATCAGTCCATCCATTTTTCTCAATCAAATCTACATGACTAATGAGAGGAAACTTAAACGAAGGTTTCTTGCCAAATAATCGAACCACTTTATTCCCTTGATCATCTTTACCAACAGGAACACTTTCATGTAAGAGATTAGGAATCCGTAACTGTAACGATTGCATCTTTTTCTGTGCAGTATCAAGTTCTGCTTCAAGAGCTTGCAACTGTTGTGGGATCATTTTCGCTTTTTGAACATGGGAACTAATATCTTTCTTCTCTTTACTCAACTTTGTAATTTCTAAAGTAATCTTATTACGTTCATGACGTAAATCATCGACTTTGCCTTTCAACGTACGCCAAGTAGAATCAATAGATAACAGTTCATCAAACAGTCGTACATATTCAGGATTCGCACGTTTCTGTAAATTTTTTCGAACAATCTCGGAATGTTCACGAACAAAAGCAGGATCAAGCATACATGAACTCTCAAATAATGCCTTATAAGCATTACGGTAGAAGAGTAACAAACATAAATTCTCCAATATAGAGATAGCAACAAAAACATTTAAATAGCAGCTTCGGTGTATAGTACTTGGGAAAAAAAGAGTTGTATAAATTTGGGGGATGGAATAATTGCCAAAAAGAAACGAACAGGCAGATATATTTGAAGTCTTTTTTAGAAGAAAGCCAGCAATGATCTTAGTTGCACTAAGAAAAAACAATCGAAACAGGTATGGTTCTGTTCTGGCAAAGGAAGTTGATTGTACATACTCGCATGCAGTCAAGATTCTTCAAGAGATGGAAAAGTCAAAGCTGGTAACATTCGAAAAACATGGTAGAATTAAAACGATTGCATTGACAGATTCAGGTAACAAAGTTGCCGAATACATCGAACGCATTTCAGAGTTACTTTAATTTTCTTTTTTTTCTTTTAATAAATAAGAAGAGGCACTATGCAGATAAAGAATTTTGATCCACGACCCTATCAAGAAAAAATTGTAGAAACTGCGAAAAAGAAAAACACTCTAGTCGTTCTTCCAACAGGTCTAGGAAAAACAAAAGTCGCAATTCTTCTAACAAAAGAACGCTTAACAACATTTGAAAATACAAAAGTTGTAATCGTAACACCTACAAAGCCATTAGCAGCACAGATTCAAAAAGAGTTCCGAGAGTGTTTAGATATTCCAAAAGAAAAAGTAATTCTCCTAACTGGTGCAATCGCTCCCGAAAAAAGAAAAGAACTCTACAAAGAAGCTCAAATCATCGTTGCAACACCACAAACGATTGAAGAAGACATTGAGAAGAAAAGAATTCCATTAGAAGAGATCTCATTATTAATCATCGATGAAGCACACAGATCAAGAGAACGATTCGCAAACACCGTTGTTGCGAAAATCTACCAAGAACAAGGGAAAAATCAAAGGATTCTTGCATTAACTGCTTCACCAGGTTCCACAAAAGAAAAGATTGATGAGGTCTGTAAAAATTTATTTATTGATGCAGTAGAGATCAGAAACGAAACAGATACAGAGGTTATACCATATCTCCAAAAAAAAGAAATTGAATATTACTATGTTGAACTCCCGCCAGAAATCAGGGCAGTCCATGAATTAATGAAAACAACGTATAAGGAACGGATGGAAAATATCAAGAGTTTTATTCCATATAAACCCGTTTCAGCAATTAACAAATTAGATCTTTTAAAATTACAACCCTATCTCCAACGACAAATCAAATTAAAGAATAACTCAGCATATTACGGATTATCCTTAGTTGCCCAACTCTTAAAACTTAATCACGCAGTAGAAATGATTGAAACACAAGGGATTTCATCCTTTTGTGAGTTCATAAAAAAACTAGAAACAGAAGAAACGAAAGCAGCGAAAAACATTCTCAAAGAACCAAAAGTGCAACAAGCAAGAGTGGCAGCAGAACAATTATTAGAGAAAGAAACAGATCACCCAAAAATAAACAAATTAAAAGAACTTCTTCAGAAAACAACAGAAGAAAAACCAGATGCAAGAATTATTATTTTTGCAACGTACAGAAACACTGTTGATACCCTCCTAAATACAATAAGGAAAATAGGAATCAGTGCAATTAAATTAGTAGGTCAAAAAGAAGGGTTAACACAAAAAGAACAAATCGCAACCATTCAAGAGTTCAATGATGGAAAATACAACTGCTTAATTACAACTTCAATCGGCGAAGAAGGATTGCACATTGGAGAAGCAGATATGGCAATCTTCTATGATAATTCCCCATCAAGCATTAGAAAAATCCAACGTTCGGGCAGAGTTGGCAGAATGAAATCAGGAAAAATAATTTTTATGATCACAAAGAATACAAAAGATGCAGCATATTTCTACAAATCAAGAAGGGATGAGTCAAAAATGAAAACCATTCTTGAGGATATGAAAGAAGGCCAAGATATAAAAACAAATAAAACATTAGATGAATTTACAAATGGAAGCAATTAATAAGAGACAGTTGAGAGTATTAAAGTTCTTAGTAGATTTATTTGACAGCCTAAAGATGGAGTATGTAATCGATGATGGGTTAGCTGCAGCTATTTATGGTTCAAAAAGGAAGTTGTATGATATCGACCTTTGTATTGAAGCAAAAGCGATGAAGAAATTAAAAAAACCATTTAATGATTTTGCAATAAAACCATTCGCATATCGCTATTACGAAAATTGTAATCTCTATGTCACAACATTCAAAATGAATAATGTTCCAATTGATCTATTTACATCAAAAAGATTATTTTTAAAGAGTGAATATCAAAAATCAGAAAAATTAAAAGAGATAAAATATCCACTTAAGCATAGAAGAACAATCAAATTTAAAGGTCTCACCATAAAGGTGATTAATCCAGAAAATCTAATTGTACAAAAAGCATTTATGAATAGAAAAACAGATTTTCAAGATATTAAGGCAGTCATAAATCATACAAGAATAGATAAAATAAAACTTCTCAAACTTGCGAAAGAATTTGGTGTAGAAAAAAAGATAAATCAGATTTTAGCATCACGATCAAATTGACGATCTTCATAAATCGAAAGAAAACAAGGGAAATTCTCACTAGAAGAAAACGATTCTAAAGCAGAATCAAGAAGTGCATCTAAACCAGGATCCGATTGAGGATCGTAAAAGACACCGCCTCTACGTACTTGTTTGACAGGAACTCCTCGATAAGCTCCAGCGACACATACAGAAAAAGGAGCATCTCCAATATAGGCACGAGAAGAAAAAGCGTTGAGTTCAAACGCAAGAAACCGATAAAGTGGATTTAGCAAACGGCGAATTTTTGCATCTCCAGAACCATGCATACGAACAAGCGGTGAATCATCGGAAACAATCAAAGAGGGATAAGTCTGAGATAAACGATCAACAAGGAAGGAGTGAATGCGATTGCCATCATATCCATTGAATTTTGGATCATAAAAAAAAGGAGATTGAAAAGCTTCTTGATAAAGGAAGAAAACATCCACAGCAAAATCAAGAGGATCTGAAGAAACAGGATCTATGGGCTCAGCAAGGACAGGGGCACCAGCCATAGAGAAACAAGAGAAAGAGGGGTATATAAGAATTATTGAGAAGAAGGATAGCGTTCCAAGCAAGTATATTTAGGACCAGAAGCAGAAAGTTTACTCTGATACAAAGCAAAAGAAGCAACAGAAAAAGAAAGTTTTTCAAGAGAAATCTTCGCAAGATTTTCTTTCAATGATCTTCCAGGAGTGCCAACAAATCTCCCCAACGTTAGATGTGCACGAAAACGTTGTTCGAGAGAGCTAAACAATAACGTTTCAGCATCGATCTTTTTTTGCAAATCCAAAACATTTTTTTCAGGAGTAACACTAACCCATAAAACAGTTGGTTTGCCAAATTCTGGAAAAACGCCCATCGCTGAAAGAGAGAGTGAAAAAGAAGAAAATGAAATTTCTTTCAATTGTTTTCGTAATGTCAAAACCCGTTCTTCAGAAAGGTCACCAAAAAATTTCAATGTCAAATGAAAATTTCCTGGTTGCACCCAACGTATTTTTCCAGGCAAAGCAACTTTCAATTTTTTCTGTAAGACTTGAAAATAAGATCTAACTTCTGGCGACAAATCAAGTGCAATAAAGCAGCGCATAAGAGAAAAAGGATCTAAATCCATTTAAGGCTTCCGAAAGATTTTCAAAAATAACCAAAGTAGACATTTAAAGATCAATAGAACCAAAAGAAGATGCAAAAGAAATGGATTGAATATGGAAGTTTAGGATATATTTTCTTAGGAATTCTCTTGCTGTTTATGTTACAAACCAAACAAGATCGACCACAAACAACACAAGGGAATGATCAATGGGAAGGAATCTTTCAAACCTCGTGGAAAGCAAAATCGTCAGGCTGGTGGTTTACACTCAAAACAAAAGACCAAGATCTTGATGTCTGGATAAAAGACAAACCAACAAGCAAAAAAGGGGATAAAATTCAAGTCAAAGGATCAATCTTAGACGACAAAGGTCAAAAACTCAAAGTAAGCGCAAAACAGGTTATAACCCAAAATAACGCTAAAACAGAAACATAAATAATGTGGAAGCGATAAACATATAAAGCAGTAAACGGTATCTTAGCGCAACAGCGTCAAAAGAGGAAAAAATGGATCACATCAAAAAATCAGTTCCACAATTAATGGAAGAAATGGCATCAAAAGAAGATAATCCATTCTCAAAAATTATTCCAGCATTAATGCGAAAGGGATTAGAAAATGCAAACCTTTCAATGTTTTCTGAAGAAAAGAAAAAAGAACTTCTTAATGCAGCTGGAGAAGAATATTTGAAACGAAATCAAGTGATGGATGCAATTAAAACATTCAAAATGACAGGGAATAAAGCCCGAATCATTCAAATTGGGGATGAGCATTACCGCTTAGGTTTATTTGGTCATGCAATCGAAGCATACAGATTAGCAGAAGATAATGAAAAACTCATTAAAGTTGGCGAAACTTGTTTACGAGAAAGTCATATTGCAGAAGCGATTGTTGCATTCAAAGCAATTGGCGATGAAGAACGATTAAACAAAGTTGGTGATTTCTGTTTAGATAAGGGAAAAGTTGATTTGGCAATTGAAGTGTTTAGTGCATTACAAAGCAATGAACGACTCTTAAAATTAGGTGATCGATGTTTTAACGAACATCAATATACCCATGCTGCGCGCGCATATGAATTAGGTAAGGATAAAACACGATTGAACAAAGTTGGTGAAGAATTCATGAAGATGGGACTTCTCTCAAACTCATTAAAATCATTTGAAGCTGCAGATAATCAGATGATGGTCCAATTCATCAAAGAGAATTTCTCTGAACGCAACTTAGCAGAACGTGTTTACGTATAAACATGGGTGGCTTTGAGCTTCTTGCAAGAGCATTAGTAAAAAATCCTGCAAGTAATCTCCAAAATTGTTCTCCAACAGTAAAAGAAGGCCTCCACAAAGAAGCTGAAGAGTGGATTAAGAGAGATTTTATTCTTGGAGCAATTCAATTATTGAAATTATTAGATGCAAAAGAAACATTAACAAAATTAGGAAATAAACTCATTAAAGAAAAACGTTGGAATTATGCATTAGAAGCAGGGCTATACACAAAAGACAAAGAAATTCTAACAAAGGTAGGAGAAGAGCTTTTAGCAGAAAATGAAGTAGATAAAGCATCCAAGGCATTCACCGTCGGAGAAAATACAGCAATGCTTGCATTTATTCAAAAGAATTTCTAAAAAAGCAAAAAATCTTCAAAAATATCTAGCGTAACTATTTGAAACAAAAAACAAAACAAAGTCAATGCTCGAGCAAATTGCAGGGATTGGTCTTGGATGTATTATCGGATTATGTACAGGTTTAATTCCGGGATTACATAGTAATCTGATTACAGTAACGATCCTAGCGATCATGGGAAGATTTACTGGAACAACATCTGATTTCTGGACAAATTGTCTTATCGCAATCCCCACAGTTCATCTCTTTGTCAACATGCTCCCATCAATGCTCTTAGGAACAACAGAAGATAACAAAGGAAGTTTTCCATTACAACGTTTAGTCAAACAAGGCAGAGCAGAAGAAGGAATTCGTGCAGGAATCGCAGGAACATTAATTGGCATTGGTGCAGCAAGCCTACTCACACCAATATTAGTGACAATAACAAAACCATTGTACGATTCAATAAAAGCATGGATTCCATGGATCCTAATCGGATTATTAGGATTAACAATTTACAAAGAAAAAGAAAAGATAAAAGCAGTGGGTATTCTCATCATTTCAGGCGCAGTAGGATATTATACATTCCACCAAGGACTTGATGACCCATTACTTCCATTACTAGGGGGATTATTTGGAATTAGTAGTTTAATTCTGACATTAAGTGAAAAACAAAGAATAGTCAAACAACGAGAAAGCAGTGAAAGAAAAGAAAGCATAATTCCCACATGCATGAAAGGTATTATTATGGCTGCAGCAACAAGCATTCTTCCCACAGTCAGTGCATCCTACGCAGCATTTCTCGTTTCTTTAACAACGAAAGTAAGAAGAGAGATTGAATGGATTGTATTATCAAGTTCGATTAATGCAACGTACTTAATAACGAGTCTAACTGTTTTTTTAGCAATTGGAAAACAGCGAAGTGGAGTCATCGCAGGCATCGCGAGTATCGAACAAATTCCAAAAATAGGAATTAATGGATTACTCATTGCAATCCTTATTGCAAGTGGGATTGGAGCATGGTGGACATGGTATAGCGGACAAAAATTAATGCGACAATATGCAAAACTTCCAATTCAGAAAATAAAAATCGGGGTCATTCTTTTTATCATTGCGTTAACCACAGTGCTCACAGGGTACAAAGGAGTACTGATCTTAACAATAGCCGCAACAGTGGGAATATTAACAAGCTCTTGGAGAGTAGGAAGAAGTTTAGAGATGGGAGCTTTAATGATTCCGGTGATTATCTTTTTCGTGTTTTCAGTTTAACTTCAAGAGAATGTCCAAGGACTAAAACTAAGTAAGCAAGAAGAACAGTTATGATAGATTCAAAATAGTACCCTAATCCTAATGCAATCCCCAAAGCAGCAACAACCCAAATGCTTGCAGCAGTCGTTAATCCTAAAACACGGTTAGGGGTATTAATAATAGCACCAGCACCCAAAAATCCGATACCGGACATGATTGCAGCAGTAAGAACAACGGAGTTTGAATAATAAGAGGAGGCAATAAAGGTAACAAGCGTTGAGCCAAGACAAATAAGTATATTTGTTTTTAAACCAGCAGGACGATGCAGCTTCTCACGTTCAAACCCAATAACCCCACCAAGAACAACAGCTAAAATAACTTTGATAAGAAAGGGAAGTGAAACCAGCATAGTCAATTAATAAAAAAATACTAGATAAAGATTATGTTGAAACTGGAGAGGGAGGAACAACAACCTCTTTCTCGCCACTAAACCATTTCCCTAAGCCTTCTTGTCGATATTTATCCTTACCAAAATTCAATTCAATACGTTGTTTCGTAAGTTCTAAGGTCTGACGTAAATATGCAGGCAATTCGTATTTCTCAGCTAAACTTAAACTAGGTTCTAGATATTTAATAATTGACCCCTCTGAAATCGTAAATAAGATTTTACCACCACATTCAGTACAACTCCCACGTAAGGGAGGTCTTCGAAATTTCTCATTACACTCAACACATCGAAACTCTTGTTGAGAAAACTTTCTCAAATTACCCTTGATATCACGCATAAAATGACGTTCAATAATTAAACGTGCAACATCTGCTTTATTGACTGCACGTAATTTCTCAGCAAGACGCATTTGTCCCATCACTTTCTCTTCCATCGTCGGAATAACTTTATACCAACTACAACGAACCCCTGCATTCAAATCAGAAGTTTCATGCGTATATCCAAACCCTTCATATTGGCCAGGTGTATTTAATCGTGGTCGAACCGTTTCGATCTTAATTTCAGAAGCATGTCTATACTGCAAACAAAGTTCATAAAATTCTAAGGGATATCCCCAAACAATATCCATATCAAAGGTCATATCATCAATCTCTTTAGGAATAAGTGAAGAAGTCAAAACTAATGGTTCGTCTTGAGTTGCTCCACGATGTTGACTAAGTAATTTCGGAGAAAAGTTCAATAAAGCGTCCATCAATAGCATAACTCCAGCCTCATCCCCATCGCAATCACGACGCATAATACTATGAAGATAAGGATGTGCAAACATCCCCTGTGTTTTTGAAAATCCAATAATGCGAACAACAATACCTGCGGATGTATGTGGACTTAACCCAATTGCCAAATGTCCAACAAGATCTTTTTTAGATTGAAGATTATAAAAACGAGGCTGTCCATAAAGTTTCTCAAGAAGATCATCTAAAAAATTGGCAACACGAAACAAAATTTCATCTGCACCTTCTTCTAAAGAGTCAGGACAAGCAGGTAAAATAAGATCCTGACATCTTAATTCAAGAACTTGATCCTCTGACGTTAAGGGTTTTCCAAAAGTATCAGTTGTATAACCCAATTGAATCAAACGTTCAACAGAAGTTCCAATTTCTTTCGGTTTGAAATGGGTGATCGTCATCTCAGTCATGTCATAGCGAGTTGTTCCATCTTTATTCACACAAACTTTATGATGCGCACGCAAGATTGCCTTCAATAAGTGCTCTGGGGTATGTTCACGATTCGAAACGCCACGAACACCTTTAATCAATTCTGGAGTATGTTGTAATCGTGCCAACTTCATCGCGCTCGTAAAATACTCCTGAATAGGCAAATCAAATTCAATAAATGATTTGGGACGATGTTCACAAGGCGTAACAATTGTTCCACACGTCTCACAGTGCAATCGTTTTTCAGTAGGAGAACGACAAAGATGACAAATTGAATAAATCGTTTCTTTTTGACAGTTCAAACAAAGATATAATGGAAATTGTCCATGAATTTTACCCACATCTAAACAACTTTGGAAACTCCGCATTCTGCCACCCTCAGCACCAACAGGGAACAAACCATGTGGATCGCCGATCATCTTTCGCATTTTCGCTTTTTCAGGTCTTCCCATACGCGAACCAATAAAAAAACCAGATTTATCACGTAACGAAACGAGAGACAAAGCTTGAACCAATTCAAGAGCAAGAGCTTCGGGTTTCTCTTCAATGATCTTAACAGCAGTAACAAGATCAAATGGTTTCTCAAAAAATCCAAGTTGAATACGGAGAGCAGTTACCCAATCTCCCTCAAGAACAACATACTCTTGCTGAATAACTTTATGAGGTAAGCCAGCTAATTCTAAAGCACGTTTCGCATCTACAAGCGTAGGATCTTCAGCAGGGTAGGGAAGAATAAATTTATCGTCTTTCAAAACACCACGCTCAACCCATTGTAATAAAGCGCGGAACTGCACAAGAGAAAGGTCAACCCAATGAGCAGTATAACGAGGATGGAATGGAACCTTATACAACAAAGAAAGGTGATATGCTTCTAAACAAGAAGGTTTAATGTGTAAAGGATCAGATAAAAATGGAATACTTGCGCGCTGATCTTCAGGAACAACTTTCTGTAACTCAAGTGCCCACCACTCTTCACAATAACCAGGAGGAAGTAAAACATGACCACGATTCAAAAAGTCACCATAATTAACAAGCAAATCTCCAGCATAGATAATCTCAACAACGTCTTTATTCACTTGTTTTGCTTCTTCAGTAGTTTCCAAAAATAAAACAGAACCATTTGCAAGTTTCACAATCGGCCCTTCAATAGTATCACATCCATTGATAACTGTTGATTTCTTTGGACGTTCCAGTTTTAATTGTGTACCGATTGCGATATATCCATCAAGAGTATGCATCGTTGCAGGATGAATAGAATCAGAAGAAAATCCAGAAGTACGGGTTCTTCCATAACGTAAACGAAAAGCACCGCGGGCGAGAGGATGTCCTAAAACGGGCCTTCCACCAACAAGATCTTTAATGAAAGTAAAATCAGGTAATACCTTAACATTCGGATCTTTCTTAGCAACACCTTTCGCCTTGATATCTTTCTGCATCTTAACAAATTCTTCAGCGAACGTCCAATGATCCATCCCAAATTCTTTATACCATTTAGAATATTTTCCCCAAAACTTTGCCATCTTCTGACATAAGCCTTCTGCCATGACTAAACAAAAACCATTGCGTAAGAAGTTAGTAGTCACCCGTGGTAAATCTTTATAGTTGGGAACTTCGATTTCCTCACTTGCATCACCATCAATCTGGACAGGTAAATATTGAGTCATGAATTCTGTTTCTGGTTCAGAAGGAAAATATTGTAAGTTTGCAACACGTTCATGGAAATATTCTAATTCAGAAAACGTACGTTTAATCTCATCAGGAGTCGGATCATAAACCGCATACCCCATCTTTAGTCGAACATAATCACAAACGGCAATAAAAATACACGTCGCGGTTGTGCCTGCACTTCGAATTGGCCCACCAAAATACAAAGAAAAAAATTCTCCTTGTCCATCATTACGTTTTTTCAACTCTAATCGAATTAATCCTTCAAGAGGCGAAGCAACAACCCCATTCGTTAAATAAGCTAATCCAACTCGTAAGCCAACTTCAAGTGCCTCACGTTGATCCTTAAATGTACAAAATTTTGTTTGTGCAACTTCTAAAGAGATCAAGAAAGCAACACGCCAATCTTGAGAGCCATATTGTTGTTCTAATGCTTCAATACGTTGACTTAATCCAGAATTCTTAATTTGTGGACAAACCACAGAAACCAAACCTTCAACACGCTCTGCCATATTCTTAGCTAAAGGAATAGCGACAGTCAATTCAGGATCAAATCCTTTTTCCCGAGCAGAATTAGCGGCAATGTACGCAGCCTGAACACCAACATCTAACTGAGTAAAATATGCTTGCATTGCAGGACTGAGAACTAAGCTCATGCGTCTGTCCTAAAGTTCAAGATACGGACTTCACGTGTTTGTAAATTTAAGAGGGGAATTTTTGCAGGATGAGGAACAATGCCCCGTTTTGCTTGATTTTCAGTCTGAGTAACCCAACAAGAAGAATTAATCAAATTCACATTACGATACATCGAAGCGATAATACGATGAATATGCCCAGTAACAAAAATATCAGGAACACGATCAATGATTAACGGATCTTCTTTTGCGTCAGGCATATACAAATTTGATCCATGACTCGGTGCAAGATGTCGTCGTTGAAGTAAAAATTTCAAAATGAGATCACAGCGATCTTGTCCACCTTTCGAACGAATACTAGGAACAACATCAGCAAAATGCGTTAAGCTATACCCATGATATAACAAAACATCAAATCCAGGAAATCCCGGAGAAGCATGAATATTGATCCAAGCAGGATTACTCACCATCACGACATTCGGCAAGGCATAGAGCGGAGCAGCATATTTCGGGTCAATAACAGGTTGCGGCTCAGCAATACGAACAGCATCATGGTTCCCCGGACAAACAATAATTTGAAGATGGGGAGGGAGTAATTTGAGATAATCTGCAGCCATTTGATATTGTGCATAGATATCAGTCAATTCTAAGTCATGTTCCTGGCCAGGATAAATCCCAATGCCTTCAACAACATCTCCAACGACAAATAGGTACTTAATTTTTTTAGCGATTTCCCGTTGCTGAGGATTCCCATATTCTCCATGTAACCATTTCGCAAATTTAACAAAATCATCTTTCAAAAATTGTTTCATCCCGAAGTGAATATCGCTAATAAACAGAGCATAGACTTCATCAGGAGATTTTTTTAATTCATGATGCAATGGAATATCAGGATGATAAAGATCATTACAGAAAACAATATTTTTCCCTAAAACCCCAGTAACCCCAATAACTTCATCATGAACCAAGTCTTGACCAGCCTTAAACAAATCTTCCTTGCTTTTATTGATAAGAACTTGTAGTCTATCAGTTGGATCTTCCAACGTCAACATAATATTCCCATTTTTTGTTTCAGATTTACTCACAATCATTCCAATAAGGCTAATCTTTTCTCCTTCAGGTTTTTTCTTAATACGACTTAATGAAGAGCTTTCCTGCAATTCAATACGTTGTAATAAGATATTACGCAATCCTTCATAGCGATTACGAAAATAAGAAACAAAGTCTTGAACTTCACGTTTCGCAGCAGGACGATCATAAGAATACAAAATCTTAATCGTCCCAGGAATATAAGAAGTGGGGAGATGTACTTGCTGTTGCATTGCCCCAACAGAAGTTTGAAGAGTTGGTGCCTGTTGCAAAAGATCTAAAAAACTATGATAAACAAGAGTATTCTTCCCTTTCTCAAAAAGAGATCGTGAACGTTCAAATTCCTGCCAATTAACATCTAAAGAAGGTTGATTCTGTGTAGAGAGCAAGAGATGTAAATCTTTATTCAAAAAAAGAGGTTGATGGGGGAAGGTCTGTTGAAGTTGTTGTAAAAGAGTGATCAGATCAACTTGATCGGGCAAAGAATGAAGAAAATCTGGACTTAACAGAAGCCCACGCTCCATAAGATATGAGACCACTTCTTTTTTTTCCATAGGTATTGAGGTTTACAAGTTTAATCCTTCTTGTAATGCTTGTTTAATATTAGGAATTGTTGATGGAGGAATAGCTAAACGAATTTCGCGCGTTCTTCCATAACGCCCCTTTGAAATAACTTTTGCGTTAATAATTCCCAACATATCTAATTCTGCGATAATATCTGAAACACGTCGTTGTGTTAATGGTTTTAAATTAATCTTTTGGGAGAGATCTTTGTAAATTTCATAAACATCTCCAGTAAAAAGAGGTTTAACTTCAGAAATTTCTTTAACAAGAAAGATTGAAAGTAAGGTTAATTGAAATTGTTTCGGTTGTGTATGAACGATTTCTAAAACCTTGTCCCGTTCAATTTTATCCTCAGCTTCATCAAGATTGTCGATCGTAATAGTTAATTGATTCTTTCGTTCAGCAAGTTCCCCAGCAACGCGCAATAGCTCTAATGCGCGTCGAGCATCCCCATGTTCACGAGCAGCATAAGCAGCACATTTTTCAATAACGCCAAGTTGCACAACTTCATCGCGAAACGAAATCAATGAGCGTTGACGTAGAATATCTTGAATCTGTAATGCATTATAAGGGGGAAAAACTAATTCTTCTTCACTTAAGGAACTTTTCACACGAGGATCAATATTATCCATAAAAAGAAGATCGTTTGAGATTCCAATAAGAGCAAGTTCAGCATGTTTCAATTCAGAATTAATACGAGTAAAATTATAAAGAATTTCATCACCTGCTTTTCGAACAAGTTGATCAATCTCATCAAGGATAAGAATAATAAGTTTCTTTTCGGTGTCAATATGTTTTAAAAAAATTTTATAGACTTCATCAGTAGGTAAACCTGTAGCAGGAATATCCTTTCCAAATTCTTTTGCAAGTTGTGCGATGATGCGGTATTCAGTATCGGCAACACGTTTCAATTTACAATTAAGATAAACAATTTGGAGAGGAACACCTTGTTGTTTTGCAACATCAAGAATTTGTGCAGTAACATACTTTGCCGCAAGAGTCTTCCCTGTTCCCGTTTTCCCATAAACAAAAAGATTTGAAGGTTTTTCACCACGTAAGACGGGGGCAAGAATAGCTGCAATAGCGTTAATTTGTTCTTCACGATGAGGGATAGTAGAAGGAGTATAATTAGACTGTAATGCTTTCTTATTCACAAATAACGGTTGTTTCTCAAGATAACTTTTAAAGAAGACATTCAGGTCGGAAGGCATGTAAGAGCTCTATTTCATTTGCGATTTATATAGATTTAGGGAGTTAAAGATATACACCTACACCTTCATTTCCATTGGAATGGAAAAAAACGAAAAATAGGTGTAAGGATCATGCTACTACTCTCAAAAGAAGACACCTTGATTTCCTTTAGAAAAAGAGAAATAATAAATAACAATTATAATATATATAATATAATATAGAAAAGCTTATAATATATAATAATAAAGAAGAAAAACTAAAACTATCCTATACCCATTTAAAAGCAATTATAATCCAATTATACTTAATTTAACTCTAAATCTAATCTAATAAACAAATAAAATCAATAAACAGTCTATAACCTAGAGATTCCAAACGAAATTTTAACTTTAACGAATCTTCATCCGCAATCGAGGGGTGGGGGTCCAAAGGAAGTCAAGGTGAACTTTTTTACCTCGAGAGAGACAACAAAAAACCAAACATTTATGTAGAAGAATTGTTTAAAAGAAAGCATGGCATTAAACCCCTTAGCAGTTGTATTGCTGACGATTGGTGTTCTATTCTTAGGGGTAATGGGATATCGAATCTTTAAAGAACGGGTAAAAACAGTTATCTTATTCCTCTTATTCTTTATAGTGCTCGCAGTTTTGATAAAGCTATATCTCCCGTCGTTGTTTTAAACTGAAGAAATCTTTAAATAGGGAAAACATCAATGAAACACAAAGGAGTTTGACCAACTATGGATAACGAAAAACGATCATTACGAAATCTTGTCGGAAAACGTGTTGTTACGAAGACAGGAAAAATTTTTGGAGACGTCGCAAATGTACTTTTTGAAGTACGTTCTGGAGAAGTATTACAATTAGCATTAAAAAATACAACAGGATACTGCGAAGGTCTTGATTTAGAACGATCAAAAACAAACGAAGTATTAATTCCCTATAGCTCAGTTGTTGCGTTAGGCGATTTCGTCGTTGTTGCTGAAGAAGATATTATTTAATCTTCTTTCTTTTTCTGATTTTTCTTCCATAATTCTTTTAAAGAGGGAACTTATTTGTACCCTATGAAGGAAGACTGCGAAAAAATTCAAAAGTACTTAAAAGAAAATAAAATTGAATTCACACTATTCACCCATCCTCCTGTCTTCACAAGTGAAGAAGCAGCAAAAATTCGAGGCATCTCATTAAAATCGGGCGCAAAATCAATGATTGTGCGAAGCAATGGCAAATTTTACAATTTTATCTTAAGCGCAGAGAAAAAAATTGATTGGGAAAAAGTAAAAATTATTCTCAACACAAAAAGTGTAAGCTTCGCAACACCAGAAGAAGTCAAAAAAGTAACAAACTGTGAAGTGGGAAGCGTTCCACCCTTTGGAAATCTCTACAATCTCAAAACCTACTGTGATCCTTCTTTATTAGAAAACGAATCCATTGACTTCAACGCAGGATTACACGAAGTTTCAATCAAAATGAAATGTAAAGACTGGGTAACCCTCGTCCAACCAGAGATCATCACATTCACAAAAGAATGAAAAAGTACCAATTCTTAGTTATTTTTCACCTACAATAGTCTTATAAATCTGTTCTTAATCCTAATCATATGGGAAGTTTTAGACCAAGCAATCGTGGCGGTTTTGGCGGTAGATCAGATCGATCTGATGGAAGATCAAATAGTAGATTTGGTGGAAGATCTAGAGATCGCGATTTCGAAAGTTCTGAAAGAAGAGGCCCCCCACAAATGCACGAAATTACCTGTGATAAATGTGGAAAGCAAAGTGAAGTCCCATTTATGCCAAAGGGAGATAAACCAGTGTATTGTAGCGATTGCTTTAGAAAAAACGATAACCCAAGAAATGATAGTCCAAGATCCCAAGAAAGAAGTTTTGAATCAAGATCTTCGAATGGAAGCGACTCTGCGGAACAATTAAAGAAGATCAACGCGAAACTTGATAAAATTCTCAGTATTTTAGAAACGGAAGATACTCCTAAAGAAGAATAAGTTCTCTCCCAGTTGGTTAAATGATTTTTTCTCCTAAACCTTTTTAAATATATACATTATAGTATTCATAATCGATGGATCCACTACAGAATTTCAAATCAACGAAAGAAATTAAAATTTCTGAAAAAATGATCGACCAAGTCGTTGGTCAAGATGAAGCAATTAAATTAATCAAGAAAGCAGCGTTACAAAAAAGACATGTACTCTTAATCGGTGAACCAGGCACAGGAAAATCAATGCTAAGTCAAGCCTTAGCAGAACTGCTTCCCAAAGAACGGTTATTAGATGTCCTCTGTTTTCAAAATGACCAAGATGAAAATCAACCCTTAGTAAGAACAATGCCCAAAGGCAAAGGCAAAGAATTTGTTAATAAATTAAAAGTCCAATCCATTGCATCCTACCGGGGTCAAAATATTCTCTTCTTTATCCTACTCGTCTTAACCATCGTAACTCCATGGTGGATCAGAAAACAATATGGCGATATTATGGCTGCTGCATCCTTAATTGGCTCAATGATCTTTCTCGCAGCATTTGTGATCTTTATCAATCTCGGTAGAAGATTAAAAAACGACAAATTCAAAATTCCAAAATTATTAGTAGATAACTCGAATCAAAAAACTGCTCCGTTTATTGACGCAACAGGCGCGCATGCGGGTGCATTATTAGGAGACGTCTTACACGACCCATTACAATCAGGCGGTTTAGGTACACCTGCAAATGATCGTGTTACAGCAGGAATGATCCACAAAGCAAATGGTGGCGTCTTATTCATCGATGAAATCGCAACCTTACAACCACACACCCAACAAGAGCTCTTAACTGCAGTCCAAGAAAAGAAGTATACAATTACCGGCCAATCTGAACGTTCTTCAGGCGCGATGGTCATTACAGAACCTGTTCCATGTGATTTTATTTTAGTCGCTGCAGGAAATTTAGAAGCAGTAAAAGATTTACACCCTGCATTGCGCTCGAGAATTCGAGGCTATGGGTATGAAATCTATATGAATGATACGATGGATGATACACCAGAAAATCAAAAGAAATTAGTCCAATTCATCACGCAAGAAGTCATCAAAGATAAAAAGATCCCCCATTTCTCAAGAGATGCAGTACATGAAATTATTCGAGAAGCGAGAAAAATGGCAGGTACAGCAGGAAAATTCACCGTAAGATTAAGAGAACTTGGTGGATTAATCCGTGCAGCAGGAGATATTGCATTTGAAGAACATTCTCCACTAACAGAAAAAGCACACATACAATCTGCAAGAAAACTCGCAAGGACATTAGAACAACAATTAGCAGATAAGTATATTAAGAATAAGAAAAAGTATGAAGTCATTATCACGCAAGGAACAAAAGTCGGCAGAGTAAATGGATTAGCAGTCATCGGTAAAGGCGCAGTCTTATCAGGATTAATCTTACCCATAGAATCAGAAGTAACGCCTGGTGGAAAAAAAGCAGAATTTATTGCAACTGGAAAACTAGGAGATATCGCAAAAGAAGCAATTAAAAACGTTTCAGCAATTATCTTAAAATCATTTGGTGAAGACATCAAAGAAAAATATGATATCTTCGTCCAATTCTTACAAACCTATGAAGGTGTCGAAGGCGACTCAGCAAGTATTGCCGTTGCGACAGCAATTGTTTCAGCATTAAAAAATGTACCCGTACGTCAAGATACGGCAATGACAGGTTCTCTCTCAATTCGAGGAGAAGTGTTAGCAATCGGCGGTGTCACAGCAAAAGTCGAAGCAGCAATCGAAGCAGGATTAAAACAAGTCATTATCCCCAAAGCAAACGAACAAGACTTGGTCCTTTCAAAAGAAGCGCAAGAAAAAATAAAAGTCATTCCAGTCCACTCAATAAAAGAAGTGCTCAAACATGCGTTAGTGTGGGAAGGGAAAAATAAAGCAATTCTCAAGAAAATAGAAAAAACTGCAAATTAAGTCGGGCTCGTTAGACGTAAACAAAACTTAATAAATTCTCATATTTATAAAAAAAGCATGAAAGATCATGCGGTCTTAGTTCTGAAGAAGGATAATAAAATTCTGTTTGTGAAACGATCATTAAAAAAGAAAAGTCTTCCAGGATTGTGGTCTTTTCCATCAGGCACAGTAGAAGAAGGAGAAACAATTGATGATACAATCATCAGAGAGGCAAAAGAAGAGCTCGATATTGAAGTGCAACCGCAAACGATCTTTGCAAAAAAAGAACTACTCGAATTATCCGTTCAACTACATTTTGTGCTTTGTATAATAATAAAAGGTGATGCGACAATCAATGAACCTGACGAGATAGACCGCCTAGAATGGATGGCGTTTCCAGATTTTTTCAAGAGATTCTCTGATACAGAAATCGGCCATGGTCTGATCTGGTTAAGAAAAAATCCTCAATTATGGAAGAATCTATAAATTAAATTCTAAATTAGTCTGCAATTATGGGGACTGTTAGTGGTGGTGTTTAAGTCCGGCAAGTCGCCTTACCACTATCATCCAATGTTATTCCTTGTTTGTCACTAAAGATACTGGGTTTGATAAAGATATCATTATAGTATGCAGGAAGGGTAATGTCATTAACGGTCACACTCCATATCGTTTGTTCAGGATCTCCAGCGGCGCGTACGCAATTACCGAACTGGGTTTTCGGTGTACCGGACCAAGACGTGCAACTGTTCGTCATAATCGGCGTAAGTACGCTTGTCCGCCACATTAATTGCAGTTCATAACCTATAGGGGCTGAAGCTGTTCCGCTTGCAGTAAAACGATAACGATTGTAGCCATAAGAGTCCGTGCTTGAAACTGCGCACGACGTGCTAGTGACGGTTATGTTAACTGCTGCTGGCAGCACAACTGCAGGAGGAACGTTCGATGGAGGTTGCGTCACTATTGGTTGCTGCGGAGTCTGATCATTCACCTGAGGAGGAGAACAACCAGATAATAATATAGTTAACAAAATAAAAAATGAAGATAAATACCTCAATTTCATTTACAAATTATAATCATCAGTCTATATAAATATTTCTAGTTCTAAGATTCAAAAATTAAAAGAACGATTAACCGCAGAGACACAAGTACGGTTAGAAGTTATTCACAAATTTTAATGCATTAAAATTTGTGAACAAAAAAATCAAGTAGGATCCACCCCATAAAATGATTGTGTCAAAGAAAGTGCAGCAGCGCTTCGATATTTACGATAGCGTGCCATCGCAGTAACTGCTCCATTCCAAGAACGATCAAGTCCGGGTCTCCATTCACGAGGTTTTGGATTAGAAAGAATAACAACTTTACCACGCTCACCAACACGTTCAAAGATACGTTCTAATTCTCCCGGATAAGCATGTTGAGCTTCATCAATAATGGTATACCGATCATTAAATGGCTGTCCTTCAACATTACGCAAATCTGCATCACTCAAGATTGCAAAAGGGGAGCTCCGAGTATGACGAAAAATAGGTTGGTATTGGCCGGGTTTTTCAATACCCATATGTTCTCCACTCTGAGGTCGAGCAGAAGCAGGCTGAAAAAGTTCATCAAAAGGAGCAGTCCATGCATAATCTTGATAGACTCGTCGATAATGATCAACACCACTCATCCCTAATAAAACAACTTGTTCAGGAGCAATCACGTTCGTCCAATGAGGAGCAGAACGAAGATACTGATGCAACGCACTCCCAAACGCCAAACTGGTTTTTCCACTCCCAGATTCTCCCTCTAAAAAAACAAAACGAATAGTCGGATCAAGCAAAACTTCCAACGCAATTTTCTGACGGAGATGTAATTGCAAATCTCCAGTCCGCGGCCAAAAATAACTTAATTCTTTTCCAACAGAAGAAAGATCAAGTCCAACAAAAACTTTCTCTTCAGAAGCATTCGGATCAATCCATTTTCGTGCATCAACACAACGATAAACTTCAGTCCTTCCATCATATTCAAAGACAAGAAATTGATTAAATTGAACATGAAATTCTGGATTATGTTCTCGCAACGTAGAGTAAACAAATTCTGCAGAAAGCACATCACGCTGTTCAAGAGGTTGCTCCTCCGGAAACTCACCTTTGGGATGGGGAGAATTCCGAAAATAAGGGGGGTGAACATTTTTCTTGACAGCACTTGTAAGAAGTGCATCAATCTCCTCTTGATGAGAAATTGTCCAAATTGCATTGCGATGATCCAATTCAGGATGAACCCCAGAATAATGAACACGATCACGAAGAGCACGAGAATCAATTCCATAAATGTGTTGTAATGCTCCCCGCATCTCAGGTAAGCAAGGATGAATCACTAATTGATCAAGGGGTAATGCAGAACTACGATATGTTTCATAAAATAACTGAGCTGCCTGTTCAGGACGATCAGCAGCATCATTCCAAAAATAAAGATTAAAGACAGTTGGAGTCACAGAAGGAACAGAATGTTTTGTCTTTTTACCTAAATTGATCTCTGCTTCAGAAAAAAAGCGCAATAACCGTTCACTATTTGATCTCCATCGAGCATCAAGTTCTGATCGATAACCAGGAATCCGTGCGAACTTTTGTAGAGGGTCAAGAAGAAGTTTATAAAAACTAAGCGGCAAAACAACTAAAGGCAAATCAGGTGTATCACGAGCATGTCGTGATTCAATACAACATTCATCTAATCCTCGAGTTAGCCAAGCATCTGCTGTGGGAAAGAGGACTGACGAATGTCCTCGAAGTTGTGATTCGAGCTGTTGAAGTTCACGCCCTTTTTTCATAAGTGAGATAAAAGATAACGAACAAGTCGTTGTGATTCAAGAGAGAGGAGATCATAAACCCTTGGTGCAGATTGTGCATCTGAAATTTGAAGTCGTGCAATCTCATGGAGAGTTGTATACGCTTTTGGTTCAGTAAGATCTTCTTGGGCGGACAATCCTTCTTCAATAATTCCACCAATACGTTCGAGGAAAGGACTTAACCGAGAAGTCCGTTCAAGATAATGATGAAATGCAGGAACAAGAGGTTGAAGAAAAGCACTTGCATAACGTGATTGTTTTCGATGAGTCCCCCGAACTTGATAGTTCACATACTCACGAAAATCATGCGGTAAATTTCCCTCAAGTCCCTGAACACGAGAAGTTGCAATGCGCGAAGCGACAGTACGTCGACCATCTTCATGTCCGCGAACTTCCTCATCAATTTCATCAAGAGTATTATCTAATCGATTCACAAAACAAAGAAGTTCATATGCAGGAACAACACCAGCATCACGACCACGAGGAAGATCATCCTGAAAATGCAGAGTATTCAATGCAAAATAGCCCCCTAAAAAAGTTTGTCGTGCCTGTGCTTCAGGAATATTCCTTCGAACCTTCGCAAGTTCATAAACAACAGTATGCACCTTCAATTTTCCAGGATAAAAAGACATACAACTCTTGTTTTCTATCGCCTTTAAAAGATTTAGACATTCAAGTACGAATAATCCAACACCGATATTCAAGACATACTCAGTTGCAAGAATCGATCAGCTAAACAAAAAAAATGATCAGAGCTCAAAACAATCCCTACAGATTGTAAGGCGCGCAAAAGTGTAACCCCCTCAATACGATTGCGAATAGATTGAATTTGAAATAATTGTTCAAGTGTATAAGAACAAAGATAGCCGCTACGTTGTTGGAGTTTCAACACAATATCTTGATTACCATCATGAACGAGTTTTCGAGAAAGATCAACCACAAGTGACCCATATAAGAAAACGTGATGATATTGACGAAAACCCTGTGTCAAAAGCGTATGTGCAAGAAGGCGTGTATAAATCTGTTCAGGAGTTGCAGTCGCGACAAAGTTCGAAAAGGATCCACCGCAAAAAGAATCAAGAGTAGATATTTCACGAACTTCATGAAATCGATACACCCTTCCTAAAAATTGAGCATATTTATGAACTGAATTGCGATAGGGACGTAATTGTTTCTCTCCAGAATCAGAAACCTGAACACGACGACGACGCCAAATCCCATGCACAAGGTGTGCATACTCATACAATGCCCCATTTTTCTTCTTCACGCCCTTCATACGAACAAACATAATCTAAGTTGGGCACAATGCAATATAAGAAGAGTTCCCACCATCGCCCTGTAATAACAAGATTTATTAGGAACGAAACGCCAAGCTCAAGAATGCTCATCAAAGAACAAATCGCACAAGCAATAACCCATGTAATAAAGAAGGAAGTAAGTATTGAATCTTCCCCCAATCCTCTTTTTGGTGATTTCGCAATACCCTGCTTCAAACTAGGGATAACTCCCCAAGAACTACAAAAAATCAAATTGCCAAAGATCGTAGAAAGGACAGAAATCAAGGGAATGTACCTAAATCTCTTCTTGAAAAAAGAACAATGGGCAACTCAAGTCATCAATAGAATTCTCAAAGAAAAAGACAACTACGGAACACAAAAAGAAGGAAAAGGAAAAACAGCATTAATCGAACACACCTCAATCAATCCCAATGCATCTCCCCATGTCGGCAGAGCCAGAAACGCAATCCTTGGTGCAGCAATTGTTAATCTCTTAAAATTCCAAAAATATAAAACAAAAGTCCATTATTTTGTCAACGACGTTGGAAAACAAATCGCAATGTTAGTAATTGCAGCAGGAAGCAAGACTCCAACATTTCACGAACTTCTAAGCCTCTATGTTGATTACAATAAAAAAATAGAATCTCACCCTGAAGAAGAACAGAAAGTATTCGACGTGCTCAAGAAACTTGAAGCGGGCGACCCCAAAACAAAAGCCAAATTCAAAAAAATAGTCAATATCTGTATCAAAGGCCAAAAGAAGATCTTAGAAGATTTAGGCATCACCTACGATATCTTCGATTTTGAATCAAAATTTCTCTGGAATAAGGAAACAGAACAAGTACTCAAATCCTTAGAAAAAACAGGGAGGCTCAGCAAAGATGAAGAAGGCAGAACAGTGATCAATCTCGAAGGATTCAAACTTCCAATGGAGCACCCAATTCTTCCAATAACAAGGGCAGACGGAACTTCATTATATATGCTCAGAGACTTAGCATTCACCCAAGAAAAGAATGCACAAAAAACAGCGAAAAACATCATCGTTTTAGGCGAAGATCAAAAACTATACTTCCAACAATTAAAAGCAATTCTCTCATTACTCAACCAACCTGCTCCAGAAGTTGTGCATTATGCATTCGTACTCTTGGAAGAAGGGAAGATGGCAACCAGAAGTGGTAATGTTGTTTTATTAGAAGACTTTATGAAAGAAGCAAAGGACAAAGCAGCAGCAGAACTCAAAGAACGAGAGATTACCGATGAGTCGCTTGCAAAAATAATTGGATATGGTGCAGTCAAATTCGCATTCTTAAGAATTTCTGCAGAAAAGAATATTACGTTCAGCTGGGAAAAAGCATTGTCTTTTGAAGGAGAATCAAGCCCATACATCCAATATGCGATCGTACGTGCAAATAGCTTAGAACAAAAAGAACCCCTAAAACAAAAAAAAGTCAAATGTCCACATATCCTCCCAGAAGAGATCGCACTAATCCGCGCATTAGGGGTCTTCCCAGAAAGAGTAGCAACAGCAACAAAACAACTTCAGCCTCATATCATCGCAATAGCAGCATTAGACCTCGCCAAGAAATTCAATGAGTTCTATCACGCTGTCCCTGTCCTTAAAGCAGAAGAGAAAGAAAAGCTTTGGCGATTAGCTATTGTGAAAACGAGCGCACAAACATTAACAAACGCAATAAACTTATTAGGAATTGACGCCCCAACACAGATGTAGATTTATCGTAACCTTTTTATAGGGTGATTTACTCACAAAACAATGCCAATCGCAGGATTTCATTTTTCAAAACTAACTGCAGAACGAACCAAATTGTTCGAAATTTCTGATCAGATCGCAACCGATGTAAAAATTACTGAAATTCTACTCGAAGAGATTGGTTCACCAAAAGAAAGCTTAGTCAAATTCATTTTTACATTTAACACCACCTATGGAAGGGCTGGCAAAACAGAAATCGAAGGTCAAGTCCTTTATATTGAAGAAACGACAAAAGCAAAGAAGGTTGTCGAAGATTGGAAAAAAGAGAAAAAAACAGACGTCGACTTAATTCGACAAGTGTTAAACACAATCCTTTATCGTTGCAACATTAAATGTTTAGAGATTGCAAATGAAGTAGGGTTACCTCCGCATTTCGATTTACCGCGTTTTGATGTGAATCAAACACCTGCTCCTGAGAAAAAGTAATTCTAAGCACATAATTTACTTCGTTTAAGCACTTAAGCACATCATTAAACAATGAATTAAACATATACTCCTTCTAAACTAAATCTTTTTTAAGCACAAACATTGAAATGAACTAAATGAAAGGCGATTTTTTTCGTGAAAACGTAAAACAATCATTTGAACGCGCAAAAGAGGACATTGCAGATCTAAAAACGAGTTTAGAAACCCTCAAATCAGTCATTTCTCATCAAAATGAGGTCATTAAACAGTTAAGCGAACGACTATTAAGCATTGTAGAACAAGCCCAAAACCCTGAAAAAAGCCCATTTTTTTTGCGTTCCATAGGAAATGAAGGGGTTAATCAATCACTCAATCACTCAATCACTCAATCATTAAGCACAAAACAAGAACAAACACAAGATTCTGCCATTCCAAATCAGTTAGACATTAAAGAAAAGAACGAAAAATTGTCTACAATCTCCAAAAAAGAACCGCCAAATAACCCCATTTCCCCTCTAGAATCGCCAAAAATTGAAGAAATGTCATCAAATAATAAAAAATCTGTTCTTTTGACAGAAAAAACATTAAAAAAAGAACAGATCCCATTACTTGGAGATGAATTTCAATCGGTAAAAGCTAAAATTGATAGAACCTTCTTAAACCTCTCAAAACAGGAGTTAAAGGTGTTTTTAACAATTTATCAACTCGACGAAGAGGGGAACTTACACGGTGTTTCATACCCTCAAGTTGCAGAACGTTTAAGTTTAACGGAACAATGTATCCGAGGATATATTAGTGTCCTAGTCAAGAAGGGTTTACCTCTCGAAAAACGCAAGATTAACAATAAACGTACACTCTTCTCCATCACAAAAGACTTCAGAACCCTTAATCTCAAACAAAAACTCATTCAAATTTACTATGGGGATCCCTATCAAACAACAATCTTTGATATCCCCCAATAAGAACCTCTCACTTCTGATCAATCAAACAAAAATGCGAGTAAATCCCTCTTATTTCTGGGCATTTTTTACAAAAATTTCGATTCAAGCCTCATTTTTCCTAAAATCCTCCTTCTTTGTTAATTCTTTTCAACTCTTACTCTCATTTTTTTATTATTCTCAACAACTTTCCAAACACTCTCGAAATAGATCTCTCATTTCTCAAATAATTCGAATATTTCACGAACTTAAGCCAATAACTTCTCTATTTTTTAGCTCTCAGTTTTACTTGTTAACTAAATTCCCCCTTATTTACTTCAAATTATAATCTTCCCCCATCTAACTCAAACTTTCATCCAACTTCTTTCAAAAAAACGGTTCGAAGACGCGTCGAAGACGTCTATAGACACGTCGACGAAACGTCGAAGACGTCTACGACAGATCAAAAAAAGCACGAATTTACCATCGTAAAAAGGAAAGTTATAAAAACAAACACCCCTTCAGAAGAAGAATGCGACTGTGGTTTCTCAAAAAAAAAGAAAATCCTTCTGAAAAGAAAATCGAAGATCTTCAATCAAATATAAAGACTTCTTTTACCCACATAAAAAAAGATATGCATGAAATGGCGTCTTGGATGAAAGATATCCATATCAAAACCAACCATCATCTTCAAAAAACAGATCACCATGAGCGCAGGATTCAAGAAATGGAAACAAAACTTGAACAAATTCTTCTTGTGTTAGACAACGTAGGCACTTCTTCCCCAGAAAAATCTCCTCAAGAAATCCAAGAACCAAATCAAACTGGTGGCTTTATAGAAGCATCAATTACCCCAAATACCTTAGAAACAATTAATGAACTCACGGCAACACAAAGACAAATGTTCGGGACAATCTTAAGTTTACAACAACAATTGGGATATAATGCAATTTCATTAAAATCCTTAGCAAAAGTAATGTATCCTGAAAAAGAATATGATCAAGTACGATCAACATTATCAGAATACCTTTCAATGCTCAGTGTCTTCGGTCTCATTGCAAAAAAGAGAACAGGAAAAGAATCATACGTAACTGTGACTTCTCTAGGAACAAAAGTCGGTCAAGCAATTAAACAAGAACAAATCCAACGCGCAAAATCGTTAAAAAAACGACTAAAATCAAGATAAAAAGATTTAATCAAAAATTAGAAGTTCTATCATTAAAAATATGAGCAGATTTCAACAAATTTCTATTTAAACTACTATTAAGTAATAAAAATAGTAAGACTTATAAAGTCTTCAGGATTGGTGAAATCTATGATCCTCCCTAAAAGAGACTTGCAACAAATTGAGAACCTCCTTGTTAGATTAAGTGAAGATAAACCTGCAGCAGATCTTGCAACACATCGTCGAATCCAACGAGATTTAGAGGAAGAAGCAAACAAACATTCTACACAACTTGAATTACCTATTCCCGAATTATACTCTCCTGGGGCAAGCAAATCAAAGAAACGCAAAATTCGAAAGATGTTTAAGGATATGAGAGATAATTTGCAAACTGCCTGGCGATGGGCAATTGAACAGTACCCTGGCCACCTTTCAGAAGAATTTATCAGGGGCATTACAAAACGACTCGAACCACAACTCTTTAGAGAGTATGGAGACCTTGCACCCTATCGAAGAGATAATGTACGCATTCAAGGCGCGCTCTATATACCCCCTCGTGCAGAAAAAGTCCAATTACAAATGGATCAATTAATTGATGAGATAAACACAAAATTAGATACTTCCATTGAGCGTGCAGCATATGCACATTTTCACATCGCAAGAATTCACCCCTTTGCAGATGGCAATGGAAGAACATCACGAGCAGTTCAAAATGCAATTCTTGTAAAAAATGGGTTACCCCCTGCAGTAATTCCTAGAGGAGAACGAGAGTTTTACAATCAACTCCTAGAAGACGCAGTTGGAGGGTATAAAGGTCGTGACGGTGACCCAGGTTACAAAGGGATCTCCCATGAAGAAGGGTTGTTCTTCGAATACATCGCAGGGAAGGTTATTGTTGGTCAAGAAAAAATTGAGCAACGATTACAAAGTTCAAGATTAAATCGCGGCAGATAATTCTATTTTCTCAAAAAAAGTATATTAAGTTCGTCGAAGATACATTCCGTGTACTTGCTACCCATTTTTCGCTCTTTTTCTCCAAAAAACCGATATTTTTATAACGAAGTTCGCGTAAAGTATTCAACAAAAGATGGTGATGCAGTCTGAAGAGGTAGCCCAAACAGTCAAAAAGTTTGAGGTCGAATTAAAGATTAAAGGGTTTACCAAAGCAACGATCGTAACCTACTTACGACATGTCAACGACTTTCTCACATTCATTCAAAAAAACCCGCAAACAGTAACGTCCGACGATATTCGATTATATCAAGCAAGCTTAGCCGAGAAAAACAGCAAACCGGCAACCGTCATTTTGAAACTTTCAGCATTAAAGTACTTCTTTAACAAAGTCTTGAAACAAAAAGTGTTCAATGAAGATATCGAATACCCCAAATCGCATAAGAAAATCCCGGATGCGTTAACAAAAGAAGAAGTTCAAAAACTTCTAGCAAAGATTAAAAATTTTAAGCACAAATTGTTACTCGAATTTATGTATGGGTCAGGCTTACGGGTAGGAGAATGTGTGAGTTTTAAGACGAACGATATCAATTTTGATAACTGCACAGCTAAGGTGATCTCTGGAAAAGGTAATAAACAGCGAATGATCATTCTTTCTAAAGACTTTGCTGCACGATTAAAGGGGTATTTAGCAACACGGGATTTTGCTTCAGAGTATGTCTTTCCTGCGAAAAAATCAAATAAACCTATAACCATTAGGATGGCACAAAAAGTGATTGATCAAGCAGCAGACGTTGCAGGCTTTCAAAAACGTGTGTATTGCCACATCTTACGAAGTAGTTTTGCAACACATTTGCTTGAAGGCGATGTTGATATTCGATATATCCAAGAGCTCTTAGGACATTCTGATTTGAGCACAACCCAACGATATACCAAAGTAAATATGGAACAATTACGAAAAATTCAAAGTCCATTGGATGCAATGCCAGTAAAAAAAGAGAATGAAAATTCTAATCAATAATTAAAATATTTGATAATTTTAAAAATAGAAATAATTAAGCAGAGATTAAAATATTTAATCATAACCTACTCTCAAGAAAACTAAACATTCTAACCAATTATAAGAAGATCTAAGTATTATAATAAGCAGAACTTATGATTAAAAATTAAAGAATGTAAACCAGAATCTTTTTCTAGATACAGAATATCTTATCTCGATGCGTGAATCCTTAAAAAAAGTAAGAGTAGAATTAAAAAGAATGAAAGCTTCATTGCGAAATCTCAAAACAGAAAAAAGCAAAAAACTGGACTTAAATAATTGTCTCAAATGCAAACAAGATGCCGGAAAAAATTTCTTACTAATCTACAAAAAAGACAATACTCTAAAGGGAAAGATGTGCAAACAATGTAGTGCACAAACAACACAATCTTTTTAAAGAAGAATACAAAGAAAAGGAGATGGCGTTCTGGAAGAGTTTAAAATTAAATAAAGTAACACGAAGATCAAGAAGTTTGATGCTTGCAGCAATCACTGCAGCAACAATGGCCTGTTCTGGCAGTCGCTCAATTCTCCGTTCAGATTTAGTTCCAATGGATAAACAAAGTTACTCCTTACAACAAAAAGGACAATTAGAAAAATATACTGAACATGCAGAAAAATTAAAAGCAGATTTAGAAAAATATACTGAAGAAATCAATGTTTTATTAACACTTACCCAAGGATGGGAAAAACATTTCACCAACAATACAGATCCTGCAAGTTTTATGAGTCTACCTTCCCCATTTCGAGAGATCGTTCTCTACGAAAAAAAACAATTATTACAAACCGTTTTAGAGCAACTTGATTCATTGAAGGGAGATTATATTCAAACGAGCAATGATTACACGATTGATCTTTCTGCAGTAATCCAACGCATTGATGAGTTAAAAGGTTCGCTTATCGATGTATATGTTGAATCTTTAAAAGAGTTTATCGCCGTCTACCATAAACAGAAGTTTAGTCGAGTCTTCACAACCCAATTTGCAAAAGATCTTCAAAAAGAAATAGAAAAAATTGATCGTCTTATAGAACTTGTTCCTGGAAAAAAAGTAGTGCTTGACCAGGTAAAAGGGGAGTTAGTAGCAATTGATCAAGAAGTTGCAAAGAATGTTGTCAAAAAAGCAACAGAACCAACAAAAAAGATTCCAAGAGTTATCACTGCTGATCTTATTCAAGTTGTTGTGGCACAAACATCGACAACACCACAAATTGCAAAGATGATGCTGGAAGATACGCAAGGGGATGTTAGTCGTGCAGTATCATTGATTAAAGGAGGAGTTCTTTCTTCAAAACAACGACGTATGCTTAGTTTATTCTCTGAACGATTACATCTTCCTCTCGATGATGCAAAAAAAGCATTAGAAGCAGCAAATTGGGACGAAGCTGCAGCAGCGAAAAAAGCAAAGAAAAGATAATTATTTCTGATACTTTCTCAAACGAATCATCTCAATAATTAATCCAATGAGTGCCCCAACAAGAAATGCGCAAATGCCCCAGAGTAATAGACGATTTAAATTAGGGAGAGGAAAATAAAGAAAGGGTAGAACTGTTGGCTGCAATTTCTCAACGAAGAAAATAGAATAAAAATATTGAAAAAACAGAACAACAGAAACACCCATCCAGACTAAGAGCCCCATAAATCCTACATGTACCCAAGAACGTTCTGTCCAAGCCATTATTTCTCCCTTTTTATATAATAACTAAATGCGTCAAGGGCTGCAAAGACAAGTAAGAGAACGACCGAAAAAAGGAAACCTACTCCACTAAAGAGGAACGAGCCGATAATACAAGAGAGTGTAAAGATATAGAATGTTCGTGATCCAAAAAAGATTTTTGCACCATTTAATCCTGGCAATGGAATAAAGTAACTTGCGGCAAGCACAAGATTCATCCATGCAAAGGTAGAGATTAATGGATTGACTGTTTTAAACTGAACTAAAAATAAAAACAGTAAAAGATTAGCAAAGATACCGGAAAACGCAATCTTCGCCTCTTCAAAATCAGTTAAATGGATAAATTTTCTTCCTGCACGCGAAGTAGGATGTTCTTCAAGGGTATAACTCGTAACAGCAGAAAAAGGAAATTGTCCTAAAGAATAAAATGTCCAAAATAAACTAAACAAAATCCCAACTGGCACACCCTTTCCAGGAGGCAATTTCTTTTTCAATCCAAAGCGTTGCCAACGCCAAAGATCGAATGTATAAACCACATTATAATGATGCGCAGCCCAACGTTGCGCGAGTTCATGAATCCCCAAACTTAAAACAGCAAACACCATCATCCACAAGAAATTCTGAATCCAATGGCTCAAAACAATACTCTTTTGACCATCATCAAATCCAAAGACGAACGCAATAAGAAGAACACTACTAAAAAAGAAGATCACCTCACGTCGACGAAACATAAATTTCTTTACCGACGCTTCTTTTTAATCCTTTCTTTTTGGGAAATGCTTTTATAGCCACAAATACCAAGAATCCCATGGCCGTCGACCCAATGTTCTTAGCGATTATCGGAATTGCTATTGGGGGAATTCTTTATTTTACATTTAAAAATTATCTCTTTGGAGAAAGTCATGCTGAACCAACCTCATCAGGAGATATCGATAAAGTCATTCATGGGCAGGAAGCTGCGAGCGCAAATGATATTGCAGATGTTGAAATGAATGAGAAAAAAGCCACAGCACTTATGGCTGAAGAAGCGCAAATGCTCAAAACAGAAGAGAATACAAAAAAAGTAAAAGTATTCTACATCAAAAAGAATGCTGAGTTGTTACAATCTCCTCAAGGCCAAATTCAAGAGATTCTTCAAGCGTGTGATGTCATTAAACGAGCGATTCAGGTTGACATTAATCGAGCAAAACAAGAAGCGGGGTTTGTCCAAAAACAATTTCAAGAATGGGTAACGCTCGAAACAGAATTAAAAAAAATTAAACAAGAACAAGAAACAATTGCGAAACTTGCGCAAAAAGAAAACAAACCACAATTGCAAACAAGAGCAATGCAAATTATCGAAAGAACAAATGAAGCAATAAGTAAAGTGGAGATACTCTTAGCAGTTGAACAAGAACAAGTAAAACTCATTGGAGAAGTACAAAAGACGCTGAAAAAAGGTTTCTTTTCATTCAGCAGATCACAATGGTCTGCAACGAATGAAGAAATAAAATTGTTACAAAAAGATCCAGTAAAAAATAGAGCAAGAGCAATAGATCTTGCAAAATATCTCTATGAAAGCGAAGAACAAATTGGAAAACAGGCGGTAAGAATTATGCAATTAGAAGAACAAAAACCCGTATTACTTGGAGCACTAACACAAGCAACAAAAGAAGAAGCGCCATTAATTACCGGTGAAGTTCAATTAGCTGCTTGAAGTTTCTTGATATCTTGAATAATCTCTTTCGCGTGTCCAGCGCCAACAAATGCAATGATCTTTGATTCATGAGGCATCGCACGAAATAACTTCTTCGCCATATATTTATTCCGTTCCGTAACCAAAACCCGATGCACATTCGGATAACGATCTTTAAATTGTTCAAGAATCTGTTCAATTATTTCTTCTTTGGGGACAGTTCGTAAATCAATTTTAATCTGTGATCGTCCAAAAATACCTTGAATAAAATCCCAAGCAAAGCGAAATTTCTCTTTCCACGTCAATGCAGCAGAAAACTTTTTCAAGGTTACTTCAATCGGCTGATCAATAAAATACAACGGAATATTTTGTGCTTGAGCAACGCTTGCAGCTTTTTTCATTTCACTGCCCGGACTGACGCCAACAACATCCCCCAACTTATGTTCAATCCATTCACCAAATTTCGCAAAGAGATATCCCTTAATCCCAATCGCGCGAATCTCCTTCAATCCCAAACGTCGTCGACGGTTCGGTTCTTGTAACGCCGCAAACCGTCCAGCATCTAACTCTAACGCAACTAAACTTGGATGTTCTTGAAGAATAACACGTTCTGCTTCTCGGACACTTTCCGCAGCAATGTGCGAAGTCCCAACAATGAGTAAGTTCTCGTATATATGCATACTACAAGAGAAAACTATTTAAACTTAAAAAGTTGATGGATGCTCGGAAAGCCTGAAAAGGTGGTGCCAATCGTGAAAACAAAAAAAGTAACTGACGTTCTTGGAATGCCGGTCTATACCGACGAAGGATATTATTATGGAGACGTAGAAGAAACTGTAATTATGGGAAATAAAGTACATGGCTGGAAAGTCCGTGCAACAAAAAACTCAATGCTCTCTCGTGTATTAAGTGGCGCAAAAGGCGTTACAGTTCCACATCAATTCGTCAAATCCATCGGCGACATTATGGTTATTGCAGGTCATGCATTGCCATCAAGTGAAGAATCCGTGGATGCAGAAGCTGAAGAAGAACAGTTTTAGAACCAAACCTTTTTATAGTTCTTCTTGTATTTTCTCTTTAAAATGGGGTCACCACTTGGGAATGCAGTCCAGTTCTTCAAGGACTTTGGACTTTTCGATGTAGTTCTTCCATTTTTACTTGTCTTTTCTGTTGTCTATGCATTACTTGAAAAATCTCGTGTCTTAGGTGTTGAGAAGATTGGTGGCACAGATCATCCTCGTAGAAATTTAAATGCCATCGTCGCATTCGTCGTGGGCTTACTCGTTGTCGCAACAAATAAAATCGTCACCGCAATTAATCTCGCATTACCAAATGTCGTGCTTTTATTAGTAGCAATTGTTATGTTCTTAATGCTGATTGGAACATTTTACAAAACTGGTGAATTCGAATTCGCAACACAACATAGTTGGGCAATCAAAGGATTTATGGGATTAATCTTTATTGGAATTGTTCTCATCTTCGCAAACTCGATCATGGTTGATAGTACTCGCTCCTGGTTAGATGTTGCGTTTACTTACCTCACAGAAAATTTCTCAAGTACGATTGTAACCTCCGCCATCTTCTTAATTGTCGCGCTAGGCGCAGTGTATTATATCATCAATGGCGGGAAGGATACAGAACCCCCAGCAGCTGCAGGCGGAGGAGATCACCACTAATGTTCTTTCAAGCAGTATTTAATTTCAAGGACTTCGTCGACTTTTTAGTTGCATCAGGTACCTACACTTATTTCCTTCCATTCGTCTTAATCTTTGCAATCTTTTTTGCAATCCTGGAAAAAACACAAATCTTTGGTGCAACACAACGTGGTGTGAATGTTATTGTTTCTTTAGTTGCCGGTCTGTTAATCTTAGTGCAACCAGGAATTGTAGACACCATCAACAATTTTTTACCAAGAGTATCACTGATCATGGTAGTTATTTTAGTGAGTTTGTTGATCATTAGTATGGTTGCAGGAAATAAATTCAGAGGTGTACGAGGCTGGGCCTTAGGGGCAGCAATTATCTGTATTGGAATTGCAATTTTTATTGCATTGAGCCCCGGTCAAATTCTTTCATCTGATGATAAAGAAATGTTATTACGAATCGGAATTCCATTAGGAATGGTCATTGCTGTTATTGCCGTTGCAATGGGTGTCGGCGGTGGCGGAACAAGTGGTCCACGAACATTCTTAGAAGAGCTCGCTACTGCATTCGGGGGGAGAGGCCCAAGAGGTGGAGCAGGAGGCGGCGGAGCACCACCAGCCCCATAACAATGGCAACACTCCTCGACCTCGGACTCCTGAACTATTTTTTACCCTTCTTCATCTTCCTATTTGTATTCGTTATTCTCTATGCCTTATTAGAAAAAACAAAGATCTTAGGACCAGAACAACGTCCATTAAACCTTATTGCAGCCATTTGTGTCGCAGCAGTCTCGGTCTTTGCAGGCAAATTTACCTCATTATTATCATTCGTCATTCCCTGGATTGTATTTATCGTTATTATCCTAGTCATGATCTTTTTCTTATTTGGATCGTTCGGAATTGAAGGGAGAAAAGTCTGGGATTTGTTCGGAGAAACAGTCGTCTTCGTCCTAATTCTCCTTATTTTAGTTCTTGGTATTTCAGTCGTCTTCGAATCTTCTGTTTCTCCCTATCAAACAAGCGATTTAAATGGTGCAAATGTAAGTCAAGTAGCTACAACGGTTTCTGTAGAAGGAACAACAAATCCACGATCAGAAGCATTGAAAACAATAACACATCCACGAATTCTTGGGGCGATGTTTATCTTAGTGATGAGTGCAGCAACCGTACACTGGTTAACAAAACAAGTAGAAGCCCCCGGAAAATAAATTAATGTTTTTGTTTTAATTCTGTCGTAAGACGATTTAATTCTTTAATATTCATGACCAGTGGTTCAGTGATTCTCTCGAGAACTTTTTCAAGAGCCTTCATTTCAGTATTCACTTCACGCATGTCATGATCATATTCCCGTACTTTACCTAAAACTGCATTTTGTAAATTATCAAACCGTTCTTGGGTTCGAATCAATTCTTGTTTCACAGAAATAATATTGGTTTCAGCTTTTTCTTTCCAAACCGCTAAATCACCAACTCTACCAAGAAATTCTTCCCAACGTTCATTGATAATGGCTTCCGCAATCTCATGAATGCGTTCATTGTCTGAACTAGAACGAGAAGTCATAGGTTCAGAAGGTTGAGACATAAACGGAGAAGGTTGTGGAGCAACCTCAATCGAAGGACTTTCAACAGTTTCAGGTGCTTCAGCAACTTCAGATTGAGGAGCTTCAGGCGCACTTGGTGCATCATCAGGAGAAGGAGCGTCACCTGCTAAGCCAGCAACACCTGCTTTAATTTCACTGTATTCTTGGTTTGCTGCCATAGGATTCCTCTTGTTTTAGTTGATGACGAGAAAGAAGCTGAACAACTTCCTGTTCGGTCATGAAATGCATAGGGTTCCAGAGATTAATATATTTTTCGAGCACTTTAACATCTTCTTTACGCGCGAAATACTCTAACTCTTTGACCAAATGTTTCAATGCTTCTTTCAATCTGAAAATATCTGTTTTGACTTCTTTGACATCATTATTTAATGCTTTGAGTTCAATGAGTGTTTTTTTATACTCCGTAACCATATTCTGATTTACAACCAAAACACGATCACGAAGAAGATTATACTTACCTTCAAGCGTGCGAACACGTCCGCCCACATCAACGAGAAAATCTTGCTCACTGGTCGCTTGTTGTTGATCTTCTGCCATAGGAAACGAAAACTATATAACTCAAGCTTTTTAAAGCATAATAAACGTGATGTGAGTATACAAAAGTGGTGATATGGCTCTCTTTCGGAAAAAACTCAAAACAGGTGAACACGAAGTTCTCGAAGAAGGCACAGAAGAGGTCATGCATATTAATTATGAAGGCTATTCCCAAGTTCCCTCAGTAGAAGATGATCCAATAACCATGTCTCGAGCAATCGAGAAACTTGCTCAGTCGCCAACTGCCAGAATTATTTTTCATCAAAACAAACGCTACGAATACAATTATTCTCAAACCTTAATGTTAACAGAAGTTGCACAGGTCTATAATCATTTTATCAAGCAAAAGAAAATCTTAACGCAAGCAGCGCTAGAAACATTTGGCCCATTGCCTGACATTGGAAAAAAATTACGCGATTTACAATATCTTCTCTTAACTTTATTACGAACAGATCCTGTTGGTGCATTTGTCGAATGTCGACGATTACTCCGTGAAGAAAAGATTAACATTGCAAAAATCGGAACTGACGAGTATAGTTTGCTTGTACAACCCTACTTAAAAGTATTAACAGAACTCTATGATCTTCTTGCGAAAACAAGATTATTGACAAGTGTTCATCAATACCTAGAAGGATATTCAATTGGTAATCGAGATGTCTATCGTCAAATCTTCAAGCCAATTATCACACCAGATTTTATGTATACACGCTTACAAGCAACGCCGCCATTAGATGCAGAAGAGATTGACGCATATCCACTCGAAAAAAATAGTTACGTCCAAATCTTTAACACACGAGACACAATTAAACCATTGTACCATGTAATTCCCCCCGAATTTCAAATTTCTGAAGATAAATATGAATTAATTGAGATGGCGAGAAAAGTCTTAGCTGAACATCAACCCAAAGCAGAAGAATTCACAGAACCAGAAAAAATGCGTGAAACCTTTTTCAATATTGGGAGAGATTTAATCACCGAATTAGCAGATGCGAAACATATCGACCTCGCGTTTCACGAAATTGAAGAAATGGCGAGAATTCTTGTTCGATACACCGTAGGATTTGGTTTAGTAGAAACATTACTCCAAGATGAGAATATTCAAGATATCGCGATTAATAGTCCGCCAGGAAACAGTCCGATCTTCGTCGTTCATGCAAAGCATGATGAATGTGTCACCAACATTATTCCTTCAGTTGAAGATGTCGAAAGCTGGGCGTCAAAGTTGCGATTAATCTCAGCAAGACCATTAGATGAAGCAAATCCTGTCTTAGACACCGAATTAATCTTACCGAATGCCAGAGCAAGAATTGCTGTTATTTCAAGGCCACTGAACCCAACAGGCATCGCATTCTCGATTAGAAGACATCGTGACAAACCATGGACATTACCCCTATTTATTCAAAACGGAATGCTAACAGACCTTGCTGCAGGGTTAATCAGCTTCTTAGTTGATGGGGCAAGAACATTGCTCGTTGCAGGAACACGTGGATCAGGAAAAACATCCTTACTTGGTTCAGTCTTAGTTGAAATCATGAGAAAATATAGAATCATTACGATTGAAGATACCTTAGAACTTCCCACGCAAGCATTACACGAATTAGGATATAATCTCCAACAAATGAAAGTGAGAAGCGCCTTAGCAAAAGGCGGAACAGAATTAGCAGCAGATGAAGGTATTCGAACATCATTACGTATGGGCGATTCTTCTTTAATTGTAGGAGAAGTGAGAAGTACAGAAGCACTAGCACTCTACGAAGCAATGCGAACAGGGGCATTAGCAAATACCGTTGCAGGAACGATTCATGGGGACTCTCCCTATGGTGTCTTCGACAGAGTGGTCAACGATCTCCAAGTTCCAAGAACATCATTCAAGGCAACAGATATTATCATTGTCGCAAATCCAATCAGATCTGCAGACGGATTAAAAAAAGTCAGAAGAATAACACAAATTACCGAAGTCAGAAAAGAATGGGAAACTGATCCGTTAGCAGAAGGCGGGTTCGTCGATCTCATGCGGTATGATAGCAAAACAGATGCATTGATTCCAACAGATGCGTTGATCAACGGTGATTCTGAAATTCTCAAATCAATTGGCGGTCAAGTCAAAGAATGGGCAGGTTCTTGGGATGCAATCTGGGAAAATATTCTCTTACGTGCAAAAATAAAACAACTCATCGTCGAGTATGCAAAGACATTAAAACTTCCTGATCTCTTAGAAGCAAAAGCAGTGATTACCCTCAATGATGAATTCCATAGAATCAGTGAACGAGTGCGAGAGAAAGTTGGTCATATTGATAATCAACAAGTTTTATTTGAATGGGAAGAAGCACTCAAGCGATATATTAAAATAAACTTTCAACGATAAACGATGCCAGACGACGAACTTAAAAAAATTCTCAAGAAATATGAAAAAGAAGTAGCTGGTCATGTCGAAGATGCAGAGATAAATGGAAAATTCTCACAAGAATACACAACCTTCAGAAAAGAAGCATTGGCTGTGGGTGTAACGAGATACGAACGCTGGTGTAAAACTGCAGAAGGGATTATTCAATTCAAACCTTCACCAAAAGAAACAGAAGCGATTGAGCAAGCAATCAAAATTTCCCATTTAAACATTACGCCGATTGGCGCAGCAAGTTTCGCAGCCTTAGTAGCATTCGCATGTGTCATTCTCGGGTTAGGTATTGCAGCTTTAGGATTTCTTTTCACAGGAGATCTTGCAAATACACCCATCTTCTTCCCATTCCTTTTCTTGATTTTAGGATTAGTCCTTTTAAAAGTTCTAACAAAACTGCCGGTCTACTTAGCAGCGCGTTGGCGATTAAAAGCAAGCAACCAGATGGTGTTGTGTATTCTGTACATTGTGATTTACATGCGACACACATCAAACTTAGAAAACGCAATTAAGTTTGCAACAAACCATATTGGTACTCCATTATCTCTCGACTTACGAAAAATTTTCTGGGATGTTGAAACAAGAAAGTACACAACAATCAAAGAATCCTTAGACAGATATCTCGAAAGCTGGAGAAAAGATAATTTAGAGTTTGTTACTTCAATACATTTAATCGAATCTTCGTTATTTGAACCAACAGAACAACGCAGATTAGAATTACTCGATAAAGCGTTAGATGTTATTCTTGAAGGCACGTATGAAAAAATGTTACACTATGCACAAGAATTGAAAAGCCCTATTACGACCTTACACATGTTAGGAGTTATTCTTCCCATTTTAGGTTTAGTTGTCTTCCCCTTATTAGGATCATTCTTACAAGGGTTAGTGCAATGGTATCATTTAGCGTTCGTATACAATATTTTATTGCCGATCTTCGTTTTAGGATATGGATTAAACATCCTTTCAAAACGTCCAACAGGATATGGAGAAAGCACCATTGCCGAAGAAGGATTACAATCAAAGTTCAATCCAGCAGGATTAGCAATTTTTTTAGGAACGTGTTTAGTTCTTGTTGGTCTTTTTCCCTTAATCATTCATTGGATTGATCCATCTGCAGATTTGGCACTTCCTGGTCTTGGAAAATTTTTCGATTACAAAATATTTGGTGGTGCAAGTTATGGCCCGTTCGGGGTTGCCTCATTATTAATCAGTTTCTTTATCCCCGGTGGTCTCGCGTTAGCGCTCGGTCTGTATTTCAAATGGAAAACAGCAAAGCTCATCAAAGTCAGAGAAGAAACAAAAGCCTTAGAAAAAGAGTTTAGTGCAGCATTATTCCAATTAGGAAATAGAATTGGCGATGGAGTCCCAGCAGAAATCGCATTTAACAAAGTGGCTCAAACATTATCAGGTACTCCTTCAGGAAAATTCTTTCAATTAGTTGATACAAATATTCGCGTGTATGGAATGAGTTTAAACGAAGCGATTTTCAATAAAAAAAATGGAGCAATTCTTTCCTTCCCTTCCCCACTCATTGAAAGTTCAATGGAAGTCTTAGTAGAAAGTGCAAAAAAAGGACCAAAAGTCGTTGCAAGTTCATTAGTAACGATTTCAAATTATTTAGAACGCATCACCCGCGTCAATGAACGATTAAAAGACTTATTGGCAGAAGTGATTTCTTCAATGAAAGCGCAGATTAGTTTCTTGACGCCAGCGATTGCAGGCATCGTTGTTGGTATCTCTGCAATGATTGTTAGTATCATCGCAACGATCAATGATCAACTTGCGAAATTCGCAGCAGAAGGCGTTGAAGCAAGCAGTGCAGGTCAACTTTCGATTGTTGGTGATTTATTCAAACTCCAACATACAATCCCGGGCTATTTCTTTCAATTAGTCGTTGGATTATTCGTCTTTGAGCTCGCATATATCTTAACTGTCTTAGAAAATGGAGTTGAAAACGGCAACGATAAAGTGGGAGAACAAGCAACACTCGCTAAAAATCTGATTCAAGGAACATTCCTCTATATCATTATCGCAGCAATTGTAACCATCGCATTTTACTTCCTATCAAAAGGATTCCTCGCGCAGGGAGGAAGCATCTAAATCTTTATAAATCAAGAAACAGGAAAAGCATGATGTCAAAAAAAGGGGAGATTAGTCCATTATTGAAAAAGATTCTCGTCTTAGTAGCTCTGCTCATTCTATTTATTATTGTCTATCTTATTTTAAAAACACGAGTGATCGATCCACTCTTTGGTGCAGCATGAACAAGGGTCAAAGTCTTCTCGGAACTACCATCGTAATTTTGGCGATCGGATTATTAAGCTTCTTTTTCTTAGTCTTATTTCTAAAGGGATCAGGCGAGGCTATCGGTGCAAAATCAAATACTGCATTGATCCAACAATGGGTAGATACAACTGTTTTACAAAAACAAATTACGAAGACAACGCCTGGCGATCTTTCAGAACAAAAAAAATTAAGTCGTCCACCACCACCTATCCTAAACCCAACACCGATCTCCGTTAAAAATGAAGCAATGCTCCAAGATCCACAAACAAAATATCAAATCGCAGAAGCGATGGCAGAATGTTGGCGCGCATTTGATCGAGGAGAAAAAAACTTCTTAAGTAATTTTCCGGGAAGTCCAAAAGTGTTTTGTTATCGTTGTTCTGTTATTGAATTCGATCCATCATTAAAAGATGGAAAACATCAAATGAAAGGATTTACACAATATCTTGCAACGACAAAAATGGACTCAGGAGATGAATACAGTAAATTCCTTTCAAATAAAAATGACTTACTTGCGAAACAAACAGTTGCGGCAGATGACACCGTCACAATTAATTCTGATTGGTACATTTTCTTCATGGCATTTTCCTATAGTAAATGGAAAAGTATTCTTGCAGCAAGCACTGCAGGAGTAACTGTTGGTGCTGCTGGTGGCGCAGGCGTCGGCGCAATTTTTGCAGGCGTCGGCGCAATTCCCGGAGCGATTGTTGGTGGCTTAGCAGGTGGAATAACTGCAGGCGTTTCTCAAGCAACAAGTAATTTATTTAGCGATAATAATTTTAATCCCACAATAGCAATCGCATCTCCTGAGGTGATTAACGCAGCATGCAATCAATGAAAAAAGGAGAAATGGAATGGGAAACGATTGTAAAACTTATTATTATCCTTATCACCTTAATCCTTTTAGTCATCCTCGTCTACGCATTCAAAGAAAAAGCAACAAGTTTATTTCAACAAGGATTAAAACTCTTCAAGTAAAATGGAAATCGAATGGAAAACAATTATCACGGGGATTCTGGTATTTCTCGTCTTAATCGCCGTCATTTTTGGATTGCCTCCTTTACTGTCAAAGTTAGGGAATTCTTTTCTCGGAATAACCCCCTTTGATAATGCAACAAGTGCAAAACAAGGTGCAACATTTGTGCAAACATTCCTTAAGGAAGTGCAACAGTGTCAAACATCCCCCGATAAAGAATGTGTGTGCCCATTTACCAGTTATGGAATCCCGCCAGGAACGTTTATTGAATTCAAAAATGATTTGGGAAGAAGAGAATCAACACTAACAATTAACCAAGGAACTCCAATAGATCCTAAAGGAAATTTGAAAGAAGAAAAACTTCCATTGATTGTTGCAACAGATCAAGCATGGACCCCTGGCCTTTTCGGATCATATCTCGATGATTCTGGAAAAATCAATGTAGGAAGATTTACCGGCGAATATGAAAAGATTGATTTAATTCCTTCCACAGGAAAAGAGTCTCCAACAACGGTGCAATCAATAGGCGGAGAATATCCACTCTTAAGTCTGGTAAAAATAACTCAAGATAAAATAGGACTTCTTCCAACTCCAGTACGATCAACAGCATCTCACTTAGATGAACTCAAAAAAGTTCCAGTCTGTAATACGAATCCAGAAAGTCAAATTGCAAAAAAGATCTATAATCAGATGCTCCAAAATCTCGCAGAATGTTCCTCATTACAATCATTAAAAGAAATCAAATCAGAACAATTGTTTCCCATTCTCATTAAACGCAATACACAAGCAGAAGATCGGTTTGTCGTCGGTGTACGGTATACTCTTTCAGGCAAACAAGGATCGTGGGTTATCTCTGCTCCCCTATGGATTAGTGGAGGAGAAACGATCTTCACCACAATGCCCCCTGGAGATGAAAGTGATATAAACACTGCAATTGCAACACTCAAACAATCATTGGAAGGAAAAACAATTGAACAAGGTCAAGAAGCACTCAAGAAATTTGAGAATGAACCTACGATAACATTAGAACATTATAAAACGGGTATGACTCAAGGAGTCGCACTCGATGAATTAAGCAAGATCGAAAAAGAAAGGCAAACCGTAACAGATCAACAAGCGTTTTGCAAACGACAAGATCTTTCAACGATAAAAATGCCAGATAGTTGGACAATCCAATGTCAAACCCTCTTCCAAGGAACAGCGTGTAGTTTAAACCAAGGAAGTAAAGTAATGCAAACAGATCAACTTGCAGTTTCGCTGTGTCTTTTTGGAAAACGAGCAGATTTTACAACCGTAACGCCCTTTCAAAGTATCTCAGTTGGAACTGATACTCCCCTAATCGAATATTATCGAAACAAACAACAAGTGTGTATCGCCCCAATCTCCACACAAGAAGCGATCCAGCTGCGTGCGCAAGAACGAAAACAACTCGAAGCGTTATAGTTTAACCAAAACATTTAAATAGCATCTCAGGGAAGAAAAGAATCATGTTCCAGAATAAAAGAGGTCAGAGTTTACCAATGAACGTAGTTATCATTGGGATTATTGTTCTTGTCGTTCTCTTACTCGTTTTACTCTTCTTTGTGGGCGGATTTTCAAAAATTCGTGACGGTTTAAGTAATGCCTTCGGTGGAGCAACTGCAGGGACAGATGCTCAACAAGCAGTGCAATTCTGTCAAGGCTATTGTAATCAAGCACAACAATTAGGAACGCCCCCTTTAGTAAAAAATTCAGCCTTCTGTAAAAAAACATTCAGTATTGATCAAAATGGTGATGGAAAAGCAGATCGTGTCGGCGGTAAAGATGATGACACGACCCAACCACTCAAAAAATTCTCGTGTGGCCCAGTTTCAGGAACAGGTTCCACAGATGAGCTCGTTTCTTTAGACGTTAATTGTCCTTCTGTTTCTTGCGCATGAAATCAAAAAAAGGCCTTGAATTAAGTCTGAACACAATTATCACTGCCGTCATTATTATTGTTATTCTTTTCTTTCTAATCCTTTTATTAACCGGTCAAGGCGGCAAACTGTTCAGCGGATTAAAAAACCAAGTAGACAATATTGTTCCCTTAGCAAACAGCACATTCCAAAAACCATAAATAGCCTCAAATCATCTTCTTTCAAGAATGAGAAACAAAAAAGGGGATCTCAGTTTTAGCTTAGAAACACTAATCAGTATTGTAGTGGGTGTAAGTATCATTCTCCTCTTATTTTTCTTTGTGATCCCAGGAATCTACAACTTAGTCTACGGCACAAGTAAATGTGAAAATGAAGCAGAGTGGAAAGTCATTCAATCAGCCGTAGACAGCGCAGATGCAGGAAAGCAACACCAAGAAATTTTCTTTTATAATGGACCAGATGATGCCTGCAAACTTGCAAGTTTTTCTCCCGGACAACCCCCATTCAATGTTTTCCCGAAACAAATAACGATTGACAAACCACAACTCTGCCTTTGTAAAATCGATGGTAGTAGTTGTAATCCTGTCGCATGCCAAAAACTCAATAACATTGATCGGATTGAGGATCAAGACCAGCATCAATTCTCCACTGTTGGATTTGAGCCACATATGTTCTTAACATTCTCTGTCCAAAATAAAGTATTACAAATTGCCCCATTAGGAAAACAATCAAAAACACAAACCTGGCAATATTCAGGAAAAGATACAACAGAAGTAACAGATCCAAATGGAATGATCAATAAACTACAGGTAGAATATACGGAACGAACAGGAATTACTGGAATCAAAGTAGAACAACAAGTATTAGGATCAATCGTCCCAGAAGAGTATGCAAGGTTCACATCAATCAACCAATTCCCCATCGCATTCACCGCAACATTAACCAAACCAAAACCATATAGTAATGAACAAGAACCATTTCAAACAAGCGCAATTACCAAAGTCACAGGTGAACTGATTCTTCTCAAAGAAAATATCCAACCTCTTTCACAAGAACTTCAACAATCACTAAAATTGTTTTATAAAAAAGGAGATGCATGGAGAAGTACTGAATTAACGTGTAATTTAAAGCCAACACAAGATCAAATTTTAATCCCCCAAGCAATATTAGAAAAACAAAAACGCGTCATACAAACCATTGCATTATGTTCATTCACTGCATATGGATGGGGAGAAAAATTGGCGATTTATCCAGAAATCCAAAGCCAAGATGAACAAGAAGTGTACGATGCAACACCCTTACAAGCAACAAATCTAAAAGACATTCCAGAATCAAAACAGATGCAATGTGATCAAAAACTAAAAACAGAAGGAAGATGCAAGGTCGATGCAAGCATAGCAGATCATATCTCGACCATCCAATCATTCTTACAACCAACAGAACAACTTTCAATCATCAGCGCAACAAGGCCAGTTGCATTACAAATACATTTATTCAATGACTATTTCGCAGGAAAACGTTCAACTCCTGTCTGTGGCCCACAAGACGCGGTAATCTTAATGCAGCAACGTCCAGGAAAACAAGCAACAGAAACTGATGCAGCTTATACACAAAGAATAAGTGCCTGGGTCGATACCAATCTTCCCAAAGTGCAAGCAAGCATCAACGATCCAACAAAGTATCAACAGTGCCCCCACATCGCAGGAAAAGCAATCGATATCTATCTCACGAGTAACGGTATTCTTCAAACAGATCAAGTAAACCAACAACATCTGCGAGAGATTATGTGTAAAGCGGGTTGGATCAATTACGCAAAAGAATATTGGCATTATGAGTATGGAACAAATCAATGGGAAGAAAAGCAACCTTTCTTACTGGATCCAGAGACGATTTCAACAGCAAATTATCCAGCAAATTGTTATTATGGGGGGACAGTCCAAAATGTGGCATAAAAAAGGAGTAAGTACACTTGAAGAAACAGTAGGGCATATCCTTCTAGCATTGTTCTTAATTGTCGCGTTAGCAGGAGCGATTTTCAGAATTAGTGACAATGCGCAACATCTGCAAGAAGTAACTGCACGAGAAATCGCATTAGCGCATGATGCACTTCAAGTAGCCCCAAATCAAATCTCATACAAATATAATATTGTACCAGAACTCAGCGTCAAAAAAACAGGATCCTGTACCATCGAAGTAAGTCATACCAAACAACAATTTCCTGTAAAAATTCCATGTAGTACAATCAAAGAAGATAAAACAACAATTGAGACAAATCAACTCAACATCTGCACCTTGGAGAATCAACAACAATGTCCCAAATAAAAAAAGGAGCAGTAGGCTTAGAAGCAACGCTCTGGCTCTGGAGATTAATTCCTGTCTTTATTCTAGCAGTATTCTTCTATATTGTTGTCCTGTTCTATCGCGGAGAAAGTTTTAACACAACCTATCTCGACCAAGAATTAGTCATTCGAAATTTATTCACAAAAGAATGTTTGGGACAAGAAAATGCACGTTCAGGAATCATCGATGTGCAAAAGATCAGTGATATAAAATTACAAACCTGTGCACAAAAAGAAAATCAGTGGTATGGAATTAAACTGCGCAACACCCAAGGAGAACTTGTCAAAGAAGCATCAGTGATGCCAGTACACATTCAGAATCTTATCCCAGTCTGTCCTTCAGTTCCTGAATATCAATGCACGCAAAAACAAGTTTACGTTCTTTATCAAGATCAGAATCAACAAAAACCAGGAATTTTAGAGGTTGAGAGGGTACAACGTGTTGAATAAAAAAGGGGGTGTCGGTGAATTAGTGCAAGCCCCATTAGTGATCATTGGAATGGTTCTTATCATTGTCATATTCTCTATTCTCCTCTTTGTCTTCAATGGGGGAAAAGCAACAGAAACCGTAATTGATCGTGATAGTCTCGCAACAGTTGAAAACACAAAAACAGTACTCAATATTTTAGACACGGGAATTCTAGTCAATGAAAAAATGGTGCAAATAAAAGCAATCATTGCAACTGCAAAAGAACATCCTGAGCAAACAAAATCTCAAATTGATACAGTGATGAAATCATTACCTCAGCAAGAAGACGCCCCCTATCTCAAGCCGTCAGAAATTGGAAGACCCATTGATTGGTATTTAGGTGTAGATGGCACGATTATCGGCGAATCATTTAATCAAGATCGCGGACATCTTTACGGACAATGGTTTGTAACGACCATCCAAATTCCAAATCTAGAAAATCCAAATCAACCGTTCAATATCTTACTCAAAAAATATGTTCACTAACCACAACAAAAAAGGAGATCTCTTTGTGCCGTTTATCCTACTGTTTAGTATCTTGCTTTTAGGGATGTTAGTATTCACGATTGCGCAGAATAATGAAAAAAGAAAAGAATTAATTCCAAATACCGTCGGTCAACAAGTAGTTGCGTTATTAAAAATATATGATGAAGGTGAAAAAATAAACTTCTTTATGGCAATGGCGGGAAAGTTAGCACAACAGAAAACAGAACAACAACTGATGCTGAATGGTGGGTATGCAAGCACAACAACCTGTGAAAAACTAACGGATGTCCAAACAAAAACAGATTGGGTAATCTGGAGCAAGAAATGTGAACCATTCAACCCAGAACAAGCCTATCTAAAAGAATTAGGAACACAACTCACGCAATTCACAAATGGGTATCAAAGTCAATACACTCCATTCCCTGATCAAGATCCTGCATGGAAAGCAGTCCTTAAATATTTTCAAGGAAAGAAAGTAGGTAAAGATTTAGTTGCAGAATACAGCAAACGTGTACAAACAACGACCATTGAAAAAGTTCAGTCAACAAACAAAGAAACAACATTATCTGTAAAAACGATTTCATTACCACTTGAAGCAGCGGACGGAGAATATCAAGTAAAACCAAATGTTCCACTAAATCAAATTCAAACTGCCCCCTACCTACAAGCATACACAACCGCAGTAACTTGTCAAGCAACAAAAGATCCAAAAACAGAATGTTTACCCCTCTTCCAAAAAATAAGTCCAGATGCACGAGTCAATCTTCAAGGAGAAACAATACAAGTAACCTTGCCAAAAATCAGATTTATGTTCTCAGTAAAAGAAGATCTCCCCCCATTAGCAAATCTGCAATAATCTCCATATCCTAAGAACATAATCTTTTTTAACCCAGAAGAGCTCAAAATCAACAATGATCCAACAAAGTTATGAGGTGATTGTGCAGAAGATCGTAGAAAGCACAAAACTTTCTAAAGAAGAAATTGAAACAAAGATTCAAGAGAAATTAACAGAACTCCATGAACTTGTCTCAAAAGAAGGCGCAGCCCATATTGTCGCAAATAGTTTTAATGTCAATCTTTTTGAAAGTGTGCCACAACAATCAAGAGTCTTAAAAGTAAGAGACTTACGTCCAGGCTTAAACGGCATTGAAATTCATGGAAGAATGATCTCGCGATACGAACCACGAACATTTCAAAAAAACGGCAGAGCAGGGAGAGTCCTTTCAATCATGATTGGTGATGAAACCGGAACAGTACGAACAGCAATCTGGGATGATAAATTAATCCAAGAAGTCATGCAAGCGAAAGAAGGCGATGTTTTCAAATTAAAAAATGGATACGTCAAAGAAAACAATGAACGAGTTGAATTCCATTTAGGTAATAAGGCACAAATCACAATCAACCCTGGCGAAACACAAGCAATTAAAAAAACAGGAGAGATGCGTAGAAAACAACTCGTCGATGTCAAAGAAAATGAATACGTTGAAACACTAGGGTTTGTTGTCCAAGTCTTCGAACCAAAATATTACGCAGCATGTCCCGTCTGTAATAAAAAAGTGATTCTCCAAGATAATGTCGCGAATTGTCCAGAACATAAACAAGTTACCCCAAAACAAACACCGATCTTAAACTTAGTCTTAGATGACAGTACAAGCACGATCAGAGTAGTCTGCTTCCGAGATGTTGCGCAAAAACTTTTAGCAGAGCAAACAACGATTGAAGGAATTAAACAGCAAATCTTAGGCAAACCATTGCTCATCAAAGGGAAAATAACTCAAAACCAAATGATGGGTAGAATTGAATTAGTCGCGAATAGTGTTGAAGAACCAGATGCCGCAGCATTATTAGCAGAGTTACCATAACATGATGTTTAAAACCCATCTCGCATTCGGATTCTTAATCGGAGTTTTAGTAACACAATTCGTAAATGTTTCATATCCCTTAATCTTCATTGCATTAGTAACCCTCTTAAGTGGGTTGCCAGATTTAGACACCGTCAATAGTAAATGGGGCAGAAAATTCTGGTATGTATCGTATCCAATTAGTTTTATTTTCGGACATCGTGGTTTTTTTCATTCAGTCTTTCCTGCAGTGGGATTCTTTCTCATCTTTTACGCGTTAGGCTTCAGTATGTTAGGGTTAGCAATTTTCTTTGGATGGATGGCGCATTTGTTCGGTGATTGCATTTCAAAAGAAGGTGTCGCATTCTTCTATCCTATCTCTTATTTTAGATTGCAAGGCCCAATGCGCGTGAATTCCGTAACAGAAAGCTTCGTATTCGTTCTTATTCTCATTGTCGATGTCTATCTCGTTGCGAAAATGATCCATATTTTCTGAAAAGATTCCAAGAAGAGTGAAAGAATTCTAGAAAAGGAGCAAGAATCTTCTTGAAGATCAATCAATAAGGGGGGTAGATGCAAAAAATACTCATCCCATTGCTCTGTTTTCTTCTGAGCATAACCCTAGTAGCCGCAGCAAATGATCATTTAATCATCAATCAAGTCCTCTATCTACCAACATCCACAACAGATGGAGAAGCAGTAGAACTGTTTAATCCAACAACAATAAGTATTAACCTTTCTGGATATACACTAGCCACAAAAACATCCCTAAAAGATGTAACACTTCCCTCAGTCATAGTTGCACCAAATGCATTCTTCCTGGTAACAGATCCAAATTGGAATCAAACAAAACAACCAGAATGGCCATTTGCAGATTACGAAGAGACCATGACGTTAACAAATACAAACAGCGGTGTTGCATTACAGTTACAAAATAAAACCATTGACAGCGCAGGTTGGGGAAACAGTTCTGGATTTGAAGAAACAACCCCCACAGAAGGAACGATTCCTGGAGAAAGTTTACAACGAAAAAATAACCAAGATACAGATAATAATCTAAATGATTTTTTCCCAGCTTTACCCTCGTTCAAAATAAAAACAATCATTCAAGAAAATAATTCCATACCAACAATCGATTTTTCAGTCAATATCAGTCAAGAAGAAACAACCCTCAATGTCTCCCTAGAAGACGACGATGGTGGGGAAGCAGGAGTACAGATCATTCCTCTGCCAGGCAAACAAAAAAAGCTTGTGCTCAGCGGAATTCCAAACTCCACCGATCTGATCTATATGCTCCGCTTCCCTAACCAATCTCAAGAAGAACGCGCATTTGATGCATTATCTCTTGCGTCTTCAGATCCAGCAGGTGAGTATACGCTAAGTATTCTCAAACAAAATCAAACACTAGAAGAGCTTCCCTTCACCTATAAGGAACTCACTGCATTTAATATGTCCACAACAAAAATGGAATTTGGTGCAGTGAAGATAAACCAAAATAAAACAGCATCGATCTTCTTTACCAATCAAGGAAATACTCCTTTAACCTTAGGATTCTACCTGAGAGACGTAAACACGACGTTCTTTGACCAAAAAATAAAAATAACATTGAATCAAACAGCAGGAATGCTTGGAAAGAAACCAATATATCTAAAAAATGAAATTAATCCCGGAGAAACCGCAGAAGTATCGTTCGAATTCAGAGTCAATGAAACAACAATCTCAGGGATATATTGGGGAAAGATCGGAGTCCTAACACAAGCATGAAACTGCTTTTTTTTCTTTGTTTTATTTTTATTCTAACTCAAAGTTGTTTTGCGATTAGCGTCGGAGTTTCCCCAAGTAAACTCAAAGCAATCCAAGAAGAACAAAAAATCTGGATCATCAATAATGAAAATAATTCAATACATTTTATCATTGAAGGAGACCTTTTAGAGAAAGTACCTGCAGAAGGAATACTTCAACCGTTTGAAAAAAAGAAAATCATTGTTATTCCAAAAGAAACAAAACAAATGCAAGTCACGTTTTTACCAGAAGAAGGACTAGCAACAACATTTCAAATTCCCTTCATTGAAACGCAAAAACAACAATTGATTACTTTAATAGAAATCATTGGAATAATCCTCTTTCTCGCCTGTGTAAGTATCCCGATTATCGTACAACTCAAAAAGATCAAGGGCTCGCGTCACACACGTCAAAACCGCACAATCCTTATAAAGCAAAAAGAGAAAGTATCCTTAACCTCAGTGAAAAAAATGCGAAAGCAATCGAGGTTTTTGTTGCTGCATTCTTTTGTTGAGGTGTTAAAAAAAATCCGAAAGGAACCGGAGGAAAACAATGGCAAATCGGCCAGTAAAAAAATACAAAGCAGGCGCAATTGAGGTCTGCATATGGGATAATGAGAGACAAGTAGGTGATGCCTTAGTTGGCTTCAAAACCATCTCCTTAACAAGAAGTTATAAGAAAAAAGGAGAAGATTTGTGGCGTTCTGAACAAATTAATTTAAGACGTAATGATGTACAAAAAGTTGTCGTCACATTAAACGAAGCATTGAAAGATTTATTATTAAGTCATCCAGAAGAGGAGGAAAATGACCATGAGTAAAGAAAAAGAAATGTCCATTCACGAGTTGCCAGGAGTTGGTCCAGCAACAGCAGAGAAATTACAGGAGTCAGGATTTGATACCCTATTATCAATCGCAGTAGCGTCTCCCGGAGAATTAGTTGAAGCAGGTGGCTTAACAGAAGCAACTGCACGAAAAGTCATTCAAGCAGCCAGAAAATCAATGAATATGGGCTTTGAAACAGGTGAAGAACTCATGAAGAAGCGTGAGAACATCCAGAAAATTGTAACAGGAGCGCAATCATTAAACACGTTATTTGGTGGTGGAATTGAAAGTGGTGCAATCACCGAATGCTATGGTGAGTTTGGTTCAGGAAAATCGTCCTTAGCACACCAAATTGCTGTGATGGTCCAATTACCTCCAGAAAAAGGTGGCGCAAGTGGAACTGCAGTCTGGATTGATTCTGAATCCACCTTCAGACCAGAAAGAATTAAACAAATCGCAGAAGCAAATGGGATGGATCCTTTAGAAACATTACGTAATATTAAAGTGGCGCGCTCGTTTAATTCAGACCATCAAATGCTCTTAGCGGAAAAAGTTGAAGACTTAATCAAAGAAGGATTACCGGTAAAATTAGTCATCGTTGATTCATTGATGAGTCATTTCCGTGCAGACTTTTCTGGCCGTGGTCAACTCGCAGATCGACAGCAAAAACTAAACAAACACATGCATGCGTTAATGCGGTTAGCAACATCCTATAATTTAGCAGTGTATATCACCAATCAAGTGATGTCAAAACCAGACACCTTCTTTGGAGATCCAACTACAGCGATTGGCGGACACATTGTAGGACATAATAGTACCTACCGTGTTTATTTACGCAAAGGAAAGAAAGGCTCACGTGTTGCGAAGATGGTGGACGCTCCTCATTTAGCAGAAACAGAAGCGATCTTTATGGTAACAGAAGCAGGGATTAAGGACGTTTAGTCCTTCTTCTTCTTTTAATCCCATAGTTATATAAATCACCAAAATAAAGAAATGCGATGTTAAAAAAGAGTGAAAACTTCAAAAAAATATTAACTTTTACGATTATCATTGCCCTTTTATTTGGGGGATTATTTTCTTTGATCCATCAAATACTGGACAAGTTGTACAGAATAAACCGGTTTCAGAGAGTCAACATTCACAGATTGAGGGCGGAGTTTGCAGCAATTCAAATGAATGTTTATCAAGTTTATTGTGTACACATAAGCGATGCGCTAAACCCACAGGCGGAATAATTGGAGATTCTTGTAATGTCTTAAAATTGGACTGCCTCACAGGTTATTGCAAAAGTACAACTAGGGAACAAACAGGGGTTTGTACTCCATTAAATGAAGACCCATTCACAGATGAAGAAATACAGCAGTTGAAACTCACCGCAAATGTCGATCAGATCACACAGGGTCTCCAATTCAACAGACGCGCAAACCAGTACATGTTCATGTCTGAAATTCCAGGATTACCTAGTTTAACCCGTGATGTTTATGCAAAGATAACGAATTCTAACCTTGATCTAGATACGAAAATGACGCAAGTCAATACAAAGATTGATGAAAACAAAAATTTTTGTACAAACATCGGTTTAAAATTTCATGCATTAGCAGTACCTCCTTTTACCGGCGCATCAATCCTTGATATTACCGGTGAAGCTAAAGGGGGCGGAGGAATAGGACCCACATATAATTATTTGTACGGTAAAGATAGTTGTTCTCCAAATAAGGATCTATTTGTTATTTCAAATAGTGGGAATACGATACAAGCACCCCATTTTCAGGGAAATGATTTTACCGTCAGTTTTTACTATTGCTGTGATAAAATGCCTCTAGTTGTAACCCCATTTATTAGAAACTAACTTTTGACGAGAAGAAGGCATTAGACCCTACATCGTCCATCTAATCGGTTTATAATGTCTCTAAAAATGCCACTTAAAAGTAATAACAAATAGAAAGTCTTATAATCCATTATTCTTTACGTAGATTATGCAATTAAGATCATTTACACTCAAAAACGGATTAACTGTCTATGTTGATCCAAAACCAATCGGAGAAGCAGGAGTTCTTTTAGGAATTAATGCAGGGTATTTCCATGAAGAGAAAACAGAAACTGCGCATTGTACCGAACATATTGTTGCGGCTCCGACAGCGATTTACAGAGATGATCGAGATCCAAGGTTAACTTATGCGAATAGAAATGCGAGTACATCCGATATTCGTACTTGTTATTATTTTACAGGTTTACTTCCCCAACATCTCTCACCTGCGATTGCAGATCTCAGAAAAATATTTGATCCTATCGATGTTTCAATTCTAGAAAAACAACGAGAAGCAGTACGTCATGAATTGAAAGGAAAAAGCTTTGAACGAGAACTATTCGGATTAGAAGTAAATCGGCTTCTTTTCCCAAGGTATAACGCCCGATTGAAAACATATCGAGAACGACAAGAACGATTAGATGCAGTGACGGGAGAGGATATTCAAAAATTTTATGATAAATTCTATTCTCCAAAAAATAGTTTTATCTATCTCGGCGGAGAATTATCTCCAGGGATAGAAGAGGAAGTTGCAAATACTTTTGAAACTGTTGAACATCAAAAAAATGAAGCTACAGAAAAGGTCGTTTTTGAACCAGAACCTCCCCTTGATATGTCATTGACTCTAAGCAGAGAGCTCAGAGAAGATGAAAATGCTTCTGTCGACCTCGTTTATCGTGTACCCCAGTTCGGGGGAGATCGTCTCGGGGAGCTTGCAGCGATGGTAGGTCTCGAACGTTATCTAGCAGAAACAACGGGCCCGCTTTATAGAATTTTACGTGAAGAACGAAATCTTTGTTATACTTGTGGAACAGACTATACGTCGCATATGGGCTCAGCAGGTTTGTTTTTTCTCGGCGCACAAACATCTGCGTCATTAGTGGAAAAAACAAGAAAAGGAATCTTAGACTGTTTAAGTGAAGTTGCTGAAAAAGGAATTCCTCCAACCTATTTTGAGGTTATGAAATATCAAGAAGCAATCGCCAAATTGCGCAGACAAAAATCTCTGCGATCGGGAGAGCTTATTGATTGGTTTAATCGGGGCATTGATAATAACGAGATGAGTGATATTTTTCAAGGTGTTTCCAACGATACAATTAAAGCAAAAGCAAGATACTTGCTTGAAAGCCCACATGTCACCGCAATTAGTCTTCCAAAGAAAAGATAAATTAAAACTTTCTCCGCTCAAACTTCAACAAATACCCAATGTACTTAATAATTAAATGCGCGAAAAAACTTACAGCAAGAGCAGCAACAAAAAACTGCCAAGAAACAATATAATAAGGAAGAATAAACAGCATCGCCCCAAGTGGAGCAACAATTTGATCAAACGGCATAAAACTCTTTCCAGGAGTAATTCCAATTCTTCGTTTCACAAAACTTCCAACAGCATCACCAAACAACACACCAAATCCTAACAATGCCCCAAAGAAAATAACCGGCACAGTATGATAATCAAGAATATTCAACGCATTAAAAAAAGCAAACCGTCCCAAAAAGCGTTGAATCTCAACAGCAACAATTCCCCCAAGAACACCAAACACTAACCCTCTCCACGTTTTATGACTTCCAAAAATACGTTCACCAAAGAGATTTTTTCGAAAGTCTAAGGGTTTATTCAAAAAATTCCATTTCCGAACAAACACTGGCATCATATTCGCAATCGCAACAGGAAAAAGAAAATATAACACCTGAAGGAAAGAAAACGCCATAATTGGAGATAGAAAAACACGAATAAAAAGGTTTGGTTTATTTTCTTAATGCGAGAGTAATAACTTTATCAACAGCATTATAAAATTGTTGATTGGTCCATCGCTCAGGAAAGTTTTGATACTGGGGAAGATGTCCAAGGAATTGTTTGATCTTTTCTGCAGTCAAGTCACGAGAAGAATCTCCATACTGGTGTTGTTTAACGTACTCCGCATTCAAAAATTGTTCAAAATGTTTCTCAATCGGAACAATCAACATAGGTTTATGTAAATACACTGATTCACTAATCAACGTAAACCCACCAGTCGTAATGACTGCTTTTGCATGTGCCAAATCTGTTAAAAATCGCGCCTTATCATCAAAACGCTTAAACGTTAAATTCCCTTCCTGACTCTCACGATCAAACCCATAGATCACGAACTGTTCAGGCAACTGTTTCAAAATCTCAATCAATTTCTGATAGGTTTTCGTAGATTGATAGACCAAAATATAATTTTCTTTCTTCGGTTTAATATGGAATAGTTCAGAACGTAAAACAGGAAGAACCCCAAAGGTGTTTTTGATAGTTCTCAACAGCGTTTTAGGCATGAGCATGACAATAAAATAATGGGGTCGTCGCATGAACGTCTTCACAATTAACGCAACTTTCCAATATTGAAGTAACTCAGAAAAAGGAAATTCATATTTTCCATAAATCAAATAATGTTGATTATCCACACTGATCAACGGCAAATTATAATTATATGCAACAACGCTTGCAAACGGCTCCCAATCCGCAAGAACCAATTCAGGTTTAAACTGTTCAATCGCTTTACGTACATTCAAAAAACGATGGTAAGTTTGACTATTCATCTTACGTAAATTCCGAAAAATCGTTTTCCACGTTAATACCTTATTTTGTTCAAACGCTAATTCAAACCCTTCAATGTTATACACATTATCAAAATACTGTGAAAGGTACGTGTAAGAACGATGACTCGCGATAATAAAAACCTCATGTTTCTTTCGTAAATGATCTAAGAGAACCTTACTCCGAACTGCATGACCCATCCCAACACTACATAAACCAAACAAGATGCGTGCCATTTGATAAACCAGAATATGCTGATTTAAGAACCTTTCTTCAATAGGCAGTAAAAACCTTTATAAAGATTCACAATACCCCCGCCATTATGGAAGGAAAAACCTACCACTGTAGCTCCTGTAAAACACAAGTAGCAAACTTAAAAGGCTCAGTTCGCTTTACTTGTCCAAGCTGTGGAAAAAGTGAGATTATTCGCTGCCCACAATGCCGCAAGGTTGGAATTCGATACACCTGTTCTGATTGCTCTTTTTCTGGACCAAACTAATGGCACGTGTCATTATCACATTGCAGATTATGCCTGAATCTCCAGATGTTAACTTAGAAGAAATCAAAATTGGAGCAAAGAAATGTATTGCAAAATTCGGCGCAGACATTGGCAAAGAAGAGATTGTTCCCGTCGCATTTGGATTACAAGCAGTCAAATTAATGATTATCTCGGATGAAGCAAAAGGCGGAACAGATAATCTCGAAGAAGAAATACGTCAAGTTCCCGGTGTCCAAAGTGTTGAAGTAACTGATGTACGCCGAGCAATTGGATAATTAACCATCTAAATCTATAAAAACAATTCTTGTAATCTTTAATCTATGGGCGACGAAGTTGAAAGAAAATTTTTAATTTGGGAAAACGACGTTTCATTCGCAACACCAATCTTCTTTGATTTATACCCATCAATCGAGCAAGCACAAAGAGTAATTCTCGCTGAAGGGGTAAAGATTGATCAGGGATATCTTCCATTAGAGCGGGGAAAGACACTTGCCCATGTGATTGGAATGACATATGATTTCGAACCAGTCGAAGCACGTCTAAGAAAGATGGGCACAGTTGCATATTATCTCACAATCAAAGGAGATGGAACCGTCAAACGCGTTGAAAAGAAACGGCAAGAAAAACCATATCAACGATTTCATCCTGAAACTGATGTCTACACCGACCGAGACTTGATTGTACTTGAAGTAGAAGCACCAAATCTGGAAATCGCCGCAACAATTCCAGTCTTTGGAAAAGAAATCACAACAGATAAACGATATAAGAACAAAAATTTAGCAAAATAACATGCCATTCGAAAATGTCTACATCTGGTCAGAGTTTCCAGAGAAAGTTGATTGGAAAAAAGCGAAAGAACTCTTAGACTTTCCAGTTTCTGTGTATATTGCAGCATCATCAAAAAAAGAATTCTTGAAATGGAAAAGAAAAGCAGAAAATAAATACATCTCATGTGGTGTCTGGCCAACGATTTCAAAACAAGAAGGATATTGGTTCTCCAGTTATTGTTCCAAAGAAAGCATTAAGAAATTATTAGAATTTAAGGGAGAACGAATCAAAGTTGATCTTGAGCCGCCAATTCCAAATATCAAAAAATATGCATTCTGGCCTTTAGTGAAATATAGTTTTCAATTACTGCAGAGAAAAGCAAAAGAAAAACAATATCTGCACCAGATCATTCAACAACTTCCAAGAGATAAAGAAGTGATTCTAAGTGGATTACCTCTACCCATAAAAATGCGTGGAATCTATGGAGACGACTTCACAAAGTTAACACCCAATATGAAAAGGAACTTTTTCATTTATTCAACTCTTTATCCAAAATGGATTTATCCAATAATCAAAATCTACTATCGAATCTTTCTGAAGCGAGATAAAAAATTCTACGGCAACAAACTCCTGTGTGCGGTAGGTTGTATTGGTCCTGGAATCTTCGGAACAGAGCCCATTTACAGAAACATTAATGAGTTCAGAGCAGATCTTTTATTTGTGGAACAACAAGGAATCAAAAACATTGTCATTTTCGAACTTGGGGGAATTTTAAAAAGAGACAATCCACAAGCATGGATAAATCTGATTAAACAGTACACACAACCTTTATTAAAACAAAAAGAAAAGAAAACCAAATGGCAGTCCAATTAAGTGAAGCACAACTCGCGGAAGTCAAAAAATATCTCGATACAATACCAGAAGAAGAACGCGAAGAAAAATTAGATGAGATCGTGCAAGATCTTACGGAAAATAACGCGCCCCAATGTCCGTTTTGTTTGATGTCTGAAGGAAAAATAAAAACAACGTCTGTTTTTAACGATGATCTTTTCTTAGTTGTTTTAGAAATTAATCCTGCAAATCCCGGACATTTGTTAATCGTCCCAAAACGACATGTCGCAACGGTTGCAGACTTAACACAAAAAGAAGATGAAGAATTAATCCTTTTAATTAAAAATTTAACAAAAAGCATTCACCAAGTCGCAGAAGGAGTAAACGTTTTACTCGCAGAAGGAAAATCAGCTGGACAAAAAACAGATCATTTAGTCTTACAAGTCATCCCAAGGAAACAAGGTGATGCAGTAACATTTGCCTGGCAGCCAAAAGCATCAGATGAAAAACAATTAACAGAGTGGAAAGAGAAAATTCTCAAGCACATTACACCCCCAAAACCAAAAGAAGTTCTACCTCCTCCAAAACCAGAAAATCCTGAAGATGATGCAAGAACATTACAACGTCAACGAAAACGACGCGTTTAAAGCAATCCAAGAAGTGGGGCTAAAGGCAAGATTGATCCATAGACTAATGTAATCAACACAGCAAAAAATAAACTTGGCGCAAAAGGAATACCCCGTTTGATAAAGACTTTTTTAATATGATATTTTTGAAATAATCGTAAATGCTTTTCTTCTAATCCAATCCCAAGAGTTTTATACAAGACTGTTTTTCCAACTTTAACATCTTGCACAGGCCAATCTCCAGGTGTTAAATCAGCAACAGGAACCCATTGCTGTAAAATCACAACCTCAATCGCCTTCAAACAAGGATATGTCCAACATAAACAAAGTAATGCTTCAACAAGAACGCCAAGCACCAGAACAAACTGAGAAACAATTCCAGAAAAAAGCCAAAGAACGATTCCAAAAGCAACACTAACAATGAAAAAAGAAGAAACAAAACGAATCTGCTGTTGTTTTTTCAAGTAAGAAAGAACGAGAGAGAAATGTCGTACACCTAATCCAATTGCCCATAATAGTCCATACGCTGCACCAACAAAAAGAATGTTTAAGATCAACCCTAAAAGAAAAGGAACCTGATCAAAAGAAGTTACTCCTAAAGAAATAGGCGTTGCAAAGGCAATTCCAATACCAATCAATAACTTACTATCACCACCGCCCCATTGTCGAGTGTAAAATAACAACGCTGCAAGCACAAAAGCAATACCACCAATCAATAAGCCCCATAAGAAAAAAGAAGCTTGCCCAGAGAACACCGCATACATCGCTCGTACACCCAACACAACAAGCATCAATCCATAACTTAACCAGTCGGGAATCTCTTGTGTCTTACTAAACAGATCAAATAAACTTGCAACAAACAACACACAAAGAACAATACTCCCCAAAATCCAATCAATCTGCATCCTCTTTTAGAATTCCAAATGTTTTTAAGAATTTGCTTCTAATAAAAGCGATGGTAAGTATCATCGGTGCAGGCCCAGCAGGTTCATTTACAGCATATGCTCTCGCGAAAAAAGGACATTCGGTTGATGTCTATGAAGAACATGCAGAAGTTGGCCAACCGATTCAATGTAGTGGTGTTATCACACCAGCATTAGACACAATTCTCAAAATCAAAAAAGAATTAATCGTCAATAAGATTAAAACCGTTAGATTTTACGCCCCAAATCAAGAATTCTTCGATGTCAAAATCAAAGAAGATTATGTCTTTGACCGAGCAGAACTCGATAAATACATTGCTGAAAAAGCAGAGCAAGTAGGCGTCAAATTCCATCTCAATTCTAGGTTTACAAAGATTCTCGAAAATAAAGATCAAGTCAAATTCAAAATTAATAACGAAATAAAAACAACAGATTACCTCGTCGGTGCAGATGGCCCATTCTCACCCGTCGCGAAAGAAGCAGGAATCTTTGGAAAAAGAACATTCATCACAGGCATGCAAGCGCGAGCGAAAGCAACAATAGAAAACAAACACCAAGTGGAAATTTTTCTCGGCAAGGGAGAATTTGGCTGGCTCATTCCAGAAAACGAATCATTTGCAAGAATCGGCGTCATCGACACAAAGAATCCGACAAAACCATTTCAAGAAATCATGGAAGCACGAGAAGCAAAACGTATCTGTTTTCAAAGTGGAATCATCCCCCTTTACAATCCAAAGATCAAAACACAAAACAACAGAGTATTTACCGTCGGCGATGCAGCGACAATGGTCAAAGCACCAACACATGGTGGAATTCTGTACAGCTTAATCGCTGGTCAAGCACTCGCAGAAGCAATTGATCAAAAGAAAGACTATGAATCTCTTTGGAGAAAAAAATTAGGAAAAGATCTCTGGCTCAACCTCAAAATTAGAAACGTCTTGACACGATGCAATGAAAAAGACCTCAACACTTTAGTACATTATTTTCAACAAGAAAAATTACAGAACATCCTAGGCAGTCATGTCCGTGATTTCCCAACACAATTCGTCACACAACTCTTCCTCAAAGAACCAAAATTGATGCGATACGCCTGGAAAGGATTCCTTGAATTAGTGCATCCTCGAGATTAAAACGAAGAAAAGTTTATATACTATCGACAGCAAAGTGCTCATTGATGTATAGCACAAAAAAAGGGCAGGCACCAGATGGAAGATTCGTCTCGTATATTATTCTCTTACTTGCGCTTTCAATGATCTTATATCTATTATTCATCCCCCCTTCAGAACGTGAACAAATTCTCAATCAACAAACAGAGTCAAACAGCTATGGAAATAGTTCAAGTACATCAAGTCTTGCGTCCCATGAAGAAATCTTAGTAACTGCGCCAGGGTTAGTAACCCCCGATAAAGCATTTGGGACAGAACATCAACTTCCTCCAATTAACTTATTCTTAAAAACAGAACCTTCAATTGTAAATCTTGCCCAAACCTTATCTGTCAAAAACGGAATGTTTGATGATGTGACCCCAACATTAAGTTTCGATCTCGATAACGCAGATATCAAAAAAGTCTTAGTTTCATTTTCAGTGAAAGATCCAGCAGGAGAACTTCGGTTAAGCGTGAATGGAAATGCATTTTTTTCACAAGAATTAACCCCAGGAATCCAAGTCATTGAACTTCCCTTAAGTTTTATCAAAGAAAAGAATAAACTTGATTTCAGCGTCTCTTCTCCAGGCCTTGCATTTTGGAGTACAAATAGTTACACCCTACAAAACGTCGCGATTAAAGTTGAATACGAACGTATTAACACACAAGAAACAAGAACCTTCACAATAACCCAAACAGAAAAAACAACAGTAAATGGCGCGAGCTTAAATTATGGTCAATATTGCAATACTCCATTAACAAGAGGAAGTACTCCAATCCGCATCTTTGTTAACGACAACAACATTTTCACAGGTACATTAACCTGTACAAGTACCAGACAACATTACGAATTTGATCCAAACTTTTTAGTTGTTGGACAAAACAATGTCCGCTTCTTATTAGATAACGGAGATTTCTTCTTCAACGAAGTAAAACTTACCACGACCTCAAGCCAAGCGCAATTCCCAACATACACCTTCATGTTAAACAATGATCAAGCAAATGTGCTCCAAGCAGGTCGTAAAAAAGGAACAGTCGACTTTGTCTTTGGTGTCGCAAATCAACAAAAAGTCGGTAAACTCCAAGTCAATGGAAAAGAGTTTTCCTTACGAACAGATCAAAACGCCGTTTCAATTGATGTTTCATCTGCATTAACAGAAGGAACAAACACAATTAGATTTATTCCAAGTTCTTCATTTGAGATTGTTAAACTCAGTGTGGTCCTCGCATAAGGGGGATACATGGCAGCTGCAGATATTCTGAGAAAACCATTGAATGTTGCAGAAGGCGAAGGAATTATTACTGGTGGAATTATTCCAAAACCGATTCGCGATGCATTTAGTTTCGTTTTAAAATACCTCTTCGGAACAATCAAACTTCTATTCGGGTTATTCATTCTCTTTCTGATTATTTGGGTTCCATACAGATTATTCTTTGTTACAGGTGGTGGTGCAGCCTTAATCACACATGGTTCAGCAGCAGCAGAACAATCTGGCCTTCCCGGCTTACAAAAATATGCAAGCGCAGCAGGTTTAGACTTCTTATTTGGTGATCCCAGCAAAGTAGCAGGTTATGGTTTCGAATCAGATATTGATAAATCACAACCACTTGCACAAAATGCAGGTGTCAAAGTGATTAAACTTGAAGAAGAAGGAAAACCTGAATATGGAAAACCAATCAAAGTGCGAGGCATTTTGCAAGCAGCTGCAGCATTGCAAGATATTGATGTTGTTGTAGACTGTCAGTTAGATGATAGTGATCTTATTCCAGCAATTATTGGTGGCACAACCGTCTCAGGAAACACCGCGCGTATTTTCAAAGGAGCGCAAGAAACCTTAGAAGCAACATGTGTCTTCCCCAAAGGATTAACTCCTGCATCAGGAACACCATTAATCTTCACAGGCAAAGCCAGAATGTACGCAACCTACTCATTCACCTCACGAGCAAGTCATCGAACCTATTTCTTAAACGCACAAGCGATTCAAGAGTTTAGAAGAAAAGGCCAAGAAGCAATTGATATTTTCAAAACATATGGTGTGTATGGTAAAGATCCACAATTACAATCTGATGGAAAAGTCAGAGCAGTGGCAAGCCCAGGACCCGTAACAGTAGCAATTGGAACAGACGCAAGTCAACCCTTCGCAGAAAATACGCCATACACATTCGGTATTACCCTCTCAAATAACGCAGATTGGAATGGTCAATTAAAGAAAATTGAATACGCAGAAGTACAAGTTCCATTCTTTTTACGTTTAGAGGGAGATCAAGATTATCCGCAACAATTCCAAACAGGGGCAGTAACATGCCCATTAGCATTTACGCAAGAAACAGGAAAAAATGATTTTAGAATTTATCGATTAAAAACAGAAGTCGTAAGTAATTTGAATCGCGCATGTGATAAAAAAACATTAGAGCAATTACAAGTTTCACAACAAGATTGTGTTGATCTCTTAGGAACAGACAGAGACAAAACATTCAGATGCGCATTCGTCTCCACAAGACCATCAGAAACATTGGAATACGATATTATCCGAGCAGAAACAAAATATGAATACCAAACACAAAGAGTAATCGGCGTTGAAGCAATCCGCCCCATCCCTAACATTGTCTAAAATGAAAAGAAACCTTTTTAACACACGAACAATCGAGAACAAGATGCGTTGGAGTGCACTCTTTTTTATTGGGCTACTATTAATGAGTGGATGTACCGCAATTGATCTCAGTTCTTTATTTGGCAGTTCTCCGATTACTGTAGGAAAAGGAGTCGTTTTAGAATGGACTGAATATCCCAAAAAAGATTTAGTAGAAAATAGAGAATTTAGTTTAGGATTACGTGTCAAAAATTACGCAAAAACCCCAGTCGATGCAACACTCTGTGTACGAGACGCATTACCTGATCAGTATGGTGGTGTTCCGTCTGATGCATGTACACAAATTCATTTAGAAAAAGCACAAGTGACCGGAAGTACCGTCCAACCAGACGCAATTGAACCTGCGATTTTCGGCCCATATACATATCATAATCTCCAACCTGCTTCATACGCTCCAGGAATCGCTGCAGAATTAAAGTATACCCTGCAATCAATTCATGACACCCCATTATGTGTCCTAAGTCCAAACTTTAAAGGACAACTTCCTTCTGGTGTAAGCTGTTCAGCGTCAGAAACAAAAACAGATGTTCGTCAAGATGATCTCCCATTAAAGATCACAAAGATCACAAAAGACGTTGGCTTAATTTCCAGTAATAAGGTAGGTGTTGATTTAGAGATTACCGTCGCACAAGTCCAAGATGGAACATTATTATCAAATGAACAAAGCGGAACTGAAGCAACCCATGGATATCCTTTAGTGGATTTTACAATTGATTTCCTCCAAATCCCATTAACCTGTACGCCATTAAAACAAGGGAAGATTGAGATGCGGGAAAACGAAAAGGTTATTAAGTGCAGCGGGGAATATGTGCTCAGAGGAACAGATGATTTCCTGCAAGGCCCAGTCGTCATTCATCTCGGCTACGGTTTCCGACAGATTTCAAAAATTCCTAGCGATATTGGTTTAATCCCCCAAGAAGGGAGCCAAGTATAATCATATGAAAAAAAGTGGATTGTTCGCATTGTTTTTCGTTCTCCTAGTCCTTGCTGGATGTACTCCATCAAATCAACCCCCCACAACAGGCGCATTTGTTGGTGGAAAAGAGGGTGTTGTCACAACGCTTTCCATTGATTCAGCAAAACCCAATGAAGTCCTCGATGCAGGCTTAGAACCATTCAGAATTAACGTCAATCTCCAAAACAAAGGAGAATATTCTATTCAAGAAAACGAATTATTAACGACTCTTTTTGGTATTAATGAAAGATCATTCGGATTAAAAGATACCACCTTAAAAAATCCACAAGCATTAGGAAAAACACGAAAAGATCCACAAAGTAAAGTAATTCAAGGCGATCAATTGCCAATGTCCTACGAATCAACGTTCAAAGAAGACCTCGTTGGCGATCAAGTATTTGATGTGGGGGTTAGAACCTGTTACAAGTATAACACTGATGCAGTTACTGCTTTATGTTTACGCAAGAATGTATTACAACGTGGTGAAGCCACAGATAAATGTAAGATTGATGAACCAAAAACCGTTTCCTCGTCTGGCGCACCCGTGCAAGTAACCAGTTTATCAGAACGTGCATCAGGTCAAAATGAAGTCATTATCTCAATGGTCATTGAAAACGTCGGTAAAGGCGATGTGTTTGATCCTGCCTTCTTAACGAAAAATAAAGCCTGTGTTGAAGATGCAGAGACGAAAAATAAAGTCCATATTAAAGTAGGCTTTTCCGATGGTCAACCAGCAATTCAATGTCCAAAATTAGGAAACACGGGCGAAGGAACAGTGCAAATGATTCAAGGGAAAGCAATCTTAGATTGCAAAATTAATACCAACAATGAACAAGATACTACCTTCACCAGAAGTCCAAATATTCAAGTCACGTACGTCTACAAAGATGCAGTCTTCACCAAATTAACAGTCAGAAACGCCGCAGCATAATTCTAAGCGATGCCTTTTTAATTATTGTGGTTCTTACTTAAGAGTATGGGCTTACAACTCAATGATCCAGCAGTAAAATATAAAGCGTTTTATGGCAGAATTTCTGAGCAAATGCCAATGCTTCTTGCTGAAGGGAGAATTCCATTATCTGTTACTGGAATCATGAATCGCAAGAGAGAAGTCGCTTCTTCACCCTATAAAGAACTCAAAGAGGTATGGCTTGAGAATTATTTTCATGCGGGTGACGCACTTGTAACGCATCCGAATGGAAGAACAAAAATTGATCTCGATTCAATCTATGGTCGTGGACTGAATCCAAGGAGTAATATCGTCAATGGCAGTTTAGTGCTATCTCCAGCAGAATACAAAAAAATTCATGGGTCAGAATTCAGTCTTCGTGATCGAGAAAAATACACCGGACGAGAACAAACGAAACGTCAAGCGAAACAAAATCCATTCTGGCAGGGATTAATGCGGGGAGATAAAAATGCGCTGAATGAGGTTGTTGATGTCATCTTTGCGGTGGCAGAAGAGACATATGGATATGATAAGAACATGGGCATTTATCTTCCTAGTCCTCAAGAAACCCCAACGCTGCGTCTTTGGTGTTTGTTCAGGTTGTACCTCAGGTCAGGGGCGAGGGGTGACTATGAGCTCGTCTATGACGACGGTCAGTTGCTTGCGGTAGCGCCGGAGGCGCAAGTGGGTAGTCCAGACAAAAAAGATCTTGAACGTCGTGTTCAAGCGTAATTGCAATAAATTTCTTTGATAAACTGAACAGACAAAAACTTATAAACAAAAATAAGTTAGAAGAATAGATGGAAATCTTCGGTGACTTTCATATTCACGGCCCGTACGCCCAAGCCTGTAGTAAAAATACGACCTTAAAAAAATTAGAAGATGGGGCAAGATTAAAGGGATTAGATATCCTCGGAACAGGCGACTGTCTCCATCCAAAATGGTTAGAAGCAATTAAAACAGAATTAGAAGAAGATGAGAATGGTGTTCTCTGGAGTAAAACAAAATTCCCCTTTCTCTGGCAAACAGAGATCTCTTTAATGTACACCCAAAACAATCGTGGCAGAAGAATCCATCATGTTCTCTTGTTTCCCAATAAAGAGGTTGTTATACAAGCACGCGACGCATTTCTCAAACGTGGCAGATTAGATTACGACGGCAGACCTATCTTCGGATTTTCAAGCATTGAATTAGTTGAGATGTTGCATTCTATTTCACCCGATATTGAAATCATTCCCGCACATGCCTGGACATCCTGGATGAGTATTTTCGGCAGTAAATCTGGCTTTGATTCTGTCGAAGAATGTTTTGAAGAAAAAGCGAAGAAGATTCACGCGATTGAAACAGGTATTTCATCAGATCCAGCAATGAATCGAAGAATCTCAAGTTTAGATAAATACAACCTTGTTTCGTTTTCAGATCCCCATTCAACGCATCCATGGCGCTTAGGAAGAGAATCAACAATCTTCGAAGTAAAAGACATAAGGTATCAAAATATTTTGAAAGCATTACGAACTGGCGATGGATTAAAAGGAACATTAGAAGCAAATCCCGAATACGGAAAATATCACATCGATGGTCATCGTGCATGCAACGTCAACTTCACCTTTGAAGAAACAAAAAAACACAACGGTATCTGTCCTGTCTGTAAAACAGGATTAACCATTGGCGTCGAATATCGAGTGAATCAATTAGCAGATCGAGAAAAGCCAAAAAACGTCCCACCCTTCTTCGAAGTCCTTCCATTATCAGAAGTCATCGCAGCAGTCTATCAAATGAAACAGTTAGATGGAAAAGCCGTAACTGAAGCGTACCAACGTTTAATCAAACAATTCAAGAATGAATATCAAATTTTACTACATGCAACAAAAGAAGAACTCCTGAAAGCAGCAGATCCAAAATTAGTAGATGTCATCCTCTTAAATCGAGAACAAAAATTAAAAATCAAACCTGGCTACGATGGTGTCTATGGGCAAATTCTCTTAAGCAAAGAACAATTTATCAAAGCACAAAAACAAAAATCTATTATTGATTTTTAGCTTCTTGAGACTGACGATACTGAATCCGATACGAAGAATATTTATCAGTCGGACTCCATTTTGCAGGTTTTGGAGAAAGCGGTTTTCCACCACATGAACATGCTTCTTGTAGAGTATACTTCCCACAAGCAGGACAACGTAAAATTTGTTTAACTGGCATTTTTCGAAAATTCTCCGTCGCCACCTTTCTTTTTCATGGAGGCGATTGCTTTTTCCGAAATCGTTTTCAATTGATTTTCTGCTTGTTTGTAATCGGTAGAATGAATCGTTAATTTATATTTTGGCGCACCCAAATAATTCACCTTACATCCACTCTTTTCAACCTCAAGAAGGACTTCTTTCACATCATCAATACCTGAAGGCTTGATTGTTTTTAAAACTAATAATCCCGAAACAGAAATCTCAGCAGGTTTAATCTTCTCTTGAATGGTTTTAACAAGTTGATCCTTAAATTTATCAAGAATAACAAAACCATCAAGTGCCTTTTTTCCATGATCGACAATTCCTTGGAAACACGGATACAACCCACCATACTTGACTAATGCAGGTTGAATGATCTGTTTATATCCTTCTTCTGCAGAAATACCTGCTTCCTTCAATAACTGTTGCAATAATTTCTCAGCTTTCTCTTCTTGTTTAAAGGAGGTAATCTTCTCAACCATCTGGCCAGTACCAACGCGACGTAAGGAAAGATCGATATTACCGCTTTGTGGATTAATACTCAAAACCTTACAAACAATTCTCTTATCCTCAACAACATACTCACGTAAATTACGAATTCTTCCCGGAGCAATTTCAGAAATGTGAATCATTCCCTCTTTATTCTCAAATTCATCTAAAATAACGAAGACAGAATGATACAAAATTTTCTTGACAGTACATAAGACTAATTCGCCAATTTCTGGATTACCCTTACGTTTATACTGCATAAAAAAAAGAAATGTAGAGAGTTTATAAAGCTTTATTCCTAGTTAATAATCGATTCTAACTCTTTTGGATCATGAATCGTATAATCAGCAAATGCTTCCTCTTCACCACTCGGATGGCCCCACGTCACGAAAATCGTTTTTGCTTGACTCGTTTTACCTGCTTCTAAATCACTCATCTTATCACCAAGAACAAACGCAAGAGAACCATACTGTTGAAGGTCACGCATATTGTCTTCATTACTCACACCAAGAATCGGAGGCTGCCCATAAATCCAATCAAACTGAACCGGCATCTGTGCAATTACGAACATTCCCGTAATAATATCTTCACGTACACCAGAAACAATCGCAAGTTTATATCCTAATCTCTTCATGCGTTGTAATTGATCAAGAAATCCTTCAGGAAACATCTTCAACCCATATTTTTTCGCAGCGAGATACATCCCTAACTGAAAAAGATTTGTGGCCATTTGATTCTGAACCTGTTCACCCGTTAACGTTAATCGTTGCAAATCATTCTCACGATATTGAAGAGAGAATCCATCTTGAATACCCGTTAACGCTCCAATTGCCTCCCGGTTTGCCTTATACAATGCTTCAGGATGGCTATGTTCAGCAGTTGTTGGCAATCCTCGTTGTAAGATTGACGAGCGTAATTTATTCGCTTCATCTAAAACTTCAGGTAGGATCAAAGTTCCAGCAAAATCAATAAGAACGATTTTATGCATAAGAAAAAAAGGAAAAGAAATTTTATATAACTTCCGAAAAACTTAGAGTTGTTCAGAAGGAGCGCTATGTGCGTGTGCTTGTCCACCAGTTGGTGTTGCAAGAACTTCCCCACAGACTAAACAGACAACTTTCGTTGTTGCATTTGAGAAAACAACCTGCTCATTTTTACATTTCTCACATTTAACTTTCCAGAATTTGCTTGTTTGGTTTCTTGATTTCATATGAATTCGATCTTCTTGGCTCTGAAGCCCTTATACTGTTGTAATGCTTTACCGCAGGTTTTACAAACATATTGTAAAGTTGTCTTTTTACTGGATTTTGCGCCAGTACGCTTGAATTTACTGATTGCAGGTTTAGAACCCCATTTTCCTAAATTTCCAGCTCCTCTGCCCTGTCCACGTTTACGTGCACGAGCAATGGAACCATGAGTCATGGAACCTCTCTTACCACCGCTCTTATAGCTTTCAATCTTCTGTTCAGTCGCTTTATTGCACCAAGGGCAATAACGATGGGTGGTTTTAGGCATTTTCATAGTTCTTCAACACGTTTATTCTTGAGAAGGACCTCAGAAACTTTTAACGGTAATGAGGCGACGTCATCAAGATCAAATGGTCCGTAAACGTAAAGATCCTCTCCAACGAATTGTGGGACAGGATGTAAAAACCGGACCAGCTTTTGATCAGGGTTTTTCTCCTGGCTTTTTAATGTTTTCGGTCCCAGCTCAACCTTCGGTTGCTTCCCTTCTAAGAGTTTATACAGCACCCCTTCACGAAATTGACTCAATAAGATGACTAATTGTTCATACAAGAGGTGCTCTTCTGCTAAGAATCCTTCCATCTCTTGTGGCTTCCCAACAGTTCTCGCAATCAATAACGATGATTGTAAAATCTTACTCTCTCGTTTTTCATAGAGCTCACGTAAAATCTTCTGAATATTCTCAACTTGCTTCCTCGTTTTCACAACATTCTGCGAGGTAAACACACTATCTTTCCCTTCTTGCGATTCTAAAATTTTCTGTTTTTCTTGGAGATACTTTAACACTTGTTGATAGAATGTCGGATCTAATTTTTGTGGTTCAGTATGACTCTTTTCTAACCGCAACAGATCATACAACATTTCATAGGTGATCAGCGTATCCTTTTCCATAGAGAAAGGAAAGGAGAAAAGACATTTAAAGATTTGGCTTAGAGAAAACTGGTTTTTGAAAGAACTTCTTTTCCCAACATCTTCCCCAAATAACCCTCTTTACATTCTTTTTCAGTAAAGCGTTTGACATCATCAATTTTATTCTCTTGACTCAACCAAAGCAACGGAACTGGATCTGCAGAATGTCGTGCTAAAGAACAAGGCGTACTATGATCTCCCGTAACAACCAACTCAAGATCGTTCAACGTCCGTAAAAAACTAAACAATTCTTTATCCAAAAGTTCAATCATCTTTTTCTTTTCTTTTGCATTGCCATCATGCCCAGGGATGTCTGTTTCTTTAATGTGGAGATAATACGAATGAAATTTGCCTTCTTCTAATGCTTTCTTACTCGCGGTAATGGTTTTATATAAATTCGCATAGAGATGTTCATAGACATCAGGACTCTCCATTTGCGCAATGGGAAAGGAAAGGACTTCCATACCTGCTAATTTTGCAATCCCTGTTTCCAAAGGCATATTCACAACAGCAGCCCACCCTTCACGCTTCGGTGCTAAGTTTGGTAATCGTGTTCCGGCATCACGAGGAAGAATAACGTTCGCAGGTAAAAATCCATCCTTAATACGTTTTTGATTGATCGGATGATTAGTTAAGACACGAATCGTTTGTTGGACAAATTCATTAATCAAGCGTGCACTCTTTTTTGATTTTGGAGATTCATCTAACGCCTTACATTCAAGGAGATCATTCTTCACATCATCTTCTTTAACAACACCAAAGTTTCCAACTTTCTCATACGCAGGATCCACATTGCTAATATTACTCGATAGATCACTATGAAAGACAATGATCCCACGATGTTCAACAGTTGGAATAAATTCAAACGGAACATCCAAACGAACAGTTTTGTTAATGACCATTGCAAGCTCTTTTGCTTCAGCAGTCGTCAACGTTCTTCCTGCTCTTCGATCAAGAATGTGCTGGGGTTCATTATGCGAAGAAAAACGACGTACAATCTTTTTGGTATCATCAATCGTTGCAAAATTGGTGCGTAATGCAAGTTCACCTGGTTTAAACGCAACACCCGCACCATACGCTTCTAAGGGGCCTCGTCCAGGATACAATTTATAGGGATCATAACCCAAAAGAGCAGTAACGGCAACATCGCTTTCTGGAGCAACATTTTCTGCAACAGTATGTACATATCCAAAATTACTTTCTTTCGCTAAAGCATTCAAATTCGGAGTTTTCGCAGCTTCTAAGGGTGTTTTTCCACGCAACGCCTTACATGGCAAATCTCCAATTCCATCAAGGATCACCAGGACTTTTGGCATAAAAAAGCATAAGAAGTTGTGCTTATTTAAAGGTTTACATGCAACTGAAACAATCCCCAGAAGATTTTATCGTTGAAGAACGAATCAATCTCAAGATCGAACCTGGTCCGTATACCTATCTGAAGATTACCAAAAGAAATTGGAACACAGAAGAAGTCGCAACATTTCTCGTAAGAAAATTAAACCTTCCAAGAAAAAACATCAACTACGCAGGATTAAAAGATAAAAAAGCACTTACTACACAATATTTCTCAATTTTAAACATGCCTCAACGAGAAATGGACAATCCAGATCTCACCATTGAAATCGTCGGCACAGGAAAACAAGCAATCCAACTTGGTGATCTACTCGGAAATAAATTTAGAATTAGAGTAGAACACCTTCTACCAAAAATGGATTTTCTCATCAACTATTTCGGCGAACAACGATTTAGTAAAAATAATGTTGCAATCGGCAAAGCAATCTTAAAAAAAGACTGGAAACAAGCGTGTGAACTTATTGACGATGAAAAAATAAATCAAGCTTTACACAAAGAACCTACAAACACCTTAGGAGCACTTACCACTTTAGATAAAAGAATGCTAAGTCTCTATCTCCATGCAGTTCAAGCAGAAATTTGGAATCAAACCGTCGTCAAACTCATAAAGAAGGAAAAACACATTGAAGACCAAGAATTGTGTTTCATCGAAAAAAAGAAAGAATTTGACACATTGCCCTTACTCAGCTTTGAAACAGATCTCGAATCTTGTCCTTACAAAGAAGAACTAAAACAAACTATAAAAGAAATGGAGATCACACAAAAAGACTTTATCACAAGAAGTATTCCCGGAATCTTACCTACGAGCTCAGAACGTTCAATCTATATCCCAATAACAGAATGGAAACAAGAAAACAACTGGGTTGAATTCTTTTTACCAAAAGGATCATACGCAACGATGGTTATTCGTCAAGGGGAAAGTTTTTTAAAAGCTCAAAAGAAAGAAAGATGATGAATCAAAAAGAGCAGGTGGTACAATCAATTAAATCTGGATATAATTTTCTTGAAAAACAAGATTTTGATGGCGCAATTAAAGTTTATCCTAAGGTCCATAATGGATACACCAATCTTTCACCAACACATAAAGAAGAAGTCAGAGAATCTGTTGAAAAATTCTACAGAGAATTAGCAATTTATGTAAGGGTCAATGAAGCTTACCTCTTAGCGAAACAAGGGGACCTTTCCGGCTTACGCAGAGAACTCTTAGCGATCCATAACAACGCATTTGACTTAAGCACAGAAGAACCAACGCAAGATGTCTTAGCAACCATTGCGTATGCAGAAGAAAAATACAAATTTTTCTTAACGGTTTATAATTATCGTGTCAAAACAGAAGCATTCAAACAAAAATTCAAAGAGGTAAAATCTCTCTTAGAAAAAAGAGAATTAGACCAAGCAGTCAAATCGTATGCTGAATTAATTTTAATCGGACATAAACTGATGAAATATCTTAAACAAGATGAACGCACCAATGTCTATTACCAAGCAAAAGAACTGATTAAACCATTAAGTATTCAAGCCTTATTCCAGCGAAGTACACACAAACCAACAGCAAAAGAAAAGCAACAAAAAAACAAGATTGAGCATGCCTATGAAAAAGCGAAACGGGAATTAGACACATTAAAGAGAATCATTGAGCATGGTCGACATCACCATATCTATGATCAAGCAAAGCCATAACCTTTTTAAAAGTAGCCCTTTCTAGGTATTCCATGTTCAAGTTCTTAAAAGAAAAATTAAAATCAGTTATTGGAAAAATTGCAAAAACGGTTGAAGAAGAACCAACAAAAGAAGAAATTGCAGAAGTATTAGCAAAACCTGAGAGAAAAGCTCCCGAGAAAAAACATACTCCAAAAGAATCATCAAAAAAAGAGAAGCCAAAGAAGGTTGAGAAAAAGGAAGAGGTAAAAGAAGAGAAAATCATCGTTAAAGAAGAAAAGAAAGAAGTTCTTGAAGAGCAACCCAAAGAAGAGAAAAAAGGATTCTTCAGTCGTGTCTTCGGAAAGAAAGAAGAGCCCAAAGAAGTTGCAACAAAGCAAGAACAAAAAAAGCCTGAAGAAAAGAAGGGATTCTTCTCAACCATCAAAGAAAAGATTGTTACGACAAAAATCTCAGAAGAAAAATTCAATGAACTCTTCTGGGAATTAGAATTAGGGTTATTAGAAAACAATGTCGCCGTCGAAGTCATTGAGAAAATTAAAGATGATCTCAAACAAGAATTAGTCGAAAAACCCATTAAACGTGGCGCAGTGGAAGAAGCAATTAGTCAATCGCTGAAAAAGTCTATTTCTAGTTTATTCGATCAAGAACAGATCAATCTTCTTTCCAAAGCAAAAAGTAAGAAACCATTCGTCATTTGTTTAGTAGGAATCAACGGTTCAGGAAAAACAACTACATTAGCGAAACTAGCATATTACTTCCAACAACAGAAGTTATCCTGTGTTATTGCAGCAGCAGATACCTTCAGAGCGGCAGCAATCCAACAATTAGAAGAACATGGAAAGAATTTAGGTGTAAAAGTCATTAAACAAGATTACGGGAGCGATGCGGCAGCAGTTGCCTTTGACGCGATTAAACATGCAGAAGCAAGAAAGGTAGATGTTGTATTAATTGATACTGCAGGCAGATTACATTCAAATAAGGATTTAATCAGAGAAATGGAAAAGATTATCCGCGTCGCAAAACCAGATTTGAAAATATTCGTTGGAGAAAGCATCACAGGCAATGATTGTGTTGAACAAGCCAGAGAATTTAACCAAGCGATCAACGTAGATGGGATCATTCTCTCAAAAGCAGATATTGATGAGAAAGGTGGTGCAGCAATCTCTGTTTCATATATTACCAAAAAACCAATTCTCTTTTTAGGAAATGGACAGGAATACAAAGATCTTCAACCATTTGAGAAGGAAAAACTGATAACTAGTTTAGGGTTGTAATAAGATTTACGATGTGCAAAAAGAATTAACTTTATTAAGAAGCAAATAAGAGATTATCCATGCAAAAAATAATTGCAGTTATAATTGCAGTTATCATAGTCCTTCTATTGATATTTTTAGGAATATTTATCGGAATAGGTGTCACAAAAAAATATTTTAGTCCAACAGAAAATAATTCTCCAGTTACAAATTCAGAAAATTCAATACACTTACCAAATTCTTTTACGATAAATCTTTGTTCAGACGGTTCTAGTGCTGCAGCAAGTAGAACTTATAACGCAACGTTTGTCTTTGAAAATAGGAAATTAGTTTCTGGTATAGAAGAGTTTGTAGCAGATATAAATGGGGGGATACATGTTGATTCTCGTTGTGTAGTTGATCCAACAACAAATTCATGGGTAAATGATACAAGCAACTTATGTCATACAGATAATCGAAGTACTGCCAATATTCTAACTAATCCAATACCTGATCTTCCTTTTTTACAGAATGAAATCGATAAGGGGAATATTATTAAACCAGGACCTACAAGTCCTCTTTGTTGTCATGATCTTGTTTGTTATGAACTAAAATAAATGGGCATCGCTTGGGTTTCTAAAAGCTTTTAAACTATCCTTCTCTAGGTTAAGTATGGCCTTAGAAAAGCTCTCAGAGTCATTACGAAGCACATTAGCAAAGATAGCGAGAGCTGCATTTGTCGATGAGAAATTAATTGATGAATTAATAAGAGAAATCCAACGAGCACTTTTACAAGCAGATGTGAATGTCCAATTAGTCTTCAATTTAACCAAAACAATCAAAGAACGAGCTCTCAAAGAAAAACCTCCCGCAGCAATGACGCAAAAGGAATATCTCATTAAAATTGTCTATGATGAACTCGTCAAATTCTTAGGTGGTGAAGGCGCAAAGTTAGAGATCAATAAAAAACCCTTCAAAATGATGTTAGTCGGATTATATGGTTCAGGAAAAACAACCACCATTGGAAAATTAGCAAAGTACTACAAAAAGAGAGGGTTAAAAGTAGCATCCTTAGGATTAGATGTTTACAGGCCAGCAGCTCCAGAACAATTAGAGCAAGTCTCCAAACAAGTTGAAATCCCTTGTTTCATTAAAAAGGGAGAAAAAAATCCAGAAAAGATTTTCAAACTCTATGAGAAACAATTACAAGAGTTTGACTTAGTCTTAATCGACACTGCAGGACGAGACGCCTTAAGTCAAGATCTCATCAAAGAAATTCAAACATTAAATGAAATCATCAAACCAGATGAACGATTATTGGTCATCTCAGCAGACATTGGACAAGCAGCCCAAAAACAAGCGCAAACGTTCCACGAAGCATGTAACATCTCAGGTGTCATTGTAACCAAAATGGATGGCACAGCAAAAGCAGGTGGTGCATTAACAGCCTGTGCAGCAACACAAGCACAAATTAAATTCATTGGCTTAGGAGAAAAGCCTGATGATTTAGAAGTCTTCAACCCAAAAGGATTTGTCTCACGATTATTAGGGATGGGTGATTTAGAATCATTATTAGAAAAAGCCCAAGAGGCAATGTCAGAAGAACAAGCCAAAGATTTAGGAAAAAAATTCTTGAAAGGAGACTTTAGTTTTTTAGATCTCTACGAACAAATGGAAGCTGTCTCGAAAATGGGGTCATTATCCAAGATTGTCGATATGATCCCTGGTTTTAGCAACATGAACGTCCCAAAAGAAATGCTTGAGGGTCAACAAGAAAAATTAAAGAAATGGAAATTCATGATGCAATCAATGACCAAAAAAGAATTAGAAGATCCAGAACTCATCAGCGGAAATAGAATCGACAGAATCGCCAAAGGTTCTGGAGTGAAAGTAGAAGAAGTACGAGAATTACTCAAACAATATCGCCAAAGTAAAAAGATGATGAAAATGATGAAAGGCAAAGGCGCGGAAAAGATGATGAAACAGTTTAAAGGGAAATTACCGGGGATGTAGTCTCTCAGGTTCTTCTGAAGTATAATACTCTGCAAAGGTTTCTGCAAGTAATCGACGAATGTGTCGTCGTGCAGTTGGTTTAGAGAGATTCGTGAAATACGGTCTACCGTTACGTTGTCCACCTTCAGGCAGTGGATAAAGCGGGATCATTGAATATTTTTCATTATCACAAATCAATGCAATACGAAAAGGTTCAGCATGATAAGGAAAAAGCAGATGAAGTTCGTAGAGTGCTGCTCCCGGACCTTCATGAATAGGTTTACGATGCACGGAAAATCCCGTTTCCGTTTCAGGAACTGGCTGCTGAATCCCATACATTCGAGCAATATCTGCGACTTCAGTTTCTAAAAGAGAAGGTTTTTCTAGAGGTTGACGAGCAGGATAGCGCACACGTTTACCCTTACGAAAATCCACATAAATAACCGTTGGTGAACGATATTGAGGACGAGTCATAGAAAACCAAGAGAAGAAACATTCTTAAGCTTATTTTTTTTATTGAATCAGATGAAAGAACTCATTGCACAAGGTGCAGAAGCAAAGATCTACAAAGAAGGTGCTTCTGTTCTCAAAGAACGGGTTCCAAAAACCTACCGTCTTCCAGTCTTAGATGAAAAAATACGAAAGCAGCGAACACGAAGAGAAGTCTCCATTCTTGAAAAGGCAGCAAAAATAATCCCTGTTCCAAATCTTATCAAAACCGGAAAAGAAGAACAAACAAAGATCATTCAGATGGAATACATTGATGGAAAGAAACTGGTAGAAGTCTTTAACAATCTCAATGAAAAAGAACAAGAAAAAATCTGTGAAATCATAGGAAAAAATCTAGCAAAATTACATAATGCAAATATCCTTCATGGGGACTTAACAACCTCAAACATGATGCTCAAAAAAGAAGAACTTTATTTCATCGATTTCGGACTAAGTTTTATCGATGAGAAAGAAGAACATAAAGCAGTGGATCTCCATCTTCTCAAACAAGCATTTGAAAGCAAACACTATCAACATCTTGACAAAAGCCTCAAACAAATTCTTGATTCATACAAAAAAGAAGCAAGAGATGCTGATAAAATTTTAGATCGATTAGAACGAGTAGAAAAACGCGGTCATTATAAAACAAAGCAGTAAGCTCACGACACAGACGACAAGAGGGCACGACCCTTATAAACCTCGATAGGGGTTAATCTAGATGAATTCAAGTGGGAACACAAAAGTTATAGCCATACCGAAAAAGTCTGAAAAATTGGCTGAATTTGTAGGGATCGTTCTGGGGGATGGAAATATTGATGCGTATAAAAAAGGAAAGAAAATACGAACGTATGCGGTTCGGATTGCAGGGCATGCGATAGATGACTATGAGTACATGAAAGATTACGTTGCGCCATTAGCCTCTTCTCTATTTCAGGTAAGGTCATCTATCCATTTTCACAGGACGAATAAAGGAATGTATGTTTCTATTTATGGAAAGAGAATTGTTGAATTTTTTAACAAAATGGGGATTAAATCGGGTAACAAGATAAGGAATAAAACGAAAATACCGGGTTGGATTTTGAAAGAGAAGAAGTATATTCGCGCTTGTCTTAGAGGATTATATGATACAGACGGATCAATTTATGAACTATTGCCCCATTGGCCAGGATTATATCAACTAAACTTCGATAATTATAACCTTATTATGTTAAAACAAGTCAGATTTTTACTGATCAAAATAGGGTATCATCCGTCAAAGATTCATGGAAATAAAACAAAGAATGGGACAAAAGTAGATCTAACGCGAAAAGCGGAGATCAAAAAGTTTTATAAAGAAATTGGGACGCACAATAAGAAGCATAAGGATCGATTCCTTGGTATAGCCCCGTCGAAAGGTCTTTCTTTGGAAAAACCTTGCGGAATCTAGCGGCCAAGGATAAGCAAGTTTGTAATAAACTTGTTCCTTAAAGTGGCCTTTGGAAGACGTCATGTCTAAAGTTAGCCATTGACCGCGGTTCAAATCCGCGCGGGGCTATTTTTCTTTTTATTAATCTTACCCTGGGTTTATTGAAAGATCTTCGGAATAGGTGAGAAACTTTACAATAAATCGTTAGATCCATTTTTAAACGTAAATTCATTCTTAAGATAATGACAATGGATTTAATTGTCCTTCCTAAAAAAAACGGAAGAACTAGCAGAATTTGTAGGGATTATGTTATAGGTGGACTGGTACAATTAGGATTCCATCCAACGAAAATAATAAAGAATGCAATTTTTATCTGTAGGAAGGCAGAAATCGAATTGTTTATAAAACGAATAGGGTTCAGCAACCCGAAGCATCTGAATAAGGTGCGAGCCTAAACATTTGGCGCAGCCCCGTCGAAAGGTCTTTCTTTGGAAAAACCTTGCGGAATCTAGCGGCCAAGGATATGGGACTCTGGTAATCTTATTAGAGAGATCCTATGACGACAGTTCAAATCTGTCCGGGGCTATCCAAATCTTTAAATAATCCAGAACCAAAAAAAGAACAATGCGAAAATCAATTTTTTTCATATTATTGGTTCTTATCTTACTTGTCGGCTGTACAACACCCCAATCTCCTTCAACAGATACGTCCCAAGGAAGGAATGAAGGCGTTGCAAAAGAGAAAGTTGTTGTGACCATTAAAGATTTCAAATTCTCACCTGAGACTGTTGTCGTAAAAGCAGGAACAACGATTGTCTGGAAAAATGAAGATAAAGCATCCCATACCATTAAGTTCAGTAATTGGCAATCACAAGAACTCTTCCAGGGTGATACGGTTGAAAAAACATTTGATACACCCGGAACATTTGACTATAGTTGCGGCATCCATCCTTCAATGAAGGGAAGTGTCAAAGTTGAATAAGGATCGTCTTTCATTTATTCTTCTTTTCTCAGTTTTAGTTACGTTACAAATGAACGCCTTAGATATGGTGTTCCATTTAATTGAAGGTACCGCAGTCCATCTAGGATACGTTGCCGTCAAATTAACCATTATTTTTACAACAATCTTCTTAACAACCTGGTTAATTGGCAGAGGGAAACAAGAAGGAATCTTTGCGTGTCTCATTGGTCCAATTGCGTTTTATATCTACTATCTCTTTGCAACACCAACCTTAAATCGAGCAGTATTCAAAATCGATGAACAATTCTGGTACGCATTCTTACACATGATCTTTTTTGGTATCGCATACTTCCTAACCCAAGTAATGATTGTCAAAAAGAAATATGGAAAAAATCTCCAAGCATTCGGAAGAGGATTCAGTACTGCATTAGGAGTCATCGCATTAGATTTTGTATATCTCTTAGCAAGAGTCTGGTCTTCTCCAACCGGCAACGAAGAAATGATGGCGACGACGTTACATCCAATTTATGCAGTAACACTTCTTTGCGTTTTAACGCTCATTTATTTTATCTGCTATCGCTGGGTCAAGTCTATGCGTTCTGTTTTGATGGCGATCATTCCCGCAGTATTAGTCTGGCGTTGGGGCATTGAAACAACAAGTATCCATGGAATTGCAATCGCAGGAATCGTTTTAGTTGTCTACTGGCTACAAAGACAGGTAGGAAAATGAAAGAGCTCAAAACCTGGATACTTATGCCCATCACTGCGATTATCGGAATTATCTACACCTTTGTTCCACCAAAAATCATCGTATCTTGGGGAATTGGTTTCTTACGTCATAATGATAGAGTTTTAATCGGCATCCTCTGTTTAATTATCACAACCATTCTTATCTACAAAAAACTCAGAGAAAAATAAGTTTATATACCCTGAACTTTTCCCAATCCTGACTCAGACGGTTTCGGCTTGCTGAGATCAAGGAGAACAAGATATGGCACGAATGTATTCTGGTAGAAAAGGGAAAGCAGGTTCTAAAAAACCAGCAAAAGATAAACAAATTACCTGGGTTACATACACCCCACAAGAAATAGAACAATTAGTGGTCAAATTAGCAAAAGCAGAAAAAGTTCCAAGTCAAATTGGTACGATTCTCAGAGATAGTTATGGTATTCCTGATGTCCAAAAATTAGCATCAAAAAATATTACCGACATTCTCAAGGAACACAAACTCTTAGCAAAGATTCCAGAAGACTTAGCAGCGTTACTCAACCATCAGAAAATCTTATTGAAACATATTGAATTCAATAAGAAAGATATGACAAGTAGACGTGGATTATTATTAACGCGTTCAAAGATCCATCGTTTGGAAAAATATTACAAGCGAAAAGGAAAGTTAGCGAAAGAATGGAATAATAAACAAGAAGAAGGGAAATCGAACTAATCTGTATGAAAGAAGAGGCATTCCCGCATGCAGTGCAGCAGTGGAAAGATGCCTTTGAGAGCAAGAATAAATCGCCCTTAAAGGTCATTGCTCCACCTACTGCAGAAGGGATTACTGCCACTGCCATTCTTATTAAAGCATTGCAACGAAAGCAAATTAATTTCGTGTTAAGTTTCAGTCTGCTAACAGAGAATATTGTCGATGAATTAAGTTTAGATACAGCGCCAGCATTACTCCTGCTTGACGAAGATATACTCTCCATTAATCACTTAGAAAATAAACTCAAAAATAAAACAGTCTTCGTGATAACATCATCACAAAAAGCGTTCGCTTCTCCATTGATCCATTTACTTGCTCCAACAGAGAAAAAAGAGTTTGGACTTGCATTTTTAGCGTACTCAGTAGCTGAGGCATTAGATCCAGAAAATACTGAATTGGCTCATCTCGTTGCTCCGTTCCTCTTAGAAAAAGGAAACCCTGAATGGGGAACAACGATTGTAGAATTGGCAAAGAAAGACAAACTCCAACGAGAAGGTGTTGGATTTACCTTACTCTCTTCACCCTTGCAACCCTTAAACACTGCCTTAACAGAAACAATCATTCCCTTCTTCACGGGAATTTCTGGATCAGAAAAAGGGGCTGTCGGATTTTTAGAAAATCTCGAAGGTGAATGGAGAACAAAACAAGGATGGAAACGAGGGTTAGACTTAACTGAAGAAGAATCCCGTATTTTGACTGCCAGCCTCTTAAAACGAAAATGGGGGAATATCCAAATCAGTATGCAACAAGTAGGAGAAGTCTGGGGAATTAAACAAGAATCAGAAGTCATTCCTGTACGAGAGTGGATTGATATTCTTTCCGTCTGTGGAAAAATAAACCAACCCATCGTCGCATTACGTATTTGTCTAGGAAAAAAACTTTGGCTTACGCAAGGAAAAATTCAAAGAAAAAAATTCAATCAAGAAGTTGCGAGAATTCTCGAATCCATCGCAACATACGCAGAAAAAAAAACATTAAAGGTTATTGATCAATTAGCGATTTGGGTTGCGCCAGAACAATATACTGATGCAACGATCCATGAAGTAGAAGCATTAATGAAACAATATCGATTCTTACCACAATACCTTCTTTTCGGAATATTAGGGAATAACAAGAACGGAGAGCACTTCCTCTATCTTTTCCCACTCCATCCTGCAGCGCAATTTGAGAACTTAATCATAGGGTTAACAGAAACCTTTCCCATGCTCAAAAGAAAAGACGGCGAAACCTCCTGGTATCTCTTTGGTCAAGCAAAAGAAGAAGAGATTCTCCATGCTCTTTTAACTCAAACCAATGCAATTAGAGTCGAAGAACAAATCCAAGAATAACCCTTCTCCAGGGATAAAAACATTTATAAAGCAACCACCTCTCCCGACCCCAATGGCAGAAAAACCACAAGCAGGAACAGCCCAACCAGAGAAGCAAGAACATCAACCTTCTCCATCTTCGCTGAAGAAAAAGAAGAAAAAATGGGTTTCCTTAGTTGCTGCAGATGAATTTAGTGGAGCATTCTTAGGTGAATCCTTTGTTGAAGAAGCAGAACAAGTCAAAGGCAAGGTCGTTGAAGCTAATTTAATGATGTTGACCCAAGATCCAAAAAAACAAAATATGAAAGTGAAGTTTGAAGTCAACGAAGTCAAAAATAATCAAGGATTTGCAACATTAAGTGAATTTGAAATGCTCCCTTCGCATGTCAAACGCTTAACCAAAAAAGCAAAAGCAAAAGTGGACGATTCTTTCGTATGTACCACAAAAGATAATATCAAAATCCGATTGAAACCATTAATTATTACCAAAACAGCAGCGCATCATTCTGTTTTAGCGCAAATTCAAGTTGCTGCACGTGCATTCTTAACAGACTACGCAAAGAAAAACACGTTCCATGAAATGATGAAAGAAGTCATTGCTGGTGAAATTCTCAAAGAATTAAAGGCACATGTGAAGAAATACCATGCCATTACTGGTTGTATGATTCGCATTGCAAAGAAAGAACAAGTTTAATTCTTCCAAACATTTTTAAATGTATTCTCGTTCTGAAACGTATTGTGCCTCCATAGCTCAGGGGTAGAGCATCAGTTTTGTATCTCAGGCAAAAGAACTGAGGGTCGAGGGTTCAAATCCCTCTGGAGGCTTGTAATTTTTTCAGAAATTCTGGTGATAGTAATATAAATCCTAAACGGAATATGTTAATTATGGAAAAAGAGAAAGAAAAGAGATTGATCTATAATCAATATCAAAAAGAGTACATGCGGTCCTATAGAAAGAAATTAAAAGAAAATGGAATAAAACGATTATGGAACACAACTGGTTATTACAAAAAGATAAGAATTGACGCCTTAAAAAAATTAGGTGGGCTTAAATGTGTGTAATGCGGGTGTAACAAAATAGAGATATTAGAAGTAAATCATATCTATGGGGGCGGACATAAAGACCTTGTTAAAAGAAAAGATCCAAAGTCTCTATTCAGGGATATTGTTAAAGAAAAAGTAGACTTAACTTAATATAATGTCTTATGCAGGGTATGCAATGCCTATCACTATGTTTCAGAAATTTTAAAAATTAAAGGACATACAGTTTTATGGAACCCAGAGACGAACATATAGCTCGTCAAAAACATTTAAATAATCAATTCTGTTGCCGTTTTTATCGCACCCGTAGTTTAGCGGTCAACTTCCTACAAGTTTAGTGAGGTCCTCAAATAACGCCTCGTTGACGTCGAGGAGGTCCCCTGTTCGAATCAGGGCGGGTGCATTCTTTCGATTAAGGAAACGCTTTTAAACACATTATTGCCATAGTTAGAAAGGTTGTTTTATCAATGGAAAAAAAGGGACAGGTGACAGCATTTATTCTCTTAGGAATCATTCTGTTAATTGCCTTAGGTGCTTATTTTGGAGTTAAAAATTATATTGAAAAACAAAGTTTTGAATCACAATTACGCGCAGGTGTGCAAGTTCCACAACAAGTCGAACCGGCTGTACAATTTTTAGATGAATGTACAAAACAAGAAGCAACAAATGCAATAACAGAAATTGGATTACAAGGCGGTTACTTGAATTTTCCAACAGATTCCATTCCAACAAGTCCAATAACACCTATCCCACCTGCAGTTGAAATTCTTTCCAGAAGTAATTTGAAAACCGCACTCTGGTTTCGAGAAACTGGAAATGGAATTCGACAAACACAAGTTCCAACAAAAGAAGAGATACAAAAAAATATTGCAGATCTCTTAACACAACAATTCCCACGATGCATTGATCAAGTACAAACAGCCTATCCTGATATGAACATTCAATCATTAGGCGATCCAAAAGCAAGTGTAGAAATCTTTGATCAACTCGTCAATGCAAAAGTAACAATTCCAATAACAATCAGCACAAAAGGAATTACCTTCACTGTCGATGCGTTTGGTGCACAAATAGAAACAGAATTTGGAAAACTCTATCAAACCGCAATTGATATCTTCAACAAACAAAATGAAGTACTTTTCTTAGAAAATAAAACATTAGATCTCTTGACAGCGTATGATCCAGAAATTCCCTACTCAGGGGTTGAGCCAACCTGTTCTCCACGAACCTGGTCAAAAGCAGACACAACCAACAGATTGAAATTAGTCTTATTTGAAAATATTGCAGCAATGAAGATTAAAGGAACAAATTACGCGCCCAATGATCAATTAAAATCCTTAGAGTTTGACGCACTCAAACAAGATGCAAAAGAAATAACCGTGAATATGTTATATTCTCCAAAATGGCCAACGTTCGTCGATATCTCCCCATCAGAAGGAGATGTCTTAGCAGGCGATCCCGTCAACAAACAAGAAGGCAATGAACTTTCAGGATTATTAGCGCCGTATTTCTGTTTCAATCAACATCATTTTATTTACACAATCAAGTATCCAGTAACCATTACCTTAACAGATCCACAAGGATTTATCTTCCAATACGCCACAGAAATTATCATTGAAAAAAATCAGCCACGACGAAGTACGGCAACACCATTAGATCTTCCCGATACACGCCTCCCCATCTGTGATTATCCGCAAGCTCCATTAAAGATTAACACGTTTACTGTTGATAGTCAAGATCATCCACAACCGCTTTCTGGAGTTAATCTAAATTTGAAATGTTCTCCCACAACCTGTCCACTCCAACAAAATGCAAAAGATTCCTCAGTAACACTCACCGTTCCCGCATGTGTGAACGGCGCATTAGAAGGAACAAAAACAGGGTATCTTCCCGGCAAAACCTTTGTCTCGACAAACACTGATCAGCAACAAGAAGTCAATTTAGTCTTAGAACCAAAATATACCAAACCTGTTGAATTTTATGTTATTGATAAAAAAACAGGTGAAGTGAGAAAACCCTATGCTTCAGAAACGATTATGTACCAGCTTGCGCACACCCAACCCACCCCATTGACAAGTACAATTATCTACCAACAAGAAGGCAATGATTGCCAACAAGACAGTGATTGTGGTGGAGGATTAGCCTGTCAAAAAAATAAATGTTTGTTCCCAACCTGTGCAAGTAATCAAGACTGTAGCAGTGATCAATCCTGTACAAATAGTAAATGTCAACCAAAGAATACAGTTGAACTTGCGGTGGGCGATTACGACATCCAATATTTCGTTTTACGCTCAAGCACTTGGCCAATTGTGATGCCCAAACAAGAGATTCAAAGATGTGTGAACGCAGCACAATCCAGTTTCTTAGGATTACTTCAAACACAAGAACAATGTACCACAACAGAAACAGAATCAAGTAGCTTATCAAGTGTGATGACCGGCGGAGCAACCTTCAAACATGCATTTACCCGAGAAGAACTTGCTAGCGATCGCCCAGTAAAACTCTATGCGTTAGTGGATGACATCCCCGCAGATCAAGCAGGATTAACCGCAATCACCGCCGCATTTGAAAACAATAAAGATCATCCCTACTTTAAAGCACCAGAAATATGAACACAAAACAAATTCTTTCAATGATTGTCCTTCTTGTACTAGTCTTAACTCCAACAACAACGGCACAAGTAAACACACCCTATGCAGGATCTGCCCCGGGAGAAACCTCGTTATTCCAAACAGGTGTGAATACCTACGAACAACTCAGGCAAGGTTTAGATAGTTTTGCAAAAAACCCAACTGATCTGGGCGAACCCATTATCGTCAATGTCGGCGATTACGAACCGAAAATTGTCCGTGCGTCAGACTTAGAACAAAGTGAAGCACCAGTATTCGTGCATTTAATTGGAATCTCTTCTGTTCCAGATTTTAATCAACCTGATTTACTCTCCGCATTAACCTCCATCCCTCCCATTAAAGATATTACAATCACCCCAACAAACGCAACAAGTTTGAAATACGTCAAAAATTTCAGATACATCCGTCCTCCACAAAATGTCTATTCAAAAAATGAATTCGGATACGTGGTTGTCAATCTCAAAAAAATAAAAAACGAAACAGACTTACCCATGAACAACTCCATTGATCTCCAACTTCAAGCAAAGATCTTTTTTGATTATGCTGCAGGTGGTGCATTAGGAATTGGTCAAGAAGAAAAAACACTCCACGAAGAAACAGAACAATTATTTTTAGACAAACCCACAAAAACAGATAATGCATTTTTCAACAAACGAGCGTATATCAGAGCAGTCACAATAGAAGATGATACTGCCACGTTCCAAATTTATAATAAAAATTTATTACCATTAAGTTTACTCACTCCATCGAACGCGCCTGCAGGAACACCCGTCGCAACCATCCGATTACATAAAGGAGAACGCACAACAAGCCCGATTAATATCCAATACAGTGGAAACCCCTTAGAAGATTTTATCATCCTCCAATTAAACGATATTAGCACACCCCAAGATAAAGCAGAAGTTCAAATTACTGTCAACGGCAGAACACTAGATAGAAAATTAGTCAAAGATCAAGCCCTCTTTCCAGGTTCACAATGGTTCGTCGATGATAAACCACAAATTATTGGAAGAAGCCCAATCTCATTAGCGGATGCAACCACAACGTTTTCATTAACACCCACTGTCCTTGCAGCAATTACCAGCAAATACGGCGCAACAGCTCAATTAGAACAAGTCACCCATCGCCTAATCTTAAAAAATAAAGTCACCGGCGAACGAAAAGCCTTAGACAGACTCACATTGGGCGCTTCTGGCCAATTCTTAAGTTTAAATCTCCAACCTATCTCAGACTCATTAGCAGATGTTTTAGAAACTAAATATTGTAAGTTTGAAGAAGCAGGCGGATCAATCATCGTAAGATCAACGGCAGCTCTCAATTTAGGCTGTGAAGCGTTAGCAAGATATAAACAAGTGCTCAAACAATATCCAAATACAAAACAAGCAGATAACGCGACAGAACAAATCTATCACATCTATGATGGGAATCCTCCAGGCCAACCATTAATCGATTATGAGGATTGTGATGTCACCTCAGCCAAAGGTGCAACTCCCGTTACGGTAAGAAATCAAGATAGTTGTAAACAATTCTTAATCGATATGAATTTATTAAAAGAATATTACGCGAAAAAACTCAATGATGAAGGCATTCTCCAATACACCCAAAAATCATTAACTGCGATTGGAGGTACATTACAAATTCCAGAAGAGAATGTCAATGTCCAATTGCTCAATGTCGATCCATTAACCGATCAAGATAAAGGTTCAGTTAAGTTACGTATTGATCAAAAAGATCAAGATCCCGTAACAGTCGGTCAACCACTTGCCAATGTTGCATTTACTCCAGTGGATAGTACAGGTAGAGCGCTCCCATCAAGGGACTGGGTCGTAACAGAAATCCATGCGAAGTATGTCAAAGTCAAAGCAGGGATCAAAGAAAACGGACAATATCGATACACAGGCGAAGAACAGCAGATTAGTGTTGGAACAGATAACCTCTTACCAACAAAAGAAGAGGGAAGTACCGTCCCTGGCCAACCAAAACAAACGTTCTCAGTAAAAGTCCAAGTCATTGATATCAAAACAAAGAATGAAGCGTTAGTCACGATCATTCCTGGTGGTGGAAATGCATTCTCCACATCCACATTTAATATTCATCTCAGCATTGAACCACGTCCATTCAAATTAACGCCAGAACAATTACGATCGCAAATCAATGCAACACAAGGATATATTGATACATTAGATCGATGGACAAAATCTGCTCCGCTGATTGGCAATGATTGGATTAAGAATTGGAAGAAAACCTGTTTAGTAACATTTGGCGCACTCGTTGCGAAAAACGCGATCTTCCAAGGCACAACCCGCGCTGCTGCACGCACACAAGTCAGTGGATTTTACAAACAAAAATGTCAAGGCATCTTACAAAAAGATCCAACAAAATATACCACCTTCGATTCCTGTTTGGCTGATCAAACAACAGATATGACCAAAGACATTGATGCGACGCAAGCAGCACTCGATCAAGCAAAAACATCTCTCGCAGGAAAAAAACCTGCAGAATTAGATCAATGTGGTCCAACAATTAATAAAGTAAATTACGAATTCTTAAAGAAAGAAGGCGCAACCTATGATGATTGTCAAGCGTATCTCTTCTCACAAGAAATCCAGAAAAGTTCATCCGTAAGTGCAGAATACAAATCCTACGCTCAACAACAATATCAGAACGTTGGCTTCGATACAAAATTAGACGCATTGAAAAAAATCTCTGGCACTCCTCCTACTACCCCTGTAGTTACCGCATTCGGCGATCTTGCAACTGCAGAAGTTGCGTATGTCGATGCAGCAGCGCAGTATACAAAGGCAGCACCAGGAACGATCGTCAGTTTGAAAGATATTCGACCAGTGGCAAGTGCACCAGGAACCACCCCCACATATGCGGGCTTTATTCCTTCAACGATCCCAGGAACCCCCCCTGGAACAACGACCTATACTCCAAAAGAAAGTGCTGACCTAGTACGATTAACCCAATTCCAATTCCAACTCTACGATCAAGGAGATAAATTCTTAACATCTCTTCAAGATAAATTCAAATCAGATCAAAGTTTAAGACAGAATGTCTTGTCTGGCCAAGCAAGAGATCTCGATAAAGAAACATATTTCACTAACATTGTCAAAGGGCCAGAATATGGTGCACCAACAAATTATTTCGTAGAAAAAAGTTTCTTAAGTACATTTACCCCTGCAATTACTACTCCTCCAGATCCAAATTATAACCTTCTGCATGCAATTTTCATTGCAAATATTCCAATTCTCACAGATCCAACAGCAGCAGTCGCAAAACCACTGGTACAAAGCCAACCACTACCAAAAGATTTTCATCTGTACACCTCAACAACCTTTCAAGATAGCGCGCAACAAATCAAAAGTAATCAATACACCTATTTACCCGGGGCATGTAATGAAGCAGGGAGAGTTCTCTATGCGCAAACAGATTTCCCCCCACCAAAAGGAGAAGGTCTTGTCTTCTGTTATCCAACAGGAGAAGATGGAAATTATATCTTAGTCAGACAACGATCAACAGGATCACGGGCAGTTGAAGATTTCGATGTGATGAATGTCGGTCCAAATCAACTCATGGAATGTGGTGCGCCTCCAACAGATGATGTTTTAGTTCGGGATCATACGATCTTAAACAGACCAGAAAACGCTCCAGAAAAAGCAAAATATCTACAAATTATTAACAAGGCACAACGGTGTCAAAAAGAATGCCAAACGATTGGCTATGTTGGAAAAGCAAATATTCCAGTGAAATGTAGTAGCCAAGTTTCAAAACAATCTTCTTTACAATTCGAACCAAAATGTATTGATGTCATGGAACCCAGTGATTGTAAAATCTTATTCAATGCATGTGATCCCGTCTTATGTCCTCCGTCCCGATGTAATCTTGCAGGGAGATACCATGTCGATAATGTCATTCAAACAGGAATTGTCGGTTCAGCGATGTTATGTTTACCCAATGCAAAAGATGGAGTCTACGTTCCCGTCTGTTTAACAGGGATTAATGCAGGTTTAAAGAATATTCAAAGTATCTTAGAAGGGTATAAAACCTGTTTAGAAGCAAACTTAAATGAAGGGAAAAATATTGGCTTCTGTGGATACATCAGAGATGTTGGTGTCTGTGAATTAGTCTGGAGAGAAGCATACCAACTTTTGAATGTGGGAGGAACCGCGATTGATATCCTCTCCAATAAATTAAATCAAGATCCACAAGGCGGTGTCGAATATTATAACTTCCAATCAACCTACAAACAAGCAGGAGAATCATTCAACGTTTTTACAAATGAATATTCTACCTCTTTCCTAGCATATTACAAAGGAAAATCACTAGGAGATATTGGAACACAGCTCTGTCGTCTCCAAGTCAATGGAAATGTCCCTTCTGTTGGCGATATTTTAGATAAACTTTCAGAACCAGAAAATCCCCCACAATATACAGGTTTCTTTGAGGAAGTTCCCTATGCAAACTTAGGAGAAGTCCCGGTCGGAACTGCAGGTGTTCGTGGTGTCACATTAAGTACACAAAAAATTTCATTATACAAAGCATTTTATCATATCTATGCAGGTACAGGATATGCCCAAAGTCAAGGTGTCTTAGGAGAAGCTCCATCAATCCCTGGTGCACCCCCCGGAAGAGCAGTAACCTACTCCGTCTATCTCAAAAGTAAAGCAAATGCAGGTATGCCTCCATTATATATTACGGTTCCCGGCGATGATACCTTCTTACAACGCATTGTCAACTTAGAGTTCGGAAAATCCCGACAAGAAAATATCCAAATCAAAGCAGCAGCTGGCTACGATGAAATGTGTATCAATGTCAATGGAAAAGAATCCTGTGGCTTTGGAAAAGTTTCCAGTGACTTTTTAGTAAATGAATTAAGTGATGAAGTCAGTCAAGCAGATGCAGAAAAGAATGTTACAACAGCTTCCCAATGCACCGGTGAACAAGCAATCGGTCCAACATTACAAAACCTCGCACCTGGCGGTGGTTTACTCTCAACAGGCATTGTCAAAGTTTGTAATCCCACCTCTCCTACGGGTGATACCAATAGATGGAAACCAGTGGGCAATTGTGGAAAAGATAGTACTGGCCTTGATCGCGGAACATGTTGGCTTGATGAAAACTCTATTACCATTAAAGATGCAGCGATTCGAGAAGAGACGAAATTCGCACTGGATAAAAAAGGTGTCCCTGTAGGAACAAATCCAAATGATCTAATTAAAGATGCAGATGCACGTATAGCATTAGCCGCATTAAACGCGCAGAAAAAAGCAGTTGTGGGTGGATTATGGGCTGCATTAAAACTCCCTCCACCTGGCACACCAATTCCCGGAACAGGACACGTCATTCTCTCAATAACAGCAAATGCCATCGCTGCTCCCCCCTTAACAAAAACCGTTCCAAGTTGTCGTGTAGCAAATTGTTTCTTCGGTATGCCCAATGTCCAACAAACCATTAATGATTTTGGGACAATGACGATTGATGGAGATCCAAGTAAATCCTATTATGCTGTAGAAAATTACGCACTCAATCCAGAAATTGCAGCTCAAGCCTGGATCGACGAAGCAGATGGATGGCGTGAATTAGCAAGTATGCAAAGAACTGTTGAACCGATTGTAACGGAAGGACCAAAATCAACACCATTACCTCCAACACCAGGACCAGTAATAGTTGATCCATTAAAAGAAGATCCAGCAAATTCCAGAATCTTCGAAATCGATGATGGAACCTCAACAGTCTGGAATGTCAAATTCAAATATACAAATAAAAATTGGGTCTGGTCGTTTAATGGAAATGATTGGAAATTAGTAACCGATGCAACATCAGTTAATCAATGGTATTCCCAATTACTATCTTCATTGAAGGGGGTCAATTATCAAGCTGGCGTCGTCCAGATCGCTGCGCAAGCAAAACAAGATACGCCAGGAACATTTGGCAGTCCTCCCGCATTAATTATCTATCAAGATGATGGAACAACAATATTAGGAAGATATGAAAAACCAAGTCTCGATACAAACATCAATGCGATTATGAGAAATGGAATAAAATCGACGACTCCTAATGGGCCAATTGTATTAAATGGAGATGCGCAAGCTGCACAGAAAAAAGCAGAAGATCTTGGTTGTACACTCTACGCAGAAAAAACAATCACAAATCTTCGACAAAAGATGATCGACAATTCATATAAAAATTATATTACTGAATCAACTTCAGATCAAGGAGAACAAGCAATTCTCGCAGGTCTATTAGCAACAGAATCACGAGGAGATCCAAATGCGATTTCAGGTGCAGGAGCAAAAGGTGTTGTACAATTCACAGATCTAACTGCAAAAGGATTCAAATTCCCCGCTCCAGCAGGTTCAATTGCTGCAAGAACTTGCATCAACCCAGCAGGCCAAGATTCATGTTATCTCTGCCCAGCAGCAGGATGTGGTGTAGGAACAGATGGAAGATTATATCCTTCGATTGAAATTCCCGCAGCGCAACAATTGCTTAAAAATGAAGCAGGATATGTAAAAAATTGTAACGCCATCCTCTCAAATGATATCAAATATAAATATTCATTTGCAACTGAAAATGATGCATACCTCGCAGCAATTGCAGCATATAATGGGGGCCACGTGGATATCTGTAGATCAATAAAATATCTTGTCAAAGCAGATAATCAAAAAGTCTCTTTCGATGAGATCCACCCCTTATTTTATAATCAAGGAGGAGGATGTGATGCAAATTGTCAAAAAGAACGAAAATGCTATGTGCCAAAAGTTCTCTATTATACAGAAAGAATGAAAGATCTCTTTACTCCAGTACAAACATAAAGAATGCGGAGAAGAGGATTCGAACCTCCGAAGGCACTAAGCCAACAGGTCCTAAGCCTGTCCCGTTTGGCCACTCCGGCATCTCCGCATAAAGAAACTTACAGAAGTACGTTATTTAAAGATTATGTTAAGCTGATGCAGGTGCGTTTGCTTTGTTAATAAACTGTTCTAGAGATGCAAATTGATCGCGCATGGAGAAATAAGAAAATCCAGGTGTAAGAATTTCACAAAAATCTGTTTTTAAGAGAGCCCATTCATAATGTTCGTGTGCGACAGCTGCAGCCTCGCCATACTTCGCTTGTGTATACAATGCTCGAATACTGCTCAATACTCCAGGGAATTCCTGATTTGCTTTTGCATCCATATGTTGAGAAAAATCTGTATTCCAAAGCGATTGAATTGCCGTAAGACGTGATTCAAGAACTGATGCATCAACAGCTCGACGTTCAGCAGGAGTATCTAACACTCCATAACTCACAGAATTACCACCTGCAAGAATTTTATAATCAACAGTCGTTCCAAGCGCAGGTTGGGTTACACATCCACGTAAATAACAACCTTTCCACCTTGATCAGGACGAACCATCGGATCGCCACGAGAACCATATTTGAAAACCGTGCCTTTCATAAGTATAAAGAAAACAAGAAATCATTAAAAGTCTTTCTTATGGATGTTTATGATCACTATACTCTTCTTTATCAACATCAACTAAAATCTTCTCAATGAGAGCGTCAGCTTCTTTATGTTTATTTTTTAATTCAGCTTTCAACGCATTCTCTGCTTTGACAGCATCCATCTCTGTTTCAGAAAGAACAATCATGACCAATTCTAATGTTTTGACACGTAAGGCCTGATTATCACTATTCAAAATATGCGTAAGAAGACCTTTCACCTCAACCAGTAATGGTTTTTTCATCGTTTTTGAATCTTGCTCTTACCTTTCCACTTGGTTTGCCAAGCAAATCGGCGTAATTTTGCAGTTGCACCATAGCCACAAGAAGCACATTTCTTCTTTTTGACATGATACGCGCGTAAGCCACAACGACGACAAGGAATAACAACTTTACTTTGTCGGGATTTTCTCCCCATTGCTGGTGTTCCTTTCGTCATTGATTAAACTCCTTATGCAGTGGAAATAAAGATGATTGTATCACCGCGAATAAAAACCGTGCCTAACTTACGTTTGACTTCACCATCAACTTTTTCTTCAGAATGTTCTAAAACCGTATTAATATGAATATCAAATGATTTTAACTTGCCAAGAAGTTGTCGTCCGTTTTTGAGCTCGACAATAACATTTTTGCCACGAGCTTCATTTAATGCATCTAAGGGTCGTAATTCCATACGAAGTGGTGCTTGTTGACGCTATTTAAATCTTTCTACATCGAGAAGTAAAAAACAAACAAAAGTTATTTAAACCGCGTCTTGTTCCCAGCTCCATGGCAATTATTCAAAAACGATCCAAAAAGAAAATCACGGGTGGTCGTTATCGACCCTATGCAAAAAAATTAGTGAATTACGGTGACGTTCCTACAGCATCAAAAATGGGCGAGCATAAAGTAAAAATCAAACGTGCTCGTGGCGGTCATGCAAAACAAATTATCGTTGCAACATTAAAAGCAAATGTGATGAATCCAAAAACAAAGAAGGCCCAAGTCACAGAAATTGTCAATGTTCTTGAAAATCCTGCAAATAGAAACTTTATTCGACGTGGTATCTTAACCAGAGGCGCAGTGATTGAAACCAAATTAGGAAAAGCAAGAATCACCTCACGACCAGGTCAAGAAAGTATTGTGAATGCAGTATTACTTTAACTTCTTTTGACTTTTTTCAAATTCTGAATAAAAATACCCGAATCGTTTTTGCATATTCTGATAAGCGTCCTCATCAATTCTTCTTTGTTTATAATAAGTCTCAACTTGTTTAACTGCAGCAACATATTTTCCTAAAAGTGTCTTTGAATCTTTCCGTGCTTGTTTTACTTTACGAAATTCAATCAGATTCTCAATGCCTGCAAGATCACCATGAAGATTTAAGAGCATAATAGGTAACAAATGTTCCGCAGAAGCACGTTGTACATGTTGTTGAGGTTGATGTTGCATTACAGGACGTGCAGAACCCGCACTTAAACCAACAGCAGCAAGAAAACCTAAAAGCCAGCGTCGACGTTTCACCCAATCAAAAAATGCCATACTCTCAATGCAGAATAATCCTATTTATTTCTTCTGTTTTGCTTTTTTATGCATCCATGCAGTTTTCACATAGGGCAAAAGAATATTCAAAAGAATTAAGACAAGAATAATAACAATCGCGTAAATCAAATACGGATCTTTCTTCGTTGTTGAAGGTTGAGCAGTCACATTTTGTGTTTGATTATTTTGGGCAAGAAGATCTTTGTATTCTTGTTCAGTCTGAAATAAGGGAACTTTAAAAAAAAGCACGACATTACGTTTTGTTTGATCAGAATCATAATGAAGAACTTTTGGTTCTAACGTCATAAAAGGGACTTTTGAATCACCGAGATTAATGAATGTTTCATTTGCAAGCTGTAAATGATAAATTGCATAAGGCCCATTATCAATAGAAATATGGACATCAACATTCCCATTAGGAAAAATTTGATCTAAGATTAAACGATTTTGTAATTTTTCAACAGAAAAGGAGATCATACTTCCTTCATAAGCACGCACAGAATACCAAGAAAATTCTCCTAATGCTAACGTGACATTTTCACCAGGGCCAAGCTCATATAAACTTTCAGAAATCGCTTTCCCTGCGAGTGTACTAGGCACAAAAATACTCAAAAGAACGATGAAAATGAGGAAATGAGTAAGACGCATCTCATACAGGATTAAGTGGAGCTATATAAGAATTTCTGCTCTTAAAAACGAGAATCTGTTCAAGCTTTATACCCCTTAATTCATTATTGTATTCAAGTTTAAGCATTTTTGAGAAAAACCAGAGAAAACCTCTAAAAAGGGGAACCTTTATAAAGAACGAACCCTCCTTATATATAAGTCTTTTGAGTGAAAAAAGGGGTTTTGTTAACAAAAAGGATTATTGCAGGAGTTTACTATGCCAGCTGAATACATTCGAAAATGCCCAGACTGTGGAGGCTCAAATCTACTCATCCAGAAAGATCGAGGAGAAGTCATCTGTAAAGATTGCGGTTATGTGATCGAAGAAAAGATGATCGACTTTGGTCAAGAATGGAGAGAATTCTCAGATGATCAATCTTCAAAGCGACGCAGAACAGGTGCGCCATTAACGTATACCAAATTCGATAAAGGTTTAGGAACTGATATTGGCCAGAAAGGCGATATCTATCAATTAAGTGCGAAAGGGAAAAATAAATTCTTCCGTTTGCGAAAATGGCAACACCGCATTTCAACTGCAATTGAAAGAAACTTAAAATTAGCATTAGCAGAATTAAAACGAGTTTCATCGTATTTAAAATTACCAAAATCTGTTGAAGAAGAAGCATCCAGAATCTACACGATGGCTGTCCAACGTGGATTAGTTCGTGGTCGTTCAATGGAATCTGTGGTCGCAGGAGCATTATACGCATCCTGTCGACGTCATGAAGTCCCAAGAACATTGGATGAACTCTCTGAAGCCTCAGGTATCGACAAGAAAGAAGTTGGACGAACATACCGATTCATTACACGTGAATTAGGAATCCGCATCTTGCCCTCAAATCCAGTTGATTACTTATCCAGATTTGTCTCTGCATTAAAACTCTCTGCGGAAACGCAAAGTAAAGCGATTGAAATTTTAAACAAAGCACGAGATGAAGAATTAACATCTGGCCGTGGCCCAACAGGCATTGCCGCAGCTTCACTCTATGTCGCAGCACTTATGAACAATGAGAAGCGAACACAACGAGAAGTCGCAGATGTTGCGGGCGTTACTGAAGTCACAATTAGAAATCGATACAAAGAACTCTTAAAAGAACTTGACTTAAAAGATAAGATCAAGAAGAAAATGAAAGAGCTCGGTATTGATGAAGTTGTAGAGTAACCCTTAAAGAGGGATTCTTTTTTTCTAAAAATAGAACTAATGCTCTGTTGGAAGCTCTCTAACTAAACTAATAAGATCAAGAGTAGCTCTTCTCATAATTTTGTTAACAGCATCGTCTAAGCCCTCATCCAAATGTAGATTTCCTTCAGCTAATATCAACTGACCAGTAAAGATTTTTTCGACGCGTTGAGGATTTTCGCGATACGCTTCAAGAAGTTTGGTATTATCAGTTTTGATTTCTAGAGAATACCGCGTTTCACCTACCTGAAGGTGAAGGGTGAGCGTGTGATATTCAGTCATACTAATCGTTTAACCAGAAAATATATAAAAGGATCTTGTGGATTTGGCTTAGTAAATAAAATACAGAAAATCGACACTATCTTTAAATACTGTCAACATATTTCCTCGTTATGTATTTTATCGCATGTCTTTCTACAGGGAAGGGAACCTGGGCTGAAGTCTCAAAAATTATGACCGATCAAGACTGGTCAAAGATTATCCTCATTTCAAATGATTTCGGCAAACAAAACTTTACACATGCAAAACCATTTGACTTAATTGAAATTAATCCCAATCAAGATGTTGAACTCTTAGTAGCCGATCTCAAGACAAAATTAAAACCAAAAATTAATGATTTAGAAGTGGGGGTCAATATTACGTCCGGGTCAGGAAAAGAGCATACCGCGTTATTAGCATCCCTCTTACAATTAGGCATTGGTATTCGTTTCATTGCATTAAGTTCTACAGGGATTAAAGAAATTTAAAATAAATCAACAACCATAAAATTATTTGTCCATTAAAGCCTGCAAATAAGGGAACCAATAAGTTATCATCGAGCTGCGTACTCAAAATCTCAACCGCGGTAGCAGTGAATGCCATAACAAAAGCAATGATTCCAGGTAAAAACAATAATCCTAAGACAAGATCAACAAGAAATTCAGCGCAAGCAGCTTCCCAGGATTTGAAAGAATGCTTAATATGGAAATAATGGAAATGTTCTCCCACAATTGAAGAAACAAGATCTCCAAAAGTAGTCATCAATAATGCTGTTAATGCAATTGAAAAATCAAAAAAGGCAATCACAAAAATGCCACCAATCAAGAAGAAGATCTCACTTCCTACTTTTTTCTGTTCTTGTTCTCTCCACAAAGCGTGTAAAAATGGGATGGGTCTTTGAAGTTCTAACCTAAAGAATTCAATTTGAAAAAATAAAAGAAGAACAAAGAGTAAGAAAAAAAGGACATTCTGTTTAGGAAAAATCCGAGTTAAGAATAAAACACCAATAAGAGTGAATCCAAACAACAGATGAAATAGACGACGATGTCCAGGAGAATGACGAATTCCCATCTGGATCTAAAGAACAACAGCTTCTTAAACACTACTGTTCGAAGAGAGAAAAAGATTAAATAATCAAAAATGGTAAGAACAAAATGAGCGATCTCTTCAAAAATATCCTAACAAGTTCTGAGTCCTTATTTAGTAATCCTGTTGCCTTAGACGTTGATTTTACACCCCCCGTTATCAAATTTCGAGAAAACGAACAACAGTACTTAGCAACAAGTATTAAACCCCTATTTCAAAAAAGAAACGGGAAAAATCTCATCATCCGCGGCCCCCCAGGGATTGGAAAGACAGTAGCAACCCAATATGTCTTAGAAGAAGTCAAAAAAGAAACAGATGACATTGAATGTATTTATATCAACTGTTGGAAAAAAGAAACCCCATTTAAAATCATTACCGAAATCTGTATGCATTTAAAATATAGTTGGGTTCATAACAAAAGTTTTGATGAACTGTTAAAAGTCGTGACAACAATGCTCAATAAAAAAAGCGTTGTTTTAGTTTTAGATGAAATTGACCAGTTAGAAGATCAGTCTATCCTTTATACGCTCTTAGAAGAACTCTTGAGAAAATCCTTTTTCTTAATTACGAATGATCCTGAATATGGGGGGGAATTAGATCAACGTATTCGCTCACGATTAGTCCCTGAAGTCATCGAATTCAACCCCTATAAATCAACAGAAATTGAAGCAATCTTACAAGAAAGAATAAAATTCGCATTTGTTCCCAATGTCTGGGAAAAAGAAGCGATTGAAAAAATTGCAGAAGAAACAACCAAAGCAAAAGATATTCGGTTAGGATTATTTTTACTAAGAACTGCAGGAGAATGCGCGGAAAACGCAAGCTCAAGAAAAATTACAAAACTCTTTGCAGAACAAGCCATTCAGAAGATTCCAGATTTCCAAAGAAAAAAACCAGAACAATTAACAGCAGACGCACGTCAAATTCTCGCAGTCATTAAAGAGAATACCGGGAAATCATCAATGGAAATATTCGAGATCTATCAAAAGATGCCAGAAGCGAAGAGTATTCGCACATTTCAACGTAATTTAAAAGAATTAGCAGAAGCAAAATTTATTACAATGAACGACATCAATAAAGGATTTGAGACCGGAAGAAAAACAATTATCGAAATTGGGAATGACCATGGATTATCCTCCACTCAGTGAAGAAATTCTTTTAGAACAAGGTTGTTGTTGTGGAAGTTGTTGTCAAAATTGCCCGTACGAACCAAAACATCAAAAAGGAACGGTGACAGTAAAACGGACAAAGGTTTTAAGCAAAAGAGATCAACACTAATCAAATTGAATTCTTTCATGTACTTCGGCTCACGCCGCCCACGCCAAAATCGCGTAACGCTTTTTAAACAAACTTCCTAAAGAATAAGAATAGGAGGTGGAGATATGCTTGCAATCGATGTAGACGCACAGAAAGTAGCGAGATTATTACAACTGCAATTATTACACTTGCCACTCACAATGGGGCAAAAGGAGGAACACCATGAAAGGAATTTATTCAAGAAAAGAGGTCGATGAGTTATTGTTAGATGACGAGATAACAATAGAGGAAGCAGGGTTCATGTGGGGCTATTTGAGCGAAGGGGAATCTTTTTAATCCCTTCTTTTTTCTTTATTTAAATGAAAATTCTTGCATGTACTGATGTGCACAATAATAAACTCGCATTAAAGAGAATTGTTCAGAAAGCAAAGCAAGAAAAACCAGATATACTAATTTGTTGCGGCGACATTTCGAATTTCGGAACAGATTTCAAAGAAGCAATAAAACCATTATACGAATTAAACCTGCCCTTCTTATTCATACCCGGAAATCATGAAAGCGTTGAAGAAACAGAGATAATTAGGAAATTCTATCCAAAATTAATTAATCTACATAAAGCCGTGCATAAAGAACAAGGATATACTTTCTTTGGATTCGGGTTAGGTGGTTTCTCAATTCGAGAACCCATCTTAGAAAAACTAACTTCAAAAATAAAAAAAGAAACCGAAAGAGAAAAATTGATCTTTATCACACACGCTCCCATTTACGGAACAAAACTGGATTGGTTGTATGGAGAACATCGTGGTTGTATTAGTAGTAGAAAATTCATTGAAGAAACAAAACCAATCTTAACATTATGTGGGCACTTCCATGAAAACGCAGGGAAAGAAGATAAAATAAATCAAACAAGAATTATCAATCCAGGGAACGAAGGAAAGATAATAGAAATATAAGAAAAAGAAGTGGTTTCTCCCACCTTCACACCTCTTTTTCACAGGGAAGATTTCCCATTGACTATCCAAAAATCTTTCTTTATATAGTTTATGCTTCTTTCATCAAAAACACGCGTTGAAAATTAGAAAAAACAATATTCCGTGCTTCCTCAAACGTAATTCCTTTAATCTCAGCAATCTTCTTAACAGTATTCACAACATCTGCAGGTTCACTTCTGCCATCTTTCACTGGGGCTAAATAGGGTGCATCTGTTTCCGTTAATAATTGTTGTAAGGGCACTTCTTTTACCACAGATTGAAAATGTTGTAAACGGGTAATTACTGCAGGAATAGAAAAATAAAATCCTAAATCAACTGCTCGTTTAACTAATTTCAAATTGCCCGTAAAACAATGGAGATCCACATTTTTTAATGTACTACTCTCTAAAATTTCTAAGCATTCAAGTTCCGCTTTCCGTGTATGGACAACAATCGGTTTTTTCAATTTCTCAGCAAGACGAATACATCTCCAAAAAACTTCTTTTTGCTCAGCAAGTTTACAATCGCCAATAGGAGATTTATCTAATCCAATTTCTCCAATCGCAAAAACATCATTTTTATTCTTTTCAATGAACGCAAGTTCTGCATCAACATCAAATGATTCAATCGGTCTTGGAACATTATCATAATGTCCTAAACCAACAGCATCTAAGGGATAAACTCCTAACGAAGCTTTCACAATCGGATACTTGTTTGCTAAATCTAAAGCAGCAACATTCGTCGAATGATCAACCCCGGACGTTAAAATATACTTCACACCAGCTTGTTCCGCACGTTGAATCACAAGAGGTAAATCTTCTTTAAAGCGATCAAAGGTAATATGACAATGGACGTCGACAAACATACCTTTTAAAAATGATGGCTCTTTTTAATCTTAATGGTCAGCATTATCCTTGTCGAACCTGAGCATCCTGGCAATGTCGGAGCGATTGCAAGAATCATGAAAAACTTCGGCATTGAAGATTTAATTCTCGTCAATCCCCAATGTGATCCACAAAGTCCAGAAGCACAAGGTAGAGCAATGCATGGAAAAGATATTCTCGCAAAAGCAAAGACGATCCATACCTTAGAAGAATGTAAAAAATACTGCTCAACATTAATTTCAACAACAGCAAAAATTGGCAAAGATCCCCATTTGATTCGAGAAGCAATTCCTTTACACCAAATGATGCAAACAATCAAAGAAAAAAAGAACGTCGGCATTATCTTCGGAAGAGAAGGTTCTGGATTAACGAATGAAGAGATTAAACAATGTGATTTCACGATTACGATTCCCGCAACAAAAACCTACCCTACATTAAACGTTTCTCATGCAGTAGGCATTGTCTGCTATGAATATTTTACTACACAAAACAAAGAACATCAAGCATCTCATATCATTCCCGCAACCCCCAAAGAAAAAGAACGCGTCTTACTCATGCTCGAAGAATGTTTATCCATTCTCCCATTCAAATTTGAGAAAAAAAGAGAAACACAACGACGCGTCTGGAAAAGATTAGTTGGAAAAAGTTTCTTAACAAAACAAGAAGCGTTTACCTTATTTGGATTCTTTAAGCGAATAGCGCAAGGAGAGGCTGCGCAACAAAAGAAAGGAACTTCCAAACGAACGGGAAAAGATTAATTCCAATTAATACTAAACAAAGTAAGGTAACATACAACCAAATCTTTTTCGCTTTTGCTTCCTTCTTAAAAAAGAAGAGCGTAGCAACGTAAAACATTTCCCCCCCATCAATAGGGCCAAGAGGTAACAAATTAAACAATCCAACACCTAAACTAATCGTGAATAGCCAGAAAAATAACTGGTAGACCCAAAGATAGCCAGAATAGAGAAAGGGCAATCGTAAAAAGATACCATTCAATACAACCTTAACAGGAGCAACACCAACACCTAAGTATGGCGCAGATGCATTCGTTGGATTCGCAGCAAGTTGAACTGAACTGGTCGTCCCATTGGCAGTGATCGAAATTATATCACCAGGAACATGCTTCTTCAGTAAATCAACAAATGATTGCTGATCAGAAATAGGTTGGTGGTCAACCGCGTCAAGCACCATCCCAGGTTGTAAACTGCTCTTTGCAACAGGTAAATCTGGTTGAATCGAAGCAATTTGAACACCTTGAAACGAAATACTTGATTGGCCAATGGGTGTTAAGATAGAAAGTAAAATGAAAATAAAAATCCCGGCAAATAAAAAATTAGCAAATGCGCCAGCAGATAAAACAGCTAATTGCGGAAATGCTTTTTTCTTTGCAAATTTTTTCTCATCAGGTTCAACAAATGCACCTAACAAAGGACCAAGCATCGCAAAGCCAGATGCCTTGACAGGAACTTTATGATGGCGACAATAAATCCCATGGAAAAATTCATGCACAACAACAATAACTAACAAAGAAATAATCCAATGACTAAAAGATAAAATCGGCGCACCCGGAACAGTGGCAATACCCGGCAACACCGGACTAATAATCGGCTGTGCTGCAGGTTTGACGAGTAATTCAAACGCACCCTTGAACAAATATACAAAAATAAACGCCATCCCTAAGAAGCCTAAACCAATACTAATATAACTCAAGCCAGTTAAGAACGTCGGAAAAGTTTTAGCGATCTTATCCATCCATTTAATACCAATTTTCGTACGATAGATAATCAAGAATTTGTTTTGAACATCAAACTTATGACGAAACGTAAAGAATAATCCATAGAGTACTGCGTAGAAGACAAGAGCTAAGATGAAGTCTACACCGACCATGGATTATGATTTTTGTTTCTTAATAGGGCGTAAGACAGTTCCACCGCAACGTCGACAAGCGATTTCCCCTTTTAAGACTTTAGCGTGATTTGCGCGACGTTTTGTTTTACAGCGTCGACAAACAAATACATTGCCGAATAATCGTGCGGAAGCTTCTGGAAATCGTACCATGTTTATTTCACCTGCATGATCACTTTTTGATCAAGGATAATCCAATAGTTGACAATAACCCCTTCTTTAACCTTATCTTTGTACTCATCATTAATTTTTAAATCGAATGTTTCAAAGTTCTCAGTATCCATAACAGTTGCTTGATCTGCATGCACAGATAAGACTTGTGCGTTTTTCTTTTCAACAATAGGAACTTGTACATTATCGCTACTTGGACAGAGATGAATTTTCTTTTGACTGTTAATAATACCGATTGCTTCAATACGACACTTTGTTGCGCCATGTTTGCCTGTTTTCGCAGTTTGAACATCACGAACAACACAAGCGACATTATCAAAAATAACATAACCACCGACACGAAGGTCGCCTGCTTGCATAAGTTTTGTTTCTGACATCAGCGAGGGGGAATAAAGTTGGTTTATAAATGTTGTTGTGGTTGATACACCCTAAAAGCAGTTAAATTTAAATAACAACAAGCGCTTCAGTCGCTATGGCAACAGTACAGAAAGGTGAGTTTGTGACCGTTGAATATATTGGAAAAATAAAAGATTCTGGAAAGATTTTTGATCTCACAAATGAGGATGTTGCAAAACAATTAGGGATGTTTAATACGCAATCAAATTTCGGTGCAAGAACCATTTGTGTTGGTGAAAATCAGATTCTGAAGGGCATTGATAAAATCTTACCAGGGAAAGAAATCGGAAAACCATTTGCAGTCGAAGTAGCACCCAATGAAGCATTTGGAAGTAAAGATTCAAAATTACTCAAGGTGATGGCAACCCAAGAACTTCTAAAGCAAAAGATTCAACCCTTTCCCGGGTTACAAATCAACGCATCCGGGTTATTAGGAACCGTAAGATCAGTCAATATTGGCAGAACAACAGTTGATTTTAATCATCCATTAGCAGGAAAAACATTACTTTACGAAGTAACGATTACGAAGAAGGTAGATGACCCCCAAGAAAAACTTGATGGGTTAGTCAAGAATATAATTAATGTGAGAAAAGAAGAATATTCCATTAAGAATGAAGATAAAAAATATACTCTCACCTTCAAAAATGGGGTTGCATTTCCCCAAATGTTTAAAGACGATTTTGTCAAGAAAGTCAAGAAGTTCATCCCTGAGATTGAATGTACCTTCGCCTAAATTTCTATTCGACTATCTATAAATTTAAATACTCCTAAACTGAAGTTTTCTCAATGGAAAGTATCATTCGTCAAGCTTCAGAACGGCCTGCAACACCCTTCCGCTACAAAGACGGCCCGAAGAAGTCGACTCCCATTGATGAAGAACTTGAAGAATTAGTCAATAAACAAAAAGCAAAGATCAAAGTCTTCGGTGTTGGTGGCGGTGGAAATAATACCATTGCACGAATGGCCGAAGTTGGGATTGCAGGCGCAGAAACAATCGCAGTCAATACAGATGCACAAGATTTACTCTACACGAATGCTGATCAAAAAATTCTCATTGGAAAAGAATTAACGTCTGGTTTGGGCGCAGGAAGTTTACCAAAAGTTGGTGAAGATGCTGCCAAAGAAAGTGAAAAAGAAATCCGAGATAAAATGATGGGTTCTGATATTGTGTTCATTACTGCAGGGATGGGGGGTGGAACAGGCACAGGTGCTGCTCCCGTGGTCGCAGAAGTTGCGAAAAAATTAGGGATCTTAACAGTCGCGATTGTCACAACACCATTCACCATGGAAGGCCAACGCAGATATGCCAACGCAATGGAAGGTTTAGAACGCTTAGAACAAATCGCAGACACATTAATCGTTATTCCCAATGATAAATTATTAGAACTTTGTCCTGGCTTACCCTTACACACTGCATTTAAAGTCGCAGATGAAATTTTAACAAATTCTGTCAAAGGCATTGCCGAATTAGTCACCAAAACAGGTTTAGTAAATTTGGATTTCGCAGATATCAGAACAGTCATGGGCAAAGGTGGCGTTGCAATGATTGGTGTTGGTGAAGCTGATGGAGAGAACAGAGCAATCGAATCTGTTGAAAAAGCGATTCATAATCCGTTATTAGATGTCGATATCACGGGCGCAAATGGCGCATTAATTAATATCTCTGGTGGTTCGAACATGACTTTAGATGAAGCGCGAAGAATTGTTGAAACAATTACCGAACGCTTAGATGAAGAAGCGAGAGTGATCTGGGGCGCACAAATTTCTGAAGATTTAGATAACACCATCAGAACATTATTAATTGTAACAGGCGTCAACTCACCACAAATTTTCGGAAAAAGAAAAACCGTTGTTGAAAAGAAAAAACACGAGATTGAAGATGAATTAGGAATTGATTTCGTCCGATAGAAACGATAAGAACCTTTAAATACCTCTTTTTATTCCTGAAATTATCCTTTTTCAGATGAACATGGACGACCAACAGGCGAAGCCATCCTGGCACAGTAAATTTAAAACATTCTTAGTTGAATGTAAGCGCGTATGGCAAGTAACAAAAAAACCAACGACGCAAGAATTAAAAACAGTGGTCAAAGTAACAGGCATCGGAATTTTATTAGTCGGTTTGGTAGGTTTTTTGGTTCAAATGATCTGGCAATTAATCTTGAGGTAAACAATGGAAAACAAACTCTTCGCATTACGAACAACGGCAAACAGAGAAGAACAAGTCATGGACTTTATTGATAGCAATATCAAAAAGAAAAAATTAGAAGTCTATTGTATTGTCAATGCATTTGGTATGCGGGGTTATATTTTCATTGAAGCAAAAACCCAAGAAGATGCACAAGCATGTTTTGAAGGAATTCCATACGCACGTGGTTTATTACCAAAACCAGTCGAGTACAAAGAAATTGAGCCGATGTTAGAACAAATCAAGGCACCAATGAATATTCAAGAACGAGATATTGTCGAAATTATCTACGGTCCATTCAAGAAAGAAAAAGCAAAGGTCAAACGTATCGATGAACTTAAAGGAGAGGTTGTTGTGGAGTTATTAGAAGCAGCAATCCCAATCCCAATCACCGTCAAGATGGACTGGGTGAAAGTGATTCGAAGAGAGACCGAAGAAGCGCCTCTTGAAGAAGAAAAGCCGTATAATTCGGAAGACGAGCAATAGCTTTATAAAAAGGTGTTCTCACAGTCCAGAAAGGAAAAACACAGATGGCAAAGAAAGTTACAATGGATTTAATGGTTGAAGGCGGGAAAGCAACTGCTGGTGCTCAACTCGGCGGAACACTCGGTCCATTAAAAATGAATATTGGTCAAGTTGTTGCTGATATCAATAAAAAAACAGAGTCCTTCAAAGGAATGCAAGTTCCAGTAAAATTAGAAATTGATCCTGAATCCAAAGAATATACCATCTCGGTCGGAACTCCTCCTGTTTCTCAATTAATTGTCAAAGAAGCAAACATCGAAAAAGGTTCTGGCGAACCACAAACAGTCAAAGCAGGTGTCATTGCATTTGAACAAGTTATTAAAATTGCAAAGATGAAAGAAGGTTCGTTATTATCCAATAATATTCGTTCTTCCTTACATTCTGTTATTGGTTCCTGTCGTTCAATGGGAGTTTTAATTGAAGGCAAGGAGCCAGCAGAAGTCATGAAAGAAATGGATGCTGGTGTCTACGATTCCTTAATCAAAGCAGAACAAACAGAAATTAAAGATGCTGAGAAAAAATCACGTTTAATCGCTTTAGGCAAAGAACTCGATGTGAAACGCAAACAAATCGAGAAAGAAAAAGAAGCAGCCAAAGCAGCAGCAGCCGCAGCAGCCGTTGCAGCTCCTGCAGCCGCAGTCCCTGGAGCTCCTGCCGTACCTGGAGCAGCACCTGTGCCTGTCGGAAAAGCTGCAGCTCCGGGAAAACCAGCAGCGCCCGCGGCAGCCAAAGCAGCTCCTGCAAAAAAGTAAAATTGAAGAATGGCACAGAAATCTTTAGAAGTTTTGATTGAGTTTTCAGAAAATGTCCAACCTGCAACACAAGGTGATTTTGGTACAGAGATGGTGAAAGGTAGACTAGTCATTCATCCACAGACCTATAAGCAGTTAGAGAGAATAGGGGTAATCCCTAGAGATGCGGTTTCACTTGTTTCATATTGCCAGATTTATGAGCGATCTATAGCAACTGCGCTTAATTGGACAGTAGAAGATGTAAGAAATGCATACAAAAAACTAAAAGAGCAGTTAACTACGTATCTTCCTGCGCGTATTTTTGATGCAGTTCCTATCGAAATCCTAGAGAAATAGTTTTATTCTTTTCTCTTCTTCCCATTTCTATGGAAACGCTTCACGAACATACAGCAGAATTTTTCCTAATGCTCCAAGCAGAGCTTCGTCGATGGAGAACAATCCAAGGGTTTCTCGTCTTTGGAAGTTATACACGTGCGCAACAGTTTAATGATATTGATCTTGTCGGAGTTCTCGGAACAGATGCTTCAACAAAAGAAGGATTAAAATCACTTTCCATGCAGGATCGTGCCGAAGCTGAATATTTCTTACAACGAGGAGAACAAGAACTCTCCATCCCACCTTTTCAGATGCAAGGATATTTTGGAATTCTTCAAGAAACTCCAAGAGGGGTATTACAAGAAGAGAGAACGCTTGAAGAGCAGATCCGTGGATTCTACAATCATCTTAAGGGGTTCAATCGTCTTGATCCAGAAACACGAGCTGAATATGGCATAGAAAAAGCTCCTGCTGATTTTAGATTTTCTCCTAAACATACGATCTGGACAAGAAGAACGATATCTGATCAGCAATTCGGAACAAGAGTCAATACACTTCTCACCAGATTAAACCAAGAATATGATCAAGAAATTAGATCCTATCAACCATTAATCCAGCGTGTCCAATAGACTTATAAAGTTCGATTTTTGTTCTTTTATTTCACGGGGATATGATCTAACTTGGCCATGATATGCGGTTTGGGACCGTATTGTCCCGGTTCGAATCCGGGTATCCCCACTTTTAATTTTTAGAAAGGAATATCTGCTTCAGCTTCAACTTTTGTATTAAGTCCCATTCTTTTAGGAAGGGTAAGGAATGCAGTTTTTGCTGGATTTGTTTCTCTTGGTGCAGAGAATCTTGATTTTGAGGAGCAAAACCCTAAGGAAAATCTTTATAAAGCCACGTAAAATCCATTCTCTTATTCTTACAGGCACAATGACAAAAACAAAGAAAGTCGGCACAGCAGGAAGATATGGTGTCCGGTACGGTCTCAAATTACGAAATAAACTACTTGAAGTTGAACGACGACAAAAAATTAAACATTTCTGTCCAAAATGTAACAAACCACAATTAAAAAGAATCGCTATGGGAATTTGGGCATGTAATAAATGCCAACATCAATTCGCAGGTCGTGCCTATTGGCCGATAGGAGAATAAAATGGTAAGCTATCACTGTATGGACTGTCAAAAAGAAATCAAACATGAATTAGTCAAGAAACGTGTCCGCTGTCCATATTGCGGTTCTAAAATTGTTTACAAACCTCGCACTACAAGTACTGTAGTAGATGCAATCTAAGGAGCACGTATGGTCGACAGCGCTACTTCTGATCAAGGTATCGCGCAATTACAGATGCTCGAACAAAACGTTCAAAATATTCTTCTTCAAAAACAACAGATTCAATCACAGCATGTCGAAGTTGAAAATGCAATTGAAGAAATTAATAAAGCAACAGGCAATGTCTACAAAGTTGTCGGAAACATTATGCTTGCCGCAAATAAAGATGAATTAAAGAAAGAACTCGAATCAAAAAAAGAAGTTTTAGCATTACGCTTAAAAACAATTGAAAAACAAGAGTTACAATTAAAAGAAAAAGCAAATAAATTACAAGAAGACGTTGTTGCGAAATTACAGAAAGAAAAAGGAGTGAAACAATGATAGATCCCCAAAAGTTACAAGAAATTATAGAAGGACTTTCTTCAGTAGAAAAAGATAGCACCGTCCCACGAAATGTGCGCGTACGAATAAAATCTGCGATGGATATTCTCGGGAAAGATGACAAAAAATGGAATATAAGAATCGATCAATCCTTAGAAGCACTCGGTGAAGTTGCGGACGATCCAAACCTTCCACCCTATGCGAGAATGCAAATCTGGAGTGTAGTTTCGCAACTCGAGAGCAAAGCATAGAAATGTTTAAATAGTGGTAGCACTGAAAAGGGATTACGTGAGCAAAATGGGTTCAACATTCGAAAAATTGAAGGCAAAATTTGCCGGAAAAGACGCAGCACCAAGTGACGAGTTCTCTGAAGATTATGTTGAATTGAGTCCAAAAGCAATGGAACGTGGAAAAGCACGTGTCGTTGTTCGACCATTCGTCATTGAAGATTTTGCAGATATTAAACCTGCATTAGATGCTGTTCGTGAAGGATACACCATTGCACTCTTAAATATCCGTCCACTTAAAGATAAAGATCTCGTTGAATTAAAACGTGCTGTTTCTAAATTAAAGAAAACCTGTGAAGCTGTTGAAGGCGACATTGCTGGCTTCGGTGAAGACTGGCTCGTTGTTACTCCATCATTCGCATCCATTTATCGTGGTGCACAAACTGGTGAAGTTCCTGCTTCTGAAGAACAAGGCGCTCCGCAAGGGCAATAATTCTTTTATCTCTTTATTTTTTTAATGTTCAATCAAACAATTTATAAATCTTCATTTTTTCTTATAGCTAATGGATAAAGTTGAGAATGAAACCTGCCCAATGTGCCAGGAAAAGAAATTAACATTAATAGAGGATGAACAAGATATTCCTTACTTTGGCCCAGTCTTTATCTTCTCCATGATCTGCAGTGGCTGCGGGTATAAACAATCTGATGTTGAATGTGCACAGCAAAAAGAACCATCAAAATACGAATTTACCGTTGAAAAAGCAGATGATATGAAAGTACGAGTTGTCAAAAGTGGTGAAGCGTCCATTAAAATTCCACAATTAAAAATGAGTGTCGATCCGGGTGTTGCTTCTGAAGGATATGTCTCCAATGTTGAAGGTGTTCTCCAACGATTCAAAAAAATTCTCGAAGGAGAAAGGGACTCTGCAGACGATGATGAAATAAGAAAGAAAGCAAAGAACTTATTGAAGAAACTCTGGAAAGTAGAATGTGGCGAAGATTCCTTAAAAATTATCGTTGAAGATCCTTCTGGCAATTCTGCGATTATCTCAGATAAAGTGGTAATTACTAAATTAAAAGGCAAAAAGAAATAATTAATTGTTAAAATATACTTTCATTTTCTGTATTGCTTCCTCAACTTCATAAAACGTGACTTCATTCTTCAAATGCCCTCTTGCGTGGTGCATAATGGGTTTGACAGATTCAATTTTTCTGCCAAATGGTTCCATCCAATCATGACGGGGAAAAAGCCAGACATGAAACCCGTGTTCTGAATCTTCATTTTGAAAAAAATAAACTTCTTGAATGCCCAAAACATCGCGCATTCCACGGCGTACTCGAACAAGAAGTGCTGCAAACTCTTTTTCTTCAGAAGGAGTAAACTCACTCATTGATTGAATGCCTCGTTTTGAAGACAGAATAAAAAACCCAGGAATAGGAATTTCACAATCCTGTGCGACAAGAAATTGGTCTGTTTGAAAGACAATTGCTCTAGGAAAAAATGCCTCTTTTTGCATCTTGATAGGGGGGAGCTGAAATATATAAAGTTTTAGAGAATCAGTGCTTCATAAAAAGAACAAGACTATCGACATCTTCAGCAACATAGTCAAAAAAGTGTTCAAGCCAACCAGAAAGTTTTCTCGTTTCTGCAACTTTAATCGCATATACTTTCTTTCCTAATGCTTTTGCGTAACCCGCTTCAATGTAGATGCCACGAGTATCAGACAACAAAATAACTAAACAGTCGCACTTCTTTATTATATTAAGGTGTTCATCTAAAAGTAACTTTCCTTCCTGTTTTGATTGTTGAGGGAGATAAATCTGAAAACCTACACGTTCAAGGGCATTTTTCACCTCTAAATTTCGTTTGAGCTTATCTTCTGAGAAAGAATAAGAATCCAAATGCGCAGTTTGAGCCATTGGGCTTGCAAGATAAATTTGCATAAAACAGAAGTAAGGTACAACTATAAAAGACCTTGCTCAACTAAATCTTCCCACTGCATTGTTCCTAAAACAACTTGCGCTTCACGATACGTAATCAATGGGCGTTCATATTTTCCATAATCTTCAATTGCAATCCGTGGACAAGCTAACTGAATAAACCCTTCAACATGATAAAAGTTTAAAATCTTCTCAGGAGTAAATTCATTAATCGTCAAGACTAAAACTTGCTTTCCCAACGCTTCAAGTTTATTTTGAATAAGAGAATATTGCCCAAATTTCTGTCCAACCTTACTTCCCACAAGGATACCTATAATTTTCGCATCTTTAATTTTACCAATCGCAATTGCACGCTGTTTCAAAATCTTTTGTTTTAAGGATTCCATTGAACTTACTTCAGCATTATACGTATCCACGAGAAAAACAGGTTTCTGTACCGATAATGCAGCACCCAATGAATGAAACGTATTACCAAGAACAACAAAACAATCAACAGAAGACTGAATTGCTTTTAATGAATTATATTCACATCCAACAACGTGACCATTATATGCAGCAAATCCTTTTTTCGCAGGAATCTGAACTGTTTTTCCATGTTGTTCATAAAATGCTTTAACAGAAGCCAATTGATGAAGATGTTGAATCGAACTCACAATTCCAAGAGAAGAAAATCCTTTAATCGAATCCAACGATTGCACCAAAAGTGGCGTTAAATCAGTCGTATCTTTTACTTCAACATACAGAACAGGAAAATCAACATGAACAAATTGAGCATGACCAAAATGAACGAGAAGATCTGCTTTCAAACTCTTCGCTTCATCAAGTGCTAAATCACAACCGCCCCAGGTACTATCGCCCGAAACAAGAAACTCAGCAGAACTCTGAGATTGAAGCTCAGTCAAAATACTTGGAGCATATTGTTTCATCCCTTCAGGCAATTGAATCAACACCCGTTTCACATGTTTTTCCTGAACAGTCTGAACAACTTTTTCAAGTTCAAAATCAAAGGGAGCATTCATAAACCATCTAAAAGGAAAAATCTTATAAATGTTCGGATTGAGCCGATCTCACGCCAATGCTACAAACCAGTGATTCCCCTCAGAGATTAGTGGATATAGTCTTACAAGTCCCAAGAAAAGTAAATGCAAATTGGTTATCTCCTGAATTAGTACGAGATGTAGGGCGATACCCTGTCACCAATGAAGAATTTGATGCGACGCCACAACCCCATAGATATGCAAACACCGATTTTGGCAGAATTCGATTCATGCGGGGAGAAGAAATGAAAGCGGGAGACATTATTCTTTTCCCATCAGAACCGACGTATGTTCACGGTTTATTTATCTATGACTCCATCGAACGATTAAGCCAAAGAGCAAGAAGTGATTACTTAAGAAACCAAGATGATGTCGCATTTATCGTAATCTCAAGACCTACCTTTCATTAACGAATTATTTAAATAGCCCCAAAGTAACGAGTTCAGAATGCAAAAGTCAAAATACGAACAGCTCATTGAATTAGCCTCCAGAAAAAGTTTATTTTATCCTGCAGCAGAAATTTACCCAAATAGTCCAGCAGGATTCTGGGATTTTGGTCCAATTGGTCAATCCATCCGAAGAAAGGTGGTTGAGTTCTGGCGTCATGAATTTGTTCAAAAAGAAAACATGTTAGAAATCCACGGTTCACAAATTTTACCCCAAGGAGTTTTCGAAGGTTCAGGTCATCTAAAATCATTTGCAGATCCAATCGTGCAATGTACGAAATGTAAAAAATACGAACGTGCAGATAAACTCATCTCAGATGTTATTGGAAAAAATGTTCCTGAATCCTTACCAACAGACAAATTAGAAGTCTTAATCAAAGAAAACAAAATAAAATGCCCCAAATGTAAAGGCGAATTAGGAAAAGTCTCCAAATTCAATATGATGGTACAAACCATTGTCGGCAAAGAAGGAGAAATGAAAACATTCTTACGTCCAGAAGCCTGTCAATCCATCTTCTTAAACTTCGCGAGAATGGTCAAAACGATGCGGTTAAAATTGCCGCAAGGGATCGCGCAAGCAGGTGGCGCATTTAGAAATGAAATTTCTCCACGACAAAGCATCACAAGAGCGGTAGAATTTGCTCAAATGGAAGCAGAAGTCTTTTTCGATCCTGCAAAAATCAACGACATTGAAAACTTTGACAAAGTCGCAAATTACAAAATCAATATCTTACGTTTAGGAAAAGAAACAATGGAACACATCTCCGCAGCAGAGTTAGTCACAAAAAAGATTGTCCAAGGAAAGTTAATTGCATACTACTTAGCACGAACCCAACAAACTTGGAATAAAATGGGTATTCCTCTAACTGCATTACGATTCAGAGAAGTCGATAAAGATGAACGCGCATTCTATTCATTAGCAACATTTGATTTCGAAGTCGAAACAAGTTTAGGCTGGTTAGAATTAATCGCAAATAACTACAGAACAGATTATGACTTAAAAGGGCATAGTGAAAAATCAGGGACAGAATTAACGTATCTTGATCCAGAAACAAATAAGAAAATCATTCCCCACATCTGGGAAATATCAGCCGGTGTTGATCGAACCATGTACGCGATTTTAGAACACGCATTAAAAGAAAATAAAGAAGGATTATATCTTGCATTAAATCCAAAACTTTCACCCTATATCTGTGCAATTTTTCCGTTAATCAAAAAAGAAGGATTGCCAGAAAAAGCGCAAGAAATCCAAGAAAACTTACAAGAAACCTGGATGGAAGTCTTTTATGACGATTCAGGAAGTGTCGGAAGACGATATGCTCGCGCAGACGAAATGGGTATCCCCTTCGCAATTACGGTTGATTTCGATTCAGTAAAAAATAACGATGTTACAATCAGAAGCAGAGATACGACAAAACAAGTCAGAGTAAAAATAACAGATCTCAAAGAAGTTCTCTATCATCTTAAGAATGGCGAAGATCTCAGTAAATTTGGAAAGCCAGTACAACTAAAAGAAAAAGAATAATCCTCTTCAAGAGGAGAGGATAGAAAAAACACCATTTTAGCCCGACGGTTATAACCCGGATCTTTATATCTCATGGCGTTCCTCCATAAAGTGATGCAAATCTTCGCGTGTGGGAAGTCGATGGTACTGTTCCCAAAAATCAACGCGTCTGGCCTTCAACAGATAGTGTCGTTCCGTATCCTCAATCCACTGCATGTCGTTCACCTCCAGTGTTAAGGATTTCTAGGTAATGCCTTATTAATCGTTTATTAAAGAAGAATATGAAGAGCGTTACATAACCTTTAAAAAGCGTCCAAGAAAAAGAACTTTATGGTCAATATCTATGTCATTCCAACATGGTTTTTCAGTTATGATATTATTTTAAATTTGATTTTCGGCTTAATCACTTTCGCAGTTGGTTACGCAGCCTGGAAAATTTACGAGTTAATTGATGACCCAACCTCACGAACATTTAGTATTGGATTTATGTTCATTACTTTCTCCTATTGGTTACATGCATTATTTAGTGGCATTCTCTTTACGAAACTAAAATTTCAAGGCGTAATCCCATTAAGTTCCTATGACTTTTTCTCATCAGGCGCAAACTTCTTCCATATCATCTTATTCTTACTTGGTGCAATTACCTTAGTCTATATGACCTTACAAAAAAGAAGTAAACGTCTCTATGCATTGCTCTGTGCCTTAACATTTATTCCCGTTGTCTTTGCGCAATATAACCTCTATCTCTTCCACGTCTATGCAGCAATACTTTTAGGATATGTTTTTTACCATTACATCCAACAATATCGAGAACAAAATCACAAACCAAAAACCTTAGTTTTAATTGCATTTGGTATTCTTTTTTTGAATAATGTGAATTTTATTTTAGCAACCAACTCAGGAACGTATTACATTGTAAGTGATATTGTCAATCTCGTTGCATATATTTTAATCTTAATCAGCCTCATCAGAGTGCGAAGAAAATGAACCGAAAAAGAGAACGCTTGCAGGTGATCTACGATATCTTACATGCAATCAAAGAGAAAAACGGAAAAATTAAACCAACACATATTCTCTATAAATCCAATCTCTCCCATCAAATGCTCGAAGAATACATGAATGAACTCTTAACAGGCAAATTCCTGATTGAGGTCAAAACAGAGAAAGGAAAAACCTACCAACTAACTCAGAAAGGATTTGATTATCTAGAAAAGTACCAAGGAATTCTTGAGTTTATTGAATCATTTGGCCTAAATCCATCTGAAGAAGAACGCTAGGTTAATAAACCGTTTCTTGCTGACGAGAAGATATTGGGCAGGTAATTCAGTTCGGTAGAATGCTCCGCTGGCCGCGGAGATGCCGTGGGTTCAAATCCCGCCCTGTCCATCCATACATTTAAATGAATTCTTATTTCCCTAAACAAATGCCATTACAATATCCACAACCAATCTTAGATCGCTATAAAGAACTATTCAAAGAAGAATATGAAAACACGTTAAAAATCTCAGAAATCGAATTACCATCAACCATTAGAACAAACACCTTGAAGATCACACCAGAAGAACTCAAAAAAAGATTAGAAAAACGAGGATGGAAAGTAACTGCTTTACCCTTTTATCCTGATGCATTTACCGTAGAGACAGAAGAAACCTTAGGAAACACCATCGAACATCTCTTAGGATATTATTATGTCCAAGATGCAGCAAGTATGCTCCCCCCATTATGTTTAGAACCAAAACCAGGTGAAATTATTTTAGACATGTGTGCTGCTCCGGGATCAAAAACAACAGAAATAGCGCAAATGATGCACAATGAAGGGGTGATTGTTGCAAATGAAACTGATATGTGGCGATCAAAAGCATTAATCTTCAATTTACAACGCTGTGGCGTATTAAACGCAGTCGTTACCAAACATGTTGGTCAATCATTTCCCAAAAAAGGAATTCTCTTCGATAAAGTCTTAGTCGACGCCCCGTGCTCAGCTGAAGGAACTGTCAGAAATGATTGGACAATTCCCAAAAAACTTTCTCCCTACGTCTATCATCAAATGGCAAAAGTCCAAAAAGAATTATTACTCAGTGGAGCGCAATGTTTGAAAGAAGGCGGAATTCTCATTTATTCAACCTGTACCTTTGCTCCCGAAGAAAATGAAATGATTGTCAATGAATTTTTAACAGCAAATCCTGAATATACCATAGAAGAAATCAATCTTTCACATTTAAAAACAAGAGAAGGAATAACGACCTGGCAAGGAAGAACATTCAATCCAGAACTCAAAAAAACAATAAGGATTTTACCACAAGATAATAACACGGAAGGATTTTTCGTCGCAAAAATAAAAAAACAATGACACTCAACACACTCGCACCACAAGAACGCAGAAGAATTGAAGACCTCTTAGAAAAACGCTGGAATGGGAAAGTAACAAAAGGAACATCCTGGTGGATTTCAAATAAAGATAAAGTTATCATTACGAACAAATCCGCAGGAGATTTTATCAAAGTTTATCATCGTATTCTCAACATTCAAAACGCAGGTTTTTACATTGGCATGTTTGAACGCAATAATCTTCGTTTGTCCATTGAAGGAGCACAATTAATCGGGAAAAATGCAACAAAATATACTTTAGAAATTTCAGAAGAAGAATGCTGGAATTGGTTACGTGGGTTTGATCTCGACAAAGAAGTCGAACAAGGATTCATTATTCTCACATTTAAGGGAGATATTGTCGGTGTCGGCAACAGCAAAGAAGGAAGAATCTTAAACACCTTACCCAAAGAACGGAGAATTAAAAACTTGAAGAAAAATGACCTTTAACTTTAATTTTCGATCATTGGAAGAAAGAAGAGATTTACACCAACTTGTAGATTTTATGATGCACCAAGATTTAGGCTACCCTGGATATGAAGATTGGATACAACGCGCAGAAAAAGAACTAGAACAAGGATCAAAGAAAGTAGTGCTCGCATTTAGTGATCGAAGATTAGTGGGAGATGTAGTCTATCAACCCCATAAACAATTTCCAAGAATCAGAGAAGTCAAAAACATACGAGTACATCCTGAAGTAAGAAGAAGAGACTTTGCGCATTTTATGTTACGACAAGCAGAACAAGAGAGCCAAGATACCTATGATGCAATCGTCTGCGATGCACGTTCCGATCAACGAGATGTTATTCAACTATTAAAATCAATGGGGTATATACCAATTATTGAAGTGCCATTGTACGAAAAAAATGCATCAGATGTGATTTTAATGAAATCCTTCACGGGAAGAACAGAAGCAGGATTAGTTTATCAAGTGAGAACAGGAATTCTTGCTACAGCAAAATAATCATTGCCATAACCTTTTTAAAAGACTCCACGTTGGTTTTTGTATTGGGCCGGTAGTTCAGCCTGGAAAGCAATTGGGCAATAGAACGCTTCGTTCGCAACGAAGAGGCCGTGGGTTCAAATCCCGCCCGGTCCATTTCTTATAAAAAGAACTTTTATCGATGTATACTCTATATATAGATATCTACCCCTAAGATATTAAGAGAATGGAAAAAAGAATTCGATTACAGGTAAGAGACAAATTTCTTCGAGGAATTCTGACGATTCCAAAAAATCCAAAAGGGTGCGTTGTTCTTGCATCCGGTTTTCTGATTAGTATGGATGGACCAAACGGATTATTTTACGAACTAGCAAAAAAACTACACAAAAAAGGATATGCTGTACTGAGGTTTACATATACAAATGTAAATGGGACAAAAAAAAGAGAAACATCTCTCCAAAGAAGTTTAGAAGAGTTTAAGTCAGTAGTAGAATATGCAAAAAAATCGTTTGCAAAAGTATATGTCATTGGATATAGTTTCAGTGGCACGTTAGGTTTACTCAGCGGACGAGCATTTCACAAAATAACAAAAATGATCCTCCTCGCACCACTCATTCAACTTAAACTATTCGCAACGCGTGACTGGAAAGAAATGCGCAGATTAAAAAAGCAATACAAGATTAAATATCGTACGATCCTGAGACTATTGATCTATTATTTTATTCAACGAGGCAGATTAAATTTCAAGCAGATTGTAAGGGGAATTAATATCCCATTGTTAGTCATACATGGGGATAAGGATAAAATCTGTGATTTTTCAATGGTACCAAAAATATTCAAGAAGAAAAACACTCAAGTCAATCTCCTGCATGGTGCAGATCATTCATTTAAGGGTTGGGAAAATGATGTCATTGAACAAAGTGTGAGTTGGTTAATAAAAGAAGAACAATCTTTCTGAATACACTATAATCAACCAACATAATCCTTTAATAATCAAAATTCGCCAAAGTTAAAATGGTAATCCTTATTGGTATCGCAGGTCCATCAGCTTCTGGTAAATCCACCCTCTGTGAACGTTTAGCAGGAGAAGGTGTAGGTCATCTCAAATTAGACGATTTCTATAAAGATGAAATTGAAATGCCTCACTCAGATGGAAGATACAATTGGGAAGTACCAGAAAGTCTCCATCTTGATCGACTCTATGAAACCCTCATTGCACTCAAACAAGGAAAAAGTGTCGAAGTCTCAATTTACAATAAACGAAAAGGAAGAGGAACAGCAAAACGAACAATTGTTCCTAGAGAAAAAGTAATTGCAGAAGGATTTTTATTATTCTACGAACAAGCAATTAGGGAGTTATTTGATCTAAGACTATTTCTTGATGTTTCCGCAGAAAATCAATTAGCAAGAAGACTCCAACGACAACCAGAGTTAGATCGTGAATACTTCGCAAGAGTGATTTTACCAACGTTTGAGCAATACGGACTACCAACAAGAAAATATGCCCATCTTGTTATCGATGGTGATCAACCTGTAGATGGGACGTATGCAGAATTAAGAAAAGTAGTTATGGCACAAAGAAGAGAATCTTTTTAAAGAAGAAAAAAAGAAAAAACGATAATGGATACTTGTGTTTTCTGCAAAATCGTTGAAAAGAAAATTCAAGCAAACATCGTCTATGAAGATAAAGAGTTCTTAGCATTCTTAGATGTCCGCCCATTAAACCCGGGCCACACATTAGTCATTCCAAAACCGCATGCACGCTGGGTCTGGGATGTGAAGAATAGTGCCCAATACGGGAAAACAGTCCAAAAAGTGGCAAATGCATTACGAAAAGCATTGAAAACAGACTATGTTGCCTCATTGATTTTTGGAGAAGAGGTCCCTCACGCACATATTCACCTAGTTCCACGTTTTCAAGGCGATGATTTAACGGGATTATTTGATTTTAACAACGCCGTCAAACATGCAAAGAAATTCTCAGATCAAGAAATAAAGAAGACGCAAGAAAAGATTAAGAACGCCTTCTAAGGAAAAGCTTTTTATAACATTCCAAGAACCCTTTACAAACGCCTGTGTAGCTTAGCCTGGTTAGAGCAATGGTTTCATAAGCCATGGATCGGCAGTTCAAATCTGCCCATAGGCAATCTTTATAACTTCTATTTCTTCTAAGTAAATATGCCCAAGAAAATAGCCGTAGTATTGCTTATGATTGCACTCGTTATCGTTCTTATCGCCGCTTCGTCAATGTGGAATAAATTTTATACAAATGCAGAAACGAATAATCAAGTAATTCCTAGCACAACCACAATAACGGCTCCGCAAGATTATATAACTACAAAACTAGACTCCATTTCTGGGGGAGATTTTTCAACTGCTGCAGGGTATTATGAGGGTTCATTAACATTACATAATCAAAATGGAAAAGAGTACTCGCTCTTTTATTGTACAAAAGATTGGTCAATAATAAAGGCAGGAAATTGCTTTAACCTAAGTCCTACAGAACTCGAAAAAAATACAGAAAGTCATAAATTTTCAATGGAACTAAGTGGTTGTTACACAGGAAGTTTAGAACCAACACCCTGTTTCTAACTCAATCAATACCCTTAAATACCCTCCCCGTATCCCATTCTTAGACAAAAGAAGAAGATAGCTAAGAAATAGGGTTAGACAAAATAATTTCTAATTACTGTTTCTTCCGTTTTAAACAAATAGTTTCCGACGGTATATTATCTTTCCTCTTAAGGAGAAAAAATGAACTTTCATGAACTATTAGTACAAAAAGAAATTGTACAAGCATTAGAAGAGCAGGCGATTGTTGAACCGACCGAGATTCAAGCAAAAACACTTCCTGACGCATTACAAGGAAAAGATGTTATCGGAATCTCAAAAACAGGATCGGGAAAAACATTAACGTTCGCAATTCCAATGTTACAGCGATTGCTTCCTGGCAAAGGATTACAAGGATTAGTCTTAGTCCCCGTCAGAGAACTCGCAGAACAAGTTGGTAAGGAAATCAAAAAACTCGCTAAATATAAAAATTTCAATTTAGCAATCATTTATGGTGGTGTTTCATTGATGCCACAATCAGATGCATTACGGAGAGCAGATATCATTGTCGCAACTCCCGGAAGAATGCTCGATCATATGGAACGCGGGAATGTAAACTTAAGCAGAGTCACATTTGTAGTCTTAGATGAAGCAGATAAAATGGCCTCGATGGGATTTATTGAAGATGTTGAGAAGATTATAAGTAAAACTTCAAAACAACGTCAAACCTTGTTATTCGGTGCAACCATTTCTGAAGAAATCGCACGATTGAAATCAAGGTATATGAATAACCCGATAACAATCAAAGCAAATGCCCATGTTGACACTCATCTCCTAAATCAATTTTACTACGATTTAGATATGCGTGAGAAATTTTCGTTCTTAGTGCACCTCTTGAAAAAAGAAACACCACAACGAGCGTTAGTTTTCTGTTCAACACGACATATGGCAGATTCATTAACAAAGAATCTCCAAAATCAAAAGATGGATGCGCAGGTTATTCATGGCGGAGTTTCCCAGCCAAGCAGACTGAGAACGCTTGAAGGATTCCATAAAGGAAGACCAATCATCTTAGTCGCAACAGCAGTTGCTGCACGTGGCTTAGACATTAAAGGTGTGACGCACGTTTTCAACTACGATCTTCCAAAAGATCCTGAAGAATATGTCCATCAAGTGGGCAGAACAGCGCGTGCTGGTGCATCGGGAAAAGCAATTACGTTACTTGCGCAACCAGACTACGACAAATTCTCAAAAATCTTGCAACGATTCCCTGTGAAGGTAGAAAAGTTACAAAAAGAAGAATTTGTACAAGTCATGTTTGAAGCAGGAAGACGTCGATTTGAGTCCAATGATCATCGCAGACATGATCGATTCCAACGCAGAGAACGTCCACAACAGCGACGTTGGAATTAATTTTTTTCTTTTTTATTATGTTCTTTTAACAATTCTTGATGATAATATCGACCCCATTTACGAATCGCAGGGACAGTTAAGTGTGCCAAATAATCGCTAATCTTCTGTCCTGCTAATAATTCGGGTACAGCAACGAAATCAGCTCCAGCTTGATAAAGCTCAATAGCTTCATCAGGATGTTTCGCAGTCACAAAAATAACAGCATGCGGATTACTTCCTCGAGCAATCTTAATCAGCAATTTATTCTCTATTAATCCAGGAATCGTCGCAATCACAAATCGCGCCTTTCCCAAACGTGCGCTATGCAGAACATCAATATTCCCATAATCCCCATAAATACACGGAACTTTCTGTAGGACTAAAGAACGAATACACGCAGGATTAAAATCAACAACCACAAATTTCATCTTGAGACGTTGTAACTTCTGTAAAATTTTAGATCCCATACGATGGGCACCAAAGAGAACGACATGATTCTGTAATTTTTCTGGTAAATACGTCAAATCATCTTGTCGGGTAAAACGATCTAAAGGCAATAAAACCCGTTCTAAACGCTGATAGATAGAAGCATGATACTTCACTAAATACGACGTTAAGGGGATGGTAATAACCGCTGTCAACAAAATAATATTAAAGGTACTTTGTTGTAATCGTCCTAAAAATAATCCCTCCGTTGCCAAGACTAAAGAAAACTCACTGACCTGTGCTAAGGATAAACCTGCAGTAAAGGTAGTCCGATTACTATGGCGATACAATTTCAAAATCGTAAAAATAATCAACGGCTTGACTAACAAAGTTACACCCAATAAGAAAACGAAGAATTGCCAATGTTGGGAAAGCCCACTAAAGGTTAACTGCGATCCTAAAGCGACAAAGAATAAAATAGAAAAGAAATCTTTCAAAGACTTCACTCGTCCAATAATCTCAACAGTATACGGCGAACTTGCTAAGGCAACACCGGCAATGAATGCCCCAATAGAGATGGAGAACCCTAATAACAACGCCAACTCAGCAAAGAAAAAACAAATCGCGACAGAGGTAATAAACAATAATTCAGGATTATGTGCGCCAAAACGAAGTAACCGATTGAATAAATATTTGCTTGAAAGATATGCAAAGACCAATAAGAAAACCCCTTTAGAAAATGCTAAAAACAATGCAGAAAGTTGAAAGCCGTCACTATTCGTCAACAAAGGCAATGCAAGAATCGCTAAAACGTCTTGGACAATGAGAATCCCAATAATAATTCTCCCATGGAGCGTATCAATTTCTCCCCGATCAGAAAGCAATTTCGCGACAACCATCGTGCTCGAAAAGGCAAGAATAACACCAACATAGACTGCTTCGACAGGTTGTAACCAAAAACTTGAAACAACAATCCCTAATAACGTAATCAACATCACCTGAACAACGCCCGTAACCGAAACCAGTTTTCCAACTTCTTTCAATTTACGTAAATTCAGTTCTAATCCCACAATAAAGAGGAGAAATGCAATGCCTAATTCAATTAATAACGAGATTAAACTTTGATCTTGAAGCGCATGAAATCCTAAGGGACCCAATAAAATCCCCGCTAGAACATATCCTAAAATTAAGGGCTGTCGAATAAGCCGAGAAAGGTTCGCAAAGATAGCTGCAGCAAGTAATAATAACCCAATTTGGACTAATGCCTGATCAACCATCCTCTTTACTGTTTTTACCAAAATGACGTTAATAAACCTTTCTTCTGCAAAAGTCAATTTTAAAAAGAAGACTGTGTAAGCAAGTTCATGGTCAAGTATAATGAAGAAGATCTCCTCGATCATCACGCAATCTCTGCAGTTATTAAAAACAAAAAAGGAGAGATTTTAATGCAAGAACATAATAAATATGGGTTCTGGACAATTCCCATTGGTAAGGCAAATCCCGATCAAACGCCCGAAGAAGGGTTACAACAGGAAATCCAAGAAGAATGTAACCTCAAAATTCTCGAATGTAAAGAACTTATCCAAAGAAAATTTATCTATGAACGCAATGGGAAAATGGTCAATGTCCTGAGTCATATCTACGAGGTGCTCAAATACACTGGTGTAATGAAAAATAACGAGCCACACAAACATAAAAAACAAATGTTTATTCCATTGGAAAAAATCAAACAATTGTTATATCTCTCAGATGCAACTGTTCTCTATTTAGAACATGTAGGATACAAACGAGAAGCAAAGATCTAAACAACGCCATGATCTTTAAAGACAGAATTTGTATCTCGTCCCACAATCCCATTAATAATGTGAATAAAATCAGCAGTCGTCGTATTCCCCTTACGTGCATCTAACGCATGGAACAACGCAGGTAAATCACTATAATCAAATCCATCCAGATTACACAAATTGAAGAATAAATCGCCACCAACAAAATGCGGATCGTGACTCACCGTTAACACATCCTTAAACCATGCATTCCCATTCCAACAAAAACTATTCTTATCATTACCTTTCACAAAGAACGATTCCATCATTTCTGAAAGACCTTCATCGATAATCTTATTCGATGTATACTTCTTTTCCTCAAACAAATGCGTTACTTCATGAACAGAAGTAGAATATGGAAACTTCGAACGATCATAGGGAATAAAATCATAAAAGAAGCATAATAATCCACGAGTATAATTATTGGTATCAGTAAACATGGTCTTATAGGCAGCAGCACCTTGAATATACGGACAACGTGCATCAACCGTCGCATGAATCTCAAAGGGTAAGACAGAAGGATCAATATCTGACTGCGTTAATCCACGTAAGGTAGAAACAGCATAGGATGTAGAAGCAAATTCTTGATCTAAGATTGCTTTTGGAATGGGACAAGGATTGCGACAAACAAAGCGAAAATCAACAGTTCGTTCATCATAGGCATAATCGCCAGCTTCAAATGGTTTATTATTCAAATAACCCTCTTTTCGTTGTTCCTCAACAGCTTTAATATCCTTAATCTCTTGCGCTACATGCGTAACTTGTTCTTCAGACAACGGTAAAACTAATGTGGGATCTGATACTGTCTTCGTGGTCCTATGGACGAAAAAAAGACCTGTTGCAAGAATCAAAACAAAGAAAAGCAAAATAAACGGCAAAAAAGAACGGTGAATGCTTTTCCCACAATGAGAACAAAATCGACCAGAACTCTTCGCTCCGCAATGTGGACAAAACACCATCTTAAGATTGATACTGAATCAATGCAGAAAAACCAAAAAGCCAGTTAACTTCTTTTGTATGGTCTTCAGTTCGAACTTTGCGAACTTCTCGTGAACGTGTTTCATTACGTTCTTTAATCACTTTGCGATAGCGTAACTCATCACGATACCGTGTTTCATTTTTCTCTTTAATCACATCTTTGTAATCAACTTCAACTTTATCAGGAACAGAATCGACATTGTAGGTACAGGATTTAAACGAACTTGGCGTAGGACTATAGGTAAAGAATTCTGCTTGACCCTGATCAATATTCTTTGTAATAGTCGTTGCAACAAACGCATCAGTGAAATTAATGTATCCAATCGTAACCGTAAACGATCCAGCTTGCGTATCTAAATTCGTAATCCGAACAGTCGCATCCCCATTACCGCTACACGAAACAGCTTCACTCTTATATTGGATTTTACTTCGCTTTTCAACAGGAACACTTTCAACATAGGGGGAATTAACATTGTAGGGAACTTGCACAGTATACTCTTCTAAGTCCTCATAGGGAACTTGCACAGTATAATTCTCAGTCGTAATGAATGGAACATCAACAGCATACGCAACTAATTTTGTTGGTAAGAGCAATGCAACAGCCAGAACAACAAAAGTAATCCCTAAAATCAATGGAAGTCGATCAGCAAAGAAAGAGCCTTTTCCTTCACCTACAATAAGCTTCGTTCCACAAGAAACACAAAAGGTAACATCAGAAGAAAACGTGCGTTGGCACCTCTTACAGTATTTCATCAACTGCCAAGGAAATCAGGAGGTTAAAAATATTTCTCTTAAGAACTACAATGGTTTCTCAGTCTTTTTTAATCGAGTTATATACCCCGCAACCAAATTCCGGAGCTTTTTGGAATGGAATTCAGCAACACTCATAACAGCCAACTTATTCTGACCAAAATCAACAGTGAACTTATCTGGATACTTCTGTGTTAATTTCGTTCCAGTACGTTTGACAAGTGTAGTACGAATTCGACCCATAAAAAGGGGAATTTTGGGCCGTATTTAAAGGTTACGTCGCTCAGAAAACAAGATCATTCTCGCTCAAAAACATAAATCTCACGGAGAATCTTACTTTCCTGATAGGCATAGGGAAAGCTCTGAAGAACCTTAAAACCTGTTTCTTTCGCTAACGCAGGAACGTGGATACGTAATGTTTCAGAAGAGGTTGTTTTAAATTGCGGAAAAACCATAACAACCTTCTTACCTCGTTCAAGAACAGAAGCAGCTTCAGTCAAAACATCCTGATACAATGGCTGTAATTCTTCAACAATCTCTCGAGCTTCAAAAAGCGTTGGCAATTTCTTAAAGTACGGTCCCAAATAAGGTTCAGTCACAATCGCATCAAAATGCTGATTGCCGGTATGTTTTGAAAATTCGCGAGCATCAGAATGAAAGATAGTAACTTTGACATCAAGTTTATACTGATCTTGAATCCATTTCAAATTTTTTCGTGTTTCCTCAATCGCTTTAGAGTCAGAATCACACCCAGAAACTTGAATACCCTTCAACATTGCCTCTTGTAAAATCGTTCCTGAACCACAGAACGGATCTAAAACACGCATACCTTTCTTCAACCCAGCAAGATTCACTAACATCTTCGCCAATCGAATTGAAATCGTTTTCATATAATCGACAGCAGGTCTTCCAAGATCACGTTCTTTATACCGTTTTGGTGAAAGCACCGCACATGTTTTGGCAAGAATATCTTTGTACAAAATAAAGTCAAGAAAGCCTGTACGCCCTGCCAACTGACTTGGACTTAATTCCTTCCGTAAAATCCCCTTCAACTGTTCTTGTTTGAAATAATCTTTTAAGTAGGTTTGAAAAAAGCTAGAATAGTTACTTTGCACAGAAGTGATATCATAATAGACCTTATCTTCCATTCCCGGATAGAGTTGTAATTTTCGTAACTCATATTCAAAATCAGATAAATTCTTTGCGCGACATAACACCTGAGCAATCTTAATAGTTCCAGCTAATTCTTCAAGTAATTCAGAAGGCAATGAAGACAGTTCAACAAGTGCTAACGTCTTATTATATTCAAGAATACGAAAGTCTAACTTATGCATTTCAAGCGTCGATTCAATCTCTGCAAGAGCTAATGCAGGATCACGTCCAAGGATAAAGAGATAGAGCATAGAAGACGTTAAAAGAGGAGATTATAAAAGGCTTTTCACAACGACTTGACCATGCATTTTCTGTTGTAAGAGCAATTCTGCTTTCTTATTCAATGCACCATTCAACAATAAAATCGTTGGCAATTTTCGTAACTGTCCTTCACTATACACCTGCATGAGTTCAGTCTCATTAACCGCTTTCTTATCTTTCCCTTTCACAAAATAAGGTAACTCCCCAAATGCAGAAGGAACCTTCACTAAGAAATTAAACTCTTTATCTTTTTTCACAACTTCTTCTTGAATGATACTAATCTTATGGTCTTGGAAATACTGGGTTAATGTTTCATAAAACTTACCGGTTGCTTTTTCAGGAGTACTTATCTTCTCTTTTGGAGGAGCTTTAACTTTTGGTTTTATTTCAAGAGGTAATGTTTCTTGGACCACTTTTGGCTGCATCTCTTTCATAAATTCTTCTCGTAAGGTTTTCATCGCAGCATGTAATTCTTCTTGCACAATACCTTTCTGTTCAGGAACAACAGGCGTGCTTTGAACGGGAACTTCTTGAATAGGCTCAGCCTTCACTTCTTGCACAACAGGCGTTTCAGGAATCGGTTCAATAAACTGTTCAATGAATGTTTTCGCTTCAGCATCATTAACTAAACGATATTTCCAGAATGTTTCTGTTTGATTATTAAACGTAACTGTTAACGGAACAGCAAAATCTTTCAAATCACGAAACGCAACACGTTGCCAAGGTTCTAAATGACGTTCGTAAACCACTTTATGCTCACGTAAAAACTCATGTGCTTCTTTCTCTTTCCCCTTTAAACTCAAACCTAATCGTTCACATAACTGCGCATCCTGTCCAAGAATATAATACAACTTTGAACCACCAATCGCTGCATGGCTTAACACTACCTGTTTCCGTGAAACGAGTTCTGCTAAAATCGCAGATGCAAAAAGAATCTCCGTTCGTAATGCTTTGGCAATTTGAACAGGCAAAACAGGGCCAGTATTCCGAATAAATTGTAAGGCTTGTTCACGCTGATCTGGCATAGAAGAAAAAGCCTATATGCGTTTATAAGATTTATGTAACTAAAACAATACTATACAAGGTTAAACCCAATTAAAAGGGTAGCATGGTTTCCAATCTCATTATAGTATTTATTAACCAAATAGAAATGAACAGGCGATCCTGGTGAACCCGTAATCGCAGATAAAGATGCAAGTTCTGGAAAAGGAACAGCGGGAAAGATATGTTTGCCTTGATGAAGAATCACTTCAGGCAAATGCGGTTTTCGAAACATCTCATCATGAAGAATTACTAAGACCACTTCTTTTTGTAAACAATCATGAACACCATAATTATGCTCTTCTTCTAATCGTAAGATCTCTTTCCGATCTTCAGGTGTCAATAAAAGGGGTTTACGTAAACCTGGAATACCTTGTAAATCTGCAAAGACCTTAGGAATAGTGACCATAAAAAGAAAAGAGAAGAAAGAGATATAAGCGTTACTTTACGGACGCATCCACTTCACTTCGTAGAAAGTACAATCCCCCTCTGCATCAACAATTGCAAGCAATAACCGTTTTCGGGTAGAATGGGCGACTCTATTTTTTGCACTAAACTCGTACCAGGTCAATCCTTCGCCCTCACTGACAGGATAGACAATCCACCGTGCATGATCTTCACCAGGTTTCACACCACGATCATAGACTCTGAAATCTGCGCCAAACTTTAACGCCGTTTTAACAATATAACCACGTTTCCGTAAATCCTTAAACACATAATATCGCGTTAAAAAATTGGGTTCAATCTTTTGTGCTTTTTTAATAAATTCATCAACAGAAAGCGGTTTTTTTCCCTTCACAATGCGAAAGCGTCCACGTTCTAATAAGTACAATGCTTCAATGAGAGAATATTGAAATTGTTTCGTTTCTTGAGGTTCACCATATCGTCCTTTATCATAGAGCTCTCGTGTTTCATTTGTAGAAGCAGCTAAAACAAATTCTCTTCCAAGCTCAACATCAACAGCAGGCTGATTTGTTTCTTCTTCCACAAACTCGCCAAGATACTCTTCTTTGATTTCTTCAACAGCGACAGGCTTTTTCTGATCAGTCATAAAACTCGTTACAGAAGTACATTTAAATAGCTTTCTTCATAAAAAAAAGCATGACAGAAATTACATTCTTAGGCACTCAAGGAATGCAGCCCACGAAAGAACGCGGGTTGCCCAGCATCTATATGCAGTTCGGAGAAGAACACTGTCTAATCGATTGTGGTGAAGGCACGCAACGCCAAATGCGCATTGCAGGATTAAAACCAACCAAATTAACAAAGATCTTTATCAGTCACGTGCATGCAGATCATATCTTAGGTATTGCAGGTTTACTCAGAAATCTTGAAGCAAATAGTTATCAACGTTCCTTAGAAATCTTTGGTCCAAAAGGCATTGACAAATACGTTCAAAACATGATCAATGCAAGTATCAATCCAATCCAAGATGTGCCCATTAAAGTCATCGAAATCAAAGAAGGGATCATTTTCGAAAATGAAGAATACAAAGTTGAGGCTAAAAAGTTAGCACACAGCGTCCCAAGCTATGGATTTGCCTTTACAAAAAAAGCGAAAAGAAAAATCAACATCGACTATATGAAAAAGGTCGGCTTAACCCAACATCCTCTTTTAGGAGATTTACAAAAAGGAAAAGACATTGAATGGGAAGGAAAGAAAATTTTAGTAACAAAAGCAACCTACTTAACAGAAGAACAAAAGTTAGTATTCATCAACGATACAGGTTTCGATCAAAGTTGTATTGACTTAGCGAAAGATGCAGATCTTCTTATTTCAGAATCAACGTTCGGCGAAGAAGAACAAGAAAAAGCAAAAGAGTACAAACACTTAACAGCCACGCAAGCAGCAACGATCGCCAAGAAAGCAAAAGCAAAACGATTAATCTTAACCCATTTTAGTCAACGCTACAAAGACACAAATCAACTATTAACAGAAGCAAAAGCAGTATTTAAAAATGTTGAATGTGCTGAAGATTTTCTCAAAGTTTCAATTTAATGAACATCTTTATAGCAAGAAAACGAAAAGGTTGCTTCCCAGACTTTGAACCAGATCTTCGTAAACACTAAAAAAAGTAAACCAATAATCCCCAATGCATAGGGCGTATAAATAAAGTACCCATAATGCAAAGCAAACCGAATCCAAAACGAAGGTAACGTCGTAAAAATAAACGTTAGAATAAATTGAACGAGAGTAACAACAAGAACTGCCATAATCGTATATTTTGGTCTTCTGAAAAATGTTTGAACTGATAAACGGAAAGCGCGAATTCCTCGATTGGTCTGATAGACAATCGGATAAGCAAAGAAGAAAGAAAAATAAAGAAATGCCCAAAAAAGGCCTAACAAAGTAAACAAGATTGCGCTAACAAGTGGGCTTGGAAAACGGAATTGAATCCACGTAACAAACAGTAAGGGCAACGTATACAATAAACCAAGAATAAATTTTAATATAAATAATGAAGGAATATGTTTCCGTGCACGACGATATGCAGAAAAGAGTCTAAATCTCTCATGGGCAACAGAAGCACGAACAAATTCATACCGTAATGCAACAAGTTGTAATCCAACAATAATGTTTAAACTCAAGAGAATCACAAAAGAAAGAATCAATGTAATCAATTTAGGTGTCTCTGAAAAAATCAATCGAACTTTATCTGCGAAATAATGTTGCTGAAACTGAGAAAGGAAGAATGTACTCCACAATCCATTCACATAAAGGAAAAGAGAAGTAAAAAGTCCTGTAAAGACCAACAAGAGCAAATCAGGAAGAAACAAGAGAAGATGTTGAGATAATAAAGACAGTGTTTCACGAAAACGCGAGAGCAATGGCCGTACATAAACCTCTTTTTGAACCATAAACGAGCTCTGAAAAAGAAACTATTTAAATGTTGTTTATCTAAAAAATGAGATGTTCACGTCAACAATCAATCCACTTCTCTTACAACTCGGTCCATTCGAGATCAGATGGTATGGCGTGTGTATGGCTCTGGCGTTTCTCACAGGATACCTCCTATTAAGAAAGCTTGCCAAAGAAAAAGGAATAAATGAACAGCTTATCGAAAATCTTCTTCTCTGGTTAATCCCCGGAATTTTAATCGGTGCACGAATTGTCGAAATCCTGATTTATGAACCCCACTTCTATTTTGCAGATCCCATACGAATGTTAGAGATTTGGAAAGGGGGAATCGCAAGCCATGGAGGAATTGCTGGTGCATTGGTTGTTATCTATTTCTTTGCAAAAAAACATAAACTACGATTTTACCAAATAACCGACCTCATTGCAATTCCCTTTACCATTGGAGCGACGTTTGTCAGAATCGGAAATTTTACCAATGGGGAATTAGTCGGAAGAATAACACAAGTACCATGGGCAGTGAAGTTCCCCGCAGCAGAAGGATTTCGTCACCCATCTCAGTTATATGAAGCAGCAAGTCATCTTCTCTTAGCAGGAATCCTTTGGAATTTCAGAAAATTAAAGGAGGGAATGCTAACCTGGATCACGATTGGGGGGTATTCGATCTTAAGATTTGGTATTGAGTTTTTTAAAGAATTTCAACTCTATTGGGGATTAACAATAGGACAATGGTTAAGTCTTCTTGGGATAATTATTTCAGGAATCTTTCTCTGGAAAATCAACGCTGATAAATCTCACCCAAATAAACTTTCTGGACGTTCTTAATTTTCTTCAAGATGGTAATAAGGTGGAGTAAAATCGCATTCTCAGGAATCTGCGCCTTAATACGAATTTCTGCTTGACCACGCGAAAGAACTTTTCCCTTTGCATCTTCAATATTAATCCCTTGTGAAGCAACAACGTTCAATACTTCTGCAAGTAATCCTAGTCGATCTTGTGTGGCTAAAATAAGTTCAATCATCATATTACTATACGCTTTCCAGGCAATCTTCATTGGTTTTTGTGAAGTGAGATTTTTGAGTAAGAGACAGTCTGCACGATGGATGTTCAGCTGTTGTAATTTACGAAAGCCAAGAATTTTATCTCCTGGTAATGGCCCACAACAATGAGCAAAATTAATCTGAAGATCTTTAATCCCAAAGGTGTCAATAAGTCCTTCTTCAATCGTCTGTTTTTCTTTTTTTTGAAACGAAATATTTGTACTTGAAGAAAGCGTCACTCCTGCTCTCCGTAAGAATTGTTTAATCTTTGTTCGTGCTTTCGAAGTTCTCACTAACTTCACCCAATCTTTTGCAGGGTGTTGTTGTTTTGCGGTAATAATTTCAACAGTATTTCCATTCTCTAAAGAAGTTTTCAATGAAGAATACTTTCCATTAATCGAAACACCCATACAATGATCGCCTAAATCGCTATGGATTGCATACGCAAAATCTAAAGGCAAGGCCCCCTTTGGCAACTCAATAACTTTTCCTTTTGGAGTTAATACATAAATTTTATCACTAAATAAATCCAGTTTGACATGTTCGACAAATTCCTGTGCGCTTAAATTTTTAAACTCTAAAAGTTGTTTCAACCATTGTAACTTCGTATCCACTTCTCCACCATGCTTAACCCCTTTATACCCCCAATGGACAGCAACCCCTTCTTCGGCAATCGCATGCATCTCTCGTGTCCGAACTTGAAACTCAACAGGCTTTTCCTTCACCCCAATAACAGAAGTATGTAATGATTGATACCCATTTTCTTTTGGGTTTGCAATATAATCTTTAAATGTCTCAGGAATCGGTGTCCACAAGGAATGAATTAATCGTAGAACAGAATAACACTGATCAATATTCTCAACAATAATGCGCAACGCAATAAGATCACGCATGTCTTCAAGTTTATAGTTCCGCTCAACAATTTTATGATAAATGCTATACAAATGTTTCACCCGTGCTTGCACTTCAGCAGGAATCGATTCTTTTTCTAAGGCACGATGAATAATTTTTCTCATCTCATGGAGAATATACAAGCGTTCTTCTTGGCTTGCTTTCAATGTCGTAACAATCACATGGTACTGCTCTGGATAGACATGTTCAAACGCAAGATCTTCTAATTGGGATTTTAATTGTCCAAGTCCCAATCGATAGGCAATCGGAGAATAAATATCAAGAACTTCCTGCCCAATTTGTTTCCGTCGTTCAGGATCAGAAATGTGTTTAACTGTCTCCAACAAATATAACTGATCACAAAGACGAATAAACAAAATACGAATATCCTGAGCTGCAGCTAAAAACATTTTTCGCAAATTTGTATTATCCTGTTCTTCAGTTTTTGTCTTTAATTTTTCAACACTACTCACACCTTCAACAAGAAATGCAACTTCAGGACCAAATTCTTTTTTAATAAAATCAAGTTTGACACCACATTCAAGCGCACGACTTAATAATGCCGCTGCTAAGGTCTCAACACTCAAGCGAAAATCAACAAGATGCAACGCAGTATGAAGTGCATGATCGATATATGAAATCCCGGTCTCATGGGCTTTCCCTTCATACGTTTGGCTTGCAAAATGATAAACGCGTTCTAAATAATCTAAGGGGGTATCTTTATGGGCACGAAGGACTTTTTTAACAAGGTCATGGAAGAGCATAAAGACATTCCAAGAGTATCCTTTTTATACCTTTGGTCATCGTGAAGCATATGGAGCTCAGTCGTCAAATTCCCATCCTAAACCAAGCAGGTCAAAAGAAACTCGAAGCAGCAACCGTCGCTATTATTGGTGTGGGTGCATTAGGTTCTGCAGCAGCAGAAATATTAACAAGAGCAGGAATTAGAAATTTAATTCTTATAGATCGTGATATCATTGAAGAAAGTAATTTACAACGACAAACGTTCTATACTCAAAAAGATTGTGGTTCGTGGAAAGCAGAAATTGCTGCAAAAAACTGCAAAGCAATTAATCCAAAGATAAAAATCAAAGTAATCAAAGAACATCTTGACCATACAAACATCAATCAGATAAAAGCAGATCTCATCCTTGATGGAACAGATAATTTCTTTACACGTTTTTTAATCAACGACTATGCACAAAAAAACAAAACACCCTGGATCTTCGCATCAGTCTTAGGAACAAAAGGTCAAGTCGCAGAAATCTCACCAGAAGGTCCCTGTTTTCATTGCATCTTTCAAGAACCTACAGCAACATTAGGGACGTGCACAACAGAAGGCGTTTTAGCACCGCTTCCAAAGATTATCGCCGGCATCCAAACAACAAAAGCAATCAAATATCTCACCACAGGAAAAATAAAGAGTTCATTCGCACATTACGACAGCTGGGAAAATACCTTACAAGAGTTAAGCGTAGCAAAAAATCCAAATTGCCCGACATGTAACAAAGATTACACTTATCTTTCAGGAAAGAACGTGGAGAATATAATTGCTCTTTGCAATAATCTCTTCCAAATGAAATTAACTAAAGAAATATCTTCAACCCAACTAAAAAAGATCGGCTTACAGAAACAAAAATCGGGAATCTGGATTGGAAAGGGAATAACGGTTTTCCCCAATAAGAGAATTACCATCCAAGCTTCATCACAAGAACAAGCAAAAGCGAAGCGGGATAAACTTTTCGAATGATCGTCAGACTCTGTGGAAACAAAGGCGCGTTCGAAGTACTTCCAGAAAAAAGAATGAGCATCGATTTCACAAAGCTCAAAAAAAGCTTTAAGGTGGTTATTGAAACACCACAAGTCTTAATCATCCAAGATAAATTTGAAGTCAGTTGTATGAAGAACGGAAAACTCTTAATTAAAAAATGCTTGGAAAAGGCAGATGCGGAACAACAAGCAATGAAAATTTATGAGGCCCAATGAAAGCACTCCTACTCCTCTCTGGTGGATTCGACAGTCCCGTTGCAGCACATCTTATCCAACAACAAAACGTTGAAGTGATCGCAATTCATTTTTCGTATGAACCCTTTACAGATGATGCGCCAGAACAAAAATCAAGAAAACTTGCAAAAAAATTAGGAATAAAAAAATTATATATTATCAAGGGAGGAGAAGCGTTCGCAGAAATTGCAAGACAAACCAATCCTCGATTTTATTACATCCTCGCAAAAAGATTTATGTTAAAATATGCATCAGAATATGCAGACCAAGAACAATGTCAATGGCTAATTACTGGGGATAACCTTGCTCAAGTTGCTTCTCAAACCCTAACAAACTTAACAGTTATTGACCAAGCAGCAACAAAAGAAGTACTTAGACCAGTTTTATGTTATGATAAAAATGAAATCATTGACCTTGCACGAGAAATCGGTACCTACGAAGCATCAGAAGGTCCAGAAGTCTGTGATTGTTTAGGTCCAAAAAATCCTGCAACATCTTCAAGTTTAGACAAGATCCAAGAGGAAGAAGCCAAACTCTCTTTTTCTACATTAAAACAAAAAGTAACGACTCAAGAGGTAATCTTATAAACATTTTTCCTCTAAATGAAATATGAAAGTCTATCTTGAACGAACGAACGAATACAAGGACGTCCAAGCAGCCTCAGTCAAAGAAGTCTTAGCTCAATTAAAGATCAATCCTACAACCGTCTTAGTCGCGAAAAACGGCCAATTAGTCACAGAAGGTGCTTCTGTCCAAGATTCAGACACAATCAAAATTATTTCTGTGATCTCAGGTGGATAATGACCTGCCAAAAATGTATCCAAGAACCAGTCTACCTTCCAGCAGGAAGCAAGGATGGACTATGTAGAACTTGTTTCTTTGAATCTGTAGAAAAGAAAGTTGCAAAAACTATCAGGGAATGGAATCTCATTGAAAAAAATGATCATTTAGGGGTTGCGGTCAGTGGCGGTAAAGATTCAACTGTTGTCTTATATTTGTTAGCAAATCTTGCAAAAGAACGAAGAGACCTCAAATTAACTGCAATTGCAGTAGATGAAGGCATTCAAGGCTATCGCGATAAAACCTTAGGAGATCTAAAAACATTCTGTCAACAATACAAGATTAATCTTCACATAACGAGCTTCCAAGAAGTTGTCGGAAAACCACTAGATGAATTAGTCAAAAAATATCCCCATGCTTGTTCGATATGTGGTGTTTTTAGAAGATATTTACTGAATCAAGCAGCGAAGAAACTTCAAGTAACAAAACTGGTAACGGGGCATAATCTCGATGATGAGGCGCAAGCAATTCTCATGAACCAATTTAAACATAATCCCAAGCTTTCAGCAAGAATGGGTCCAATAACAGGTACGATCCAAGATCCCAAATTCATCCCAAGAATTAAACCGTTATATTTCGTCTCAGAAAAAGAAACAGCCACCTTCGCTTATCTTCAAGGTTGGATGGAGCACTACCATGAATGCCCTTATGCCAAAGAGTCGTACAGAGCACAAGTACGAGACATGCTCTACGACTTTGAAGCGAAATTTCCAGGAACACGACAAAACATCGTTAATAGCTTCTTAGCCACTTTGCCCATCTTAAAACAAACGTATAAACAAGAAACCATGCAATATTGTGAAGAATGTGGTGAACCGTCAACAGCAAAGATATGCAGGACCTGTACCTTTATCCTGCAATTGAACCTCGATACTCCAAAAAACAAAAACATATAAAGGGAAATTGCCCCAGAAAGCATACACTAAAGAGGGGGAAAAATGGGGTTTGAACAAGATATTCTCGTAACCTGTAGGTCATGCACCAGTAAAGTCAATTTAGCAGAAATGTATCGTGATGGATCCAGTGAAAACCTCGTGTGTAAATCGTGTTATAAAAAAATGTATTATGGAAAAAACAATGAAGGAAGACTCATGCAAGCGGGAGTACCCAATAAAATTCATTATCAATGTTTAAACTGTAGCTATTCGTTTTCTCGTGCTCCAAACTTTAATTTGGGCGGGGTCTGTGTGAACTGCGGGAAACAAGCATTACAACGCAAAGATACGAAAGAAATTCTCGCAAAAGATCCCAATGCGTTCTTAGAATATTAAAAGAATCCTTTATTAAATTTCTGAAGCACAGAAGTGGATGGATTATACAACGATTGCTTTAGGATATAACGAACTCTATAAAGAAGAGCAAGAGAAAAAAATCAAAATCCTTCTTGAACAACTAACCATTAAAAAAGAATGGCTCATCGCAGACATTGGCGCAGGAACAGGCTTTGTCGAAAAAATTCTACCCTGTACTGTTCTCAATATTGAACCAAACCCAGCAATGTTGGAACAAGCACACGGCATAAAAATACAGGCAAGAGCAGAGCAACTTCCATTAAAAGAGAAAAGCGTTGATGGGATAACATGTATTACTGCAATCCATCATTGCAATTATCAGAAGGCAATCGCAGAAATGCAACGCATCCTTAAATCAACCGGATTCATCTTTATAACACTATTAAAAAAAGCAAAACAAGCAGAAGAGATAAAATCATTTTTAAAAAGATTTAACCCAATAATCATCGAAGAAGAAAAAGATTGGTGTTTTCTGATTAAAAATACAGAAAGTATTTGAATAAGAAGTAGTTCTCGCGGGCATGGAAGAATTATTCACAAAATCATCCATCAAAAGTATTGCTGATCTCATTGGTGAAGCCGCGATGAAGATTGCGCAAGAGAGCAATGCAGATGGGATTGTGACCGTAACCAGAAAAGATCAAGCGCAACATTCGCAAGAAAGCCCATTTTTCGAAGTGAAAGTTTCAATTTTCAAAAAAACCATTAAAAAATACGATAAAGTTGAATACGTTGTTCGATTAAAACGTCCAGAAGCGGGCATGATGATCCCCATTAAAGAGTTAGTCATGACAGCGGTGACGAATAAAGATTTGAAAAAAGGAGATCGTATTATCTGTGTTTTAGATGACTCCATCGGCCCAGGATATCGGGGCGCGATTACGGTTTTCGATGTGGATAGCTTATTTGTGGATGTCACATCAAACCATCTCTCAGAAGGATTAAATCCTGAAGTTGTTGAAACAACCTTAACCCTAGCATTAGAGATCGCACGCGAAGGCAGAGAAGGGCGAGCAGTCGGCACAGGATTTATTATTGGTCCACGAGACGCAATGAAATATGCAAAACAATTGATTATTAATCCATTTCAAAATTTAGATGAAAGTTTACGGAATATCACAAATCCAGAATTGAATGAGACGATGAAAGAATTTTCTCAATTAGATGGGGTATTCTTTATTGATCCTGAAGGAGTTATTTTGTCTGCAGGAACGTACATTGATATTGACACCGAAGAACTTCCATTAGCCCCAGGCCTAGGAACAAAACATCGAAATTGTGCAGCGATTACCGCAAAGACGCCAACAATTGCAATTGTCGTTTCAGAATCTGGTGGAAAAGTTCGTGTCTTTAAGAATGGAAGAGTCGTTTTAACCTTATAGAATCCTTTTTAAGAATATATTCTCTTTCAAATCAATTGCCCCTGTAGCGTAACCTGGAGAGCGTAGAGCCGTCCTAAGGCTTTGGTGAGGGTTCAAATCCCTTCAGGGGCGTTCATTAAAAATAGGTAAAGACACTCTTCTTTTGCTCATTAATCTTATACTTCGATAAAAAAGCTTGTTGAAATTGGGCAAATCTTCCTTCAATGATTGCAGTACGAGATTGTTCCATCAACTTCTGAAGAAAATAAAGATTGTGAATATTTCCATAATGATCACGAATAGGTTCATACGTACGATAAATGTGATGCAAATATGCTTTAGTATATTTGGTACAAACGGGACAACCACATCCTTCGTCAATTGGTGTTTCATCGTATTTATACTGAACTTTCTCAATGTTAATTTTTCCAGCAGACGTAAACAAAGATCCATGTCGCGCATTCATCGTCGGAAAGCGCGAATCAAAACAATCAATGCCCAATCCAATAGCTTCAACAAGATCTTCAGGACTTCCAACACCCATCAAATAACGAGGTTTATTTTGCTGCAATAACGGTGTCGAAGTACGAATTGCATCAAACATCTGTTGTCTGTTTTCACCAATCCCCAACCCGCCAATTGCGATACCATCAAAGTCTAAAGAATTAATAAATGCAGCACTTTTCTCTCGTAAATCAGGAAATGTTCCACCCTGACAAATTCCAAAAACTAATTGATCTTCTTTCGTATGCGCTTTATTACACCGCTCAGCCCACAGATGCGTTAATCGTGTACATTCAGCAATATAGGCATAATCATTCCCATAATGGGGCACAAAATCTAATGCCATCGTAACATCAGATCCAATCGTTTCCCCAACGCGCATAATATCTTCAGGTGTAAAAAAAGACTTCGTTCCCTGATACGGATCTTTAAAATAAACCCCTTTATCATTAAAACTATGGAGAAAACTTTTACTCAAAATTTGAAAACCTCCAGAATCAGTAAAGACGGTTCGATCCCATTGCATAAACTTATGGATACCCCCAAACTTTTGCAACACGTCTAAGCCAGGTTTTAAATTCAAAATAAACGCGTTTGAAATAACTGCTTGTGTCCCAATCGTTTTAAGATCATCAAACGTAACTTGCTTCACAGATCCTTTGGTCGCAATTGGCATAAAGAACGGTGTTTTAACCTTCCCATGAGCGGTCTCTAAAATACCTGTACGTGCATTGCCATCAGTGGTTTCAAGAGTAAACATCCTTGCAAAGATAAACGAGAAGTTTATAAAAGCTCCTTCAAGAAAAAGACAAATGCTCGAACACTGTAAGAACTTGAATGATCTTTGGGAATGTGTTCATGAACTTAACAAAAGGCACTTTCCAGAAAATGAGCTTATGCCCATTCTAGGGAATGGAAAAATAAATCATCCTAAAATAATGTTTGTTTTCATTAATCCAACAGCAAGGAATAGTAGTTCACAAAAAGATTGGAGAGGTCCACGTTTTCCGTTCATTGGGACAAAACAGATCTGGAGAATATTCTTTCGAGCAGGATTATTAGAAGAAGAGCTGATGAGTTATATTGAGAAGAATAAAGATTGGTCACTTGATTTTACAAATAAACTACTTTGTACACTTCAAGAAAAAAGTTTGTATATAACAAATATTGTAAAATGGACAGGAGAAGATGCAACGCTTCCCAATCAAGAAAAGATAAATCTCTTTCTTCCTATACTAAAAAAAGAAATCGAATTAGTCCAACCAGAGAAAATTATGACGTTTGGCTTAATCCCATTTGAAGCTCTAACAAAAAGAAAAATAAAGTTGAAAGATTATTACACGACTGCAATAAAACAAAGAAAGCTTGAAGCAATTGATGTTCAAATAAACAATTTCAAAACGAAGATTCTTGCCTGTTATTTCCCTGTAGGAAGAGGTGATCCAAAAAAAGCGGTTGAATTACTAAAACTCATTGAAAAGTAGGACGTAATATGATTAAGAATATTTTATATACCTTAGAAGTAAAAAGAGAAGAATGTCAGAAGAAAGGTATCCAGGTGAACAAATTCAATTTGCGCAAGAGAGTGAAGCAGCAAATGTAGAAAAAATATTCAAGCATGACATCGAAAGCACCTTAAATATCCTACAACTAAAACGCGAAGATTTATTTGCAATTATCCATAAAAAAGAAATGGATATTATCAATCTTTTAGAAATTTATACTAAAAATAAAACAGCAAAACCAGGGATTCTCTTTACAATTATTAAAGCAAGTGTGACAAAAGCAAGCAATGCCTCAAAAACACTCTTTTCACTTTTACAATCAAATGAAAAAATGAATGATTGGTTTAGAAGTTTCCAATTTAATGTGAGAAATCAGTATTTACGTGAGGGAGAAAAATGGGCATTCTACTCATTAATGTCTATTACCTATCAAGAACAAGAAATTTTAGAAGCAATCGATAAAGTTATTACGGAAGCATTATCGAATCAAGAGATAAAAAGTTGGGATTATCTAGAAGAAGGCGACATGTTCTTTGATTTTGGAAAAATTACTGCCTCAGAAATCGTGAAGATCCTCCTTGCAAAACTAGAATCCTGGCACAATGCAGAAAAATTCTTAATGAGAGAATGGGAAAAAGGCGTTGCAAAAGGAACAAAGCAATTAATTGCAAGCAATGGCATTCCTGTAGAAATTTTAGATGGAGTGTATACACAACATGGTTCATTTAATATTCTCGGTATTGGGGGAATGACGACAATACAAGAACTGAATGCAACGGGAATGCGCTATCGCTTCCAATCTGAACATTATGTTGCCACAAGTATGCCTATAGGTAAGAAAGCAACTTTGATCTATCGAGAACTAGGAAAAGAAAATTTACTTGAAGAATTTGAAAATGTCATAAAAAGTCCGCATGCAGGTCAAGCAGATCGAGAACTAGCAGAAATGTTAAAAAAGGAATTTCATGAAGAAAAAGTCGCGTATATTGATCAAGTTGAAGTTTTACCTGCCTACAAATCACAAGGATTAGCCCCTGCTTTGTTAGACATTGCTGCCTGGGAAATTGAAAAACAAAAGAAATTGAAATGGACCTTTGCACGTGTCTTAGAGAGAAATCCCGATAGTCTTAAAATGGAATCCTTATTTAAAAAAGCAGGATATATGATTCTAAGATCTTCTATTGAAACATTCGATCTTAGATATTACGAGACAAAACAGTATACCCTAGCAGTCAAACAAGCTTAACGAATCCGATAGAATTTCTCAGCGAAGCGACATTTATTCCGTAACCCAGAGAGCAATGCACGAATCACCACAGGCACAATCAACATATACACCGAAACTTTTTGACTTTTAAATTTCCGAAGAGCAGCCAATTTCGTTTTAAATGTTTTCGTCACATCGACATAAATCACAGGATCATCTTGGGAAACAACATTCCAGACTTCATAGGTATAGACTTGAATTTTCTTCTCTTTATCAAACTCTTCAACAGCTTGTAACGTTAACGTATGCGTTGCGCGATGATCGGGATGTGGGTCAGACGCGGAAAGAACAAACACTTTTGAAGGTTGAAAACGTTGCAAAATCCGCTTCATAATCTCTTTAATCTTCGGATCTTTAATTTCTTCCTGTAATTTCGTATCTGCCAATCCTAAAAAAATAGTTTCAGCACACCCAAGAAACGTTCCAATCTCTTTCGCTTCTTTCTTCCGATTGGCGATAATAATCTCTTCTTTGAGCCAAGGACTGCTTTTCTCACCAAAACTAAAGACAACGGTAATAACACGTTTACCTTCTTGAGCGTACTTTGCGATGGTTCCACCCGCTCCAAGTTCGGCATCATCTGCATGAGCAGCGCAAACAAGAATTGTTTCAACCATTCTTTAAATCCTCCAAACGTTGAGGTAATGTTGTTTTTGGTGGTAAATAACCAAATTTTTGTAAATACTGATAACGTGTTATAAGCCGTAAATTAGCAAAATCAATTTTTTTTAACCATCTATTCAAATTGTGTGGGCCCTCTAAATTAATAGAACTACTAATCCAAGTATGACCCCGTTTGTCTTTATTTAATCGGTTATACATCGTATTAAGTGTGAATCCCATCTTTCTTAAAGATTCCTCTAAGTCACGCACCAGAGCTTCTGAAGCAAATTGAGACTCAATACGGGGATAGACATTCTTTTTCTTTCCATGGTTCGCCCCAATAACTGTAAAATCTGTATCAGCAATGCCACGAATACATCTTCTTAAGAGAATATTTTTATCTTTGATTTCTTGAGGTATTTTTACAATCTTTGTCTTATTTGGCCCTATACCTAATTTTTCTAAAAACAAACGAAAAGGTTCACAAGAGAATTGAAGAAGATAAGCCCCATTGCTACCCATAAAAGGTTTTAATTCTTTTTTCAGACGTTTCTTAATAAGTTGAGGTAAATAATGTTCCATATAGGGTTTATCCTCAATAGGGTTTCCACTAATAAAAATGCGATAGCACCCCTTGTTACTCCAAGAGTTATCAATACAACCATCCCCTATTATAACACCAATTAATTCAGCCATGTTTGGGGTTATTTTAAAATTTTCAGCTGCACGGTACTTATAATTCCCTCTACAAACCATAGAACAAAACTTTCCACGACCACTTAACCTCCCATTTCTTCGTAAAGAAAAGGCCTTATCACAAGTTTTACATTGAACAATGATCGTTCCCTTACCATTATTCCATGGAATATCGCCTTTTTTAAATAAAGTTTTATTTTTTGAAAGCGACATAAAACAATTCGACTTTTGTCTTTAAAAAGAGTTATGTCTATTTGGCGTGTGTGTCATGGGCAAAACGTTAACAAGAGACTATAAAATGCGTCAGCAGGGATTTGAACCCTGGTCTCCGCCTTGGAAGGGCAGAATACTAACCACTATACTACTGACGCATAAAGGCGATTCTTCAATAAATGTTAATAAACCTTTCCATAGAAACAAATAGCTTAATTGCATAATCTTTATAAGAAGTAGGAAAATTGCCAAAGCTATGAAAATTGCAGTCATTGGAACAGGATATGTAGGTTTAGTCACCGCAGCATGTTTCGCAGATTTAGGCAATGAAGTCATTGGGATTGACAATGATCTAGAGAAAATTAAAAAACTAAAAGAAGGTAAGGTTCCGTTCTTTGAACCAGGTTTAGATAATCTTGTTATAACAAATCAACGGGAAGGAAGACTGATATTTACACAAGACATTGTTGAGGGTATTCAAGAAGCAAAAGCCATTTTTATCTGCGTAGGCACGCCGCCAAAACCAGATGGATCACCTGACCTTTCAGCAATCGAAAACGTTGTTCGAGAAATTAGTAAACATAAAAATGGTTACAAAGTCATTGTTGAAAAAAGTACCGTCCCTGTCAAAACTGCAGAGTGGATGAAATCAATCATAAAAGAAAACCTACCCGGAGATTTTGGAATTGCAGTTAACCCAGAATTCTTACGAGAAGGGACTGCAATCTACGACTTTATGTATCCTGACCGCATTGTCGTAGGAACAGAAGATACGCAAGCAGATGCAGTTTTAACAGAACTGTACAAATCACTAAACGCACCAATGATCCATACTGATATGGCCTCTGCAGAGTTAATTAAACATGGTTCAAACGCATTCTTATCAACAAAAATCTCGTATGCCAACTTAGTCGCTCGTCTATGTGAAAAATCTGGAGCAGATGTGAAGACAGTTATGTGGGGTATTGGTACTGATCGAAGAATTGGGACAGACTTCTTTCGAGCAGGAATTGGCTACGGGGGATTTTGTTTTCCAAAAGATCTCGATGCATTTATTATGATGATGAAACAAAATGGGGTTGATGCTACATTCTTAGAAAGTGTGAAAAAAATTAATGCAAGTCAAAGAATGCTTTTCGTTGAAAAAGTCGAGAAAGCTTTAGGAAGTCTTCATGGAAAAAAAATTGCGATTTTAGGATTAGCATTTAAACCGCATACAGACGATATGCGATTTGCTCCAGTCATTGATATCATTGAAAGCTTGCTCAAGAAAGGGGCATCCATCAGAGCCTATGATCCAAAAGCGCACGAAAATGCGGAAAAAATATTTGGAAACACCATCACACTTACAAAAGATGCGTATGATGCAATTAAGGGAAGTGATGCGGTTTTAATCGTCACAGAATGGCCCGAGTTTAAACACTTAGATCTTGCAAAAGTCAAAGAATCAACAAATATCATAGTCGATGGAAGAAACCTGTTTGAACCACGAAGAATGAAACTTTTAGGATTCAAGTATTCTTGTATTGGAAGAAATTAAACTTTTTTAGGTTCTTCTTTTTTCTCAGTAACAGAAATCTGTTTCACATTCATTGTTTTTTGTTTTTGCACTTCTTCTAAAACTGCCGCAACTTGCTCTTGTTTCCATCCTTTCTTTTGGAGTGCTTCAGTAATCTGTGAAGGTAACGCTCCCTTCTCAAGTGCCTGAGCAACATATTGTTTAACAACCCCATAATCTTTCTCTTTTGTAAACAATTCCTTTGCAGGCTTTTTCTTCATAAATAAAGCACCTAAACTATACTTCCCTTTATACAAGAAGATATAACATAATCCTAAAATTAAAAAGACAACTAATAAACTTAATGCGATCCAAGGTGGTTGAGCTTGACAATCTTGTGGACAAGTGCTCTCTTCTCCAGTTTCACAGGCATTATTACCACACGTAGCGACAGGTGTTTCATTAGATGATTGTGTTTCAAGATCAGGAAGAACACCGGGAATAACAATCGTCTTAATCTGCTGTGCTTGCGCTAACGTTGTTGAAGAAGCATCAAGCAAATACGTAAAGGTTGCACCTGTAAATCCAACCGCATCTTGCTCTAAAGAAGGTTGCTCACTCAAATACCGTTGAACTTGAACGCCCGTAGGGAATGCTTCATAATAATGTCCTGCGCCTTGAATAACCTTTTTGATTAAGAAAAATGAAGTACTATGTCCATCTGCATATTGTACCGAAACTAAGGTTGCAGTACCTTGAATCGTAACACTTTCTTGTGCTTTGAAAACTTTCTCAGCAAATTGATCAAAGTTCCCTTTATTTAATGAAGCAGGAACTTGGCTCACAGAAAGGATATTTGCAGGGAATTGAAGAGATTGTTGAACGATAACATCAATTGGAAGTTGAGTAAAGACCCGATCAAATTGTTCTTGTAATGCAGCAATAGCAAGATCTTTTTCAGTACTATTCATTGTCGTGTTTGCTTGTAATTTAGCGTAGCTTGTTTGAATAAAAGTTAAATTAATTGTTGCAGTTTGGAGTGCGGAAGAGAGCGCTAAATCTGTTGCAATTGCTCCTAATGCAGAGAATTTCTTTTCTGCAGTCTTTGTTAAATTCTGTGCATCGGTTAATTGATCGCCAAAACTAAGAAGAGAAGAAACAGGAACAACAAGAACGGTCTTTTGTCCAACAAGTCCCTTCGCATCTTGAACACGCAAGGTAACGGTGTAATTGCCACCACTTTTATAACTGTGATTCGTCGTCATTCCTTCTGCAGTTGCAGTATCTCCAAAATCCCAAGAAAATAAAACAAGCGTAGTATTATCTGGAGAATAGGATCGACTTGCGTCAAACTGCACTTGTTTTCCAAGGCTTGGATTCAAGGTCGTATATTGTAATCGGGCAACAGGTCCAGGAACAACTTGATACGTAACTCGATTACTAAAGTAATTCAAAAATTGCGCACGCAGATCATAATATTGATTTAATGCACTCGGTGCAACGAGTCCAGAAATCTGAGAGAGAGAAACACGAATAACTTGAGTAAGATTATACTGATCAGACAAATAGGTCAACGGAGTAAATGAACTTAACGTACTCACACCTGTATTCGTACTAAATTCTAAACTTAAATTACTAATCTCAACTTGGCCTGCACTCGTAGAACTAATATTCAATGGTAAAAGTAAACAGGAACTACCACATCCAGGTTGATTTTTATACGTAGTTAAAACATCTCCGCTCACATTAACTTGTTTCATACCCATGAGTCGTGTTTCAAACACACGCCAATCAGCAAAGAGATGATAATCTAAATTGACAGGTTGTCCATTATAATAACCAGCAACCGAACGCGCATCGCTATCAGTCGCAAGATGAGCATAAGTTTTATCCGTATCTCCACCTTCAACGCCTAAACAGACATAGGCTTCTTGAGGTTGTTGAATCTCTTTTTTGAGAATACAAGAAGGACTTAATTGAGTCGCAGTAGGATGTAATTGACAGCAAGAATACTGATCACAATCTAAACTTGGAGCATCTCCTAAACTCACATTAATGCCTTGACTTGCATCATCGACACTTGAAAAGACAGCACGAATACGATATTCAGAAGTAGGCGGCAAAACAACACGTTCACAAAACACATCGCTTTTTCCACCACGAATATTTTTAGAACCAGTTGGGGTCCCATTCACATAACTTGTGTTAACAGGGGTGTATTGCGCAGGCTGTAAAAAATCTCCCTTAAATGAATACAAAACTTGATTGCCTAAAGAAAGAACAACATTCGCAGGATAATCTGATCCTTGTTGACTTCCTTTTAATGTAAACCGAACACCCCTTACATCTTGGACAGCATCATAACTATTTGCACCACCTTCACTCAAATCAATGGCAGAAGATAAAACAGCTCCTGGTTGAGAAAACTGATACAGAACAGCAGACTTTGGAGAACTTTTTTCAAATCGACTTGGGATTAAACGAACACCAGAAACATGCGCAAAAAGAGTATTCAAGGGAACAGCAACAGATCCATTACCGGTAGAAACATTCACGAACGCAGATGTTGCAAACGCTTCAGTAAAATTAAATTCTAAATACCCATCAAACGGTTGTCCAGCACTTGCAGTTCCAGTCGTTAAATTCAAAACAAATCCTGCACTAACAAGAGGGAAACAAAGGAGAAAGAATAGGATGGCAAAACCTCTTTTGAACATAGATATTCTTCTATAATCCCCGTTTAAAAGGTTTTTCTTTTGAGGGAACGACATTCTTCCCACGAGCAGTTGGTAAAATTGAATATTCTCCGCCAGATAAACTTTGATCAAATTCTTTTCCATCAAAGTAGCGATCTAAAACCAATGCTAATGCAGCAACTTCAGAATGGGGTTGATTACCAACAGAGAGGTTATAATCTGCTAACTGGTAATACTCCGGCGGCACTTTCTCAGAACCAATAATAACGAGAACATTTTGTTGTTTTTTCACCGTAATCGTCTTTAAGACGTGTTGAAATGCTAAACCATACATCGTTAAATGAAGGATTAATACCCCTTCTTTTTTCTGTTCTTTCACAAATGTAATTGGATGGTCAAGATATATTACAGAAAAGCTTCCACCAAAGCGTTTATTCATCTGTGTCACATTCTTTTCAATACCTTGATCATGTTGTCCAGCATAATAAAACGCAGTTGCGCCAAACGCCCGCCCAACTAAAGCACAATGGGTGGTAATCCGAACATCACGCGGTAACCGATGCCCTAAGCGTAAAATTGAAATCATTGTTTTATTTTCTTGAGAATCTCTTGCAATGTTTTTTTCGGTGCTTGATTCCCATTAACCGTAATCAGTCGATCTTTATAATATTTCAAAACAGGTTCTGTTTGTTTATGGTAGACCTGAATACGTCGTGTAATCACTTTTCGATTATCATCAGAACGCCCTTCAATCTTTGCACGTTTCAATAAGCGATCAAAAATAACGTTTCTCGGAACAGTAAGGTTAATCACATAATCGGGAACAAAGATGTTCTTCAAATTTTTAACTTGTTGTAATGTTCTTGGACCACCATCAAGCAAAACATTATCATGAACAAGATATTTTTTAAAAATAGGAAATGTTAATTTCACGGGAACAAGTAACCCGCGATCCATATAATATTTTAACTTTAACCCCATCGAAGTCTTTTTCTTAACTTCAGCACGCAACAGATCACTCGAGACATGTTTCAAATGAAATTTTTTAACGAGAAGTTTCGCTTGTGTGCCCTTTCCAGAACCAGGAGCACCAATAATCGAAAGTTTCATAGATGAATCAAGAGAAAAGAGCTTTATGAAGATTCCGTTTTAGTCAGCTTGCATATAAATAGATCTCCTGAAGAGATAAGCACAGAAAGTATTTGTAATACTTAATTATCGTGCAAAGCTGTTTTAGCCGAAATACTGTTCATCAGATTTTTCTTGACGGGGAGTGGATTTCCAAGCTTTTTCCATGGTCTGCACGATTTCAAAAACAGCTTTTTTATACGTTTTCCACTGACTCCAGAGTTCATTGATGAACGCAGCATCTTCAGCTTCACTGCAAAGAATATCCAATTTCAATGATCGTCGTTCAAAGACCATCAATGGTCGATGGATCTTCTGAATCTCTTGTTTCTGTTCATCACCAAAGAAACTACTTTCATAGGCATTCAAATGTGATTTTTCATGAGGATATAAAATACCCTCAGCGATCTTACAAAAGAAAATAACCTTTTCATTCATCTTTCGACGAACACAACGTAAAACAGGATCATCTTTTTCCAAAGAAGAAATCTCAAATTCAGTATCTAATTCTTTAAATGTTGGAAGTTTATACTTTTTTTGTAAGCTTGTATACTTCTTCTCAAGATCAGCCATAAAAGACAGGAAAAAGAATCAGCTATTTAAGCTTTCCTTACACGAGAAGCGGTTTCTTTCTTTAACTGATCAATATGTTTTCGACCAGAATACCCATCTTCCTCTTCATGCCAGTACTGGATCTTTTTCTCACCAATACTCCAACAAAGAAGAATATCTCTTCCGATATGCTTAGAATAAAAGTCAACAAGACCAACATCCAAATCTTTCACAATACATCCCTGTGTTTCTAATCCAATTAAGATCCGATAAAATTCATGGGATAATGAATGATACTTCCGATTAATATCTAACCCAACAAGATTATGTTCGTAATGATAATCATCAAATTCTAAATCAACAGAATCAAGTAAATCAATTGCTTTTTTCAAGTGCATTAACTTACGAATGCCTTGTTGTAACTCAGGCAAAATGTCTTCTGCTTGTTGTAAAGAAAGATACTTGCGACGCATTCAGGTTTTGAGGAACTAGAAGCATTTAAAGGTTGCGTTTTAAAGAAAATTAGAGTAACGGTAACACTTGTTCTGCATGCTGTTTCGTATCAACCTTCTCAATCACATGCGTAATTTTTCCACTGCTATCAATAATAAATGTCGTACGTAAAATACCCATATGTTTCCGTCCCATAAATGATTTTTCTCCCCAAACACCAAACGCTTCCGCAATTTTATGATCAACATCACATAATAATGGAAAGGGCAATGAATATTTCTCAGTAAATTTTTTATGCGCAGCTTGATTATCATGACTAATCCCCAAAATAACTGCTTTGGTACTTATTTCTGCATAATGATCGCGCAAACTACAGGCTTCCATCGTGCAACCAGGTGTATTATCACGTGGATAAAAATAAAGAACAATCTTCTTACCCTGAAAATCAGAAAGATTCACAATACTTCCGTCTGTAGCAGTTAAAGAAAATGCAGGTGCGTGATCTCCAGGTTTGAGCATCAATTGATCATTACTCCTCTCTTTAAAAATAATTGCTATTGAATTTTCGAGAAATTTTGATGAATAATTGTAGGATTCATTCCATGAAGTTCATCTTTGAAAATATTATCGGGAATAGGGTTAAACAAGAATATCTTCTTTCCAGAATCCCATGCGCGAAAGATCTCTAAAAATGTAGCTCCACCAATGTAATTCGCTTGTCCATTCTTTTCATAATTCATAACGAGCACCCCATCGTTCATATCCACTTTCTCTTTTTGTAAACGAATCATCGCACCCTTCCATTGTGAATGTGCTTCCTTACTCACAAGTTTCATTTCCTCTTCCTTAAATGGGTCGTCATAGCAATTCGGAGGAGTAATCTGATGTCCCTGTTGTTCTAAAAATGCAATCGTCTCAGGTAATTTATGATAGAAATGTTTGCTACAAATCACAAAAAGTTTCATCTCATTTTAGAGATCAAGTCCTTTAAAAGAATTTCGTCAATAAACTAAGTAGTTCATTATAGCAAACAGGGCAACATAAAATATATTAACGCCTGTTCTGTAAAAGAGTGTATGCCTGCATCAAAAATAAGTATCACCAATGCAAAACAGGACAAACTGTTCTACTTTGTTGCAAATGTGGTGGTCTATCGTGAAGATGATCAGCGCTGTCTCATTCTCAAACGTGACGCACGTGAAAAAGTCCATCCAAATCGGTACGCCGTTCCTGGAGGAAAACTGGAGTGGGCAGATTTACCCATTGGCAAACCAACCCGTATTAACGGCGATGTCCTTGATTTTCAAAACGCGATGGAAGATCTCCTACAACGAGAAGTGCAAGAAGAAGCGGGGATTGAAATTCATCCACAGTTATCCTATCTAAATAGTGTCGCCTTCATTCGACCTGATGAAATTCCCGTTATTCTCGTCAAACTCGCAGCACGGTACAAAAGCGGCGAAGTCAAGCTGGAGCAAGGCGCATTCACGCATCATGCCTGGGTTAATGCAAAAGAAGTTGATAACTATTCATGTATCGACGGAATTCAAGAAGAAGTCAAACAAACGATTGCGTTATTTGCACCAAAGAAGTAATTATTTCCAATCTTCTAACAATTGTGTAATCAACCGAACACCAACACCAGTTCCACCAGCTTTCGTCCACGCAGTGCCAGCAATATCTAAATGCACCCAGCGTTTACATTCAACGAATTCTTTCAAGAATAAAGCAGCAGTAATTGAACCAGCGTCTCGTGGTCCAGCGTTTTTCAAATCTGCAACCGTACTTTTAATATAACTCTTATAATGATCAAACAAGGGTAAATGCCACACATATTCTCCAGTTTTCTCACCAGCAGCAGTAAACCGTTTCGTTAATTCATCATCAGTTGAAAATAATCCAGAGCATCCATCCCCTAAAGAAACAACACAAGCACCAGTCAAGGTAGCAAGATCAACAACAATGCTAGGCTTAAAACGTTTCGTATAAACAAGAGCATCAGCTAAAATCAAACGTCCTTCTGCATCAGTATCAACCACTTCCGCAGTCTTTCCATTCGAGAAACGGATAATCTCACCAGGTTTATATGATTTACTTCCAGGAACATTATCCGTGGTAGGAATAATACCTACTAAATGATATGGAAATTGAAAACGCGTTGCAACTTGCATAATCCCTAAAACAGAAGCACCACCACTCATATCAAATTTCATTTCATCCATATCTTTCGCAGGTTTTAAAGAAATACCACCCGTATCAAAGGTAATCCCCTTACCAACAAAACACATGGTCTCTTTGCCACCAAAATATTCTAAGACAATAAATTTCGGTGCATGACTACTGCCTCGACTCACAGCCAACAATCCACCCATGCCTAATTTCTCCATATCTTTTTTCTCAAGAACAGTACATTTCAATTTAAATTTCTTCGCTAACTTAATCGCTTCAGCAGCAAGATATTCAGGAGTAACCACATTACACGGTTTATTTTGTAAATCCCGAACATAATTCACAGCTTCACTCACAATCAACCCACGCTTAATCCCACGATCATAGGAACGGAAGTATTCACGATGGCCAACAAAGGTGACTTGATCGATAATCTGAGCTTCTTCTTGATTGGACTTATACTCCGTAAACGTATACAACGCCAAATGAAGTGCTTCAACCGTCGCAGCAGCAGTTTCATATGGATCTAAGTGGTCGAAAAATTGTAATGCGAAGTGTTTCACTCCAGCTTCACGTAAGGTTTGCGCAGCCTTCCCAACAGTCTCACGAACAGTCTCTAAAGAAAACTTCTCTTTGTTCCCTAATCCAACAAGATACAATCGTTTAATCTTCCCTTTACAGCGGATAAGTATGTGTTTCCCAGATTTTCCAGTAAACTCACCAGAACGAATGACTTCAGAAAGTAATCCATCAAATAAAGAATGGTAGCGTTCAACATCAGGCAAAGCAACACCTTCAAAGAAACCTAACACCAAAGCATCAGCAGTTAATTCTTGAACATCTTTGGTAAACAACGCAGTTTTGAGCATAGAAAACGTGACCAAAGTGCGCTTTATTAACTTTATTCAACTGGAGCAGGTATGAAAAAGGAAGCTTTTTGAAGTATTTTTTCTTCTCAACACCATGCCCTACCATAAAATCTGTACAATAAATGAACTCCCAGAACGAACATTGAACCGATTTCAAGTAGGAAATATGCAAATTCTTGTAACAAAAATCAGTGGAAAAATCTTTTGTTGTGAAAATCGCTGTCCACATATGGATTTTCCTTTACATGATGGGACCTTAGAAGGAACAACGCTAACCTGTCGCCACCACAATGCGCAATTTGAAATCTCCAATGGGAAAAATTTATGCCCGCCTGCCTATGAACCACTTACCAAAATCAAAGTCCATGTAGAAGGAGAAGAAGTCTTCATTTTTTTACAAGAAGGAGATGAAGAGTGGGAAGAATACTAGAAACACCAACTTCTTTTTTAGAGGTAGATAAATGTGACCAAGAACTTCTTGAACTCCTAAAATCAAAAAAAGAAGAATTAAAAGCACAATTAGAAAGGCGACCAAAAATTATTGTTTATAATAAAGAAGTAGAACAACCAAGAAATGTTGGATTTTTCTCTGATACAATTCAAGGATACAACTATTCAAAAAAAGTAATACAATCAAAACCACTAACAAAAGAATTAAAACAAATCTTAAATTATATCAACAAAAAGTATGCTGCTGAATTTAATGGGATCTTAATCAACTACTACAAGGATGGCAACGACTACATTGGGATGCATTGTGATAATGAAGAAGAATTAGATAAAATTGGTGTCGTCAGTCTATCCATCGGAGCAACGAGAAAATTCCGGATACGAACAAAGCAGAAAAAGATTGTTTTAGACTATCAAATAAAAAAAGGAGATATTCTGCTCATGGCAGGCACATTTCAAGAAGAGTTTTATCATGAAATCCCAAAACAAAAAACAGTAAAAGAAGAAAGAATATCCCTAACCTTTAGAAAGCACCAAATATGATCTGGGTTTATAAACAAGGAATATAAGACTATAGGGTATGTTATTACTAATAAGTAATTAAATTAGAAAGACTTATAAAGATTCTATCTTCAACAAGTGAATGGTCGGAATGAGTTTATCTATGGGTCAAAGTCTACAACAGACCCAACGTCAAAGTTTAGAACAACGATTAGCATTAGCTCTCAAACAAAAATTAGAACTAAAGATGAGTTTAGCACAAGTGATCAAACTTGTCCAAAAACTCTGGCCACAATTAACGGTGAAGATGAGTCAACAAGTTGAACGATACTTAGGAAGTTCGTTACGTCATGATCCCATTCTACGAAGAGAATTACCTCGATATTTAGAAACCGAACCAACCGCAGTCCAACTCCAACGAGAATTTCCACAACTTGCTCCAGTGTTTAATGCATACTATCAAACCCAACCAAATTATGGAACAGCATTGCGCAGACAAGCAGTGGTTGTACCCACACAACGTTCTGAAATTGGGTTATCATTAAGAATGACGCATTCAATAAAACAAACAATAAGTTTACCTCCAACAAATTGGAGTTTAGTTGATGCATACAAAGCAGAAGAAGATAAGGGATGTAAACTTCCAAAAAAACAAATTGAGGGATTAGATCATCTTCCATTAGAATCACGATTGAAACAAGTTGATGCAGCAAATGAGATCTTTAGATTCGCATATACCCAAGAAGGTAAAAAATATTACAAAGTTCCATTATTGAGAAACCGAAATGTTGAGATTGATGATATTGCGGTAAAAATTACAAAAGCAGAATACACTTTAGCAATAGAAGTCTTAGAAAAAGCAGGCGCAGTACAACGAATTGTCCGCGCAGTACCTTATTCAGAAATTCGAGAGAGCATTCTTGATCATCTTGCAGAAAAAGAAGTTGATCTTGATAATGTTGTCTTAGTTGGCATTGATCGTGGTGGAAGATTGCCAACCCATATTGTCAGAACAGCACTAGGAAAATCACAAGCCTATTTCTTAAAAGTAAATCAAGGCAATCATGATTTAGATGAAGTCCGTTTACAAACATTCATTGATCATAAAACATTGAAAGGAAAATACGTTGTCTTTATTGATTCAACAGTCGATAGTGGAAGACAAATTAGAGCATTAAAAAAATATTTCGAAGATGATGATTTCAAAAAAGCAATTGGACATGAAGGATGGGTCGTGATTGGAAGCAATGACACTGCAGAATCATTAGACGATCATGTAAATATCGATTGGGGACTTGATCCCGATCAATCCTTCGAAGACAATCCTCAATTAATGGGCGTGGATTACGCTGAAAAGTATACAAAAGTCAAAGCATGTGGAAATAGAATGTCCACAGATTTAAGAAATATGCTCTTAGAAGTGCCAAAAGGAATTTTCTTAGACTATGGCCAACAAACGCCAGCACCACAAGCGAAAAAACAACCTGCTGCTGAAACACCTGCTTACACGGTAACAGGCAATATTGTTCACGGCGGAATAGTCGAATTTGGAAAAGAACCAAAAAGATTAGTGATTGTAGGCGATGGGAAACAACAAACAGTCACAGATCAAGATGCAAGAAATCTTGCATTAAAAATCGAACACGGATTCCACGTGGTTGCAGGGACTCCAAATGGAAATCCGGGATATATCTTAGAATTAGTTTCACAATACCCTCAAAAACAAGGAACAACCTTAGTACAACCAAAATATCAAGAAGGGCAAACACCCCAAAATGGATTTGACGTTGTCTATGAAGGAGCTACAAAAGGCGAATTTAGAGATGCCTTAGTCAGCAAAGGGGATGTTGTTCTCGCATTACCTGGAAATGAAGGAACATGGGAAGATATTCAACGCGCTTTAGCAAGTAAAAAACCAACAATTGTCGTAAAAGAAGGATTTGCAGGAAAACAAGCTACAGCAGTAACAGATCCGAACTTACATCTCGTCGCAAATTTAGAAGACGCAATCAATGCATTGCATCAATATCGATGAAGATACTAAGAACTTCTATCTAAAAACCCATCGAGTATTTAAACTTGAATTACGCCTAAAACTACTCAATTACTATGAGTCTAGAGAGTGTCGTCGATCCAGTTCCCCCAGTCCACCTTGACGGCGTTGATGGGATATTTGTTCTAGCTGAAGGACCAACACACGAACAACATCTCTATGAAGGTTCAGTAAAAAAATTTGGGAATCACGGGTTATTATTTGAAGATGGGTTTCTGAAGTATGTAGAAGCAATGCATGGTCATCAAGGCGAATATAAACCATTATCTGGGGGGTTTATGCAGATTGATGAAAGAAGAAGGATTATTCATGTATATGGCAAAAGTAGTTCTCTGAAAAGATTTGATGAATCCACCGTCGCAAAGTTATTAGGAGTATATCTCAAAGAAAATAGACCTGAGTATACACTAGAGATTCATCCACTCGATCAACCCTATCAACGAGAAATAATCCATTAAGAAAAAAACTTGAGCCTCAAACGTTCTTTGATTCTGCTATAAAAAGCAAAGGTTCTGTTGATATCATCGACCCAAGCACAATATGTGTGCAATGAAATAGAACTCAAGAGAATTTATAAAGATTGTGAGAAAGAGTTTTGCCAGAATTAATTCCTCGTTAATCCCCCTTAGTCGCCGAGCAGGCTCTGTGAAGGTGCGGAAACGAAGTTTCTGCGGGTTAAGCTTATTTCAAATAGAAATTAGCCCCCAGTGAGAATTGAACTCACGACCTCTTCCTCTTTGGAGTGATTTACCAAGGAAGTGCTCTACCACTGAGCCACGGGGGCACAAAAGCGACCACCATACTTTGTTTTTAAAGGTTTTCGTGCAATGAATCATTTTAAAAGTTTATAGGATGTCGCAGAAAATGCAATGGTCTCAGCATTCACCACAAGTATCGGTTCTTTACCGTTTACAAACATCGAAGAAGCAGTCCAATATGCCTTAATGTTTGATGTTCCAGCAGTTCCAGAATTACCTGCTCATGACGGATACATGCCCTCATATATTGAAAAACCAGGACAATTAGCCGCAGCAGAGCTCTTCAAAAGAGAAGTACAAAAATCTGCAAATCCTCTAGTAAAAATTCAAAGTCCGGGACCAATCACAACAATGCTTTACGGTGGAAAAAATGAAGCGACTGCAGTAGATTTAGTAACGGCACATCTTCAAGCACTTGCAGATGGATTAGAAGGAAAACAAATCTATGTCTTTTTAGATGAACCTGCATTAGGAAGAGAAGCAGGGAATAATAATGCTCCTGATTTGTGGGAAAAAATTTATCAAAATATTAAAGTACCAACAGGATCACAAATGATTCGCGGTGTTCATGATTGTAATGATCTCACCTCACGCTGGGTTGATTTTTGGAATGCAGGTGTTCAAGTCATCGCATTTAACGCAACCCGATATGACGCAGTTCTTCCACATGATCAAAAAAAAGCTCAAGCCTATCAAGCATTCAGAACAAAAGGCGGGAACCTCTGTTGGGGGGTCATCGATGTTCGACCAAGAAATGGAATCGCTTCACTCGGTTATTTAAAAGAACTGAAACAAGGGGATTTGATTTCTCCCGGTTGTGGATTAGGCGGATTACGACAAGATGATCGCGGAGTGACGGGGTTAGTCTATTCATTATTATCTGATTTAAGCGATAGAATCGCTGCAAGAAAGTAGATATTCTTCTAAATGAATTCTTATTAAGAGCAAATCAGAAAAAACGCTGAGATGGTTATCGCTCCAACAGGCATTGAAAGTAAAATTCCAGGATTACCGTCGTTAGATGAAATGCTCAATGGAGGCATTCGCGGAAATTGGGTTGTTGCTGGTGTAACCTCAATTGGCAAAACAACGGTAGCAATGCATTTCTTAGGAAATGAAAAAGGAACAAATCAAGGAAGAGGTGGAACAATTTTAGATTATGGATGGACGCAAGGACAAGAACGTTATTTATCAAAATATGGATTAGCAATAGCTGCATTCGAAGAACTTCTGAAGCAAGATGCGGATATTTTGTGGAATGATACAGAAATTTTAGAACAACACGAATTACATAATCCACATCCATTTGTGAAACTGCCACAAACAATCAGTTGGGGTAAACAAAAGAAAAAAGAATTAGATCAATTAGAAACTGCCGTATTAGCAAGACCAACAGCAAGAAGAATTTTAAAAGTCGATATGAAACCCCGTGCAGAAAATGAACTTGTTGCGTGCCCACATCGATACTTTGGAAATCTTCATGGGGAAAAAGAACCACATTTTCAAGAAGTGTTAACAGCAGCAATCTACCATCAGGTCAAGATAAACAAAGCAGAACGCTGGGTATTAGATGGAATTAGTTTAGATCAAGATGAGTCAGAAGAAACAGAACGAGAAGCACAAAATCTTGGAAAATATAAAGCAACAGAACTTGCCTGGGTCTACGAATATCTTAGTGCAGAAAAACCAATTATGCTCCCGTTTATTGGAACAAATCATGTTGAATTTTATGGGGCGACAGAACGAGCATATTGGAATCTTGAGCATCCTCTACCAAGTTTAACATCGATTACCCTTTCAACACCGCGAGGAACAACACGAGATGTGAGTGATTTCGACGATGCGATTAGTACAACCCAAAGTTTATCACTTAGTCAGTATTTAGAAGGACTGATCGTTTTAGGAAGAAATCGAAAAGGAAAATATGCGTTTGCAGACTCTCCAACAACCCGAGCACCACAACAAACACGAATCTTAGCAATTACAAAATCAAGATTCAGTGCAGATGAAACCTATCGAGAATTCTGTTTAGATGCTGAAGGAAAACCAACGTTGGGCAGAGAAATAGTATTATTATAAAAAAAGTGCGGGGAGCAGGATTTGAACCTGCGAACGGACTAACCGACAGGATGACTTTTCAGTCCCAGTACAAATACTGGTGTCGACTTAAGTCCTGCGCATTTGACCAGGCTTTGCTATCCCCGCGCAATACAAGAAAATGAAGGCAGAACTGAGCTATATAAAGCTTTTTTAAACCTAAAAAAATGCGAATTTTTCTTCAAAGGCTTTATAAATCTTCTTCTTTTAAATCAAACATATGTACGACGAAACAGCCAAACCATTATTCGATCTTCAAGTGGATGCATTCGCTCATGGATGTAATATTCAAGGAATTATGAATGCAGGCATTGCAAGAGAATTCAAAGAACGGTATCCACAGATGTTCAGAGAATATCAAGCCTATTGTCGTTCAGGGGACTTTCAATTAGGAGATACACAGTTCTACCATAGCCCTGATCAGAATATGCCACACGTGATCAATGTTGCAATTCAATTAGACTTAAGAAATGGTGCACGAATTGAGCACATTAAACAAGGATTAGAAAAAGTTGAAGCATACCATGCGCAACTCGGAATTAAAACACTTGCCATGCCAAGAATGGGGTGTGGGCTTGGCGGTCTTGATTGGAAAGATGTACGCCCAATAGTCCAAGATATTTTTAGAAATTCTAATCTTGAAGTCGTCGTTTCTACATATGAATCTATGCATGCCCGATAACCACTTCAATAACTTCTTTTGGACTTAACCCTGATTCAATAGCGAACTTCACCGGATGTTGTTTTTCGATTTTAACCCAAATACGTGAAGCAGGAACAACAAAACGCACAACGAATTTCCGATCTGCAGAAACTGCACCTGAGAGATGGCGAAGTTCTTTGAGAGAAAGAGTATCCTCAAAACCTTCTTCAAGAAAATAAACATAATTATCGTGTTCAGAAGCAGTAAACCTTCGAAACGTACGCACTTCATTCGCATGTTCTTGTGAAGTAAAGTGAACTGATTTAATAATAACAAGACCTTTCTCTTGAAAGAAAAAAGAATTAACTTGTCTCCCATCAACAAGGAGCCGCCCATTCTTGAGAGAAACCTTACAGCTATTGACAGTTTGTGCTTCAGAAGTAGAAGAAATGAGGTCTAAAGGAATGTAACCCTTACCAACAGTTTTCGGAGCAACAGTCATACATTGTTTTCCAGCTTAGATTATAAAAACCTTCTGAAATTATTTACTTAGATAAATGCGTAATTTTTCAAACGCAATCTTCCGCATACTAATCTTATTCTTTTCTTCAGCAGTCATTTCCGCAAAGGTGCGATCATATCCATTGGGAATAAAAATCTTATCCCAACCAAATCCATTCGTACCACGAGGAGACACAATCATTCCCGGAAGACTCCCATCAAAAAATTCAACCGTACTCCCATTCGTATAGCCAATCAACACTTTCGCGATTGCTTTCTTTCCATACAGTTCAGCAATTTTCGCAATCCCTTCTAATCCAATTGTTTTTTCAAACCACTTAATCAATGGCCCAGGCAATCCATTCATACCTTCAATCAATAATGACGTATCTTCAACAATAAATTGTCCCGTACGATGTTTCTGTGCCTCTTGTAACTTCTGGCGCATAATAATCATCGGATCAGTATGTTGCATTTCAAGAATCTCTAAATTAAATCCTTCAATGTTAGGTAAAATTGCTTGACTCTCTCGTAATTTATTCTCGTTCCCGGTTAAGAAATATAATGGTTTCATTTGACAACGTCTACATGATGTGGATAACTTTCTTTAATCCCTGCTTCAGTCATGCGAACAAATTTCGCCTTCTCCCAATATTCTTTAATCGTATACGCGCCAGTATAACTCATCCCAGAACGCAATCCTGCTAAGAACGGTTTAATCACTTCTTGCACACTACCAGAATACGGAACGAGTGCTTCAACGCCTTCAGCGTCATACCCTTCATCAATCTTTTCTCCTTGACGTTCTTTTCTCGCCATGTTCGCACCAAACGATGCGCTCCCACGATAGATCTTAAACTTCTTTCCATCTCGCATAATCGAAATCCCAGGACTTTCATCAGTGCCTGCTAAGGAACGAGAACGCATAACTACACTTGCGCCTGCAGCAATCGCCTTTGAAAAATTGCCAGGCATTCCACCAATTCCACCGTCAGCGATAATTGGAATATTATTTTCTTGCGCAACCTTTGCACATTCTAAAAGCGCACTAAATTGGGGATAGCCTGCGCCCGCAGTTAAACGTGTGATACAGATACTTCCATTACCGATGCCACATTTTACACAATCTGCCCCCCATTTAATTAGATCTCTTGTACCATCAGCTGTCGCGACATTTCCAACAATTAATTGCACATCAGCAAAACGATCTTTGATATCCTTAATTGTCTGCATCACGAGTTCAGAATGTCCATGCGCAATATCAACCAACAAAACATCACAGCCAGCTTCTAACAATGCTTGCGCACGTTCTAAATGATCTCCTTTCACACCAATCGCAGCGCCAACAAGTAAACGGCCTTTCTTATCTTTGACTGTTAATGGATATTGTCCTTTCCGTAACAAATCTTTCGCGGTAATTAATCCTTTTAATAATCCATGTTTATCAAGTAACGGTAACTTCTCAACCTTATGTTCTTTCAAAATCTTTTTCGCAGTTTCAATATCGACACCAAAATCCGCAGTCACCGCATCATTCTTTTTTGTCATGACATCAAAAACAGTTTTTAATAAATTTTCTTCAAACAACATATCTCGTTTTGTTAAAATCCCTTGAAATCTTCCCACAGCATCAGTAACAAGTAACCCATTAATCCCTTCTTCTTCCATAACCAGACAAGCATCTTTCAACGTGCGGTCAGCAGTTAACGTCACCGGCTTCTCAATCACAATTGCTTCAGCTCTCTTCACTTTCAATACTTCTTGCACTTGATCATGAATCGTCATATACCGATGAATAATCCCAATGCCTCCTTCACGCGCCATCGCAATGGCCATCTTACTTTCTGTCACAGAATCCATATTTCCTGAAACCATCGGAATATTCAGTTTAATCTTCGGTGTTAAGAACGTAGAAATATCAACTGCTTTTCTCGAACTAACAGTTGAATATTGAGGAATAAGAAGAACATCTTCATATGTTAACGCCTCTTTGATTGTTGCAGGATCTTGTACCACGCCTCTTCAGTTCATGAATCCTTAAGTGCTCTTTTAAAGATTATGGTGTTTTGAAATGAGTATTCAAAAAATTAAACAGCAATCCGAGGAAGTTCTATAAAAGAAACTTCAATAGAGTCAGCATAACCTCGACCAATATAGGGTGTAATCATATATCTCCTTTTATCAAATTGTAACTCCATACTTGCTGAACCCAGTTCAAATTTACTTTCAATGCCTGCTTCTTGTGAAGCGAAACGATGAATCTCTCGCAAGATCTCAGTGGGGGTCGAAGGAGTATGAGCACAAAGATCTTTCCGAAAACAAAATCCATTCAGATCTTCAGGAGCACCTGGATCCTTACGAACTAAAGCATATCCTGCCTTGCCGACACGTGCTGCTTCAAATTCACCAGCACCATAAATATGGCTGGCGTCAGTTTGGTACTCTGCTTGCAAATGAGCATGTAATGCGAGAACAAATACATTTTTTTGAGATAAGCTCATACATATATTAGAAACGATATAGATCTTTATTTAAGGATTATTGCATTTCGAAATACTCGTCCTATTGCCACATGGATAGAAGTCAAGTTAAAAGTCCCCTAATCCTGTCTGCTTACTACCCTTCAATAATTCATCAAACGTCTTTCCAAAGAAGATTAACACAGATTCAGCAATGGGTTTAATCTGTTTATTAATATAATGATCATAATCTATTTTATGTTTTAACTTTTGAATCGGTTCTGGTCCATCTTCGGTAATAATATATTCAATAACATTCCCATCTAATCTATCCATTTTTCGAGCAGCCTTGACATGAGGAGGCGTACTTTTGACATATTCTTTCAAATCTTTTCGAATACTCTTACGATACACAAGCTTATCATCATACTTTCCTTTCTTCAAATCAAGTAAAAATTTCTTAGTATAATCAGTAATATCCTTATCATGGAAAACACGATCATAAATCGCTTCTTGATACTGTTTTGCTAAATCTGTCCAATCTCCACGAACAGCTTCCAATCCCGTAAACTGAATCTCTTCTTTTCCATCTTTCATAACCATACCAGCATATCTCTTTTTCGCCCCAGCTTCTTCATTACGTAAGCGCGGCATTAAAAATTTAATAAAACATTTTTCAAAATTCAATTCTAAATAACTTTTCCGCTTGTATTCTTTTTTAATAAATACATCATAAAATGAATTAATCTCTTTCTCAATCTTCTTTCCAATCTTTTCAGCGTCTTCTAAACTTTTCGCTTTTGAAAGAACGAAATTCGAATCAGTATCTTGATAGATCACGTGATACCCCATCTTCTCAATGCGTTCCGCAGTTAACTTAATTAAAAATTGTCCAAAATGTGTAATCGCATTCGCCACTTCCATACTAAAAAAACGACAAGCGGGAGAAGCAAGAACACCAAAAAAACTATTCATCAAAATCTTAATTGCATACCGTTCTAATTCATCTTTATTTTTTCGTGATTTCTCACGTTCAGCCCACAATCGTTCTAAGATTAACGGTAACACCCCATCCTCATTCACAAAATAGGCACCATTCGGTGCATGAATCAAATTCTTCCCCTTTCCATTTGCCCGATAACTCAACGGATCAATATTAAACGTCCGCATCATACTAGGGTACAGACTCTTAAAATCTAAAACCAAGATATAATTGTAAATCCCTGGTTCACTTTCTCGAACATATCCCCCCTTAATGCGTTCCTCTTTCTCTTCAAAATGCGCTGCAGGAACAACATAGCCACGTTTATGTGCTTCGCGAATATATAACGAATCAAAAGAAGCAATCGAAGCATCAACTCTGTCCAAGGGCATTCCCGTCAACAAACTGCGTTTAATCGTTAAATTCAACACATTACTCTTCTCAAGAATACCCACAACAAGCTCAGCATCTTTCAAATTATACGCAACTAACTTTTTCTTATCATTGTGCCAGAGATCATCAATTTCTTTATACTTATCAACACCCGTCGTAGAAATTAATTTTTGATCACCGAGAATATGCTGTGCAGCAGTATTTAGTTTATAATCAGGTAATTTAATGAACGACATTCGTAACAAATTTAATCCATCTAAGACTAATCGTCCAGAAACATCTGCCTTACTTTCACGAAAGAAATTCTCTTCAATCTTCAATTTAATTCTACCCGGTGTTCTCCCCAAATCAAACGGAATTTTATACTTCCTACATTTCTTATTCAAATAATCTAAATCAAAATCAATAATATTCCACCCTGTAATGATATCAGGATCTAAAGAAATCACTTCCGCCATAAAACGTTCAAGAACAGTTTCTTCATCCTTACACGAAATCCCCCCTTCAACAGGTTCACGAGTATTTACAAAAACTTTTTTAGTATTTCCACACACTAAACCAATACAATACAATGCAGCGTCTTCTTCTCCTTTCCCACTCTCAATATCGAATGATAAGACTTTCAAATTCTTTGGATAATACTCAACAACAGGTTTAATTTCAGGATCTCGGTAAATGCGATCAATGCGTTCACTCGAAAGATACTCTCCGTCAATATCAATATTCCCAAGCAGATCATGATCCATCAAAAAGCGATAGGGGAAACGAATATCAGATTCATAACTTTCAATCTCAGCTTCAGAAAACTTCTTCCGTAATTTGGGAACCTCTGCAGGAATCGGAACAAGAATTTTGACAACAGCTTCACTCTCTTTATTTTTTAATGCAACTTTTTCAACTTCAAACTTTTTATCAACGGTACGAGCAATCTCTAAATCTTTCTGACGAATGTAAAAATATGGTTTATATGGATGAATGCTTAAGAAACTTTCTCCATTCTCTAATCGCCCATAGAGGACAACAGAAGCGCGATCACCATCGACCTTGTAATCAAGATAAACAATAAATCCTTTCATTGGCTTTTCTAGAGGTAAACTCCTTTATAAAATAGAGAGAAAAGAAAAAGAAAAAAATGAGCAATTTATTTGCTCATTAATTTTTTGCCTTTAACAAAGGCCCACAATCTTTTAGTCATTTCACTAGGAGGAATCTTTTTAGAACCAAAAACTTCTTCTAAACTTTCTTCTCTTCCAGAGAAATCAACAACTAAACCACCGAACGGTAATTTTTTTGCCATCTTTTTGTAATCACCCCTTACACGTTTTTGAGTCAATCTCGGTTTATATAGGTTTCGCTCCATTGAGAAAAATCAAATTTCTAGAGGGAAAATGCTAAAATTGTTCAGCCAACGCTAATAACTTCTGAATATTCCCCTGATAGTACAAAGAAACAAACCGTTGATAGATCTTATATTTACCATAAGGCAGCAAAACCCACGCAAATTCATTCATGTTTTTATGGTGTAATAATTTGAAAATGAGATACTCCTTTTTCTTCTTCCCAAACATCTCTGCTTTCTTAAGATCTTCAAACATTTTTGAATAAATATGCTTCCCATCAGAAGAAGCCCAGACAACCTTAATCGTGCCCTTTTCAATAACAACCATCGATCTTTATTTCTTATAGAACTATTTTAAGCTGATGGTTTTCCAAAGCCCGAATACGCTTTACTAGTCTTTTGGCTCCAGAATGTAGGTAATGGATTGGTGACAAATCCTCGGAATGGATCAGAATACACATAGACTAAACCAGGTAATTGTTTATGTTGAGCAAAATGATCCTTCACTTCAGCATACATATCTTTAATCTTCTCACGTTCAAAATCTTTTTGTAATAAAGAAGAAGGTTTTAAAAATAAAAAGTCTGCTTGGCGTAAAATATTCACATCTAAATTACTCGAATTCTGTGCAATAAATAAAATAGACAAATCTTTATGTCTCGCAACAAGCATTAATGATCCTAATAATTTATTGACATTACTCATCGAAGAGCGTGAACTAAATTCAATCCCTGCTTCATCTAATAAAACAACAGAATTGGATGGGATCTCTTCTAAGGTGGTAACGACATGAATCCACGCAGGCAATGTTTCTGTTTTAAATCCCATAGCACAGACATGCCTTTTCGCTTTCGCCTGAACATTCTCTAACAATTTCATACCAAGAGCAGATTTTCCAGAACCACGCGCACCCAAAATAATCCCAATCATACTTGGCTTACTAAAGAAATTATGCTCAAAATCAATATAATCTCCTGTAAACGAATGCACTTGATCAAATGGATGATACGTCGCATTATGCTTTGGTCTGCTTGCTTGAATCATCTGAGCTTCTTGAGTAACCTTCACTTCAGCACGAGACGTTTTCCATTGAGAAGCAGCCCATGTTCCACCTGCATAAACACCTTTGCCAGTATAATAAACTCCATAACCAATTCCCTTCCCCAAATAATAAACGCCATAGCCTAATCCCTTGAATGTCTGCCCTATATAATACAGAGCAGAATGTTTTTTCTTGGCCATAAAAAAGAGAGAGAAACAAGCTTTTTAAGAGTTATGTTGTTATCAAATGGATGACTCTTGACGTCAAAGTCTTAGAACCCTTACAAGGCAATGAAGACCACCTGCGGTGTGAAGAAGAATATCCTAATTTAATCAAAGGTCCAGAACCACAAATAATCCGGTTATACGTCTCAGAAGATCCAGAATCAAATCTCCATTTTCACTTTGGTTTTCCAAAAGGATTGATTGGTCCGCTCACAAAATATCTTGCGATTCCAATGTACTGGGGAAGAGTACCGTGGGCAGAACATAATGATTCTTTACTGTATCGAACAAATGTCATGACAAGTTATGCCGGGTTTCAACGATTACGCAATGGATTTAATGAAGATTTACAAAGAAATCTTAGTGAAGAGATGGGTACATTTTTATCAGGATACTCGAGCTGCTTTGCGTGGGGATATTTTTCAGGATGGCAAGCAATGCGAAAAGGTAAAATTTCTGTTTAAGCGTTTTTACATAACCGCAATTCTTCTTCTAAACATTTCGTTCGTGCAGCAGTAATTTCTTGCGCATGAAGCGGAGAACTCTCTAATAAAAACGGAACAGCCCAACCTTCTCGCACCATAATCTGATTGATGAACGTTCCATTGACAAAAATATACCGTAGAGATCGTCCATACTTGTCTTTGTCTGTTTTATCTTTTCCTAATTGAACGGTTTTTCCTTCAGTTAATGCTCGTAATCGTTCTCCAGCTTCAGCAGCATAGGGCATGCCTTTTTCAGGAGTATTAATGCCTAACAAGCGAATATGTTCTTGATTTGTTAAGACTAAGGTATCTCCATCGATAACGCGTTCAACAACAGCGCCTTGTGATTGAACGGTTGTCGCTCCAGTAATCGATTGTGGAAAATTTCCAGGATGTTGATAGAAAAAATATCCAAGAATGAGAAGAATAACTGAAAATAAAAAAGACACTGTTCTTTTATTCATAAAAATATTATTTCATGCTTGTTTTTAAGGATTGCTATGCTGTTTTTGTTTGTTCAAATCGAAGAACAGGTGCAGGCCTTAACAACTCTCTTAAATCATCTAAATCAAACTCTGTACCCGGACAGGTTTTCTGAACACCTGGTAATTCACGATGTCCTAAAATATGATCTGTAGGAATTCCATATTGTTTTTGTTTATCTTCTAATAAAGTAAGTAAAGATTCAATTTGTCGATCAGTCGGTCCAAACAAATCACAATTCCCCAATAAACAAATGCCTAACGAACGATCATTATAACCACGAGCATGTGCGCCTTGATACTGTTCAGCTCGTCCAGGATAAATTTGACCATCAACTGTGCAAACACCATCGCCAATAAGATAGTGATAGCCAATATCTTCCCACTGTCTGAAGGTACGATGACGGAAACGAACAAAGGAAGGATGATCAAAGACGCGTTCTGAATGATGAAGGATTAAATATTCTACATTGGTTAGGGGGAGCATCCGATTTTGTCGAGCATAACTTTTAAAAGCTTAGCGGAGTTCAAGAAAATTCTGTTCAACCAATTATTTATTTTCCGAGAAGATGCAAAACTGTTCTTCGAAGGGAACCATACGCTTTTCGTTTTCGTTCTTCATCGATCTGAGGAAGAACTCGTTTTAATTTTTGTAATTCTCTGGTACCATGGACAACGATTCGTGCATCTAAATCAAGATCTTGGTGATGTTCACACGCATACGGGACATGTCCAGGAAGGTAAGCTACTTCAAATCGTGAGGCTTTTGGTTGTTGATATTTAATATGAGGAATTTCTTTTGATCCACTCTGTAATCGTACACCTCGTAACAAATCAGCTAAATTTGCAGCAGAGATATACTCAATGTCTCTTCGAGGTGCCCGAGGTTTACTGGATGTATAAAACAAGAACGGACTTTGATAATGCACACCTGCTTGTGTAGATAGATCTTCAGCAGTGACATATAATCCTAAAATGCCATTCTTCTCTTTAACCGTAAAATCTGGTGCATGGATATGATGGGTGTTCGTCATGGGTACGGGGGAACAGACTGTTTTTTCTAAGAATTTATAAAGCTTCGTATTTATATATCCTATAAACTATATGTTCGAATACAATAATGTGTTGGTGAAATCTTAGTGTAACTGTTTTTCTAAAAATCCTTTGTCGACTTGTTTGTAGTGTCCGGGTGCTATGTTTAAATCTTGTAATACTATTTTCCCAATGGCAATGCGTTCTAAGGTCAGCACTTCATTATTGACTGCTTCAAACATGCGTCGTACTTCTCGTTTCTTTCCTTCTGTGATCGTTACTTCAAGTGTTGTTAGCGTAAGAAGTTTGATCATTACAGGTTTTGTGTGGTATGTTGTGATTGATCCATTCTCTTCTAAGTCGATATCTACGCCTTGTTCTAATTGTGTTTGGTGTTCTTTTGTTAAGGGTTTTAAGATGGTCACTAAATATGTTTTTGAAATCGTTGAAGATGGATTGGTAATCTGATGATTCAAGATCCCATCATTGGTGAGAATTAACAGACCAGAAGAGTCTTCATCTAATCGACCCACACATTGGAGTGTTTTCTGGATTGCGGGCGTCAGTGGAAATCCTAAAAGATCAAAGACACTTTTTTTATGGAGCTTAAGATCGTTTGCGGTTAATCGTGTTGAAAGATATCCTTCTGGTTTATTGAGCAGGAGATAGATCTTTTCTTTAATAATTTTGACAGGTTTATCGTTGACATAGACATGCTGCTTCTTAGGATCGAAATGATGTTGGGGATTCGTAATGACTTTATTACTGACTTTGATTTTACCTTCATGCAGTGCGTCGAGTATTGCTTTCTTACTAGGGAATAAACCTGTGGAGCTGAGGAATTGGTGGAGTAGCATAATGTTAAGAATAAAGATGAATTAATAAAGAATATGGGGTCGCTCGGCTCCTCGCTCTCAAACGTCAAACAGACTAGAAAGTAAGACAAGAAGATAAATTGTTATAGTTTATGAATGATTGTAATAAAACTAATAATGCCAAATAGAATAACAACCAAATAAAGAACAAGAATAAATGCCCCTAATCCTAATTGATTTAAGACAGGGGTCAATGCTGTTATTAAAATAAAAGCAGTTATTATTTCAATTATCCCTAAAAATATACTCTTAACTAAGTCCATGGCAATAATCTCCCGATAATAATTCCAATTAAGATTCCAATAATAAGACCAGGAAGGCCCCAAAAAATTGTACCTATAATTGAGCAAACAATAATTGCATAGATTCCAAGTGCCATTATTTTTCCCCCAGTAACTTCCATACCAAAGAGATACCAAAAGAGATCAGTGCGGAAACTGTAACTTGAAGAGAAGAGGGCATTGTTATATCTTTACCAAAAAATGGGGCGATCGAATAAACAACAAAAATAATTAGTCCCGTACCAAGAAGAAAACAACTTATAACCATCGCAAATTTCTGATTACTTGAAAATTTTTTTGCCATCGATTAAAAATAGAAGAATCCAGCACCGCCTCTTTCAACACGATATCGACCACCCTTTTTTTCTTTTGTCTTTTTTTGTAAATTAGATACAGGCGCTGTAGGGGAAGATTTAACTTCAACATATTTCCAGGATCCTTTTTGACCAGTGAATGGGTTAACTGATCTTTCTCTATAATCACTACCTCGTCCAGTCTTTTGAACTTCATTCCCACGGAAACGACTCCTCACAATCGATGAATCTTCAGCCATCTTCCCTCTAAACTTATTTTGATTTAAAACCAATCTTTTTTTATCTCTCTTTAAAGAGTTCCAGATATCATCAAACATAATCATTCTAGATGTTAATATATATTTAATCTTTACTATTAATGCGAGAAAGCCTCCGATGAGATTTGAACTCACGACCCCGAGTTTACGAAACTCGTGCTCTACCACTGAGCTACGGAGGCAATACAATAGCGACAAGAAGACTATTTTTTAAGCTTTCTGAATATGTTTAAAGGAGAGATCCCATACTGCCCTATTCCATTACAATATTTTCAATAAAGGATCATAAATCTTGAAAACAGAGTAACGTTGCATATCCCATCAAAAAAGCTCGCGTCACTTCCGCCAAACTCGCACAATCCTTATAAGGGTAAGAACAGATAATAGATGAATCACTTGTCTAATACATATAAATCGATAAGCACAAGACCGCATATCTAGAATACGCAACAACTATGCAAAACGAATCTAAGAACACCATGGATCAGCAAACAGCTCTCGTTGTTTTTCAAGATAAGAATATCAGGAGAATCTGGCATAATAATGAATGGTATTTCTCTGTTGTTGATATCATTGAAGCACTAACGGGCAGTTCAATCCCTAGAAGGTATTGGTCAGATCTCAAAATTAAGCTAAAAGAAGAAGGTTTTGAGTTGTACGAGAAAATCGTACAACTGAGATTAACATCTTCAGATGGCAAGGATTATCAAACTGACTGCGCTCACACTGAATTACTTTTAAGGATTATTCAATCCATTCCCTCACCCAAGGCAGAACCATTCAAGCTTTGGCTCGCCCAAGTAGGTTATGAACGAGTACAAGAGATAGAAGACCCAGAGTTAGCCCAAAAGAGAATGAAGGATCTTTACCGAGCAAAAGGGTACTCTGATGACTGGATTGAAAAGAGAGTCAGAGGAATCGCAATACGACAGGAGCTTACAGATGAATGGGCGAAGCGTGGCGTAGAAGAGAACAAAGAGTATGCGATCCTGACGAATGAAATTTCTAAAGCAACGTTTGGCAAGACGGTTGAAGAATATAAACGACATAAAAGTTTAGATAAAGAAAATCTCCGGGATCATATGGATGATTTAGAATTAATCTTTTCCATGCTTGGTGAGCGAGCGACGACAGAGATTACCCGAACGAAAAATGCGCAGGGATTTGTTGAAAATAAAGACGCAGCTCAGAAAGGTGGAAAAATTGCAGGCGATGCACGCAAGAACTTAGAAATTGAAACAGGGAAAAAGGTTGTCAGTAAAGATAATTATCTCCATGAACCAGAATCCCGGAAACGATTGAAGAAGAACTAATCCATTCTTTTAATTTCTCCCAAGCGTGTGCGGCGTCTGAGCACAACCTCCCAGAATATTCTCATAAACGTATCTCCACAAGCATTAAATACACTAACCTAAAACAAAATTCTTATGGTCTCCATCCTCAACTTCCTCCCAATATTAGTATCAATTCTCTTAATCCTTATCTTAAACTTCACCTCAAAGAAATTCAAAGCCTACAAACAAACAGCAGAAGTAAAACCCATTAATCCAATCATCACCAAACTGCACACCAACAGCAGAAAAATAATCTATACCTTAACAATCATATCCATCGTCGCAATTTATGTTCTCTATATCTACACGGGAAGAAATCCAACTAAAGACATCTTAGACACCTATGGAATCATTGCAGTCGTCTTACTCTTCATCACCTTAATCCCCGGCTTACTCCAAATCTACTTCACCGGCTTCATACTCAACCCAATGTTCGTATACGCACGAAAAGCAATCGGTGTGAGCGCATTTACCTTCGCATTCCTCCATGGGATTGGCAATTTCATCTTAACCTATGAAAGCTCAATCACAGACATTCTCAGCTTACCAGGTCAACGACCATTAGCAATTATCTTAGCAGCAATTGCATTAATCATCTTATCATTATTAGCATTAACATCAATTACCAAAATAGAGAAAGGCATGGGCTATGTCAAATGGAAATGGTTCCACAGAACAGTCTACATTGCTTTTTATCTGATTATGTTCCATATCTTTATTATGGCAAATAATCTACAGCACGGAACAGCGATAGATACACTCACGATAAATGCCGTAACAGTTTTCTTAGTGTTCGCAGAAGTCCAAGCAACCAGCATCATGTTCAGAAAGAAACCACGAACAAAAGTTCAAAACATACTCTTCCACATCTTCTTAGCAATCATTGTTCTAGCAACAGTCTACTTCAGTTATACAGCAACACTAAAAACAGCACCAATATTAAAAAGACCACCAAAAGTAGTCTAAGTCTCTCGCTTCGCTCTCTGCTCAATCGCCGCAGAGGCTTGAACGAAAAGGAAGGTGCGGAAACGTAGTTTCTCGCGATGAACCGGATCTTACCTTACTCTTTCCCAGTACTTTTTTGACATCGAGAACAAACAGCATTCAACTTTCCCTTCTCACGTACATACGTTCCAAGAATCTTGCCTAAGAACGTCGTCTCAACTTTCTCTCCACAAACAGAACATTTCAGTGCCATAACATTACTCCTTCTAAAGCGTATTTAAAGATTCCTGAAAGATTTTCAAGAAAAGTCTAAAAGTACACTTAAAGAAATAGAACAAAATAGGTGAATGTACAAAATTTTGATGACAGAACCTTTTGAACGTGCATTTTCTAAATTAGATCATGGAATGAAAATTGAAGTTGAAAATATTATAGAAAAACTGGAGCAGAATCCATACACAGGAAAACCTCTTCGTTATAATTTATTTCGAGAAAAAAGAATTAGAGGATATCGGGTATACTATCTCATTTATGATCAATTTGTAACACTCTTCATTGTAGGAATAAGTAATAAAAAAGATCAAGAAACAACTATCCAGAAAATTATTGCAATGCTCCAATTCTATTTTGAAGAAGTACAGAAAAGAATTAAACTTTAGTTGTGCGTTTCCAAAGCTTAACACGTCCAGCCTTAATATCCTCTAAACTCTGGACTAATTGAGTATAAAGATCTGTATCAATCTGTTCTTTCGCGATCTTTTTCAAACGTTGATATTCCTTTTTCGGGATCGTAACTGTTTCCATAGTCTAATTCAAGATTGAAACTTTAAATAGCTTGCGCTAACAAAAGCGAAACAGGGTTCATAACGTTTAAATACCTTAAATCAAAAACAAAGAGATGCGCAAAAGTGGTGTCTGCATTCTAGTATTCGTGCTCTTAAATGTAACAATCGTTTCAGCTCTACCACTATTCACGGATAACTCTTGGAACAAATGGTTAACCAGCAACGCAATCATTAAAATCCCCTTCTTAGAAACAAAAACGCCATCATTAAAGATTCAAGCGATCTTAGCACAAGGACAACTTTGTGACACCAATGCAGATTGTAAGAGCTTAACCCAAGAGAATGGAACAATCCATCTCTGTAATAATGAAACAAGACATTGTGAACAAGCTCTATGCACGCGAGTCAGAGATTGTACCAAATTTATGGGAGACAGTAAAACGAGTCAATGGTTTTGCAGAGGGGCCCCAGGCCAATGTATTCAGAGTGTCTGTACTGATCCTGCAGCAGGAAAAGGAGAAGCACGTTATTATCAAGCAGGGGGCATCCAATACAAAAACAATCCATCCTTATTCTCAGAGCAAGATTTCTGTATCGATGATTATACCCTATTTGAAAAAAGATGCAATAACCCAACAAATGCAAAAGAAAATAGTGAACGATATTTCTGTGAAGGGGGCTGTAAAGACGGTTCCTGTCAACCATCCATCAAAACTGAACGAGGAAGCTGTATTGATACGGGCGGTGGCGTCAACTACTTCAAGAAAAATGATCTCCTATTTTACGGAACTGATCCAACAGCTGCACCAAGAGTAGAACCAGAATATTGTCAAGATAGCACAACCTTAATTGAACAATACTGCGATAAAAGTGGCGAACCAAAAAGCGAAGCGCATCTATGTGAACTTGGCTGTGAAGAGGGTGCATGCATTCTTCCTACATTAAAAGTAACGGAGTATCTTCCTACAAAAATTCCAACGTACTTCATTGAAGATTATGATAATACCTTAGTCGTAGATGGGATTGCGAGAATTTCAACCATTACAAGAAGATTCTTGAAAAATCATGAAAATCAGTATGATTTCTTAGTGGTCATGCCAGTGGATTATCCAGGAATTACAACTCCACATACTTCTTTATTCGTCAGAGTCAAAGAAAATCCTGCAAAAGGACTAGGTCATATTGATAATGAAAAACCAGATCCAACAACCTTCGGTTCAACACCAGATGGAAGATTACAAGGCATCGCATTCGTTCAAGAACATTTTGGATTATTTCATGCATTTCCAGAAGAATACGCCTACAAAACAATATTAGAAGAAATCACCCATAATTGGGCAGTTGGTATTGAGGAATTATCAGGATTAGATTCACAAGATACGTATCACTGGTCACGGGGCATGCAATCGCTCTGGGATTATGATGGGATGCGAGGCGCGCGTCCATGGAAAGATAATCATGATGGAACGTTTAGTCTACCCGATGATCCCTGCAATATCGCAACAAAGAAGTATAGTTTCAGTCCATTTACTTTATATCTTATGGGACTTGCAGATCCAAAAGAGATTACACAAAATTTCTTATTCATCGAATCTCCTGAATTACGAAATGATCCGTGCAAACAATCAATTCAAGGCAGAGCTAGGAAAATAACTATTACTGATCTCATCAACTTTGCAGGACAACCAAGAACAATAACTTCAGAAGATGCACAAAAGAAATTTTCAATAGCGTTTTTAATTATCACACCAAAAGACTATCAAGTTTCAGGATATGTGAAGGATAATTTTGCCTGGTTAGCAAATACATTCCCAGAAAAATGGGCAAAAGCAACAAGTTGTCGTTCAACAATTAATAATATCACAATTTCAAAAGGTGAATGTTTAGCAACCATCTTTCCAAAACGTTAAGCAGAAGGAACATACATTCCAGAAGCCATATCAAAGTGGTATGACATTGGTACAAGTTTATCACCAAGTTTCTGAACCCGTTTTTCCTCAACTAAAAAATCAACAATACGAGAAAGATTCCCAATATGACCAAATCGTTGCGCAAGTTGTTCTGACGTTTGTCCAGATCGCACAGCATCATAAACTTCCTGTGTTTCTTCTTTACCCGGAATTCTAAAACAATCAGGACAAGCGATCGTATACACCGTCGAAGGTAACTCCCCCTTTTTTGGAACTTCTTCAACAAGCTTTGTGGGGTGATAATACGGGGCAAACTTATATTGACCACGAACAATGTCTTCATCGCGCGCAAAATCAACAACTTGTTGATCATGAGAATTTGTGCGTTTCAAAAGACGAGCAGTATACCGTGCAGGTTTTGAGCAGCGTGCCCCTTTATGAACAATTTGACAATAGGCATAATGGACATTCAATTGATCTGCATCCATCTTCAAAAACGCCATAGATCCAAACGGCTCACCACGGAACGTTAAATCTAATCCCCCAACAATAACAACACGTCCTTCATCACGTAATTTGCGGGTAAAATGAATAATACGATGATCATAGAAATTGCCTTCATCTAAAATAATAACATCTTGAAAGCGTTCTTTGTCGCGTGCATGGATCGTTTCTAAAATATCATCAAGATTATGGCTGTCTGCGGGAAATGCAGGAAAGCTTGCCGCGCTTGCAGAAGCAATCTGACGAAATCCATCGCGGGTATTCATAGAACTGGTAAAGACAGCTAATCCATACTTACTATGGCGAGCGATGCGTTGTGCATGTGCAATCAACGCTTCAGTCTTTCCACCTTTCATACACCCCGTCTCAACAATCAGTTTACCACGAGATTGATCAACATCAAGAATACCATTCACCATATAATGAACAAGCTCCACCACAACTTTTTAAACATTGTGGCATTCAAACATACGAGACAAAAAATTATATACTTGAACCATACCAAAAACCCATGCAAAACGTTATCGCGATCGTTGAAAACAGCAAATGTCATTCGAATAAGTGTTCTCATGAGTGCATGAAATACGATCCCTTAAACAAATCTGGCAAGAACGCAGGTTTCCATATCAATGAGAAAACAGGCAAAGCAGAGATCGCAGAAGAATTAGTCACAGAAATGCATAGGATCAGTGCAAAAAAATGTCCCTTTGAAGCGATTCATATTGCAAAAGTTCCTACAGAATTAAAAGAAGAACCGATTCATAAATTCGGCAATAACGCATTTAGATTATATGCCTTACCCATTGTCAAACCAAATACGATCGTCGGTATTATCGGAAGAAACGGCATTGGAAAATCAACAGCCTTACAAATCTTAGCAAATCATGTCAAACCAAACTTAGGAAAATACAAATCTCCGCCAAACGATCAAGAAATTATTGCCAAATACTCCACAACCTGGATGGGAGAGTTCTTTAAAAAATTATTAACAAACAATCTCAAATTAGCGTACAAACCCCAGAGAATTGAATTCTTAACAGAACTCTACAAGGGAAAAACTGTCCAAAGTCTCTTAGATCAATTCAAAAATCCCCAAACAAAAAAGCTTTCAGAAGAATTAGATTTAACGCCATTACTCAAAAGAGAAGTCCAAGAACTCTCCGGTGGAGAACTCCAACGCTTAGCGATTGCAGCAACATTACTCAAAGAAGCAGAAGTGGTCTTCTTCGATGAACCAGCAACCTTCTTAGATATCACCTTCAGAATTAAAATCGCAAAACTCATCAGAGAATACGCGAAAAACAAATCAGTGATTATTGTTGAACACGATTTAGCAACCTTAGATTATGTGTGTGATGAAATCCAAGTAGTTTACGGTCTTCCAGCTTGTTATGGTATTTATTCTCAAAGCAAATCAGTCAGACGAGGCATTAACGAATACTTAGATGGATTCTTACCTGAAGAAAACATGCGATTCAGATCCTATCCCATTAAATTTAGTCAAACCCCTATAGAACAAGGCAAGATGAAACATATCTTAGTGGAAATTCCTGAACTGCATAAACAATTAGATCAATTCAAAGTCAAAACTGCAGCCTGTTCCTTACATGCAGGCGAAGTCTATACGATTATGGGTGCAAATGGCTTAGGAAAAACAACCTTCTTAAAAATGATTGCAGGATTACTCAAACCCGATAACACAGAAGTCAAAATAGAAAAATTAAGTTACAAACCACAATACTTAGAACATAATATTGAAGGAACAGTCGAAGAGCATCTCAGAAAAATCGCAGGTGCGTCTTGGGAATCAGGCTGGTATAAAACCAATATTTTAGAAAAACTTAGTATTCAAAGCATTCTCCACAATGATATTAAAAAACTCTCAGGCGGAGAGCTCCAAAAAGTCCACATTGCAGCTGCCCTATCCAAAGACTGTCACGTCTTAATCATGGATGAACCCTCTGCATTCATTGATGTTGAAGACCGTTTACACACAGCAGAAGTGATTAAAGAATTCGTCACCAGAAAAGAGATTGCAGCAATCATTGTCGATCACGATATTCAATTCATTGATTCCTTAACAGATTCGATGTTAGTTTTCGAAGGAACACCAGGCAAAGAAGGTCATGTCTTTGGTCCATTCATTAAGAGAGAAGGTATGAATCGAGTCTTAAAAAACCTAGACATTACGTACAGACGAGATAAAGAATCCTTTAGACCAAGAATTAACAAACCAGGTTCGCAATTAGATCAAGAACAAAGAAATAAAGGCGAATACTATTACTTATAGGTAGCCTTATAAATTTTTTCTAAATTTGAGATCTATGCAAGGTATATTCCCCGAAAGTAAAACATTAAAAGAAATCATTGAACAGCATAAGTGGACCTTATACGACGTTTCACAATCAGATCAAGTTCTAGATCAATATCAAGTAATGGGGACCTATCTTTTTGCGCCCAAATTAAAACAAGGACAGACATTGACAGATGTTGCAGTAGAATTATACTCCTCAACTCCTTCATTAAAAATAGAAGATCCAAATGATAAACGTTGGTTATCATTGAGTGTAAGTCCAAAACGAGTAGAAGATGCAGGACAGTATGGGCTTATCTTCTTCTATACAATCTCATTCGGTGAAGAATGTGCGTTTGTAACCACGCCAGAACGTCCAGGAATGCCGGAACCTGACTGGGTTGCAATAAGTTATGATCATTTAGTAGACACATTCAGAAAGTATTTCAAAATTATCCACGCAAACGTACCCACAAATGTTCCTTCAGCACCAGGAATACAATAATTTTTCTCACCAAAATAGATCTATCTTCTCAAGAATCTATATATATTTAAATCAAACAGCAGATGTCAAGCTATTGAGAGGGATTGTCATGATAACCACAAGGGGTTGTGGTTTGAGTGAAAGTAAAAAAGGGGTTTAAACACGTGAAATGTCCATTCTGTAGCAATACAGAAACAAAAGTATTGGATTCGAGAGAGTCTGAAGACGATACCAGACGTCGCAGAGAATGTTTAAGTTGTGAAAAGCGATTTACCACCTACGAACGTGTTGATGAACTTCCTATATATATTATTAAAAAAGATGGCAGAAGAGAAGTCTTCAGTCTTGAAAAAATAAAGAAAGGATTAATCCGTGCCTGTGAAAAACGACCAGTAAGCCACGAACAAATAGAATTAATCTCAGAAAAAATTACCAACAAATTTAAATCATTCAACTCAACGGAAATCAAAAGCACAAATATCGGTGAAGAAGTCATGCGTCAATTAAAAAAAGTGGATAAAGTTGCATACATCAGATTCGCTTCTGTCTATCGAGAATTCGAAGATGTCCAAGACTTCAAGAAAGAAATTCAAACCTTGAATCAGTAAATCAAATGACTACAAAAAGAACCCCCACCAGAGGCTTCTGTCCCAATTCTCCCACCTTAATAGATTCAGGAAGGGTATTGTCTTCGGATAATGCTCTTCCTGCTCATAATCAAACTGGGAAAAAAATGAGGTGAACCATGGTTCAAAACAAAAAACGCGAAAAACTAAACTTAACAGAAAACCAACACAAGGTCATTAAAGACAAATATCTAAAAGACAGCCCAACAGTCGAATCATGGTTAGATTTAATCGCAAGTAATATTGCATTAGGCGAAGTGCTTCATCATAAACAAGCGACAGAAAAAGAATTATTTAATGGCGTAACACATAAAATTGTTGAGAAAGCAAGCGCAGATGATAAACCTGCACGGATGTACTTATTACATCACAATTCAACATCATTACGAGATCGCGCAGAAAATTTCAAAAAGTTCTTAGCAAACTTACAACATCTCACTGAAACAAACAAAGACATTGGGTTAGCGTATGAAAAAGCACGAGAAGAATTTTACAACTTAATCTCATCCTTTGAATTCTTACCAAACTCACCAACTTTAATGAATGCAGGTCGTGTCTTACAGCAATTAAGCGCATGTTATGTTTTACCAGTAGAAGATTCCATCGAAGGCTGGATGAAAGCGGCACACGACATCGCAATTATCCATAAATCTGGTGGAGGAACAGGCGTTTCTGTTTCTCGAGTCAGACCAAAAGGCGACCATGTTAATTCCACAAAAGGCGTTGCATCTGGCCCATTATCCCCATTAAAGATTATTGATGAAGTCACCCAACAAGTCAAGCAAGGTGGTACCAGAAGAGGAGCAAATATGGGTATTCTCAGTGTCTACCATCCCGATATTATTGACTTTATTTACTGCAAGAAACAAAAAGGATTCTTAGAGAACTTCAATATTTCAGTAGCGATCGACGCAAATTTTATGGAAAAAGTCAAAAACGGTGAAGACTTCTGGACGATTAATCCAAAAACAAAAGAGCAAGTCACAAAATTAAACGCGAAAGAATTATTCGAAGCGATGGTGAAAGGTGCATGGGAAACAGGAGATCCAGGATATGTTGTCATCGATAGAATCAACAATTCAGATTCAAATCCAACACCACATATCGGTTTAATCGAATCAACAAATCCCTGTGGAGAACAACCATTACTTCCGTACGAACCCTGTAACTTAGGAAGTATCAACTTAAGTAAATTCGTCAATAAAAATGATATGGACTGGGACAGATTAAAAACATGCGTCAGAAGTTGTGTCCATTTCTTAGACAATGTTATTGATGTCAACAATTATCCCTTACCAGAAATTGAAGAAATCGCAAAAGGCAATAGAAGAATTGGCTTAGGTGTGATGGGCTGGGCAGAAGCATTATCCTTAATGCAGATTCCCTACAATGCAACACAAGCAGTCTTGAAGGCAGAGCAAGTTATGAAATGTATTAATGACACAGCATTAGAAGCATCTGAAGATCTTGGAAAAGCAAGAGGATTATTCCCAAACTGGAAAGGAAGTATCTTCGATCAAGAAGGTCAATACTTTAGAGGACAAAATGCAAAACCACGTCATTGCGCACGAACAACGATTGCGCCAACAGGAACAATTGGAATTACTGCAGGCTTACAAGGAGCAGGTATTGAACCATTCTTCGCAATCGCCTACGTGAGATACAACGCAGCAGGCATTGACGCATTAAAACGGGGAGATAAACCCTTAGAAAAAGATACGTTCTTCGAAGTCAATCCCCTCTTTAAAGAGATTGCAGAAAAATTAAATTACTTCGGCATGAAAGAAGAAGAGCTTTGGATGGAAATTGAAAAAAACCATAAAGCAGTCAAAGGGATTAAAACAATTCCTGAACATATCCAAAATATGTTCTTAACTGCGCATGACTTAAATCCATTAGAACATGTCAAGATGCAAGCAGCGTTCCAACGTCATACAAATAACGCCGTTTCAAAAACAGTCAACTTAAGAAACGAAGCAACTGCAGACGATGTCAGAGAAGTCTACACGTTAGGCTACGAATGGGGATTGAAAGGCATTACCATTTATCGTGATGGCAGTAAAGACCAACAAGTCTTAAACTTAAACGAGAGAAAGACACCAGAAAAAGAAGCTCCAAAAAAAGAAGTGAAGAAAGATCCAGCCTTAGGAGAGCTTTCAACCTATTACGAGGTGCCAACAGGCCAAGGTGCGTTACACATTCACATCAACTATGATGAAGAAGGTCCAAAACGTGTCTTTGCGAACATCTCGCCAACAGGAACCGAGATTAGTGGAATGACAACAGCGATGGGAATACTCATCTCCAAATATTTAGAGTTAGGCGGAGACCCAGTCAAGTTGATCAAACACTTGAATTCCATTAAAGGGGATCGTCCACACGGATTAGGTCCAAAGAGAGTAGATTCAATCCCCCATGGAATCTCAAAGGCGATTCGTGACCACCTCTTGAAAACAAATAAGTTAAGTCAAGTAGATGGACAAACGATCTTAGACACCGGTCAACAAATGTTAATGGCGACAACGACAAAGAAGGATACAGAAACGGTGATTAAACTCCAATCGCTCTATTGCCCAAAATGCTTTAGTTCGAATGTAGAAGTGGTCGGTGGCTGTTCAGGTCCAACCTGCTTCGACTGTGGCCATAGTGAATGTGGATAAATCCCCATGCTATGGCTCTTTACTCTCTTAGATCTGTATACTTTCCTTGTAGTAGGGGGCACACATTGGGGTTTTTTCACAACCGCTATTCCAGGTCTAATCGCGGCATTATATTTAATTATTAAAGGAGTTGCGTTCTGGGGAAACATTGCAAGTTTTATCGATTTAATTATTGGGGTTTACATCATCGTTATGTTATTGGGCGGACAATTTTTTTTAACCTGGATCGCATTACTCTGGCTCGCAAATAAAATTGCGATGGCGATACTTGCATAACCTTAATATACTCAAAAAAATAAAACCAACAAATGAAACATACCTGGAGTATTACATTATTATTATTAGGTTTATTCCTTCTATCACATTTAATTGGATTTTTTATTATCAAACATTATTTACCAGATAACCAAGCGTTACCATTTAACATTGAGAAACCAAATATCGAGCCAAATATTTCATACATCCCCATTATCACCTCAATCATTGTTGCAACCCTATTAGCATTAATCCTAGCAAAATTCCAAGCATTCCGTCTCTGGAAATTCTGGTTTTTATTGAGTATTATTTTTACATTAACCCTAGCATTGGGTGCGTTTGTTTCTGACTGGATCGCGTTAATCATTGCAATCGCAGCAGGCCTCTGGAAAACATTTAAACCAAATCCGATTATTCACAACGTAACAGAAGTCTTTGTTTATGGGGGGTTAGCAGCGATCTTCGTTCCTGTTTTAGATTTCAAATCAGTCAGCATTCTTTTAATTTTAATCTCGATTTACGACATGATCGCCGTCTGGAAAACAAAACACATGGTTTCCTTAGCGCAATTCCAAAATCAAACAAAAGTCTTCGCAGGATTATTAATCCCCTATGGAAGAAAAGAAAACGTTTTACCAAATAAAAAAATACAATCTGGAGTAACCTATACAAAAGTACATATCATTGAAAATCAAGCAATGCTTGGTGGTGGAGACATTGGGTTCTCATTACTCTTCTCAGGCGTTATTCTTAAATCAACAATAGGAATTATTCCTGCGTTAATTGTCAGTCTGTGTGCAGCAGCAGCGTTATTTGGATTATTCATGATTGCGGAGAAAAAGAAATTCTATCCTGCAATGCCGTTCTTAACACTAGGGTGTTTCATTGGATATATGATTATCCACTATGGCTTACATTATTTATGATAGGGTAATTTCTTTAATATAGAAAATCCACGATAAATCTGTTCCAAGCAAACTAAACGTGCTAAATCATGTTGTAATGTCATTGGAGAAAGTCCAAGTAAAAATGAAGCTTTTTTCTTAATCATTTCAGAAGTTCCTTCAGCAGGACCAAAAACAAATGTAATCTCATTATGTTCTTGTAAAAATTGAGAAAACTGAAGACTCGTGAATAATTTCCCACGTTCATCTAAGAGCACCCAAAATCCTAACGAAGATATCTCTTTTTCAAACTTAGAAACAGTCGCTTCAACAACCTTCACAGACGTAAACTGCTCAATTCTTTTGATATAATCTAAAATTTGTTTACGATAATCATCAGTCTTTCCAAGAAAATAAAACGTAATCATAATTTTGTCCACATATACAAGGTAAATGTACGATAACAATTTGCAGGGGGAACTTCTTTCGGTGTTAAGGGAGAAGAAGTCACATCATGCGTACTCAATAAGGTACTTTTTGTAAAAATCGCGGGTGCTTGATTAGATAAATAGTCAGTAAAATCATTATCGGATATAATTTGCTTTGGGGGTTGTTGGAGAGGGTCAGTCTGCGGAAAATATTTACATATACGTTGAGGTAATGCCGCACCAGAACATAATTGACAAACACTAAACGCATGACCCCAAACAGCGCGAGAAAAGACAGGTAGTGAATCATCAATAAACGTATTTAAAATCCCATGTTCAGAAGCATCAACCGTATTAATATTGTCATCAAGAACAACTGCGCGTAACCGTTCATTCGTTTGAACAGCATCAGTTACTGCTTGTAACGTCGTTTCCATTTCTGGTGGTGCTTGCGCAATATTCTTCTCAGTCTTCGGTAAAATCGTAACAACATATCCAAAAACTAACAGCACTGCAATAATCGCTTCTAAAATGCGAATAAAACCTTTTTTCGATCTCACCATACTTTAAGCGTGACGGTAATCGGTATTTTTAAACCATCTGGTGTGAGCACAAAGGAGTTAAATTGGCGTACCTTCACACGAGCTTCTAACGGAATAACTTTATTATCCGGAAAGCGTAAAACTTTATCGGGAAAACTACTGAAAAGATTTAACGAAGGATCATTGCGAGCATCTTCAATCTGAATTTGAAACTCACGAATGGAAGGGAATCCCCATTTTTCTTTAACACAAACATAGCCTGCACTACAAGAAGAACCAGATAATGTAAACTGATCAAGATCAATGAATCTATTCGTAGAAACACCAGCAAGAACTTCGGTGCTTCCAAGATCATATTTCACCTTACATCCACCACGAGTAATCGCACCAAGTTGTTGTTGCGGATTACAATCAGGTAAGACACAAGGATCTTTATAATCTGGTAAGATGCAAGCGACTTTAGCATTTGTTTGTCGGGTAGGATCAACAAGAAGTTCTCCCCCGACAGGATTAATCACATCAGTGGAACTCACAAGAAGATATTCACGCTGAGCATCAATTTTATTTGTTTTAAAAATAAGATTTTTTTGATCAATCACATCAAACTTCAAACTATCCTCTGCTAATGATTGGGCTCTTCCTTGTTGATCATACTGAGTATTGATATCCTTCTTTTTGTCTTGAGCATGGCGTTGTTGATCAGTCTGTGTACCCGTTGTTGCGGTAGCCTGGCCTCCACGATTATTTTGGTTTGAACGAGATTCTGCTGAAGAACCTGTACCTGTAGCAGTTACTTTACTAGAATCAGGAATACAAACATGTTCTTTACACTTCCAAGTATGACAATCTGAATCAGATGTACAAGTAATCTCACTCAAAGACTTACATTGAGAAGTACTAGGAGGATCATCAGAAATCTTCACACAAAATGTGGGGTTAAGAGTATTAGTCGAATCGCAATCTGAATCAGATGTACAAGGTTTACCTGATGTGGTACTCGATGGTGCATTCCCTGTAGCAAATCCAGTTACATCTACAATAGCATACCCCGATCCAGTCGGGCTTGTTGCAGATCGAGGAGGGATATAATACAAAGAAATCTGTTTGGCAATCTGATCTTTAGATAAAGTAGGATAAATTGTTGCTAAGAATGGATCTTTCTTATCCTTTGTTTGATCATTATGGTATTCCCCCCCAAGAGAGAGATAATATCCGCCACCAAGATCAGACGTTTTACAAGAAACGCTCGGAGAAGGCACACAAGAAGCTGCAGAAAAGCTAATCGGTGTTAAAAAAATAGGGGTTTTCGAAATAGACCAAGAAATATTCTCATCGAAATTCCGTTGCACAATATTCAATAATGATTCTTCTTCAAACACAGGTCGAACTCCTGGTTTAAAAATAACAAAGATTGATCCTAAATAAATTAAAAACATCGCAGTAGCAATGATCCAATCAACATCAGCACTCAATCCTTTCTTAGTCCGAAACACGTTTATGGACCTCCCACAATCGAGGGAATAATAAAAATAATCCTGCCTTCGCAACAGGAGCAACCGCAGTTGTTCCAAACAATCCAATCACCGTAGTAATCACTAAATAGCCACCAATGACCATAATCAATGAATGTTTAATACCACCACCATATTTTCCTTCAGCGAATTTTCCAATCATCAATCCCGCAAATAATCCTTGAACAATAATCGTTTCCGTAAACACAACTCCCAAATCTGATTTCTTCGCAGTCGGAGAACCTCCACCACTACCAAAACTTCCAGATAAACTCGTACTCACATCACCAGCAATATCACTTAACTTAGGAATTAACCATACTTGCATAATAATCATAATACTCAAGAAGACGAAGAAAATAATATATCCTTGAATAATCTGTCCATAGGCATTACTTTTCTGTTCATCTCGTAATTTTTTAATTTCAAGCACAGAGCCACTGACAGCTTCTAAGACAGCAGCCATATCTCCACCAGATTTTTCAGCCTGAATAACAATACCAATACTTCTTCGAATAACTGGATTAAGCGTGTCTTTTCCAAAGGTGAGTAATGCTTGGTGTAAGGGAAAACCCCATTCAATCTGATTCGCAAGTTTTGTTGTATATGGAGTTAAAGCACCATAATCTGCTCCAGATGTTTTAACATGGAGAATTGCTTGAGGAATCGTCACACCAGATCGCACCGTCTCAACAAGAGTACGAACAAACTCTAAGAATTTCACTTCCATTTCTTTCTGACGCGTATTCTCTGCGAAATAGTCTTGAATAAATGGCATGATTCCAACAAAGACACCAATAACTAAGATCGGACTAAAGTACCATTGTGCAGGCCCAAAATTACTTAAGAAATTAAAAAAGAGTGTAAAGTCCGTCAGCAGAACAACAACCGCAAAACTAACAGCCACATAGTGCTTCCACGTTGGATGAATGAAATACAGCTTCATAAATTTGATTGGCTATTCAGGAACGCCATGAATCCAATGTTCAAAACAGGCAATGCGCCTAAAATCCCCACTTGAGCAATGAAGTCAATACTGAATCCCGCAATCTCACCTCCAATCGTGTTCATAATCGCTAACGTAATCACTAATAATAAAGGTGCTGCAATTAAAATGGCAGTATATACTTCTGAAAATGTAGATAATGCTTCAACTTCTTTTTTACGATCGAGTCGATAGGTATTCAAACTATCTTCTGCTTTCTCTTTCAAATATCCCTTTAAATCTCCACCAGTCTCAACAGTAGAAACCATGCCATTAAGCAATTCTTTAAATTCAGGAGAAGGAGTTGTTTCCGCAATATTTCGTAATGCATTGGAAAGATTATACCCAAATAGATTGACATAGTTCAAAATCTTCTTCACTTCCTTTTTTAATTCAGGGTATTCATCAGAATCAACAAGCAGTTCAAAAATACTAATAGGATTTGCACCAGATCCTGCAACAGCGCTCATATGAATTAATGCGAATGGCAGATCATTCCGAATTGCTTTCTGTCGATCACCAGTTAAACTTCCTGGATAAAAATAAAATGCAACGAGAGTTATCGGAGGCATCAACAACGCAAGAACGATAACAAGAATGAATGAAAATTGAAACGCAAGATTTAAAACAAAAAACGTAATCAACGCTGCAGGAAAGATAAGGATGGAAAAAAACATCATCATACTCACATAACTACGAGAGATAATCGGTAAATCAACACGTTGAAACTGCGTAAACAAGGGGGCGAATAAGCCAGGATATTTTTTAATCAATTGATCTGCATATTTTTTCATATACCGATTAGAAATCGCGCCCCACTCATTAGGCTTGTAGATAGTATAATCCACTTTCTTAATTTCTTTCGGACCTTTTCCTTTCAAGCGTAACTTTTGTTCAGTCACAAAATCATCTAATTCTTCTCGACTAATTCCCAAATCCTGAATAAAGCGCCTCTTTTCAGGTTGTGTTAAAACTTTAAATTTCTTCGAAGCAAGATCAGGCGCAAGGATAACTTGTGGTTGTTGTTGAACTGGCAAAGGTTGTGCTGCGCCAGCACGCGGAGGGAGGGGTAATGGTCCAGATGGAATAGGGGGAGATGAGGTTAATGGTTTCGGAGCAAGGGAAACTTGTTTAATAACAGGAGAAGAAGGCAATACAGAAATTTGTTTGTAAATTTCCGTATTCTCTTGTTTGATTGTTTGAAATAATTTCTGTGTTTTTTCTTGATACGTCTTTAAAACAGGGGGTGGATTACTAACTTTGTTTTTCTCAGCAGCATAGGTTTGGAGTTCTTGAACAGCGATAGCAATCTTTTGAGCGTGGGAGCGGAGATCAAGTGGCACGTTGTTCCTCCTCGACTTGCTTCTGAATTCCCGTTAAGAGAAAAAGAATTTGATTCTTCAACGCAGGTAAATCTTTATGAGTTTGATCTTTCGCAAATAATTGTTCGTAGTGAGTACAAACGTCGAGCAAAATATCAGCATTTTGTTTCAACATCGTCAAGCTCATTTAACCAACCCATAACGTTGTAACACTTGTTTTGGTTCTTTGTAATACTCTTGAATTGTTTTTTGAACGTCTTTATAACCAGTAACCCCACGTCGAATCATCTCTTTCATTAACGCACTTCTTAATCGAAATTCATTTAACACTTGTTCTTTCGTTAATCCATAATGTTCAGAAATCGTTTGGAAAACTCGACTATTCGGATTAAACTTAAACGTATCAGTCGCAGGTTCCCATTTGAAGACATTATTGACCGTAACTTTTCCACCTTCATTCACTTCTTTGACATCGACAATTTCATCAACGCTCGCAATTTTTCTCACTTCTTTACCTTTAATTTTCGTTTGTTGCATCACAACAACCGCAGCTAACGACATCACTAATGAACCAGATAAATTGATTGGGTTTGTTTGCAGTCTTCGAACTAAGGTTTCAACATTCTCTGCATGCATCGTTGCAGTCGAGGGATGACCAGATGCCATTGCCTGGAATAGGACATATGCTTCTGCACCTCTCACTTCTCCTACAATAATATAATCAGGACGCTGACGGAAGCTTGCTTTCAAGAGATCGAATAAACTGACTTCACCATATTTGATACCTAAAATATTCGTTAAACCAACACCTGCACGGGAAACACTCGGTAACCAGTTCTCGTGTTCTAATTGTAACTCACGCGTATCTTCAATACTCACAATACGTGCTTGGGGAGGAATAAAAAACGCTAACGCGTTCAACATTGACGTTTTACCTGTACCTGTTCCCCCAATGACCATGAAACTATTCTCATATTCAATCAACATCCACACATACGCTAAAATATCGGACGTCGTGGAACCTTTCTGAATAAGCAGGAGTGGTCCCCAAGGTTCCTTTGTAAATTTACGAATAGTATCAAAGATATTCATAGGTTTATTTCCAGCAATAAAAAAAGTACAGGGATCAAGTTCAATATCATAAACCGGAAGTTTTTCTGTATTTTCGATAACATCAACAGATTTAATACGAACAAATTCTTGATGCGATTGGAGCAACCACTGTGCATATGCTCGCTCTTGGTTAAGATCATTTCGCTCAGGAATAAGATTTAAGATCTTCTGAGCAAATACGGGAGAAAAAGTTTGATAGTAAAGCATACGATTGTATGAGACATTAAGCTTTTTCGCAATGATACTTTTTGATAGTCCTGATTTTTTCATCAAGGCTAAATAAGGTTTTGCTAGGACTCTTCCATGCCGAGAATAAACACGATCAGATATTTTCTTTTGGAGTAATCGCAGAAGATCTGACTTCTTTCTCGAATCTTCAAAATTAATTTTATCATAAAATTGTTGTTCATAGGGGGTTGGAATTGTGACCTTATGCTGATGTTGCGATGTTCGCAAATAAGAATAGATTCCAAGTCGCGATAGTAAATAGGTTAGTTCTTCAGCAAGTTGTTTCGAATTCGTTTTATAACTTAAGCCACTCTTACACGTTCCATCGCCATCGAATAAACCTCTCAAGAACGAAGCAATAATTTGATTATCTGATTTAAAGATAATCTTAGGAACTTTAACAATAGTTGATTTTTTTCCATAAGGAATTTCAAAAACCTTGTTAAAAAAATAAGGAACAAATGTATTGCTGAGATAGACGCGGTTTCCAGAGTAATAACGTTGGGTATATTTAAATTTCGCTTCAAATCGTTGCTCTACTGCATGTGAAAATCCCTCATTAAAACAGGAAATATCAACTGAGTGTTGACTTAAATGTCCATCACTAATAATAGCACCAGCTAAATAAGCAAGATCCACATCAACGGTATTCGGGACATCTACTGCTTTTTCCTTTCCATCTGTCCCGCCACCATAGACAACTAATTGAAGTTTTCCTAAAGTTTGAATTGTGGTATTTTGTTCTTGACAGAGTTGTTCAAGAACCTCGAATGAGATCGAATTTCCTCGCGAAAGAATTTCATAAAAGTAAGCCTCATGTGTATTGTATTGTTGCGCTAACTCTTTCCTTGTTTTAGTTGCAAGAGTACTCTGTACCAAACTATAGATTGCTGCGTTTGTACGAACACAAATCTTATGGGTGTAAGAGAATTCTTGCAAAAGAGATAAAATAGGAATAGATTGTACACATCCCTGAACCTGAACCTGTGTAGGTACAGGAATAAGCATTTTAGGCTGAAGTTTTTCTGCTTCTAAAGTAAAGAGCTGCTCATCAACAACATGGAAAAGATGGTTTGGAGTCACAGTGATCTTTGCCCCATCTTCCAATTCTAATACAACTAATTTTTTAGGAGGTTGAAGTTTAATAACGGTCTTTAAAGTTGAGTGTGTTTGTACCAGTGTTGCTGCGTCAACTCCACAGCAGGTTTCGTTATAAAGATGGACGATTTCATTCCCTTCTTCAACCACCGATCCAAATGTTTTTTTTGCTTTTTCAAAGAAGTCATTGATCTGCACAACATTGCCATTTCCAAGTTGAAGATATCCTTCAACGAAACAATATGTTGGACCTTTTGAAGAAACATCAGTCGTATACGTTGCATTGACACGAGATCCATCAGTCAATGTTCCATCTAATAACGGCTCAGCATAACTCACATACTTCCCAGCTTTCTGCGCAAGTTTCTCAACGAACGATGCCATCTTATGCATGTCTGTATAAACTAAACTCGTTCGAATATTACGATACTTACGATGGACAATATAGACAGGTGAGTTTAATCCGTTACATTCAATATCTTCAATATAATAATCGTTCATCAATGGATCTAAATCATTTAACCCGACGAAGTCACGATAAATATAATACATAATCTTTAGATACGAATCCATTTTCAATTCAATCGCAAACTCCGTTAACAAAATCCGCATATTTTTTTCTAAATAAATAAGAACAGTCCTCTGATCTTTAACGCTAATAAAACTTAAATTAATCAGTTCTTTAATTCCTTCTTCTAACAAAATGAGAATTTCTGTTTCTTGATCAGTCAATGTAGGTTCTTCAATAGTATAAACAAGTTCTGTATGTGCATTTTCCCAATGAATGTGCGCATACGCATATGGTGCAATGAGGGGATAACGAATATCAATTTTTGTCGGATCATCGAGCTCAGGAAGTTTTGGAATATCTTGATTGGTATCAATACTAAAAATGGGTTTCTCTTCTTGTTGAATTGCCTTAACATCTGTCTTCACAACTTGTTGCGGATTTTGTGGTGGAGCAGGAGGAACCACAGGTCTCGGTGGAGGAGCAGGCATAGGCGGTTTAATTTCCGTTGTTGCTGCTAAGAATGTTAATAAAAATGGAAAGAACGCACTAATCCAGAAGAGTATACTCAATAACATCGCCCCTTTTTCTCCTAGAGAAACTTAAGTTTGAAGGAATATAAACGTTTCGGAACTTAGCGCTCGATAATTTCAATCTTAATACGACGTCCATCATCAGCAATACCACGATTACGAACAACTAAGTCGACTCTACCCGTAACAGTATTCGAGGGTTTATCAAAAACAAGATCAAGTAATCCCGCATACGAAAGTTCAAGTTCTGTTTGATACATCCCCTTTTGTGATGCTTTCACAACCGTCTGATTGACATTCCCTTCTTTAATGCTCTGGCCAAGTTCTGCAAGGAGAATACTTCCCGTATAATTCCAATAAATCTTATCTGATTGAGGATCAATGTGAAACTCCCCTTTCCGCACTTCAACCGTGACAGGTCGTTGACTACCGGGCCCTTCTTTAGCGACTTCTCGAATATTATCATCAAGAGAATGCATTAATTCTTTGGTTTGTAAGACAATATTCTTATCGCGTAATCGATTAATGACGGGCGTTCCCAACGTGAGCATAATCGTCAAAATAACCATACCCAAACCAAAGTACAAAATAGCAGAAACCCAGACATCGCCCTTTTTAGATCGTGTTTTCATAATAAAAAGAAAAAAAGAAGCAGTGTCTTAGAAGACATCAGCTTTAATTTCATTTCCACAGAATGTTGGTGGATTCTCCTTTAAGTCAGCAGGAGTACATTTTCCATTTGCATCAGACTTACAAGGACTCACTTGAACTAAAACACCAACACTATTGACATCGGTTAGTGCTTTTCCAGAGGAAAGATCAGTTGCAGCAATCGTTTGTGTACTCGCTTCAAACTTCTTGATCACAGGAGCAGTTCGTGAAGCGGTGAATGCAGCTCCTTTACTTCCAATAGGTTTCTTTGCAGAATCGTATGCACGAATCGTGTAACCCCAGAGATAATAATCATTTTTATTGTCAATGAGTACTTCAACACCATTAGTAACCGCGGATGCTTTCACGTCTAAATTTGCTAAACCAGTAGAACAAATTGTGGAAATAGCACTTGTCTTTTCTTGTTGCGCAATCTGTCCTTTAAAGAATTGCGTTCCAAACGTAATTAAGAGTGCGGCTAATACAATGGTAAACCCAATGATAATAACCGTTGCAATTAACGGACTGACTCCTTTTTTTGTTAAATGTTTCATAGTATAATCCTCCTATGTGGAACAGGTAATTGTGATCTCCTTTGAATCACAGCTAATCGCTTTTCCATCAGCGACAATAATCGGAATAATGCCAACATCTTTGATCGAAGTTCCAGTAACGCCTAATTGACTCATTGCAAATGATTTTGTTTTCTCTTCACCAGGTTTCACTTCGCCTTCAAAGAGTTTTGATTTAATTTCTTTTCCCGTGTTGATTCTAAAAAATCCACCAGTAATCGATGCTTGTCCGGTATTTTGAAGACTGACAGAGAATTTATCAGAAGTAACTTGACAACTTGCTTTCATATCTAATTGGGCAGCTTGTTGCGCACTACACTTCTCAAAGGATTTCTGTGCAAACTCTTTAATCTTTGAAGAACCGAAAATAAAGAAGAGGGATGCTAAGACAACTGTAAAACCGACAAGAATAACCGTAGCAACTAACGGACTCACACCTTTTTTTGAACGTCTCATTGTATCTTGTTTTGGATCGACTTCCTATTTAAATGTTTTTATTATTGGCACGATCCCCATGCAGTAGGGAACGAACATTTTGTAGAAAGAGCAATCGCTACACCATTACTATCTTTCGCACCTTTCCATTTACTACAACAGGCGGTCTTCAGATCCATCGTCGAAGCAGCTTTCGAACAAACAATGTACTTAACCGTCTCACTCTCCGGATCTTTAATCTCGGGAATAATCGTTAATTTAGTTTCTGTTCCTCCCGCAAATGGGATACCTGCTGTTGCAAGAGCATTAAGTGATCCTGGCTTTAATACATCTTCAGGTTTATAACGCGCTTTTTGTGTTCCTTTTCCCGGAGCATTAAGGACAATACCATAGACACTAAATGTCCCCTTATTCTTCAATGCAAGTCCTTTAACAGTAAATGCATCACCCGAACCTTCAATCTTAAAATTATCAGGATGTGCAGGATCAGTCACAATCTCTAAAACCGTCTGTTCACAATAGGGGCTATCTTCATAGGCTGCAAAGTTTGTCTGTTTCACTTTCGCAATAATAAACGTAGAAACAAACGTTCCAATCACAATCGCAAAACCAATAAGCATGACTGCTGCAATTAACGGACTCACACCTTTTTTATGCATACCAATTTATTCAAGAGATTACTTTTAAACATTTGCTTTTGAATGATTTATGTAACCTTCACCAGAGGCGGAGAACAAAGAGAATAAAACAAATTCACTGAATATAACCGTGATTCCACTGCAGGATGATACCCGATGCGAGAATAGAGTCGCAATGCATGATCTAAAAAGTGATCTGCTTCTGGAAGGCGACCTTCTAAGAGCGCACGATCTGTCTTCACCAGTGCACACAAGACCATTGTCTCAATACCATAAAGCTGCATTCAACAAAAGAGGAAGAAAAATATTTAACTCTAGCGATCAAAGTTCGAATCACGTAAAATCTGTTCTGCATCAGGCTCAACAATCATTGGGCCCTTTCCACAATTCCCACAAAGAGAAGGTGGGTCTTTACGTTGACTTTTTGGGCTGTAACGAAATCGACAGTGGGTACAAAAGAAAGTAGTCATACTCCAATTTATGAAAAGAACTCTATTTAAAGATTCTGTTGCTCGATCAAATACGAAGAATTAAATAGAAATCCCTATCCCACCCCAGAAATGAAAACAGAGCTCCTCAAAATGCTTGCCTGTCCAAAGTGCAAAGGCGATCTCAAAAAAGAAAAAACATGGTTATTCTGTAATCATTGTCAGAAAAAATATCCAATCAAAGATGGAATTTACGTTCTTTTACCTTAACGAACAGCGCCACTAATTTTACCAGCGAAACTAACTTGCGTTGGTGCACTAGTCGTATAGACTTGTCCATTACTATAGCGTAAGAATGTTTTCGTCGTTCCTTCAATACGTAATTCTGAAGCAATCGCTTCTTGATCAATGACACAAGGAATCGTATACTCTTGTTCATCACCATATGCAAGCTCTTTAGCATCAAAGGTTTGTTGACAGTTTAATGCAGGTAATGAAATTGTATGGACCGTAACTAACTCATCCTTATTCAATCGTAATTTAAGTTTGATATAATTCGAAGTAATTGTTTTGTCAACACATACAAAACGAGAAGAAGCGTCACAGGTTTCTTCAACAAAAACATACGGGCGCTCACGAACAACCGTACTTACCTTACTCGTTTCATCGATATCACAAATATTATTCGCATTCTTATCTAAACAGCATTTTCCTTCATGAAGAAGATAGTTTTGCCCGCAACTTAATGTTGAAGTATCACATGCAGCGACAAAGATTGTTCCAAGCAATAAAATGAGAATAAGGATTGATTTATACATAAAAGAGAAATCCGCAAAATCCTTATAAGGCTTTGGTTTAATCATGAAATTGAAAAAAGAGTTCAGATAGATAAACTATATATAGGAAGACAAAACACACAAACCAAAATGGTTGTAAAAAAGCAAACAAAAAAACAAGGGGCAAAAGACCTTCTTTCCTTCTCTCCAGTAATGCTTGCATTGGGTGGGTTGCTTATCATTTTACTCATCTTTAATCAGTATCAATTATTCTCTTTAACAGGTCATGGAATGTTTGGTTCAAGTTCAATGAACACCCCTCTTTCTGGTGGGTTTAAAGTCAAAAATCCAACAGGGGACGCAGTTCAAGATGCAATCAATACGATTATTCCCACAGGAATGCCAGTACAATATGGTACAGAGTTAGGTGTTTCTTTTGATGATCCAGTAAATAGTTTAACAAAATTAGCAAGTTTACATGGAAAATTCCCAACGTCCAGTTTATCTCCAGCCGAAAAACAACGTTACGTTGATGTCGGAACAAAAATTTCCTGCGAATTTTGCTGTGGTGCTGCTTCTGTCGTTGATAGTCAAGGCAGAGATCTGTGTGGGTGCGCACATGCACTTTCATTTATGGGTCTTTCAAAATATTTAATCAAGAATCATCCAGATTGGACAAATGAACAAATTTTAACGGAATTAACAAAATGGAAATCACTATACTACCCACGAAATATGGTAGAAAAAGCTGCAGCGTTAATCAATAATAAATTACCATTAACCCCTGAAGCATTAAATGATCGTGATCTTTTAACAAAGATTTCAGCAGGAGATACCAGTAAAATTGGAAGCCAACTGCCCAGTATGGTCGGTGGCTGTTAACGGAGGAACAACATGGAAAAAAACTTACTTATTGCAATTGTCTTAGGTGTTTTAGTGATTGTGTCTGCGATTCAAGCAGTGCAATTAAATTCGCTCAGATCTGAACTTTCTTCAGGAAGTAGGGGGAGTATGAGTACGACCGTAAAAGCAACAGCAGGTACAGGTCAAGCTGCCGCAGTCCCAAATAACTTACAAAACCTACCAAATATGGTTGGCGGTTGTTAAATTACCAGAAGGCCAAATGAAAATCACAAAAAAATGGGTGGCTGAAAAAACCCCCCAAGCATTGCAGATTCTTCTCGGCCTTCTCGCCATCTTTCTGTTCATTAACGTCCTTCTCTCAACAGTAATTACCACAAGTATCTGGAGTAATAAAAAAATCGCAGCAGAAGCAGCGCGTCCAGCAAATCTTCAAATTACAACGATTCTTCCAGAAAACTGTGCTAACTGTTTCGATATCAAGACGATAATTACCACACTAAAAACAAAAAATGTCAACATTACACAAGAAAAAATACTCAAACAATCAGAAGCACAAATGTTGATTGATACATACCATATCACACAACTCCCAATAGTAATTGTTCAAGGAGAGCTTACAAAAATAACTGTTCCAGAATTCAGAAAAGAAAAAGACGCACTAATCTATAATCAAACAGAATTCCCTTATTTCTCAATTCCAACAAATACAATTAAAGGGAGGGTAACATTAACAGTTATCAAACCAGACGATTGTACTGTCTGTAAGGATCTAACAAGTTTCAGCCAAACATTACATAAAATCTTAACCATCACTTCAGAAAAAACACTGAATGAAAAAGATGCGCAAGATCTGATTCAAAAATTTAATATCAAATCCTTACCAACAATTATCTTAAGCCAAGACGCACAAGATTATACTGACTTTACAAAAAAGTGGTTAACCTTAGGAACACAAGAAACTGATGGGACATTCATCTTAAGGGATACAACCCCCCCGTTCAAAGATATCCCATCAGGAAAAATAAAAGGAGTAACAACTATCACTTATATCACTGATAAGAGCTGTACAACGTGTTACAATGTTTCAATACATAGACAAATCCTACAAGATCGTTTAGGCGTATACATCCAACGAGAAAATAGTATGGACATCCTTTCAGGTGAAGGAAAGGCAGCATTATTTACATATAATATTACCAAAGTTCCAACAGTTATTATCTCTTCAGAACTTCAAGATTATGTCAACATCAAAGACGTCCTTGCTGGCGTCGGAACCATTGAAAAAGATGGGAGCTTTGTCTTTAGAGGATTAGATGATCTAGGCGTCCCGTATAAAGATCTCACAACAGGAAAGATTGTAGAACCTAAACAACAACCAGCACAATGAGCGAAGAACAACAACCAACCTGGAAACATCATTGGCATCGTCATAAAAGCAAGGTTATTGGATACAGCATTTTAGCAATAATTTTAACGCTCTTCATTTTACTCATCTATAAAGTCGCACAAACAACGCCTTCTGCACCCTACACTCAATATCCTATTCATTGGCATGCGTATCCACAAGTATTTATCTGTGGAGAAGAAAAAACATTACCTTATCCATCAAATCCTGCAGAACATTTAGGAAATCCATTGTTGCATACGCATGCACCTCCAGAAAACTATGCCCATGTTGAAGGACAAGTATTCAATAAAGCAGATATTACTCTTGGCAAGTACTTCGACGCGATTGGTTTCAAATTTTCTTCAACACAAATCTTAGATAAAACGAATGGTGATCTTTGTAATGGGAAACCTGCGAGCATAAAAATGTGGGTCAATGAACAACTCAACACTGAATTAAGAGATCATGTCCTCGCAGATCAAGAACGTATCCTCATCAAATTCGAATAACGTGCAGAAAACAATCCCTGATAAAAAAGAGTTCCACATCTTTTGGACAAGTTTCTTCTTTGTACTCGGGTTTTCAACAATTTTTTCAATTCTTGGTGTCCTTATTCAGACAATTTTACAAAACAGTGGAACAAGCATACAACTCTGGCTCGGAAGACTTGGAGGGATAATTATTATTCTCTTTGGTTTATTTCTCCTTAATCTGATTAATCTCCCCTGGCTCGAACAAGAACATCGATTCCAGCCAAAAAAGAAATATACGTCACGATATCTCACCGCATTCATCTTTGGTGCTGCGTTTGCGGCAGGATGGACTCCCTGCGTTGGACCAATTCTAGGCGCAATCATTGCGCTTGCAACAATACAACCGGGAAGTGCAGGAATTCTTCTTTTTGCATATAGTATTGGATTAGGCATTCCCTTTTTGCTCATTGGGTTATTTACAAATCAAGCAAGAACAGGGATACACTCTATTGCAAAAAAAGTAAAATGGATACAACCTATTTTCGGAATACTTCTTATTATTCTAGGGATTCTCATTTTCGTTGGCCAGCTAAGTAAACTTGCAAATTTCCAGATCCTAACAATGTTTCTCTCAACAATTGCTCCAACCATAACCGGAAGTAATATTACCTCAATTTCAATGATCAATCTTGGAATCGCAATCCTCGCAGGCATTGTATCATTCCTCAGCCCATGTGTCCTTCCATTAATTCCAGGGTTTATGGCATACCTTGGAGCAACGAGCATAAAAAAATGAAAAAAGAAAAAAGGAAGTATCTCAAAACAGGGATCGTCATTGGAATAATCATCCTCACCATTGTTCTCCTTGAATTACGAACACCACAAAAAGTAACCGAAGGTCAATCAATCATCGTAGAAAACAATGCAAGAATCAAAGAAAAACAAGCACAATTTGCTCCAGCCCGAGAGTTTGCTGATGTCCAAGGATATTTGAATACACAACCATTTAAACTACAAGACGTAATTGGAAAGAAAGTAATCCTACTTGACTTCTGGACATATAGTTGCATTAATTGTTTACGAACAACTCCCTATCTCAATGCCTGGTATGAGAAATATAAGGATCAAGGATTAGAAATCATTGGGGTGCATAGTCCTGAATTTGATTTCGAAAAAAACAAAGAAAACATCCAAAAAGCATTGGAACAATTAAACATTACATACCCTATTATTTTAGATAGTAATCATGGAACTTGGTACGCGTATCATAATCAATACTGGCCAAGGAAATATTTAATCGATATTGACGGGTTTATTCGATATGATCATATTGGTGAAGGGGGGTATGAAGAAACAGAACAAAAAATCCAAGAACTATTGAAAGAAAGATCAATAGTCTTAAATGAACCAAAAGAAATGCCATCAACGCTCGTACAAACCACAGGAATAACAACGGAAGCAAGTACACCTGAAACTTATTTTGGTGCAGAACGTAATGAGAATTTTGGCAATGGAATATCACATCAAAAAGGGGAGCAACAAGGAGTACAACCAACAGCAATCAAACGTGACCTCTTCTATCTTGTCGGTAAATGGGATATTGAAAATGAATATGCAAGTAATATAGACAGTGTAAATAAACTTATGATGAAATATGATGCGAAAGAAGTATATCTCGTTGCAAGTGCAGACAATCCAACAGATATTCTCGTAATCAATGATGGTCATACAGTTACTGCAGATGCAGGAGTTGATGTACAAGAGGGAAAAATTAAGGTAAGTACACCAAGACTCTATAAAATCATAAAGAATGAAAAAGCAGGTGAACATCTTTTAGAACTTGTCGTCCAACAACCAGGAGTGCATCTGTTCACATTCACCTTTGGCTAAAAGTATTTAAACCAACAAAAAGAAAAAGAATCATGGCAGAAATAACGCCCTGGGACGTCCAAGGAAAAGTTGAATATGAAAAATTAATTCAACAATTTGGGACACAGAAAGTAACACCTGAGTTATTAGACCATACTTCGAGATACGGAAAACTGCCTGCCTTACTCAGAAGAGGGTTTTTCTTTTCCCATCGAGATTATAATCTAGTATTAAAAGATGCAGATGATAAAGTTGGTTTTTTTCTCTACACAGGCAGAGCGCCATCTGGTCCAATGCATCTCGGCCATAGCATTCCATTCCATATCACGAAATGGTTCCAAAAAACATTCGACGTCAATCTCTACATTCAAATTCCTGATGAAGAAAAATTCTTAGCGAAAAAATCTGTGAAAAGCTTGAAAGACATCGATCAGTATGTTGAAGATAATCTCTTAGACATCGCAGCCATTGGATTTGATCCCAATAAAACATTCATCTTCAGAAATCGTGAATACATTAAACAACTCTACGAACCCGCATGTTCCGTTGCAAAAAAAATAACCTTTTCCACAGCAAAAGCAGTCTTTGGGTTTACCCCAGAAACAAATATTGGCTGGATGTTTTATCCCGCATTACAAATTGTACCAACATTATTTGAACAAAAACGCTGCTTAATTCCTGCAGCAATTGATCAAGATCCCTATTGGAGAATCCAACGTGATATAGCAGAAGGCTTAGGCTACAAAAAAGCGGCAGTCATTCATTGCAAATTCTTACCCCCATTAACAGGCATGGAAGGCAAGATGAGTTCCTCAAATAGCGACACTGCAATCTGGTTAAATGATCCACCTGCAATGGTCGAAAAAAAGATCATGAAATACGCCTTTTCAGGCGGTCAGGCAACCTTAGCAGAACATCGTGCAAAAGGGGGTAATCCTGACGTGGACGTCGCCTATCAATGGTTATACGCGTTCTTTGAGGAAGATGATGCCAAAATGCTCCAAATCTATAAAGACTATAAATCAGGCAAGTTGCTCTCAGGAGAACTCAAGAAAATGCTCATCGAAAAGGTCAATGCCTTCCTCGCAGAACACCAAAAAAACCGAGAAAAGAACAAGAAACAACTCGAACAGATGATGTACACCGGGAAACTCGCCAAAAAGATGTGGTCCTGGAAGCCAGAAACAAGCAAATAGTAGTCACTTCTGAGTAAAGAAAGGTTTATAAATATTGAGATTACTTGATAGTAATAACAAAAACAATGGCAGGCCAAGAAGAATTTTTAAAGAAATTACGGAGTGCATTCAACTTAAACATCTATGAAGTCAAAGTCTGGGTCGCTATTTTAAGTAGAGGCGTTGCTACTGCCGGTGAACTCTCCGACATGAGTAATGTTCCTCGTTCTCGAAGTTATGATGTCTTAGAAAGTTTAGAGAAAAAAGGCTTTATTATCATGAAATTAGGGCGCCCAATTCAATATTTAGCAGTTCAACCCGAAGAAATTTTAAAACGTGTGAAGAAACAAATTTTAGAAAAAGCAGAGCAAGAAACTACATCCTTACAAAAGTTATCTGGTACTGATGTGTTTGACGAATTAAGCTCCTTATACAAACACGGTATTCAACATATTGATCCAACAACCATCGCAGGTTCCTTCCAAGGTCGACAAAGTATCTACAGCCATTTAGGCAGTATGATCCAAAACGCCCAAAAAGAAATTGTCATTGTGACCACTGCAGACGGTTTAATCAGAAAAGCAGACCAATTAAAATCTGCATTAAAGAAAGCAAAGCAAAACAAAGTGAAAACAACTATTATCGCTCCATTAAAATCTGATCGCGCAAAAGCTGCAGCAAAAGAATTAGAAGAATTTGCAACAGTCAAAGATGCAGAATTAAACGCACGTTTCGCCTTAGTTGATAATCAAGAAGTCTTATTCATGGTGAATAACGATAAAGAAATCCACGAAAGTGTTGATACCGCAATCTGGACCAAATCTCCATTCTTCGCAAGTACCTTGCATACCCTTTGTGAAAAAACGTTAGCTCAATAATAATGATTGAACTCAACCCCATTCTTTTTCATACGATTTGTATAGAAGCGGAAGCACAAAATCTCGTTGAATCAAGCAATTATAAGACTCCTCAAAATATTGTAACTTATGCAACAGCGCGCTTAGGAGAAGTTATCGGAGATCTCCATGCATTACCTCCACGAGTTGCATCCCCAAGACTCGGGGGATATTATAGTGGGTTAACAACTGCTACAGATAGCGCAAAAACAATTTATGAATTAATAAGAGATTATGGAATCAATGAAGATCAATTTGATCCAAACCGAAAACTTCCAAATACCGTTGCACGAGCAAAAGAAATGTTCCTTAGACGAGATCAAATTAAAGATGATGTTCGTGGTACTCTAGGAACAAGTTTAGATGTCGTGGCAAGAGCATTAATTAGCGTAAATCTTTCAAATACATTGTATCGAGAATTAGATGACTTAACAACTCAAGGCTTACTCTACGCAGGAATCTTAGGCAAATACGTCTGTATTCCAAGACAAATGGAAGTCGGAATTGAAGCCTATGAGAAATTCCTACCTGTTCCAAACCCAAATCCTCGATTTCCCAAGGGTCAAGTCGAAGCATTCTTAGAAAGAGTCATTCGGAAAGCCTGAGAAAAGCTTTTAAGATCAAGCATTCCCGTCTACCTAAATGGAGGGAAAACGTCTTCTGCAAACATTCAGTATTCTTGAGAGAAAAGTATTCCCCCACATTAAAAAAGGAATTTCTGTAACAGAATTAGTTAAAAAAACAGGCTTACAGGAAGTCGAAGTCATGCGTGCCTTACAGTGGATGGGAAATAAGAATGTGATTACTAAAGAGAGTGTGCTTGAACCAAAAATTAAAATCTTTCTCACCCTTTCTCAAAAAGCAATCAAATACGCAGAGGATACAAAACTTCCAGAACGAAGATTCATTGATCTCTTACGTCACGAAAAAAAACAAACACAATCAAAACTCCAAGCAGCATTAAAGATGGATCCTTCTGAATTTGGGGCAGTCCTCGGCATTGCAAAAAAAGAAGGGTGGATCACTTTACACAAAGAAAAAGAATTAGAATTACATATCACAGACAAAGGAATCCAATCAACAACCTTAAGCGATGATGAACTCTTTTTCAAAAAAATCTGTCAAGGAGGAAAAATAGAAAAATCGTTAGCACACAGTTCAGAGCAATTAAAGAAACGTGGATTAATTGAAGAAAAAGAAGAGTCTGAACGTTTTATTTATTTAACTCCTTTAGGTGAATCCTTACAAAAAGAAAAGATTCCAACCAACGTTGTTGATCGGATTACTCCAGAAACATTAGCCTCCCAATCATGGAAAGGAAAAGAATTTCGTGCATATGATATTAACGCTGCTGTTCCAAAAGCATTTCCTGGGAAACGACATTTCGTTGACCAATCCATAAGATCAATTAAACAGATCTGGTTAGACTTAGGATTCCAAGAAATGGAAGGAACCTTATTACAAACCTCATTCTGGGATTTAGATGCGTTGTTCGTTCCCCAAGATCATCCCGCACGAGAAATGCAAGATACATTCTTCGTGAAAGATAAAAAACAAATCTTGCAAGGGACATTACCCTCGCTTGCAAAAAAAATCAAGGCAGTCCATGAAACAGGCGCAGATACAGGTAGTGAGGGTTGGGGTGGATCCTGGAAAGAATCCATCGCACAAGAAGTCATGTTGCGAACCCATACAACGGCACTCAGCGCAAAAACATTAAGCGAACTTAAAAAAGAAGATCTCCCAAAAAAGTTCTTTACAGTCGGGAAAGTCTTCAGAAATGAAACCTTAGATTGGAAACACTTATTCGAGTTCTACCAAGTAGAAGGAATTGTTGTTGACCCAAATGCAAATCTACGAAATCTCTTAGGTTACTTAAAAGAATTTTTCAAGAAGATGGGCTATCCCGATGTCCAAATTCGACCATCCTTCTTTGGGTATACTGAACCATCTGCAGAAATATTCGTGTTCCATCCCATCAAAAAAGAATGGGTTGAAGTTGGGGGTGCAGGCATTTTCAGACCAGAAGTCACCAAACCATTATTAGGATTTGAATGTCCAGTCTTAGCCTGGGGTTTCGGTATGGAACGGATTATCACGAGTTATTACAAAATCCAAGATCTACGTGAGATTTACAAAAATGATCTCAAACAACTCCGAGAAATGAAGGAGTTCCTCTAAATGGCAACAATTACAATCGATAAAAAACAATTCTTTAGTCTAGTTGGAAAAACATTTACAGATGCCCAATTAGTAGAAACTATTCAAAAAATTGGTGTCAGTGTCGAACAAGTAACGCCAACCGAGCTTACGGTAGAAGTTTTACCAAACAGACCAGACCTCTTAAGTGGGCCTGGATTAGCAAGAGCAGCCCGTTCATGGATCGGTAAAGATAAAGGAGCAAAAACATATACTGTAAAAAAAGGTGGCGGAAAAGTTATCATTGAATCCTCAGTAGAAAAAGTACGACCATTTACAGCTTGTGCAATCATCAAAAAATTAACCCTAACAGAACAAAAACTCAAGGAGATTATTCAAGTCCAAGAAAAGCTGCATATGACCTTTGGCAGAAATAGAAAAAAGCTTGCCATTGGGATTTACCCTCTAGAAAAAATAAAATTACCTATTACCTACAAAGCAGAAGTGCCCAGTAAGATTATCTTCCAACCATTAGAAGCAGAACATCCAATGACTGCGGATGAAATTTTAAAAACACATTCAACAGGAAAAACATATGCGCACTTACTCAAAGATGCAAAAGTCTATCCCATCTTTATCGATGCAAAGAACCAGATTCTTTCATTGCCTCCAATTATCAATTCCCAAGAAACAGGCAGAGTAACCACCAAAACAAAAGAAGTCTTCATTGAATGCTCTGGGCATAATCTCGATGTCGTAAAAATAGGGTTAAATCTAATCGTGACTATGCTTGCGGAATTAGGCGGAGAAATCTACCAAATGGATCTCCACTATGGAAAGAAAAAAATAATCACGCCAGATCTTACGCCACAAAAGCAAAAAGTCGATCTTCACTATCTCAATCAACGCATCGGTATTGAACTCCAAGAAAAGGATCTCAAACCACTCTTCTCAAAGATGGGATTGGGTTATGAAAAGAAACAAGCAATCATTCCCGCCTACAGAACAGACATCATCCATCAAATTGATCTGGTCGAAGATATTGCAATCGCGTACGGATATGAAAATTTAAAAGCAGAAATTCCCAATGTATCCACAACAGCCGCAGAAAGTAAGTTCGAAATTTTCAGAAATAAATTGTGTAATCTGTTAGTCGGATATAATCTCTTAGAACTCAACACCTACCATCTCAACAGCGAAGTCAATCTCAATGACAAAATGATGCGTGAAGCTCCCTTTGTCGAATTAATGAATGTCGCAAATCAAGAATACAATGTCTTACGCTCTTGGCTCTTACCCAACACAATGCAAGTACTCAGTGAAAATACGCGATATGAATATCCGCAAAAACTGTTCTTAACAGGCACGGTCTTCAAACCAGATCATAAAACAGAAACTAAATGTCAAGAACATTGTTCGTTAGCAATTGCATCAGCAGGGAAAGATGAAGATTTCACAACCATCAAACAAATTTTAGAAGGCATTGGTCAAGCTCTAGGAAAAGAAATAACGATCGAAGAAGGAAACCATCCAAGTTTCATTCCTGGCAGATCAGGAAAAGTATGTATAGGAAAAACTGACTTAGGGTATGCAGGAGAAATCCATCCGCAAGTCTTAGAAAACTGGAAAATTGGGATGCCAACAGTCGCAGCAGAAATAAATCTTAACCTTCTTTTTGAAAAACTCTAATTATTTTTTACTCTCACCAATTTCAATCTTAATCCCCCCAATCTTCTTTGCAGCCCAATTATAAAGCGCACCACCAAGAAGCCCACCAAGAAATCCAAAAACACCATAAAAGACAGGGATAAGAATCAAAAATCCAAAGAATGCAGCAATACCAAGCAAAACACTTTTTGTACTAAACCCAATACTAAATGCGAAAAAGAATGCGTAGATAATGCCAAAAATCGCTCCAATCAGGCCCATAAGAAAGCCCTGCATTTTTCCAAGGCTCAGCACATCAAAACGACTGATCTCTTTCATAAGAATAATAGACAAGAAGAGCTATTTAAAGATAGTGAAAAAAAGAAAAAAAGAGAATTGCTTCTCTTATAAATTAATTTTGTCAGCAAAACCACCAATCAATGGAACCGGTTTTTTCTCGCCAGATACAGAGTAAACAAGTCCAATAATCCATAAGACTAAACAGACAAGTCCCCCAATAGGCAGAATAACAAACCATCCAAGGATAGGAATAATCGTACCGACAATAGAGACAATGACATATGCGATAAATAACACTAATGATTGTTTCGCATAGTACATGACATACTTATCGTCGCGTTTTGCTAACAATGCAATCAAGAAACCAATAATTCCTAAAAACACTGCTAAGAATGCAAATCCTTTATTTTCAGCCATGAGACAACCTCCATTTCTATTCAGGATGAATGTCGTTTTTAAGCTTTTCGAGGACGTGAAGGATCTTTCCCCCACGCAAGAATACCCAGAATAACAAAGTTCAAGAAAGGAACAATCATCAAAATGCCCCACCAACCAGGTCGTCCACGGTGCTGTGCAATCTTCCACCAGATCCAGAGAGAAATCGGGATACTAAACAACGGCCCAATATAAGGAATCCCTCCAAGCAAGAATGCCAGCGTCCACCAGCCAGAAACTCCGGCAAGTTGTGTTAAGAGATAAATATTCAAAAATGGAATCCAGGCGAACCATCCATTCGGGATCTTCATACGTTGCGCAATCTTAATTATAGCAAGCGCAAAGTAAACATATACTGCAGCAACAATAAACAGAATAAACAAAATAAGAGCGATCACAAACGCAAAGCCACTACCAAAAGGAGCTAATGAAGGATCAAGAGCCATAAATGAATAGACTATGATTCAAGTTTAAGAATCTTCTGGTTCAGGTGCGTCTTCTGCAGAGAACGGCGCATCTTTATTTAAGAAAATCTGAATGTCTCCAAACTGTTCTGGTTGTTCCAATAATATCCTTTCCTGATTCGAAAGATGTAACAACGGAACGAAGGTTAAAAGACGTTCCATCTTATCTCCATCCCCAACAAGTTCAAAAAACGTCAAAGTTTGCTTCTTCACAAAATAACCTTGAATTTTCCCATAAACGGTCTTAATAAGTTCAGTAATATCATACTTTTGGACAGGAATCGTCATCTCAGGTAAACGATCACGTTCAGCAATGCGTAATAATCTGCGCTCATTCACTTCTAATGCTTTCTCTAATGCACCGATAAGATCCTCAACAGAAACTTTTCTCTTACGTGCTTGCGGTGTTTTAATGGTTAATCGAGGATTCTCATCAAGAACAATCCGTTTATTCCCATGTTCAAAATCACCCAACTCTTCCATATCTGTTTGTGGAAAGAGGAGATTATCAAGAACAGAAAATCCTTCCATCAAAAGTTTATCTGATTTTAATTTCAACAAAATTGCAGCAGCGAGTAATACTTTTCCAGAAAGAAATAAATTTGCTTCTTGAAGTTTACGCACAGTCTCAAGATACTGTTTTGAGAGAATAGAGATATCTACATCCCATGGATCCATCTCACCTGTTTTGACAAGATCAACAATAAGGGTTTGCCAGGTAATCTCATCCTTTTGCATCAACATCTGAAGAAGTTGTTCTTGCATGGGTTTACTTCAAAATTCACCTATAAAAACATTGTGTTTAGAACCAGTCCGAAAACGTAAAAATATACGTACGCGGTTGTGCTTCAGAATTGGTTACAAGAACATGGACACGATCGGCAGTAATCTCTTTAATTTCAAAATCAAGATTACCTTTCACATGTTCACGCACATTCAGCTGGAGATTTGTTGGGTTGCCTTTATTAAGCGTAAACCATGCTTCACTCGCACGTGTATCGACGTGAGAAACAACAACATCTACCCCACAAATTGTTTTAACTGCATTTGGGGTAAGATCAACTTCTTGTGTTAAAGGGCAAGAAGGTTGTGTTGAACTTGGAACAATCCGATAACTCCAACCAGTAAAATCATCAAGGTTGGCATTAGAGCTCAACCAAGCATCCCAAACACTGCCTTCAAAAAAAGATCCAGCGAAAGCAACAGGCAGAATTAAAAGAAAGATAAGAATGATTGAAAGCGATTTACGCATCAAATTATTGAAGAAGAACAGTATTTATTGGTAATGTTGCTACTCAAGAAAAGTGGTTTTAAAATTCTCCAAGGGTTTTCTGCTTCTTTCCTACTTTAACGCCTGCAACGTTTTGATACGTTGACCAGGAATGACGAAAAATCTCAGGATAATCCTTCCAATGTTCTTTCAAAAACTTCTGTGTGATAGGATCTGCAGGATAACCAGAGCCAAATTCAATGGTATACTTTTGTTTAATTTTCTCAATTTCCATATCTCTGGTTACTTTCGCCAAAATAGAAGCTGCGCCCACAATAGGATGGTTCAAATCTGCCTTCCACTCACAAGAGATCTCCGTTGCAACAACAGTCTTACTCTGTAAATACCGAGTAAAATTAGGAATATTCGTACTAGGACAATCCACAATGATCTTATCTGCCTTTAACGCATTAATAATAGAAGCCATCGCATCTGCTTCAAGAAAATTCAGATTCGTTCCTGAAGAAAGAACAGCGGCATCAATCTCCGCAGGACTTAATTTAACGATTTTAAACAGCTTAAACTTCCCAATAATCTTCTGATAGATTAAGGTACGTTGATGCGGTGTTAATAGCTTTGAATCTTTCACGCCAATCTCTTCTAAGAAGGGCAAATCTTTCTCAGCGATACTAATCCCTGCAAGAACCATTGGCCCAATAACAGGTCCACGTCCCGCATCATCGCATCCAGCAAGAAATACCATCTGTTCAATCACCTCTTTACCCTTTTAAAGATTATGGGGGAATATTTTTAAAGACCAACATAAGAGAACAAGGATGCAGTTTCAAGTGCAGAACGGTCAAAAAGAGGCGGTAGTTTCTTGTGAAGGAGAATTTCAGCAATTTCAGATTGATTATGCGAAAGCATTTTCCAATGTGTTAAAGAAAATAAAGAAAACCTATGGCGCGTTTCCTACAGGTGAATCTCCAGTCACAAAATTCACGTTAAAATTCAATAACGGAGAAAAAGAGGAAATCAGTGTAGAAGAAGAAACAATCTTACATCTTGATCTTAAACCTCTAAAAGATATCCGTCCAGAAAAATATCAAGAGTACATTGAATATATCTATGCAACAGAACTCTATCAAGGGATTGCACACTACCATCATCAAGAACAAGAAATCAGAAAAGAACTACAAGAAAAGATAAAAGCAGAAGAAGATGAAGTTAAATCCACCAGAAAAATCTTAGAACGAGCGATTGAGCTGATCAAAGAACATAAAAATAATCCAACAAAAGAAATCGGAGAGAAGAGAATTCAATACTTCAACACATATTTTTTCGATAAGTTTCATGTGCTCTTAGAAGAGATGGGCGTCTCCGTTTTAGCAGCAGAGATGAAAGATTACACCTATTTTGATGCAATTGTCTTCGAAGAAAAAAAGGATTTAATCGAGCTCAAAGAAACACTCAAAACAATTCAAGAATGCAAAAAACAAGGAATAGAGTATGCAGAGATCTTAGAATTCACAACGCTCTACGAATTCATGCCATTACGTATCCTTCCCTACAACGTCCTATTCGCAGATCGTATCAGCAGATATCGGGTTCCATCAATAAAAATCATAAAAGACTTTGAACAAGCCATAGAGACAACGGACATTAAAGTCAGATTCGCTTTTAAAAAATTCTGGAATCAATGCAAACAACTCTTCAATCAAGAGCAAATTAAACACGGAATCTTTAAGATGGAAATTCAACATCACCTCTATGATGCATTCTATCTCGATCGTGCGTATGAGACGTACACAACATTAAAAGAGCAAAGTACAAATTTAGCAAATCTCTACAGAAAAGACGTCTTTACAAAAGCTTAATGATGGAACGTCTGGAAAAAGAGAAGCACTAAATCAATAATAAAAAAGAGCGCAATTAAGATTTCTAAAAACATCATCCGTGCATTTTGTTTTCGGTCATATAATGTTTTATACAAATGTTCTAATGTTCCCAATTTCTGCCGCACACTTTTCTTCCAACGATCTAAATAAAAACGCGTCGCAGTAACATTATAGATTTTAGCAAGATACAAATCACCGACAAGTTTCAAACTATTCTCCACTTTTTCAATCACATCTGCAACATCTAAACGCACTTGACTTAAGGTACGCAACATTGAATTACTCACATGGCGTCGGTTCAGATCCTCATAGGCTTTATCCAACACACGATCTAAAAATGCATCATACGCGCGTAATTCTAATAATTCAATAACACCATACTCAAGAATATCAAGCACATCATAGCCTTGTTGCGGATCATATAAGAAAGCAGCATTCCAGTCAACAATCGTGATATCATGCTCATAATACGTGATGTAATGTTTTAGACTATCTGTCTTTTCATCCGTACTCAAAATACTTTTCTCACTTTTTAACACTTGCACTAAAAAATCTTTATGCTTTTTGAGAAGTTCTTCGCCCTTAATCGGTTTGTTAAATTCATGAACAAAAAAGACAGCGTAATCCTGCCATGCATCTTCCATCGGGAAAGGATGTGGAACAAGGGTATGGTGAATACTCTCTTTCACTTTATTCATATATCCACGAGCGAATTGTTCGATCTTTGCGTTCTCAACAGTTTTTTTACTTAATTGAATTAATGCATCAGATGAAAGATTGATTAATGGAAACGAAATACGAACGGTAATCACGCCAAAATCATAGAGTTTAACTGCACATTCGACATCAGTATTCTCAAAGCGCTGTGTTCCAAAATTAATATGCAAGGGCGGTTGTCGATATTGCAAATATGCGGGCGTTAATCGTGTATACCGCAAAGATGTTTTCTCAGGGGTTGTCCCTACAACAGTTTCAATTTTATCTAAGAGAATACCATCGCTAATATCATAACAATAGTACAATGAAAGATACCCCTTTTTAATCTGTAACTGCATAAGGCATTCCCTTGAAGAGAAGTATAAATAGGTTTCGAACAGAAGGGTAAGACTTTTAAAAGTTTTGACGTAGACAAAAACATGGAAAGAACAGTAAGAACGATTGAAGGCATTCTTATCAGAGCGAATCCAGGAATACTTGAGATTAATCCTCATGCAGAAGTCACCAGAGATACGGCGAATGCAAGATCGGTATCCTACGATGCTGCAAAATCTGTTCGAGTTAATCTACCTACAGATGCTCACCATTGGACATTACTGAGAGCACTTGATCGTATTGCCTTTGTTGAAGGTGAAACAACAGAAGAAGAACGAACTCCAGACAGTTATAGTATTAGAACGTATAAAACGCTCGAGGTAAGAAATCTCGAGACAGGAGACATGGCACAGGATCGCAGATTGAAATTTACAAATACCGGTAAAGTACTTTATCGAAGCATCGTTGAAGGAAAAATGGAAGGATTCCATCTGTATGGCGCAATTGCAAAAATAAATGCAGAATTAAAACTTCGAGAACTAAAAGCTGCACGACATACATCAATAACAATCTATGACGCTGAAAGACTACTAGATATAAAAGATGTAATTGGGAATAATGTTCGTGTCACGCAAGAACTCTGGAATCATGGATTCTCAAACTTTCAAGAACGAGAATTGCTCCAGCGAATTACCGATTTAGAAACAGGAAGAAGGTACGAAGTCGGTGTGCATCCTTCCGGAATGACCGCAAGAAAATTTGCACGTTGGAAACAGTACGCAGCAAAGATAGCAGAACAATAAATCCTACATTTTAAAGTATAAACTTAAAAATTCTTTGTTCTTACGTTTGATATGATTGGTCAAAAATATCATGAAGATATTGCACGTTGTCGATATATTGGAGAACTTCTCAACCAACGTTGTCGAGGCATCACGCGAGAACAATATGGTGCGCTTGCACATCTCCATTCCCTGTACTCAGGTCTTGTCCCCGGCACCAGTCTTCTGTTGATCCGTCTCTACACCAGAGAAGGGCCGTCACCACGAGAAATCTCTTCAGATTCAACAAATCATCCAAAGTTTAAAGGAACGGCACATCTCGAACGCCTTTCTATTTTCTATCATCTCATCCATATACCCCAAGAAGATGAAATTGTGCTCACCACACAAGAAGTAAATCCCGCATTCGTTTATCCGCCACCTGAACGTCAAGAGTTAAGTGATCTTTTTGAGAAGCATTCATTGTATCTTTGATTCACGACGCTCGCGTCAGACGGGCGCATGGTTTTTAAACAGATTTTTCTATATACCCTTATGGATACAAAAATAGATCTTTTAGAATTAATTAAGGGAAAATACACCTATCCAACATGGTCTACGGGAACACAATACAAATTATGTGCAGAGATCATAACCCCAAATACGATTCAGCTTTACTACTCTATAAGTAAGAGTATCATGAAGAAAAGAAAGCAAAGAATATTCCCAAGATACATTCATTTAACACCTGGGCTATGCTGGGCATTGGGTTTCTTTAAGGGTGAAGGATTAAGTAGTCTTAAGAGTAGAGGTTATTATCGAGTAAATATTACCAATAAAAATCCAGTGCATCTAAAAAAAGTTTTAACTGAATTCGAAAAGGCTGCGCTCTTACCAAAAGAGAATATTAAGGGAAGATGTTTTCAAATTCATCATTTTATGAATGATCCAATAACAGTAAAAAAATATTGGGCAGAAAAATTAGGATTTCCAGAAGAGTTGTTTTCAGTAATTGATTATAATCACAACCTAAAAAGAGAAGGCAATGGGGTTTGTCATTTTGATTTAAGTGAAGTTTTACTAAGAAGGGTTCTTGATTTGCTCAATGAAAAAATAATAAAAGAAAAATAGCGGGGGTTGGATTTGAACCAACGACCTTCGGGTTATGAGCCCGACGAACAAATAGGTACCTTTTAAGGTAACTCCTAGTTGAACGGGCTTTGAAGGCCCACTGTTCTACCCCGCTGAAATTCCGAAATCCAAGAGTTTATTTAAAGGTTTGCATAGAAAAGAATTTATAAGTCATAATCATGTTAATCATAAAATGACCTTTCTAAATGATTTACGAACACGCTTCTTCAAAACAAAAAAGTATAGAGTGAATGGCAAAGAAATTATCATTGTTGATGAATCAAAGATGGATGAGGATCTTAAAAACCTAGTAAGAGAAAGTATTGTCAACTTTTGTAAAACTGAGAAAGTCGTTAGAGAGATTCCGAAAATCAGTTTTCAATTAACTGATCGTCTGCCATTTGGAAGTAATTCGGATGCATGGGTAGATCCAGCTAATTTAACAGTCTATCTCAGTTTACCTCCTCTCCGAGTATACGATCAAAAAAAAGAAAGTGCATTAATCACCGAACATCTGAATTCAACATTGCAGCATGAGTTAACACATGTTTGGCATGAATTCTCAAGCAAATCGATTGGAAGATTTACAAGATCCGCAGAAAAATTACAAGAGGCGTTAAAAAAGACAAAGTCAGCCCAACCTTTTACCTCATTTTATAGAAAATTTTTCAATAATTCACCATTACGTACAGCGTTTCACGATTTCTTTCGATATCTTGTTATCGAAGGATTAGCCCAATATAATCAAGTTAATCGATTTGAGAAGAGAGAATTGAAAGAATTTTTTTTAAGAACATACAAAGCAAGTACTGAAGACGCCAAGAGCATAATCCAAGAGTGGAACGATACAAAAGAAGGAAAAAGATCAAGAATATTTCCCCTGTTAAAAACAGGAGGGTACACAATAGGATACCACATTATCTCTTCCTTACTCTATTTGAATTCTGAATTAACAATTAAAAAAATAGCAAAACAAGAAGTATTCAAGGTTATCCAAACATATGAATCACTAATGATTGCGAAGGGATATCAGCCCATCGTTTCAATAACCAGTGGAAAGGGGATTATTGATTATCAGAGAATCTTAAGAGAATTAAAAGAAACTTTTCCTGAACAAGTCTTGAAAGAAGGATAATCAATACGTCTCAATCCCTAATCCAGTGATGCGGGAAAAATCTTTGACATTCCTCGTTACGACTTTTTCTTTTCTCATTAAAGCAATCCCACCAATCATACTATCAATGGGACCAATGGCAGATCCTGCTTTCAAGAGCGTTCCATCAATGTCGCCAGCTTTCTCAGCAGCATTCTGTTCGAAAGGAATAATCATCTGACCTTGGAGGAGGTTCATAATCTTTGTGCGTTCTTGGATTGGTTTTGTGCTTCTGGCTAAACCGGTGAAGAGTTCAAAAATCGTAGGGGTCGTAATCAGCAAAGGTTCACCTCGGCGTTGTAAAGAATGAAGACATGCAATCGCTTCGGCATCATGATCCATAAGATCAATAAGAAAAGAAGTGTCAAGAATCATTGGAATCGTACCGAATTTTTTTCAAGAGATTTGCTCAATCGTTTTCTCGTCTCAGAGATAGATTTTCGGAGCGATGCAGCTTCTTCATGGGTAAGGACACCAACAAGATCAAGTAAGGAATGTTTCTTTGTTAATAAGTTGATAATCTCACTAAAACTTTCGTTGTGTTTTTTTAAAGATGCTAATCGCTCATATGCTTCAGTCGTAATAGAGATCGTTTTTGTGGCCATATCTGTGTATATATGTGTATGCACTTTATAAATGTTCTGGTAAGAAAGGCGAAAAATCTCCAAGAGAGTTGTGGAAGAAGGATATTAGTAATATTACTACTATTAAATGATTAAAATAAAAAGGTTTATAAAGTTCCATCCTCTATTGTTCTTTAAAAGAAGTCCCCAAACATGGATCGAAGAGATTTTTTAAAAAAAGCAGTAGCAGTCAGTTTTCTAGCGATAGCACCCTCAGTACAAGCACAAGAAAAAAGAGATCTATCACTGCTTGAAGAGTTAGTAAATGGGTATGGTTTCCCCGTAGACGATGCATTACTCCAAGGATATAGTCCCAAAGAAAATTATAAAGCAAAATATGAAAAGATGGCGCAAGAGGTTGCCAATCTTGAGATGATTAAATATGAACGAGAACATGCATTAGGCAATAATACTTGGGAGACTGCAGATTTTCGATTGTATGGGTTGGATGAAAAAAATCAAAAATTTCGTCAGGTATCTGTCGCGCTTCTCGATCTACGATATGTTGATTCACATGGTAGCATTTGGGCAGATACGTTTATCTCCTACGATCAAGGATGCGAGGTTTACAAAATAGATTATAAAATCGCTGCAGGAAAAGGCAGAAGCATGCCCGTCCGGGGAACATCTGAAAGAATAAACCAAGCTTTCTACGCCGCAGTATTTTTAACAAAAGTCCCCTTTGCTGAATTTACAAAAAAAGATGCAGAATGGAGAGCAAAACCCTGGCTTGTTCCCCAAGTCGCACCAAAAAAAGAACGATATCCAAATCCAATCGATCCGAAAACAGGAGAACTGATTTATTATGGTGAAGATTGGTGTACGCCGTGTAAGGCAGTAAGTAGATTTTTAGTAGATCAGAAAATTAAATTCAGAGAACGAGAATCGTTTGACGCGTATCACGATCATACTCCAGGCCATTCCGGTGGTAGTCCATTTATGTTTGATCACGGAAGACAAATCTTAGGAAGTCTCGATATCATCGCAAAAGTCAAAGAACTCTACGGAATACAATGACACCAATTAACTTCAAAGAACTCAAAGAAGTAGAAAAGCAAGTCCTCAAAGGGATTAGTTTAATCTTTCCAAATATCGAACCAAAAACCATCGCAGGTTTTGATGTAAGCTTTTTTGAAAATAAAGCAGTCTGTTCTGTGGTTGTTCTCGATCTGAAAACATTAGAAGTTTTAGAAAAGAAACACACGGTAAATGAAGAAATTATGCCCTACAATCCAAATATATCTGTCTTTCGAGAAGCGCCTCCGATTATTGAAACCTTAAAACAATTAGAAAACCAACCCGATACTTTATTGATTGACGGTGCAGGCGCATTACATGCGAATAAAGCAGGTGTTGCAAGTTATGTCGGTGTCCTCGTTAACAAACCAACGATTGGCTTGATGAAAGAATTGATGCATGCACGATTAGAAGAAGATAAAATCATGGTGAACAATGAGCAAAAAGGAACTGCAGTTCGTTTACGTCCCTTTGCAAATCCAATTTATATTACTCCAGGTCATAACATGTCCATGGAAAAAGCAGTAGAACTGGTGAAACAAGTTGCAGGGGAAAATAAATTACCATTACCGTTACATTTAGCGCATAAAATAACGATTCAAGTGAAGAAAGAATTAAAAGAATTAAGGGGAGAACAAGAAAATGGAAAAAACAAAAGTCGTCTTTAATAGATCAGGAGAGGTAGGGAGATATTGGGGATATACTGCTTGGTACGCTACATCTGCAAACAGATCAATGACTGCAGAACTCATTGATGGAAATTATACCATATTCGGACCAGGAGATAAACAAAAGACAGTCCCCTACTCTACAGAAGCAGCGACGCAGATTGATGCGATGATGAAAAGAACCATGCGAGAAGAAGCACAGAAATTAAGTGAACGATTTCATACTACCATCGATGATTTTTTAGAAATAGAACAACAACATGGACAATAATCTCGAAGCTTTTTTCGCAAACAGTGCAAGAGTCAAAGCAGAAGTAGAAGCTGATCCAGAACTTAAACAAAGAATTAGATCTATTTTTCAAACAGGAGAAATAACCGACTTTGGAACTGATGCACACTATACTCAAATTCAACCATTACGGTTAGGATTCAAACGTCGTGGAAATCAAGGCATCGGCGAATTAGCAATGACTGCAGATCTCTACGCACCTGACATTCCAAGTTCTTCATTTGCGGTCCTTGTTGAAGGGACTGCCCCAAGCAGAGGAGATAATATGGTTGCGTATCTCGTCCAAGATTTTGGTGATGTTTATGATCTACGTTCAGATGATCCTCGTTTCTCTCAACCAGACATTGTGTCTATTCTTAATCAGATTAGTGCAAAAGGATACAACTTTAGAGAACCAGAATGTGCATTCGGATACACCGGTCAAGGGGTAGTACTGCATGACCTTGATAAAAAAGCAATGTCCTTTCAACAAGCAAGTGAAGTAAACAAAGGGATCATGCATGGTGAAGGCGAATTCGCACGTTTAGCTGCAATTTACGAACGTTTCAAACAACCAGAATATCGTCTTGTTCTCTAAATCAGTAAATTCAAGAAAGCAAAGTTATTTAAAAAACGTAACAGGAAAGAACACGATGGAAAAAGAGTACAGAAAAATAAAGCTCGGTCCTCTTTCGACATCAGATCGTGAACTGAAAGATCTTCTCAAAGCCTGGTTAATTATCTCCATTGCATTCGGATTAGTCTTAAGAAAGAATTTCACCAGTACTTGGATGAGTTTTGTCATCGCAGCAATCGCAGTTGGTTCAGGATTTTTACTCCACGAATTAGCACATAAAGTCGTTGCACAACGCTATCATTATTTTGCAGAATTTCGAGCATTTGATGAAATGTTATTCTTAGCGTTAATGATGAGCTTGTTTGGCGTTGTCTTCGTCGCACCAGGCGCAGTTATGATCTTTACAGAATCCATTCAAAGAAACAAAAATGGAAAGATTTCAGCTGCAGGTCCAGCAATGAACTTTATCTTAGCAGGATTATTTTTTCTCGTAGCAATCACCACAACCGGATTCTTAAAAATTGTAGGTCAATACGGCTTCCAAGTCAATGCATGGTTAGGCTTATTCAATTTAATTCCGGTCTGGAACTTCGACGGAGCGAAAATCTGGCGATGGAATAAAATAGTCTGGAGTGGAATGGTTATTATAGGGCTACTCTTCGTATTTATCATCTGAGGTGAAAAAAACAAAATGGTATTAAAAGAACAACGAGTCGGGGTGTTTGTCGATGTACAAAATATGTATTATTCAGCACGACAGCATCACAGCTCAAAAGTAAACTTTAAAGAAATTTTAAAAGACGCAGTGCAAGGAAGAAAATTGATTAGAGCAATCGCCTATGCAGTCAAAGCAGGAGAGAAAGAGGAAGCTTTCTTTCACAAAGCATTAGAATCAATTGGATTCGAAGTCAAATTAAAAGAACTTCAAGTATTTTACGGTGGCGCAACCAAAGCAGATTGGGACATTGGCATCGCGATGGACATGATTGAATTAGCAGCACGATTAGATGTATTAATCTTAGTTTCTGGCGATGGAGATTTCATCCCCTTAGTAGAACACGTCAGACGAGCACTAGGCTGTAGAGTCGAAGTAATGGCATTTGGAAAAAGCACCAGCGCAAAACTACGTGAAGCAGCAGATGACTTTATTGATCTCGACATGAATCGACGGTACCTCTTGAAAAGCATATGAAAGAGCGTTCCTGTGGTGCAGTCATCTTTCGAAGAGAAGAAGGAGAGATAAAAGTCCTTTTACTCTTTCGAAAAGCCCACGATCATTTCAAGGCATTGTGGGACTGTCCACGTGGTCAAGTAGAAGCAGGCGAAGAAGAACAAGAAACTGCTGCGCGAGAGATTCAAGAAGAGACAGGATTAACAGATGTAAACTTCTTACCGAATTTTCGAGAAAAAATCTCATGGTTTTACACCAAAGAGAAAAAACGGGTCTTCAAAGAAGCAATCTATTATTGTGTCGAAACAACAGAAGAAGAAATTCGGATCTCAGAAGAGCATCAAGATTACAAATGGGTCACGATTCCTGAAGCGTTAAAATTGGTACAATTCAAAAACACCAAATCAGTCTTAGAGAAAGCAGCGACCTATCTTAAAGTTACTCCTAAATAGAGACAAATAGAAGGAAATTAAAAGAATAAAACCCATTTATACACCCTATAAGCCTATTATAAGCCCAAAAGAAAGGTTTTTATAGCTTCATCCCTAAACCATCCTTATGTCAAGTACAGTCCAAAGTCCAAAAAAAGAAACCCGCTTAGAACATTCCGTAAGTGACACAGAAGTCTTACAAGCAATTCTCAAAGTTATCCAAAAATCAAAGAAATGGCAAGAGCACACCAAAGTCCATACAAACGCACAACTCCATTTACTCGCAGCTCCAGGATTTGAAGTCACCGCAATTGAACCATCCTTAGTATTGAAAACCCAAAAACAAGAAATAAAAAAAGAAGCAACAAAACTGGAACAACCAACATATACAACCCTACAAAAACAAGCAGATCCAACAATCCAACCATTAATCTACGGAGATTCGAAAGCAGGACCCTCAATTACTAGCATGTACGGAACAAGCGGAAATCAAAATTTCTCCTACCAACATGAACATCAAATGAATGGTATGTACGGAAGTAATAATCCCAACGCGATGGTCATCGCAGGGTGTCCATGTGGATTAGTGTTAGAATTCGCAACATCTAACGGAAAAGTTGCAGAGAAAAAAGACAGCGGGACAAATCCAATGTATTCTTTTACACATCAATATGGAAACGCAGCCCCTTCAGGATATCAATCTCAAAGTTCAGGATACAATTCTAAAGCAACAGCAACGCACGGATTCTAAATGAACAGAATTTTCTATCACGGAACAATAACAAGTGTGATTGGAAATATTGTCGAAGCAGGCGCATTGCTTTCCCCATTAGAAGTAAAAATAGATCTTATCAGAAAACGATTTCCCGAATTTAACGAAAAAGAACTCGAAAGAATGGCATTAGCGATTGCAAGAGAAAAAGCAGGTGAGTATGAAGAAGAACATCGTTTAAAATGTGTTTCACTCACAGCAGATCTTACCCTTGCAGCAGAACATGCACCACTCTCTTCAGGAATCATTTTAGGATTAGAATACTCTGATGAATGGAGAGATGCCACCATGCAAAAAGGAATTGGCAATGAAACAACGTTTTATATCCCAAGACGAGTTGACATTACTCCTTTAAAAGAAGTCTATCTCAAATCAGATAATCCCTTGCTTGTTGAACTGATAAAAGACGGAACACGATTAGGGAAATACCCCCATGCAGAATTTTTTTTATGGAACAATGGAACGAGGAGAAAACTATAAATAGCCTAGACTATGCTCTCGAATGCATGACAGAAAAACCATACAAACTCCAATTTGATCGCATCGGGTGTATTGGTGCAGCAGCGTGTGCAGCAGTCCATCCAAAACGCTGGATCATGTCTCCCAAAGATGGTAAAGCAGATTTAGTCGATGGAAAACCGATGCAACAAGAAGGATGGTTTGAAACCGACATTCCCGCAGAAGAACTGGCGTTAGATATTGAAGCAGCAAAAGCCTGCCCTGTTGCCGTTATTCTCTTAATCAAAAAACAAAACGGTGAAAAAATAAAATTATAATCTTGTACACGAAAGAACATTCTTTTCAATCGTAAATTTGACAGGTAAAAATTTCTCAATCAATGCGATATTCGTCTTCAAATGCTCGGTAATCTCAGCAATCACAAATGATCCTTGCTTAGCTAATGCTAAATACAAGACTAATTGATCTGTCGTAAACGGATCAATTGTCGCAGTGCTATTCATAATCTGCAACAGGTGTCGAGCACATTCTTTTCCAATCATTTCAGCAGGTTTTCGTTGTTCTCCTAAGACCGTCCATCCTAATCGTGTCTGTTCATATTGCGCAAATGCATGGAGATAGCATCCCGTACATAGAGAATGCACAACATTAGAATACTCTTGTAAGATTCTATCTCGAGGAAAGTCTTGTTTAAATCCATCTAATAATCGTTTCCCAACATCACGTTTTTGTAAATCTTCAGAACAAAAAGAGAAAACATTCGTTTCCAGAAATTTTCCCCGTTCAAGGAGGTGAATGGGTTGTATTCTTTTCACCGGTGAAACCTTAAATCGAATTTTCCCACCACCTTTCGGAGCAAATCCTTCTTGAAGTAATTCAAAATTAATCTTAATACCCATTTTTTGTAAGTGCCAGAAGAAAATCTGTTCTAAGTCAAACGCAGAAGGTGCAAGCGGATTCGCAGTGCCACCAGTAATAGTAATCTCACTTGGTTGATCGGCAAAGAGCAGTGCAGGCAAGAGTGTTTGTAAAACTAAAGTTGTAGAACCTGCAGTTCCAATATCAAAATAATAGGTTCCACCATGAATGGATTTCGGAGTAAATTGTAACGTCGTCGAATGTAAAACTCCCCCTTCAACATCTGCAGTACAAACATGCTTCATTGCTTCAACGCAGGTTAAATGTTGAGGTTGTAATCCTGGTTTCTCTCGTTTGCCACGAATGTTGGTCAACGTAAACGCTTGTCCAGTAACCACAGAAAGGCTCAATGCAGAGCGTAAATACTGGCCACCAGCGTCACTCCCATCTAAAATGATCATCTTCTCTACAGAGAAAACGGAATATTTAAGAGTTCTGAAAAAAAAGAAAGAGGATGTCCCCCTTTCCTATCATCGAGATTCATGCAGAGTCCCATGAAGAGTTCGGATATCTTTTAGGAAAGGCAATCAAAAAGAAGATTCAGATAATTGTAAAAAAAGTGCTTGCAGATGCAGCAAAACGAAATAAAATAACCATAAAAGAAATCCTGAGGAGAACAGATCTCTATCTCCCGTATGCCCAACGCTACTTCCCGCAATATGTACAAGAGATTCGAGGGATAGCAAAAGGAGCGAACGTTTCCTTTGAAAAAATCTGGGCAATTAATATTGAAGAAATCGTTTTCGATGATTTTCTTGAGCATTGTAGTACCATCGTCCAAAAAGAAGGGAATGGATTTACGGTCTTTCACAACGAAGATTTTGAACCCATCTTCAAAAAACATACTGTTATCCTCAAAGGATCAATTAAAAAAACAAGTTTCATCAGTTTAGTCTTTGCAGGATTAGTTCCCGGTTCATCAGTCAGCAGAAATAATTTTGGTTTAATTCAAGCAATCGATTCAGTCCATCCCAAACTAACGTTAACAGGAATCCCAAAAAATATTCTTGCACGAGCGATCTTAGAAGCAGAAACGATTGAAGAAGCAATTCACATCTTAAACCATCCTGCACGCGCATCAGGTTATAATCATATTTTACTTCAAGGAAATAAGGCAGTCAACATTGAAACAAGTTCAACAAAAGTCAATGTCCAAGAAATAAAAAACGTCTTTATCCATACCAATCATTATCTTTTAGGATTAAAAGATCGCTATCCCATGCCACTTTCAAAAGAAAGATACAAACAATTAACAAAAGGGATGCAAAACAAAATCCAATCCCGAGAAAAAATAATTGAACTATTAAGTGCACATAAAAACCCCCCTATTTGCCATCATAATCTAAAAGATGGAATTACAATTGCATCGCTTGCAGCAAGCACGAATAATCAAACACTCCTCATAACATCGGGCAACCCATGTACAAATAAGTATCTTCCCTATAGCTTTATTAAGGAGTAAAAGAAAAAAAAGAAAATGAGTCTGATTAAATCCATTATTGGTCTCGTCCTTCTTGGTCTCGTAGTAATGTTCATCGGATACAAATTTGATTTAACCTACACCGGCAGAGTCGTCCAAGATGGATGGAACACTCAATTCGCAGTAACCCATTTACCTGAAGTCCAAGATCAGTATAATTCTCATGTAGACAATATCCCCAACTTTGCAAAAACCTTACTCAATAATGAACGCGTGAATGTTGAAATTGAACAACAAGATAAAAGCATTAAGAAACTGCATTTCATTGTTCAAGATGGAAAAATCGCAAATCTCTCAGAAGGAGAAGATCTTAACCCAACATTAAAGGTTTGGACAACCGAAGCGACGATTGATGAAATCGCTGCAGCAAAAAATCCAGTAAACTCCTTACAGCAAGCGATGGCAAATGAAAAAATTACCTACAAATCCTTAGCATTTACAACACAATTAAAGGTAGGCATTGGAAAACTGGTCGTAAAAACATTAGGGTTGTGGAAATAATGGCCAATGAAGAAAAAATAGGGTATCATAAAGGCTGTTTAGCGACCTTAATGAAAGAACGTGAAGAATTATCCAGAATGGTCGGTGTGGTTGAGCAAATTATGGTGATGCACATGAATGCCTTAAAAGAATTAGGCGTCCAAATCCCCACAGAGCAACCAAAAACACCAGAACGAAAAGCTTAAGTAAATAACAACAAAAGAAACATGATGGTCCTCGAAATACTCCAAGAACATCCCGTCTATACTGCGCTTGCACTCATGGGAATGTTTATTCTCTATTACTTCGTCTTTGGCAGAAAAACTGAAGAACTAGTCAAATTAGAACAAGAATATCAAGAAGTTCTCACCCTAGATCAATACCGTGTTAAAGGGCAGTTTGAGTAGAAAGATTTAAAAAGAATCCGCCTTTTCCTTGGGTTTATGATTATTCCCGTTTCTTGTTTCTCATGCGGACGACCAGTTGGTCATTTATGGGAAGAGTACAAAGAACGTGTTGCAAACGGCGAATCCATGAAAAAAGTCATGGACGAATTAGGTGTAGAACGCTACTGCTGCAGAGCATTATTTATGGGTCATGTTGATTTATTAGATACGGTTGCGAAATTTAAGAAAGCATAATCTCTTTAAGTATTTCTATTGCTTATAGAAGATGGAATCAATTGTTATTGCAGGTTGTGTCATTCTCGAAGGAGATCAGTTAGTAACACTAGAACGGATTTCTCCAAATTGGTATGAACTTCCTGGCGGAAAACAAGAGCCAGGGGAATCACTTGAGCAAACCGCAATGCGAGAAGGGATAGAAGAACTTGGATCTCGAATACAGATTATTGGGTATCTCGGCGGTTCACATTTCTATTACGATCGAATGGATATAACGAGTCATTGGTATCAAGCCAGAATACAAGAAGCACCTCGGGTAATGGAACCCCAGAAATTTTCTAGTCTTGCAAGAATCCAACTCCGTCTTCGGCAAGATCATGCAATCTCTCCCAATCTTCATTGTTTTTTACAAGAGATAGAACGCGGAACAATAAAATTAAAATAAGGATCATTCTCTTCTCAAGGGATGCGCGACAATATTTGGTTACATCAACGTCTCGAACAGATCTGGCAATTACTCTTTACAGAAGTTGAAAAAAAGAATAATGTAACTATCCGCTTCAAAGGAAAATGGAAAAATAAGTTTGGACATATCAAACGTTTAAAAGATGGGAGTAGTGAAATCGTCATCAATCATTACTTCCAACAAGAACATATTCCCGAATACATTGTTGATCTAACCATTGCACATGAATTAGTCCATTACATGCATGGCTTTAACAGCCCCCATCCGAAACTGTACAAACATCCTCATGCAGGAGGTATCGTCGATAGAGAATTAAAACGTCGAGGCTTTGGACATTTATTAAAACAAGAACGAGCATGGATCAAATCTGACTGGCGTCCCTTTCTCGAACAACTCAATAAGAAACAAAAAGTCTACATCGCACGACAGCGTTCAATCCTTGACGTCTTTTTTCGCTAAGGGGAATTTACTATACTTCTTACACGTAAAACAATAATAAATCACATTCCCTTTATTGAGACGGACGCGATAATTGGTGCCACGAAAATAGGTATTACAGTGCTTACAGAACTGTCGTTTCAAAGAACGTGGAAAATGTAAATTAATATGCATCGCTAATCGTCGTGATTTCTTCACAAAGCGATCTGCATGCTTGGGTTCTTTTTTTGCACGTAAAAACAAGGCGGCAATCTCCGCTTTAACAGAAGACACAGAAGGTTTGATTTTCTTCATATATTCTTAAAGATCCAAACCTTTAAAAGTTTTTAGCCTTTTTTGCCCCATAATGACATCAAGGATACCAGGGTTTGCCAAAAAGACAATCGAGGAACGAGTAGCTGCTGCAGCAAAATTCGCTAACTTAACACTAGAACAAATCCAACAATTGATTACAACGCCAAACCAAGCAGATGCAGAAAAACTATTAGAATGTAGTATTGGCTGGTTAGGAATTCCCTTAGGCATTGTGCCAAATGTTCTAGTAAATGATCACGAATATCTTGTTCCCTACGCAATTGAAGAACCCTCAAACATTTCTGGTCCAGCAATGATTGCAACCCTCGTGAGAGATGGGGGTTCTCTAAATGCACATTACGCAGGATCATTCATGACAGGTCAAGTACAACTGATCAACGTTCCCGATCTGCATCGCGCAAAATTAAAAATACACGATCAACGAGAAACACTCCTAAACTATTTGAGAGTATGTGAAGCAGATTCAGAGATTAACAAAGCAGGTGGCGGTCCAAAAAAACTCGAAGTAAAGATGTATGAAGAAAATGATGAAGGGTTTTTAGTAGTCAACGTCGAATTTGATACGAAAGAAGGATTAGGTGCAGGATATATCACCAGAAATATGCAACAGTTACGCGAGCAACTAGAAGAACTCAGTGGCGGAGAAGCAAATGTCGAAATTCTTTCTAATGACGCTCCAAAAAGAGTCGTGAATACAAGCATCTCAATTCCAATTGCATTACTCAAACGAGAAAAAGAAGGAGAAAAAATCCGTTCTGGTGCAGAGGTCGCAGATCGGATTGTCCAAGCATACCATTTCGCAAAAATGGATCAACAACGTGCAGTAACCTACAATAAAGGAATTATGAATGGAATGGATGCAGTCTTAACAGCAACAGGAAATGATACGCGGGCACAAGAAGCAGCAGCGCATAGTTATGCAATTGCAGCGGGAAACAATCGCTATAAACCATTAAGTCATTGGGCAACTGATGGAAATTATTTAGTCGGAAGAATGCGAATCCCGATCACCTTAGGAACGGTGGGGGGTATTACAAAATCACATCCCCAAGTGCAAGCGTGTTTAGCCTTATTAGGAAATCCGAAAACAGCAGAATTATCGGAACTCGTCGCAGCAATGGGCTTGATGCAAAATCTTGCAGCAAATTACACCTTAGTAACGAAAGGCATTCCAAGAGCACACGGCGGATTAAATTTATACAATCTCATGAACACAGCAGACATCCCTCCAGCATATCATCAACAAGTCTTTAAAGAATTACAACAATCAGGAAAACCCTCTGCGCATTTAGCAAGAGAAATTTACGAAAGAATAAAATAAGGGTGGGCAACTTTCCATGGTTCCCGTACGGAAGTACAGTACAACATGAAACGGAAACCTTCTTAACTTCCGAGTTCGAGATGAGATCGGGTGTTTCCAGGCTCCTATGGTCGCCCGATGGTGGGAACTTACTCCTCTTTAAAAATCTTTCTCGTTTTTAAAAAAATCGGTTAAAACCATAAACCAAAGCATTTATATTACATTAGTTACTAAGAAGTAATAACCATGCCAAACGATCCACCACAATTACCTCCAACAATGCCAGACAGAGTGCGTGAGCTTCAAGCAAATGAGGGACTTCAAGAACGAGTTACACTAATCAGAACAAATTTACAAGAATATGCAACGAATCAAGATCTCCCCTACAATCCACAAGGGTGTGCAGAGATGTGGCAAGCCTACGAATTAATGCGATTAGGATATACTCGTTCACAAATTGAAACAGCAGTTTTGCATGGTTCTAGAGAAGATGCTCGATTAAATCATCTCTTAATGATTGCACTGGACGAAGCGCAAGCAGAATATATCAGTGTCAAGAAGCGTGAATAATTAATCAGAAAGCGTATGTTCTTTTTTTTGGAGTAATCCAAGTTGTTCATCCAATTCTTTTGCCATAATACGAAGATCCTCAAACGTATGATTCAGATCTTTTTGCACTTCATCAATCAATGCTTGGAGATTATGAACTCTAAGATAATAATAATTCCCTTCAACTAAAACTAAACCAGATGCGATTAACTTCTTCAAATGGTGAATAACGGTAGCTCGGGTAATATTCGAACGTGCAGCCAATTCATCGCTCGTTAATCCCTTATTTTTTCTCGCAGCTTTAATGAGTTCAACAAAAATCCGAAAACAACTCTTTTCTTTATCTCTGTCTCCAAACAATCCTAACGATTGAGAAAGCCATTGTAATTCACTATTCACATCTTCATGCTGAGGTTTACGAATACGAGCAATCGTGATGCGAGTTAATTCGTATTGAACCATTGTTATACCCTGTTTAAGCCCTATAATCGGGCTCTGTTGATCTTATATCAACGGAAGTATATAAACCTACTGTCAAGAAGAATCCTCCAAAAGATTTAAATACTAAAGACACTAACCATATCTAGTTGATTTAAAGTAAACTAAAACAATCTCACAATGACAAAAAAGCCTGAAACTCCCATTGTTCCCGAAACCTTCACCAAAGAGTTAGAAGAACAAACACAACGCGTGGAAGAGTATACAAACCATCTCAGACGCCTCCAAGCAGAATTTGAGAACTACATGAAACGCGTTGATCGGGAGAAATCTGACTTCAGCAAATACGCACATGCATCGTTAGCGTTGAAACTCTTACCCATCGTCGATGATTTCGAAAGAGCAGTTCAAATTATGCAAAAAGAAGCAGACATCAAAACAATCAAAGAAGGAATTAGTATGATCCATCTTCAATTAAAAAAAGTCTTAGAAGAAGAAGGCGTCAAAGCAATCGAAACACACAATCAAGAAGTCGATCCATTCAAACATGAAATCATTGATGTCATTCCAAGCGACAAACCAGAAAATATCATTGTCCAAGAAATCCAAAAAGGATACATGTTCAAAGACAAAGTCTTACGAATCAGTAAAGTAAGAGTATCCAAAGGAGCACAAAAAAATGTGTAACCTCCACAAAATTAGCGGAATGCCAGGACATATGCACGGTCCAGGAAAAGTCAGAATGGATATGATGATGATCAAGCCAATGTTATATCAAAAAAGTGGGTACGGTGCAGCATCAGGATATACAGGAACTGTTTCCGGATATGCAACACCAACAGTACGAGAAAGTAATGCTTACGCACAAACAAGTGCACGAAGCCAATATACAAACAGACCCGTCTACGGGAATTAGGAGAAAAACACAATGACACAAGATTATCAACCAGGAAAAAACACACATGGAAGAGTACGCGTTGCCAGCGGCGGAGTTCAATATACAATGGCAGATGCAGTTGATATTGCCCATGTCGATCGAGCCACCGCAAGAGATCGAGAAGGAATTCTTGCACTTGCAGGAAAATACGGTTCACACAGCAATTATTTTTTAGGGGTTGCTCATCTCATGGCAATCTATCCAGGAATCCATATCCAAGAAGCTGAACAAACCTATGTTCATGAAATTGCTCCAAAAATTAAAGGAAAACAACACGTCACAGAATTATCCGATGAGGAGCAAGAAGTAATCTTGAATTTATTAAAAGGAATTGGAACAAGAAGTAGTGTTGATGCAAGAACTGCACACACGACTTTAGATACTATGATCGCACGTCTATCACGACACGGAGGAAAACAACAATGAGTAAAATTATCGGAATTGATTTAGGAACAAGTAATTCAGCAGCATCTGTTTTACAAGCAGGGAGACCAACCATTATCCCAAGCGCAGAAGGAACAAGCTTATATGGAAAAGCATTCCCAAGCGTGGTCGCGTTTACAAAGAACGGACAGATGTTAGTCGGTGAACCCGCACGTAGACAAGCAGTCTCGAACCCAGAAGGAACAATTATGGCTGCAAAGAGAAAGATGGGGACGAATTTTAAGTACAATATTTTTAACAAAGAGTACACACCCCAACAAATTTCAGCATTCATCTTACAAAAAATTAAGAAAGATGCAGAAGAATTCTTAGGTGAACCAGTTGCGAAAGCAGTGATTACCGTTCCAGCATATTTCGACGATAATCAACGTCAAGCAACAAAAGATGCAGGAACAATCGCAGGCTTAGAAGTGGTCAGAATTATTAACGAACCAACTGCAGCAGCATTATCCTACGGTTTAGATAAACAAGACAAAGAAGCAAAAATCTTAGTCTTCGATCTCGGTGGTGGAACATTAGATGTCACCATCATGGAATTAGGCGATGGAATTTTCGAAGTCAAATCCACGTCTGGTGATACACAGTTAGGTGGAACAGATATGGACCTTATTGTCATGAACTTTATCATGAAAGCATTTGAGCAAGAAACAAAAATTGACGTGAATGAAAATAAAACTGCAGTCCAGAGAGTAAGAGAAGCAGCAGAGCGTGCAAAAATTGAACTCTCCACAATGGGAGAAACAGAAATCAATTTGCCATTTATTCACGGTCAACATAATTTGAAAATGACCTTAACACGTGCAAAGTTAGAAGAGTTATTAGATCCAATCGTGCAACGTTGTAAAAAACCATTGTTACAAGCATTGAAAGATGCGAAGTTGAAAGCAGATGAAGTAAACAAAATTATCTTAGTTGGTGGTCCAACAAGAATGCCAATGGTCAAGAAATTCGTTGAAGATACCCTCAACAGAAAAGCAGAACGTGGTCTTGATCCCATGGAATGTGTCGCGATGGGCGCAGCAGTGCAAGGTGGAGTCTTAGCAGGAGAAGTCAAAGACATTCTCTTATTGGATGTCACCCCATTAACCTTAGGAATTGAAACCTTAGGTGGAATTCGAACGCCAATCATTCAAAGAAACACAACCATTCCAACGAAGAAAAGCCAAACTTTTTCAACAGCGGAAGACAATCAACCTGCAGTAACGATTAATGTGCTTCAAGGAGAACGTGAAATGGCTGCGGACTGTAAAGCTCTAGGAAAATTCGATTTAGTCGGTATTCCTCCAGCACAACGTGGCATTCCACAAATTGAAGTGTCCTTCGATATTGACGCAAACGGTATTGTCCACGTCACAGCCAAAGACTTAGGCACAGGCAAAGAACAATCCATTAGGATTACCGCGAAAGAAAAACTTTCCAAAGAAGAAATTGCAAAGATGCAACGAGATGCAGAGCAATACGCCGATGAAGATAAGCGCAAGAGAGAATTTGTCGAAGTCAGAAACGAAGCAGATGCCTTAGTCTACACCTTAGATAAACATGTCAAAGATATGAAAGGAAAAGTAGATCAAAAAGAACTTGATCATGTTGAAGTTGAGAAGGTAGCATTGAAGGAATTGTTGAAATCTGGTAGCACAGAACAAATTAAACAAAAGATGGAAGAACTCAACAAGAAACTCCAAGAGCTTTCTGCAAAACTCTATGAACAAGTCAAGAAGGCAGAAGACACAGCAAAAGATCACGAAGTCCCTGGAAAGAAATCCAAAGACAAAGTGGTCGATGCTGAAGTTGTTGATGGGGATAAATAAATCCCCTTTTTCTTTTTTTAAAAAACAAATGGAGAAAATCGAAATAAACTATGAACACGAGCTATTTACTATTGAGATCTCTAAAGAGAACAAATTCTATAAACTGAAACGCAAAGAACTTTTAGACTTACAGTCGATAAAAGAAGAACTGAAAGATAGAAAATTTCTAGTTAAGTATACAAAAAAATATAGTACACAAAATTTACAAAAAATAAGAAAAGACATTTTGAAAGAAGAGAATTTAAAATCAAGTGAGAAAGTATTAGAAAAAAATCTAGATTACAAAGAGCTTATCACAATAATTAACGATGATGAATGCGGTTTTATTAATGCGAAGGTTATTGATCCAGAGAATATTATTAGAATAGAATCTGAAGGTGCGTTTAATGTTAGTTTAATTGTGAAGGATCCAAATAAATATACGGAAGAATTAATTGATGTTTTTATAAAAACGTTTAATTATTTAAAAAATACTGAAAATTATGAAGAATTTATAGAACTATTAAGGATTGCATTAGAGGGGAAATGGAATATTATCGAGAATGAAGAGTTTCCAAGTACTATGCTCAAGTTTTATAAAAATAAAGACCTCATCAAATCAGTATATATCAAAGATAACTCTATAAAATTCGTCGATTTCGCCGAAGAGTATAAAAAATTAAAGATAAAAGATATTAAAGAAACATTGCAAAAAGTGAATGAAAATTTAAAACTAGCAGGGAAAGAAAATATAAAATTGGGGTTTAAAGAAAAATGAGTGATGATTACTACAAATTATTGGGCGTAAGCAAGAATGCTTCGAAAGAAGAAATTAAAAAAGCCTACAAAACCTTAGCGAAAAAGTATCACCCCGATGTCAATAAAGAAAAAGGTGCAGAAGATCAGTTCAAAAAAGTTTCTGAAGCGTATGCTGTCTTAAGCGACGATAATAAAAAAACACAATACGATCAATTTGGTTCAACAGGATTCCAACAACGTTATTCCCAAGAAGATATTTTTAGAAACTTTAACACCGAAGATCTAGGAGATTTATTCGGAAATAACATCTTCGATATGTTCTTTGGTGGTGGACAACGTCGAAGACATTCTGGCAGAGGAAGAGATTTACGGTTTGATATTACATTAAATTTCGAAGAAGCAGTCTTCGGAGTAACGAAAGAAGTTGAAATAGAAAAATTAGTTTCGTGTTCTTCATGTGACGGAACAGGCGCGGAAGATGGAAAAGTAACAACCTGTCCAGAATGTGAAGGCACTGGAGAACAACATGTTTCAAGAAGAACTCCTTTCGGAACCTTTACCCAAGTGGGCCAATGTGGTGAATGTGGTGGCGAAGGAAGTATTGCCAAAAAAGAATGTAAAGAATGCCACGGCAATGGAAGAAAAACAGAAGTAAGATCAATCAAAATTAAAATTCCAGCAGGTGTCGACACAGGTTCCCAATTAAGAGTAAGTAAAGAAGGAGAAGCAGGTGTCCACGGAGCTCCAGCAGGAGATTTATACGTCGTCATTCATGTCAAATCAAGCGATATGTTCGAACGACAAAAATACGAACTCTACTTAGACTTACCATTAAGTTTTAGTCAAGCAGCATTAGGCGATGAAATCAAAGTTCCGACCTTAGAAAAAGAAGTCACCTTAAAGATTCCTGCAGGCACACAATCCGGAACCCAATTTAGATTGAGTGGCAGAGGCGTTCCATACTTAGATGGACATGGTCAAGGAGATTTATTCGTCATTGCAAGAATCCAAACACCAGTCAGTGTCTCCAAAGAACAACGAAAACTCTTAGAAGAGCTCAAAAAATTAGAAGAAAAGAAATCATTACTAGACAGAATCAAAGACTTTGCGAAAGCCCGCTGGAAAGACTAAGCTTAAAAATATTTCTCTTATCCTAAAGAGAATGAATCCCGTTCTTCCACGAGAAGCACTTGAAGCAGCATTCAGGAACCCCGATCAATTTACAAAGAAAAGATTCAGAGCAACGAACGATGTGAGATTATTAGAAGTCGGAAGTTATCGATTCATTCTCAAGGAGTTTACAGGATTCGCAAGTTTAGCATGGGTATATTATGCTATGCGCGGGTATATCCCATCAGCACAATCTGCATCTTCTCGATGTAGTCAAGAACGAATAAAATTAACAATCGCCCAGCAGAAAGAATTGAATCTCACTCCAAGAATTTATGATGTTCGGGATTTAGCAATTGCAGAAGAATACATTGAAGGGGAAAGCGCACGATATAGTCCATCACGGGAAATCTGTATCGAAGCATTAGGGGATCTGAGAAAATTACACAATGCTGATATCCTGCATGGAGATCCTCATATTAAAAATTATATTGTCGGAAACGGGAAAAATGTCTGGGTTGATTTCGAATGTGACACGAGTAGACCAGGATATCATAAGGATAGAGATTTAGTCTGTCTTCTCAGATCAATAAGAAATTGTGCACCTTATTGTCCATTGCCAGCATTATCTGATTTTGTAAACGCGTATAGTCCGTCATACGAAAACTCAGCGGCAAATTCAATCGCAAACCTAGCAAGAAAGGTTGTCCTCCCAGAATTATTTTAAAAATGAGGAAATAACTTTCAAATATTCTTTATTTAATCCGCCTAAGCGAAATAAAATCACTTCGTGAACACCTGCTTCCTGACATAATTCCAAATCTCGTTCTAATTGTTCAGGCGAAATAACGCGATCATGTCTTCCAACACCGACAGCAAGTAATCCTAATCCAACAACAAACCTTTTCCCATATTGCTCTTGTCCATGATGCAAATGACGTTCCATCCAGGATCTAGTTCGAGAAGAATGCAAAGAAGAATATAGCATCTTCGCTAATTTACGTTTATTGGTTTGTGGTGGAAAATGAATTCCTAAAAATTGAAAGAAGCGTCGCGCAAGAGTTCCTTCTACGGAATATTCTGCAGTCACAATCTTCCCTTGATAGTTCTGAAGAAACCGTTGTAACAGGAAACGATTCGAGACAAAGAACGGAATGCCTGTAAGATATCGCAAACGAGATCGCGGCAACTCCGCATCCCACAGCAAAGGGATATTCTTTCCTTGAAGTTCATGAAAAATCCGCTGTAATCCTGATCGTTTACTAAAGGGACTCAACCAATATCCTTCTTGATCAGTAAGCACTGGCCAATAAAAAATATCTTTAATATTATGGTGGTGTTCTAATTGACGTTGATGTGCTAAAAATGTTGGAAGATCAGGAGCAGCAAGATACAAATTCACTGGAAAATGCAATAAGGAAAGCTTTGATAAATCCTGTTCAGTAGGAAATTCTTCAAAGAAGCTAATCTGCATAAGAAAAAGAAAGAAAAGAGATTAATAAATGTGTTGTCTACGGACGACCACCATAGGTTCTTAAAAAAGAAAGAGCAGAACGCGGTAAGCCGGGCAGAGAGATTGCTTCAGTAAAAACACGATGAAGTTTTGACATATCACGAGGATCTCGGTTACAATGAAACCGATATGCGATATAGATCTTAAAATTAATCTCATTGATCCAAGCAGGATTGAGATAATCAATGATGCGCTCTGCTTCGACAAAATCTTGTGCATTGGGAATGAATCCTTCTTGAAGAATCGTATGTGCTAATGGTCTGGTTTTACTCTCACGAATTGGTTCAGCATAGAAACGAACAAGCTCAGTTAAATAGTGCATCATCATCTGGCAAAGATTCGCTTTTTAAAGATTTGGGAACAGAAGGACAGAACATTTATATAGAAGAAAAAAAAGAAGGGTATATGCCCACTTGGCTCTTACCCGCAATCTTAATTCTCATTGCACTCGTCTTACTCTATATTGTGTATGCCTATAACAGATTCGTTTCCCTAAAAAATCAAATTGAAAATGCCTGGTCGCAGATTGACGTGCAACTAAAGAGAAGATTTGACTTAATTCCAAATCTTATAGAAACCGTAAAAGGGTATATGAAACATGAACGTTCCACCTTAAAAGAGATTACCGAAGCCAGAAGCTTAATGATGAGCGCAGGTTCCTTAAAAGATAAAGCAAAAGCAAATGGGATGTTAAGTAATGCATTGAAAACCGTTTTCGCAGTCGCAGAAGATTATCCAAAACTCCATGCTTCAGAAAATTTCATGCAACTCCAAGAAGAATTATCAGGCACCGAAAGCAAAATCGCCTACGCCAGACAATTCTACAATGATTCTGTCTTTATGTTTAATGCTGCTGTTCAGAAATTTCCAAGTAATCTCCTAGCAACGATCGCAGGGTTCAGCGCAAAAGAATTCTTTAAAGCAGATGAAGAAGAACGGAAAAACGTCAAAGTAAAGTTTTAATCCATGCAATCCAGTTTTTACCAAGAAATTAATAAGAACAAAAGAAATTCAATTCTCTTAATTAGTATCTTCTTCGCCCTGGTTATTTTCTTAACGTATATTATTGGAGTCGTTTTCTTTCGCAGTAGTATTTTTGGCGTGGTCATTGGAGTTAGTTTCTCAATTCTTTTTACCCTTATTGGATACTATAGCGGAGATTCTATTATCCTCAATGTCAGTAATGCACAACCCGCAACGAAAAAAGAACATCCTTTCTTAATCAACACGGTTGAAGGATTAGCAATCGCAGCAGGATTGCCAGTACCTAAAATTTATACAATGCAGGACACCGCAATTAATGCATTCGCAACAGGCAGAAATCCCGAACATGCGATTGTCTGTGTCACCACAGGTGCACTCGAAAAATTAAACAGAACAGAACTTGAAGGCGTCATTGCCCATGAAATGAGCCACATTAAAAATTTCGATATCAGATTTATGATGCTCGTTGCTATTTTGATCGGGTTAGTTACTTTGCTCAGCGATTTTTTCATTCGCAGTTTTTTCTGGAGTCGAGGAGATCGTGATGAAAAACAATCCAATCTCATCTTTTTAATCGTTGGTTTAGTTTTAGCCATCCTTACTCCAATTATCGCGCAGATGGTTAAATTTGCAATTTCACGAAAACGAGAATACTTAGCAGATGCATCGGGAGCAATGTTAACCCGATATCCCGAAGGTTTAGCTTCTGCCTTAAAGAAAATCCAAAAAGATCATGACCCCCAAGTTGAAGGTGCAAATAAAGCAACAGCGCATTTATGGATCAGTAATCCTCTACGAGGTTCAAAACAATTCTTTGACGGAATGTTTGATAGTCATCCTCCATTAGAACAGAGAATCAAACGATTAGAAGAGATGTAATCTACTCTTTAGGATGATGAACGCGACCTTCATAGCGAATAGATCCTAATTTAAGAAGGGTAGATAATGATGTTCCGCCTGCGCGTCCTCTATTTGGACCTGGACCACGTAAATTAATTTCAGATACTCTGTGTCCATCAACTCTTTCAGGACTTTCATCGAAACTGAGAGAGAATCTCTGCTCACTAGGAAACTCATAAACGTGAAAATGAGGATTATAATCCCAAGCAGGCATAACGCGTGAGACTGGAGAAACTTCTTGACCGACAAGATGTCCTAATGCTTGAAAATATGCTCGAACAGGAGTATCATCTTCGAGTAATCTTTTGACTAAGGGAGTATAATTCAAACTTCTGTTCCAAAATTGAGGGGTACTCGATGGAGTAGTTCCAAATAGTCCTCGAAGTTTCTTTCGCTCTTCATAGGGTCTCCCATAAACAAATCCATCAGAATGCGCCATTTCTTCTATATCTGGATGAGTAGAAAAGTAGGCGAGGACTTCTGTTGGGACAAGTTCTCGATTCCATCCACGTATTTCTTTTTCAAGTAAATCATCTTGATACCAATGAGAAAGCATTGCGGGAACATCAGTTGTGTTAAGAACAGAAACGTGAACGAGCTTAACGAGTGGGAAGTCTACAATGCCTTCAAATCGTCGATCACAACTAGGACAGGTGTCAATCATAAAAAAAAGAAAGAAGCAATGTTTAAAAGGTTTTTTATAATCCCCTAACGATATCTTTAAAAGTAAATAAGTTCCAATTCTCATGATGGATCTTCCCTGGGGCTCACCCGAATCAAGAAGTTTCGTAACGAATCTTGGATTAATTACCAGTAGCGGTCCACATGGACAAAATATTTCCACTTTAGAATGGACACATCATATCTCGTACAGTCCAGGATTAATTGCATTATCCATTCATGCAGTCGATGCAACCTATGAAAATATTCTTGCAACAAAAGAATTTGGTGTCAGTCTTGCAGCAGAAGACCAAAATGTCATTGCCAGCGTTGCAGGGGGAAGTTCAGGAAAAAATGTCGATAAGATCAAAGTCCTAAAAGAATTAGATGTTAAATTTACCCAAGGAAAAAAGATTAAATGCTTCTTAGTTGAAGGAAGCGGATTACAATTAGAATGTAAATTACTCCGTCATGAAGTTGTTGGAGATCACGTTTTGTTAATTGCAGAAGTTCTAGAAAAAAAAGTAGATGAGAAAAAGAATCCATTAATCTATCACGGTGGAAAATATTGGAAGTTCGGAGAACAAATCCATAAACCTGTGGATGCAGTCTTAGAAAAAATCAGTAAACTAGTAGAAAAAGCAAAGAAAAATTAAGAAAAAAATCTTCCTAAAACTTCTCGCACATATGCTCCGCGTTCTGGATTGTTCGCAAAGACAAACACCTTTCCAATCTTAGTTTGTCGTTCATACACCATTGGGCTTCCATCAAGTGTGGTAAAATACGCTCCAGCTTCTTGCGCAATGATTTGCGGCGCACAAAGATCCCAGGTACTGCAATTCTGTGGTCCATTATTCATATGCAAATTGGCAATGCCCTCAGCAACTTTCATAATGCGTAACCCTTCGCTACCACTCGTAAAGATTGCTTGAGCCTGAAGTTCCTTAAGTAAACCTTTATACGTTGCATCAAACACAACATCCTTATCCACAATCAAGCGCAATCCTCGTTGATCAGAGGAAGCAACTTGAAGACGGTGTGTTTTATACGGATTTGCGAGATACGCCCCTTGGTTTTTTATTGCCCAATATGTTTCTCTGGTTGTTGGCTTATAGACAACTCCTAAGGTCGCTTCGCCATCAAGAGCAAGTCCAATGTGCACCGCAAATTGATCGCTGCGATTGACGAAACCACTTGTCCCATCCAATGGATCAACATACCAGGTACGATTGACTGCTGCATCAAGTCCATCTAACGGGGGCATCTCTTCACTAATAATTCCATCTAAAGGAAAAGAAGTATGCAATCCTTCAACAATCAAAGCATTTGCTGCCTTATCTGTTTCCGTAACAGGAGTCCCATCCTTCTTTTTCGTTTTGGTATTATCTGCAGCGCCAAAATAACCTTGCATAATTCGGTCACCTGCGCGTTCTGCGAGTCGTCGTGCAACATCTAATTCTTGGTAAAGTTGGTAGTTTTTCATAGTTCTCTAAGAGCGAAAGTAATAAATAGAGATTATTATTAAGTATGAATCATTAATGGAATTAAAAGCACTCGATCTCACAGAATACGAAGCGAAGGTCTATAAAGAACTCCTGCGCGGAAAAAAATGTTCAGCAAAACAACTTGCACTGCAATCAACCGTTCCTCCAACAGCAGTCTATCCGACATTAAGAATGTTAGGAAAAAAGAATCTCATCCAAGAGTTTACCGGAGATCCAAGAACGTTTGAAGCGATTGATCCAAAGATCGCGATTCCTGCATATATTGAAAATAAAAAGAAATTCTTCGATACAAAGAGTCAAGAAATACTACAAGAAATCGAACAACTCAGAAAAGAGAAAACAATTGTCCCAGAAAAAGAAATTCTCAGTCTTTCGTTAGGGCAAACAGCATCGGTGTTAATTTATGAGAATGCTTTAAAGAATGCAAAAAAATCAATCTACATTTTAGGCTGGAAAATGCACAAAATCAAAGATAAATATACCTTCCTCCATAAGTTTAAAGAAGCGTTGAAAAGAAAAGTAGATATTAGAATTTTATTGACAGGCAGACCAGAAAAAGCCTGGGAATTAGTCCAAGCATATGAAAAAGCAGGAATTAAAATAAAATACTTCCCCTTGGAAAAAGATAAGTTTACGATGCTGATCACAGATGGCGAAGAATGCAAATTAACTCTAAAAGATAAAACCTTGCCAGACAGATATAATATTCACATTCACGATACGTCCTTAGCATTCGCATTAGAATCCTATTTCAAAGATTGTTGGAAAAAAGCAAAAGACGTAAGACAATAATCTTTATATCTACAAAATAGTTTTACTGTTTATGTTACTCGATGTTCCATTCTACGCACAAGAAGAAAAAACAGACTGTGGCCCAACAACGTTACGAATGGCATTAGAATTTCTTGGGGAAAAATACTCGTATGAACATCTTAAATCACTAGTTCAAAGCGAAACGAGTGGCGTCACTTGGACATTAGGATTAGCAAAAGCAAGTGGGCAATGCGGATTTAAAACAGAATTTTATACAACCTCACTAGGGATCAATGTAACAAATTTCGAATTAGACTATTATCAACGTGAAGTAGGGAGTGCAGCTTCATCAGAAGATAAAGTAAGAAAGATGCTCACTGAGAGTAAAAAAGTGGGTGTTGTTTTAGAAGAGAGAAGTATCGCGCTTAATGCAATTCTTAAAAAACTAAGTAAAGATTGTCTCGCCATTGTCTTAATTGACTGGGGAAAAATAAAAGGAGTAGATAGGTATATCGGTCATTTCGTTGTCATTGTTGGATATGATAACAAAAATATTTATGTTCACCAACCAGGGCCAATAAATCCAACCGCGAATTATGCTATTGATAAAATTTTATTTGATACTGCGAGAAAAGCAAAAGGAACAGACGAAGACATCGTATTTATTTATCGTAAACCATAATCAAATCTTCGCATCCATCCAAACGTAACTGTGTCCTTGCGTAAGTCCCTTCTTTTCCAAAAAAGGAATAACTCCAGATTGCGGATTTGCCCAAGCATAAAGATGGGAAATTCCTTTTTTCTTAAGTGCAGTTATACCTGCGTCATAAAGTTGGGCCGCAACACCCTTTCCACGATAAGTTTGATGGGTAACAATATAGACAAGACATGCCCACTTCATTGCATAATCACGCTCAGCATCTTTCGCATTCGCATAGAGAAATCCGATAATCTCTTCCTGTTCTTCTGCAAGAAGAAAGACTCCTTGTTCATTGGTGATACAATAGTTGAATTCATCAGGATCCATAAAATCTTCAGTGGCACTAACTTTCAGTTCAGGCGTATTTAAGCCAAGAGAATATAACTTATCAAAATCCTGTGGAGTTACTTTGCGGATATGCATTTTTTAATTTCATTTCTATTCCTATTTAACGTTTATGATAGAATGATATTAAAGTGCAATAAGCTTATATTTTTAATCGAATAAACCTTATTATGATTAATTGGAAAACCATTGAAAGACCAGGTTATTTTGGAAAGAAACGTGACGAGTTACAGAAACAATGGACCCAACAATTTGGTGAAGGAAATTGGAGGCTTGCATATCAATGGGGTTCTTTGATTATTCCTCGAAGAGAAGGCATCCAGATTTACGAAGATGCATACTATGAATTTCTTAAAAAGAACACAGAAACATTAGAATGGTTAGTTTCTACTGCATCAAATGTCTATGATACTTCACCCACAAATGTTCAGGCAGAATTTAATTATGAAAATCAAGAGACACCAAATAATCATATTCATGATATCTCCATTCGAAGAGCAGTCATGAGATTAGGAAGATGGTTCGAAGGCGATCATTTGGTTCATGTTCGATGGAAGGATTCTGAAGGATATCGAGTAAACCCAGGTGTTGTTCCATTTCATAAACCAGAATTGATTGTTCCCGGGGAAATCAAAGATTATGGCGGAAGAGGAATTTGGTGGTTCTCAAATACAATCGAAGATTTTTATCAGAGAAATAAAGTTCTCCAAATCAAAGCGTTATAATTGGATAATCTTCTGATACATCTCTTCAATTTTTTTCGTACTAAACCCATCTAATGGCCGTAATACTGTTCTATGCTTCTCAGCAGAAGACAAAGAAAAGCTGGTTTGATCAGAAACAAGAATATCAGAATCTCTTTTCGCACGAACATAAACAGGACAACCAGCAGAAAAATTATCTAACAACGGCAACGCTTTCGAAACAACAAGTGAACAACCCCGTTTCATCATCAAAAAACCAGTAACCGTCGCCATCTTCTCATTTGTAACTTCAAGATAGATATCACCACTCGTTCCAACAGGTAACCCCCCTAATCCAGGATACACTGTTTTATACACATACGCCCCAGTATCAAAAATCTCAATAAAGATCTCAGCTTCAGGTTTCGTTAGTTGAACTTTAATTCCAGGTTGATGATCTAAGATAAAACCACCAATCTCTTCATTAATCTCTTGGGACGTTTTATACACTTTGAAAATCCGTCGTGAACGAATACAAAATGTCTTCTCAGAAGTAATCAACGATAAAGCTTTCTCACCGATCTTCTCAAAAGGAACTAAATCAGTCGAAACATAATGCGTAATCCCAAACACCCGAGAGAGAGCAGCAAAATCAACAATATTCGGACACAGTAATTTATGATGCGTAAATTTTACTGTCGCACCAGGCAAAGCTGCGTGAATATTCTTAATCAACATCCGAATAAAAAATGGTTTATTCTTTCCTTTCAAGAAGATTTCACCAATGCTAATAATAATCATACCAGCCAAAAAAGCCTAAATCTTAAAAAGGCTCCGATTATCAGCAACAAACCGTGCGTAGTCAGGATGTCCGGGCAAGAGAAATCGTGTTTCTTCATGAAAATGATCGCGCCATGGAGCTAGGGGATAATGAGGTACATACAACCGTTCTTCAAGAGGATCTCCTTGAAATCGTTCTTCATCTTCAGCAGTTAATTGAGGATGTCGTCCACGGGTAAAATTAAAGGATAAGGAAAGCCCGAAGATATACTCTTGATTCGCATCATATTCAATATCAAATTCCGTATGAGTATACTTTTCGCACAGTTCTACGAGAATCGCTCCATTATAGTCACTGTCTTCATGACGAGGAAGCTTCGGTCGGAGTGTATAGACAAGTAACGAGCTCAACCGTTCATCCTGAAGAAGGGGAAATGAAGCAGCATAAGCCAGGGCAAGATCGAACGCCACAGGTTGAGGATGTGAGGCAAGACCTTCTTGAATACGACCTGCAATGTCACGACAAGAATACCCTGCAGCGTTATACCATAAAAGAGATGGCTCCATTTTTTCCATGCCCCTAAGAGGGAAGTAGTTTTATTAACCTTTGCGTCTGTTTTTTTGAAAATCCTCCACCATGGACAAAGAAGCAATTGCCAGAAAAAATCTCTTACGAGAAAGTAATGAACTAAATGGGACACCAATTCAAGGATACGACTTCAATCAGGGTGTAAATTACGAAAAACTTCTAGAAAGTTTTGCAAGCATGGGCTATCAAGCAACTCACTTCAGCAAGGCAAAAGAAATTATCCAAAAGATGATCAATGACAAAGCATTCATCTACTTAGGATATACCTCCAATATGGTCAGCTCTGGGTTACGTGATATTTTTAGATATTTAGTCGAACAGAAAAAAGTCAATGTCATTGTAACCACTGCAGGTGGTGTTGAAGAAGATATTATCAAATGCTTAGACTCATTTTTGTTAGGGGACTTCAGAGCATCAGGAAAAGAATTACGTGAACAGGGAATTAATAGAATTGGAAATATTTTCGTTCCCAACACCAGATACGTCAAATTCGAACAATTTATGCAGCCCATCTTAGAAGAACTCTCAAAAGAACAAAAAACCGGAGTCATTCATACTCCTTCAGATATCATCTGGAAACTCGGAGAGAAAATCAACAATCCAAAAAGTATTTGCTACTGGGCATGGAAAAATAAAATCAGAATCTTCTGTCCTGCCTTAACTGACGGTGCATTAGGTGATAATATTTATTTCTCCTTATTCAAACGACCAGGATTAAAAGTGGACATCGCAGAAGATGCAAAACGATTAAACGATACGGTTTTTGAAATTAAAAAATCAGGATTAATTATCTTAGGTTCTGGAGTCATTAAACATCATATTCTCAATGCAAACATGCTACGCAATGGTGCAGAATACGCGGTTTATATTAATACTGCACAAGAATTCGATGGCTCTGATGCTGGTGCCTTACCCGAAGAAGCAGTCTCCTGGGGAAAGATATTACCCGAAGCAATGTCCGTCAAAGTATTCGCAGATGCAACGATCGTCTTCCCATTATTAGTCGCAGAAACCTTTGCAAAGGAGAAAAATGGCAATTGATCGATCAGAAACGGCATTCTTTACCGGATTAGGAGCAATCGTCCTCAGCCATGGTGCGTGTCTCATTGCAGGTGCATACAAGGGAGTCATGCATGCGCAAGGGAAAGAAGCAGATATTCTCTTTGGGTATTTCTGGGGTGCGAATATCGCGGCAACCTCGTTCGCATTTCCACAATTTACCAAGAGTAATGTTTATGATTTTGGAACAATGCAATTCCAAGACCGTCTAAAAGGGGGAGCAACAGGAATGGTTGCAGCTCCACTTGAATACATTCTTGGGTACGGTGCAGGATATGTCGGACAAAAAATCGTTGAGAATGTTTTTCTTAATCCATAGAAAGATTTAAATATTTGGATAAAAAAAGGACAGTATGAGTAAAATCAACCAAAAATATTTTTGGCACTAGAATTAATTCTTTCTTAGTCTTTACTTCATTAAATCTCATCGTCTTCCAAAAGACAGGAAATAAACCATGAAACAAACAAAACAATATGAAATAAACTCCAAGGTTGTGCAATGTCTTTGGCGTTCTCGATGTAATTAGAAATCCAAAATCCTATTTCGACGAGCAGAGTCAAACGTTAGAAGATGTTGTCGGACTTGTCAGAAGAGCATTTGGCAGAGAGCTTGAATTTGATGATATCTATCGACACGTAACACTCCCCGAAGAAGTCTGTCTGCTAAGAAATGAAGATGGTTCGCTCATAGCAATGAGAAGCCATAATCGAAAAACATTCTCAGGAATCCCAAGCTTATTTCTTGAAGGGGCAGTAGTTGATCCGGTATTCCATGGAAAAGGAATCTATGGAAAGATTCTATCAGAGGTCCACACGAGAGAAGCCGTGATTTGCCTAAAGACCCAAAATCCAAGAGTGTACGCTGCGCTTGAAGGATATTGTAGTGCGGTCTATCCAGGAATGCAAGAAACGCCACGTGCAATCCAAGAAATACAAAGAGCGGTTGCAGCAGACTTGAAATGTGACGCGAATAAAGAAGGCGTAATCAGTGGATATTATGGTCGTCTTCTCTATGGAAAGGAACCCACCCATAAGCGAAGTGCTTTCTTCAAAGACAAATTGAACATGAATTTAGCAAGAGGCGACGCACTTATCGTCGTAGGAGTAAAATGAAAACAGCGGTTATTGCGTGTGTGCACGGAAATGAACAATACGGGTTGGAGGTGATTAAAATGCTTCCACCTTCGTGTTCTTTTTTTATTGCAAACAAAAAAGCGATCGAAGAAAACAAGAGATTCATTGACACTGACCTAAATCGATGCTTTCCCGGAAAGAAAGAGGGAAACAATGAAGAAAAAATTGCATACGAACTTATGACTACATTAAATGAGTTTGACGAGGTGATCGATCTCCATTCAACATCTGAAGAATGTCCACTCTTTGGAATCATAACAAAACCAAATAATGAAAAAATAGAACTGGCAAAGAGACTCGGATTGCAAAAACTCGTCATTATGTCACCGGGCTATGCTTCAGGAAGAGCCTTAATCGATTTCGTAAAAAAAGGAATCAGTCTTGAAGTAGGTCCACATGAGCGAAAAGAAAATGTGCAAGATACAGTGAATGCAATCAAATCTTTAGTGGTGGAAGCAACTACGGGGGAAATTCAGTTAGAGATCTACGAGGTATTTGATATTATTCGTGGAGAAGGTACAAAACCTCTAATTGGTAATTTCGACGAAGTAAAGAAAGGCCAACCCATTGCAATCTTGCCAGACAAATCAATGCAAGAAGCTCTATTTGACTTTATTGCGATTCTTGTCGGTGAAAAATCCTACAATAATGTCATCTGTTTAGCCTGTAGAAAAGGAAAACCTCCCTAATCAAGGTGCTACCCAAAGTTTTTTAAATGGCCAAACGCCTTTGAGGGGAATGCAAAAAAAGTTGGTTTCTAAAGATACACCGTTAGCAGAAATTACCTTACGAAAATACGAACGTCCAGGTGAATTACAAAAGCGAGACCTCATCAAAAAAATCTGTTTATCCATTGGCTTGCTCCAACCAGGCGATTCACGAGACATTATCGTTGACATCTTTCATGTACTTTTAGAATCAAAAGAACCCTTACAAGCAGAAGAACTCCAAAAATTAGTCATTGAATATCGAAAGAAAAGAAAATTAGAACTCAAAGGTGTCGCAACTTCGAACATCAGAAGACAAGTCAGACGATTACGAGAACTCTTCTTAGTAGAAAAAATAAAAAACGAATACAGAATTGCAGAGAATGATCAAATTCATCACATTTTCGAAGAAAAAATAAAAAAATTCTACATTCAAAACATTGTTGAACGGGTTGAAGAATATTTCAAATTGCTGAAATAAAGAACAAGAAAATTATGCAAAAAAAGAGGATATATATCTTAGGAACAGCAGGCAGTGGAAAAACAGTTTTAGCTAAAGAGATTTCCCACGCTTTTAAGATAAGGCACTATGACCTTGATAATCTTTTCTGGGTAAGGAAGTATGATAAAAAACGTAATGAAAAAGATCGGAAAAAGTTATTAAAAATAATCTGTAAAAATAAACAGTGGGTTATAGAAGGAGTTTATGCTTCGTGGGTTGACGATGCGATTAAGAAGAGCGATCTAGTCATATGGTTGGACATATCAAGGCATACAATAACCTGGAGAATAATCCGTCGATTCCTAAAAAGAAGACAAAAACATAAAGAAAGTTGGAAAGATCTCATCACACTTATAAAATACGTGAGAAACTATCGAAAAAAAGATCAACCTGCAGGATATTACAAACATAAGGAACTAATCGATAAACATAAAGTCGATTTTGTACATATCAAAACAAAGAAAGAATTAAATAATTTCATTCATGAATTGATCAAAACTCCAAAAACCTAAATTTTATCTTTTACCTCGTTGAGAAAACTGCTGAAATAAACAAAAAATATTTAAAGAGAAACAACATTCCATCAGAACTTAATCACAAGGGTGATCAAAAACAAATAACCGAGATGTCACAGACTTCGATTTCTCAGCGCTACCTACGTCCGCGCTGGCCCTATTTAACCCAAAATAACAAAGGGATTCTCCATATTAGTAATATCTCAGTAGAAGAATTAACCCAGAAATATGGAACTCCTCTCTATGTGTTAGTTGAGAAAGAGATCCGGGAGCGTCTTCGGCGGTTCAAACAAGCCTTTCCCTATTCAAATCTACGTCCACAGTACGCTGCAAAGTGTAATTCGAATTTAGAAATTCTGAGAATAGCTAGAGAAGAAGGCTTTGAGATGGACGCAAGTAGCATTGGAGAAATTATCCTTGGAATGTTAGCTGATTTTACCCCAGAACAGATTACCTTTACCAATCTCTACAAATCTGAGCAAGATATCTTCTTCGCAACCAAAATTGGTGTCTATGCAATTACCGTCGATTCGATTGAAGAGTTACGCAGATGTATTAAAGTCGGAACGCAATTAAAACACCAAGTCAGAGTTTTTTTAAGAATCAATCCGGGTATTACCTTAGGGGAATATACCACAAAAAAACAACAATACGGCATTCCTTGGACAGTCGCCAAAAAAGCAGTCGAAGAAGCGTTAACATCTTCATTCATCCAACTGATTGGCTTCCATTTCCATGGGGCATACGTCACCGATCCAAAAATTTACAAAATCGCCGCAGAGAAACTTCTCAAATTAGCCTCATCAGCATACCAACGTGGCGCACCCATTCAAGCAATTGATTTAGGTGGCGGTTTCCCTGTCGAATACAAAGATCGAAAAGAATTCACGCCAGAAGATGTAGCAAAAGTATTATTGCCTTGGTTTGAACAGGAATTAGAAAAGTATGGCTTGCCAAAAGTAAATTTAATCTTTGAACCAGGCAAATTTATTGTCAACACCGCAGGTATTGGGATTGTGAAAGTCGTGAGTAAAAAGTATCTCGGACAAAAAAAGAAAGTCGTGACAGATGGTTCAACGTATGCGATGCTCCCAGATCCAATGATCTACAAATGTTATTACGACATCTTACCTGCAACGAAGATGAATCAACCACGCATCAGAACATTTGATATTTGTGGGTGTACCTGTGATTGTATTGATATTATCGGCGCAGATAGAAAATTACCAAGAATCAAAGAAAATGATCTCTTAGCGATTATGGATTGTGGCGCGTACAGTAATGTCATGGCTTCAAACTTTAACACACTCAGAAGAGCTCCGATGGTCATGATCAAAGAAGATGGAAGTATTAAACTAATCAGAAGAAGGGATAGATACTCAGAAATGTTCGCTCCAGAATTAGATGTCTTAAAGGTCGCAGATCCCTATGAATTGAAAAAGTTCTACGATATCTTCAGAATAAATATTAATCAGTACTGGAATCCAGAACAGAAAGAGACACTGAAAATAAGAAAAAGATAAGTCGAGTATCAATTTTCAAAGACAATAATCATTAAATACAAGATTGTCCAGAAAAGAGCGATGACTCGTGAATTATTCCTCACCGATATTATAAAAGCTGCTGGAGATCTTCCGCAAGAAGCAATGCTGACGCTCTTAGGAAGCCTTGCTTCCAAATCAAGAGAAAAAAAGATCCAGTTGAGAGCAAGTCAAGATCAAGTTTCTATTCTATACGATCTATTCCCAAAAAGAGAAGGAGTTGAAAAAATGTTTGCTGCACTCTTTGCAGCTGCGGGAGATATGCGGAGCGCAGGGCTGTGCTATGAGGGTTTAGCAATTGCATTGACAAGAAGGGAAGCATATGGGATGGCAGGAGATGCCTTAATGGAAGCGAGAGAGATTACCGGTAATGATTCGTATTCCATCAAAGCGAGAATGGCTTACAATGACCAGGTCCGAAAGATGGATGCAGAACGTTCTAGTGATCCAGAAACGAATGAGCGATATTATACTGAAATGTTACGCAAAGCAGGAAGAGAAACGGAATGGAAACAAAGAGAAGAAAGAAGGTTATATCTCTCTTTAGAGAGCGGATGGTTTGAAGATGCGGCAAAAATCTGTGTTGCTTTAGGAAGAGAAGCAGAAGCACAAAAATACCAAACATTAGCAGAACTTGTAAAAGATTAATGTAAAAGAATCGTTAAAAGTTGATCAACATACGTTCTAAATTCAGTTTGTGCAGAAGGTAACTGTTTGTGATCCAGATTACAATACCAACCACCTTTATTCGTCAGATGAAATTTATCGCCACCAAGATGCGTTGCTAAGTAGTAACGATGAAAACCAGTTCCATTATTAAGATAAATACTAAATCCTCCACGTTCATTCACAATTACTCTATCGTCATCAAGAAGAGTCTGAAATTTATGAAGGTAAACACTATCACCAATATCAACAATACCATTAGGTTTTTTAGTATCTTCACCATCTTCATAGCGAAAATGAAATGCAGCAGTATGTTTTGCATCAGCCCAGATATACAACTCTAAAAGTTCACCTTTCTCACCGTATGTCTCAGATCGAGGATTCTGTTTGACTGCCACAACCAATCGTTGAAGTTGTTCTTCAAGTGGTGGTATTCTATGCACAACATGAATTTGGACAGGTTCAGGAACGCTTGGAACAGAAAAAGCAAGACTGGTTGTTAAAAGAGCAAGAGGAACAAATTTCATAAATCAATTTAAGAAAAAAAGTTTATAACACTATCGAACTTATTCAATCTTCTCAATCTTGATGGTAAATGTTAATGTTTTTCCAGAAAGTGGATGATTAAAATCGAGAACGACTTTTTTATCTTCATGTTTGACAACACGTGCAGGAACATTTTCACCTTGAATGGTAACCATAATAACCATACCAAGAACAATTGCTTCGCCTTTGAAAAAGGATTCATCAACGTCTTTGAATAATTCTTCACGTTCAACACCATATCCTTCTGCAGGTGCAATAGTAATCGTCTTCTCTTCACCTTCTTTCATTCCAAGAATGCCTTTTTCAAATCCCGGAATAAGATGACCATCGCCAAGTTTAAAGATCAACGGTTCATGGGGGCGTTCTTCTTGAAATGCTCCTTCTTTCCGAGCAACATCAACTTTATTCGTATCAAACAAATGTCCATCTTCTAAACGCCCTTCATACCAGACGTGAACCGTGGAACCCTGTTGAACTGTTTTAGCAACCATAATTTTGCGATAAAATAAACACTTATAAATCTTTGGATAAAAAAGGATCTATGATCTACGAGCCAGCAGAAGATTCATTCTTACTTCAAAAGCACATTAAAACCTATATAAAACCAGGTATGTCTGTCCTCGATATGGGCACAGGTTCAGGGATTTTAGCACAAGAAGCAAAAAAGTACACCAAGAATGTTATAGCAGTCGATATCAATCCTGAAGCAGTGGAACACGTGAAAAAACAACTCTCTGCAATTGTTTCAGATCTCTTTCAAAACGTCAAAGGAAAGTTCGATCTGATCATCTTCAACCCACCCTATTTACCAGAAGATCCTGAAGAACCACAAGATTCCAAACAAATCACGTCGGGTGGAAAACAAGGATACGAACTTTTAGAGAAATTCTTCCAAGAAGCAAAATCCCATTTAAACAAAGATGGAAAAATTCTCTTTCTCTACTCTTCATTAACAGGTGATGTAGAAACAATACCCCAAAAACAAGGATTTATTTTTTCCATCCTCGAACGACAGAAGATCTTCTTCGAAGAATTGGTTGTTGCTCTTGCTGAAGTGCAGCATTGAGAGAAGGCAAAGCATGTGATAGAAGCGGTACCTGTAAAAAACGATTACGTCCTGAAAAATACGACCAAGCAGTAAGTTTAAGATCAAATTCTCCAACAGGTCCAAAAAGAGATTGCGCATCAGAACTCCATCTTCCATAGTCTTGTTCTTTGCCGATGAGAGCAATCAAATAAACACCCAATAAATCTCCACGCATACGAGTATAATCAATGCCACTTGGTTTTGAAAAAGAAACATCCCCTTCATCAGGGTGCGTATGATAATCTCCTAAGAATTGTGAACCTGAGAGACGTTGCATTTCTGGAAGCAAACCATCATCATTATTCTCTCGTAACGTAACATGCTTTGGTGTTGCATGAATATTTGCTTTCGCATACGCAGAACGAATTACATAGTGATCCCGTGACAGTTCTCCATAAATCCACCCAAAACATTCCCGTGGATATAAATCAATTGCATTATGGACAATGGTTAACAATGCCGACTTATGAATACGTGCGTGCATAACTAAGGTAGATACAGAATGTTCTTAAGATTTTCCCACCATAAACATAATAAACCTGCATGAAAGCAGAACAGCATGATCGGCTGGTACACCTTAGAATTAAAGAAAATACTACAAGAAACGCCAACAATCAAGCATTTAGAATTTAAAATTATTGAGCCAGGATTCACGTTTAAGAGTGGCCAATGGGTTTCCTTAGAAATTGAAACACCTGAAGGAAAATTAAGAAGATCATTTTCAATCGCCTCAGCTCCCTCAATTAAAGATGAAATGCATTTCTGTGTAAAATATATCAAGGAAGGAAAAGGCTCACCCATCTTACATAAAATGGAAGTTGGAGATAAACTTAGGGTAATGGGTGCCTTCGGTGTATTCTTCTTAAAACCCGCAACAGAAAAAGAAATTGTCTTCATCGCAACAGGTTCCGGTATTGCTCCATTTCGGGGCATGCTCCAAGATGCAATCGATCAAAAAATAACAAATCCTCTCTGGATCTTTTTCGGGAATAGAAATGAAGATGAAATCATTTACCGAAAAGAATTAGAAGCGCATGCAAAAAAACATAAAAACATTCATTTAATAGAAATTTTAAGTAAACCTTCTCCATCTTGGAAGGGAGAAACAGGTCATGTCCAAGAAGCAATCCTCAAATACTGTAAGGATTTTAACAAAGAATTCTACATTTGTGGTTTAAAAGATATGGTCTTGCAAGTGACTGAACTCTTAGAAAAACACGGCGCAAAAAAAGAGCATATTCATTTTGAGCGATATAACTAATTACTCAAATCGTTTACCAAAAACACTTTTCCAAACATCCCAAGAAATAGACCTACGAAAATCTTTTCCAGCAATGGATCCAATATTCGCATTACGATTATATTGACGAACAACATCGGCAACGCCTTCCCAAAATTTGATTAACAATGTTTCCGTTTCTTGTACATATGCAAGCGTTTGCGGTTGATCTTCAACAGAAGCATCATAAGAACAAGATAAAACAAATTCAGGATTGGTGATTTGTCGACGGAATGCACGTGCAACAAGAGTATCATAACTTGGTCCTTCTTGTTCATTGATCGAATCAAAGTAAAGAGAACGTTGACCGAATGAAACTTCAACATTTTTTAAAGCAGCACGAAAATTATCGCGTTCTTCTGCATACCGCGGGTCTAATGAAAAATCAATTTGTAAAGTAGCACGATGGGGATACCAAAATCGCGGAAGAGTCGCATCATTCAGTTTTGCAGTATAACGAACGCCCATATGCTCAAGTACAACAATATGGCCAGAACAGGTGTGTCGTGTATCAGCAACAAACGGTAAATCCCAAATCGCAGGAACAATTTCACGAATCGGTTCTTCAAGGTGATCAACCAATCCTTGATAGGTTTGACGAAGACGTGCTTCCATCAACTTCGGCATTACGATAATATTAAATAAGCTTTGGTAATCTCCGAACAAATGATTCCAGAATTAACAGGCCGAGACGTTGATTGTGAAGGTCAACGGGTAACCATTTACGATTTAAGCCAATTACCAAAATCCTTTTTCTCAGCAGTCTATCAAAATAATACAACACGAGCATTAGATCTCACATTCAAATTAACCGGAACACCTTTAGCAAGAGAAAGTCCAGAGTATGCAACAATCAGAAAGTCAACAGGACCAAGTTCATTAGGAGATTCAAGAATAGAAAGTCTTCTTCAATATTTTGGAGTCCTCGCACGACAAGCGGGAAATTTTGTCGGGATTAAAGAAGAAGAGCTGCTTCGACAGATTCAAGAAGGCAGATTAAGAGATAGTTTTATCCACGCTGGAGATATTGAATCTGCACTTCGCTATGAAGATGGAATGAACGACAATGCAAGATATCTCGAACGTTTAGTCGTCGAAGGAAATCCAGTACTCTTCCCAAGTAATCTCAGAGAATTAATCTTCTAACATAATCTTTATAAACCCCGTCAAGGTCTCATCCCTGTTCGTTTGAACTACTGTAACGGTAGGAGAACTCAAAATGGAAAGACAAGATATTATTCATGCATTAAAAAACGTTCGGGAAAAAAGTCCTAAACGAAAATTCTCACAGACGATTGATTTTATCGTAAACTTACAAGGATTAGACCTGAAAAAACCAGAACACAAAGTCGATTTAGCTGTTCCATTACCGCATGAACGTGCAAAGAAACTGCGTCTCTGTGGATTTGTCGATAGTCAATTAGCAGCACAAGCAAAAACAATGTTCGCAACCGTCGTCACCAAAGATGAATTCCCAAAATGGGCAAGCGATAAACGAGCACAAAAGAAATTAGCAGATACACACGATTTATTCATTTCTCAAGTTGAAGTCATGGCACAAGTCGCAGCAACCTTCGGTAAAGTCTTAGGTCCGCGAGGAAAAATGCCAAATCCACGAGCAGGTGCAGTTATTCCTGGCGCAGCGCAATTAGCTCCGTTAATGAAACGTTGGGAAAACATGGTCAAAGTTCAAACCAAAAATGAATTGGTCATTAAAGTTCCCGTCGGCGATGAAAAGATGAACGATGAACAAATCGCAGACAATGTTTTAGCAGTCTACAACACCTTATTATCCAAACTTCCTCAAGAGAAAAACAATGTCAGAAACACATTATTGAAATTTACCATGGGTCCTATCTTCAAAATCGGTGAAGGTTGGAAAAAACAATCCATGAAGGTGAAAGCATGAGCGTAAAAGCGCATGTCTCAACGTGGAAGAAAGATGAAGTCAAAGAATTAGTACAACTTCTTCAAAAATACAAAGTCATCGGTATTGCAGATATGACAAACATGCCGTCTGCACAATTACAGAAAATGCGTCAAGGGATGAAAGGAAAGACCTTAATCAAAATGACCAAGGGAAGATTATTGAGAATCGCAATTGATCTCTTAAAAGATAAAATCCCTCATATCGAGAAATTAAAAGAAAATGTCAAAGGGATGCCAGCATTATTATTATCCAATGAAAATCCATTCACATTAGCGAAAACATTAAAGAAATCCAAGAGTAGCGCGCCAGCAAAACCTGGTCAAGCATCTCCAAATGATATTCCACTCCAAGCAGGTCCAACACCCTTTACACCTGGTCCAATTATTGGTGAATTAGGGCAGATGGGCATTAAAACCCAAATCCAAGATGGAAAAATCCATATCAAAGAAGATCTCATTGTCGTCAAAGAAGGTCAAATTATTTCTCCACAAGTCGCTTCCTTATTAACAAAATTAGGCATTGAACCAATGGAAATTGGAATTAATTTATTAGCTGCCTATGAAAATGGAACTATTTTCTCAAAAGCAGTCCTCTTCATCGATGAAAAACAATATCTTGTAGACATTCAAACAGCTGCAGGCGATGCATTCAAGTTAGCATTCAGTATTGAATATGCAGACAAAACTGTCTTAACGATGCTCGTGCAAAAAGCCTGGAGAGATAGCATGGCCGTTGCTGAAGCAGGAAAAGTTGAAACCTCTGAAGTGTTCAAGAAAAAAGTAGGTCAAGCAGATCAAGAAATGAATGCAGTTGCTGATCAATTAAAGGGATACGAACCACAAGAACAAAAAGTCTCACAACAACCATCCATGGAATCAAAACCAATCAATCACACTCCACAAGCAGCCCAACTGCCAAAGGAAAAGTTTAAAGAAGAGGAGAAGATTGCTCAAGATATCCTAAAAGGACTTCAAGATCAAAAGATCAAACGAGCAGGTTCGATATTATAGGGAGGAAAAAACAAAATGGAATATATTTACGCAAGTATGTTACTGCACAAAGCAGGTAAAAAAGTAGATGAAGCTGGTGTCAAGAAAGTTCTTGAAGCTGCTGGTGTTCATCCTGATGAAAGCAGAGTCAAAGCACTCGTTGCTGCATTAGCTGATGTTGATATTGAAAAAGCAATCAAGGAAGCTGCTGTGCCGATGGCCGCTGCTCCTGTCGCCGCTGCTCCTGCTGCACAAGCGGGAAAGAAAGAAGAGAAGAAGAAGGAAGAAAAGCCTTCTGAAGAAGCTGCAGCTGCGGGTTTAGCCGGATTATTCGGTTAAATCTTTTCTTTTTTCTTTATTTTATTTTTCTCCAATAACCTTTTAAATTTTCTGAATGTCTGATTTCTAGTACAATGACAACTCGACAAAGGCCACAAGTACGAAGAGAAGATACTGAACAAGGGCCAACTACTTCTGCACAGATTGATTATGCAACACGATTTCAAAAAGCAATGGGGAGAGTGCCAACACGTGAAGATCTTCAAGAGGTAATGAAAAAACTTTCAGCAAAAGCGAATGGTGCAACCTCGGATGGATTTAATAGTGCGATTCAAACATATGTTGATGATACAAGTGCATTCAAGGATGTCAATCATGAAGATGTTGAATCGGCAATAAGTCAACTAGCAGAAGAAACAAGAAAAGACCAAGAAAGAAAAGAACAAAGAAAAAGAACATTCTGGCGAGGAGTAAAATCAAGTACAAAAGGATTGGTTGCTTCCGTTCTTATCGCAACGAGTGCAGGAATAGGTACCGCAGTGTATCAAGGAACAAGAGAGCCAGTAGTTATTGGATTAACACATAAGTATGAAGAAAAACAACAACAACTAGAAGAGAAGAGTAGAGAATTAGATCAGAAATATGCGCAACAAGTCAAAGATTTAACAGATAAGTTCTATGGCCCTCTAGATGATCTCACCAAAATTACAGAACAATCAACATATCCAATAAATCAACGAGAAAGTATTTTAGAAAAACTAGGGGATAGTTGGAAAGTGAATTATCGACAGAATACAGATGTTCTCTATGATCAAGTTATTGGAGAGGTGAGAGTTTTTGTAAGACCTATTGTCGTTACGGATAATCCCGGAACACGTTATGAAAGAAAAGAGACTGTGCTTAAGATTGTAAAAATGGATCCAAAAACAAATGCGATTATTGAGTTTTATACAGTTTCAGAAGAGGGTTTATATAACGCAGTAATCTTTAAAGGAAAGCAAGCCATTGTTGTAGATTTCAATGAAAAGAGTGCAACAGTCTATGAAGGAGATAAAGTTGTTTACAGAGCATACAATGACTTAGTAAACCCATATAAAGAACTTGCAAGAAGAATATATAATGAATTTATCACACTTCATAATCGAGGACCAAACGTTCCTCAAATACAGAAACAGTGATCTTCTTAACCATAATCTTTAAAAACACCCAAATAGGATCAATCCAAGAGTAATTACCGTGTCAGATCAAGCAAAAAATCAAGTGTGGGAAGATTATAAAAAAATCCAGCAGGAAATTTCGAATCTCAAATTAAAAACAAGAGAGCTTTCTATCAAGAAAGAGTTCTGGTTCCAGAAAAAAGAATCCTTAAAGAAAGATTTACAGCAAATGATCCAGAAGATCAAAGAAATCAGAGCCACAACAGAACAAAAAGGAACAGTCATTTCTCAATTAAAATCACAACGTTCAACCCAAAACGCAGAAGTCAAGAGCTTAATCAAGAAAGTGAAAAAATTAAACGAAGAAAAGGCAGAAGTTTTAAAGAAATTCAACGGAAAAGTCCAACCACAATATCTTCTTGATCAGATTAATCGATTAGAAAAACAAGTCGAAGTCGAAACATCCTACGAACGTGAAAAGAAATTGATGGATGAAATCAGAAAATTAAAGAAAGTGTATGGTGAAACCAATGAAGCATCGAAAGTCATTGAAAATGCCCACACCATCTCACGAGAAATTGCAGATTCCAAGAAAAAAGCAGATGAGTTCCATAATCAAGTCAGAGAATTAACCAAAGATTCTAATTACACCGTCTTCGTTCATCTCTCAAGACAAATTACGGAATTAAAACGTGCACAAGAAGAAGCATTCCAAATCTTTATCGAACATAAAAATGAATATGTAAAATTACAAGAAGCATTGAATGATCGATTAAAAGCCTTAGATGAATTAAAGCAAGTCGTACAAAAAGATCGCGAACTCAATAAATTAGAACAAGAACAAAGAAAAGAAGAGATCTTAGCACGAAAAACAAAAGAAATTGAAGAAAAGATTAAAACCAAGAAGAAGTTAACCACAGAAGATCTCTTAGCATTCCAACGATATGATTAATGTCTTTTTTTTCTAAAGAGCGTTTGATGATAGATATATCTAAAATCATCCACAATCGGAATACTCTTGACCTTGAAAACATGAATTAAGAAGATCCAAACAACAACAACATAGGCACCAGAGAAAATCTTCCACGCAGTTAAATGCACAAGATCAAACCAATGTTCTCCATAATGGAATGCGATATAGACTAACGCTGCAATGCGAAGAATATTCATGAGAAGCAATAATGCAAATCCAACAACCACCAAGAGCACTCGTTTCTTCCAAGGAAGATCTTTCACTAAAAATACTAATAACCATAACAAATAATAGGCACTCGGCGCAATACAGGCTTCAACAAACTGAAAAATATAGGATCCAACAAATAACACATTCTCTTGTAATGTTGGAGCAAGGCCATGCAACAAAAGATAACTCCCATAAATCGTGGGATAGCCAAAGAGCCAATAAAAGAACGCCACAGGAACAAAACAAAGCAAGATACGAATCAATAATTCTGGATAATAACGCATAACCCTTTTTTCGAAAGCTCGTTTATAATCTTTGTTATTGACGTGCAAGACGATAGAAATCAAGTAAGTGAGGACGTAAGACACGACTCCACGTTTCATACCGTTGATCTGCTTCAGGATCGAGTAAGACTTCCGCAATAGGGCGTAACTGGCCCGAATGTAATGCAGCTTCTCGAGGACGAACATCCCCATCAGTAGAAACAACATAAATCAAACCAAAATGAACACGATCAACAGGTTTATCATAACACACCAGTGTCCCAACTAATTTTGGTTTTGTACATTTTCCTTCAATACAAACTTCTTCCTGTTCTTCACGTTCACGACAACTCTCTGAAAAATCTCGAACATCATCTTTTCTTCCAATATGCCCGCCAACACCGATAGAATGTTTTCCAAACAATCGCGCATCGCCATAATCACGAACATTTTGCGCACGAACATACGTAAACACCTTTTCATCTTTTCCAAAAATAAGTTCATAAGGAATAGGTTGTAATAAGAGAGGATCAGTCTCACAATCGTACCGTGATTGGAAAAATCCATTTTGAATATCACCCATCAATCCAGAAAGTGTTCCTGGTTCTAAAAATTCAAACCCTTCTCGAACCGTACGATGACGCAATAGCCGTTGTGCATCCTGAACGAGTACATCCCGAGAAAGTTTTTCAATATTTCCTGCAGCAAATGCATGATCTAAAGGAGCAAAATACTTTGCCGTCTTTGGTCCAACTTGCCCTTGATAACTCGATCCACTCTGATGTCCATAGACCTTATCAGGCATTTCATTGCGAAAGACATCTGCACGACTCATCGGCATCCCATCGCGTAATTCAACGCCTGTCGGTTCATCGGGAGTATATTCAAACACAAGATCTGCTCGGAATCCAGGATCAATAAATCCTGCTTGGTCCACAGCACCAGAAAATCCAACACGAGAATAACGTTGCAATTCAACATTAAATCCTGCAGGAATATCCATAACTTCTTTTGTTGCAAGCAAATAATGTTCATCATGCCCAAGATGGAGCGGAGTATGTCCACGTCGAACTAACGGTTCAAAGAAATCTTCAGCAATATACGTTCCAACTTTACTGGGGTGTAAATCAATCGGTGTAGGATTTTGTCGTGCACGTAACCCAACAATCCCAGACGTATGAATCCCTTGAGCATCTGCATGGAGTTGTAATCCATCTTGAACAAAGGGTTGAACAGGGGTTAATGTTCCATCTATATCGCGAGTATATAATAAAGGATGCTCAGCAAAGAGGGCAAGAATTTCTGCAGTCGTCAGTCGTTGATCAATGCCATGAAAAAAGCGTACCTGATTAAACGGAGTTCCAGGATGAACGATCAAATTAAAGGGTCCTGGTTGTACCAATAACCAACTTTGTAAAGACGTATCTGCCCGATAGACCGCATGGGCTTCATCAATGCACGGATTATAATCGCTAAACCACCGATCTTTGATAAACAATCGCCCCATCGTACTTTTTGGAGAGGATTTCATCCATTCATCTTTTGCAAGCGTTGTGCGTTCTTCTAACGGCAACAAATAACTAAATCCTCGTTTCATTTCAAATCCATTGATCAGAGAAACTTTTTGTCTTCTCCTCCTCGGTAATTCTAATAACCGTCCATAAACGGTTTTTCCTGCTTCAGGACCAAACACCACCCCATCAAGAATAAACGCTTCATCGCCACAAATCTGATCCATCGACGCAGGCTGAATCCGCGCTTCTAAATTTCGATCACGAAACTGTCCAGCGTATTCTCCATCAGGAAACAAAGAAAGATCGTGAGTAGAAGTGGTAATCGCACCTTCAACAATGCGTCGTCGAAGACTCTGACTACCTAACACATACCCCCTTTGTAAATCCATCCTCTTTTTTTCTGAAATCGCCTTTAAAAATATTCAGGTAATCTAACACATATACCCCAGCATAAACAAATACTTTTTATAGTCAAGAAAATAAAAAAAAGAATGCGCCAGAAAAAAGCATTGATCGTTTTATTTAGCATTCTCACCCTTGCTTTAATCGGAAGTTTCTTCATTGATCAGAACGTAACCAATTGGATTGTCGATCATCGTATTCCCATCTTGAATTTATTTTTTGTAAATCTCACACATCTCGGAGGATTTGTAACCGTTCCAATATTCGGAATCATTGCCTATCTCTGTACCAAGAAACACAAAAGACAAATCGTCTGGATCATAATTACCACAGCGATCGCAGGAGTGCTCGCATTAGTGCTCAAATATATCATCGCTCGTCCTCGACCTGATGTGCTCTTCTTAGTGCAAGAACCAAAAACAATGTCCTTTCCGAGCGGTCATGCAACAGCTGTTTTTATGCTACTCCCCATGATCTGGCAAACATTTCCACGATTTAGATGGGTCTGGCTCCTCTTCGCCAGTTTAGTGGCGATCTCGAGAGTCTATATAGGCGTCCATTATCTCAGTGATGTAATCGCAGGCGCATTCTTAGGGTTAACAGTCGGTCTGCTTTGTCTCAAGTACCAAAAAAAGAAGCACTAAGCATCCCAAAACCTTTATAAATTCGTTCTAACTACGTAATGATAACAAATTACAACCTCGGGGGTATATGTATGCAAAAAGGCATTTTTTTAAGCATCTTAATGGTATTATTGTTATTGACAAATGTTGTCGCTATTGGACAAGTCAAATTTCTTTCACTCAATGTGAATCCACTTACTGGTGCACAACCAGGTCAGTCAGTTCAAGTTAATTTTCGAGTATCAAATGCAGAGGATACAACTACGATTCCTGCAGTCACTTTATCAAGCTCATTATTATCAGGTCCAAATGGAGTAACAATTCCAGCTCCAACAGGATTACCAACATTCAATAACGTTGTGAACGCATCTGCGCAAGCAGGAAACTTCAACGTCAATTTACCAAATGTTGCTCCAGGTATTTACACGGGAACATTAACCGCAACAGAAGCAGGGAACGCAACAAATGTTGCTACCGGCTCCTATAGTGTTACCGTTAATGCAAAACAAGTTATTACATTTGTCACCAGCAAAGTCGAGTTAGTCGGCAAAGCAGGCGATACCCCTTCTCAAACGGTTACCATTAGAAATGATGGAAACGTTGCATTAACAGCTATCTCATTTAAACATACCTTAGGCAATATGACTGATGATAATGGAAAAACCGTTGTTGTCAGCGCAAATCCAGTAACTATTAGTTCACTTGCTCCCGGAGCATCACAAGATGTTGTCGTGTCCGCAGCAATCCAAGACAGTCATACGGTTGCAGATTACAGTGGCAATTTAGGTCTTGTTGTGAATGAAATTAGTGCAGCTAAAACACCAACCATTCCATTTGATCTCAATGTCGCTCCAATTATCTGTAGCGCAGGAGATGTCGGCAGGTTACATATGGATATTGTCAATCCAAGTGATGGCACTGAATATGAATCAGGTGCATTAATCCCATTAGAAGTAGATGTCGACAATCGAGGATCTTCAAATATGCGTGTCCAAATTGAAGCAGTCTTAATCAATGTCGATAAAAATCGAAAAATTGATCGTGTCTTAACTGATGCACGAACGATTAACAATGGTGACAGTTCCCGAATCAAAGCTAAACTCCATATGGATACTAATATTGACAGCAATAACGAATACCGTTTATATGTCAAAACCTACCAACGTGGAAGTGAATCCAGCAACTGTGTCTCGGATAGTTTACGTATTGATGGAAAAGAAGTTTCAGATCGATTAACAATTGATACATTTAGCTTTTCACCAACAACGCCTTCCTGTGGTGATACCATCTACGGTTCTGTTCGTGTCAAGAACGTCGGTGTCAATGCAGAATCTGCAACGATTAGCTTGAGAAGCCCAGAATTAGGATTATCCCAAACATCGCAATCATTCACGTTATCTGGTGTTGGCGATACGGATAATACAGGTTCATGGCAATTCTCCTTTAAAGTGCCAGATCAAGCACGTGAAGGAAGCTACCGTTTAATTGCGCAAGCAAATTACGCAGGAACGTCAGCATCTTCTGAACAATCATTTACGGTTCAAGGATGTAAACCTGTTCAAACACAACAGACAACGCAGCAAACAACGCAACAGACACCAACCCAAACAAGTACAACGCCCGCAACAGGTGCTGCAACGTATAGCAGCAAAAGCATGTGGTCTGGTTTAGGAAGCTCCTTAGACAATGTGCCAACATCCTTCTGGTTGTTAGCAGATATGGTTCTCGGTCTTGCGATGTTAGTCTTTGCAGTAGCCTTAGTCCGTCGTAGACGATAAGGTTTTATTCTTTCTTTTTTCTTCTTAATTATGGATTTACACAACTATCAGCAGGAAATTCTCTCTCTTCAAAAAGAAATACCTGAACAACCACATTTAAGCGATAAAAAAGAAATCATTACGCATTTAACAACCTTATTCGAAAAAGCGATTGAGAAACGAGTTGGAGATGAACGGGTTGGTATCGCATTCTCTGGTGGCGTTGATAGCACATTCCTAGCCTTACTCTGCCACAAACTCAAAAAGAAATTCTATCTCTTTAACGTTGGTTTACCAGGCGCGCAAGATGTCGTCTGGGCAGCAAAAATAAACGAGCAATTCCTCTGGCCCATGTGGCATCGGATTCTCACTGAAGAAGAAGCAGAACAAATTGTAAAAGACGTCGTTAAAATCTTACCTGATCCCAATGTCATCAAAGTTGGTGTTGCGTGTCCAGAATATGCCGTCTTAGAGTTAGCAAAAAAACACGGGATCAAAACCGTTCTCGGTGGTCTTGGTTCAGAAGAAATATTCGCAGGGTATGAACGCCATAAAAAAGCAATTGCGAACAATGAAGTCCATCAAGAATCGTGGAAAGGATTATTGGGATTATGGGAACGTGACTTAACACGAGACATTGCCTTATCGAAACATTTTGATATTGCCTTAGCCTGTCCATTCCTCGATAAAGACGTGGTGAAATATTGCATGCAAATCCTTCCCGAATTAAAAATTAATCACGAAGAGAAAAAAATCATTTTACGAGAAACAGCCTTAGCATACGGCTTACCAAGAGAATTTGCGTTCCGTCCAAAGAAAGCAGCGCAATATGGATCTGGCTTTGATGCCTTCTTAGAAAAATTAGCGAAAAAATATGGTGTGAAACAAAAACAAGAAGTAATCCCCTTACTCAAATGAACAATCCTACCCTAACAAATGTCAGTCTGTGCGCCATTGTCAGAGATGAAAAAATGAATCCTGCTGGGGGTATTGTCGATTTTTTAGATACAATCGTTCCTCATGTTGCAGAAGCAGTCATTGTCGATACAGGTTCTATTGATGGAACACGAGAAATCCTCGAAGCAGCGAAAGAAAAACATCTAAATTTAAAAGTTGTAGATCACGTCTGGAAAGGATACGCTGATGCGAGAAATAGATCGTTAGATGCAGCAACACAACCCTATGCATTTATTCTTGATGCTGATGAACGAATTGAGAGAAAATCGATTGATGCAATAAAAGAGGCACTAGATAATTTTGAACAAGATTATTTTGATATTACGTCGACGCATATCTCCCCAGATGGCAGAACCACCACAAATGGATGTGAAGTTCCCACAATGACCCTGAGAATATTGAAAGCGGCACCAAGATTCCGTTTTCTCGCGACAGGTAACGGCGGTGCCTATGAATATATCTCGATGATTCAATACGGCCGTGTCAGAGTGCATAATCCAATTGCGAATGCAACGATTCTCCACTTTCTTCCCGATCATGAGGGACTTGCATTGAAGACAACTGGATGGTATTATAGTATGGATATTCTCTGCGTTGCACCATCAGAAGTTCCTTCCTTCCCAAAATGGAAAGCATTCAATCCACAACGAAGTAAATACGACTTTTAACGTTTCTTTTTCTTTTGAATCTTTTTCGTTTTCACAGTCTTGATCTTTCGCTGTTTCGGATGCTCAAAGAATTCTGTTGCTTCTAACGCTCGCGGTGTTCGTGCGATCGGTTTAATGAATCGTTCAAAACGTTCTGCTCTCGTCACTTCCGCAAGAATGCGTTCTTCTTCACTTGCGGAACTAATCAACTGTGCTTCTTGAATACCTGCGCCAACATGGACAAGTTTCTGTGCTTCAACTGTTCCTTCACGAAGAGTTTGAAAGTAAACAATGGCTCCTTCAAAAGCGCGGAAAAACCAATACAAGGGTAAAACCGCAATAATCTCCAACCAATAATGTTTGAAAAAAAAGCCAAAAGTTTTGGATTCAAAATACTTAAAGACTAAATCAGTAATGAAAATAACCAAAATAAGGATATCAACAACCTCAATTTCAACTGTATAAGCTGTCGCAATCGAAACAAAGAAAAATTCAATCACCAAAATAATCGCTAAGACAATAAGACAATAAGGAATAACTTCATCAACAAGGATTTCTAATTGTTCTGCCCAGAGTGGAAAACGCATAGTATTTTAATTGATATTCGCTTAATAAATCTTATGGGCTTTAATGAGCGAGTCTGGGAAGTAACGAAACAGATTCCTATAGGGAAAGTGTCTACCTACAAGGAAATCGCCAAAGCATTAGGTTGTAAAGCGTATCGTGCTGTTGGCAATGCATTGAATAAAAATCCCTATGCTCCTGTTGTTCCCTGTCATCGGGTCGTAAACGAAAATGGTGAATTAGGCGGCTTTGCGTTTGGATTGAAAAAGAAGATCTCCATGCTCAAGAAAGAAGGCATTCAAGTTGAAGGAAATAAGATTATTAATTTTGAGAAAAAGTGCTTTCGATTCGAAGACTGAAGCTTTATATGTTTTCTGAATAGATCTATCAAATGGAAAATGAAGTTTTAAGCTTTGAAGCATTTACTGCCTGGGAGAAAGGAGCTCCACCATATAACAATTTCTTTTTATATTTTTTCGATGTTCCAAGAAATCCCATCTCAGAAATCTATCGCAGAAAAGAACATTTTGTTGCCTTCAAAGAACGAGAACCAGGGTTAGAGAGGAAGATTACCTCTATGTTGACAGCGCAAGCACAATCCAGAATAGGAACGAAGGTAGTCCTGCAACCATTAGAGCCAGATCTCTATCAAGCCTATGTGCTCATGAGACAGTATGGCGTGTCTGATGAAGTATTGTTTCGGTAAGAGAAGGATAACATTTATATTTCCCTTGTTCTAAAAAAGAGGATGGAAATCGCAATCGTCGCAGCAGGATGTTTCTGGGGCGTTCAAGCAGTCTTTGATCAGGTTGAAGGTGTAAAAGAAACAATAGTTGGCTACACTGGCGGTTTAAAAGAATATAAAAATCCAAGCTATGAACTCGTTTGTTCAGGTGTTACGCAGCATGCAGAAGCAGTGAAAATAGAATTCGATCCAAAGAAAGTATCGTATAAAAAGGTATTAGAAATCTTCTTTATGAATCACGATCCAACAACGATGAACCGGCAAGGGTTAGATATTGGAGATCAGTATCGTTCTGCTATTTTCTATATGAATGATAAACAAAAAGAAGTTGCAGAACAAGCAAAGAAGATAGCACAGAAGAATTTCTCTAAACCGATTGTGACTGAAATCACCAAAGCAACAGCATTTTATGAAGCGGAACAATATCATCAGAAGTATTATAAAACCCATGCAATTAGTTGCCATGTTAAACTCCCCCAATGAAAATGCCGCAATCAGAAGCAGAATGGAAAAAGAAACTTGATCAAAAAAAGTATCATGTGCTCCGTGAGAAAGGAACAGAGATGCCGTTTACCGGTGAGCTCTTAAAAAACAAAGAAAAAGGTGATTACATGTGCGGCGCCTGTGGGGCAAAACTATTCTCTTCAGACACCAAATTTGATTCAGGCACAGGCTGGCCAAGCTTTACGGAAGCCAATTTGAAAAACGTTGAATTGAAAGATGATTCGACATTAGGTATGCATCGAATAGAAGTTTTATGTAAAAAATGTGGTTCCCATTTAGGCCATGTGTTCGATGATGGTCCAAAGAGCCTGAATGGAAAGAAAGCTTCTGGACAGAGATATTGTATTAATTCATGTTCGCTGGAATTTAAGAAAAAAGAAGATTAGAATTGATCGAACGGGGCATGCTTGTGATACAAGAGAGCAAACAAGGGTAAAATGTTAATATTCTGCTTAGAATGGGGATAAGGTTTTGGTGGTGCAACGGGATGAGTTGGATTTTGAGAAGGAAGACGATCTGAATGAACTAATTAAGACCCTTATTTTATTTCACCAACCCCATTGAATACTTCTTGAATTAGTTTACAAATTTCCCACCAAGCTAGTAAAAGAATAAAGAACAATAAGAATATCTTGCCATTGATCTTAAGAATGGGGGGATTATTAACCTGTATTGGCAGAGAGATAGAATTCACGGGTCCAAATGTAGTATTCCATTTATAACTAATTTTTTCGAGATATATTGACCGCTCTATACAGATCGAGCTATTGTAGGGTATACTGTAACTCTCATTGTTAATATCAACAATACTTGAAAAAGAAGGATGATTCATTTCAGCTTGAAATAATATATTATTATTCGCAAAACAAATATTAAATATAGGGAGATTTAGTTTATCCCCGATAAAGTAATAGAGTTCATATAAAGAATCATTTTTAATGAATGGATCAATTGTTATCTCCCCTTGTGAGACTGCACTATATCCCCAACCTTGATTTGTTTGCATTGCGCCAGTTATACCTGCGAAAGAAGAGATATATTGTGTGAATATGAGGAAAATTAAGAATGTAAGGGGAATAAAAAAATAAACTAATATATAAATAAATCTTTTGACTATTGTCTTAAGGGACAAAACATTTTTTTGCGTAGATCCTTCTCCAGTTTTAAGTATAACCAAGATTATCTTATTAAACAAACTCCTCCCAACTAAAAGAATACAGTTCATAGATCCATAATAGCATAATATATCTGATAAAATCAAGAGTGATAATATTGGGATAATCAACCGAATTATGTATATAAAAATTACAATTCCTATTTTTGAATTATTTGGCGTTAATGCCGAGATGAAAAGAAGATACATAATGATCCCCATATAAAATAGTTTAGCCTGTAAGAATTTTTTATCTATCTCTCCCTCAGTAAGAGTTTGCCAATACTTAAAAAATTTATCTCTCTTTTGATAAAACTGAATGGGCATAATACTCATTTTATAATCGAATTTAAATATTTAACTTAAAAACCTCTAATCCATCAATTCAGGCATATTAAAAATTAGGCTCTAATAAAGCGTGGGAAGGGACTCGAACCCCTGATCTGTTGCTTACTAATATAAATATCTGCAGGCAACTGCCTTAGCCGCTCGGCCACCCACGCATAAAGAACAAGCAATAAATTTTCTTTTAAAAAGCTTCCTAAACGATAAAACGTAAGAAAAAGAAGAAGAAAAAATTATTGGAACTGTTGCTTAAACGCAGCACAATCAGCACCAACAAATCCACATGCACCGCACAAATCATCTAAACTTTGAATGTTGGGTGTCACAGGAACAGTATTACTTGCCGTAGGTGGAATAACAACACCAGCAGCAGTTTGCACTTGAACAACTCTTCCTAAACGAGGTTGTAAAACCGTTCTTGTTGAAGTAGGTTTAGTACTTCCCACATTTGGAATCACACCAGATCCAGAAGCAACAGGCGTTGAGACCGTTGGAGTCTGTGTTTGTTCTTTATTTGGAGTCGTCGTCGCAACAGGTTGTGTCACAGGATGAACCACAACAACAGGTAAACTCACCGAAGATGTTCCGGTTAAAATAACCTTGACGGGCGCAATTGTTGCTCCACTAACAGCCAAACTCAAGACAAGAATGGCAAAGACAAGAATGGTTGGAAAGAAACTCTTTTTCATCTCCTTATCTTTAGAATAATCCTTTATATAACTTTCGAGAAAAAGAGCAAGCACAATCCTTTTAAAGATACAAGAAACACCAACGACACATGGCAAACCAATCCTATTATGAAGGAAGAGGTGGTTCGCAAACAGCAGCATTAGCTGACTTACGAAACAATGCACGAGACGCAGTTTCTCTAGAGTATGAAGGTGTTGAATATACCTGTACGATTAGAACAGGAGATCACACCTATAAAGGCGCAACAGGAACAGATTATGGTGTCGCATTTGCATTAGCTTTGGAAGCAGCAAAGATGAAAACGTCAGATTTAAAGCAAGGACAGCTCGAAGTCTTAGTGCTCCTCCCAAAACCAGAAGCATCAATACAACAAGCACGACCAACACCATCAGGACCTGATGCACATCAATCAAGTGGACCAAAAGACACAGATCTTTTTTAATTTTTTTATGTCTTCCCCATTCCCACAAGAAACAGTCGATCTTCTTAGTAAACGTCTTGCAGAAATAAAAAAAGATTTTAAAAAAAGTACAGAATTACATCTCTTCTCAGGAATAATTAATAATCTCAGAAATGGATCCTATTATGAATTTCGCGAGAATTTACGCACTGGCGAATATGCGCTCTACGAACACGAAATGCGGAAGAGAAGTATCTTTGGATTCAACTGCACAACAATTATTCCATCAGTTTATATTATGGCCGAAGCATACGGATTAAAACCCAAAATTGTTCAATTCTCAGGATATCGAAATATTTTCAAAGAAAAAGATAAAGAAGAACCTAAAGAAGAAGCAACACATTTCTCATTGATTATCGAAGATGATGCTCATCACCGGTTTCTCGTTGATCCTTTCCAAGAAATTTTTGGTCGTATTCTCCAACAAGAAGATCATCGATTTAAATTTGCAGCAGCATATGGGTTTAGCAAAGGGGAGCGTGAGTTTGACATCATGCATTATTTCTCTCCAGAAGCATTTGCAGCAATGATGCAAGAACTCAGAGATCCTGCCAAATCATTAGATATGTTAATTGCAGGACAAAAAGTGAACACGGGAAGAGTCTATCGCTCAATATCGTGTAAACAACATGTCTACTTCGAAGAAGAAGAACGCGTCCTCAGAACGCGACTATATGTCCCAAGAAAGATGATTAGCGATATTGCTATTGAAGTCATGCAGCATCTTTCAACAGAAGGGGACGTTTTAGAACATGTCGTTGATCTCTGTTTCGCGCAAGATCATACCTGGAGAACATTAGTGGGGGAGAGCCATCTTGCAAGGACAGACGTAGCAACAATCAAAGCATTATACACATTGATAAAAAAATACTACGATCCAAAAAAAGATGGAAGGCTTGGTCCACAAATACTCAAACAACCAGAAAAAGAAATCCTAGAGAAAGTAATCGAAGCAACCAAAAAAACAAATGCAAAAAGCGCAAGAAGAAAAGTCCTCGCAAGAGCACTCTATGAAACAGAAGCTCCAGAAAGAAAATATCTCTTTACTCCAGAAGAGCATGATCAATTCTTATTTGGTTTACGTGATGAAGACTTAAGATTAAAAGCGGAATGGAGGCCATCAAACGATCGATTATGGCGTGCAGGGTGGAAGTGGATCGACGTTTCTCGTACAGAAAAAGAAAAACTAAAAAAACAAGAAAAAGAGTATGTAGAACGATTGAGTAAAATTGTAGGAAAAGTCGATTTTTTGAATTTCTTACGGCGTCGACAACGACCAAGTTATCATTCATTACTCGATCGTTTACTCTACAGCAAACAATACGAAGCAGCAACAACCGAAGATCTTGAACAAGTAGCAAACCAAAGAAGTATCGATGTCAGAATCGGTCAATTAGCAGCAATTAATGAGTGTATCCCTTTTGTTCTAGATGCAGAATCAGAATTATGGTTAAAACCGTTTATGAAAAGTATTCAAGGAAAAGTCAAAGCACGATATGGGATGCAACCAGAATTACCCTTACAAAGAACGGCCTAACGTTTCTCGAATCCCTTCTTCCAAAGAAAGTATAGGTTCCCATCCCAAAACATCTTTCGCACGAGTAGCATCTAAACAAATACGAAGAACTTCCCCCGCACGCACAGGTTGATATACTGCAGAATGTGGAAATCCAAGATGACGAGCAACAGTATCATAAATTAGTTGATCTGAAGTTTCTTTTCCCGATCCTAAATTCAACGTCACATTCTCACCACGGTCTAACCCTAAAACATTCGCACGCACAATATCACGCACATGGACATAATCCCGTGTTTTTGTTCCATCCCCAAAAATAAGAGGTCGTTCTCCACGTCGCATCTTATCTCCAAAAATGGCAACAACGCCCGCTTCACCATCAGCACGCTGTCGAGCTCCGTACACATTGGCATAGCGAAAAATAAGGTGAGGTAAATGATAACGTGCAGTATAGTGTCGGATAACTTCTTCTGCACGAAGTTTCGAATCACCATACGGAGAAAGAGGATGTGCAGGAGTTAATTCAGAAGGGGGTAATTCCTTTGGCGCACCATAAATCGCACCACCTGTTGAAGCGAAGAGAAATTTTTTCACACCCGCATCACGAGCAGCAGCAAGCACATTCGTTGTTCCAAGAAGATTTGTGTTATAGGTCGAAGCAGGATCACGGACAGAAGCAGTAACTTCAGCTAACGCTGCATGATGATTTACGATCTGAGGTTGTTCTCGAGAAAAAATTTCAGAAAGGTGTTGAAAGTCCGTAATGTCTGCCTGATAAAAACGGGCAGCAGGATGCACTTGTTCTTTTCTTCCCTTATGTAAATTATCAACAACAACAACATCATGGCCTAATGACAAATAATGATCCACAAGATGGCTGCCAATAAAGCCTGCTCCGCCGGTAACTAAGATTTTCATACGGACGTGAACAAAAGAAGGTTTTTGAAGCTTATGGAAGTGAAATCTACAGAAGGAAGGAGCATAAATCTTAAATACAGCAAAAAAATCGGTGAGAAGATGGCTCCAGAAGAATCTCCCTTAGAGATACTCGCAAGGAAAGTAACGAGTTTAACCGAACAAGCGTTACCCGGTGTTGAGATCGATGGACGATATAGCCCGCATTGGATTCAGGTAGCGTCTCCAGATCAAAGTCAATTAATAAAGATTCGTCCAAGAAAGAAAGAGATTGGTGTTTTTGCTCCAACAGGAATGGAAGTAGCAGAAAGACTTGCCCAAATCTATGAAGCAAATGGAGAACCAGGATATCAAATTAAAAAATATTTCTAAGGATGCAGAGAACTTTTAGTATGAAGATAGACTTGAAATTTCCCATCGTCATGCGGATCAAGAATACAAACGCCCTTATCTACTCCCCAATAAACAGTCTGATTTCCCAGCTTTCGACCAGTATCATAAAGTCCATAAGCGTGCAATTCAGGCTTCGTTAAAACTGTTCCTTGAGGAATTTCTGGTTGCTTCAGTAAATCGGAGAGTTCCATAATGAGTCTAAGATAAACCTTCTATTTAAAGTTTAATATTTCAGAAAATAGAGTAGTGCGGAGGACAGGATTCGAACCTGCGAACGGACTAACCGACGAGACTCTGAATCTCGCGCATTTGACCTGGCTTTGCTACCTCCGCATAAAGAAGTCCATAAGAAAGAATGTTAAAAGCGTTTCGTTTCAAGTTGACTATAGCGGGGTGGATCATGACACTGCTTCTGTAAATAATCGGTAATGCCTTGAGTCAAAGAAGAAACAGCAGGAACAACCGCAAGTGCTCCTTGACGTTCCCAATAACGAACAACATTCAAACGATCACTTGCATGGGGCGGGACAACAACAAAAAACGGAAGCTCCGTTGAAACTGCAGCAAACGCAAAGTTTTCTTTTTCTTCAGCGATTTCATCAGTAATAAAAACAACAAAATGATATGCATCTGCTCTCCACGCAGGTTCTCGGGAAGCAACAAATAATGCATTTCCTGCATACTCTTCTGAACCTGCTTGATAGGTAAGATCTTGCAATGCCTGATCAAGGGAAGGTAAATTACCCGTAAGGGAAAGAACATTACGATAGCGTTGAGTAACCATCCCATAAATTCCTAATCCAAGATGCGGATCAGGTAAACTGCGCGAAGCATGAGAACCAAAGTCATGAATCGTTTGTTTTGTTTTCGGGATCGCAGTACTCATCGACATCGAAACATCGAGTAAAAATTTGATATCAAGATGAGCACATTCTTGCCGTACAGGAGATTCCGGTAGCTGAGAAGCAGGTGAAGTACTCGCGAGCAATAAAGCAAGTAAAGAAGATTTCAGGGACATCACCCATCTTGTCTATTGACCCTTTTTAAAATTATAGATCCTCAAAAAGCGAAAATCTACAGACGTGGGAAAGCAATGCCCACATTTATATATCGAAAAAAACCAAAAACAGGATGCCCGATTTAACCTCTATTGGTCTAACGCCACAAGAAAGTAAAATCTACACAGCGCTTCTAGATTTAGGAAAAACACAAGTAGGAGTTCTTTCAAGAAAGACAGGCGTCCACAGAAGAAGTATCTACGACATCTTAGACAGATTATTAGAAAAAGGATTAGTCAGTTACATTCTCGAAAACCAAAAGAGATATTACGCTGCCGTGAATCCAAAGAGAATTCAAGAATTAATGGAACAGCAACAGAAAGATGTGTTATCCTTACTCCCACAACTAGAAGAAAAATACGCGAAGCATAAAACAAAACAAGAAACAACATTCTTCAGAGGAAAAGAAGGCATTAAATCGATTTTCGAAGATCAAATCCAAGAAGGTAAGGATCTCTACATTGTTGGTGGTTCAAAATTCGCGAGAGAACTCCTCTGGTATTACATTCCCCAGTACACCGAAAAAAGAATGAAGAATAAAATTAAAATGCACGCACTCTATGCAGGAGAACGACATAAACATCCTATTCCCTTCGCGGAAATAAAATACTTACCAGAAAGTTTCGCGTCACCGGTCGCAACCAATGTCTACGGAGATAAAGTCGCAATCATCCTCTGGTCAAAAGATCCCGTCGCAATTTTAATCAAACAACCTGATATCGCAAGAACATTCAAACAATACTTTGACGTGCTCTGGAAACTAGCACGAGATTAAGCAACAGCAGGTATGGAAAGTTTGTCTTTGCCATACAAACGACCAAGTTCACTGATAAACTCCATCATGGATTCATTATTGCCTTTCAAGAATGGTCGAACACTTGTCTCATATTGAACCCGTTCATCATGATCAGAATATCTTCCCGTCATATAACGAAAATGAGTCGTATTTCCATGTTGTTTAACATAGTTAAAAATAGCTAAAGGTGATGCATACTCCGCATTTTGATCCTGTCCATTGCGTGCCATAATACGCATATCAAGTAAGTAAGCATCAGGTAACTGAGAATAAGGAAGTGATTGTAACCACGCAAGACCCTCAACCCCACTATGAAATACAATAGGCTCCAACTGACTTGCAAATGCTTGACATTCTAATGCATCACGCAATCCATCATCGTCTTCTAATAGGAATAAGTTCACTTTAGTTGGGGACATAAAAATTCGAGAGGGCAAAGTTTTTTAAACCTATCCCTTAAAATTCTTACTGAACGAGTTTTCCAAGATAAAATTACTTCAAAAGATTCAGTTCAATCACATAATCCCTATTCAAAAAGACGTATCCTGTCAAGGAGACGAATCTTTATATAGCAAGAAGAGATAGAAACAGGCTTGTCCCCATGAACTTAGTGCAACGTCTCGTAGTAGCTATTGCAGCAGCGTCAACAATCATAAGCTGTTCTGATGATAAACTCACCGATGCAGAATGCCGCTATCGCCAACAATATGCCAAAGAAGTATGTAATAATATTGATGATGACTGTGATGGCGTTATTGATATGATCAAGGGAGTTGAACGCTGTGGATTAAACGGACGAGGGATAAGAAAAACATTCTGTATTGCAGGAGTAGAAACCTATGTCGGTGAATGCGAAGATGAAGATAAATGTAAAATTGGAACGAAAATAAAATTCTACACAGGACCAGAGAGTACACGAAATACACCCCCCTGCCATGAAGGAGAGATGGAATGTCAAGACATTGGTGGATTATACGCAGACTTTGTAAGACTCCAAGCAGAACAAACGCCAGAGCGAGAACAATGTGATAGAATCGATAATGATTGTAATGGGATCATCGATGATCGTGCAAAGATCGCTCCAGATCCATGCTGGGATCCCCGAGTAACAGAAGAACAAAAAGGTGTTGGCGCATGTATCAATGGTTGGCGTGCCTGTGGAGAACAAGAATGTTATGGTGCAGGATTTCCAACAGAAGAAATCTGTGATAAGATTGATAATAACTGTGATGGAGAAACCGATGAAGGATTAGGAGATTGTCCGATTCCCGATGAATGCACAGAAGGAGAAATAAAAACATTTTACACCGGCCCAGACGGAACTGAAGGCGTTGGTGCCTGTCAAGGACAAGAAGAACTCTGTATTCGTGATGGTCAACAGGTTGCCAGATGGTTTGTGCAACAAGAAGAGATAACTCCCACAGAGGAATCATGTACTGATCTTGATGTAGATAAAAACTGTAATGGAAAACCTGCCAGAGAAGAATTACGCATGGACAAGGCATATGTTCTTTTTTTCTTAGACAAAACGGGAAGTTTTAATGATCAAGAACAAATTCCCGTGGCAACAGCAATGCTGGGCGTAATGGGATTATTTCAACAACAAGGAATGACCAATTATCGATATGCTTTAGTGAATGTGCCAAGTATTGGCGATGATAGTAAACCAGAATTAAAAATAAATTATACAACGGCAGCAGATTTTATTACACGCTATGTTGAACAAACTGCAGATAAGAGTTCAGAACTTTTTTATGATGCATTTACCGACACTGCAAATCCAGCAAACCCTTATGGATTATTGGCAATCCCATCAGATGCAAAAGAAATCTATGTGGGATTTACCGACGGCGGAGAATATACGGTCCGAGGATTAACAGAAACGGAAGTAGCAAATAGTGTCACGGCAAGAAAAGCAAAAGTATTCATGTTTATTCCTGAAGGAGATCAAGGATTAGTAAGCGCATTTAATAACATTACACGAGCGACAGAAGGAGCAATATACGATCTCCCAGAATATCCAAATGCAACGAACGTACAAAAAAATCTCGAAGAAGTGGTATTAAGATGTCCACCAAGATAACGTCGATGTTCTTTAAATAAGAATTTATTAATCTAAAACGCTAAGCTGTATATCCACATCTGTCTTGGCAGAATTGAAATGTTTAATTAAAACAAAATATCCTGCTTTAAATGCAGTGTCTTCATGACGATTAAAAGGAACAGTTCCACTTGACAAAAAAGTCCCATTCAGACTACGTATCTCTAATTTTATTTCATTAGGGTTAGACGATAAAAAAGAAACTTTACGATTACAAATAACTGTAGAATTGCCCTTAGTAATTTTTTTTATCTCTTGGCAGCTAAAAGAACTCGTCAACGCTGAACCAGCAGCTGTTTCTGTTGAGGATGCACCCTTGTTCCCCTTTCCAGTTACATTAAGAGAAGAATAAATAAAAATAGAAATAACAAAAACAAATGCGAGTATTGAAACAATGAATAATGAATGCGACAATCGTTCTCTTTTTTGCATACTCTTTTCTTCGAGAATCGCTATTTAATTCTTTCTATTAAAGAAAGCGTCATTCGAATGTCTAAATCATAATACGGGCCTGATGGGATTTGAACCCACGACCTCCTGCTTAGAAGGCAGGAGCGCTATCCAGGCTGCGCTACAGGCCCATAAAATATAGAGCTTTCTAAACCCTTTTAAAAGCTTTGGTCAAGAATGCTGACGCTAGCAAAGAGTAAGAAATCTTTATATTCTCCCCAAGAAAGAAATCCTTATGTTCAAGATCAAACATCGTCTCCCCTTACGAGGAGCGTTCTTCCTTTCTGCAGTCTCATTCTTATTATCATTATCAATGTCATTCGTTGCTCCAATTTATCCCCTATTTCTCAAAGAATTTGTCAAATCTGATGCCTTTGTCGGATATGTGGTCACGTTCGGTTCAGTATTATTAATTCTCTGTTCATTTGTCGTTGTTTCCTTACTCAGAAAATACCATAAAGCATCCTTAATGCGGATTGCCTTAGTCGGGTACGCAATAACCTTTCTTTTAATTCCGCTGATGCAGACAATCAATCAATTACTCTTCCTCACTGCATTACGTGCATTCTTCACGGTGATGGCATTAACTATGACGAGTTTATTCATCAAAGAAAGCGTCAGAAGGAAAAAGGAACTCGGGAAAACAGAAGGAATGTATTTTGCGGTCTTAAATGTTGCCTGGTTAATTGGTCCATTGATCGGTGGTCCATTTGCAAAACACTTTGGATTCACAGCAACGTTCTTATTCGCAAGCGTCTTTGCATTTTTATCCTTCTTCCTCTGGGCAGTTGAATCGAAAAACTTCGTACAAGATAATGGAGAACTCGAAACCAATAATAAACATTTCTTCCAAAATCTCAAAGAGTATTTCAAAAAAAGAAATCACGCAATTATCTATTTACTCTCATTCGGATTACCCTTTTGGTGGGCATTGATTTACGTTTACATTCCCCTCTGGTTAGCAACAAAAGCAGTCAGTGAAGCAGTCATTGGATATGCCTTATTCTTAGTGGTGATTCCATTAATCGCCCTAGAATTACCCATCGGAAAACTTGCAGATAAAAAAGGATATCGCTGGCTCTTAGCTTTAGGATATGTTATCATGGCAATTTTCGGCTTAATCGCAGCATACACCGAATCATATATCATCTTAATCGCCTTATTTGTCATCGGCTGTTTTGGAACGGCATTAGTCGAACCATTACGAGAAGCATTCTTTTTTAAAATTACCAAAAAACCAGATGAAGTACGATTTTTCTCCGTCTACAGAACTGCGTTTGATTTAGGGTATGTGATCGCTCCGTTATTTTATTCAACAATTCTTTTCACCGGAAGTTATAAATTCGTCTTCATGGGCGGAGCAGCATGTATGCTTGTCTTTAGCATCCTCGCATTAGGATTAAAAGAAAATGACCACCTTTATTATTGAACATTGTGAACCAAAAGTCTTTCTCTGGTGCATCTTAGAATACACACAAATGAAAAAATACGTTGGGAAAAAGAATCTTTTCTTTACAAACGTCAAAAAACAAGAAGGAAAAAAATTAACGTCCTTAGGCAAAGTAGAAACAAAGTCTGTAACAAAATTAAACTTAGAAAATGTCTGTGTCCTCGATCCCAATGCAGAACAAACCTTAACACCAAAAGATAAATTCGAGTATGTCGTCTTTGGCGGTATTCTAGGAGATGCGCCAGCACGTGGCAGAACAAAAGTAGTATTGACAGATAAAATGAAGAATGTGCAGACCAGAAACTTAACACCGTTCCAAATGTCCACAGACACCGCAGTGTTAGTCACAAAGTTAATCCTCGATGGAACACCGATAGAAAAAATTCCATTCCAAGATACGATTGAAGTTGTACTCAAAACTAGAAAATTCCAAGAATCAGTTATTCTTCCATATAGATATGTACTCAAAAATGGAAAACCCCTCTTCAATAAAAAATTAGTCAAATACTTAGCAGAAAAACAATCCTTGTAATTCCAAGAAGAACCTTTATAAACGCTCAAGAATCGATCCTTCTATGCTCGATTTTCCGGCACTTGATCGTAAATGGCAGAAAATCTGGAAAGAGGCGAAAGTCTTTGAAGCGAATCCAGATTCAACAAAACCAAAATTCTTCGTCACCTTTCCGTACCCGTACATGAATGGGTTTGCACACTTAGGACATTTCTATACCTCGATGCGTGTTGAAGCATTTGCACGATTTAAACGAGCCCAAGGATTTAACGTATTATTCCCACAAGCCTGGCATTGCACGGGTGATCCAATCGAAGCTGCAGCAGCCAGAATCAGAGAAAAAGAACCCAAGCAACTAAAGATCATGCACGATATGGGGATTACTGAACACGAAATCCAAAAATTTAGTGATGCAACCTACTGGACACAGTATTTCCCCAAAGAATGGGAAAAGGATCTAAAAGCTGCAGGATATTCGTTCGATCCACGCAGACAATTTATCACGACCTCATTAAATCCCTATTACAATAAATTCATCCAATGGCAATTTAGAAAATTAAAAGAAAAAGGATTAATTGGCTTAGGCAAACATCCCGTGGTGTGGTGTCCGAAAGATCAAACGCCATTAGGAGATCATGCGAGAAGCCAAGGTGAAGGAGAACGCCCACAAGAATTCACAATCTTAAAATTCAAATGGAAAGAAGCATTTTTAGTTGCAGCAACCTTACGACCAGAAACGATCTTCGGCTTAACAAACCTCTGGGTCAATCCTGATATTGAATACATCAAAGCAAAAGTCAATGAAGAAATCTGGATCATCAGCAAAGAATGTGCAGAAAAACTCAAAGAACAAGAAAGAAAAGTTGAAATTCTAGGAAATATTCACGGTAAAGATCTCATTGGTCAGATGGTCATCGCTCCATTAAACAATCATGAGATTATTGTGTTACCTTCATTCTTCTGTGATCCAAAAAAAGGAACTGGCTTAGTCATGTCTGTCCCGTCAGATGCGCCAGATGATTATATGGGCTTAAAAGATCTTCAGAATGATCAAAAATTAGTCAGTAAATACGGGCTATTAATGGAAGATGTCAAACAGATTAAACCAATCCCCATCATTCGTTCAGATGAATTAGGTGATCTTCCCGCCATGAAGGTTTGTGAAGAACTCAAAATCCATTCCCAACATGAACGAGACAAATTAGAACAAGCAAAGAAGATTGTTTACAAAAAGGGATTTTATGCAGGCATCATGAATGAACGCTGTGGAAAATACGCAGACGTTCCCGTTGAGAGAGCAAAAGATTTAATCCAAAAAGATCTCAAAGCATTAGGCATTGCAGAATCATTTTACGAATTAACCGGAACAGTCGTCTGTCGCTGTTTAACATCGGGAATAGTAAAAATTGTTTCAAATCAATGGTTCCTCCATTACGGTGATCGAGAATGGAAAGATACCGTTAAGAAAAACTTACAAAATATTAAGCTCTATCCAGAAAAAGTGAGACAACAATTTGAATATGTCATTGATTGGCTCCATGATTGGGCATGCACGAGAGAATTCGGTCTAGGAACAAAACTCCCCTGGGATGAGAAGTGGGTCATTGAAAGTTTATCTGATAGTACCATCTACATGGCATTTTATACCATTGTCCATAAACTCAAAGAAATAAATCTTGAAGAAATTGATGATGACTTTTTTGATTTTGTCTTCTTAAAAAAAGGAAAAAACAAATGGGGAGAAGTAGGAGAAGCACTCCAAGAAGAATTTGAATATTGGTATCCGGTCGACTTCAGAAATTCTGGGAAAGACTTGATTCAAAATCATTTAACGTTTTTCATGTTTAATCACACTGCTATCTTCCCAGAAAAGAATTGGCCTGTCGGTATTGGCACAAATGGGTGGACAGTTGTCGATGGTCAAAAAATGTCAAAATCCTTAGGCAATTTCCTCTTAGTCCGAGATGTTATCAAACCAGGCGCAGATGGTGCAAGAATTACCATCCTTTCAGGCGGAGAAACCTTAGATGATCCAAACTGGGATACAGAATTTGTCAAATCAGTCTACACAAAACTTGATCAGTGGTATGAATTCTCATTGAAATGGCACAAATACAAAGGAAGAACAGAAGAACGGCATGTCGATAGATGGTTTGACTCACGATTAAACATTTTGAAAAAAGAAATCACCAATGCCATGGAAGAAACCTTATTCAGAACAGCCGTCCAGAAAATCTTCTTTGAATGGCAAAACGTCCTGAAGTGGTACCTACGAAGAACAAATAATAATCCCCATCATGAAAAAATGAAACAAGCAATCGAAGAACAAATCATCATGTTCGCACCCTTTGCAGCGCATGTCTGTGAAGAAATCTGGGAAGCATGCGGAAAAGAAAGTTTAGCGTGCATAACAAACTGGCCATCTATTGAAGAAGAAAAAATCGATCCACAATTAGATGCGATTGAAAATTACATCGCAAAAATAACAGAAGATGTTCAAGATGTACTCTCCTTTGTAAAAATCCAAAAACCAACATCAATAAAACTCTTTGTTGCACCAACCTGGAAATACGAACCAGTAAAACAGTTAAAAGAAGAACTCAAAAAGACACGAGATGTTTCTGCATTAATGAAAACAATAAAATCTCCAGGCAAAGAAAAGGAATTATCAAAATTCATTCTTGCAGCAGTAAAAAATCCAGGGAAACTTCCCGAACATGTTTGGAGTCCAGGAGAAGAAGAACGAATCATACATGAGAATCTCGCATTCTTAAAAACAGAATTTGATTGTCCTGTTGAAATTCAAAAAGCAGATACGTCGAAAGAAGAAAAGGCTCAACAAGCCTGGCCAAGTAAACCTGCGATTTTAATCGCGTAAATATTTATGTCGTAAAAATTGAAGTTGATCACGAATTCGTTCAAAGAACCACGGAGAATTTTCTTGAGCAAGACTCAAATAATGGGTTTCTCCTTCAATAACATACTTACGCGTTTTGTGAAGATCAGGATGCCCCTCTAAACAAAGATTATTATTGCGACGATCTGCAAGTTTGACAATACGCACATGAAGAGATCCTGCACGCAAGGTCGCAAGGTAAACCTCATCTCGATACTCTTTTCGTTCACGTTCTGTTACACCTGGAAAGCGATCTGATTCAGGTTTGGTGAGCGTAGCAACATCAAAGCTCACTTCATCACCAAATTGATCATAGCAATGACGTAACGTAAAACGAGGATCATCTTCAACAGCATCATGGAGTAATCCCTTAGCAAGAAGTCGATCAGTAACAGGCCTTCGAGCACGACGTTCGTGTTGAGCAACCTCAAGAGTAACAGGATAAATATGCTCTTCTAAATAAGATAATCCATTATCACGTTGTTGGGAACGGTGAGAGGTGTTCGCTTGTTCAAGTGCTCGAAAGAAGAGAGGGGTATACGCATCATGAAACTGCATCCCAATAACAGAGCGAAGTTCTTGTTCAGTTAAATGTGGTAGATGCGACATCAGAGAACAACAGCAGAAATCCTTTTAAGGTTATGTGAGAAAAAAGAGAAAGAAATCTTTATAAGCAATCATAACCAAAACAAGAAAATGGCAACGGAAAAAACCGCAAAATCTTGGACGTACAAAGAAATCAAAAACTTCCTCTCAGAAAAACAACTCGCAGAACATAAAATTCTCTACGAAGGATATGTTAAAAAAATTAATGAAATCAATAATAAATTAGCAACCGTCGATAAATCAACCGCGAACGGAACTTATTCTGATCTACGTGAATTAAAAGTTGAAGAAACCTTCGCATTAAATGCAATTAAACTGCACGAGGGTTATTTCTCCAATATTCAACAACCCAAGGCAGCAACAGGAGCAATTGCATCCTGGATCAAAGAAGACTTTGGGAGCATGGAAGCATGGGCAGAAGAATTTAAAGCTTTAGGCTTATGCGCGCGTGGTTGGGTCGTCTTAGCATTTGATCTAGAAGAAAATAAACTACGAAACATTGTCTGCGACATTCACAATCAAGGTGGAATCTGGGGTTGTATCCCGTTATTGATCTTAGATGTGTATGAACATGCGTACTTTGTTGATTACGCAACAGCCAGAAAAAAATACACAGAAGCGTTCATGCAAAACCTCGATTGGAACTTCGTAAATAGTTTAATTGAGAAATACCACGTGCACCATTTCCGCAAGTAATTTTTTTCTTTTTAAGGAAATTTCGTATAATCCACCCAATCTTTTTCTTGTTCTGCTTTTTCAAGGAGAGGATGAACTTCTCGTGGCAATAATTCACGTAAACGTGCTTGTCCTTGTTCAAACGTCGCAACGTCACGTACACGTCCAAAGCGTAACGCAGCAATGCCAGTAATCACGCGTTCAAGAAACGGCGGAGAACAGACTGCAGCAAATGCTTCACCATATGAAGATTTATCAGCACGCAAGAGGGTATACGCAACGACAAAATCATTTTGAACAGTCTTAGGATTAAATAATCCACTTCCAACCATATGCTCTCGCGCAAAAGAACCAAATGTATGATGTCCTGTAAGAAGACGTTCTCCTTCTTCAAGCCCTGGCCAATACGCTGGACGCACAACATGAAGATCTGCTAAAACTTGTGGATCACGAATAAAAGGAGTATGATTATCTTGGACATGAATATAATTCACATTATCAAGTTGTGCTAAATACGCACCCAACGCTTCATCACGTAACGAGCGAGGTAATCGGGAATACACTGCGCCTAACGCATTGTATGTTTGTGTATCAGGAATAAAATCATCGCCAATGCCTTGAACACGTGCATATCGCTTATCACGCACAATGTTCGTAAATAAACCACCACGTTTAATGCCTTCCGCTAATGTTAGAGAATCTAATCGTTCAGGAATTCCTGCAAGAGCGCAAGCATCAAAAACCGTTTTATCAAGAGAAGGAATATCAGACATAAACAAAACTCATCAAAAAAGAACTTTATAAGAATTATGGTTATCGAATCTCTATACTTCACCGGCAGCCAAGGAATAGATCTTCACTTCTAATGATTTCAAAAACTGTTCTTCTTGCACAACTGCCTTCGCAATTTCACGCATACTTTGACGTAAGTTTTCAACGCGTAATTTTCGAGAAACAAAAAACATATTAAACACAACTTCAAAGGAAAGTAGTTCACGGCGTAAAAGCCCAATAAGGATGGACACTTCTTTGATTGGGGGAAGGGCAACACCACTAGTAATGACTGATTTAAGATTCGAAATCACGACAGATAATGCCTCTTTTGTTTCTTTACTTTCACCAATATCGTGATAGGTTTGTCCACTAAATTCTTTTTCTTGAAGCGGAGCATAAAACACAACAACTAATTCTTTGCGTTCTTTTTTTAATTTTGCAATATCGCTCAAAAAGATACTGAGTCCATCAATAATCTCGCGTTCTTTTTTTGAAAGATGTTCTTTTTTTGGTGCAGAGAACAGTCCCATCTTAAAATTTTGCATACCTTGCTTTCTTCCCAAATTCAGCTTCAATTTCTAACAACCGATTAAACTTCGCAATACGTTCTCCACGACACGGCGCCCCTAATTTAATTTGACCACAATTTAAGGCAACAGCTAAATCAGCAATAAAAGAATCTTCCGTCTCTCCAGAACGATGCGACACCATGACTTTCCATTTTTGTTTAAACGCCAAATCAGCAGCAGCTAACGCTTCACTTAAGGTGCCAATCTGATTTACCTTTAACAAGAGAGCATTACATAATTTTTGCGAAGCAGCATTCTTCACACGTTCAGGATTCGTTGCGAGTAAATCATCCCCAACAACTTGTACTTTCGCTTTCTGCACAAATTCCTGATACGTATGGAAATCATCTTGATCAAACGGATCTTCAATCGAAATAATGGGATACAACTTCAACAAATTCAGATAATACTCCATCAATTCTTCACGACTTAACAATTTCTTTGTTTCAATGGCATATTTCTGCACTTTCCGATCATAAAATTCTGAAGCAGCAGCATCTAAGGCTAATTTGACCTGATCTTGATAGCCACATTCTTCAATCGCACGTAATAATAAGGTAATCGCATCGTGGGGATCATAGACAGGCGGAGAAAAGCCCCCTTCATCGCCAACTAAAGTAGCGCTTTTCCCATACTTATTCAAAATAATTTCTTTTAAAGCTTGATACACTTCCGCAACCATTTGTGTTGCTTCCGTAAATGATTTCGCTTTCACCGGAGCAATCATAAATTCTTGAACCTTCAAATTGCCTTCAGCATGTTTCCCCCCATTAATAATATTTGAGAAAGGAATCGGCAAAACCGTCCCACTACCTAAAGAAGAATACAATGGTTTATTCCGTGCAACAGCAGCACAACGTGCAACAGCTAACGAAATACCTAAAATAGAATTTGCACCGAGTCGAGATTTATTCTCTGTTCCATCAATCGTATTCAGCACTTCATCAACAGAAGATTGATTCAAGACATCTTTCCCAATAACCTTCTTCGCTAAAACAGTGTTGACATTTCCCACAGCCATCGAAACACCCTCCCCATGAAATGGTTTTAAGTTATCCCGTAACTCAACAGCTTCATACAATCCAACAGAAGCACCACTAGGAACAGCAGCAACACCAGAAAAATGACCAGCATCAACACGAACAGATAACGTAGGGTTACCCCGAGAATCAAGAATTTGTCGGGCATGAACCCCTGTAATTTTTATTACCACAATCGTCCTCTTTAACCCTTCTCAAGCCAAAGCAGGTATATAATCATTTCTAGGGTCCAAAAGCCAATTCTAATGCTAAAACATAGAGAAACGAATCGTCGTATTTGATGAACGAGGTGTTTAAAAGGACATATTCCAATACAGATAATCAAGTAAAGGGGTTTTTTCGGGAAAATGAAAACGTATATTATTCCTACAGGCTGGGATCGAGAATTAGTATTGAAAACTGCTTTTAAAAGTGGGGCAGATCATGTCTGCTTAGTCTCAGCATACCCAAAAAAGGATCACAGTTATTCGCAAGCAGACTTAATCACAAAAAAAGTCAATGAACATCTCGTAAAAGAATTATCAAAGTTTACACAGGTCGAGACATTAGAAGTGAATTATGTTGATTTTAATGATATCGTCTTACGATTAAACAAATATATTGCAGATCATCCCGATCATGAATTCTTGATTAATATCTCAACAGGTTCTCATTTACTCGCAGCAACCTTAATGTTCGTTGGTTTCTTAAACGCAATTCCGATTGAGTATTCCATTGCCCAAACCCATAATCCAAAAATTATGGAGATTGTGTCTGAAGGCGGCGATTACCATTGTGGCTTTTCAAAAATCTTACAATTACCTTCATTACCTGTCTCAGTTAAAATTTCACCCAAAGAAAAAAAGTTTCTCAATCATATCAAAACAAAGGGAAGATTAGACGTCAAAACATTTATTGGCAATGCGCAAGGCAATATGGAAAATAGATTACGCAGCGAATTCCATTATCTCTGTAAGACCTTAGAGAAACAAGGAATGATCGCAATTCAAAATCAAGGAAAGAAAATTGAAATCCAATTAACGCCCTTTGGCGAGTTATGGGTATAGAAACTTCTTCTAATACATTCTATATTTTTGAACATATGCTCATTTTTTCTTCGGTAAGTATATGGAACAAACGTTCGCAAAAAGAATTCCATGACAATAAAATTGGTGCGAAAAATTCCCTGGAGTGAACTTGAAGCAAATGTGCGTTCAGTTCCATTAAACAAACCCGCAGCAGATGGTTCACCCATTCTTGTCTATCGTGATGCACGCATTTCCTTACGAGAACTTGATTCACAAGAAGTTAATCCAACTTCATTCTACTTATTACGTTCAGGATTAGCAATGCAAGAAAAATTACAACGAGAGCTTGCACAAGAGTATGGGATTGACTCATTACATTTGGACGGTGCAGTTGAAATTGAAAATGAAAAAGGAGAAATCTGGACATTAACCCCTCCAATCATTGAAGTAACCCCAAGAAATGTACAATACCAAGCAAAAGAAGGAGAAATCTCCTATTCAGATGTTGTTCCAATCCAAATCGCAATTATCAATGACGGTTTACACAGAGTCGCAACAGCCAGAAAACAAGGAAGAACCTTTAACGGCATCTTTATTTCAGGTGCAGATCCAAACTTCCCTTTCTATGCGCATCCAAATGGCTGGGATCGTATTACAGAAATGGACGCAGTTCCCAAAACAAAACCAGAAAAGAAGTTCTATTCTCGAGAGGATTGTTACGCATTATACAGAAACTTCGGTGTTCTTGGATGTGGTGCTCCGCGCGGTACAAGTAAGTAAGTACAGAGAAATATACGATTGAGTAAGGATGTGTTTAAATAGCAATTTAATAAAAAGCACAGCATGGCCGATCAACAAGCAATGAAGAATTTTTCTGCAGAAGAAGAAGCAACAATTCGCGCATTTTTATTTACGAATCCAAACGGAAGAACAAGTTTTGTTTATCCTCAACCATTAGTTGCAGGTGAAGAACTTTCTCCATTAATGTCTGCCTATTCCCGAACGCATTTACCGTTCCAAACACGAGTATTACAATTTTTAGATGCAGAAAAAGCAGAAGCGACAAGAGCAATGCTTCCCATGATGCGTCCAATGATGGATATTCTACGAGAACCAGATGGAACATTAAAAGTATCCAGAAGAACTCGAGAGTTCAATACTACCTATGTCTTAGAACATGGCCATGCATCGATTAAAGAAGAAACAGGATTATTTGGCTATGCAGAAAATCTTTCTGATATCACCGTAAAAAGAATTTCAGGACATCCATTAAACAAACCCCAAGTCAAATCAACACGATATCTTTCCTACGGTAAAGTCTTAGAATTAGGATTAGAAGATGAAGATCTGTTAGCATTGCCAAATGCAGATGAAGCAGTTGCTCATATTCGATTCTTAAATCGCCGCTATCTTGACATGTCCGGACAATTAGCAGAAGCAGTCTTCCATCACGGATCAACAGCAGAAGTACTTGCATACTTACGTCAATCAAAACAAGTAGAGAAAGAAGTAGACAGCTGGATAAGAAAAGCAAAAAGAAAAAATCCTGAGTTCAGTCCAAGTGATAGCGACTTTGAAAAGAAACGAGCAGAAATAGTAGCGGGTCTAGAACCAGAACAAGCAAGGAAAGATATTGGAAAATTCGTCTTGGATGCATCAAGAGTCTATCTTCCTGCAGTAACCAGAACATCGTTGGGATTTTCAACAGATGCACGAACATTAGAAGAAGTCATTGTCGATATGATCTCCAGTCCACGAAAAGAAGATAAAACACGGGGCTATGAACTGTGGACAGAAGCAAAAAAGATAGGTCCAGTCTTATTAGGAGAACAAAGTCACATCAAAATAGATATGTGGCGGGTCCATAACGAACAAGCATTCAGACAATACGTCCAAGAGAAATTTGCAAACATAGAACCACGAAATCATGGAAAGGCGACAGTCAATCTGTTAACACCAAGAAACATTGAAATGTACACCGACAGATTCAACGCAGCATTAGCAGCCTTCCAATACACCGATCTTGCATTACAAGATATTATGGAAAGTTTAACAGAAGCAGATGTAAAAGAAGTCCTAGCAAAAGCGCACGAAGCGCGAGGAGAACACGATGTCCTCCATTCAGGAATCAGTCATGGTGGGTTATCTGTTGAAATTGTCATGGGGTATCATGGCTACCGAGATTTATTTCGACAACGGAGAGGGTCACGTTCAACGCAATTGTTAACAACGCGTTTAGGATTTGAAGTACCACCAATGTTCACCACATTTGGATTAAATGAAGCCTATGAACAAGATATGGCGAAAGCTGTAGCACTGTACGAAGACGTACGAAAAACAAGTCCCCACACCGCAGAAAAACTTGTTCCGTTCGGAGCAAACTGTCGAGCATTACATTCCTGGCAACCAAATCAAATAGGATATGTCGGAAAATTACGAAGTGATATTGAGAAAGGAAACTTTTCCTACGTCGCAACAACACGAGAATTAATGGATGCATTTACTGCAGAAATGCCGGAAACCGCAAGATACCTCAAATGGGATAAACGAGCATATCCCCCACATCTCTGGAAAAAAGGGTATGGTTGGTTTGATGCAACACAACGAGGAAAATGAAAGTCGTCATTCGTCGGCATCTTCCTTTAGAAAAACTTCTTGAGGAAGTCCGTCGTGTCCCATTAAAAAGAAAAGAAGGATCAACAGAACCAGTCATCTTTCCTTATGAAAAAGCAAGAATTACTTTACGAGAAATGTTTCCATTTGAATTAAATCCGGGGAGCAAATATGTCTTACAACGTTCATTTGAGTTTCAAAGGGAATTAAGAGAAACTCTGATGCGTGATCATGGAATTGATCCATTCCAGCTTGAAGGCGGATATGAAATTGAAAATGAATCAGGAGAACTCATGACGTTAATTCCTCCGATTATTGAAGTCAGTGAAGAAACGATGAAGTATGTCGATACCCGTGGAGATCTTCCGTATGATCATCCTGTACAAATCAAAATGAATATCATTGTTGATGGCTTACATAGAATCTACTTAGCAAGATTATTTGATCATCCTGTCAATGTACTCCATATTCAAGGAGTTCCATCAGAATATCCATTTTATGCGCTCGCAAATCAATGGGCAGATATCAAGATCACGCAAAAAGTTCCGGAAAAACCAGAAGAAAAGAAAGATTATCGAAGAAAAGACAGTTATGGTCTTTATCGCGATTTCGGTGTTCTTGGATGTGGCGCGCCAAGACCCGTAGGAACGTAAAATGCAAACAATACCAGGAATTGAAGTGATCATTTGGGATTTTGATCGAACTTTGTATCAGAATACGCCACAAATTCAAGCAAGAAATCGTGCAGGATTCTATTCATGTATTGCAGAACAAAAAGGAATAAGTCGTGAAGAAGCAAAACCTATTTTCGAAGAAGCCTATGCACGATTGCAATCATTAACAAGAGTTGCAGAATTCTTAGGAATTCCCGGAGATGTCATGAATTCCGCATTAGATCGCGAAGATATTGCTGATTTATTAAACTACGATGAACGATTAGTACAGATGTTTCAAGAAATGCAGTTCAGGCATGTGCAAGTAACGCGAAGTCAACGAACACGCTGGCAACGATTATTAGGAAGAATTGGTGTACCTGAAAGCGCATTTGAATTCGCATTATGTTACGAAGAAACAACGAGTGATAAGAGTGAAGCCTTCAGATATATTGCAGAAAGAACAGGACTAGCAAGAGAAAAACTTGTTGTTGTTGAAGATCGCAAGGATATCATTACGCGCGCAAGAGCTGAAGGAATGAAAACCATTTATGTTTGGGGGGAATGCGCAGATGCAGACGTTTCTGTCCCAACAGTTTATGATGTTCAAGGAGTGTTACAACGATGAGCGCAGCACAACCAACTGAAGAAAGAAAATTCACAATCGGAACAAAAAAATTAGAAAAAGATCCACAAGGGATATATGTCGTTATTGATGGCTTAAGCGGCTGTGGAAAAGACACCGCAATCATGGGATTTGCTTCCTATCTCCATCGAGAGAAACAAGCAGAGAAAGGTGTTCTCTTAGTTCAAGAACCATATGGATATAACTCATTCAGAGCGAAACTGAAAGCAATTCGCGAAGATACAACAGATACAAATCCAACAAGCAGAGCAAAAAGAGAGGTCGATGTCTTTGTGCAAGATCGATGGCAGCATATGGCTGACGTCGTTTATCCTGCATTGAACAGAGGGAATCTCGTGCTCCAAAATCGAGGAAAATATGCAACAATCGCAAATCAAGGTGCCAGAGGATACGATCCACGAAAAATCGCAGACCTCCATCATGATTTACTTAAGGATGGAACGACTGGAAGCCCCCTCGCAAAAGCAGATCTTGTGTTCATCTTACAAGTCAATCCAGAAACAGCACATCAACGATTACTCAGATCAGGCAGAATATTAAGTGACTCAGAAAAAGATCTCAACCTACAACAAAAAATAGCTGATCTCTATGCAACAATGCCAGAATTTTTCCCTGATGAGAAAATTATTTTCTTAAACGCAGAACAATCGATTGATCAAGTTGTGAAAGGAATGGAATCAGCCTGGCAAAACCTGAAGAAAAAGCAATAAATGATTTTATATATCTTTCTTTGAGAATGCTTAATTATGGAAAGCTTCACGATGCATATTGATCGAAGAGTAAGAGAAAGTCCAGCATATCACAATCCATTTTTCGATAATTGTCATGATCCACAAAAACAAACAAGTGTAGTGCAAGTGGCAGATATGGCTGTGAATTGGTATTTCGTTACGAAATCGTTTGGAATTTCTGCTTCGATATATACAGGGGTTATCGCACAGGAACTAATGAGATCAGATCCAGAGAAAGAAAAAGTGTTGAAGGATTTACTTGTTGAATCTGCGAGGATCAGTGGAGATGATTTAGGGATCGGTCATGAGTCATTATATCCAAGAGGGGGAGGAAGAGAAATTCCCTACAATGAGCGAGTACATTATAGGTTATGGGGAGATCTGACAAAAACGCTTCTCAGCGCTTCGCAACATCCGACGACAATCAATGGCTTGAAGATCGAGGAAGCACAATCTCACGGTCAAGTACGGCCTGAAACCGTTGGATTAGTAAAAATGATTGAAGGGGAGTTCAGAAGTGTCGAAGGAGGTGCAGCAGTATATCAAACTGTAGAGAGCATTGCATTGAATATTGTCCTTGCTTATAGTGGACTAATAAAGAGACTACAAAAGAGTGGAAAGGTCACATTAACAGAAAGGGATCTCATCTACTTAAAGATCCATGAACCATTAGAGAGAGAACATGATCTTCAATCAACACATATCATTGATTTAGTTGACCAATATTCAGATGGAAAAAACAGATCAATAATTAAAACAAAAGTAGATGAAATGAGCGGATTATTTGGGAACTTTTGGGATGCAATGAACAAAATCGTTTTTAATGAATAAAACCAAAAGTATCGTCTGAAGGCATAATTTTAAATAAGTCTAAATCAGAATAGGGATATGCAACCCTATCAGTTCTTCCCACATACTGCAGATCTTATTTTCGAAGCCTATGGCCAAACCATTGAAGAACTCTTCACCAACGCAGGATTAGCAACAGAAGAGGTCATGGTTGATCTAAAGACGGTTTCTCCCAAAAAGAAAAAAACCATAAAACTCAAAGCAGAATCCATTGAAGAACTTATGTATCATTTCTTAGATGAACTCATTTTTATCAAAGACAAAGATCAATTATTATTCTGCCAGTTTAATCTGACGATTCATTACGACGCAGGCAAATATACACTTGAAGGAACAGCGACAGGAGAAAAAATCAATCCAGAAAAACACGCTTTAGGCCAAGATGTCAAAGCAGTAACAAAACATCTCTTCGAAGTCAAACAAGAAGGCGTGATCTGGAAAGCAAAAGTGCTTTTAGACATATAACTTCCAGTTCCATATTCTTAATATAGCAGAAATAATCTTAGTAGAGCATGGATCAAATCGAGATTGAAATCAAAACAGCCTTACTCGATCCAGAAAAAGTCAAACAACAAATGATGGCAAAAGGCGCTATCCTCCAAGGAAAGAGATACCAACATGATATTCTATTAGATCCTCCAACTGCAGATTTTTCAAAAACAGATCAAGTCTTAAGAATAAGGAATAGTAATGGGAATTGGAAATTAGACTATAAAAGTCCACGATTAGACAACGAAACAAAGAGCAGAAGAGAATACTCCTTAAAAATTGATGATGGAGAACAATTAAAACAAATCTTTAACTGGATGAAATTTAATCTTGTCGGTGAAATAGAAAAAACCAGAGAAACCTACAAATTCAAAGAACTGAACTTGCATTTCGACACTGTTACTAACTTAGGAACATTTTTAGAAGTAGAATCATTCGGAACGCAAGAACAATTTGAAGGGATTAAAAAAGAAATCTTTCAACTCCTGGAAGAATTAGGAATCCAAGAAACGATTAAAAAAGATTATTTAGAACTATTGTGGGAAAAAGGATATTTTAAAAAAGAAAAAAAGGGCATTACGCCCACGCAGCTAAAATTCCTCCAGCAATAACTAAACCAAGTAAATTGTACGCATTGTTTAATAAATACAATTTCCAAGATTTGCCTTCCCAAAGAACACTACTCAACGTTACCGGTGCAACGAATCCTAACCAGATCCAGAATCCTGCTTGCATTCCCAACAGAAACGTGGTAGCGTCAGTATAATCAACAAAGTGTGCTAACACATAACTCATGACAAGCGTCCCAATAATCATAATTGCATAGGACTTGCCCATATGAGCATCTTTCTTTTTCTTTTCAAGGTCTTTCTGATTCAATCCCATCAGACCCATCCATGTCTTTCCAAAGACTGGTCCATACCATAAAAATCCAAGGACGATATGAACCACTGCAGCGACAAGCACTGCTAGCAAATTAATCGAAGGTTGTGCCATAACTTATTTTAAGAAAGTGCCTTAATAAATATTCCGATAGACACTATCAACAAAATCTTCTTAAACCAAAAGAAAAAGAGAAAGATATGCTTGAATTAGTTCTGAAAGCAATTGTTCCCGCATTACGCGAAGGGATTGCTGAGCGAGTAGCAAATACAAAAGTCGCGCAAACCGTTGAAAGAGGTTACCAGTTTGTAAAAGAGCAATGTAATGATGCCCGCGAAACAATTGAAGAAACAATAGATGGATATATGTTCGCACGACAGTTAGTAATGAATGTCAAAGCAGATGGAAGCCGCATTCAACGAGGAGTAAGTACTCTCTTCACGAATACTCGATTAGCAGTAGAACTTTGCACATATAAATTAGCATGGGCATCGGCGTCAGATCCAGACCAAGGAACATATCATGATTTTGGAATGTGCTTATATGGGATTATAAATCGAAAAGATGATAGATTATTGAATGATTTGTGGAAAGCAGCAACAAAGAAAAATTAATAATCTAAAACTCCATTAAAAAAAGATGCGTCTGATCTTTGTACTTCTTATTTTACTCATCTTACCTGCCTGTCTCCAGAAACCTTATAAGGAAGAATTCGTAGATTTAAGCATGCAATTAACAAGTCCCGCATTTCAAAACAATACGCTCATTCCAGAAAAGTATACGTGTGATAGTCTCGGCATTTCTCCACCATTGACGATAACGAATGTTCCCAAAGAAGCAAAAAGTTTAGTTTTATTGATGGATGATCCAGATATTCCAGAGATCGCGAAAACAACATACCATATTGAAGTATGGGATCATTGGGTTATTTTTAACATGTCGCCAACGCTCAAAGAAATCCAAGAAGGAAAAATGCCAGAAGGAACCTTAGGAAAAAACAGTAGAGGCAATCTCACCTACGGTGGCCCCTGTCCGCCAGATCGCGAACATCGATATTTCTTCAAACTCTATGCATTAGATATAAAATTAGATCTTCCAGCAGGAGCAACCAAAGCCCAAGTAGAACAAGCCATGCAAAATCATATTCTCACAGAAGCAATATTAATAGGGAGATACAAACGGAAATAACTTAGATTCTCCCCAATGCAGGTAAAATCCCAAAGAAGATCAGTAAAAGAATAAAGATAATATCCTTAAGGATTCTATCTTTTATTTTTGTTCTCGTTTCAATCACTTTCACAAGAGAATAAGCGATTGCTAAGACAATATTCATAATAAAAAAGATAAGCCCGATATTCGTATCAGATAAAGTAACGAGAAGAAGTCCAACAGCATTAATAAGAAACGCATAACCAACAAGGAAGGTCGCAAAGCCATACCGATCCCACATCTCTACTTTTTTCGTCGTTCCTAAGGTTGTTCTTGCACAAATAGAAGATAAAAGGAAAGGAATGGATAAGACTAATTGCAAGGTTAATATTTTATTATCAACTAAAAGACTCGGTTTTAAGGTCGCGATCAACGTAAAGACAGTAAACGCGACAATAATCAGATTATTATTCGTGATATTCCGTGCTTCTGCTTTGTACTTCAGGATCTCAGACATAAATGATATTCTTGTAGGTTGATTTAAATATCTTGTTATTATGAATATTTTCTTAAATTTAGATCTTATGAGAAGTCATTTTCTTTCACGAGAATAAGATTCAACAATTACTTCCAATAGATTCTCTACATCAACAAATTTAGGCTCTAAGTCAGGATAGTCTTCACCAATTAATCTGAATAATCGACCAAGCATTTGTTTCTTATCATTATTATCTCTAGTATAGTATAAATGATTTATTTCTTCTATTCCCATCTTATAAACCTGATCTAAAAAATTTCTTCCTTGGGGACCATTGGATAAATATAATCCATTCGTGGCTTCAAGTGCTTCTTTATCGAAAATACCAAGAATGTCGTATAAGATTTGAGGGGTTGTATTAAGCGTCCTACAGAGGTTATGGGCATTTTTCGGACTTAGTTTTAAGTTGCCCGTCCTTATCATTGAATATGCAGCAGCAGACAGAGCAGATCTTCTTGCAACTTCCCCATGACTTTGGATATCTGCTTTACCCATTAACTCAAATAATCGTTTATTGTCTGTTGGTCTTTTTTCTAATTTTTTATCAGAAGTCATATCGTAATCCAGCTCTCCCTTGGAAACCAGCAACATTGACATTGTAAGCAACTTGTGCTTCTAAAGAAAGTTTATCTACAATTGTTTTCCCAAGAGTTGTTTCTGAAGCAACAGTAATCTTTTTAGTGACATAATCTAAATTAACATCAGTCCAGTTCTCTAAATAGATTGCAGCAGGAAAATCAAATCTTCCAAAAACACTAAACTGTCCTGTTTTTTTAAACGCTCCATCAGTACCAAGAGTAACAGGGTAGAGCTTTAAATCTACAAATAATTTCTCATGAAGTTGGGGGATATATTCAGGACCAAATCGAAAAAGGTCATCCATACTACTTCCCCCATTCCATTCCAATTTTAATCCAAGATCTTTATAGAATGCTTTTGCAACAGCAGCTTCGCCATAAAAATTATCGCTTGTTCTTCCATAAAAATCAACAAAGGCAAAATAACTCGCATCTCCAAGTAATTTCCCAAAAGAGGTCGTGCGTACAATTGCCTGATTCACAGGAAACTCTCCCAATGCTTCTAAACGTAAAGGTGTATCTGCTTTCGCAGTCGCCGCAAATAAAGCAGTTGCTAATCCTAATCCCATAATAAATCGATTTAGTGTTTTCATTGTATCCTCAAAGCTTCGTTCAGATATTCAGTTATTAATACAGGCTGATCTTTCCTCAGGTTAAAACTTTCCAAAGAAGATCTTATTTTAGATTCATCACGGAATACCAAAGCCTCTAAAAAACGATCTTCTCTTAACAATGCTTTTATTATCTGTGGATTTTTTGGAATATCAAATGCATAGCCGCTCACTGCTGGAGATTTTCCAGAATAATTACTTACTTTTCCATAAAAAATACTATACCTCGCAATGAGTAACCCACTTCCTTTTTTTTGAGAGATAGACTGTTCTACCCGTTGAGTACATCCTGCAATGACCAAGTGAGGTCTTTTGATAATCTCTTCCTCAACTTTAACGAGATTATGTTCTGTAGGAAGTATTCTATCAATGAGAATATGCTGAGGATCATAACCAAACCTCTGTATTTGTTTTTCAATTTCAGATTGAGGCCATTTTCCTCGAACATCTTCTAATAAATAGGGGGTTAAAATTGCTACATTGACAATTGCTGTTGAGGGCACATTCATTTTTGTAACTCCATCAGTCTTTTTTCTAAATCGAGAACAGTATCCTCTTGCATTCGAGTTGCACTATCCCCATCCACCCTAAATCCAACAGCGGGTGCAGCCGATGAACGATATATTCTTGCATGTTCTATATCTGTCCCCTGTAAGGGATACTCAGATGCAGGAACGAAATGCACTTGATAATTCTCAGGATCAAATGTCCAACCTTCCTTATAGGCAACTTGTTGAAAATAAATCAGTTTGAGATTAATTGATTCTCTATTTTCTGGACTATCAACGCCGACAGCAACATATTTGATCCCACGACGTAAGTTTGAAAGTTCTGCTCGTGTAAGGGGATCTAACTCTGCTTTAGGGAGTAATCGCATTCTCTTTCGAGGAACAAGATGCTTCGGTTTCAACAAAGGGTAATGATATCGCATGGTAATCACTCCAAAGTAACCCTGTGAGTTATATAAAGAATACATCCCCCTAAGGAGGGAGAAAGCGTTAATTTTATAATTGTTAGTATCTCTCCAGAATGATGCAATTAGACATCCTCAAAGAAATAGGCCTAACAAATGCAGAAATTCAAGTCTATCTCTCCTTACTTGAGTTAGGGCAATCAACAACGGGCCCAATTGTAGAAAAAGCAAAAACATCCTCATCAAAGATCTACCATCTCCTTAAAAAATTGATCAATAAAGGATTAGTTTCTTATGTTTTAAAAGGGAGTATCAAATATTTTGAAGCAACGCCACCAGAAAGAATTTTAGATCTCTTAAAAGAGAAGGAAAAAGAAATAGAGCAGCAACGAAAAAATATTGAGAAAATTTTACCCGAACTCACAAGAAAAAAAGCATTATCAAAACTCAAAGAAAATGCAGCCATTTACAAGGGAATACGAGGGTTAGAAACAACCTTTTACGAAGCGTTAGAGTTAATGAAAGAAGGTGAGACCTATCACGTCATTGGAATCCCATCAAGATCAGATGCAACAAACAGGTTCTTTGTCAAATGGGACGAATACAGAGCTTCAAAGAAAGTAAAAGCGAAATTACTCTTTAACGAACAAGCAAGAGGAGAATTACAAACACAACCAAAGAATAATCCCTTATCAGAAATGCGATATCTTCCAGAAGGAATTATCACTCCTGCGGCAATTAATATTTTTAAGAATAGAACTATCATCTTCCCATCAGAAACAAGCGAAGAACCATTACTCATCGTCATTGATAGTAAAGAGATTGCAGATTCATTTCGAACACAATTTGATTTACTTTGGAATCAAACAACCTTAACATTTACAGGTGTAGAAGGTCCAAAATATGTGTTAAACGATATTATGAACACCAAATACGATGAGAATCTAGCGTTCGGTCTTTCAGGGGAAAAATTAAACAAATATGTTCCCAAAGAACTTGCCCAATTAGTCAAATTACAAGATAGTAAAAAGATAAATCCCGCAAGATTAATCTTTACCGGGAAAATCATAAAGTCAGAATTATCAAAAGTATCAAAATTCAGGATCTTACCAGAAAAATTCTCAACACCGTTCCATTATGAAGTCTACGCAAACAAAGTTGCAATCATTTACTGGACAACACCAATCATAACCACCGTCATCGAAAACAAAGAAGTGGCAGATAATTATAGGAAGCACTTCAATGAAATGTGGAAAATTGCAAAGGCGTAATATTTTCAAAAAATGAGAAGGAAGTTATATAAAGAAAAGAAACAAAGAAGAAAGAATGAAGAAGATTCAAATAAACATTGATTGGAAGATGGCGTTTTGGATTTCGATAACGATCCTCTTCTTATGGTTAATCGCAAAGGCAGTAGGATTAATTCATACACCTTGGTTTGTAGAGATGGTCCCTTATGTTACGGGATTTATCGCATTAGCCTCCATTCTAAAAGAGGGAGGTAAACTGATAAACAAATTAGAAAATGTAATCAGTGATCTAGGGACAATAAAATTAGAATTAAAAGATATGCGATTCGACATTAAAGAAATCCGCAATGATCTTCATAGTCTAGATAAGCGAGTCGCAGTTCTAGAAGTATAGATCGTTCAATAACAGCAAGTCTTATAAAATAACTAAATTCTTCATCCTGATGTCCAACATTCCTGCAGATATTAAACAAGTCGGCGATGCAGTTTGGGAGATTCCTCAATCCTATAAAAAAGGAATGCAAGTACCCGCAAGAGTCATCGCAACAAAACAACTTCTAGATGGAATGGATGCAGGTGTTTTCGAACAACTCACCAACGTTGCATGCTTACCTGGTTTGCAAAAATATGCGTTATGTATGCCAGATGGACATTGGGGCTATGGATTTCCAATTGGTGGTGTCATGGCGACAGATGCAGAGACCGGTGTTATTTCACCCGGAGGAATTGGATTCGACATTAATTGTGGTATGCGATTACTCACCACAAACTTAACGATTAAAGATGTTCAACCCAAAATCAAAGAATTAGTTAATACTTTATTCCAAAGCGTTCCATCTGGTGTGGGTGGAAAAGGATTTGTCAAAGTCAATAATCAACAATTCGATCAAGTCATGGAACAAGGCGTCAAATGGTGCATTGACAATAACTATGGATGGGAAGAAGATTTAGACAGAATTGAAAGTCAAGGAAAAATTGCTTGGGCAGATGCAACGAAAGTTTCTTCACGAGCAAGAAAAAGAGGTATTGATCAATTAGGAACCTTAGGTTCTGGAAATCATTACTTAGAAATCCAACACGTCAAAGAAGAAAATATTCTCGATCAAAAAATCGCAAAGAAATTCGGTATTTTTCCAGACCAAATCGTCATCATGTTCCACTGCGGTTCTCGTGGTTTTGGGCATCAAATTGCAACAGATTATTTAGAAATTTTTGAAAAAGCGATGAAAAAATATAACATTACCGTACCAGATCCAGAATTATCCTGTGCTCCCTTCCAAAGTCCCGAAGGTCAAGACTATTACAAAGGAATGGCGTGTGCAGCAAACATGGCCTTCTCTAATCGTCAAGTCATATTACATAGAATTCGAGAAAGCTTTGGAAAGGTTTTTAACAGTACGCCAGAAAATTTAGGGATGCATTGTATTTATGATGTCGCTCATAATTTAGCACGATTACAAGACTTCAAAATTGACGGAAAGAAAAAACAAGTTGTTGTCCACAGAAAAGGTGCAACCCTTTGTCAAGGCCCAGGAAATCCCGAAGTATCTAAACTCTATCAAGAAACTGGCTCACCCGTCATCATTGGTGGTTCCATGGAAACAGGTTCGTATTTATTAGTAGGTACAGAAAAAGCAGATCAAGAAACATTTTCCTCAACGTGCCATGGTTCAGGCAGAACAATGTCACGACATGAAGCAAAACGAAAGGTAACAGGTGAAGAATTGCTAAAGCAAATGGAAAAAGAAGGCATTTACGTCAAATCCATGTCCATGTCTGGTTTAGCAGAAGAAGCAGGATTCGCCTACAAAAATATTTCTGATGTGATTGATGCAGTGCACCAAGCAGGGATTTCAAAACCCGTTGCGAAGTTCATCCCAATCGGGAATATCAAAGGATAGGATTCAAGAGAGAAATGCATTTAAACCGTTCTCGAATGCAAAATCAGCAATGAAAGATCCTCTTTTCGGTGTTTCTCTAGATGGATGGGTAAAAAGAATTATTGAAGAAAAAGTAGAGACGGAAGTAGACCGATTAGAGCGAAGAAAAAATCAATTACGAGATGCACCAACGCGACCAGAAGAACAAATCAATGAATTAAAAGCAGAGTATGGTGCATTAGCCGTTCTTGGATTTAGTCATGACATTGATCAAACATTATTGAGGAGAGTTGCGAAAGGATGGGACTATGTTGATAGAAAATTACATCCAAGAAAAGAAATACGAAAAAAAGTTGAGAAAGAAAATGGTACATTAAAAATTGTAGCACCTAAGAGAGAACCTTCCATCGAATTACGGCATCATACTCCAAAAGTTCCAGATGTCAGTCCAAAGGACATTGCAAGCTTTCCTCCTAAACTAACGACTGCAAAAGCAACAATCCATACAGTAGTGGCAGAAGCAAGTACTCCTGTTCCACCAAAGAGAGATATTCCACCTCCAACACCTGTTCCCCCACCAATGAAACCTGTTGAACATCTCAACGGTGTTACAAACGTTCCTGTTCCATCTGCCAAACCAGTAAGAGTTTCATTAGATGAAATCATCCGAAGAGAAAAAGCTATACTAGCAGTAAAACCTATTGCAAGCGTCCCTGATAGAGTTCTTCCACCACAAAGATCAAGCGCTGCAGACGGAAGAACTTTTACAACGTATACGAGAACACGGGAATCTCCTGCAACCAGAATAAGAACTTCCCAGCCAATAACACGAGTAGAAGTCCATCCAATAAAATTAACATTCGCCTACCAAGAACAGAAGATGGATGAATACAGTGCAGAAGGAATTAAACGAAGTAAAGTGCTGAAGGTTCTTGAAAATGAATTAGCGTTCGTAAGAGGGTGGACATTCCAACCAACAACATTACTCCAATGGTTAGATACTGCAAATGTATCCTTCCCTGCAAAACCTGAAGAAGTACAAAAAGCACTCTATGAACGCGTCAGTCAAGAAGAGTTTGTTGATGAGCCTACAGTAGAAACACAATTAATTCAAGCTGCACAAACGTATCATCTAGTCCTGACAAGAAAAGAAGCAGAAGATTTCCTCCATGGAATTGATCATCTCAATCACGAGAAAAAAACATATTATCTCCTCACCTCTGCGCGAGCAGAATTCAAACGGTTAGTTGCTGGCCCAGAAGCACCAGAAGGATTAATTCCTTTAGCAAAAGCAATGGGGTATGTTGAAACAATTGCGTTGCGCGATGGAAAAACACAACTCGGTCAATATCAAATTCGTGAATGTATTTTAGATTGGCTTCCAAAATATTGGCCAGATAAGGAATCACCAAAAGAGATTGTGAGTAAAGAAGGAAGATTTTATCGAAAGGCAGATGTGGAAGTAGCGACAAGATATTATCTCAGTAACGGATTACATCTTGAGTTAGAAGGTTCATTACGTTTAGGACGGGAAATGGAAGAGATTCGAGCACGGAGTGGAATCCCTGAACCAAAACGGGAACAACCATTCACGCAGAAAAAAGGCCCAATCACTACAGCAATCGCAGAATTAGATGAAGAACCTCAAGCATCATAAAGGGACACATCAGGTTTCTTAAGAACAGATAATAAATGTCCTGTATCATTTATTGTAGCAAGATGCCACCCATACAGATCATACCGAAGATGCGTAATCGCAGTATTATCAATTTCTAACTTATACGTCATTTTCGAATCAAAGTCTAAAATTTTTCGTAACAAACATTTAATCGCCATACCATGCGTAAAAACTGCAATTACACCATCATGAACTGGAAGAGCAGTTTGTTTCATCCAACGATACATCCGTTCTTCAACATCGCGTTGTGATTCTCCCTGCGGTGGACGAAACTCCCAAGGATCAGCACGAATCTTCGCAAGCGTTTCAGAGGTATAAATCTCCTCTCGTGGTTTTCCTTCCCATGCACCTTGATCTAATTCTAATAATCGTTCATCCTGAACAACAGATTCTAATGTAAATCCAGGATGCATCGTTTTTCCTGTATGTCTTGCAGTCGTCCATGCGCGAACAGCAGTCGAACTATACACATGATCAAAAACAATCTTTTCTGCAGATAATCGTGGTCCAAGACGTTCTGCTTGGCGAATACCTTCAGAAGTAAGGGGCACTGCATTTGTTCTTCCACCAATCACGTGAGCATAATCTAAATTGAGAACACTTTCCGCATGACGAATCAAATAGAGATCCAGCATAAAACACCGTATTAAAAAATCTTTTTAAAGATTTAGATAGGAGAATCTCTACTTACCGATCAGCGTATTGGATGAGCACATCTAAGGCAGCATTCTGAACCTGATGAATCGAGACCCCTAAATGTGCTTTGACATTTCTGCGTTGAGCAGCAAGTTGTTTAATCGATTCACCAAATGAACTATTGGATCCAACTTCAAAATACAAGAAACTTGTATTGGGATCTTGGGTAGCAGCGGTAATTTCTCGTAAGGTTCCAGGAGCAGAAGTGGATTCAAGGCCACCATCACTCACCCACACATGCACAGTCTTTCCCGGTTTTAACATCGGTTTGATTTTTCTAAACGTATCAGGGCTATACACTGTTCCGCCACCTTGGAATCCCGTTAAGACGGTCTTCACTGGATTATTTGGTGTATCATAGACGCTTTGAACTTCCCCTGGTTGAGCAGAAAGAATCGTTCCATTACTAAAATTAGCACTGATGACATTCACTTGTTTTTTATTATCCGTTGCAGCTTTTTTGACGGTTTTCAATAAACCATACGCGATATGCATAAGTGTATCATACGGAGATCCCGTCCCCACATAATGCGCACTTCCCATACTTCCGGAAGAGTCGACATGGAAGACAAAATTTTCAGGTAAGGAAATGCCAGATGGTTCAAATTCATAATCGAGGATATCAACTTCTTTCCATTCATAGCGATCATAACGCCATTCTTGATCAGAAACTTGGAATAAATTTGTAATCCCTGTTTCTTGTTGAAATTGAAGAATCTCTTCAAGATTTAATCGAGCAAGTTCTTCAGGACGTAAATGAATCGTTGATTCTAATTCAGGAACAAGAATCTTTCCTAATTCTACCCGTACTGCTTTTTGATCAGGTGATTGCACACGAATCGGTTTGACATTTCGTTTGTAATATTCATCAGTGGCAAGATTTAATAATCGTTGATCCGGTTGTGCTTGCCCACCCTGTTGACCTAGTTGCCCTGCAATCTGTGCAAGGAATTGACTAGCCGCATTTGGATCAAGTAAGTTTGCAATATTAATCATCGCCTGTTGCGTATTGCCGCCAGGTTGATTCGTCGTATCTTGACCTTGGCCTTGACCAGGTTGTGGTTGCCCACTTCCTTGTCCAGAACCATTCCCAATATGGGTTCCATGGCGTTTTTCTTCCTGTGTTAACGAGATATACTGAGCAAGCGGTTCAACAAATCCTTCAATCGCAGTATACCGTGTTTGTTTATTCAAAAATAAATTCACAATATCCGTCATCATGTGTTCATGTGCAGGATCAATCGGAGCATCACCATAATTCGTAGAAACCGCATCTACAATGCGTTCAAACTGTTTCGCATCAATCCCCGCTTGGCGAAGTTGATCTTTGGAGCAATACTTCACAACCCCTTTCAATGCAGCAGTAATGACTTGTTTTTCTTTTCCAGCCATAGGTTTTAACACATCAAGGAAATATTCAAAGACAGGTTTTCTGGTCGTATGTTCCTTACACAACATTAATCCATACAATGCTCGTGTTAACGGATAAAAGAGTGAAGGTCCAGGTTTTTTATCCACCTCACGTTCAACAACATCGAAAATCGTCACAACACCATCAGGCAATTGCGGCAGTGCAGAAAGATCAAGTCCACGATCTTTTAAAACACTTTTAATTCTGCGTTCTAATCGATTATTATAATTCGCTAAATAAAAAAATGCACTATCAATAACAGTATCCCAAACTGCATTCCGTGCATTCCCCACTCTACGTAACGCATCAAGATCAGAAACGCCAGGAATACCTTTTTTAATGCCTTCATAAATCGCTTTATCAACAGCTTCCTCATCTTGTTTACTATCCGGACAATAGACCGGATGAAAGGTCTCATGATGAAATAAATAGAGAAAATTATCGTGATGTAATCGTTCTGTAAGCGTGAATCCAGTAGGAGCAGGATACCCAAACATTTTCGCAATACTCGCATCAAAAATCTTCTCAATAACTGCAGGCTTAAACACATTCATATGAACGGTTTTTCCATCAGTATAGAATTCCCAATGTCGTTGATTTTTTGGATCCTGAGGTGCTTTGACCACAGGCATCGATCCAAATAAGGGATATTCGGTTCGTAACACATCACGCCAACTGCGTTCTGCATCATCCAAGATCGTTTCGATCATGATTAAGCTCCAAACACACGAGGTAAACGTTGAAGATAGATATCTGGAGTTGCAACGCCGCCTTTCATCTGTTTATAGAACTCAAGAAAGACACGTCGACGTCCACCTAAATCTGGTTCTGCAGCAAACTTTGCGTCAAGAGAACCACGATACTGATGCGTAAATCCCGCAACCGTCGCAAGATCAGCGACCATACGAGCGATCAAAGGTTTTCTCGTTTCACTTCCTTGTTCTGCTTTTTTTAAAATAATCGCACTCGCGCCAAGATCCTGAATGAGTTTTTCAACAGGTGATTTTGAACCCATTGTTTCTTTGACTGCATGTTGTAATGCAAGATTATACACAGAATGATCAACATCATTCGCCGCGAACGGCTTTCCATATTTCACGCCTTGAGCAAAATGTTCGCCAATACTCACATAATCACGTAAGACTTGATCAACTAAGGTCGTTGAGTCAATATCATGCTTCTCTTGTTTATCCCGCAACATAATTGCAGAAGCACAGGCAATATCTTCAACTGTGACAAAATCAGGAGCAGTGGTATATGCTTTTAATGGGTCAGCATCTTGAAACGCAGATTTATACCCCCGAATCATAGAAACAGCGTCTGCTAATTTTCGTACTTTCGTAATATCTCTTGTAATGACTTCTTCGCCAAAAGATTGGACAATTTCATTGACTTTATCCAATGCTGCAGATTTTGCAGTAAGATCAGATCCATATTTAAAATCAACTTTGTAAGGGCGTAATTGATCAGTCCACGCATCTGCAGTCGCACGCTCACGTTGGTATTCCTGAGGAAGATCACGGGACGTAAATAAAAGTAACCCATCTAAAAATTCTGATGCAGAGCGTAACATCGGATGGCCCGTTCTTCGTGAATCGCCGGTAAATGCATACATACTGATCCAATCTGTTTGTAATTGTGCAGGGTCAACCTTCACCCCTAAAAAACGTTCAAGTTGGGTACGATACGCAGTTAAGAAACGAGGATGTTGTCCATTATCATCTGCCAACATTAAGGCGCTTGCACCAATCGTTGCAGCAGAGTTCGGAATATACATCGTCAAATTACGGTTTGCCATCGCAGCATCTGTTTTTTTCGTTCCCGTATAACGCGCATCACTGGTGGATGAAGGATTCTGTGCAGAAACAACATGCAATGGTTTTTTCTCATCACCATTAATCGTCCATTTTCCCCCATTGAATTCAGGTAACGGAATCCCTAACTCTCCACGTTCACCCGTAGAAAGAATGATACGTCCATCTTGCATTTGTAAGACTTGATTGGAATCACCACGGTTCACTTCATCAATAAATAAGAATGCGATTCTGTCTAATTCTTCTTTCCGCAAACGAATGGTAACGACGCCATTTTCAATTCTGCCTTCGACATACGGTTGCTGGACATTACTCATATGTTGGTTCAAGCGTAAAATACGATAGGCATCAGCGGGAAATAACGCACGTGCGAATTTTTCTGTCGTAAAAGTTTTTCCAATACCTGTTTTCCCTTCCCACAGAATCGGCATACGCTCACGTAAGAGTGAAGCAAGGAGGGTATCAAGCATACTAATCTCTAAGGTTCCTTGTTTCGGAACAACAGCTCGTCCATCTAAGGATTCAAATTTTAAATTGTGTGCGGTATTATCATAGGAAAGACGATATAAGGGAGTTGGCATACATTCACGACTCACGACTTCATAAGCAGCAGAGACCATTGCTAAAACACTTGCACGATGAAGATTCTTCTCAAGAGCGACATCAGTCATCTTCTGCTTGCGCAGTTGTTCAGTGAGAGATTCGAGTGTTTTCATTATTCAACGATCCGTGGAAGTGTCTTTAACAATTCTAAATAGGTACGAACATTTTTTTCTTGTTTCTTTTCTGCATAGGCGAGAAGTGATTTCGTTGAAACACGATTTTTAATCAGTCCTATATTTATTGCCCCCATTGGTTCTGCCCAATCTCCAAGTGCTTTAAATTCACCTGCTTCCTCAGCAGTTGTGAAGGCACCTGCTAAGAAGGGACGATATTGAGGATCAACCATAAATAAAAGGGAATAGGGATTAGAAGTTGTGAGATTGTGTGATTGAATATTAAATCGGGGGATACGTTGAAGAGCTTCAAACTCAGGTAGGGGGATATCTTTAACAGGGACAGATTCAGGTAACCCTTGAACAAGGTCAGTTCCTAAAATATAATTTCCATAAGTTTGCTGAAGAGCATCAACATAGGTAGCGCGGGGGATTGCAGAGACGACAGAGACATTATGGGAGATTTTTCCTCCTGCTATTTCTCGTCGATATTCCATCCTAATACCTAACGCAATAACCAAATCAAGTCCTTGAAACTCTTGAGATGGAGGAAAACTAGGGGCGGATTTATGCAAAATATCCGCAAGAGATCGAAATCCCTGAGCAGCTTTCATAAGCGCTTTTGACTGATGTAGATCAAAAGTACTGGTAAGGGATGATTTTTCTTCAGGAACAGTAGAGGGAATAGGTGTTGCTTCACCAAATTGAACAGTGCCACCTTGAACAAGCGGAGGGGGGGAATTAGAAGCCATTTTATTACTACTATTGAATAGTTAATACTTTATAAAGCTTACGTCAGCGTTTCTGGATCCCCGGAGGGAGACTAGTCCAATCTCCAATAAGAGGCAGTTTAGACAATCGTTGAATGAGATCTTTCATCTCGGTTTGGCCAAGACGTTGTGCATGGGCAAAAAGCAGAGAACTCGGAAGCGTAAACTTATAGTCTTCAACAGAAACCTCAATCGCTCCACCTGTTAACTCTCCACGTTCTTCAGCAGTAAGGATCATACCCGCAATAAATGCACGATACCGCAACGGAAGCATGAGAACATGAAGATAGGGATTATTGGGGACGACAATAATCTCTTGGCCAATCGTCCCCTGTTTTACATCAAAGTCCAGAAAACGTCGGAGTTCAGTCAACGGACAATATTGCTTCAGATTAATTGGTTTTGTTCCTCGAAGAACATCAGTCTCAAGTAAAAAGGGATACTCTCGTTGAAAAAAAGGAAGTAGATGTTGTATTGGAGAAGGATGAATCGCAGTTTGTAATTCATATCGATCATGTTTTCCTTTTGATTCAGTATACCAACACGTGAGAAAATACGGGACAAGAGGATTCATTTTTGGATCAGGAAGACTGACAGTATCATCATATGCTTTCACCATAGATTGAAAGGCAGCGCCAACTTTCTCCATCGCGCGTAACGTAAACGCTTCCGGAGTCGCATCTACTTTTTTCTCTAAACCCTCTTTCTGTTCAGGAGTACCAGCACCATCAAATTGCACTTCCCCACTTTCAACTAAGGGTTTAGTCATTATGCATACCTCGGCAGTTGTTGTAAAATCGCAACATACTTTTTAACTTCGGTAATGCCGCGTTGTTCCGCAAAATCTGCATACGTCTTCAGCGTAAGATCGCAAGTTGCCACACGAAGATCTTCAAGTCTTGCACGCTTTGTTGGATCAAGTCGAGCAAAATGTTTTTGTTGATCTAAATACGAAAATAGATCTAAGGCCAAACCACGATGTCCCGGTTCAAGATTTAAGACAAATAAATACGGGTTTTGTAAGATCGAGTCGCCAGTATGAATAGAATAGTTTCCTGTTCTAAACTTTGTTAATGGATCAAGATCAACACGCAATACTTCAGGAAGATGATCAAGAGAAACAACATCATCAATAGGAGGAATCAGATCTGTTTTCAAAATGTATGCGCCATATTTACGAGTAATTGCATCACGAAGAACCTGTCCAGATATGGTCGTTCCTAAGGTAAGAATGATTCCAGTATTGAACCCAGCATTTACTGTAGGATCTCGTTTAAATCGGATAGACGTTGAAGAGAGATTAATTCCAAAAAGAGCATCAAGAAATCCTTGCTTGTCTAATGGTTCAAGCTGTGCCCACGTACCAAAGTCATACTCTTGAAGAAGATTGGTTAGTGATTCACGCACTCTTCCTATACCTGAAAGGGGTATGCTTTTTTTCCCAGCATCAACAGATGGAGGAACAGGTGTCTCACCAGAAGATGCTGCAGGTTTATCCGAAGCACCAAATACGACATCACCACCTTGCACTAAAGGGTCAGTCATTTTGTTTTCCTCGGCAATTCAGCCAATTCTGAAAGTAACCCTTTCAAATCTTTTTTACCAACATCTGAAGCATAGTGAAAAAGAATCGCAGCAGAAAGTGGAAAAAAGTTATCATCAAGAAGTATTTTTTGATCGTACTTGACATTCGGTTGAGGATTATTTTTTACTCCATGAAGGATTGATCCAGAAAGGAGTGGTCGATATTCAGGTTTAACTTGGAGAACAAAAAGATAGGGATCTTGAATCGTCCAATTTGGTTGTGAACCCTGGCCTTCAAGATTCATAGCACCAACTTGATAATTTTTTACTAAAGAACGTAATGCAGCCACTTCAGGAAACGGCGCATGTTTCATAAGATCAATGGTTTCAGGGCTGCCCGTATAAACATCCGTCTCAAGTACAGTTGGACCCACAACTCGATACAACATTTCTTGAAGAAACGCACGAGGTAATTCAGCTAATCGAAATTGAAGTTGTAAACTGGAATTCGGAGATGTAGAAGGAATATATTTCAAATCAAGAACATACGGAAGAATATCGACAATCTGATCAAGTCCACGAGGGATGGGTCGAACGCCAATCGCAGAACAAAGAGTAAAATACGCACGTTTTACATTTCCCATTGCTTCTGCTTCAAATTTGATTCTGTCATCAGTGAATCCAAACTCAAGTGTTTTTCTCTCAGAAGGGGGTGTAGTAACTTCTCCGGGCTTATCAGATGCTCCAAAAGCAACCTCGCCTCCTTCAACAAGTGGATTAGGATTTGTCATAGATCTAGAATTTATAGAGCCCTCCTCGTGTCATCGCTCCAACAAAATTATCATAATGCATTTTCGGTGTTTTCGATTGAACTTTTTCTGCATAAGCAACAAAAGAAGCAATCCCAATTTTAGGAGCAATCTTTGCGAACTCAAAGTATCCAATGCTCGCCAACGTTTCAGAAACAGACTGATTCGTAATTGCATCATTAATTGCTCCAGCAACAAACGCACGGGATTCTGGAGGTGTAGAAAGAACAAGGAGATAAGCATTATTGACCATATTTCCACTCGGCAAAACACGTTCACAAGGAAATTGTTTTAAAAATGCTAATGAAGAAATATCAGGAATGTCTTTGACAGGAACAATTGCAGGGAGATCAGGAGTAAAATCGGTCTCTAAAACATAGTGTCCATATTGTGCTGCTAAGGATTGTCGCACAGCGTGTGCAGAGACATGGGGAAGATCCATGACGACATACGAATTGGTACCAGGTTTATAGGTAAGGGTAAGATCAGAAAAAAGATTATCAATATAATCAGTGAAAGTCTGAGGCAGTACACCATTGAGAGGTAAACTCCCCCAAAGTACTCGAAATGCACGAGTAACAGAACCCACCAAAGCAGGATCAATAACCCCCCCAACAACAGGTTTCCCATCAACAAGTTCTTCTAACGGAGCAGCGGGTTTAGTTTGTTCTCCAAACTCTACAGTTCCAGATTCTACAAGGGGACTAGGCATTTTGTTACTCTTAAAAGGTAGTTAATATATTTATAAACCTTCTGTTACACTAAACCTCTATTAAGCTCTTTAAAAAACCCACACTATGCTTGAACGTACCTTAGTTCTTATCAAACCAGATGCAGTCTACCGCTGTGTTTCGGGAGAAATGATCAGCAGATTTGAACGAGCGGGATTAAAAATCGTCGGCTTAAAAATGGTTTGGTGCGATAGAGAACATGCCATGAAACATTACACTGACGACATCGCCAAGAGACGAGGAGAATTTGTCAGAAATAAGCTCTTAGAACTCATCACACGAGGTCCAGTAATAGCGCTCTGTTTAGAAGGCATTGAAGCAGTCGAAGTCATTAGAAAATTAGTCGGAAACACGGAACCACGAACAGCGTTACCCGGAACAATTAGAGGCGATTACGCGCATATGACCTACGAGCATGCAGATGCGGTCAACAAAGCGATTCCAAACTTAATCCATGCTTCAGGAAATAAAGAAGAAGCGAAAACAGAAATCGCGTTATGGTTTACCTCAAAAGAACTCCATTCCTACAAAACAGTACATGATATATTAATGTTCTAAAAAAAGAGTGATCTCCCCATGACAGAACAGCAACCACTCGAAAGAATGATCTTAGGAAAGAAAGCAGTAGATGGAATCCTCTCCGGTATTGCAGGATTAACGCTTGGAATTGCAACAGGAACAGCGATGGGAGAACGAGGATATAAAACACCCATTGGTGCAGCATTTGTAGGGTTAGGGTATACATTAGCGAGAAAGGGAAATCTTCAAGACGGTGTCGTCAATGTACTAAGTTGCGAAGCAGGATATTATCTTGGCGTTCTCATAACACAATATTTCTCGAGATAGTTAAAAATCTTCCGATCTTATTGTGAAGAACTATTTAAACAACAAAAACAAGTTTATTGGATGCCTCTATTTACTTCAAAAAGCGGGAAAAATATTGCAGAAAAAAGGTGGAGATCAATTCAAGAAAAAGAAAGAGTGTTTGTTCAGAACCATATTAATAATTTTACGCTCATTAAACTACATTCCTATCTAGCAAGCGATGGATATGTGGGAATAAGTCGATCTCAAGGTAAAAAGAGATATGAAATTGGTTTTTATCCAGATTCAATTGATCTTGCAAACGATTTTATCAATCTTTTTAAAGAAAGTTATGGGAAGAAACCTGCTTTTAAGAAAGATGGGAACTATTACCGTGTTACGATTCGACATAAAACTGCTTATTTACATCTCTCTCAATTTGGTAAATATAATAGTAAGGCGTGGAGGATTCCATTTAATCTCCTTGATTCTATCGAAAAGAAAGCGATTTGGATAAGTGCGTTCATTGATTGTGATGGTCATGTCTCTAAAAAGAGAACAGTTCAAATTCAATCCGTTAACAATGGAGGTATATTACAAATTCAAGAACTACTAAAACAAGTTGGAATCAAATCAACAATCACTAAATATAAACGCAAACAAGAACAATGGTCCAAAAACTACATTCTAACTATCAATGCAAGTCAGTTTAAGGAAGCACAAAGGTTATTTACCCTCTTACATCCAGAAAAAAGAGCTAGGCTTTTAGATATTGCCGACGTCGCCTAGCGGCATGGCACTGGATAATGTTATTGTATAACATTAGGTGATTCTCGAAAACCAGCGTCCGAAAGGACTTGCAGGTTCAAATCCTGCCGTCGGCGTTATATAAAATGAAAGAAAAACAAAGAAAAGAATTGATTGAAGGATATAAAAGAAAAGGTAAGAGAGATAAGGCTCTATTAAAAGAATGGGAAACTGCCTCGCCAGAAGAATTCTGTAGAAAGTTTCTCCAAGTTTACCGTCAACATTAATTTTATTCAGATTGTTTCCACATCTGTTCAAAGATCTGTCGTTGTAATTTCGCAAGATCAGGATCACGAATCCAAATGCCGAGATGATCTTTGCCATTCGAACGAAGAATTGCAACCCCATCATGCACAATATAAAATCCACCGGTAATTTTCTCCATCGCTTGATCATTAAACCGAATCTCGCGAAGATCTTTTTTATCATTTTTTCTCGCCTCTTGAAACAATGGAATCTTTTTTGTAATAATCCGAAGAAACAGTTTATGCGCACGACGCATCTCATGAAGTTGTGAACTAAACCCTAAATAAAATTTGACAATGTCTTCGGTCGCATACCCACAAATAATCTGATCTTTACGTTCAAAAAGAAGTAAATTAATCGCTTGATAGCCCTCAATACCCTGATAAAACTCAATCGTCGGATGCGTTAAGGCAACCTCTTGCAATGCAGATAATTCAGGCAAGATTGTTTGAACAGATTTCAATGCGCGATCTTTCTCTTCAAGAAGCAGTTTCGGAATCAATTTTGGTTCAATGGCACTATAATGATTCACACCATTTCGAATAAACTCACTAATGAATCCTTTCTCCTGTAAGGCGCGGAGAGTATAGTACGCAGCTTCACGTTTCACATCTGCTTTCTTAGCAATATCGCTTGCTTTTGCAACGCCCAATTTCAAAGCACTCAAATAAATTGCAACTTCCTGTTTACTTAACCCAATATTCTGTAATGCGGTCGTAACATCCATAAAACTTAGAGTACAAATCAATATTTAAAACTACCTTTCTGTTGTAATATTTTTTACACCATAGATTTATATAGAAAAGATATACTACTAAGAAGTAACTATGAAACATATTATCTCAGATCTCAGTGGAACAATCGCACATATCAAGTTAGATGAACAACTCATTGAGTCAGTCGGGACAATAGGCCCAAAATATTTAGAAACAGTACTAACCTCACCAACCCAAACTGAGGTGAAAGCCCAGGCAATGCGGGTTGTCGGTGTAACAGGATTTTACCTTGGAGATGCACTTGCAAGAGATCTAGAAAAAGTAGCGAGAGAAGGAGAACCAACCCAAGACCAACTCAATCTTATTTTTTTAATCGCAGAAGAAGCATGTCGACAAGGCAGAGTGCAGGCAAAGATATTTCCAGATGTAGTCCCTGCAGTCCAAAAATGGAATGAATATAATATCCCTGTAAGTGTTTACTCCAATGCAAGCATGCGCCTTCAACAAGTGGCATTACAAAAAACAAATCTTGGAAATATAACAAATTTATTTGATCTTTATATTGATCCAACAGTAGTAGGAAGTAAAAAAGAAGCAGAAAGTTATCATAAGATGAGTAGAATGCTAGGAACTGATTCAAGTGAATTATTATTCTTATCAGATAGCCAAAAAGAAGTTCATGCAGCTGCAGAAGCAGGCTATCACGTAAGATTAGTCAAAAGACCAGGAAATCCACCAATAACAACAACGTACCCAACAGTCAATAGTTTCAGTGAGGTAGAATGGTAAATTGGATCTACCCGCAAAAAAGAAAGTTAGCAATGCTTATTCCTGTCATTTATTACAACTTTACAAGTGCAAAGAAAAAGTATGGGGTTGATGCAGGTGATGAATTAATCATTCAAGAAAATGGGTGGATCCAAGCCCTTTCCGTTAAAGAAAAAATTGAAGAAGCAAGTAAGGCACTCCATCAAAAAATTCTCAAAGATAAAACTCTTATCCACATCATCCCTCAAGAAAGTAAGAGAAGTGCTCAAGCATGGTTAACCTTCTGCCGAAATGAATTAGTTGAACTAAAAAAGAGCACAAATGAAGAACTCAGTCAAAAGATTGATCAATTTTTCAAGTTGAGTGAAGAATTCGTAAAGAATAATCTCATTCTATGGGGGATTATGAACTATGATGAAGATCGTATCTTTAATGAAGTAAAGACAAGATTAGCAACGATACTAAGTCAAGAGGAATTTACCCTTTTAGCAACACCAAATAAGTTATCGTATGCAAGAGAATTTGAACGTGATTACTTTAATCTCCTCCAGGAGAAGAGAGAAACAGGCAATACATCTCAAACAAAAATCAAAGCAACAGCAGACAAACATTTTTGGATCCCCTTTGATTATCTTGGTCCAGAAATTTGGGATGAAAAAGTACTCACAAAAAAACTTATAGAAGACACCACAGAATTAAAATTAATTCAAAAGAAACTCAAAGAAATTGAAGAGCATAAAACACTAGAGACAAAACAGAAAACAATCATCCAATTGAAAAAGATTGCAGAAGAAGAACAATACTTATTCAAAATTATCAAAACCGTAACGCTATTACAAGATGAGAAAAAAGCAACCTGCAGTGAAGCACAATATTATCTCAGTCAAACACTTAGAGAGATAGAAAAAAGAACAGGAATCCAGAAAGAGGATCTTTATTTTGTAACAAAAGAAGAACTACAAGCACTTTTACAAGGATCAAACTTAAAGAAAGAAATTGAAGAGAGGAAAAAGTTGAGCATCGCCTGGATTCATGATAAAAAAATTGAGGTTTATGCAGGAGATGCAGCACGAGCATTCGCAAAAGAAAAAGGGATGGTTCTATCATCTGAACGTACCCTAGAAAAAAATATCAATCACGTAGAAGGGAATATCGCATGTCAAGGAAAAGTCATAGGCAAAGCAAAGATCGTATTCACAACCCAAGAAATCTCGAAAGTAGAAACAGGAGATATTCTCATTGCACCGATGACGACACCAGATTACATTTTAGGAATGCACAAAGCAGCTGCATTTGTTACGGATGAAGGCGGTTTAACATCACATGCTGCAATCGTTGCCAGAGAAATGCAAAAACCCTGCATCGTCGGAACAAAGATCGCAACAACGGTTTTCAAAGATGGCGACATCATCGAAGTCGACGCATTCAAGGGAATCGTAAAACGTCTGTAACTATGCCGGAAGAGACGAAACAATATATCCCTCTGCGTCAACAATGAGGGCATGATCGTCTCCTAATGAAATGTCTCGAGTATCGGTGTCATCACCAAACGAGGTTTCGATAAAATAAAGTTTCTGATCAGGTTGAACAGTATAGCGTTGATCTTGATATTCTAGAGACAACGCCTTAAGCGTAATAGTTAATGATCCATCAGGATTGACTTGTCGATTGACACTAAAACCTGCTAACGCTTGTGTCGTCTCGTTACTTAATGATTCTGAAGAAATAAGATATGCCTGACTCGCATACCGACTATCGGTTAATTTTATCTTCGTTGAAGTAGTCATAGGGGAAAATGATCGCGAATGCGGTCGAGAAGCAGTATAAATAAAAAATCCTAAAGCAAGAACAATAACGACAACAAGAACATACATCCAAGATTTTGATTTCTTTTTTTCCATAAACAAATCAAAAAAACCAGCCTTATAAATCTTATGAAATAGGAATCTTCTTTATCTTCTCGCAACAGTGATATATTTATCTTCGACAGAGAGCTCATTGTCTAAAGACACAAGTGGTGTACCTGGATAAGGATTTTCTCCCTCTAACAAAACATGAAACCCATTCAAAAGAGCGATGGATTGAAGATGTAAATATCCTTTTCTCCAAAAGTTTGTTCCAACAAAGCGTGCTTCAGGAGTCATCTGTCGTTGAGCAACGCTAAGAATATCAAACCAAAGATCAGAATGTCGTGCATCTGTTTCACATTCAGGATGACGTGCGATCACTAAATCAAATTGTCCGGTAATCAGGTAAGGCAATGCACGCGCATCACCACAAAGAACATGAACATTTGGAAAACCATCAAGCTGTTGTCGTGTGAACTTTAACGTACCTTCAGAAGGATCAATTGCAGTATACTCAGGTAAACGTCCACGAAGACGAGCATAATCAAAACACGCAGCATACTCTTCAAGCCCAGATGTTCCTGTGCCAAGACTTAACACACGGGGAGAACGAGGTAAAACATAATGCGTTTGATCAAGTGCATAAGCCAAAGTACGTGTAAATGGATTGGAAGAAAAGTGTTCAGAAGGACGCCAGTCATCATGTTCCACACGATCAAGTTCTGAGCGTAAGAATGCAGAAGAGAGTGGTTCCATAAGTTAGATTCTTATAAAAAACTTTATAATCTTACTGTTAAGAAAGAACCACTCAAAACCCTTATAAAAATAAGATAATGCCAAGTTCTATGGCGAATATCTATATCAAAGGTTGGGGCTGCACGGCAAACCAAGATAATGAAGCAATTCTTGCAGGATTAGCCATTGAAGCAGAACATACCTTAGTCGCAACAGTTGAAGATGCAGATCTAATAATTTTAAACACGTGTACCGTCAAAGCAACGACAGAACAGAAAATTCTCAGTATGGTCAAATACATCGAACAACTTTACCCCGAGAAAAAAATAATCTTAACAGGCTGTATGTCGGGTGCGCAACCAGAACAATTACACGAACTGCAGCCAAATGTTTCCTTAGTCAGCACACAACACATTACAGAAATCATTCCCGTCATTGAGAAAATGATGCACGGAGAAATCGTAAGTCTAACCACAAAAAGAAAAGAAACAAAGTTAAATCTCCCAAAACAATTACGAAAAGATGGTGTCGGCATTATTCAAATTGGGGAAGGATGTGCAGATACGTGTTATTTCTGTGCAACCAAATTAGCAAAGGGTCATATTGTTTCTTTCCCCATCCAAGATATCATAACACAAACAAAAAAATATTTACAACAAAACATCAAAACCATTTACTTAACCTCGCAAGATAACGGCGCATATGGGTTAGATACAAATAAAGTATCCCAACTAGCTGTCCTCTTACAAGCATTAATCAACATCGAAGGGGATTTCCAAATCAGAGTCGGGATGGCCAATCCACGACATTTAATCCCCATCCTAAATGATCTCCTAACAGTCTACAAAAGTCCAAAAATAAAAAAGTTCCTCCATATTCCTGTCCAAGCAGGTTCAGAAAAAGTTTTACAGGAAATGAACAGAAAACATAGTGCAAACGATTTCAAGATATTATCGACAGCATTCAGAAAAGAATTCACAGACATGAACATCGCGACAGATATTATTTGCGGTTACCCCACAGAAACAGAGCAAGATTTTGAAGAAACCATGAAACTCATGAAAGAAACAAAACCTGAAGTCATTAACATCTCCAGATTCACACCAAGACCCGGAACCAGAGCAGCAAAATTAAAACCCTTAACATCCCAAGAACTAAAACGAAGATCAAGCTTATTAGCACAGTCATACAGAACATTTCTCAAAGAACGCCAACTCCAATATAACGAATCAACTGTCTAAGATTTTATAAAGCAGAATAATCAAAGTGTACCATGCAATTCGGATATTCTATTGCGCTTGATGGGGTTGAAGGCTCAGGAAAAAGCGAGCAAAGCAGACGTTGTGGAATGTACCTTCATGAAAAAGGAGTGATGTATCAAATTGTTCGTCCACTCCATGACACAGAATTAGGAAGACGAATGAAGAAACTGATTCTTGATCCACAAGGGTTACTTCAATTAGACCCACATACAGAAATGGCATTATTTGGCGCATTACAACGACAAGCAGCAAAAGAAAAAATAGAACCTGCAATTGCAAAAGGTACAACAGTTATTGTTCCAGGATATACTTTTGCAAGAATTGCCTATCAAGGATTTGGAAATGAATTAGATGAAAGTGAATTAGGAACACAAGATGAACTGATCAGAGAAGAAGGATTACCCGATATCACCTTCATCCTAAATCAAAAAGGAAGAGCTGCTCGCGATCATGCAAATAAAAAGAATGCAGCATATTTTTTCCAAAAAGGAAGAGACTTACAATATTACGCCCGTGTAACAAAAGGTTTTCGGAAAATTGCACAACGGTACAGAAGAGATGGCGCTATTCTCGTTGAACGAGATACCATTGAAAATACCCAATCATATATCCAACGATGTCTTGATACGGCAATCTTTGATGAAGCTGCACAAGAAGAAATGAAAGAGACGATAGAGGGAATGATTCGTGGATATAAAAAAGGGCTTGAAACAAAAATTGGAAATCAATACTGGGAAAATATTGACAGAGTAGGAAAAGCAAAAGCAGAACAAATTGCAAATGAGGCTCGGGCAACGATCGAAACAAAAGTACTCAAAGTAACTCCAGAGATAACGTTAACTACAAGAAAACAAGTCATCCATAAACGCGTCTTTGAATTCCAGCAACATCGAGAATATTAAAAGCTCGTTAACGTCAACGAATAATCACCAGCGCCCTGCACAAGAACATTTTGTCCACTTAATGGATACAAGTTTGCAAGATGTAACACCGTCGCAGCTTTTGCAACGCCGTTTCCATTACCTGTAACAAACAATGTCAATCCAGAATCACTCTGTTGTAAAACTAATAATCCCTCATCGTTTCCAACACGAGCACAAGCAGGTAATTGAGTGATACTACAATCAGCAACAACAATACGATGCATAACACTCCCAGAAACTTTTGAAAGTGCAACAACAGGAGGAGGAAATGAACGTGATTCTTGTAACGTTAAAGAAACCCATCCAGCTGCATTGTTCTCAACAGCAGAAGGAGCATCAGGAATCACAAGAATAGAATCATACACTTGATTCTTCAAAAAAGGATACGGAAAATCAGCAAGGGTCACATCAGCACTATTTTTCACAACATTGCCAGTAATCGCTGGTCCAATGCCAACAAGAAAGAGCATAATCAAGAAAACGCTCATACTCACCACAAAGATTTGAACCCCTTTTTCCATCATCTATATTCTCAAATAGAGATATTTAAAGCTTTGGTTAAAAAAAGAAAAGAAAAAAAGTTACTTTGCAGCCTTCCACTTATCTTCAAACATATTTTCTAAAGCAGATGCAAAGTACGGCGTTTGAACCCAGACACCAAGATCATAGCTAGGATGGACGGCTTCGTCATGCATGAGCATGAACATTAAAGACTTCCCATCAACGATACAAAAACGGGCATTCAAATCACCAGCGTTTTTGACTTCAGCAATGTTCTTGAGTTCCTTCACGGAGTTTTCAGAGTCTTTACTCAACGGAGCACTAATCCGAATCTTCACACCTTTCTTTGCTAACTTTTGAAAGACAGGCTTCAATGCTTCCACTTTGCGTAAAAATCCTTTCGCAGTCGTTGAAATCGTCACAGATTTTTCAGCGCCTTTCACCATTGTTTCTAAATGCGCATACAAATTGTGTTTTCCACGAATGGCACCAGACAAATCATTGGCATCAATAAACTCAATGCCTTCTTTATGCAACGCATCAAGTTCTTTTAAGGCGTCACTCGTTTCAAGTTCTTTCAAACGTAAAACATGTTGTTCTGCTTCTTGATGAATGTATTTTTTAACCCGTTCAACAACTTCAGTTGGTTCAACAGCCAAATACTTAATAGGTTTTCCCAACTTCATAATCACAAAACCTTTTTTCTCTAAGCTTTCAAGAACATCATACGCTCGAGAACGAGGCACATGTCCAATATCTGACAACTCTCCAGCAGTTGATGTCCCTCGTGACAACAATGCAGTCCAAATCCGCACCTCATAGAGATTTAAATTAAAATAACGTCGTAATTTACTAAGAAGTTCATCCTTCACGATCATACATAACCCTCCAGGTTCACCTTTTTTTAACACACGGTGTTATTACTTCAAGTAGTGATAAACTGATATATAAATGTTTGTGTGAAGGACTATAGAGAAGTAGTTAAAATGATTATTTCAGATGGCGTGAACGTTGCATAAAATAAATTTTTTCAACATCTTCTAAGGTACTCGCTTCACGAACAGGCTTATCCTCGCGAATTCCGACTAAGCGAGGAAAGCGTAATGAATACCCAGAACTTGATGTATCAGATTTCTGAATTTCTTCATACGCGATTTCAAGCACAATGGTTGGCTTTACACGAACACTCGTTCCTTCAGATTTGAGAATGTGGGGTTTTAACAGCGCAGTTAATTCTTCAAAGGAAGTTCCTTCTTCAGACTTTTCTTTAATACCCGTGCCAACTTGTCCAAGGTCTAAAAATCCTTGTTTATCTTTCGTTAAACATGCGACAGTGAATGAACTGAGCCATTGCGCACGCTTTCCAGATCCCCACGTTGCACCGGTAATCGTCAAATCTAATGTTTCTAAAATAGGTTTCACTTTCACCCCATATCCCACACGAGAACCAGGTTTGTAAATCCCATCTAAATTTTTCGCCATAATCCCTTCATTACCTAGTGCTAACGCTTCTTGGTAAAATGCTTCTGCAGCAACAGGATCTTCAGTCACAATCTCTTTCGCGGGTTGAATCTTTTCAGGCACAGTTTGGACAATTTTTTCTAAGATATAACGTCGTTCTTTAAAGGGGAGATCTAACACCCCTTTTCCATCAAATTGGATCACATCAAAGACATTGACCATAATAGGAATCTTCTTTGCAAGATCTTCAATATCATATTTTCGTTTAATCCGTTGAGAGATATGCTGGAACGATAACCACTTCTTCGTTTTTGGGTCAATCCCAATGACTTCAGCGTCTAAAATAAAATTCTCTGTTTTGACATGTTTCTTAATAATCTCAACCACATCAGGAAATTGTTTGGTCACATTCTCTAATCGTCGAGTAAAGAGCATAATCTGTCCTTTCGCATTGTGAATTTGTAAACGGAATCCATCATACTTATACTCAAATGCAGCAGGTTTACCCACCATATCAAACGCTTCATGAATATTCTGTGCTTTCTGAAACAACATCATATTAATGGGTTTTCCAACTTTCAACGAAACACGATCTAAGCTGCCAATGCCATTCTCTTTCACAATTCTGAACACTTCAGCAAAATCATTGGTTAAATCATACGCATGTTGAATTTTCTCAGCGTACTGTTCATACTGTTTCTTATGTTCCTCAGGAATCGTCACTTGATTCTCTTTCACATCATAGGTTAACTTCAACTTCTCACGGAAAAATGCCCAGATCATGGCATCACGCAAGGTGCCTTCAGCAGCGCCAACCCGTAATTGTTCTAATAATGTTCGTACAATGAATTTCGCTTCAACAGGTTGTGCAGACGTTAATAACTCAGAAATCAAACCAACTTTTTTCTGGACAGTCCCCTCACCCTCTAAACTTGCTAAATTGCGAATCGTCGTATACACAAAATCAACCGTTAACTTGTGTGAATGTAAGGTTGTCTGTTTTTTCTTTTCAACTAACTGAGCAGCAATCTCACCCAAATCTCCCACCTTGACTAATTTCTCTTCAATAACTTCAGGACTAATTCCTGTAGAAGTCGCCAATGCTTTTAACACTAATTTATCACTAACCCCCAATTTCCGTTCATCCCAAGTTGGAAACACACTTCCCTGAAGTAAATTAATAACAGCATCACTGTCCTCAGCGCGTAACTCTTTCAAGAGCTTCGCAAGAATCTCCGTTTTCTCCAACCGTTTCGACGTTTTCTCCAATTGTTCATAAAACGTCGTTAACTTTAAATAATCCATTCTGCTAAGACAACCGAAAGGGGAATAAAAAGGTTTTGTCTATGGATGCCAAGAAATGTTTAGAAACACGTCGTTCGATCAGAAAATTCCTCAAAAAGGACGTTTCTTGGGAAATACTCGCAGAAATTCTTGACGCAATCAATTATGGGCCGATTGCAGGCAATGTCCAAAGCACGAGAGCAGTCATTATCAGAAAACCAGATATGAAGAAATTAGTGTGTCAAACCTGCGAAGATCAACCCTGGATGGAAAAAGTTCCAGTCTTTATTCTCCTCTGTTCAGAAACAGAACAATTGAAAATGCTCTATAAAACACGGGGCGAATTCCTCTATGCAGTCCAAAACACCGCCATTGCTGCGCAAAATATGTTATTAAAAGCACACACATTAGGGTTAGGGACTTGTTGGATTGGCGATTTTGATGAAAAAAAGATCAGAACCTTCTTCCAAATTGCAGAAACAGCACGACCACAATTAATTCTCGCACTAGGATATCCCGGAGAAACACCGGAAGGATTCCCCAAAGAACCTCTAGAAAATATTCTCGCATTCGAACAATATGGAAAACGCGTCAGAGAAGAGGGCGCGAAACAACAGCCCCTAGAACAAACCTTAAACCGTGCAATTGAACGAGTAAAAGCAGGGTTAGAAAGAATAAAACAATAGATGGTCCTTCTAAATCAATTCTCTTGCTCTTAAATATTGTTGAAGAAGACCAAATGTATGTCGTCCCATTCCTTTATATTTAAGGAGTCTAAGAGGGGGTTCGCCTTGACCCATATAAATGATATAAGCAAAACCATCTGTGTTATACTTTTCTTTTACTAGATCTTTGTGATCTTGTACCGCTCCTCTCTGACCTAGAAAGGATAAAACCTTGAATAGACTTATCGTAGCTGAACCATTAGGAAGGCTTCGAAGTAGATCTCTATCCAAATCCGTATGACACAGTGTCTCTAAATCTATTTTAGTTGTATCCATTCCAATAAAAAGATCATAAATCTTAAAAAGCTAACCAAGTATAAAACAATTTATAGCAATTGAACTAATCGTGGAAATTCTTCTTGCAGTTCAGGGTATTTTTGAAAGATTCCACGAATCTCTTCAAGGACACCTTGACTCAAACTTCCTTGTTCTTGAAGTTGATCACAATACAGATCAAGTTTTGCAATTGTACATCCACGTTCATCAAGTTGTTGAGTCATTACCATAGGTAGAACGAAGAAGATAGTTTTTTAAACGTTTTGAAGTAACCGAATCAGATGAAGATCACCTTACGCTATATGCCTGCAGCAGGTTCAGAGGATGAATTTAAGATGCGAGAACAACGAAGAACGTTTGAAGTTCCAGAGAATGCACGACTTACAGATATTCTCCCTCAAGTGTATGGAAGTGGTCTTGCAAGATGGGATGATGCAAGTAGAGAAGTGACAGGTTCATTTTTAGCGATAGGAAGAGTAGAACCCAATGCAACCTACTCAATCCGTTCAGAAGATATTCCTAGAACCATTAAAGCCTTAGATGAATTAAAAGATCTTAAATTCTAAAAGCAAAAGATAGGTATTTTAAATTGATGAAGGAGAAAGAAGCATGCAAATAACCCTCCGCTTTCAAGCAGATGCAGATCTTCCCCGTTTACGCTGGTATCCAGTAGAAAAAACAAGAACGTTTGAAGTCCCCGAAAGTATAGATATCGCAGATATTTTACCACAAGTGCATGCAAAAGGTCTTGCAAGATATGTCGATACCCTCCTCGGTCCAGAAATACGTGGGGGATACGAACGATCAGGAAGATTAGAACAGAGCAAAACATATAACATTCTTTCAAAAGATATCCCGAAAACTATTAAGGCCTTAGATGAATTAAGAGAATTAAAATTTTAATACTCAATTTCTAGATGTTGTAAGAAGCGATCAACTTCTCCTTGTCCAAGATCTCCAATGCAAAATTGAATACGAGTAACCCAAGTATACCCTTCATACATTGCACCCATTGCGGCACCCATTTCATCATCAGTCATTCCAGAATCAAGATGTTTGTAATCAAGTTTGACACTGATAAGAACAGGTTTCGGTTTCGCACGTATGGTAATTCCCTTAGGTCCAACAACATACATTGGTTTTTTATCATCTTCTCGATTAAACCTGACACGTTCATAAGAAATAAATGCACCACTAGCATCTTCCAGCATAACTGTTGTTTCTCCAATTGCATCCTTATATTGGCGCCAATCGTGATGATGCCCCCCTTCAGAGAAAGATTTCGGATCAGCTTTCCACGCAGGAAGAAGTTGTGGATCAAAATCAAGCATTGCATCCAGATGCGAAGAATCAGAGACAAATCTCGAGTTATTGCGTTCAAAACTATTCCAATAAACTTTCCCATCTTTTTCACGATATTCTGGATGAAACAAAACTCTCCCTTTCTCAGAATACGGGATAACAACTTTTCCAATAAGCAAGGGATCATACCATCTTCCTTGCGCTGGTCGTTCAATGCTCCAGCCAGGTTTCAAAACAATCTTTTTCTCAGCTTCGGCAACAGTTCCAGCTAAAACACTATGATCAGAAGTAGCAGATGCGTCTTCAACAAGTTTAAGCGCAGGTACATAAGAATCCCAGAATAATTCCAAATCTGCTTCAAGTCCCATAAACTTTTCAGGAACGTAGAACTTTAAAGCGTATCGTTAGAAAATTCAAAAAAAGAAAAAAAGCTAATGTCCGAAGACATTAGCCGATAGAGGGTTGTCAAGGGCAAACAAGGGGGTTACAGAAAGAATAGTTTGTTTGCCCTTTGATCGTGCTTTACCGTCCGTATTTGTTTCCGTGAACAACATCAATGCCCAACTCTCGACTCATTGTACGAGACTTCTCGAAAGAAGGAGCACTCACCGCTTTTCCCAGGACATATGGACTTTGAACGCCAGTAATGATCGTCATGACACGGATCGTTCCTTTCATGGCTTCATCCACACGAGCACCCCAGATACAGTTTGCATCTTCATCAAGGTGTTCAGTGACGATTTCCCCAACACGATTTACTTCATCGAGTAACATGTCAGGTCCACCGCTGACGTGGATCAATGCTCCGGTTGCTCCCTTGTAAGAGACATCCAAGAGTGGATTCGTCAATGCGCGTTTCGTTGCTTCTTCAACACGTCTGTCAGAGTTTCCTTCTCCAACACCGACAACAGAGACTCCGCCATTGGTCATAATTGCTTTGACATCAGCGTAATCTAAGTTGACTAAAGAAGGAACGGCGATGATTTCAACAATACCTTTAATCATCGTTGCAACAAGTTCGTTTGCAACTGCAAATGCTTGATGAACAGGTAAGTTTCCTGCGATTTGGACTAATCTGTTGTTGTCAATAACAATAACAGTATCAGACACATTTCGAAGTTGTTGTAAACCAAATTCTGCTTTGTCAACACGAGCGCGTTCAATTTGGAACGGTGTTGTAACTGTCCCAATAACGATTGCGCCTTGATCCTTTGCAGCCTGTGCGACCACTGGAGCAGCTCCAGTACCTGTGCCGCCACCCATACCTGCAGTAATGAAAACCATGTCTGCATTTTTGAGAACTTCTTTAATTTCAGCAAGTTGTTCTTTCGCAGCTTCCATACCAACATTGGCATAGCCACCTGCGCCTAAACCACGAGTTAAATCTCGTCCAATTAAAATTTTGCGATCAGCACTCATCATATCTAAATGCTGTTTATCAGTATTGATGCAAATAATTTCTGCTCCTCGTACTCCTTTCTTGTGGAGCCAGGAAGCCATATTTGATCCGCCACCGCCAGTACCAATAACTTTGATATTTGCGTGCCCAATTTCCATGTCTTGCTCTGTTGTCTGTTGCGCGTTTTCCAACGCATTTTGTATGATAAAGTCCATTTTTGTTGCCTCGTTATGAGTAGTTTGTTGTTGCGGAAGCGAAGTAGATACTCAAGTACCACAAAGTATATATTTGAGTTTAACCCTCTTCCCTTTAGAACTTGTTTTGTTTGCCCAAACGAAATAGTGTTCAGCGAACTGTTGTTACGTATGCCCAAAAAAGAAGTTCATTTCGCGCCTATGATTTTCATTGCCCAATGAAAATCTGAAAGGAACTTTTCTATTTATTATATGCTTCAGTTCTCCTTATAAATATTTTCTAGATTCAATATACAAATTGGAAAAGCTAATACTATTATAGTTCTAGCTCTCACTGTAGTTTACAATATAGACAGAGGCTCTCTCGAAAATTTTCACCTAAAATAAAAATATATCTTTTTTCTCAGAACCTTTTTATACTTCGACACGCCCAAATTTGGTATGTCTACTAGTGATCGCGTTCTCATTACAACTACAAAAGGAAAACAAGAAGGAACCTTAATGCCGTCACCTGATGAAGAAACAGTTGTACTCAAATTAGATAATGGTTACAATGTCGGTTTTGAAAAGAAAACGATCAAACAAATCAAGACACTTCAGAAAATTTCTCCTGGAGAATCTCCAAAAATATCAATCACTTCTCCAAAAAAAGGCCTGAAGAACGTTGCAGTCTTACACACGGGTGGAACCTTAGCGTCCAAAGTCAGTTATCAAACAGGCGGCGTTGTCGCAAAATTTACTCCAGAAGAATTAATCGCGATGTTTCCCGAACTTCCTGAAATTGTCAACGTCACCCCAAGATTAGTCAGAAACATGTTCTCCGAAGATATCAATTTCCATCATTACAACCTCTTAGCAGAAGAAGTCGCAAAAGAAATCAAAAACAACATAGATGGCATTATCATCACTCACGGAACAGATACCCTACACTACACTGCAGCAGCCTTAGCATTTTCGTTAGAACATCTGTCTATTCCAGTGCTCGTAGTGGGTGCTCAACGAAGCAGTGACCGTGGAAGTTCTGATGCCGGACTCAATCTTCTCAGCGCAGCACACTTCATTGCAAAAAGTAATTTCACCGGTGTTGCGATCTGTATGCATGAAACCACAGATGACTTAACAGGGATTATTCTCCCCGCAACCAAAACCAGAAAGATGCACACATCAAGAAGAGATGCGTTCAAAGCAATCAACAGTCAACCGTGGGCAAGAGTTTCGAGATCGGGAGAAGTAACAATAATCTCCAAGTTCCATGATGTTCCAAAGGCTCCACTCGCAATAAAGCTATTCAATCCCGATTTAAAAATAGGTTTTCTCAAATCTCACCCCAATCTTCAGAAAGAAGAACTGTTAGCATACAAAAGTTTCGATGGTCTTGTCTTAGAAGGGACAGGCTTCGGACACTTCCCGATTAATAGCATCGATGAATTTACCAAAGATAATACAACAATCCTAAAAGCAATTGAAAGCTTAGCGAAAAAATGTCCCGTCGTCATGAGTTCACAATGTCTCTCTGGAAAAATTGACTTAGACGTGTATGAAACCGGCAGAAAACTCCAAACAGCAGGCGTTCTCGGAAATGGTTCTGACATGACTCCAGAAACAACCTTCATTAAATTGGCATGGCTCTTAAGTAATCATCCAACAGAAGTCAAAGAACTTATAACAAAAAATCTCCGTGGCGAACTGAGTGAACGCCCACTCTATCTTAAAGAAGAATAATCTATTTGAAAACCATAATTCTGTCGTGCTCTCCCATATGCAGGAACACTATAATCAATGATTGCAACACCCCGATCTGATTTTTCTTCATCACGTCGAGAGGGAGCAGGAGGTGGAACAGGTAACTCTTGTCGAGGTCGATTTCTATCACGTTGCCGCTCACGTTCTTCTTCTTGTCGTTCAATTTCTTTGATAATAAACGCGTCGAGCATAATAATCCTGAGCAATCCTCAAGGAAGTGGTTTAATATAAAGATAGTGGTTGAGAAAAAGAAGGTTCTTTACAGTGTTTTATTCTCTTTCCGTTGTTCAATCGCGTGCATAAACGATGCATAACTCGAATACTTAAAAGTATACTGATATCGCTCCATCAGCTTTTTTGGTGTTGCAACAATCCCATACCGAATCAAATTCACACAGGGCGGAGCAACAGAACTCAATCGCAACCACCAGGCAATACTTGCGCCAGCATAGAAGACGGGAAAGGGAATCGATAATGCTTTTTTCCCCAATCCCTTGACAAGATCATTCATCGTCGTATAGGAATCAGGAGCAAGATTATACACCCCTTCAATTGTTGGATCATCCAAAATCTTACTCACGAGAGCAATAACATCATCTTCATGAATAAACTGCACAAGCGTATTCTCTCCACTGAGTTTTATACCCATAGGAGACTTCGATAAGCTACTCACAACACCCCCCTTCTTATAATAACTTGGACCAACTGCTGTACACATGCGAATAATAACAATCTTCTTTTGTGATTTTAACTGTGGGAGAAATTCTTCAATGATCTTTTTGTTTTTCGCATATTCATAATTCAAGGGACGCATCAGATGTTCTTCAGTATGCCAAATAATTTCATTCGAATGTGCTCCATACACACTGGTCGAAGAAAAGAGGATGATTTGGTGAACAGACGACTGAACAGTCGCTAACTCCAAAAGTGCTTTCGATCCATCAACATCAATATCATATTCAAACGCTTTATCATGCTGTGGATCCATCAAATACGCTAAATGCAGAACATGCGAAGGTTGTGCATGGGCAATGGCTTCTTCTAATTTCTCACGATCACGGATATCTCCCTGAACAAAGTTCAAATTGGTCAATCCCTCTTGGGTGTGATGAGGTTGAAGATCATAAGCAGTGACAACATCTCCTTGTGCAAGGAGTGCATGGACTAAAACATTTCCTACATATCCACTACTTCCCGTAATAAAAACACGACGCATATAGTTCTGCAGCTCAACCCCTTTATAAATTTTTTAGAAACCTTTCAGAAGCAGAAATAAATATAATTTCTCAATCAAATAACCAAAAAACATCCAGTTAAAGATATAATCGAGACGAATCAAATGGTGCACATGCCACCGTGTTGTATACGTCCAAGGTCGCCGTTTACACAATGTTGTTAAAAACATTCCAATCATATATTCAGCAAAGAGAAAGAAAACCCCATACAAGAAAAGTCGAAAAAATAAAGGATAATCTCGAAACAGCTGATAGAATGGTTCAAATAAAAAAACCATACTTCCATAAATCGGAAACATCCAAAGGGTTGTCTCTGTATGTAACCCAGCATCATCACGAAAAAGAAGATTTTTAATCCCGACAAAAAACAATTCAAAAATTACTCCGACACAAGCATAAATAAAAAAGTGTTCCATCCAGCCCATAAATCTCATTTTCTAAAAAGGATTTATGTACTTTTCTTTGATCAAACATAGAGAATCAAACAAGATGTTTCTTAATCAATTCAACAATCTTCTTACTATCTGCTTTCCCCTTTAATTGTTGCATACAGAGTCCCATAACAGCATTAAAGGAAGCCCCTTTATTCGCAGCAAGAATCTCTTGAATCTTCTTTTCAACAGCAGCATCAGACAACCGGGTATATTTAGTAAAATCAATCTTCCCCTGTTGCACATATTCTAAAACCGCATCTTTCAATGCATCAACAGGAACTTTTTTGTCTTGAATTAAACCAAGAACAGAATGGAGCTGCTCTAAAGAAACATCAACATGAAATCGAGATTTCAATTCTTTTGGAACTTCGAGCATGGCTTGGCAAATAAAAGTCGGACTTAATTCAGAAAAGGCTTTAATCCACGATTCAAATGGTAATTTCTTTTGTACGATCTCACGCGCCCAATCAGGATTCAACCCATACTGTTCTTCATATTTCTCTGTTTTCTCAGAGAGAAGTTCAGGAAGTTTCAGAGAAGAAACCATTTCTTTCGTAATCTTCAATGGCGGAACATCCGTTTCAGGATACATCCGTTGTGCGCCAGGCATTGGTCGTAAGAATGTAGTCGAACCATCAGCTTCAACCTTCCGAACTTCAGAAGACATTTTTTCTTTTCGTTCTAAACCAGTTAATTGTCGTTGTATCTCAAGCTGAATAACTTTTGGCATAGTGCGAAGATCTTGAAATCCCTTTAATTCAACACGTTGAGAGCCAGTAATTGAAACATTCACATCCTGTCGAATCGTTCCCAAACCACGTTTTACCCCAGGAATCGAACGTAAGATCATCCCTAATTTCTCAGCAACTTCTTTTGCATGCTCAGGAGTTTGAATCTCAGGCCCCGTCGCAATTTCAACTAAAGGAATACCTAACCGAGAAATATTATACTTTTTATGTTCAGGAGTCACTTCAACAGTTTTAGAAGCATCTTCTTCTAAACAAATCGTCGGAATTGAAACATTACCTAAACTGGTTTCCAAAACCCCATCAGTAGCAATGAGCATCGTCCGCTGAAATCCAGAAACAGCACTCCCATCAATGATAATCTTCCGCATCACTTGAACATGAGCAATAGATTGTGCTTTCAAAAATAGAGCCATTTGCAACGCAATCGAAACAGCGTCAGGATTGACCCATTCAGGGGGAGATTCATCCATCTCAACTAAGCAGGTACAATCAGTATATCCTTCATACAAAAAATATTTTTTCTTGAGTAGTTCAAAGCGTGCAGCAACATCGATGTGTCCCAATTCAGAAGCTGAAGCGCGTAAAAATCGTTTAAACTGAAAATCAGGAGGAGTATCTTTAATTGTAGTATTGCAATGACAGAATAATTTCTTGCCTTCTAATTGTTGATGAATCTCTAAACCACACTTAAAACCGAGAGCAGCATAATCCATACAGAATTACTCAACTGCTGCTATAAAAATATTGCGAATGGAGTTAAGTTAAAGAAAGAATTAACGATGCTCAATGCGTAAGTCAGGAATATATGCGCGACAGGCTTCAGCTAAGATTAATCGATGACAGTTTTCTCCGCGAGGTTCAACACAAAGCAATGTCATATTTTCAGAAACACTATTCTTAGCTAAATCTGCGACAATCCCGGCAATATCACGTTGTTGTAAATGTGCAAGATACATGGAACCAAAATCTGCCCAAGGTAATCCTCGTTTATAATAGCCCCCAACAAGTTCTGCAGGTGGTGCAAGTTTAGGCATCCAAAGTTGATAACTCTCATCAGTAATACGGGGATCGGGAGTGACTCCATCTTGAAGCGTATGTCGACTCATCACAGAAATTCTCGTTCCATCAGTAAATGACTTTTCATCGAAAATTGATTTTGTGTAGAGAACCATGAAAAAAATATTCTGAGACTCTATTTAAATCTTTGCGAAACAGAGGCATTATAAATTTCAAAAACAAGAGAGGATAATGGTTCCAGAAAATCAGCAAATCCAACGTGATGCAACCTTACTATTTCAACAAGTACAAAAAATAGATCTACAAAAGCTAGGATTAAACTTTCTGGGAAGCTCTCCACCAGAATTATTCGTCGGAAAATTTAATTATCCAAATGTTTATACGGGAATCTTAGCACCAGTCCAACACGATGAAAGTTCTTACAAACTAAGTAATCCTGAAGAATGGTTTAAAGAAAAACTAAGCATCCCCCAAATTTTAGCAAACAGAGGAAGTTTAATCTATTCGCGATTCACCAGCAATGTCAAACAACCATCAGGAACAAAACTCTTAGAAGTCATGCAAGAAGTGAGCATGGCGGAAAAACCATGTGACGTAGAATTTCTCTTAAAGAAAAAACCAACAATCAAAATTGAATTTGATCGTCATGCGCATCCCGTCGGCAATCCAGCACCTCTAGAAAAAGCAACCTTAACAGAAAATCCAAGTATCCCAACAAAAGTTGAAAAAATCGTCAATGATTATGATCTCAAAGCGCAAGAAGGTGTCCAAATACTCTACAAACACGAGTTACCAGTCAGTTCCTTAATCAAATTATTCTCCGCAGGATTATTAGGCGTCAAAAAACAACGTATTTTAGTTCCCAGTAGATGGAGTGTGACTGCCGTTGATGACACAATCTCAAAATGGTTATTAGACCAAGTACAATCTCATCAAATCATTAGTGAATATCAAGTCTTCTCAGGAGAATATTTAGGAAATCATTATGAATTTTTACTCATCCCACGACCATGGTCATTCGAAGTCCTAGAAACCCGAACAACAAACCCTATTGAAGCATGGCTGCCCTATTTCTCAAAAGATTATGAATCTGCATTTGGAAGAAAAAAATACGCAACGTCCGTAACAGGTGCATATTACGCAAACAGAGTCGGTGTCTGTGAATACTTAAACAAAATCAAACGACAAGCAAGCGTTTTAGTGATGCGGGAAGTCAGACCAGAATATTATGCGCCGTTAGGTGTTGGAATCCTACGAGAAGTCACCAGAAGCGCATTTAACAATAAACCAAGATGTTTCGCAACCATAGAAGAAGCAAAGAAAGATATCCAAACACGATTACACTTATCTGTTGAAGCATTCTGCAAAGAAAGTAATTTATTAAAAGAAACAAAGCAACAGATGACCTTAGGAATATATAACTAAAGAATTATTTTTTCTCATGGTGTAATTCAGATAAGTATTCATCTGCTTCCATTGCAGCCATACATCCAGCGCCTGCAGCAGTAACAGCTTGTTGATAGCGATAGTCATGGACATCTCCCGCAGCGAAGACACCTTTAACATTTGTCTTAACTTCATCATTGACAACGATATATCCATGTTCATCTAAGTGAACCGCACGATTCAAAAATTTGGTATTCGGCGTATGTCCAATCGCGACAAACGCACCATCCATCTTCAATTCAGAGGTCTTTCCTGTTTTCAAATTCTTCAGTTTCAACCCTTCTAATGTATTCTTCCCTAAAAAATCTTCAACAACAGAATCAAAAATGAATTTGACATTCGATGTCTTCTTCGCACGTTCTTGGAGAATTGCTTGAGCGCGTAATTGCTCTCGTCGATGAATAATCGTAACACTTTTACAAATCTTTGATAAAAATAACGTTTCTCGTAAGGCAGTATCTCCGCCACCAATAACAGTAACGTCTTTATTTTTGAAAAAGAATCCATCACACGTTGCACAAGCACTCACGCCCTTTCCGGTAAGACGTTTCTCAGATGCAAGTCCCATCCATTTTGCACTTGCGCCCGTAGCTAAAATAACAGATTGAGCAGTAAATTCCTGTTCATCAGTAAAGAGTTTGAATGGTTTTTGAATAAAATCAACCGTAACAACATCTTGATCTATGAACGCAACGCCTAATTTTTCAGCTTGTTCTCGCATTCTAGCCATCAATTCAGGACCTTGAATTCCACCAGGAAAGCCAGGATAATCTTCAACATCAGTTGTAATCATAAGTTGTCCGCCAGGAGAAGCTCCCGCAATAACCAGTGTTTTTCTATTCGCGCGAATGGCATAGATCGCAGCAGTCAATCCTGCAGGACCAGAACCAACAATAAGAACATCATAGAATTCTTTTTTTCCAGGCATAGAATCAAGACTAAATGAACATTTATATGTATTACGGAACAAAAATTACCATTCAAAAGTACTCCAGAATCTTTATTTCCTTGAAAATGAACAACCTCCTATGTTCGAAGAGCTCCAGAGTAAGGGTATATTCAAATATTTTAAACACAATCACTGGGCGGTTTCAAGTTCAAAAAAAACAATAAAGATTCTTTCTCCAAGAACACAAAAATCAATCGGTGAAGTGCAAGCGTTAACCAAAAAAGAAATCGATGCAGCAATTCATGATTGTGAAACCGTTCAACCAGCATGGAATAGTTTACCATTACAAGAGCGTGCATTTTATCTCCAGAAAATTGCATACCATTTAGAAGTGCATAAAAAAACGATTGTTGAATGGTTGATGAAAGAAGTAGGGAAACCACAAAAAGATGCAGATGATGAAGTACAAAGAACGATTTTTATCTTACGAGAAACTGCAGCAGAAGGATTACGTGTCCGAGAAGAAGTATTACACGGCGATGCATTTCCAACCTTTAAAAAAGGAAAAACAGCGTTAGTTCACAGAGTGCCTCATGGAGTCGTCTTAGCAATTGCTCCGTTTAATTATCCTGTGAATTTAGCCTTTTCAAAACTCGCACCTGCAATCATTGCAGGAAATACCGTCCTCTTAAAAGCGCCAACGCAGGGAGCGATTACATTACTCCATTGTGCAGAATTATTCCATGCATCTGGTCTTCCAGCAGGAGTGATCAATGTCGTTACTGGTGACTCTGCGGAAATTGGCGATTATTTAGCGCAGCATCAAAAAATTAACATGATCGCATTCACCGGCAGCACAAAAGTCGGAAAGAAAATCGCAACATTAGCAGGCATGAAACCATTATTGATGGAATTAGGTGGAAAAGATGCAGCGATTGTGTTAGAAGATGCAGATCTCGAATTAGCAGCAAAAGAAATTGTTTCTGGAGCATTCTCTTACGCAGGTCAACGCTGTACTGCAATTAAGCGAGTTATTGTCGTGAAGGCAGTTGCAGATAAATTAGCAAAGCAAATGGTCAAAGTAACAGAAAAAATAAAAACAGGATTGGATCAAGATGCATTAGTCTGCCCATTAATCAATCGCCAAGCAGCAAATTACGTTCAAGAGTTAGTTGATGACGCACAGAAAAAAGGTGCAAAATTTCTCACAAAGAAAACAAGAAAAGATAATCTCTGGCATCCATTAATTATTGATAACGTCACAGAAAAATGTCGCATTGCCTGGGAAGAACAATTTGGTCCAGTACTCCCGATCATACGAGTAAGCTCAGCTGAAGACGCAATAATCCTAACAAACAAATCTGAATATGGCTTATCTGCATCAATCTTTACAAAAAATATAGAAAAAGGATTAAAACTAGCAGAACAACTCAATGTCGGTACTGTTCAACTCAATGCAAAACCTGCACGTGGTCCAGATCATTTCCCATTTACTGGTGTGAAAAATTCTGGCTTAGGAACACAAGGCATTCGCTATGCGTTAGAAGCGATGACGAGAATAAAGACAGTCGTATTAAATAGTTCTCAAAAATAATTATCGAAAAGAATTTCCACAAGCGCAACCATGTTTCTGATTTGGATTACGAATTTTAAAACCAGCATTCATTAACCCTAAGACATAATCAATCTCAGAACCCTGTAACAATGGAGCACTGGTAGCATCCATATAGACCGTCAATCCTTGTTCTTCAACTTTCAAATCAGTACTTTCAACGTCTTTCACAAACATAATTTCATAATTATATCCTGCACAACCACCAGGAACAGCTTTCAATTTTAAGAAGTGATCAGTTTTATTCTGTTCTTTCAAGACATATTGAATTTGTTTTGCAGCAGAGGGAGTAATCGTAATGAGTTTCTGTCCCGCAGTAATGGTTTTAGTAGCAGGTATACTCTTAAGAGAAGTTTCAAGTTCTTTAATCAACGCTTGTAATTCTTGTTCTGCATAACCATGTTCATAAACTCCACTTTCTAACGTTTCAAAGGGATTTGCATGACATCCAACGCAATGCAGTCCATGATTTTCAAGAATTTCCACAGTATGCGGATAGGCTTCAACAAGATCACCAATGATAGTTTCTTTCGTAATTTGCATGGTTAGAGAGGGACATGACAGTCGCGTTTACAAATTTCACATCTGCTTCCTGCATTAAACGTCGAACAACGCGTTAAACGTCGTCCAGCAGGAGCTTCAAATTGTAAGGGAATACTCATAATTTCTTGAACTTGAGCAGCATGACTTGCACCATATTTCACAACCCCACTTCCACCATAAGAAGCAGGAGATTTGTAACCAGGTGCAGTGCTTTCAACAGTTGCGTATTTGAGTGAATATGCCATAGGAATAAAATGAATAAGGAGTAATTCTTTATAAAGGTTTCTTTTCAGTATTCATGCCTTATAAGGCTTATTAGAGGTGAAAAATACGTTTTAACGTTTCTGGATGATAGCCTAAAAGGATATGTCCATTCACATCAAGGAGAGGAACTGACACCTGTCCACTTTTTGATACAACTTCTTTTAATCGTTCAGGATGCGTATCCAAAGAAATCTCCTCAAATGCGATTTTATGTTCTTGTAAGAATAATCTCACCTGACTACAGCCAACATCCCCATCTCGTGTATACAAAAACACTTCCATATGGTGTTTCTTAGAAAACATCCTCTCCTTCAGAAATGGAGGTTAATAAACGCTTCGCCAACATAAACCATTTAAGACAGAAAAAGAAAAAGAAAGGATGACAAAAGTAGCGTTAATTGCCTGTGTCAGTAAAAAAGCATCAAATAAATCAAAAGCAAAAGATCTCTATCAAAGTCCATTATTCAAATTCAATCTTGCATATGCAGAAAAATGGCAAGCAGAAAAAGTATTCATTCTTTCAGCAAAGTATGGATTAATCGGTCTTGAAGAAGAGATTGAACCCTATAATCAAACCTTAAACACAATGAAGTCCATAGAACGAAAGCAATGGGCAGAACACGTCCTCAATCAATTACAGCTCAAAACAGATCTCCAGAAAGATGAATTTCTTATTCTTGCAGGAGAAAACTATCGAGAACATTTATTGCCACAAATAAAAAAATACAATCTCCCATTAAGGGGATTAGGGATTGGAAAACAATTGCACCGTTTGAAGGAGTTACTCCATGACAGCTGAATGTAATAGATTACATCTTCTGTGTTCGAAACTAAAACGGTTTCAGGTTCCATTTGAGATAAAAGAAACTCCAAAAAATGGAATCTATCTCGTGTTTGAAAACGGAGAAAATGCACATAATCAAGAGAGAATTGTTCGCATCGGTTCACATACAGGAAAAGATCAATTACAATCAAGAATTCTCCAACATTTTATCAATGAAAATAAAGATCGAAGTATTTTTAGAAAGAACATCGGAAGAGCATTATTAAAAAAAGAAAATGATCGCTTCTTAGCACAGTGGGAATTAGATTTAACCACAAAGAAAGCAAAAGCACAATGGCAAGGAAAGATTGATCAAGAAAAACAAAAACAGATCGAGAAACAAGTAACTACTTATCTCCAAAAGAAGTGCAGTTTCGTAGTGATCGAAATCCCAGAAAAAGCAGAGCGGTTAGAATTAGAATCAAAATTAATTTCAACGATTTCAAACTGTCAAGAGTGTAAACCATCAAAAGAGTGGCTTGGACAGTATTCTCCAAAAGAGAAAATTCGTGAAAGCGGATTATGGATCGTGAATGAGCTCTACAAAACGCCGTTGAATCAAGCAGATCTAGCATTCTTAGAGAAAAAAGTAAACGAACCAGAACTCTTTTAAACTAAATAAAACAAAAAAGAACCAATGCAAAAGAGGAAACCAATCATTCTCATTAATTGCAAAACGTACAAAGAAGCGACAGGAACAAACGCAGTCAAATTCGCAAAAATCTGTCAAAAAATCCAGAAAAAAAATAAACACGTTGAAATAATCCTAGCCGTACAAGCCTCAGATATCTACGCAGTCAAAAAATCCTGTTCCTTACAAATCTACGCACAACATATTGATCCACCTCTTGATGGTCCACATACAGGTGCAGTGACAGCAAAAGCAATCAAGGCAGCAGGTGCATCGGGTACAATTTTAAATCATGCAGAAAAACCAATGCGAATTGATGACATCGAATGTGCAATTGCAGCAACAAAGATAGAAAGAATAAAGTCCGTTGTCTGTGCAGCAGATCCAATCATCGGAAGTATTCTATCCTTACTCAAACCTGATTTTATCGCAGTTGAACCTCCAGAACTCATCGGAGGAAACATCTCTATTGCAGAAGCAGATCCAGAATTGATTAGAAAAGCGGTTGATAAAATCACGGGATTCTACCCACAAGAAAAAGTATTGATCGGCGCAGGTATTAAAACAAGAAAAGATGTTGAAACAGCATTAAACTTAGGGGCACAAGGAGTGTTAGTATCTTCCCATATTGTCAAAGCAAAAAACCAAAAAACTGCATTAATAACCTTAATTCCACTCAAAAGAAGATAATCTGCTAGCGAAATTCTTAAAAACGAAGAAAGGTTCCCAAAATGGGGTTACAGTCAATTAAAATGAGCATAAGAAAGAACGTTCTTGCAACAGCACTCGTAGCAATTGTCACATTCTCCTCAAAATCCTATGCAGCTGAACAGGGAAAACTCGCTGATGAACCAGATCTAGAAACTCTCCCAGAGATGGTCTTCGTAGATAAAGAAGAGATCAAAGGAACTGAAAAGATTGTTCCCGGATCAATAGACCGCCATTTTGAATTTCCAGTCACGGAGAACGGAGCACTTGAATATACTCTCGAACTCGATGTGAAACCAACATCTGCAATGTTAATCGAAGAAACAGATTTCTATGTAAAATCAACAGTTCCTGAGAAAATGGCCAGAGAAGGAAAACCTTGTGTAGGCTTCGGGCCAATTCATATCTTGAATGTGATGTCCCCTTATGGATATGTGTATCCAGAAACGAAAGGAAAACAAGAAAGAACAAACTATTTTTTCGCTGCAGAACGTCCTGATCAAAAATTAGAATTTTTTGAATATGATGCTGATACAAGAACAATAACAAGAATGACACCGAAGAAACTTACAATAGAACCAAATGATCGAATCGTACTCGCTCCAACATTAAGTTACGCAAGAACAAACGGCTTTCTAGAAAATGGGGGAAACCAACTTCCAGTTTTCTTACAATCTATTAGCATCAAACGAGATCATCAATATCACATTGAACAGATTGTAAATAAAAATTATCTAGAATTAGTGCACGCAATCGATGCATTTCTAGGAGCATATTCAGGAGAAGTAACTCCAAGTCTTCTTGAAAAAATCGTAGGTGAACAACAAGCAAAAATTGGATGGAATACGTTACCTGATCGTGTTGAAGAAAAAGCATTAATTGAATTATTAAATCAGTACGCAGTAGACTATGGGAAGAAAAAAGGAGAAGCGAAACAAGCTCATCTTCCAGAAGAAGTTGCAGTGATTCCCTTTCAAGATCTTCCCCCTCCACTACCTGAAGGAGCTTTAGCAGTGCCACTTCCTGGATTGCCCCCTCCAAAAGAATCATGGTATGCATACAAAGAAGATGACCCACTTGCAACAACGGGGCGTTGGTTAATTCCCGGTTACTTAAATCCCCTCTCACGAAGATTAGATGATGAGGGAAGAACAGGTGCCGCATATACAAGCGACATTGGCGGAAAACTACTTGTTGAAGGACTACTCTCGTATGCGATTTCAAGATTATTTACAACAAATCCAGAAGCATTCAATCTGAGAGAAGTACGATCACCTCGTGATCCACTTCCCTATCCAATAGGTGAAAGATAATGAAAAATCTGAAATGGAGTTTACTCCTCGCAGCAAGTATGGCATGTGGTGCTCCTCCAACAGAACAGATTCAAGTTGTAGATGCTAATCCAAATCCAACGAAACCAGAAACAACTCAGCAACAAAACGTTCAGGATACCCTCGAAGGAATTCTAACAACTCAATTCGTTAGTGAATTCAACCCTGCATCTGAAACCGCCTATCAAGCAGGAATTGGATACGATGAACAAAATATTATTCCAGAAATTAATCTACGTATGGTCGATGCAGTTGACGTTGTCGGAAAATCAGATGATCCCAATTTCTATTTTATCGAAGTTCCTCGAGAACGATTCACATTAGCAGTTCAACAAGATCAACAGTTACGAACATTAGGGGAAGCAGTATATGGAAAATCATTTACTGATTTAGTAACCACAATTGAATCACCAACTGGATTTTATGGGAAGTCTTACGGATTTGGACGGTTCCCTCAACAAACTGCAGAAGGAAAAACTGATTGGAGTACACAACCTTACATTTGTATTGCACTTTTAGGAGAAGATCCAACAGGAAGATGGTTAGGCTACAAATTCACTGCAGACACAGCCGATACAAAAGATCTGAGAGCATTTACCGACTATGTTCGAGGCAAATTCTAAGATGAAAACAAGATTCCTTAATCTCATTGTACTCTTTCTCATAATTGGAATAATCCCGTTAGTAGTTGCATTAGATCAAGGAGATTGTCCTGATACCTTGAATCTCACGAAAGGACCACCAACAATCTTATGCTCTCAAGTGAGTGAAAATCCAACAGCAAATACTGCATTTCAAATTAAAGTCACAGCAAAAGATCCAGATGATCTGCTTACGAATATCTCATTGAAAAAAATACCAGAAGCAACGAATGTATGGCAAACGTTACCTTGTAGTAAAAATGTTTGTACAGGAATTTGGAACATCAAAGAGACAAGTGCAGGTGCATACACCTATGTCATTGAAGCAAAGAATAAATTCAGTCAGAAAACATCAACCACTGTTACCGTCTTAGTGAATCCATCCACAACAACTTCTTCATTTAAGCTCAGAACAGCGGCAATAACTGCAGAGCAGGGAACATTTATTTCAGGAGTAAACATCACGATAACAAGTGCAACAGAAACAAAATCACAAATCGGAAATCCATTCACCACCTGGGATGTTCCAGCAAATACGACCCTCGAAGTAAAATACGAAGCGCAAAATCTTGCAATAGATGCGGATTATTACTTTTTTGATGAAAAATTAAACACCTGTGGAAATACTTGTACGCTCAAAACAGGAACGCGAGAAACAACTTGTACAGCACACACAGATCAGAATAATCTTAAAATATTCCAATGTCGATATACAAATACTGAAAATAAGTACGCAGCAGATTTTGTCTATATCCCCTATGGGGATCCAAGTGGAGATAATCTTATTCGTATTCTGAATCCAATGTTTACTCAATCAAATGGAAAAACCGCAATTGCACTGCAATTCAGCCCAACAACGGTTTCATTTGAAGAAGGAAAAAGTTCAACCATTGATTTGAATTCATTTGTGGAAGTAAATGGGGTATCAAAAGATCAGTTAAAATGGTCTGTAGCAAATAATGATAAAATCCATATAACAATTGAAGGATCAAAGGCAACATTCTCTCAAAAAGATCTCAATTTTGTAGGGAAACAACTTATTCAGTTTACCGTTAAGACACCAACAGGGGAGAGTACATCAAATTCACTCTTAGTAAGAATAATTGGTACGAACAACAAACATCCGTATTTTATTAATGTAACCCCTCAAACCAATGAACTAATTAAATTAGAAGTCGGAGATTCTATCCCATTCAGCGTCTATGCAAAAGATCCCGAAGGTGATCAAATCCAGTATACGTGGGAAGTCAACAATCAAATAGAAAAGACAAATACGCTTCGCTTTATCTTCACATCAAACGCAACAGGAAATTATATAATTACTGCAAGAATTGCCGATAAAAAATCAAGAGCAACAACAACCTGGGACTATTCTTGGTCTGTTGCAGTGTATGATCATATTCCCCCCACGATTGAAGAGACACAAATTACCCCTTCAATACAAAAAAGATTACAACCAGTTTCTTTAACTGTAAAAGCAATAGATAACGCCGCAATAAAACAAGTTAGAGCAAAAATAACAACTCCCCAGGGAAAGGAAAACCAACTTATTTTTTTATCGCAACCAAACGACTTTTTTATTGATGCTTATATCCCCGACGAGAAAGGAGAATATATTGTTCAGTTCACTGCAGAAGATACAAGTGGAAATCTCCAATCCACTGAAAAAAGATTTGAAGTAACAGATGATCCACCACAATTCCTGAATGCAACCGTTCTACCACAATCACAAGAACGATTGTTGAATGTAACCATCTCAGGAATGATTCAAGAAGATGTCAAAATAAATCGCGCTTGGGTAGATATTACAGGACCAGAGAATTTCAACGAACGAATGACACTTGATCCAACACAATCAAAGGTTGCTCTCAATTACAACAATACTATAGTAATTGGAGAATACACCGCAACAATATTTGTCGAAGATGCATTACTCCAACAAGGAAGTTCCCCTAAACTTATTTTTACCATTGAAGATCGACAAGCCCCAAAAATTAATTTCGTAAAAACTTCAACATCAATACAAAACAGAACACTCCCAGTAACAATGACGTTTAATATTACAGATGATGTCCAAATAGGGGGGGTCGAAGCATGGGTGATATTTCCAAATCAAACAAAAAAACAAGTTCCAATTATCCCACGGGGAGATTTTTTTGTGATTGATACAAATGAAACTGATCAAATCGGCAATTATTCTTTCATCGTACGTGCAAAAGATACCAGTGGCAATCTCAATGAAACGCAGTTTGAAACATTTACCATTGTTGATCGGAATCCTCCACAATTTAGTAATGTCCAAATAACCCCTCAAGTACAAAACAGAACAGATCCAATCACCATTAGTGGCGAAGTTACTGATGATGTTGGACTAAGTCAAGTCACGATGATTCTCGCGACACCAACTGGGCGCAATATGAGTGGCCCTATTGAAGTGCATAATGGGCATTTTAAGATTATGATTAATGATACAACCGATATCGGTGATTATAACCCTCTTTTAATTGCAATAGATACAAGCGGCAATCAAGCGAGTTATTATCCTCATTTTACGATTCGGGACATACTCCCGCCAATAATTACGAATGTCTTCATGAACCTCTCAGTCCAGAATAGAACGTTGCCGATTGAAGTCAGTGCGACAATTATCGATGATATTGCAGTAAGTCAAGTCAAATTATTCGTAACCCCCCCAGGAAATACCCCCTATCAATTGGTAATGCAAGAAGGGCTTCAAGGAAGGTATAAGGCGACAATTGCAGATACTACAAAAATTGGCAATTATGCAATGAAAATTGTAGCAATAGATACAAGCAACAATCAAGCAAATCTCGATATTGGGAATGCAGTTGTTCAAGATGCTACACCGCCACATTTTTCAAATACAGCTGTCGTTCCACTAATACAAGAAAGAACCAAACCTGTTATTTTAGGAACCGTAGTTGATGATGATGTTGCCGTACAATCAGTTCAAGCAGAAATGACCTTCCCCGGAGGAAGAAAACAAACATTCAGTGTGAACAATAATAATGGTGCATACACGCTTATATTCGCAGATACAACAAGTATTGGAAATTACAGTGTACGCTGGATAGCAATAGATACGAGTAACAATAGAAATGAAACCACAATTGGATTTAGTATTATTGATGTCACCCCCCCAAAAATTACAATAGTCTCCCCTGTGAACAATACCAAATTCTATGGGCAGAAAGTGAACCTTTCAATTATTGCACAAGATGATGTTGCAATGGGAAATTGTTATTATGATCTCTTAAACGGTCAAGTCGGAGAAATTCCTAACTGTACAAGTATAAATCTACCATTAAGTCCAGGAATAAAAACAATTCTTGTCTGGGCTAATGACACGAGCGGAAATAAAAATCAATCAAGCGCCACATTTAATATGACCACCAGTGTCCGATTAACCGGAAAAACCGTTGCATCTGATGGAAGTATTATTCAAGGAGCATCAGTTGAGATCCAAAAGAGTAATAATGATCCTCCACAATTCATAAGCTCGGATACGAATGGAAACTATTTCTTCGAACTAGTCGCAGGAATGTATACGATTAATGCATCAACCTCTTCTGTATTAGCAGCTCCTGTGACATTAACTGTCGCAGAAAGTGAGTACATCCAAAAAGATATTGTGCTCTTAAAACCATTTGAGTTCCCAATTTCTCCTGATACAAACTGTATTGCACTTTATCACCTTGACAACCCAATAGCATTAAAGGATTCCTGTAATACTTCAAATGGGGTAGATCATGGGACAGTCTCAACTACAAGTAGAACAAGTGCCTTCAACGATGCGCGTGTGCTCAATGGAAATCAGTGGATTGGACTTGATAATAACTTAACAAGTAAAATGGGCGATCTTTTTACAATTGATGGGTGGATAAAAACACCAGGTTCAATGCAAGCTGATGACTTTGGAAGAATTATCTTCGCACACCGTGCTGCAAACAGAGATGTGTATGTAGGGTATGGAAGAACGCATGAAGGGCAGGGAAATGCAAACAAACTATATTTCATCGCAACAGGTTCTTCAGGAAATATACTCTATGGCACAGCAGATTTACAACCAGATACATGGTACCATGTTGCATTCGTAACAGAAAAAACACAAATGAAGATTTATATCAATGGTATTCTTGATGCATCTGGAGCTTTCTCAGGTGGAATAGATTGGATCAATGGTTCGCCACAAAATGCGATCGGAGTCAATCCACGAGAAGGGATTGGATACTTTATTGGAACAATAGATGAATTAAGAATTAGTAACACAACAAGAACGTATTAAACATTCATTAAAATTTCAACGTCTTTACCGAATAATTTTCGTAAACTTTCAAAGATTGTTTCTTTAATAAAAACCTTTTTTGGGAAGGTCATTTTCGTCACAGCTTGTTCTAATGCTTCTAACGTACTTTTTTCAACAGCACCAAAAGATCCATCGGTTTTCAAAGAAACTTTCTGAATCTCACGTTGTTCTGCATCTAAATCAGGAACAATGTACGCTTCTTTCTCTAATAATAATAGTTCACCATACTTTTCTCCATGTTTAAATCTTATTTTAGCACGTTCTAATTCATAGCCACGTTTTCTCTGAACATACTCAACTAAGATCTTCACAAAACCGCGTGCTTCTCTCCGAATCTTTTCTAATTCAGGAGAACTCATCTTTTTCTTACCATACTCTTTCTTTGTTTGGAGAATATGTTTCAACGTTTCTAAATGATGTTCAGTAAAGATTCTTTTTCCAACAAGATGTTTCTTAAATAAAGATAGTACATTCGCTTCAGTTGCTTTAACAGTTAATTTTTCTGCAGCGAAAATATCATTCACTAACTGTAATGAAGTCGCATACATCTCATGAACGCTTTCTTTATCACGACGTGATTGAATTTGTTGAAACAATTTATTGATACGTTTCAAATATTCTTCAGCGTCTTTTAACAAGTCATCAATTTCTTTTCCAGAAACTTCTTTGACAGTCCCATGTTCAATGCCTTTGTAATACTGACGAACACGATCTAAAATTTTCACATACTTAATTTCTAAAATTTTTTCTTTCTTGACAAAAATCTCTTCCATCAATTGGATTGTTTCTTTAGGAGTAGGGGGAGCAATACCATACAACATTAAAGCTGCTTGCGCAGGATTCAAAATAGCGTAATACAAATCTTCGCCCATGACACTTAATAACTTTCCACGCGTTCTCTGGACTAATCGTTCACCCGTGTCCATAAACATATCGATTGCTTCAGGGCTAGGTTTAATTCTGCCCATCTTTAATAATAATTTCCACGGCATAAAAACACCACGATCGTATAATGGAACACCATCACGTAAAAGGGTAAAGATAACAGGATTCGCATCTTTCACAGCATCCCAGAAATCAGTTAAGATATATGTTTGAATATGAAATGCTTTTTGAACGCCAGTTTGTTTCGAAGCGTCAAAGCCCATACCACGAATAATCGCCCCGAGTTTATCTTTTAACTCAGCACGAGTCATTTTTTTAACATCAGTATCATCAACAACTAAATAGACATCAATATCGTTAGACTTCTCTCCACGGAATAACGAACCAGCGCCAACATAACTGACAATATATTTTTCAAAACGTTGTAAGACCATGCGCTTATGAACTTCAGAAATTTTTAAGGCAGCTAAGGTATCTTTTGGATCATAAATAATCGCACTTGCAGAAATCATCTCTAGTAAATCATATTTTGCATCAAAACACTGCTCACGTAAGTCATACATATCAGTAACTAAGGGAGTAAAGTGCGGATCAAACTCTTTTGCTTTCCTCGTAACATTTTGAATAATCTTTTCACGAGCTTCAAACCAATCTTTCTTATCAGTTAAATCAACTAAAACTAAAACATTGACTGCTTTCTTCAATCGTTCAAATTCATCAGGTTTCACTTGATCTTGAGCAGGTAATTTACTTGGAGGTAAGAGTGCAACTCCTAATAATTCAGGATGATCTTTCGTAATTTCTTTAGAAAATTTTTCTAATTTCTGTTTTAATACATCTAACTTTGCTTGCATCTCTGCAGGTAAAGGGGGTAATACTTCTCCTTTTTTTTCAACAGGGGAATCCATAGAGTTTTTCAATAAATTTACCTTTATATAGCTTTCGGTTAAGTTGTAACCATTCAGTAATAAAAACTATCCAGAACCAAAAAAGAAAATATTCCAAAAGAGGGCAACCTTTAAAAAGGGGGTCAGTTTCACTACCCCTAAGTTTGTTAATACACGATGGCTGGCGAGATCAAAATTCTACGAAAACACGATAATAAACTCGTTTTTCTTTTAAAAGAGAGTAACCCTGCATTCGCAAATACACTCAGAAGAATGATGCTTGCAGAAGTACCAACATTAGCAGTCAGAAAAGTAACCTTCGTAAAAAATTCTTCAGCATTATTCGATGAAATGATTGCACACCGTTTAGGCTTACTTCCATTAACCACAGATTTAGAGTCCTACAACATGATGGAAAAATGTTCCTGCAAAGGGGCAGGCTGCGTAAAATGTCAAGTCAGTTTAACATTAAACTGCGAAGGCCCATTAACAGTCTACGCTTCAGATTTAAAATGTCAAGATCCTGCAATTAAACCGGTCCACGGAAAAATTCCCATTGTCAAACTATTGAAAGGACAAGAATTAGAATTTGAAGCAGTTGCAACCTTAGGTCAAGGAAAAGAACATGCAAAATACAGTGCAGGATTAATTTATTACAAGGGCTATCCAAAAATCACAATTGATAAAGTAAAAGATGCAGAAGCAGTTGCAAAAAGCTGTCCAACACATGTGTATGAAGTTTCTGGAAAATCCTTAAAAGTAACTGATCCAGAAAAATGTATTCTCTGTAATGCCTGTGTCGAAGTCAACGAACCAAAAGACGGATTAACCGTTGAAGCAAGCGATAAAGAATTTATTTTCTACGTTGAATCTTTCGGAAAATTAAAACCTGAAGAAATGGTTACGTGCGCATTAGATATGGTCAATGAAAAAGTGGATGAATTAACTGCAGCATTAGAGAAAGCATAATTCTTTTTTCTTCATTCTAAAAACAAGTTAAATTAATAAAGGAAAGATTGCTCAGCAGATTTATCTATGCGGGGGTGCCGCAGTGGCCAACCGGGCTACCTTGAGGTGGTAGTGGGTTAGTCCCTTCGCAGGTTCGAATCCTGTCCCCCGCACTATTTTTAATGTGTAATTTTAACCGTAATCCTTATAAAGCATCATCAAATTCCGTTTATAGAGATTTTTCCAATGAAACCAACTGGCCCATCACGAAGATCCACACGATCCTTAGTTCTCGCATTACGCAAATTATCTACAAAAGAAGAAGCTCCAATCTGGAAACGGGTTGCAAATGAAATTGAAAACTCAACTCGAAGACGCAGAGAAGTAAATTTAGATAAATTGTGTGATTACGTCCAAGAAAAAGAAACAGCATTAGTTCCAGGTAAGGTATTGGGCCATGGAAAAATGTCCAAAAAATTAACCGTCGCAGCATTCTCATTTTCAGCAGAAGCAAAAAAAGCAATCAACGAATCGGGAAAAACATTATCCTTAACAGAATTAATGCAGAAAAATCCAAAAGGAAAAGGAGTTCGACTTATCGCATGATTATCGACGGAACCCATTCAATCTTAGGAAGAGTTGCCACTGTTGCAGCAAAGAAAGCATTAGAGGGAGAAAAAGTTATTATCATCAATTGTGAACACATTGTTATCTCTGGAACAAAAGAATCAGTGATGGCGAAATTCAAACAACAAGATGATCGTGGTCATCCATTCCATGGTCCATTTATGCAGAAGATGCCAGATCGGTTTATGCGAAGAACAATTAGAGGCATGCTTCCCTACAAAGAAGGTCGTGGAAGTAAAGCGTACGATCGTGTGATGTGTTATTTAGGAACTCCTGAAAATATCAAAGAAACACCGGTAAAAATCGAAAACGCAAGTGTGAAACATTTAAAAAGCAAAGATATGGTCACGTTAAAAGAATTAGCAGCCATGTATGGCAGAAAGATCTAAAATGAGCGAAGAACATCCTACTCCTGAAAAAGCAGTTCCAGAAAAAGTAACTTCTGAAAAAACAGTAAAGAAAGCTGCTCCAAAACCAAAAACAAAGAAATTAATTCAAACATCTGGTAAAAGAAAACAGGCAATTGCACGAGCAGTCCTTGGTCCAGGAAAAGGAATTGTCAGAATCAATAAACATTTACTGCAAACCATAACTCCCCAATTATCACAAGATCGATTAATGGAACCATTATTATTAGCAGGAGAAACTGCTTCTCAAGTTGATATTCATGTGCTCGTTGCAGGTGGCGGTTGGCAAGGTCAAACAGAAGCTGCACGTTTAGCAATCGCAAAAGCATTAGTCGAATTCAATAAAAAATTGAAAAAAACATTCTTAGATTATGATCGTCATTTATTGGTTGCAGATGTCCGGTACAAAGAAACTCGTAAACCAAACGATTCCAAAGCACGTGCTGCACGTCAGAAATCCTACCGTTAAATTTTTCTTTTTATTAAAATTATAGAAGTGGAAAGATAACTAATTATTCTGTTTTAGGTTCAGGAATATGTTTCGTTAAAGCAGCTTCAATAGGTTCCATAACATTAGGTTTAGAAAAGTATCCCGTAGCACCAATCTGTTGTGCAATCGTTGCAACGTTCGGATCATCAGTCATAAAATAAATAGGAACTGTCGGATGAAATCGACGAATTTCAACAATCGCTTTATCTCCATTTAATTCAGGCATATTCTTATCAGAGAAAATAAGATCATAGCGTCGAGATCGAGCTTTCGTAACAAGCTCTTGACCATTAACAGCAAGTTCTACAACAATATCGGGGCGATAAGAAGAAACAATGCGTCGAAACGAACGAGGAAGGAGGGGGTCATCATCTGCAAATAAAACACGACCTTCTCCAGGTACTTGATCTTGGACAGCTTGTTCTAATTGTTCGATTTCATAAGGTTTTTTAAAAAATCCATTTGCGCCCAAAGCAAGCGCTTCTGCTTCTTGACTATACAAACTACCCATAACATAAACAGGAATACCAGACTGAGCAGCACGAATCCGTTGAACTGCATCAAGACCATTGCCTTCAGGCATCTCAATATCCGTAAATCCTAGAAAATAATGTCCAGATAAAATGCCTCGAACAAACGCTGGCCCATTATCAACACAATCAGGGTTATATTGTTCAAAAAGATCAGCTAATGATTCACGATTGTCTCGATCATCATCTGCAATAAGAATGCGATTCGTCATAGGTAATGATAAGATCACCAGAAAGTTTATAATGTTACTTAAGTAAAGTTTTGACTTTTCCAAACGGATAAATCATTCCATTCTCATTGACAAAAATGTCAAAATTACTTAAATCATGTTGCAAAAAAGGACTTAATAATCTATCACGGAGCACATCTGTTCCTAACGTCATTAAATTAAACGATGGAACAACAAGTAACGTCTTCTTTTCATACATCCCTTTCAAAAAACACTTATAGACTTCTCGTTTTGCGCCTTCTTTTAATCCAATTGCAGGATGTTCATGACCAATAATCACAATCGTACTCTTCTCAAATTCAGCAACAGTCGGAATAACATCGCCATGACAAACAAAAATCTCCCCATAAACAAGATACGACACTAATCGGACATTTCGTTTACGAGCAATCGGACCTAAAACAGGATCATGATTGCCTTCAATAAGGATAACTTTAGAAGTATGTTCTAAAAACAAATCAATGATTTGGAGTGCATGTCGCCATTCTGTTTCGCTAATGATCCCAAATTCATGTTTAAAATCTCCAGTAACAACAATCGAGGTAAACATATCTTTTCCAAGAATCTTCTTTACACGAGCATGGGTATCTTCAAATTGCTGAAAGGGCAAGAAAATTCCTTTTTTTAATAATCCTTGTTCATATCCTAAATGGAAATCTGAAAAGATCAAGACATTTTCTTTCTTCAGATGGAGTGCTAAATCAATCATTTCAATACTGGGATAAATTTCCATAACCTCAAAGAAATAAGAATCTTAAAAAAGCTATTGAAAGAGCTCAGGATGTGTTTCTTCAAAATGAACTAACCCTTCAATTTGGCGTAAACTTGTTTTGAACAGAAGATTTCTGAGATTATTATTGATCTTTACTCCCCGCTTTTGTAACTCAGGTGATAACGCAGCATACAACTTCTTTCCTTCTGGATCTAGATCTGTTAAAACTTGCACTTCTTTTGCTGTAATGCTCTCAATAACCTCAAACAACGGTCGTTGTTCCAAACAAACAAGAGAAGTAAATCCAAATGCCACAAGCGCAGCCTTATCCTTCTTCCCCTCAACGATCGTACAAATCTCTTTTCCTTTCTCAAGCGCAGAAGACAGCTGTTGCATAAAGAAAAGAATGTTCCCCTGTTTTTATACGCTTTGAACACAAACCTTAAAAACCTCCAAAAGAACAAGAAACAAAAAGAGATGAAAATCGCGTTCTTTGAAGTAGAAAGTTGGGAAGAGTCCTATCTCCAGAAACGGTTAAAAAGACACACATTGAAATTTTTTAATTGTCCATTACAAGATAGTGATCTTACAAAACTGATCGATTATGATCTCATTACCAGTTTTATTTATTCTGAATTTACTGAAACACGATTAAAACGATTACCAAAATTAAAGGGGATTGTAACGATGTCCACAGGATACGATCATATTAATCTCCGAGTCTGTCAAAATTTAGGAATTAAAGTCTGTAACGTCCCCTACTATGGAGAAAATACCGTCGCAGAACATACGTTCGCATTAATCTTAGCCTTAAGTAGAAAAATCATTGATACCGTCCAACGAGCACGACAAAATGATTTTAGCTTGAAAGGCTTACGTGGATTTGACTTAAAGGGAAAAACAATTGGGGTCATTGGTCCAGGTCATATCGGACAACACGTGATCAGAATGGCAAAAGGATTTGAAATGAACGTCCTTGCCTATGCAAAACATCCTGATCTAAAATTAGCAAGAATTTTACGCTTCAAATACACCGACCTAAACACACTGTTAGCAAGTTCAGATATTATTACAATCCATTGTCCATCAACGTCAGAAACAAAACACTTAATCAATAAAAAGAATATCAAACTCATCAAGAAAGGAGCGTACCTCATTAACACTGCGAGGGGAGATATTGTCGATACCAAAGCATTACTCTATGGATTACAAAAGAAGATTCTTGCAGGGGCAGGCTTAGATGTCATTGAAGGAGAAGCAGATATCCGAGAAGAAAAACAACTCCTCCATAAACAGTTCGTAGAGAATGCAGAAATACAACTCTTAATTGAAAATCATGTACTTCTACAAAAACACAATGTCATTTACACCTCCCACAACGCATTCAATAGTAAAGAAGCCTTACAACGAATTTTAGATACAACCATTGAAAACATTCAAGGGATAAGCAAAGGAAAACCCAGAAATCAAGTACAATAAAATATGTTTCTCTTGATCTAAATCTTTAAATAACCAAAATCAGAACAAATCCAACAATGGAACGGAAGATTGTCTTTGAATCAGAAGAAAGGAAGAGATTTCAAGATCTTTTTGCAGCAACAGTTCGCACATTCCCCGTCAATCCAGAATTTACAGATTTAACATTCACGAATGGAAGAATCAAAGAAGAAGACGTTGGAAGTATAAGAGCTGCAGCTAATGGATCTCCAGGGTATGACCTAGGAAGATATGCTAGAATGATGCTCGCTCAGGGAATTATTCCCTGCTCAGAGATGAGAATAAATTACGATCCGACAGACGATCGATTCCGTTCAGAATTAGAATTGCCTTCAACAGAACAAAGAGTCTACATTCCAAGAGAATCATTGGACCAAGTAATGCTCCGGGGCGGAAAACCACAGAAAGTTAGAGTAACCACAGCAGGAATCGGTAGTGCGTTTGAAGAAATGAGAAGAGAGATATTCCCACTCGTAGCTGAAGATTTTTACCTCACAAATGGAACAATTGCGATTCAGACAGATCACAAAAGGAGAAAACACGAAGGCGCATATTCTTATCTTCATTTGAAATATGAATCTTTTTCCTTCGGAAATGGAGTTGAGTTACATGTGGCCACAGCACATATTGGAGACCTTGAAACGAAAGCAAAATATACAGAGGTAGTAGATTGGTTTAACAAATTAGCAGAACCCTATGCTCAAGAAATAAAAGCGTTTGAAAGAGCAGCAGAAGCAAGAAGTAGAGAAGAACCACATCTCTGTCCATAATTTTCTAAAAAACTAGCGTAATCGAATACTCTCTAAATTCTTCGGAGCAACAGTTTCAATTCTAAATGCTTGATACACCGAACTTGCAAATTCTAAGGTCTTTGAATATTCCCCATGCACAATCATAATCTTTTTCGGTCGTGGTTCTAAGCGATCAATCCAATTCATTAATTGTTTGAAGTTGGAATGACCCGAAAATCCTTTAATCAAATGGATCGCCATCTTCACTTGCAACGTATCTTGACGTTTACTGCCACCTTCAACGAAATTAATCTCACGTTCACCTTCTTCTAATCGTCTTCCCAAAGAACCAACACCTTGATAGCAGGTTAACACCATTGCATTCTTCTCTTGTTCTGCAAAGTGTTTGAAATAACTTAAAGATGCACCCCCAGTCAACATACCTGATGTTGCCATAACAATACACGGCCCTTCACTGTCAACAACTTGTTGCATTTCCTTTTGAGAAACAACACGTTTAAACACATCACTTAAGAATGGATTTTCATCGCGTTGGAAAACAGCTTGTCGAATACGAGAATTGAAAAAATCAGGATAAGCAGTATGAATCGCAGTCACATCCCACAACATCCCCTGTAAATAAATTGGCATTTGGGGGATCTTTCCTTCACGCATCGCTCGTTCTAAAACAACCATAATCTCTTGACTACGACCAACACCTAAAACTGGCATTAAGACTTTTCCTTTTTTCGTAGCAGCATCTTTAATAACACCAATCAACAAATCTTCACTTTCTTGACGTGTAATTCCAATATCGTGTCTGGCACCATATGTACTTTCCATCATCACGCTTTCTAAACGAGGGAAACGAATATTTGCAGAGGATAATAAATTACTTGTCTCATAATTAAAATCACCAGAATAAAGGAAATTATGCAATCCATTGCCAATATGCAAATGACATAAACTACTGCCTAAATTGTGACCAGCATCATAAAATGTTAAACGAATATCAGGTGTGATATCACTTACTTCATCATAATCTAAACAGATTGCATGTTTCACCATTTCTTTCACATCAGCAGAACCGTAAATACTTTCATCGCCATCTTTTTGTGATAAACTAATATAATCTAAAGATAATAATGCAGCAACATCTCGTGTCGGAGCAGTCATATAGACAGGTCCACGATAACCCATCTTAAACAAATACGCTAAAGTTCCAACATGATCAAGATGTGCATGACTAATAATCACAGCATCAAGAGTTTGTAAATTGACTTCAGGAGCATCTAAGTAAGGAAACATATTTTCAGTACCCTGTGCTGCAACGTTTAATCCACAGTCTAATAAAACTCTACTTTCCTGTGTTTGTAATAAGAAACAACTACGTCCAACTTCACGTCCAGCACCTAAGGTAGTAATGCGAATCCAACCTTCTCGTCTACTTTGTGTCCAGCCTTCGTAAATACGTTTACCAACTTTATGTAAAAACTTCCGACGATAATCACTGTTCTCATAAAGAACATTTCGAATATTCTCAATGAGAGGACTGCGAATCGCGGGAATTCTTCGCACAACAGGAATCCAATGTGTTTCTTTTTTAATATCTTTCAGAATTTCTCCACCCTTACCAATAACCAAACCCGGTTTCTCAGCTTCAATAATCACACGAGCACGTTGCGGATCAAAGATAATATTCGTATTCCCAACATCTGCAGGTAATAACTTTTCAATGATCTTCTTCGACTTATCAGCATCCAAGGTTAAACTAGGATCGGCCCGTAATTCAACTCTTTTTTTAAGAGCTTCAACAACCGTCTTAATTGAGCCTTGATTATCTAAGAAAAAATTAACGTTCTTCGTATAGAGAACGATGTTCGCAGCTTCAAAAACTGCTTCGCTGATATCTGCCTGAGGAGGCAGCAGCTTCATGACTTCATCTAAAATACGTGCCATAGAGAGAAGGATCAAAGAAGATCCAGGATTATACTAATTTTGTTTCTAATTGTTTTGCAAAAACCTTTTTTGCACCATCTTTTGTAATTGCGATGATATCAATACCACCACCAGATGCAGTATCCCGTTCCATTGATGCGCTCACTGCTTTAATAGCGAGTTTAGCGCCTTCTTCAACAGATAAATCTGCTCTCCAACCAGCTTCTAAAACACCGATTGCGAACATCATACCAGAACCATCTGCAGTATAATCATCATATTTCCCTAAGGAACCATCAACACCAAGTTGGTACAAATGAATACCCTCTTGATCTCGTCCAGAGAATAAAAATCCCGTAATTCCCTGAACCATACTCATCTTACGAACGTTTTGATACACTAAATTTGCTAAAAGATTTGCAGCTTCACGGATTTTTAATTTTTTACCGCGACGCAACTCATCTAACTTCATTTGTGCTTTAATTAGTTTGGTTAATAATTGAACATCAGAAACTAAACCGGCAAAGGTCATTGCCATATCCTCATTTAAAATAACAACTTTCTCAAACTTTTTACTTGAAACGATTTGACCACCTAAAGTAACTTTCTTATCAGCGGCAAGAATGACGCCGTCTTTACAGACAAGACCAATGGTCGTTGTTCCCGTTTTCAAAAATTGGTGAGAGTCAAGCATAATAATTTCAGCACCTCAGAATATGCATTACGATGGTGTACCTCAAGATGTTTATATAGTTTTCGATAGCCTGTTTTTTGCATGAAGAAAGTCTTAAAAGTGAGAAAAGAAAGAGAAAGACAATGAAAACAGTTGTCATCACAGGCGCAAGCAGGGGCATTGGAAAAGCACTAATACAACGATTTCTCGAGAATGGCGATTTCGTGATAGGGACATCCACAAGTGGTACAGCAACCATCAAACATAAAGATTTTATAAATTTCCAACTTGATTTAACAAAATCGGAAAGCATTGAAACCTGTATAAAAAACATCCATAACCTAAAAAAGAAAATAGACATCCTGATCAATAACGCAGGGATTGTTGTTGAAGATGAAGTCAACAAATCAAACATTAACACTGATTACTTAAGAAAAACACTCGAAGTAAATCTCATTGGAACAGTAGAATTGACTGAAGGAATAATCCCGCTCATGAATCAAGGGGGGCACATTCTCAATCTCTCTTCACGAGCAGGGTCATTAGGCCATGCAGGATATGCATTAAATTATCCATCCTATAGAATTTCAAAAGCAGCGTTGAACATGGTAACACGTTTTCTTGCTGCGAGATTAGAAGGAAAACAAATTGTTTCTTCAGTGCATCCAGGATGGGTAAAAACAGATATGGGTGGCGATGATGCAGATCTTGAACCAGCTGAAGCTGCAGAAGATATCTTTAAACTTGCAAATACGAATGTAGAAACAGGTCAATTCTGGTTTAAAGGAAAGAAATTTCCTTGGTAATTAATCAGGTGTATCCACAACAACATATGGCTTCGGATCAATAACATTCCCACCTTTCTTTAATTGAACATGGACATGAGGGTTATTTGCATTCGCATTCCCTGTAATACCCACATCACCAACATGAGTCATTAAAGTAATCTTCTGTGCATTTTTAACAAGAACTCTCGCAAGATGACAATACGTTAATTCTAATCCTGAACTCGTTATATATTTCACAATGTTCCCATTACGTTTATTCGGGCTTTTTCCAGCAAAGACAACAGTTGCAGCTTCAATGGGAAAAAGATCAGTCCCAATCGGAGAAACAAGATCAATTCCCTTATGCCGTGAAATGCGATAAGTCCCTCGTCCACCCGTCCGAACACGTCGTGCTCCAAAGAGATCACGTGGGCGTAAATGTTGAGTAATATAATGGATATCCACACGGTAAGGGTTTTGTTTTCCGCCTGCAGGTTTTGGTTTTTGAGGAACCGCTTTTTCTTTTGGTTTTTCCTTTTCAGCAACTTCCTTACTTTCATCAATCAAATCAGTTTTATCAACCATCGACTCAGGAACAAGAATCCGTTGTCCGGGAAAGACGGTTGCTTTAATCGGATCAATTTCATCGTTTAAGATAAGCAAGATATTAATACGTTCACCAAGAGAAACAGAAGTATTCATAAAACCAGTAGCGATATCCCACAAAGTATTAATTCCAGTTTCTTCCCCCTGTTCATCAATCTCAAAATGTGCCCAATGATTTTCATCAAAAATCCGTTTTACAGAAGCAATTAACAATCGTTGGGGGATAACAGCAAAATGGGGATGAGCGCGATCATGAATCAATTTCATATTTTTATTATACAACTGTAATTCTTTTGCATGCGATTCTGTTCCCGTATATAATGAAGAAAGTAATGCATAACTAACGCCTCTACGAACAGGAACTTTTAACACCAATTCTTTTTTATGAGTAATCGGATTCTCATAAGAGATATACTGAATTTGTAAGGTGCCACGCGCATACGCAACATTCGGAAATGCAGCAACAGCAGCAGCTGCAAATAATCCCCCTAAAAATCCCCTTCGAGAAATCTCATCTGCCATCTTTTGAAGTATTCTCAAGATTAGTATATTTATACCTATCGTTTTAATGAAATAATCTTGATTGTCTTGACACGTTCTTTCAAATACGTATCTTTAAACAATGCTTGTAAAAATTGTTTTAAGGTTGGATAGGTTCTTTTCAACTGCACAAAAATCCGTCCATCTTTCTGAAAAAACTTCTTTCCCGTATGTTTCATTTTAAACTTAACAACATCTGCTTCTTTCTGCAATGGGGGGCCTTGATGTTCAAATGTTAAGGGTAATTTTGTAAGTTTCAACTGATAACAAAAATAAACTTTTTTCCCTTCCCATACCCAATACTGTTTTTTAACAACATACCCTTCAGTATTCAAATGCGTAATTAAAAACTCATGCGCTTTCAATAATTTTGTCCCAATCACATCTTCTTTACCGACTTTTGGCGTTGCAAGAAGCACAAGGCTATTTGTTTTTTTCAATGTGACCAAAGAAATCTTTTGAGGAACAAAGAAAGAAGCAGTCGTTTCCTTTACCAGTTCATGTAAATAACCGCGAGCAGCATCTTGAAATTTCCGCATTTTTTCAGCAGATAACGCAGCAGCAGCATTACGACTAGGCTGAACAGGATCAACGACATTCAACGCAGATAACTTATTAGGATCAGTAATATTCCCCTTTGCAGTCACATCAATCGTCATCCCTTCCTTCCACGTTAACGAATGTTTCAAGACATTGAAAAAAGAACCATAATAAATTGTTAAAATCTCTAACACATATCCTGCAAATCCTTTTTGATAGGTCTCAGCACCATACACGCCTTGTGCTGTACAAAATTGTTTCAATAACCGCACATCATCAGCTAATCTACTATCTAAATGTTCCAAAACCCACACAACATGCAATAAACTCACATCAGTCACATTTAATGCCTCTTCAGGTTTGGTAATTTTATGCACAGGCACCAATTCAAAGGCTAGTCCTTGAAAAGAAACATGAAAATAATCTCGACTTCCATGAATTTGCTCAACTTTTTTAAAAGATTTTTTCAATGAACTAAATAATCGTTCAGAAAGCTGATCATTATCAGGATAAGCAACAAAGACATCGATATCGTGATTATTCTTCAGCCAAGTTCCCTTCGCATACGACCCGCCAAGAATAGGTATCCCTTTTCCTAAATGAGGAGTAATCTTCTTCAAAAAGGTTTGAACAACCTTCTGTACTCTCTTCACTTCCTTCTGATCAGGTTTAATTTTCTTGAGGACAGATTGCATAGCCTATTCAGGGAAAAGCGACGTTAAAAGCATTTCTATAAAGGAAATAAAAACCAAAGAAAGCGCTTATAAAACTTCTGTTAATAAAGTTGCTATGGCTCGTAAAAACGCACTGATCGCAATGTTCACAGGTGCAGCGTTAGCAATCGGTTGTACGACTCCGAGAATCATCACAAAAGAAGAGGAGCCAGAAACCACAATTCCCGCACCAAAAGAAGTAGTTCCTGGATGGGAGTGGATGTATACAACTCAAAAATTAAAGGTCGATGAATCTCGATACTTCAAAAACGATCAACCTACAATTCTCTATGTTCCCGATGTACATGCGGGCAGCTATCAAAAGAAAATTCTTGGGCTCATTGATGCCTTAAAAGAACAAGGGTTTAGAGGCGTTATTGGATTAGAAGGCCTTACAGGAAAAATAAATGATACTGATCAAGAACAAAGAATGAGAAATCAAATACATTGGATCAGAGAACGATATGGTCTCTTTGTCAATCAAGCATTAACAAGTGAGGGTCTCGGCAATCTCGCAGTAGGAGATCTTCTCAATTATTGTGCTGATCCCCCATCTTCACTAAGAGCACCAGGATTAGCATATAGTAAAGAAGCAACAAAACAAGGAGGGGATCAAGCAACAGTAATAGGAATTGAGGATGATACAGTATATGAAGCATTAGCGAAGAGAGAAATTCAAAAGAACGTACGAGATACCAAAAAAAGCATTGATTGTTTTATCGCATTAGAAAATGATGATTTCAATAGTTGTGATGGGTGGGCAGATAATGCAGACATTCTGAAAGATCCAGAAAAAACAGCACACTATCGAACCATAAGAGACAGTAAAGCATTATTAAGAGAAATGCAAGCACGTCTTGAAAGGAATATTGCTTGTTTAGAGACACCGCAATTAACCAAAACATACAATGAAATGAACGATGAACGGTCAGTTACAGCAGTGAATAAGTTATTAGACACAATGCATGAACAGAAACAATCAACAGGCTTATTGATTATGGGCGTAGGACATCAACAAGTAGTGTTAGAAACATTACAAGAACGAGAAATTTCATACATTGTGTTGATCCCACACGAAGAGAAATTATAACGGTTTTGATCTTCTGGTTAAATTGCAATAATCTTTAAAAAGGAAGAGAGAAAAGAGGGCGTAATGCAAGAACAAATTGATTATACAAAACTTTTTCTGAGAGGAATGGAAAAAAATCCCGTATTTCAAGAAGGAGTAGACATCGTCAGAAGTAATGTAGAAGGACGTATCTGGTTAATTGGCGGAGCAGTCTATCGCACAATCGCTCATGAACTGCATGGATCGCCAAAGCCAGAGGTTGATCTTGATTTCATTGTCGAAAGAGAAAGATCAGAGTTTAACCTTCCAGGAGGGTGGTCTGTCCAAACAAATCGACATGGAAATCCAAAATTTGTGAATGGAAAAAGAAGCATTGATTACATCCCCCTAGAAAAGATTACTTCTTTGCAAAGAAGACAATGTGCTCCAACGATTGAGAATTATTTAGTAGGAGTTCCATTAACGGTCCAATCAATTGCGTATGCTGTCGATACAAAAGAAGTGATTGGAGAAATAGGAAAACGAGCAATTAGACAAGGAATCGTTGAAATCCAAGATCCAGTAGAAGCAGAATATGCTGCAGCAAAAAAAGGAATGACCTTAAGAGCATTCATCGAAGAAAAGGCAAGAAGTTTAGAATTTGTAGGTCTCTAGAAATTTGAATAAAACACCAACACTGCGATCTTCACTTATTTTATTCACAAGACACAGTGCTTTCACTTCAGCAATCGTTTTCCATTCAGGATAAATCACTTCGCCATGTTCTAATACCTGTCCAGTTTTATTTTCAACAAAATCATCAATCACAAAATAGAATAAATCCCAAACAACCGTCGCACCAGCATGACTAGTATGAAAATGTTTAATGTTCTGAACAACTAAACCCGTTTCTTCTAAACATTCTTTAATTGCCGCTTTCTGAGCATGTTCAAGAAGAGGTTTATTTTGTTGTAATGCTGCTCGATATTCAGTCAACTGATCAAATACTTTTCCACCAGGTAAGCGATAATCATAATCATTTAATTCTGTGCGAAACTCTTTCGTTAAAAGAATTTTATTCTCTTTTGTAATAATTAAACGTACCCCGGGAGATCTCCTGGCAGTCTCAAATTCAATAATCTTCTCATCCGCTTTCATAGGCTGTTTCACAACTTCAAAGATCTTTCCTTCGTAAACAATCTTTTCTGGTCCATGTGGCTGGAGTATATCCATAAAATAGGGCAACATCTTCTCAATAAAAATGTTTTCATGCAGATGAATTTAAATAGAAGAAATATCTTGAATAAGTAATGGATGCAAATAAAGCGCATTATGTGGTTGCAACTGCAATTATCCTCAAAGAGGGAAAATATTTAATTGCGAAGCGAGCAGCTCATGAAGTAGTCTCTCCCAATGAATGGACCGTTCCTGGAGGCAAACTCAATTTTAAAGATTATGCTACTCGACCAAAAGATACGAACGTGCACTGGTATAATATTTTTGAAGAATTAATTAAACGCGAAGTGATGGAAGAAGTAGGATTAGAAATTAAAAATTTACGATACCTTACAAGTTTAGCGTATGTACGTCCAGATAATATTCCAACCATTATCGCAAGTTTTTTCGCAGATTACACCCAAGGAGAAGTCAAACTCTGTAAAGATCTCACAGAACATGCATGGGTAACAATCGAAGAAGCAAAGAAGTATCCATTAATTGAAGGCATTTATGAAGAATTAGAAATGTTAGATAACCATTTGAAAGGAAATACCTTACAAGCCTGGAAAAATAAACCTTAACCTTATAAATCTTTGATCTTCTTTTTTCCTTAATGAAAGAAACAATCTGTTTAGGAATTGAATCAACTGCGCATACATTTGCGATAGGCATTGTAACCTCTTCTAAAAAGATTCTCGCAGATGTCCGTGATATGTACACGACAGAACAGGGAGGTATTATTCCAATAGACGCAGCAAAACATCATATCCAATTAAAAGAGAAGATCTTAGAACAAGCACTAACCAAAGCAAATCTTACTTTCAGAGACATCGACTGCATTGCATTCTCACAAGGTCCAGGTTTAGCGCCGTGTTTACACATCAGCAAAAACTTCGCAAAAGAATTAGCATTAAAACACAACAAACCTTTAATCGGTGTCAACCATCTTTGTGGACATTTAGAAGAAGGAAAGTTCTTCACAGAAGCAAAAGATCCGGTTTACGTATTCGTCTCAGGAGCAAATACCCAAATCATTGCATACGAAGGTGGAAAATACAGAGTTTTCGGTGAAGCATTATCAGTCGGTTTAGGAAATGCCTTAGATAAATTTGGAAGAGCAATGGGATTAGGATTTCCTGCAGGTCCAAAAATTGAAGCTCTAGCGAAAAAAGGAAAATACGCTGAAATTCCCTATGTCGTTAAAGGGATGGATGTTGAATTCTCAGGTATTATCACACACTGTATTACATTACATAAAAAAGGAGTTCCAATAGAAGATCTCTGTTTTAGTTTACAAGAAACAGGTTTTGCGATGTTATTAGAAGTAACAGAACGAGCATTAGCGCATACAGGGAAACAAGAAGCATTATTGATTGGTGGTGTCGCAGCAAACCAACGATTCGTAGAGATGTTAAATCTCATGTGTAAAGAACGTGGAGCAAAAGCATTTGCCTGCCCACTAAAATATAGTGGAGACAATGGAGTTCAAATCGCAATCAATGGATTACTCCAATTCAAAAAAAAGAGTAATATGTTCTCAACTCCAAAAGAAATTGAGCAAGCAGATAGCAATCCAAACTGGCGCATTGAAGATGTGGAAACGCCCTGGCTCAACTAACTAATCGACAAGTATTACATTGCTCAGTTGTTTTCTCAATATCATCAAATAACACTTTACCACAGGATTGACAAGCTTGTTGATTTGAACACGAGGAACATTTTGCTTGATCTTGCTCAGGAATACTCACCAAAACATTTCCACAAGAAAGACAAACCCGCGATTGTTTACACTCTGTACAAAACAAACTTAACACTTCCACGTCACTAAAAAGCTGACGCTGACAGCGGTTGCAAAGCACAGATTCTAAGAGGCATACTTGCTAATAACCGTTTCGTTACAAAGAATTCAACATACTTTTTCATGCAGAAATATTCCTGTATACGTGTTCAGTCCGCTAAATCTTTATAAAGAACATCCACCTGGAAAGAAGAAAAGGGGTGTTGGAGCGCTCCATCTTATAGTTTAGGCAACTTTATATAACTTCTTTCAAGAGCAGAATGCATGCCTGCGTTCTGGAATGTTGTAAATAAAGTAATTGATGATGCAGATATCATCATCGAAGTCTTAGATGCGCGCTATCCAGAAGAATCGAAAAATACAGAAGTAGAAAGAAAAGTTTCTCGTCAAGGGAAAAGAATCATTTATGTATTAAACAAATCAGACTTAGTAAAAAAACCATTTAAACAATTTGGATTCGAATTTGAGACAGTGGTCTGGGTTTCTGCCTTAAAAAATTTAGGAACAACGCAATTACGTTCAATGCTGCGACAATCCAGTAAAAAGAGACCATTAATGGTGGGTATTCTTGGTTATCCGAATACAGGTAAATCTTCATTAATTAATTGTTTAAAACAACGACGATCTGCAGGGACAAGTCCAAAGCCAGGATTTACCAAAGGATTACAAAAGATAAAAATTGAAAATGGGATTTACTTATTAGACACACCAGGTGTCATCCCCTTTGGAGAAAAGGAAGAAACACGACACGCATTAATCGCTGCGATTGATCCTGGCAAGATTAAAGATCCTGATCTTGTTGCGATGCATATCATTTCGATGTTCCAAACGAAAGATCCAATTGTTTTTGAAGAATTCTATAAAGTAAAATTCCATGAAGAACCAGTAGAAACCTTAGAACTCATTGCAAAAAAATTAAATTACTTAAAAAAAGGTGGTTCTCCGGACATTATGCGTGCCGCAAGAAAGATTATTGAAGATTGGCAGCGTGGAAAAATTCTCTTATAACTTTCGAACAACAGAAAATGATCCTAGTTGGAATTCTTTATCTTGAAATAACGCATACAATGTATACTTTCGTTCTTTCTTTCCATAGGCATGACTAATAAGAAAACTTAAATCTCCTAAACGTGTAGCACAATGATCAGTATGAGAAAATGAAGTTGCATTGTCGTGCAAATGAAAATCTCCTAGAATTCTTCCTTCAGGTGTAGCATTATACAATGCTCCACGTTGATACCGCCCATTTAAAATCTCACGATAATGCGTAGCGTACGCTTCAGCAACAGACTTATCAACAATCGTATCAGAAGAAATCAAATGATGTCGATAATCTTGAACTTGCTGCAATTTCTCTTTCCACCAAACACCATCCTCGAGTTTGACAGGATCACAAGAAACACTTGGCCCATAAGTAGTGCCAATCCATGCGTCTAACTCTTGAAGATGTCCCATATTTCCCGTTTGAATTTCAGTTAAATAGTTAGAAAGCACATCCAACTCACTTCGTGCTTCATAAAAATGTAAGGTCTTCTCAGCTTCATACACTAAACCACCAAGTTCTCCCCACGGTTTCAAATCATCATCAATCACCAATTTCGACATTTCTTTTTGTGTAACAGGAGTAATTTTCGGTAAAAATCGTTGCAATGCAGAAGGAAGAATAATGTTCTGTTCTTTCGCAAGAGCAGGAACACCAAAAGCAAGTACTCCAAGAAGAAAAGATCGTCGATACATGATTTGAACAAGACCAAAATCATTTTAAAGATTATGACAAAACCAAAAGGATTAAATACTGCCATTCAATTATTCTACAAAAATGAGGTATATTCTGACTAAAAAGCCAAAGAACCCTACTATTATTCAAGGGTTTCCGTCCTTAGGTTTAGTTTCAACAATTACCTTAAAATTCTTAATGGATCATTTAGACATTGAAGAGATTGGATACATTGAATCAGATCGATTATTACCTCTAACGGCAATTCACAAAGGAAAATTAGTTCATCCAATAACGATTCATTACAATAAAAAATACAATTTAGTCTTAATTCAATCCTTAACAGAAGTAACGGGCGTCGAATGGGATCTTGCAAAGACCTTGGTCGACATTTCAAAAGAACTGAAAGCAAAAGAAATCATCGTTATTGAAGGAAAACCATCCCATGAAGCAGCGATTAACGTCTATAGTTACACAACAAAAGCAAAAAGTACCATCCCAGAATTAAAAGAAGGAATTATTATGGGGGTAACTGCTGCTATGCTCTTAAAATCCAAAGATATTCCAATTACCTGTTTATTCGCAGAAGCGCATTCACAATTACCTGATTCTGAAGCTGCTGCAAAAGTTGTCGAAGTCTTAGATAAATATATGGGATTAAAGATCGATTTTACTCCTCTCTTAGATGATGCACGCCGATTTGAACAAAATTTAAAGAAAATTCTCCAGAAAACACGTGAAAATGCAGGTGCGCCCCCACAACCAGCACCATCAAGCGAAGATATGAATTACTTTGGGTAGAGAAATTTTAAAAATAATTAAATTGAGAAAAGAAAAAAAAGAAAAAAACTATCGTTTACGTTTTTTCTTTGAATGCGATTTCTTACTCGATTTTTTTGCCTTTTTTGCCATGTTCACCTCTTTTTGATCAATGGATGATCAAGTTACTCTAATAAGGGAACGCTTGTTTAAATACATTTCTAAAAAAACGTCATTTTTTGAAAAATTTTCACACAAAAGAAAATATTTCCGTAATTTCATGAAAAATCTTTTTGAAAAGAAAAAAGAATTATGTTCTAATGACAAACACAACACTCAAACTTGGTGTGTACGCAATAGCAGCATATCTTGTGTACGCAAATTGGAATAACATTACAGACGCAGCAACAAATCTCTTATGGCATGGAAAAAATGCAGTTTATGACTTCCAGGGAAAAAGTCCTATAGGAGATCTAAAACTGATGCCAGAAAAAGATACGCAAGGAAATGTGCGTGCATACTTACAAGCAGGAGAAGGACATATTCCGATTGAACTACGTCCCAAAGGAGTTCTTGTAGGTACACCTGAATACATCTTCACCGTTCTCAATGAAAAAGAGAAAGATATGCAATGTATGCTCCATCAGCAAGCCAAAGAAGAACAAAAACAACATTCCTTAGAAAGTGTATTGAAAAGTATCCTCGGAAAATGAAAGAACGTGAACAATATGCAATCGTCAATGCAGGTTTAGGGCGATGTCAAGAACAAGCAACGCTCATTGAAACTGCAGTCAATGTACTCACATATTGGGATAAACGAACAATGATCGGGGTACGAGGAATCACCAATCCATTCTATCGAGCAGCACATTATCTTATTGAGTGCACGAAAGAAACCAAAAAATCCTCATTAGTAGAGATTATTTGTGCAGAAGAAGAGGCAAATGATCGATTAACACAAGAAGTAACAAAATATCATGATCTCGCAGCCACAACAGAAACTGTAATGGAAACATATACCAATCAAATCCTCCAAGATCTTCGCACAGTATTAGAATATCGAGAAAAGACGTGGCAAGAAGCAGAGAAATGGGGAGAAACACTCTGGACAGAAGCGACACCCGCAGAAGACGTAAGCGTGAAAGCAATTAATGATGAAGAAGCAAGTGTCAAAAAAGTCAGAGAGATCAAAGGAATGCAACATCAATACCATGTCAATAATGAGATTATTTTACATCGTGAGAAAGAAAAGGCATACGCCTACTTCCAAGAAAGCGTTGCAGGTGGATGGAGAAGAACTGCAGCATTTTTAGCAGAGAAAGCAAAAGAAGTCACGTGTTCGTTAGCGAGAATGGAAGAATACGCACGACAAACAAGAACAAGCCAGAGAGATGCAATCTTAGTTCAAGAAAATAAATCCCAACATCAATATGTATTAGAAATGCAAGACGCCTTAGACTATGCACGGAAAGCAGAAACATTACTCATTACGCGCTTACAAACTGCTTCCCAAGAAAGAAATTTAGCATTGAATCAAATCTATACGGAACAACAAGCGTGGAAACGAGATCGGTTAGAAGAAGTCCGCATTTTTGGAAGAAGTTATCTCCAGTAGCAAACTATAAAAATCCATAAACAAAAAGAGAGATATGGTCTTTTACAGCAAATACGAAGGTTCAATGGATCCCAAGTTTACAATGCCGAATTATCGTTTAGGCGCTCCAACGAACCCAACAGTTGCGAAACAATTAGAAGAATTTGGGAAATTATTGAATCAAGGAGTTAAAAACATTGAAATCGGGACATTACAGGCAGACAAATTCGAATTTATTCCGAAAGAACATTTTGAAAGCATTCGTCAATTAGCGAAGATGACAGGCACAGGCGTTTCTGTCCACGGCCCATTAATGGATCTTGCGGGATTTGATGAACGCTCAGGGAAATGGAGTGAAGAAAGCAGAAAAGGAACAGAACAACATGTTCTTTCAATTTTCGAACGTTCAAAAGCATTAGATGATAAAGGAAATATCCCCATTGTCTTTCACGCAGGTGCCACATTTTCCCAAGAATTCAGAAAAGGATTGATGGATGAGACACCAAGAATGGAAAATGGTAATTACGCTCGCGATAAGAATGGGAACGTTATCTGGGATAAAAAACCATATGATCGTGGCGTCAGTGCAATGGGTGTTGTGAATCAAGATACCGGCGATGTCACCAGATTAGAATATGAGGAAAAATACTCAATCTTAGATGGAAAAAAACATATTTATACTCCTGATAAACGATTAGCGTCAATCAATGAAACCCAATGGGATGATGAAAAATTAAAAGTCCACTCGTATCAAAAAGACATTGAAGATTTACGTCAGAAAATTGGTCAAAAACTTGGTCAAAACCAACAAATCGCAACAGATCCTAATTTAATCAATAATCCAGACGCCCAATCCCAAGTAGGAAGAAATATCCAAGATGTGAATCTCTTCCAGCAACACATGCAACGGATCCAAGAAAAGATGAATGCGTCTTGTGCAGAACTCTATGATCGTTTTGAAAAATTCGCAAAAACTGAAGATAAGGCAGAATTTGAAAAGAAACGAAAAGAAATTGATAAACAAATGAATGCGGGAGCATGGCAACAAGAGGCGGCAAGATGGGCAAGACAGTCGCAAGCACTCACACAACAACTAGAACAAGAACAAAACCCTCAGCAAAAAGCGCGCATTATCAATGAATTAGCTGCTGCACAAACGAGAGTATTAGACTATAGTACAATGCTTCCCACACAAGCCTGGGTCACCAAAATCTCAGAGATGGAAACCCCACAAATTTGGAAACCCATCGCAGATTTCTCAAAAGAAAAAACAATGCAGACGGTTTCCAATGTGATGTTCAGCGCATATGATAAATTTAAAGAGAAATCTCCATTCATTGCAATTGAAAACTTCTGGCCAAATACGCCAATGTCCACAGGAAAAGAATTAGCAGAAACCATTAAAGGTGCGAGAGACTTATTTGAAAAACGATTAGTCAATGAAAAGAAGATGAATCCAGGCGAAGCAAAAAAAGTTGCAGAAAAACTCATCGGAGCAACATGGGATGTTGGACATATTCAAAACTTACGAAAAGCAGGGTATGAAGGTGAAGAGTTACGAAAAAAAGTCATTGAAGAAACCAAAGAAATCGCAAAATCTGGCGTTGTGAAACACGTACACATCACCGATAATTTCGGATTCCATGATTCCCATCTTCCACCAGGCATGGGCGATGTTGAAGTAGGAAAAATTTTAGAAGAATTAACAAAAGGCGGGTTCAAAGGCAGAGGTATTGTTGAAGCAGGCGGTTTCGTTGCAGAGATTGGAGGAAATCCCACACAAAGCATTCTTTCCTATTTCGAATCACCACTATACTCCACAGATCCACGCGGGGGGTATTGGAATACGATGAATCATCCAGTCTATGGTGGTTATAGAAATTCCTTCATTGAATTCCCCCAAACACACTTTAATCTCTACGGTTCTGGCTTTACGACCTTACCCAAAGAAGTCGGTGGTCAAGTTGGCGGAGAAAGATCAAGATTTAGTGAAACGCCAAATGCGTAAAAAGGTTTATGTATTCTTGTAAGATACCTACTTTATGGGACCATTACACCTTATTATCCATAAATCATATCTCGAGGAGAGAATAAATACCCCCCTTCCAGATGAAGAAAAAGCAGCAATCTCTCGTGTTCTTGATCGTATTAACGGTATTGAACATCGTGAATCACATGTTAAGCAGATCATTTCTGATGCTGAAGATCCAGACATTCCTAATGGAATTCATTTTGTTGTAGAACAATGTCAAGGATATGATTCTGTTATCCTCTACGGTTGTTATCGCAATCTCTGTTTACGATTTGCTGAACATCGATTAGAGAGTATTGGGGTCAAAGTAACGTATGACTCTTTGGGTGTGATTTGATTCATGGCAAGATTTATATAATCAGATTAGTACAACATCGATAATGAAAAAGAAGGGTAAGATCGTTCAACAGAGTTCTCCAAAGACCCATTTAGAAAAGAAGTTAGACGAGGATTACGATATCGCATACGATTTCGCAACAAAAGTCTATAAAAAATTCAGAGACGTGACCAAAGCAGTCGTCTTATTCGGTTCTGTTCCCAAAAAAGAAATTAATTTGAAAAGTGATATTGATATCATTATCATCATCGATGATTGTACAATTAACTGGGATGATGAATTGATTGCATGGTATCGAGAAGAGCTCGGAAGATTAATTGAACTCCAAAAATATGCAAAAGAATTACACATTAATACGGTAACCTTATCCACCTTCTGGGAAGAATTACGACAAGGTGAACCCTTAGTCATTAACATTATCAGATATGGTCAAGTCTTAATCGATGTTGGTGGTTTTTTCGATCCATTAAAAGTGTTATTAAGTAAAGGCAGAATCAGACCAACACCAGAAGCAGTTTTTATTACCATGGAACGCGCAGTCGCGCATCAAATTCGTGCGAATAACAGTATCTTAGCAAGTGTTGAAGGGATGTATTGGTCCATGGTCGATGCTGGACACGCTGCGTTAATGGCGATTAATGTGATTCCTCCGTCTCCAGAACATTTAAGTGATTTAATTGAAGAAACATTTGTCAAAGCAAGACGCGTCGATAAAAAATATGCAGTATGGTATGAAGAAGTCAGAAAAATGGCAAAAGAAATCAGTTACGGCAATGTCAAAAAAGTCAAAGGTGCGTATATTCAAGAACTTCAAGAGAAAGCAGAAGAGTTTGTCAAGGTCTTTGTAGATTTATCAAAAATTTTAATTAAAGAAGAAAAAATTCTCAGAAATGAGAAAAAAGAAGTTTAACGTTGTCTCTTTTTCAAGCCAATCTGTACAAGGATATGCCCATCATCAGTATTGACAATACGTGTAGGAATAATATCAAAATCATGAGTCCGTTCATCAAAATCACGTAAGGGATGTAAATCCCCCATAAACAAAATATTTTTCTCAATGCCGTACCGACAGACATTCTCAAAAACACCTCGATCGCGTCGTTCGACAAGAACTTCAGTTACAAGGGGATGATCATAGAAATCATAAGGGTGAAAGTTAGGTTGTTTTTGACGTTCACGAAACTCTTGATAAACAGCATCAGGAACTCTTCCTTGTAAATATTCAACTTGATCAAATACATCTTCAGTGGGGGCAAAACGAAGTTGAACTCCAGCATAGCGTAAAGCAAGCACCGGAGGTAACTCAAATGCCATAAAAGGGCTCTGATCTTTTATTCCCCGCTCTTTAATTTTTCGAAGCATAGTAGCTCGATTTATAGGGGGAGTTTTTCTCTCGGATTCATCAATAAATTTGTTGAAAACCTGGGCATGTGCAGCAGTGATACTATCACAGAAGTAATTGGCAGTGCCACATTCACGTGCAACACATTCAAGAAGAACGCTTCTCAATGCAATCACATCAAGCGTTTCTTGATCATCGCTAAGAGGAAAAGTATTATGAAACCCCCGAATAATATAGAGTTGTCGTGTCATGTTTCTTTCAAGTTTAAATTAAAATCTCCTTTCTTCCTTTCGCATCAGTATATTTCAGTTTCCCCCTCTTAGTTAAATCGAAATGATACGAAGAGATCTGAAAATCATGATCTTTTTTCTCGAAGTCTTCTAATCGATGCGCATTGCCAACAAAAAGGATATTACTTTGTTCACCATAACGACAAACATTTTCAAAGATCATCGCATCACGTTTTTGAACAAATAATTCGGCAAATACTGGATTTCCATATAAAAGATGATCTCCATTAGGAAAATCACGAAGAGAATTGACAACAGCATAGGAATGTGCATCAACTTTGCCTTCTAAATATGCAAAGTGATCAAATGCTTCTTCAGTAGGCATATAAGAAATTGAGAATCCTTGTTCACGCAATGCAAGAAGTTCACAGAGGTGAATCCCATGCCAAAGAACATTTCCAGGAGATCGTCTTAGTAAATGGGCAAAACGTCCAGGGTGACTGCGGAGGGGATGCTGAGACCATTTATCTAAAAAAGTAGTATAGATTGTAGCATCGTTAACGGTATTGCCTTCATTAAAATACACCGTAGAACCATGTTTGCGAGCAAGGAGTCCAATAAGTTCTCCTTCACGAAGAAGCATCCGTTCAAAATTAGGACTAACACCAAGAACAGGAGAATCATGAATACCACGAATAATGTGTAATTCACGTGTCATGGTTTAAGGTGTGGTCGGACGTTCAAATAAACCTTTAGCGGTTAAAGCTAAACCACCAACAAGAGGAATGTATCCAAGAGTCATATTCTGTAAACCTTCACCATAAACGGCAAAGCCACCAATAACAGAATTAATACCCTCAGCAGCAGCGCCAAAAAGAGTATATCCGGGAAGAGAATAAGCATATCCGTGGTTTGCAAGCATTAATTCACCTGCACCAACAGCAGCTAAAGCTAATCCACCGATGACTTTTTCTAAGCTCATATGCTACCTAACCAAGAAAGGTATATAAAGCTTCCGAATTATAACTACTTATAAGTAATGACAATAATTAAGCCTGTCTTAAGGCTTCGTCTAACTTGGATTTTAACGTCGCTTTATTCATTGCTCCAACAAAACGTTCAATTTCTTTGCCTTTGGAAAACACAATCAATGTGGGAATACTCATGACACCAAATTGAGACGCTAAATCTGCTTCTTCATCCACATTTAATTTCATAAACGAAACTTTTCCAGCATAATCCTTACTAAGATCTTCAAAAATTGGTCCGATCAAACGACAAGGGCCACACCATTCAGCCCAGAAATCAACAAAAACAGGAAGTTTACTTTTTTCAACGTCTTTTTCAAAATGTTCTGCAGTAAGATGTGGTAGAGCCATGGATTCTGAACTTGTTTTGAGTTTATAAAAATTATGGAACTCTACACAATGGTTAATCTATTTCTATCTTATGAAGGACAAAATTCTTGATTTCTTTTGGCCAGTTCTTTTCAATGTCTGCACGATGTTCTTTAAAACCAGAAATGAAGTAAGCACTAAACGATTCACGATGGCCTTCAATGACTTCAACCATTTCACGTTTCGCACTTCTTGGAACATGTTCCAAATTTAATGCTTGTAACTTTAATGTTTCTTTCGTTAAATCCCGTTCCTGAAGTTTCCGTTCTTCAGCTTTTTCCCAGAGATCTTCATATGAAGGAATTTTCTCAAGAGCTTTTCCCTTCTTCAACCCAATCTTCGCTAAGACCATCGTATGCATCCGCTGTAAAAACTCATGACGCTCTTCAATCCGTAGAATTTCAGCATACCCTTCTAAAACTAAATTAAACGCGAATGGAGAAGCCAAGTTAGTATGAACCTCTTCAAGAGTAATCTTTCCAGATTCAACACCTTCTAAAACTGCTTGTGCATGCCCAATATCCATGACATCTTCTAAAACTTCTCGTCGAGCTTCTTTCAAAATACAGAAATCTTCACTAATGCGCTTAACAGCACTCAATAATAACATTGAAGAAACCTGTTGTCGTCCAACGCGTTTGATATTCCCCTTATAATTACGTAAAATCATAAAGGAACGAGTAGCGCAATGTCGAAACCTTCTCCGAAGAACTTCAGAACGATCAATGGCTAATTCCATTAATGCGCGTAACTCTTTCGCTTTCAATAACTTAAATGCTTGTAACGCCATAATCTTTTTCTCACAGGTAATATAAAATCCATTATCAGAAATGCCGACTTCAACATCCCGATGCTGATTCCGTCCAACAGCAAACGCAACAGCACGAGAAAGAACATCATTCACCCGTCTCCCATACAACGTATGAAAAATAATGTAGGTCTTTTCATCAGGATCAGTATAATACTCAATTAAAATTCTGTTCAAATGCGGAATTTTCAAATATGCAAACTGTTCTTTGAAATACGAATAAATCGCTTTTGCAGCGTTCGCATCTAAATACAAATACTCATGAATAAATGCTAACATCTCCTCTTTTGTTTTCTTCGCAAGAAACTTCTCTTCCATCAATTTTCGAAAACGTTGAATCTCCAATGCTAAATCAAAACTCAACGGCAACATTTCAGAAAACCACGAAGGAATAGTAGGCTTACGTCCTTCAGCCGCTTTTACTTGCGCAACCATACCTCTACTAAATAAATACTCATACACATTTCCACCAAGCACAAAAATATCGCCGCGTTTTAAGCGCTCTAAAAATCCTTCGTCAATATGACCAATCGCTTGATCACCAACTTTCACAGTAACAAACGTTTCATCAGGGATCGTTCCCAAATTCGTTAAATAAATAACTCTCCCTAACTTTCCTTTCTTACCGACCTTCCCTTCATTGCGCCAAATCTTGCCATACACGCTGCGATCTTCCAAAGAAACAAATTCACCTGCAAGATAACTCAATACTTCATTAAACGTGACACGATCTAAATCTCGATAACAATAGGATTTTTTGATCATTTCATATAATTCAGTTTCATCCCAACTTTGTTCTAACGCGATGCCAATAATCTGCTGCGCTAAGACATCGAGACAATTTGAAGGAATATGCAGTTGGTCAATCTTTCGCTCCAAGGCACTTTTTAACATCACAGCGCATTCAACGAGATCATCGCGATCTAAAACTAAAATCCGTCCTTTTACGGTAGAATGCAATTGATGTCCACTTCGTCCAATTCTTTGCAATAATCGTGCAATACTTTTTGGAGAACCTAAACAAATCACCAAATCAATATATCCAATATCAATCCCTAATTCTAAGCTAGTAGAAGAAACAATACATTTCAATTGTCCCTTTCTCAACGCATCTTCCATCGCATACCGATGTTCCTTACTTAAACTGCCATGATGTGCCCCAATTAAACTTCTGCTTTCATCAGGAGCATCTTTCGAAATCTCAACATATTTTTTCGGGAAATGTGTTTTCAAATGATGCACGATCCGTTCAGTCGCACTGCGGGTATTCGTAAAAACAAGAGTAGAACGATGTTCATGAATGAGTTTATCAATCAAGAGATACGTCGCTTTACTGATGTCCTGATACGATGCATCAATTAAATCCGCAACAGGACTAATCACTTGCAAATCTAATTGTTTTGCGAAATCAATATTGATAATCTTACATAAACGCCCATTGCCAACTAAGTATTGTGCAACAGCGGGTAACGGACTTACGGTTGCAGATAAACCCACACGACACATATCAGGACTTAACTTCGTTAAGCGTTCTAAGGATAAAGATAAATGTACACCCCGTTTATTTTCAGCGATACTATGAACCTCATCGAGAATACACCATTCAACTTGTTGGATATGTCGACTAAACTTAATTGAAGAAAGAACAATCGCTAAACTTTCCGGCGTTGTCACAAGAATATGCGGAGCTTTCAATAACATCTTCGCCTTTTCAGAAGCAGTCGTATCACCGGTTCGTAATCCAATCCGAATCCCCAACTTTTTACCAGCAATCTTTTCAATCTCTTCTAGTGGTTCAATTAAATTCTTGTAAATATCCCGTGTTAATGCTTTCAACGGAGAAATATAGACACAGTAGGTTTTATCTTGTAAAATCCCCCGTTCAGCACAATCAACGAGTTCATTCAAAACTGCTAAAAACGAAGATAAGGTCTTTCCAGAACCCGTAGCGGCACTAATCAAAATATTCTGTCGACAATGGACTTCAAAGATACTGAATAACTGCGGCGGTGAAAACGCTTTAAACTTGGAGAAAAACCACTGTCGAACATAGGGGTGTAAGAGCTCAGTTAAGTCTTGAGGATCATCAGGTTTCTCTTTAAAGGTAATAAGCTCTTTCGCCATCGATTCGAGAAGAAAAAAACATTTATAAACGCTGTGTGGGCGTGGCGCGAGCGGCAGGAGCTTGTAGAAAGGTATGCTTTTAACCTTTTTCATTATGAGTGTAGTAAGACGAGATGACGACCAATACACGAGCACCAAAACCTGGATCTGAATCAGAGGGGTTAGAGAAGAAAGTAGGGAGCCCAGCACACAAAAATAATGGGGTAGTCACACATCCAGCAGAACAAGCATTTCTTGAACAGATTAGTCCATTTCGTGTCGATAGTTTAGAACCATCAGAAGTCGTTCGTTTAACATCAGCTGGAGAAACAGAAGAATTAGAAATCAAAGAAACATTACGATTAGGGAATGAAGGGATTACATATTACACCCAAGATCAAAACACAAAAAAAGACCGTGGATTAAAAATTGTACGTACAAAATTAGGAAAGAAACCAGCAAAGATTGAAGCAACAGCACGCAATACTTACGCAGAGATTAACAGGTTATTAGGAACAAACTATAAGGTAGGAAGAGCGAACGTCGCAGATATTTATGTAACCTATGAATTTGTTCCAGGAAAAGATTTAGAAAACGCGCGTGCAGAGAAAAAAGAATGGTCTGACATAGAATTGACTAGTTTTATAGAACAAACAACAACACAACTTGCAAAATTGCATGCAGGCAATATTATTCATCGCGATATCAAACCTCCAAATATTATTACGAGTACAGAAGGAGAAGAACAGCAATATACCATTATTGATTTTGGGTTAGCGCGGGATACAGAAAGTTTGTTAATGTCTACCTCAGATTATAGTCTAAACAGAGAAGGAACAATCGCGTACATGCGCTGGAACGATACAGGTAAACCAGATCCAAGAGATGATTTATATGCATTAGGAAAGATCGTCTATTTCTTACGAACGGGACAACATTTACCTCTCGTAGGAAAAGCAAGTTTACTCGCGGATAAATATGAAGAAGCGATCGAACCATTACGATTAGATCCAATATTAAAAGAACGAGTCTATCGATTAATTGGTATTGATCCAGCAACAGAATTCAAGAATGCAGGAGAAGTCGTTGCGACGTTTCAAGAAAAAGCACTTGAGAATAATGGAGTAATCGAAAGCAAACCAAATGATCAAGCATTACAACTCCCCGTAACAGGAGATCTCGCATACAAAATTAAAACGTTAGGAGAGGAATTGAAAAGTGCAAGAAGAAAAATTAGGTTTACTGCTGCAGCCTGGCATCTTTTAGGGATAAAATATTATGGAATGAGTAATGAAGATTGGACGGAAAAACAAACAAGGAAGGCCATAGAATTAGAAAAAACTGTAGAAGCCTTAGACGATCGTCTTAAACGAGAAAATTCTCTAGAACAACGTATGACATATGTCAAAGCAAACTTTGAAATAACAAAAGGATTAGAAGATGGAGAAATAAGAAAAGCGGCAATGCAAACGAGAATAAACGAAATAAAAAATAGCCTAACAGAATTAGGTTATGAGCCACCAGTAATAATCCCCAATCAAACAAATCAAAATATACAAAGATTTATACGGAAAAGATGGGATGAATATGAAGTAGTTGTTCTAGAAATAGAAGGAGAACCAGAAATTACTTACTTAAGAACAAAGAGTAGAGAAAAAGGAATTAAAAAAACAGTTCAAGATATACCCTTATCAAGGATCGCAAATTATTTTATCCCGGGAGTAGGCACAGTTGGAATGATACTTATGGATTACCTCCACAATCTAGCAACCCTACCTCAAGTCGGAGGTGATATTGGGAGAGGAGTATTAGCCGCAGGACTTATGCTTATTGGCGATAGATTGTTTTACGGGAAACAATATCACGGATCAAAAGCATTAGAATATGCATTGCAACCAAAAGTAATCGATCACATGCCCAGTATTCAAGCATTGAATGATGGTGTATCCCCTGACGCTGAATCTATGCGCCGTATAAAGATAAAAGGAAGATGGTAATCAAACCATAGAATACGATTATCCAACCATCTAAATCTTTATAAGAGATATTCTTGAAGAATGAATTCCAATGTATATCGATTCCCATGTCCATCTACGTGATTTTAACGAAGCATACAAAGAAACCATCAGACATGGATTAGAAGTTGCGCGAGATGCTGGTGTTGACGCAGTTTTCGATATGCCGAATAAAAATCCAGCAATTATTACAAGAGAACACATTGTTGCATGTTTACAATCTGCAAAAGAAGCAAATGTTCCTAAGGTATTTTATGGATTATATATTGGAGTAACCAAAGATCCAGAACAAATCAAACAAGCAGTTGCTGTCACCAGAGAATTTTCCCAAGTCGTCGGAATAAAATTCTACGCAGATGAGACAACCGGAGATTTAGGGATTACTGAAGAAGATGATCAGAAATTAGTTTATAGAGTATTGGCGTATGAAGGATACACAGGTGTTCTTGCCGTTCACTGTGAAAAGAAAGCATCACGAAATCCACAATTATGGGATCCACGAAATCCAATCTCACATTACTGTGCGCGTCCAGAAAAAGCAGAGACAGATGCAGTCAAAGATCAAATTACATTCGCAACAGCAGCAGGATTCAAAGGCAAATTACACATAACGCATATTTCCACACCCGAAGCAGTAGATTTAGTCCATGCAGCAAAAAGTGCATTAGATATTTCCTGTGGCGTCTGCCCACATCATTTAATTTATGGATACACCCAGCTCTGTGAAGAAAACGGAATCCTCTGGAAAATGAATCCCGCATTACGCAGTAAAGATTCCAAATTAAAATTAGTCGAACAACTCAAGCAAGGGAGAATTGATTGGATTGAAACAGATCACGCCCCCCATTCATTAGAAGAAAAAATCAAAGAACCACATTGTTCAGGCATTCCAGCTCTACCCTGGTGGCCGATGTTTGATCTCTTCTTACAACAACAAGATCTCTCAGATGCACAAATCAGAGCATTAACCTTCGATAATGTGGCAACCAGATTTGGAATCAACATCACAAGAACACAACGCCCATTCAAAGATCATAGAGCAGAATACGCATTCGATCCCTATAAAAAAGTTGCAGAAAAAGTAGGATGGCCACAATGAGAGCAACAGATCTCGCACGTTGGGAACGCAGATTACGAAGATGGTTAACCAGATTACCACCAGAAACCGTAGTAAGAGAATATTCTGCAGGACGTTTAGGCTTTTTAGAAAGACTAAGAGAAGAAGTTGTTCAAACTCCATTTACTCCACCAGAAGAATTGAAACGAGAACTCTGGGGCATTCCATTTCGTTCTCCAATTATGAATGCAGCAGGGATGTTCAAGAACGGTGATTGTTATGCGATGGTTGCCAATCAAGGAGCAGCAGCATATCATGGAGGCACAGGAACATGGAACGGCAGAACAGGAAACGACAAAAATGGAATTCATTTACCCTTTGTCCCGTATCCAAAATCAGGTGCAGGATCAAACTGGCTTGGTCTTCCCAATGATGGCGATGAATTAAATGCAAGGAAAGCAACATTCTTAGAACGCGTTGCAGGAACTCCAATAGGATGGAGTGTGATGGGATCTCCAGACTTACAAGGAGAAGAAAAATTACGTCATCTCGTCAAATCAATGATCCTCTATGAAAAAGCAGGTGTCGATTTCCTTGAAATAAATGAAAGTTGTCCAAATACTGGTCATGGAAAGCCGCAAGACGATGATCTTGCAAACAGATTGCGTTATATCAAAACGCATTTCTTAGATCGTCGCGAACGAAGACTTCCTGTGATTGTCAAATTTTCAAATGATACAGAACTCGAACAACTCCCAGCATTATTGGATTTAGTTTTCAAATGCGGATACGATGGCGTTAATTTCGGAAATAGTTCAACAAAATATACATTGAGAAGAGAAAAGATTGCAGAAAAAGAAAGAGCACTCTACGATTATTTCACACAAACATTCGGTGGTGGTATCACAGGCAGACCATTAAAAGAATCTTCATTAGAATTAGCAGCAAGAGCAGTAGAATACACAAAAGCTGGTCCACCTGCACAAGAATTCCATGTCATCAGAACAGGCGGAATAGAAAGCTGGAATGATATCCAAGCTTCAGAAGCCGCAGGCATTAAATTGAACCAGTGGTATGGTGGATACTTTGAGAATTTTGCACTCCATGGGCATGCAGTCTATAAAGAATTATTTGCCAATCGTTAAGGTTATTAATCTATAGAAAATAGAAGAAGAATGCAGAAGATAGAGATTCAAGACTTTCTGAACACAATTAAAGAAATTTTCCACGGAATGGATATTCGCGGTGCCTGGCCATTAAATGGTGCGCAAACTGATTCTTACTTTGGTGAGGTTGAAGCATTAGATATGTACAATCATATTGAAAAATTACGAAAAGAAAAATCACCAGAAGAAATTGCAAAACTCCTCCCAGCCCCAGATATTGTTAGATTATTTTTACAACATAGCGCAATCATCGGATTGAAAGTTGCGGATAAATTAAAGCTCTCACATCTAGGGCCAGAAGAACGAACACGATACACACTATTCTTACTCGAGCTTATTCAACACAAAGTACAAAACGATGTGCTCTGTAGAGATGGAAAGAATTTACTTTTGAATCAACAAGAGATTGACAAGATCTTCGAAGCACCAGATTGGATTCATCCAACCTATCCAGAAGAGAGAAAGCAAGTCGCATTTTTAACGATCGTCCTGAACCATTTATGTTATAGTCTATTCTATGATGAATATATGACAGGGGGTTTCTACCTTCATGGCCCCTATCTTGCAAAAAAAAGATTCGGAGAAAATACAATCTTAGTGATCAGAGAATATCACAATATCAATCCAACAGAACTTTGGCCAGCGTTCAAAAATCAATATAAAAAAATAACAATGTATTGTATCTATCGTCATCTCGATCTCAAAATTAATTTCGCAAATCATCCCATATCCAAAGATACAGTTGGCGACAAACTTCTCACATACAAAATTTTAGTAGACGGAAAACACATTCATGCATTCCAAGTAGAAGATCTTATCCACTATCTCGAAGAAAAGACAAATGAACAAACAAAACGTGTAAATCTCCTCTCAAATCTAGACAAAGTACGAAAAGCTGCAGAAATTGCCTTTTATTTGTTTAAACCCTTCCGAGATAAACTCAATGTTCCGTGGAAACCTCCACAAGAAGTAGAAAAAACAATACAACACTTCGGAGAAAAATTCATTGATCAGTTTAAAATTGAAGAAAAGCTCCCTCTAGAACACTGGGAAAAATTATTTGATCCCCGAGAAGAAATAGAACTGATTGAATAAAATGAAAAAAGTAATCCTCTTCATTGCGACAAGTCTAGATGGATTCATTGCAGGAGAAAACGGAAATATCAATTGGTTATTTCACGACGTGGATTATAACTACACCTCCTTTTTAAAAACCATTGACACCGTGATCATGGGCAGAAAAACCTACGAAGTAGCAAAAGGCTTCGAACCACTCCCCTATGTAGGAAAAAAGAAAATCGTTTTCACAAACCAAAAGAGGATAGCAGAACAAGAAACAGAATTTGTCCAAGATCCAATAAAGGTTGTCGAAAAACTCAAAAAAGAACAAGGAACGAATATCTGGTTAGTCGGTGGAACAGAAATCATTACACTCTTAATGAATAAAAACTTAATTGACGAATGCATCATCTCAATCCACCCAATCCTTCTAGGTAAAGGAATTCCATTATTCAAAGACGTCAAAGCAAACTTAAAATTTATCAAAGAAGAAACATTTGAAAGTGGATTAATCCAACTGAGCTACGAAAAAAAATCTACTTCTTATAGCGTTGAACAGCTGCAAGAATAACTTTTTTCGCAGGAGTAATCCCCTTCCACCCAAGAACTTGAACTTCTTTTCCTTCACGCTTTTTATAGGTAGCAAAGAAGTGTCCAATCTTTTTCAATGTCGATTTATTCACTGAAGCCAAATCAACAAGAGAATCAAGTTTAAGATCATAAACAGGAACACATAAAATCTTATCATCTCGTTTACCTTCATCGGCCATCATCAAGACACCAAGAATCCGTGCTTCAATCACTTCACCAGAAAACATGGGCATTGTACTAAGAACAACCGCATCTAAAGGATCTCCATCAGTACTCAACGTTTTTGGAATAATCCCATAGTCAACAGGATAACGTAAAGAAAGAATACGATCTAATCGAAAAATCCGTTTCTTTTCATTGTACTCATATTTATCGCGAGAGCCTTTTGGAATTTCAATAAAAACAGAAAGGGTATCACGAATTTTTTTAGATTGTGCCATAATAACTTAGATTCGTTATAAATCCTATTAAAAGCTTTTGATAAATCTTATTCTTGGTAGTAATCAGAACCCAACGCTAAACAAATTTCTGCTTTTTTCAATTCTTTACCAAGATACGCAGCATGATCAAGGCGTTTAAACCAAGTTAATTTGTTCTCTTCAGCATATTTGAAGATCCCCATATATAGATCTTGTGCTCGTCGTCCACGGAATTCTTTCAAAATGACATGCTGATAATTACAGATAGCAACGCCAATATGATGGCGATCACGATAAACCTTAATCAAAACATAACACCCATCATCCATCTTAAAATCTTTATAATCATCCCAGACATCAACTTCATAGATTTCAAAATCAGGAGCAGCACTCTTCTCTTTAATCCATGCTGGTTTCTCTTTGATCGTATTCATGAATCTGTTAAAAACAGATTGTATTAAAAAGGTTTCTCTTCGATAAACGAAATCCATATAAACCAGATCTACTCTAAACTGTTATTCTTCTTACACAACTCTCTTGGAGGAAACAACAATGATACAAATCGGACAAAAAATTGAAGATATAGAATTTGAGGTCTATCAAAATGAAGACACAAAAAAAGTCAAAGTGTCAGATTTCAAAGGCAAATGGTTAGCGTTAATTTTCTATCCAGCAGATTTTACCTTTGTCTGTCCAACAGAATTAGAAGAAGCAGCTGAACATTATGAAGAATTCAAAAAACTCAACGCAGAAATCATCAGTGTCAGCACAGATACCGTTTTCGTTCATAAAGCCTGGCATGATCATTCTCCTGCAATTAAAAAAATCAAATACCCAATGGCAGCAGATCCAACAGGAAAGTTATGCAAATATTTTAATACCTACATTGAGAACGAAGGGTTATCCTGGCGAGGAACATTCTTAATTGATCCAGACAGTATCTTAAAAACCTACGAAATGCACGATAACAGCATTGGAAGATCTGTTGAAGAATTATTGAGAAAACTTCAAGCAGCAATTTTCGTTCGCGAGCACAAAGGTGAAGTCTGTCCAGCAAACTGGAAACCAGGAAAGAAAACATTAAAACCAGGTTTAGACTTAGTGGGAAAAATTTAATTCCCTTTTTTTCTTTTCAAAATAAAAAAGATTTATATACTAGAGTTGTCTGAATCAACGTGTTATGCTTGATCCAAAAAGAGTGGTGATAACGGTTCTGGTGACAATCCTTGTTTTTACTGTCGCTTCTGTTCTCTATGATATGCAAAATAATACAAATAATAGTATTACAGGAAATGCTATAAGTGTCAATACAAATGCGCCTGCACAAACCGCAGGAACAACAACCGGAACCACAACAACTTCAAGTGGAACAACCCCCCGATTAAGCAGTGCAGCGCGTACGGCGTTAGGTGTACCTCCAGAAGCAATTGGTTCTTTAGCAAAAACCCCTGTTGAAGGTGTTATTCATAATATTCGTGAAATTGATGGATTAGAACCTGCAATCGATGTTGCCTATAAAAGAGATACAGAACTTGCATTACTTGCAGCATTTTATGTCATGCCGAAATGTATGACTCTAGGATACAAAACAGTTGACGGTGTCTGCAATGGAAGATGTGATACAGTAGCAAGAAGCGCTTGTGGAACAACATCCTCACTACTCGCAGATCTCATAACTGAATTGACGACGTATCAAATCATTCAAACAACATCCATCCCCAAATTTGATGCAAAATATCTCGAACTCAAAAATGATTATATCAGCTCTATAAAAACAGATGCTGCAACAGTCTATCAATGCTGCTATTTCCAAAATGGAACGATGCCAAGAGCATTGCCTACTGCCACTGCCTCAAGCACAACAACTGGATTGAAGGTAGTTATTCCTAGTGCAAATACGCCAGGCGGAACATGCATTGCTGGAGCAAAATGTAGCGATGGACAAGCGTGTTCATCTTCGGGGTTATGTCCAACAACTTTAGGAAAAGCCTGTGCGACCGTAGGAGCTGAATGTGCGCCAAGTATAAACTGTGGTACGGATAATTATTGTGGCGGTGCTGGAGCAGCATGTACAGCAACTGCGCAATGTGCAAGCCAGCAATGTGCAAGTGGAAAATGTACATCAGTTCAATCCCAAATTTTAGCACAATCAAGCTCTTCATTATTGACACAGGGAACCACAACAGATACATCTGGTCAACAAGTATTATTACAGTTACAACAATAAATTGTTTTTAAATAATTTTTTTAATTAAAAAAAGAAATAATTTAATTATACGCGACGTCCACGTTTTCCGCCTTTTTTACGGCAGCCATCGTGAGGCAACGGAGTTACATCTTCAATAATACCAATGCGAAATCCAGAACGGGATAAAGTACGAACAGCAGCATTTGCGCCAGGACCAGTAGAGGTTGGACCATTTTGTCCACCAGGTGCACGTACTTTAATGTGTAAGGCGGTAATTCCTTTTTCTTTTGCTTGTTCAGCAGCAATCTTAGCAGCATTCATCGCAGCAGTTGGAGAACCTTCCATACGATGTGCTTTCACAACCATACCCCCAGTTCCTCGACCTAACGTTTCAGAACCAGTAATATCAGTAATATGAATAATCGTATTATTATAACTTGAGAAAATATGAGCAACGCCCCAGCGTAATTTTTCACCAGAACGAAGATGAACTGGAGGAGAAGACATCATTCCCATTATTCAGTCACCGCTAATCCTACTTCTTTTTCAACTTTTTCGAGAATAGCTAATTCTTTCTTTTCTTCTGGTTGTTCAACAACAACTTCAGAATCTTTCTTTTTATGACGCTCTTTCACACGTTCAGGATGATCTGCTTCATTGTATGCGGAACGGAGATGATACGCTAATTTGAATTCATCGCCTTGGGATAAGAAGAAAGAAGGAATAGTAACAACTTGTGCATTAACGGTGATATGACCATGAACAATAAATTGGCGTGCTTGAGTAGCAGAAAAGGCCAATCCTTGTTTAAAAACTTGTGTTTGTAATCGGCGATCTAAGAAGGAACGAACATCAAGGGCAAGAACATCTTCAAGTTGAGAACCCACAGCAAGAATACCAAATTTAGCTAACCGTATTAATAACTGTTCTTGTTCTTTCGTCGCTTGAGGCAATCCACGATCTCGTAAGAGAAGTTTTGCTTGACCCTGTGCACGACGTAATTCTGTTAAATGTTTCCAAATTTCACGTTTGGATTTAAAACCATACTCTTTAACAAGAATCTTTTCTTCTTCAAGACGCGTACGTCGCCAAGGATGCTCTGGTCCCTTGTACTTCTTGTGTGATTTGCGTGGATCTCCCATCGTTATTTCTTATCCTTTCCATCAGGCGCTTTTGCAGCAGCTGCAACCTTGCCCATCTTTGTTTTTTGAACCCCAACAGAACGTCCATGTCGGAAGTGGCTACGTGTACGTTGTCCACGAACAGGTTGCGCAATCGCATGGCGAATTCCCTTGTAAGATTTAATCATCTTCATACGTTTAACATCAAACTCTTGATTTAATTTGAGATCAGAACCAGTTAAGTGCATATCCTCACCAGTATCAAAATCACCGCGACGATTATACATCCAAGAAGGTAATTCACGTGCCTTGATAACCTGTTCAATCTTTTTAACTTCAACATCAGTATGCAATCCAGCTTGTTTCTTTGGATTCATATTTAATTTACGACAAATAGCATGAGCCAGACTAAAACTAACGCCATTGACCTTACGTAACGCTAAAGCGATAGGTTTTTCTCCCTGTAAATCGGTATTCAGAACTCGTAAGAATGGTTTAAGCTGTTCGTTTTTTATGTCTGCCATACGTTGATAAATACCGTAACCTTGCGATTTCCTCGTGGTTTATAAAGCTTATTGTTGAAAACCCTATTCTTTCACAAAAAGAAGATATTTCTCATTTCCTTCTAATTCTAAGAGAATACGCTTGACAATAATCTTTTCTGGATCATGGAGTAACTTAACCCGCCCTTGAAGATCCTGAAAATTGCTAAAGGGTTTCTCATCGCGAGCAGCTAAAATCTCCATCATGTGCTTTTTCCCAACACCCGGTAACAACTCTAACTGATGACGTCGTAAATTAATCGGTCCAGCATTATTAAAAAACGCTAAAAACCGATCAGGACTCTTTTTGACAATGTCTTCAAGGATAAAACTTAATTCAGTGCGCGCCATTTCTGTTAACTTACTTGGAGTAATCCTCCCCATGATATGATGGATCTTATCGCGTTTGCCTTCACCAATATACACTTCTTCATTGGGCTGTAAAAAACAATCTTTCTTCGGCGCTAACTCTAAAAGAACTAATGTTTCTTTCCCAATCGCTAATGCAACAGAAGTTTTCTTATGAATAGGACGTTTATCGAACGGATAACCATGAGGAAGAAAGTCTAATACTACTGCGAGGTCTTCTTTGCTGTTCATGGGTCGGAGTGGAATACAACATGTTAGGAATGGATTGTATCAAAGATTTTTTTGAGATCTTCTGCTTTGATAGTAATGTTCTCGCCAGCAAATAACGCCTTTAATACTTCAACCGTTTCAGGCATAAGATCGACAATTTTGATAATCTGTTTATCGCGTAAACGAGGAATACTTAATTCAACAAGCTTTTGTTGGAATTGAAGTGCTTGCTCAGGAGTTAAAACAGTTGCTTCTTGTAAATATTCATCAACTTTCGCAGCACGGAAATTAAGTTCTCCACGTTGCAATTTTAATGCAGCTAATCTGCCTTTCAAATCTGCAGCAGTGATCGGAGTTTGTGAAACAAGGCTAATATCCATTTTAGACTTTCCTCAAATGAACGGGATGCACAATCATGGTCTTACGCAAGGTAAAATCACGAATAGAAACTTCATAACATGCGCCACGTTTTCCCATAACATCCCCTGTTTTTGCATGGTAACGAGGATGATACATACCAAAATGAATGCTCGGTTCTGCTAATAAACAGACTTTATCGCCAACTTGAAATGTTTGATAATAACGGCTTAAACTGAGTTTTCCTTTTTCACGAAAAGACTTCTTAAATTTATGTCGTGTTTTTCGACGAAAACCACCAATACGCTTTGCCATAAGGTCATGGGAGTAAATATGATATATAAACTTATCGACCTTTGAAAACCAGAACGTTTTTATAGGTCTGAAAAAACCCAGCAAGGATGGAAGGAATCATTATTCACTATCGTCGTGGTCGTAGAACCCAATATCCGAATCAGATGTTAATCCGTGTTGCTGGAATTGAATCCCGCGAGAAAGCACAATCGTTAATGAAGAAAAAAGTAACCTGGACAAGTCCTGCAGGAAAACAATTAGTTGGGTTTATCTCAAATGTCCATGGAAATAGCGGTGCAGTACGTGCACGCTTTGAAGTAGGTCTTCCTGGTCAAAGTATTGGCGAAAAAGTCAAAGTTGAATAATTCTAAAAGATTTCGCTAGCATAAATGTTATAAAGCAGAAAAGAAAAAGGGAATGTAATGGAGATTCCCGAACTCATCACATTAATATTGGCATTGGGAACGGTCTTTGGACAAGTATTTCTCGCAGTCTTAGGCATTCTCTGGTTATATCAAACAAAAATCAAGAAACAACATTTTACACATGCTCTTTGGTTATGGTTAAAGGAACGTTCATTAGCAGTAGGATTTTTTGTAGCAGGAGCTTCAGTTGTTGGTAGTTTATTACTTTCAGAAGTGGCAAACTATCCTCCCTGTTTATTGTGCTGGATCCAACGTGCATTGATGTATCCTCAAGCGATAATTTTAGGGATCGCTTTTTTCAAGAAAAAATATCATTGGTATAAACCAATTTTAATATTATCTAGTATTGGCGCAATCATCGCGACATATCATTATGTTATTCAAATTGATCCAAATACACCTTCAATCTGTACAAGTATCGCAAATTCATGTACCTCAAGTCCATTCTTTTATTTTGGATATATCTCAATTCCAATCATGTCAATCACAGCGTTCGTATTACTTTTAATAATAACCAAAGCGATGCATGCAAAATCAAAGGAGAACAAAAGATGAAACACGAAAATAAATTTTTAATTGGTGGAGCAATTATCTTTATCACAATTTTAATTTTTTTAGTTGCGAAATCAGGAAAACAATCAACGCAATACGATAACTTCGCAAAATGTTTAACGGAAAAAGGAGTCAAAATGTATGGTGCCTACTGGTGTCCCCATTGCGCTGCAGAGAAAAAAAGGTTCGGAGGAAGTTTTCAGTATGTAACATACGTTGAATGTTCCTTACCAAACGCAGCAGGACAAAATGATCTCTGTAATCGGGCAGGAATTAAAGGCTATCCGACGTTTGAATTTGCAGATGGCAGTCGTGTCCCAAGTGAACTGGAACTTGTCGACTTAAGTGAGAAAACAGGATGCCCACTGATACCATAATTTTTTAATACGGTTTAGGATAAAACTTAATTGATGTTATTTTTCCTTCGTTAATCTCTAATAAGGTATTCACTTTCGCGCCAAAGCCAGCATTAATCACAACAGTTTTTCCTAATCTTATTTTTCCAAAGTATTCATGCATATGGCCGCCAACAGAAACGAGTGGTTTATACTTTAAAATAAAATCGCGTGCGATCACCGATCCATAATGTTCTCCATGCATCTCGCTTCCCGGAGCTTTAATTTTATCAAATTTTGTATTGAAGGGCATATTATGCGAAAGAAAGAGGATTGGTAATTTTCGATCATCTAATAATCGCGTTAACTGTCCAAAGAGTTTTTCATACGAATGTAAAACCTTTTTCCAATCTTGTTTTGTTAGTTTCTTCTTCTTGACAATGCGTTTAAAATACGACGTTCCGACAACAGGAATCTCAGGAACCATATTTAACCCATACCCAAGAATTTGTAATCCTCCAAACGTATGGCTTTGAAATTGACAATCGCGTAAATGTTTCAACCCTTTCGTCAAAAATGGATTTGTTTTTTTCGCAGAAAATAAACGATGACGTCGCATTAATTCTGTTGAAATCTTCCGCATGTGTTCTGGCTCTTCTACGTTCGCAAAACTCTGGTCCCAATTCCCCGGTAAAAGAAAAACTGGCTTCCCAAATGAATTTAAGAATCGAAGAATCGATCGACCAACGCGTAACGAATCTTGATCAATTTTTTTTAATTGTTTCTTCGTCAAATGTTGTTCAATATACTGTCCTAAACTTAATCGTTTATTTTTCTTTAAGGATCTCACCCATTGATCCTTATACTTTCGAGTACCCTGATCAGAACAAAAATCTCCTGGCGCAATAATCGCGTCAAAATCTTTGAAATGAATCTTCGGTTGATGCCCATGTAAGTCACCAATGATCAGAAATTTCACCATAAACATAAATTACAAAGCAGAATAATAAAGCTATCGAATCGCGACAATCGTTTTATAAATTTTATTCTGTTCTCGAATACTATGGGTTTCAGAGATTTTTTCGAATTTAGCGAACGTGCAGGATTAATGCCAAAGTATACAGACCATGCAGGCGGTGTTAGCTCATTAGGAGGAACACTAAAACCAAAACCAATAAAGCGTCTCAAAGAACTCCATCTCCAAGCAGCAATCGAAGCTTATCTCAACAACCTTTCTAGAAATGATCAAGATTGGGTAAAACGATTGCTCCAGAACCTCCAACAAGCAAAACCAGATGTGCAAGTGTCTGCATTCGGAAGTGCGGTAAGAAAACCGCTCTATAATGATGTGGATATTCTCGTTAGTTATGCTGATACGAATGCAAAAGCAGTTACACCTATCTATCAGGAGAAAGGAAAGGAGATTATGGTAACTTTGGGAAGAGGCAGATATGAAAAGAGTGTAACTCTTCCCTATGATCCAGAATTAAAAAAAGATGGAGCAGATATCGTGGAAGTCTCTAGAGAGACAGGGATATCATTGGTTGAAAAACTCGCTCCTTGGATCCCGCATCAAGATAAAATCACAGGGAAAACAATTATTGGACCAGTTTCACAAGCAGTTGAGTTTTACATTGTGCCACAGCATCTCTCATTAATCCATCTGCAACTGGTCAGTACTGCTTTAGGGAGAGATAAAATTCTTGAATATGAAACACAGCGCAGGGAAGCAGCAAAAGAAAGTAGACAAGCTCCTGCAATGATTCGGCTCTATCCTACACCAAAGAAAGGAAAGAACTAAAAAACCTGTAAAAACATTTATAAAGGGAAGCCGTATGCAAGTTTCTAAGGGTTTATCATGGCAGGCTTACGAAAATTTTCATGTTATCGACGATTAGAAGTTCCGTATACAAGAAAGTCCAAATATAAGAAGAAAGGGTATGTTAAAGCAATTCCTCCGCATAAAATCGCAAGATTCGAAATGGGAGAACGAAAATTATACACGCATCTAGTAAAACTTGTTTCCCGGGATAGCATCCAAATCAGACATAACGCAATTGAATCTGCACGATTAGTCGTCAACAAACGCCTAGAAGAAGCAGTAACCAATAATTTTTTCATGAAACTCAATTTATATCCACACCACGCCTTACGAGAAAACAAAATGTTAGGTGGAGCACACGCAGATCGTTTACAGACAGGGATGGCGCACTCTTTCGGAAAAGTTATTGGAAGTGCAGTCCAAGCAAAAGCAGGAAAGGTCTTATTCACAGGATTCGTCAATAAAGAACATATTGAAGCAACCAGAAAAGCAATGATGTTCGCTGCTCCGCGTTTACCCGGTAGAATGATCCTTGTTGTTGAAGAAAATAAAAAAGGAATTATCCCTTCCTAATCTTGTTCTGAACATATTTTTCAAAATCATGCAATCCTGCTAATTGTGCAGGACTCAAATGCATCGTCCTTCTCTTTTTATACACTGTATAAATCGCTTGATCTAATTGCATTCCCTGTAATAAAAAGTACGCAATGACTAAGGTAGCAGATCGTCCATGCCCATTCTTACAATGCACATACACTTTCGTTCGTGCTTGGACTAAATGAGACAGAAATAAACTTCCCTGATATAACTGCTCTAACGTTGGACAATGGAGATCTTCAACAGGTAACCAGAGATAATACGAAACACCAAACGGCGCATCCACATGTTTTTGCTCTAAAGAAATATCCGCAAAGACTCGTTTTTTTAACAATGACTGGGGGAAATGCGTTGCACAACACATATTCGTGCCCATATAAATTTCCTTCGTAATCTGAGAATAATC